>OJBS01000031.1_pt1 | contig 120605 bp, 108 predicted proteins | sample 1590941 | NCBI WGS metagenome assembly OJBS01 (sample SAMN05416785, study PRJEB24817) | seawater metagenome | isolation source: Sea water | place: Canada:Atlantic | collected 2013-11 | reverse complement strand
AGCCAGAGCCAGAGCCAGAGCCAGAGCCAGAGCCAGAGCCAGAGCCAGAGCCAGAAATTGTGCCGGAGCCGGAACCCGAGCCACAACCCAAACCTGAACCGACGCCGCAACCCGAAGTAAAAGAGCCTGAGCCCCAGGTCGATGCACCTGAAAGCGACAGGCGTGCGGAGGAGGTGTCCGAAAACACCGCTGAAGAAGAAAACCTCAACCAGCAGGTTGAACTCACTGCCGGAGAGTCCTCCGATGTGGACCGCTACCTCACGGAACTGAGCCGGCACCTGGGGCGCTACTATGAATACCCACGTCGTGCCCGTCGTCTTGGCCAGGAAGGAGCACCGGTTGTGGTTTTCGAGTTCAGCCGAGATGGCACGCTGGTGCACCACTCCTTGCGCGCATCATCGAGCCACGCGTTGCTCGATGATGCTGCGCTGGACATGCTCAAGGACGCCGAACCACTGCCGGAAGTGCCCGACTCCATGAAAGGGCAGACCTTCACCTATGCCCTGCCCGTGCGCTTCAGACTACGCTGAGCAATTTTTTGCCCGCCCAGCAAGATCTCGCTTCAAAGCCAGCAATCCCTTGCCTGCCCACCAATAAGCCCAGCCGACAAATAACGGTTACTCATTGTAATTAATATCTTTTCTATTTCTGGCACGACGTTTGTTAACTGTTAAGCGTCCAGGGAGATCCCGAGGACATTTACTCATTCACACGTCATGGAGCAGACTATGCCAACTCCTTGTTATATCAGCATCGAAGGCCAGACTCAGGGCAACATTACCGCCGGCGCATTCACTTCCGATTCCGTAGGCAACATCTACGTTGAAGGTCACGAAGACGAAGTGCTGGTTCAGGAATTCAGCCACGTTGTCACCGTTCCGACCGATCCGCAGTCCGGTCAGCCTTCCGGTCAGCGCGTTCACAAGCCGTTCAAGTTCACCTCCGCGCTGAACAAAGCAACCCCGCTTATGTACAACGCCCTGGCTTCTGGCGAAATGCTGCCGAAGGTTGAGCTGAAGTGGTACCGCACCTCTGTTGAAGGCAAGCAGGAACACTTCTTCTCGACCATCCTGGAAGATGCCACCATCATCGACATCAACTGCAACATGCCGCACTGCCAGGACGCCGCCAGCGCTGACTTCACCCAACTGGTAACCGCGTCTCTGTCCTACCGTAAAGTAACCTGGGAACACGCTGTTGCCGGTACCTCCGGTGCCGACGACTGGCGTTCCCCGATCGAAGGCTAAGCCCTCAAGATATATCGCAATAGCGAATGGAGTGAGGGGCTGCGGTCCCTCTCTTCGCATTACTAACTATCAAAAGGAATTTGGTAGTGAGCGACATTAGCCTTAACGAAGAAGACGTTGCTGCCGTTCAAGCCATTGTGAGTGCGTTTTACGGTGATCGAATAGCGAGTCGCTTTCATGCCGGAAGCATTACGTCAGAAACCGTAGAACTTGCCGCGCATCTCATCACTGAAACTGAGGAATGCAGCAAGTGGATCGACTCCATTCCAAATCCGAAGGATCTTCTCACTCCAGCCAACAGTATTCGAAAGTGGGCCCTGCGCGTTATCCGGGCAGCAGGCGAGCCATTCATTAGAGGCTCCGTTAGAATCAGCCTTACCTGCAAACTAACTCGTGGGTTACAATTCAAGAGCCCGTTGGAAGCCTCTCTTCGATAACATGGATGTGTGAGCAAATGAAAGTTTTGGTATTAATCGTTCTGGCCTTTGCACTCGCCGGTTGCGCATCGACGCAATCAGTATCGTTTTCGCCCAGTAAAAATTACGCAGTCTCTATTCAATCGGAGCTGTTCGACGCCGTTCGCATCGAAAAAAACGACATAACATTACTAAGTGATGGCAGGGCTATTGGATACCTACGGGTGGAACCGGTACCAGCCGACGTTGCTTCAACTCCCGAGTTCCTGAAAACCCTGAGATCTGCTTCGGAATCTGAAACTGTCAAGACCCAAGCACTGAACGTCTCACCAGGATTTACGGGGTTCTCCGCACAGTTTCGTGATTACCTGACAGGCTACCTAATGAATGAGGAAAGCCCAGACACCATCCTCATTATCAGTTTCCCTGAAGGTGAGTTTGACAAAATTACTGGCACGATCTCGCCCGGTATCTGAGGCGCTTCCAAGCACCAGACATTCGAATACGTTGTTTGCGCCCGGGAAGCCAGAATCAGACAAATCGTAACCACTTATTGATATCTGGTGGCAATTTGTCTGATTGCTATTGAGGGTTCAAAAGGCTGCTCGAAGTACCTGTTCGCCGTTTCTTGGTTTCAAGATGCAAAACATCTGAGCCATAGCAAACTGGCAAATCGAAAGGTACCCTTGGCGTATCCACATCGATTCGCGGAAGAAGACTCACACCCAGGCTCGCCCAGAATGACCATTCCAGTAAATAGCGCCGTTCAACTTGGCAACTTGATGTGCGCCGTGACCGAAGAGGTTCTTTGGTCACCCGCCCAACAGTGGGTTCGCGATCAACTCCCCGCCACTACCCTGCTATGCCGTGTCGGTTCGGGCCAGGCCACCTACCATCGTTTTGATCCACACCTGAAGCAGCACCAGATCACCTACGGTAAACGCATGATTATGGACAAGCACCAGCCCGATGCGGTTGGTGGCTGGCTGTCCGGGCGGGAGATCCGCCAGAGAGAGTATTTCGGAGGGACAGTTACCACGCTGAATCTGCTGGCGCACACCTGTTGCCACGAGTTTGCGCATCTGCTCCAGCATGTGTCGGGCCAACGTTATCGCGGCTCCGTCCACAATCAGCACTTCTACCGTATCCTGGACGAACTCCACACCAGTGGGGGCGCTGAGGCTGCCAGGCATCATCTCGCCGTTCAGGCTGAGGAGGCGGGGCTTGCGGTGCCTGACGAGGCTATTCCGGAGCCTGACTCCCGTCAACTCACAGCCAACTGGGCAGTAGGAGATGCCGTGGGATTTGGTGCCGGTAAACGAGAACTGGAAGGTCGGATTATCCGGGTAAACCGGAAAACTTGCACCGTGGAGGGCACCGGACGCTGCCGTGGCTTGCGATACCGGGTCCCCCTGGTTCTGTTACGCGCTCTTGCGGACTGATACCGCAAGCAGATCGCGCAACTCCGGAATACAGGAGCCGCAATTGGTGCCGCACTTCAGGCTATGACCCAGGGCTTCTACCGACTCCACCCCTTCAGCAATGGCGCCAGCGATCTGGTTTTCCCCTACCTGAAAGCAGCTGCAGATCATGGCGCCCGGATCTTCCACGTCGACGTCCCGTGCAGCCAACAGCGCCCGGCGGCTGGAGTCGCAGAGTTCTGCTTCGGCAAAACAGCCATCCAGCCAACTGGCATCCGGTATCAACGCAGGATCGCTGTCGACCATCAACACCGCTTCCAGTTGCCCGTTGACCAGCCGGGCAGCGCGAAACCGCCCCTGCGCCGCATCGGCCATTACCAGTTGCGCTTTTCCGCCCAGCCACTCAGTCATCGACGCCGGCCAGTCAACCGGCTGTCGCCCGGCCAGCCACCAACTGTCGCAATGATGCAGTGGCACCTGGCACCAGTAGTCGGCCTGCCAGCGCCGGGGCCGATTGCGCCTGACCAGCAGTCGTGCATGCCAGCGGGCGCGAAACGGCGTTATCTCGGCTCGCCCGTGTTTGGCCTCCGGCTGGCCTGAGACAGGGTCTGTCACTGATTCGGTAAGCAGTGTTGCAACCCCACTGGACGCAAACTGCCGGTTCCAGTGGATGGGTATAAACACCTCGCCACGCCGCTGTTCGGGGCTCTTGCGGACTCGCCCCACGTAACATCCGTCACCAAGGCTCAACCGGGCCAGGTACCCCTCCGTCAGTTGGTGCGCGACAATGTCGTCGGGATGCACGTCGACATAGGGCTCCGAGCGGTGGGTCAGTAATCTTGGTGTGTTGGCGGTACGGGTCATGGTGTGCCACTGGTCCCGTATACGGCCGGTATTGACCACCATGGGGTAGTCGTCACTGGTTTGTTGGGCGGCCAATCGGGTTTCGATGGCGACAAACCGGGCGCGCTGATTGTCGGTGACAAAACGGCCGTCAGCAAACAGTCGTGTCGAATCGACTACTCCAGGTCCGGTACTGCCCAGAATTGGCCATTGCACCGGCTGCAACGTGTCATAGCCGGGATCCGACAGGTTCTCCAGGCCGGCAAGGTTAAACAGGCGCTCACCATTGTTCTCATGGGCAGACAGGGCCGCGTGTTCACGAAAGATATCCGCGGGCCGCTTATAGGTAAATGCCTCGCCGAACCCCAGCTTCCCGGCCACGGAACTCATGATCCACCAGTCCGGTTTTACTTCCGCGGGCAGGGGTAGGAAGCAACGCTGCCGCGAAATACGGCGTTCCGAATTGGTGACGGTGCCGTCCTTCTCCCCCCAGCCCGCGGCGGGGAGAAGAATGTCAGCAAGCTCCGTGGTGTCCGTCTGGGCTACGCAGTCTGAAACAATCACGGTAGGACAACGCGCCAGCGCCTCCCGGACCCGGACCGAATCCGGCAGACTGACCGCCGGGTTGGTCCCCATGATCCAGATCACCCGGATGTCGCCTCGGTGAACCGCCTCAAACATGTCCACCGCCTTCAGGCCCGGGCCATCGGCTACCGCGCCGGTTCCCCAAAATTCCGCAACACGCGATCGCGCTCCGGGGCTGTCATAATCCATGTGAGCGGCGAGCGTGTTGGCAAGCCCGCCGACTTCCCGTCCACCCATGGCATTGGGCTGGCCAGTCAGGGAGAAGGGCCCCGCACCGGGCTTGCCAACCCGGCCTGTCGCCAGGTGGCTGTTAATAATGGCATTGCCCTTATCGGTGCCGGCAATCGACTGGTTTATGCCCTGGGAAAAGCCGGTGACGGTGCGCGGCGTCTGAGCAAACCAGGCATAGAAGGTTTCGACATCCTCCGGCGCAAGATCACACTGCTCCGCCACCGATTCAACGCTTGGGGCAGCCACTCGTGCGCACGCCAATGCGCCATCAAAATCCTGGCAGTGGGCATCAATGTAGGCCTGATCCAGGCCACCGTGATCGGCGAGCCAACTCAGCAAACCGTTGAACAACACTGTATCCGTACCTGGCCGCAGCGCCAGGTGAAGGTCCGCCAGTTCACTGGTGGCAGTGCGACGTGGATCGATAACAACCACTCGACGCCCATCCCGTGCACTGGCCTTCATACGCTGGTAGAGCACTGGATGCGCCCACGCGGCGTTGCTGCCAGCCAGCACCAGCAAATCCGCCAGTTCCAGGTCTTCATAACAGCCGGGGACCACATCGGCCCCGAAGGCCCGTTTGTGCGCCGCCACGGCCGACGACATGCACAGGCGGGAATTGGTATCCACATGAGGTGTGCGAATGAAGCCTTTGGCCAGCTTGTTGGCGACGTAGTAGTCCTCGGTCAGCAACTGGCCGGACAGGTAAAAGGCCACCGACTGTGGGCCGTGGGTCTTGACGCTGTCCTGTATCGCATGAGCCACCTCGTCCAGTGCCTGCTCCCATTCGCAGCGGCGGCCCCTGACAACCGGGAACAGCAGCCGTCCGTCTTCCTGGCCGGTGGTTTCGTGAAGGCTGGCACCTTTTACACACAGGCGCCCGTTGTTCGCAGGGTGGTCTTTGTCCCCGGCCACCGGTGTGCCGCTGTCGGAATAGGCCATCACGCCACAGCCCACCCCGCAATAGGGGCAGGTGGTATGAACCGGGTCCGGGCCAGTAGTGTTGAGTAAGTCCACGGTGTCTCCTGAGTGTTACACGCACAAAAAAGCCCGCAATGTCCGGAACTCCCTGAACAGGCAGGAACCGGGCATGCGGGCTTCGTTGCCAGCATTCAGTACCGGGATCAAGTAACCCCGGGCCTGGCAGTTTATGGTTGGCGTGTCAGCTTTCGCTACAAACGTTTCCCAAAGCCCGTGCAAATCCAGGGCCACTCCCGGAGAAAACCGGCCAGCAGGTGTTTCAGCAAACTCTGGGACCGCTCAATACCCCCGTGCCAGGAGTCATAACAGTGCAAAACGCTCAAAAACGCCCAATCAGAGCGCACAGTTAACGAATAAAAATATTTGCCCATGACCTTGAGAAACGGCTATTCCCCTGCTCGCAAGGCACTTCCCGTGACCCTGGCAAATTTATTGCACTGACACTGATGGAACCGTTTTGCTGACAGCGTTAAAGAGAAAGGCATCCAATGCCTGTACATCGAGGAAACCATCATGAATTCGCCAGAACCCCTTCGCATCCTTCTGATCGACAAGGACCCCGAACGGGCAAGCCAGGTTTGCCAGGCGCTCAGACATGAGGGCCATGAAGTCATTCGCCAGCGCCCGGATGCTACCGGCCTGACCGCAGCGGTTGCCCGCGACCAGCCGGACATGGTGATCATTGATATGGACTCGCCCGACCGGGATACCCTGGAGAACATGAGCACCCTCAACACTCACGCACCCCGGCCCATCGTTTTCTTCGCCGACCAGCCCGGTGATCGCGCCACCATCCATGCCGCAGTGAAGGCGGGGGTCAGCGCCTACGTTGTCGACGGCATACAGCCGGACCGGGTTCGCTCGATCATTGACTCAGCCGTAGCGCAGTTCGAATCCTTTCAGGCATTGAGAGCAGAGCTGGAGGAAACCCGTTCAGCACTGGAAGACCGCAAGGTGATTGAGAAAGCCAAAGGGCTGATCATGCGGCATGAAAACTACGACGAGGAAACCGCCTATCGTATGCTGCGCAGCTCTGCCATGGAGCACAGCGAACGCCTGGCGGTGATGGCGGGGCGCGTTATCAAGCTGTTAGAACGACACAGCCAGGGCTCGGCCGGTGCCATCCAGAAAGCATCCTGATCAACGCTGTTAGGGAGCATCCATGGTTCGTCCAACCCCGCTTCACAAGCATCCCGGATTCAATGTCCGCCTCGGCTTTGTGCCGCTGCTCGATAGCGCACCATTGATTGTTGCGCGGGAGCTGGGGCTGTTTGATGCCGAAGGGTTGGACGTGGAGCTGGTGCGTGAAGGCTCCTGGGCATCATTGCGCGACAAGGTCAGTTTTGGCCTGCTGGACGGTGGCCACATGCTGGCGCCGATGCCGCTGAGTATGTCCCTGGCGACCGACCGCCCCAAAGTGCCCGTTGTGGTCGGCATGGTGCTGAGCCGCAACGGCAACGGGATTACCCTCAGCGCTCGGCTGCATCACGAACTGATCCGTTCAGCCACGGATCTGGAGAACCCCATTGCCACCGCTCGCGCGCTGATACGCGTGGCCAGGGGCAGGGGCGAGCCAATACGATTGGCCTCCGTGGCGCCCTGGTCCAGCCATGATCTTCAGCTTCGGGACTGGCTGGCCTCTGCCGGGCGAGACGCAGAACAGCACGTGCAGATCATCCCGGTATCCCCGATACAGATGGTGGACGCGTTTCGATCAAACACCATCGAAGGCTGCTGCGTCGGTGAGCCCTGGAATAGCTTGCTGGAGTACGAGGAGCTGGGGCATATTCTCCATTCAGGCCACCAGATCTGGCAGAACGCCCCGGAAAAAGTTCTGGGTATGCGAGCCGACTGGACGGAGCAGCACGACGTGATGCACCGGCACCTGTTGCGAGCACTGCTTGCAGCCTGTCAGTGGCTGGATAACCCTCACAACCACGGCTTGCTGCGGGACATCCTGGCCAGGCCCGAGTATCTGGGTGAACAGATCAACGTGCTGGACAACCACCCGTACAGTCTGTTCCATCCACGATTGCATCAACACTTTTTCCGCCACTCCGCCAATTTCCCCTGGCTGTCACAGGCCCACTGGCTCGCGACTCGCCTGACCCTCCGCGGGCAACTCGGGGCTGTGGACGACACCATGGTGCGCGAGGTGATAAGGCCCGACCTGTTCCGGGAGGCTGCCGCCTCCATGGGCATTGACGCACCGGTTATAGACAGCAAAACCGAGGGCCGGCACCAACTCCCCTTTACCCTGTCGGGGCGCTACGGCCCCGTGGATGTTGCCAGCGACCGCCTGTTGGGAGAGCACCTCCACGACTGGCTGGCCGACAACCCCATGGCTACGCCCAATAAAGAAGCGTCACGCACTAAAACAGCCACGAAATCCCGCCCTCAATAACACTCATTTTTGTGCTCATTCATTATTATTTATAAATATCAATAATTTAAAAACATGGCACGCAGACTGCTTTGTCAACATGGACGATCTCGCATTCACTGCGCGGGTAAACGGCAGTGACGAAAACTGACAGAACATCAGGCATTGAGGCCTGCGTCCCGGAAACGGGGGGCAGGCTTTTTTTTGTCTGAATAATACTCCGGGAGAGCACCATGCAACTGAGAACACTGGCAGCGACATTCTTGATCTTGACGGCGGCGTGCTCAGCACACGCCGACATCGGGCCGGCCGAAAAGCCAGACCTGAAGCTCGGCTTCATCAAACTGACGGACATGGCGCCACTGGCCATTGCCTGGGAACAGGGATTTTTCCTGGATGAAGGCCTGTTCGTGGAACTAGAAGCCCAGGCTAATTGGAAAGTTCTGCTTGACGGCGTGGTGACCGGCACTCTTGATGGCGCCCACATGCTGGCAGGCCAGCCACTGGGAGCCACGATCGGCTACGGCACCCAGGCGGACATCATCACCGCCTTCAGTATGGACCTGAACGGCAACGGCATTACCGTATCGAACGACGTATGGGAGCAAATGCGCCCACACATTGAAGACGGCAGCGACGGCAATCCCGCTCATCCGATCAGCGCCACTGCCCTGAAACCGGTCATCGAACAGTACCGTGACAAGGGCGAACGTTTTCGCATGGGCATGGTCTTTCCGGTATCCACCCACAACTACGAGCTTCGTTACTGGCTCGCTGCAGGCGGCCTGAACCCGGGCTTTTACGCCCCACAACGCGGTGACACCAGCGGCAACATAGACGCCGACGTTCACCTGTCGGTCACACCACCGCCGCAAATGCCAGCCACCATGGAAGCGGGTACCATCCAGGGCTATTGCGTGGGTGAGCCCTGGAACCAGCAAGCGGTGTTCAAAGGCATCGGCGTGCCAGTCATCACTGACTACGAAATCTGGCCCAACAACCCCGAGAAAGTGTTTGGGGTGACCGAAGCCTGGGCTGAACAGTACCCCAACACCCATCTCAGGCTGCTTCGTGCGCTGATCCGCGCTGCCCACTGGCTGGACGAAAACGACAACGCCAACCGTGAAGAAGCGGTCAAAATCCTGTCCCGCTCAAGCTACGTAGGCGCCGACGAGGAAGTGATCGCCAACTCCATGACCGGCACCTTCGAGTACGAAAAAGGCGATGTCCGCAAGGTGCCGGACTTCAACGTGTTCTTTCGCTACTACGCCACCTACCCGTATCCCTCCGATGCCATCTGGTATCTGAGCCAGATGCGCCGCTGGGGGCAGATTGCCGAGCCGAAGTCCGACGACTGGTATATGGAAACCGCAGCCAAGGTCTATCGCGCGGATATCTACAAGGAAGCGGCCCGAACCCTGATTGAGGACGGCACGCTCAAGGCGGAGGATTTCCCGGACCTGGATGCGGAAAACTTTGCGCGCCCGCACCAGGGCGAGCTGATCGACGGCGTGGCCTTCACTCCGAGGGAACCGAACGCCTACATCGACAGCTTTGAGATTGGCCTGAAAGGCTCGCAAACCCCTTAAGACTTGAGTGTCAGGAGACATCACATGACCACGCTCAGCCAGACCGATTCATTATCATCAGGCCAACGCTGGCTCCGTGCGCTGATAGAAAAGTTGTCCGGCCAGAACCTGGCCGAAACCTTCCGCCAGCTGCTGCTGCCAGCCATCGGTATCGCGCTGTTCCTGGGGTTCTGGCACCTGGCCGCGCCCCAGGTGCAAACATCGCTGGGCGCCTTCCCGGGCCCTGCCGAGGTGTTGGAGCAGTCTGGGCAATTGTGGCAGGAGCACAGCAACCAGCGAGACCGGGCCGCCCAGTTTGTCACCATGCAGGAGGAGCGCAACGAACGCATCCTGGCAGAGAACCCGGGCGCGGAGGTGAAAATCCGCGACTATCCCGGCGCACCCACGTTCATCGACCAGATCTTCACCAGCCTCGGCACCGTGCTGGCCGGTTTTGTGCTGGCCACCATCATCGCCGTGCCGCTGGGTATCATTATCGGCCTCAACCGTCACTTCTCGGCGGCCGTCAATCCGTTGATCCAGATCTTCAAGCCGGTATCGCCACTGGCCTGGCTGCCGCTGGTCACGATGGTGGTGTCTGCCACGTATGTCAGTGATGACCCGATGTTCGAGAAGTCGTTCCTGACATCAATGATCACCGTCACTTTATGCAGCCTCTGGCCGACGTTGATCAACACGAGCGTTGGGGTTTCAGCGGTAAATCCCGATCTTTTAAACGTTTCAAAAGTGCTGCAACTGTCATTCTGGACTCACGTTCGCAAGGTCGTGTTGCCGTCATCTGTTCCGATGATCTTCACCGGCCTGAGAGTGTCCCTGGGCATCGCCTGGATGGTTCTCATAGCGGCCGAAATGCTGGCTCAGAGCCCCGGCCTCGGAAAATTTGTCTGGGATGAATTCCAGAACGGCAGCAGTGAATCCCTGAGCCGCATTATGGTTGCCGTTCTCGCTATCGGCTTTATCGGATTTTTACTGGATCGAATCATGTTGCTGATCCAGAAGAGAGTTGCCTGGAATGAGTAGCCTCTGACTTTGGTGTAGGCCGCACCGGGCGGTATTGGCCTCCCGGGACACGCGGTGAATACGTCCCTGTACGCTCGACAAAAACATCCATGTTTTTGACGGTCCCGGGAGGCCAATACCGCCCGGCGCTCCGCAAGTTTTGAGGAGATTGTTATGAGTAAGTCGCATCTTGAATTGACCAATGTGCAGATGGCCTTTGATACAAAAGATGGGCCATTCGTAGCACTGGAAAACGTCGACCTGAAGATTCGTAAAGGGGAATTCGTTTCCCTTATCGGCCACTCGGGCTGTGGTAAGTCCACCGTGCTGAATATTGTGGCCGGCCTGCTTCAGGCTACCCGCGGTGGCTGTGTGCTGGACGGGCATGAGGTGAACACACCGGGGCCGGAACGGGCGGTGGTGTTTCAGAATCACTCGTTAATGCCCTGGCTGACGGTGTATGAAAACGTTGAGCTGGCCGTTCAGCAGGTATTCCGCAAATCCATGAGCAGAGCGGAACGGAAAGAGTGGATTCTTCACAATCTGAAACTGGTCAACATGGACCACGCTCTGGATAAACGCCCCGGAGAGATCTCTGGGGGTATGGCCCAACGGGTCGGGATTGCCCGGGCACTGGCGATGAAGCCCAGTGTGCTGTTAATGGACGAGCCTTTTGGCGCACTGGACGCGCTGACGCGTGCCCACCTGCAGGATTCGCTGATGAAAATTCAGCAGGACCTGAACAGCACCGTGATCATGATTACCCATGACGTGGACGAGGCGGTGCTGCTGTCGGACCGCATTGTGATGATGACCAACGGGCCGGCTGCCACCATCGGGGAGGAGTTGCACATTGAGCTGGAGCGCCCCCGCAACCGGGTCACCCTGGCCGACCATCCAGAATATGTGCGCTACCGTCAGGCGGTATTGTCCTTCCTGTATGAAAAGCAGCGCTTCCCCGGCAAAGGCGAGGATGAACAGGATAAGCCCACCGCTGAAGCCGAAGCGGCGTCGCAGGAAGACAGCTCACCGAATGTCGATAACGAGCATTCTGAGAGCCCGGTTCGCCGCATTGCATGAAATCAAACGGAGAAGCTCGCGCCCTTCAGAAGCACTCATCCGGTGCACGTCGCCCTGTCAGAGCGCACAGTTTTCGGGCCAAGCTCAAAGCGAAATTCTTCAACTTACTGTAAATAAAGGACTAATAGTTTTGGCACGGCGTTCGCTACTGTAGATACAGGGAAGAATGTCCCGGCTAAGGATCGGCCGGACCATCAGATCATTGTTGTTGGCATTGGCGCCGGACCATCGAGTTCCTTCGGGAATCAGATGCTCCGGCTTTTTTCGTTTCGGGCACAAGAAGGCACCACGATCATGAGCGCAAAGGCAGAACAGACTCTCGTTATCTGCGGACACGGCATGGTGGCCCAGCGTCTGCTCGAAAAACTGGTTGCTCAACCGCATCGGCCTTTTGCACGCATTGTGGTGTTTAATGGCGAGGCAAGCCCTGCCTACAACCGCATCCAGCTTTCGGCCCTGCTGGCCGGCGATGCCAACGAAGACAGTCTGCAATTGCAGCAACCGGACTGGTATCAGCACAACAGCATCACCGTGCACCAGGGGGATCCCGTTACCGCCATTAACCGGGAAGAGCGCACGGTTACCACTGCCAGCGGGCGGACTCAACACTACACCAGCCTGGTTCTGGCCACCGGTTCCCGCTCCGCCAGTCTTGGCCTGAAGGGTGAGGAGTTGGACGGTGTGATGGGCTTCCGCGACCTGCAGGATACCCGCCGTCTGATCAACATCAGCCAACGCCATCGCCGCGCGGTGGTCATCGGTGGTGGTTTCCTGGGTCTGGAGGCGGCTGAAGGCCTGCGCAGCCGGGGTATGGCGGTGACCGTACTGCACCGTAGCGGCCATCTTCTCAACCGGCAACTCGACCCGGCCGGCGGCGCCCTGCTGGAAGAGGCCCTGACCAAACGCGGGCTGACCATTCGCACGCAAACATCTCCCGTGGCCCTGCTCGGTCGCAATGTGGTCCGTGCCGTGCAGCTGGACGACGAAACCCTGATCAGCACCGATCTGGTGGTGATCGCCGCTGGCATTACCCCGAACACGGAACTGGCTCTGGAAGCGGGGCTGGATTGTGAACGCGCCATCCGGGTGAATCCGCAGCTGCAAACCAGCGACCAATACATCCATGCACTAGGCGAATGCTGCCAGGTCGGCAGCCAGACCTTCGGGCTGGTGGAGCCCGGCTATCAACAGGCGGACGTGCTGGCACAGGTGCTGTGCGACGAGAACAGCCAGGCGACGTTTGAGCCATCCATCATCCCGACGCGCCTGAAAATCAGCGGCATCCCGATATTTTCCTGCGGCCAGACCGACGCGGACGCTGAGACCGAATCCGTGGTCTGGCAGGACTACGACACCAATCGCTACTGCCGCCTGCTGATTCGCGACCAAAGACTCACAGGCGCCGTGCTCTTCGGTGAAACCAGCGACGGCCCCTGGTACAGCGAACGCATTCAACAGGCCGATGACATCAGCCCTTACCGGGCCCATCTGGCCTTTGGCAAGCACTACTGCGAAGCCGCGTAAAGCGGCCGGGAACAGAGAGAGGAATTACCATGAGCAAGAAAACCCTGATCGTGATTGGCAACGGCATGGTCGGCCACCATTTCCTGGAACAGTTGGTGGAAACCCCGGCAGCGGCCGATTTCGACATCAAGGTATTTGGTGAAGAGAAACTGCTGGCGTATGACCGGGTTCACCTGTCCGAGTACTTTGGTGGTTCCACCCATGCCGACCTGGCCATGGGCACCGCCGACTGGTACGCCGAGAACCACATCGACCTGCGCCTGAGCGAACAGGTAACCGGCATCGACCGCGCCAATCAAACCATTACTACACCGATGGGCGATTACGCCTACGACGAACTGGTGCTGGCCACCGGTTCCTATCCGTTCGTGCCGCCCATCAAGGGCAACGAGCACCCCCATTGCCTGGTGTATCGCACCCTGGAAGACCTCGACAGCATCCGTGCCAGCGCCGACGGTGTTAAAACCGGCGTAGTGGTGGGCGGTGGCCTTCTGGGTCTGGAAGCAGCGAATGCACTCAAGAGCCTGGGCCTGGACGCCCACGTGGTGGAATTTGCACCCCGGCTGATGCCGGTGCAGCTCGACAGCGACGGCGGTGCCCTGCTCAAACGCAAAATTGAGGAGTTGGGTGTGCAGGTACACACCGAGAAAGCCACCACTGAAATCGTTGAAGGCGAAGAAGCCCGCCTGCGGATGAATTTCAGTGACGACACCCATTTGGAAACCGACCTGATCGTGTTCTCCGCCGGCATCCGCCCCCAGGACGCCCTGGCCCGTTCCAGCGAACTGGCCATGGGTGAACGCGGTGGCATTGTCATCAACGACCAGTGCACCACCTCCGACCCCCACATCCACGCCATTGGCGAGTGCGCGCTGTGGAGTGAGAAGATTTTTGGCCTGGTGGCACCGGGCTACACCATGGCCCGCACCCTAGCCTCCGTGCTGAATGGTGACCGTGAGGCCGCCTTTACCGGCGCCGACATGAGCACCAAGCTCAAGCTGTTGGGTGTGGATGTCGGCTCGATCGGCGATGCCCATGCCCAGACGCCGGGCGCCCGCAACATCCGCTTTAACGATGAGCAGGTCGGTCATTACCGCCGCATGGTGATCAGCGAGGATGGCAAGACCCTGCTGGGCGCCATCCTGGTGGGCGACAACAGCCACTACGATACCTTGCTGCAATACGCGTTGAACGGCATTGAGCTGCCGGAGAACCCGGAGACCCTGATCCTGCCGGAAAGCCAGGGCGGTGCTCCCGCGCTGGGCCCGGATGCCCTGCCGGAAACCGCCTCGATCTGCTCCTGCCACAACGTGTCCAAGGGTGATATCTGCGGCGTGATCGATGCCGGCTGTACCGACCTTGCCGGTGTTAAGGCAGAAACCAAGGCCAGCACCGGCTGTGGCGGCTGCGCAGCGCTGCTGAAAAACGTGGTGGACAGCGAACTGGAAAAACGCGGCGTGGAAGTCAGCAAGGACATCTGTGAGCACTTCCCATATAGCCGCCAGGACCTGTTCAATATCGTGAAGGTCAATGGCATCCGCACCTTCCGGACATTGATCCGTGATCACGGCAAGGGCCATGGCTGCGACATCTGCAAACCGACCGTCGCGTCCATCCTTGCCACCTGCTGGAACGAGCACATCCTGGCCACCGACCACGTGCCTCTTCAGGACACCAACGACACTTTCATGGCCAACATGCAGAAGAACGGTACCTACTCCATCGTGCCTCGGGTGCCGGGCGGCGAAATCACCCCGGACAAGCTGATTGTGCTGGGTGAAGTGGCCAAGGAATACAACCTGTACACCAAGATCACGGGCGGTCAAAGGGTGGACCTGTTCGGCGCCACCCTGAGCGAACTGCCCGAAATCTGGGAAAAACTCATCGCCGCAGGCTTCGAAACCGGCCACGCCTACGGCAAGTCCCTGCGCACGGTGAAGTCCTGCGTCGGCAGCACCTGGTGCCGCTACGGCGTGCAGGACAGCGTGGGCATGGCGATCTTTCTGGAGAACCGCTACAAGGGCCTGCGTTCCCCCCATAAGCTCAAGATGGCGGTGTCCGGCTGCACCCGCGAATGTGCGGAAGCCCAGAGTAAGGACATCGGCGTGATCGCCACCGAGAACGGCTGGAACCTGTACGTATGCGGCAACGGCGGCATGCGTCCGCGCCACGCAGACCTGTTTGCCACGGATTTGTCCGACGAGGAACTGATCAGCGCTATCGACCGGGTGTTGATGTTCTACGTCCGTACAGCGGACCGTTTGCAGCGCACCAGTGTGTGGATGGAGAACCTGGAAGGTGGCCTGGACTATCTGAAGCAGGTGGTCCTGGAGGACAGCCTGGGTATCGGTCAGGAGCTGGAGCAGCACATGGCGGATCTGGTGGATACCTATCAGTGCGAGTGGAAGACGGCGGTCGAGGATCCTGAGAAGCGGAAGCGGTTCCGGGAGTTTGTGAATGCTCCGGAGAAGAAGGATCCGGTTCAGGAGTGGACCACCGAACGGGAGCAGCGTCGGCCTTTGCTTGAGGGGGAGCCTGCTTAAGGCTGGGGCCCGGGGTGGAGCGCCGGGGTACGTAATAATTTTCCTTGGGAAAAGAACTCGCTGCGCTCAGACACCTTTTCCTGGCGGAAAATTATTACGTACCCCCACGCTCATCGGGTCACGAGCTTTCGCTGGTTAAACACACATCACATCAAGAGTTAACGCCGCAGGCGAACTTGAACGAAATTGGAGAACGTTATGAAAGCACGCACTTCCTGGGACGTTGTTTGTACCGTTGATGACCTTGTGCCCGAGTCCGGCGTTGCGGTCTGGACGGAAGACGGGCCGGTGGCGGTGTTTTATCTGCCGCATCGGTTGCCGGCGTTGTTTGCGATCAGTCATACCGATCCGTTTACCGGTAAGAACGTGCTGGCGAGAGGGATTACCGGGGATCTGAAAGGGCAGCCGGTGGTGGCGTCTCCGTTGTACAAGCAACACTTCAACCTGCAGACCGGCCACTGCCTCGAGGACGAAGAAGTAGCCGTGAAAACCTACCCGGTCCTGTTGGACGGCAACAACGTCCGGATAGAAATCCCGGTGGCCAACAAAGAATCAGCCGTGGCATAGACTAGAAGTCAGCTCCCGGCAGGCTAGGCAGCAGACCGACGACGCCAACCAAGCACGAATACAGTAAGCGCCGGCAAGAAGGTAACGGTCACTGTAGCCGCACCGGCCAGCCCGAACAGAACGATAGCGCCCACTCCTCGATAGAGTTCGGTACCTTCACCGGGGATGAACACCAGCGGCGACAGCCCGCAAATGGTGGTCAGGGTGGTCATAGCTATCGGCCTCAGGCGGGTTTCCACCGCGCCGATGACCGCATCCACCACTGAAATATCCCGGTGCCTCAGGTTCTGCCGGGCCTGCTCCACCACCAGGATCGGGTTGTTCACCACGGTGCCCATCAGGATCAGGAAACCCAGCATGGTGATCATGTCGAAGGGTTGGCTCAGGGGCAGCAGGCCGATTTTCGGTAACAGCCCACCCACCAGGTTCATCAACGCCAGTCCTACGATGCCGCCGGCGACGCCAAGAGGAATCGCTGTAAGAATCAAGAGCGGGAAGCCCCAATGGGCAAAGATGGCTACCAGCAGCAGATAAACGATCACCACCGCAATCATGAAATTTCCGCTCAGGGCATCGCGGGTGGCATTGAGTTGGTCGCTGGCGCCGGAGATGTTGATGGCGACGCCTGCTGGCAATTCACCACTGTCGCGCATGGCGTTCAGCAGTTCCGTGCGAACCCGTTCGACTCCGGCTTCCAGAGGCACATCATCCGGCGGAATCACGTTGAGGGTGACGGTACGGCGGCCGTCCAGACGGCGCACCGTGCTGGTGTCTACGGTTTCCTCAATGGTTGCCAGGCTCGACAACGGCAGAGTCGCGCCCTCGGGAGTGTGCACCATCACATCCGGCAATGCGTCGAGACTGGTGTCCCGGCCTTCACTGCCGTACAGGTAGATGTCGATCTTGTCGTCGTCCAGGAAAAAGTCGTCGACATAGGAGCCTTCGGTCAGCGATGCCACCGTGAAACCAATCGCTTCTGTGCCCAGGCCGAGTTCCGCTGCCCGATCCCAATTCGGGCGCACCTGGATTAACGGTTGGGCCAGGGAAAGCGTGGCCGGGCGGGTCTGGATGCGGGGGTTGTCAAATATGCGCCGGGCGCGGCCGTAGGCGATGTTGGCCACCTTGTAGATCGACACCAGATCCGGCCCGGAGATATCCAGGTTGATACTGCGGGTGCCGCCATCATTGCTGGAAATAATGGAGCCCTTGGCGGCAAACGCCCGCATGCCGGGAAATTTCTCATAAAAACCGGTGATCTGATCCATCAGCACATCGATGTGCCGGGCGTTAACCGTTTCCGCGATGATCCTCACATTTGTGGGGCTCACCTGCATGTTCAGATAGGCTAGGGGCGGTATCGGGGTTTCGCCGCTTTCGTAGGCCTCAGGGTCCGCCTGCACATGGGGCAGAAAGTGGTCTTCCACCTGTTTGGCGATGCTCTCCATTTCCGCCAGGTTGTAGCCGGGCGGCGCGTTCATGGAGGCGAAGGTTTTTGGTTCTTCACCTTCCGGGAGGTATTCGGCAGGCGGCGTCAGAAAAACGATAATCCAGAAACTCAGCGCCACCGTGCCGAGAATGACCACAAGCCGCCTGACCGCACCGCTGACCATCCAGCGCACGGCAGCGACAATCCTGGTCGCCCAGCCCGGTGCCACCACATTGCCATACTGGTCGGTATCACCCATGCGAGCGCCAAAATCCAGCCGCGCACTGAGGGTGGGAATCAGCGTGACCGCCACCAGCATGGACGCGAAAATCGCAGCCGAAATCGCGATGGCCACGTCGGAATACAGCTGTCCGGCTTCCTCTTCGATGAACAGGATCGGCAGGAACACCAGGATGGTCGTCATGGTGGAGGCCAGTACCGCGGGCCAAACCTCCTGAACTCCCTTGAGGGCCGACTCGAACCGGTCCAGCCCCAGGCGCCGGTGCCGCTCGATGTTCTCCAGTACCACGATACTGTTGTCCACGGTCATACCGATGGCAAAGGCGACGCCGGCCAGGGAAATCACATTGATGGTACGGCCTGTGATCATCAGCCCAAGAAAGGCCGCAATCGCACACAAAGGAATGCCCACCACCCCTACGAACGTAGCCCGGGACGATCTCAGAAACAGAAACATCACCAGAGTGGCAAAGACCGCACCGATACCCAGGTTGGTCCAGACATTGGCAACCGAGGCTTCCACATAGCGAGCGTCATCAGCGGTGAGCGCCAGTTGCATACCCGCCGGATTCAACACGTCCCGGTTGATGATCTCCACTTGCTCCAGCATCGCCCGCTTGATGTCGATGACGTTGGAACCGCTTTCACGCCGCACCTGAAGGCCCAGCACGCGCTGGCCGTTGATGTAGGACAGTTCGCGGATACGGGCATGGTCCTGGCGTACCGTCGCCACGTCGGACAGGCGCACCACGCTGTCACCGGTTCGTGACACCACCAGGTTGCGCAGCTCCTCAAGATCGCGGAATCGCCCAACTGTTCTCAGCAGGTAGCGCCGCTTACCAGCGTTCACCTCGCCCCCGGACACATCCTGATTGCGGCTGGTGATCGCATCCTGCAGGTCCAACAGGCTCAGGCCACGCTGCGCCAGTTCTGCTTCGTCCACAGTGATCTGCATCTGGCGGTCCGCGCCGCCGCCCACCGTCACTTCCGAGACCCCTGACACGCTTTCCATCCTGGGGCGAACGCGGTCCTCCACGAAGTCCCGCATCAGATCGATATCCAATTCCCGGGGGTTGTCGGGCAAGGTGGATACGCGGAAGTACATGAACGCATTGGAAGAAAACGACGCTGCAACAATCCGGGGCTCATCCACGTTGCGCGGATAGTCCGACACCTGGCTGAGGGCGTTGTTGACCTGTATCAGGGTCTCGGTGATATCAACACCGAAGGGGAACTCCAGCTCGATTTCCGCCACACCACTGGACGCAGTGGCAATCATCTCGCTGAGATTGGGGACGTTGCGCAGATAGCGTTCCTGCTCAATCAGGATTTCTTTCTCGATATCCTGGGGCGTTGCGCCCGGCCACCGGGTTTCGACGGTGACGGTCCGGACTTCCAAATCCGGAATCATCTGCACCGGGATACGAAGGGCAGCGGCAGCACCGATCACGGCGATAATCAGAGTTACCACGGTCACCAGGGTGCCGTGGCGGATCACTCCCGCGAACATCAGTCGGCTCCCCTCTCAGCCAACTTTACCCTGGCACCTTCCTCAAGGGATTCGTTACCCCGCACCACGACTTGCTCATCGCCTTTCAAGCCGTTGAGGATTTCCACCCGATTCTGGAAGCTGGCCCCGATATCCACCCGCTTTTCGCGGACCTCGTACAGCTCATCCCCCGCGGGCTCGGCAATCCAGACCGTCACTCGGCCCTCCGGGTAACGATTGATGGCATCTCTGGACACGGTCAGCCCATGCTCACCCGTGGAAACCCGAAGCGTCGCCTGCACCGCCATGCCCGGAAGCACCGCCAGCGAATCCGGGCCGCTGGCTCTCAGCAGAAACGTCCGGGCCCGGGAATCGCTCACCGGAACCAGCGACGATATGGTGGCAGGCACCGGCTCCTCAGCCGCACCATCAACGCTTATCAGCAGCTCCGAGTCGTCGCCGATGCGTTGGTAATAATTCTGGGGCACCTGGAAATCCAGCCTCAGATTAGTGATGTCCACCAGCGTCAGGAGTTCATCGCCGGGGGTGACCCATTCGCCCAGGTCACTGGCTCGGTTGGACACAACGCCCTCAAACGGTGCCTCTATTCTGTGTCGTTGCAGTAACACCTGACGACGCCGCTCTTCTGCCTGGAGGCGAGCAAGGGTCGCTTCGAGGGCCGCTGCTTCGCTCTCCCGGGCACTGACTTCGGTCGCAGCAATGTTCCGCCCCGCTCCCACGGAACGGGCTTCAGCCAGCCTGCGTTGCGCCTCTTCGAATCGTGCACGCGCCTCAGCCACCTCTGCCCGGGCGCTGGACAGCTCATACCCGGCCTGTTCCTTATCCAGGCCCAGCAACAGGTCACCACGGGAAACCCGGTCGCCGGTTTCCACCCGAACCTCGTCCACAAGGCCCGCCACGGCCGTGGACAGCCCCGAGGTGCGCAGGGCATTTACCGTGCCGTTCAGAGTCACTTCACTGATGATGTCGGAGGATACGACCTCTTCCAGTTCAACCCCTGGCCGATCCTGTGCCTGCACAGAAACAGAGCAAAAAAGAACCACCACAACGCAAAAATGCCTGACCATGAATTTCACTGAATTGTTCCTTCGGATTCCCTACGCGCCGACATCGGCGCCAAATTTGATCACCCGACCCTGCCTCAGAGCTACGCTTCCCATCCACGGACAGACCAGTTATCGAAGCGGTTTCGGGCCCGATCAGCCAACGCCAGCGCTTCCACCAGACCTGAAATGCTGCAACACTGACTACCTGACAACAACCACAATAATGCGAGATCCATTCTGTGAGTGCACTGAGCCCTGTAGACCAGGTTTTCCTGTGGCTGGAAAAACGCCAGCAGCCCATGCACGTTGGCGGCCTGCAGCTGTTCTCGTTCCCCGAGGATGCACCGGATGACTATGTGGCCCAACTTGCGGACCAGTTGCGGGAGGAAACCATCGTCACACCTCCCTTCGACAGGCGCCTGGGCAGTCGGTTCGGCCAACCGGTCTGGGTGGAAGACGAACAACTGGACCTGGAGCATCATTTCCGCTTTGAGGCTCTGCCCACGCCAGGCCGGGTCCGGGAGCTGTTGTCGTTTGTCTCCGCTGAACACAGCCACCTGATGGACCGGGAACGGCCCATGTGGGAGTTCCACCTCATTGAAGGCCTGAAAGACCGGCAGTTCGCCGTTTACACCAAGGTACACCATTCTCTGGTCGATGGTGTGTCTGCCATGCGCCTGTTCCAGCGCATGCTGTCACAGGACCCGGAGCAGCGGGGCATGCCGCCGATCTGGTCGCTGCCGCGCCGCAGCCGCAGCGGTGACGACGATGAGGGCCCATCAATGTGGCGCAACGTTGCCCATCTGCTCGGGGAATCGGGTAAACAGCTGGGCACGGTTCCGGCGGTTACCAAGGCGCTGCTGAACACCGTGAACCGGGCCCGCAAGGACCCCGCCTACGATTCCATTTTTCACGCGCCGCGCTGCGTCCTGAATGGCAAGATCACCGGCTCCCGCCGTTTTGCGGCCCAGTCCTATAACCTGAAACGCATCCGTGCAGTATGCACCGCCTTCGGTACAACGGTTAACGACGTGGTCATGACGATGTGCGCCACGGCCCTGCGAACCTACCTGATGAATCAGGACGCGTTGCCAGAAAAACCGCTGGTCGCCATGGTACCGGTTTCCCTGCGCACGGATGACAGCTCAGGTGGCAACCAGGTGGGTATTATCCTCGCCTCCCTGGGCACCCACCTGAACGACGCCGCTGAGCGGCTGCGCTATATCCACGAAGACGTGAAAGCCTCCAAACAGCGCTACGCGGCCATGTCGCCAGAGGAAATCCTGAATTACACGGCGCTGCTGCTGGCCCCGGCGAGCTTCAACCTGCTAACGGGGCTGGCGCCGAAGTGGCAGACCTTTAACGTGGTCATTTCCAACGTACCAGGGCCCAAGGAACCCAGTTTCTGGAACGGCGCGAGGCTTGAGGGCATGTATCCGGTGTCCATCGCCATGGACCGGATTGCCCTGAACATGACCTTGACCAGCTACTGCGACCAGGTGGAGTTCGGGCTGATTGGCTGCCGTCGCACCCTACCCAGCCTGCAGCGCATGCTGGATTATCTTGAAGACGGCCTGAGCGAGCTGGAGCAGGCGGCTGGGCTGTAACGCCTAGCCGAACTTCACTTCCTGATTCCGCTCCGAGATCTGGCTGTTCAGTGTCCAGAAATCATAAAGCACACCCACCAGGAACAGACCGCCCGTCAGCAAGTAAATGATTCCGGTGATCCACTTGCCCATGTACATCCGGTGGATACCAAATACGCCAAGGAAGGTCAGTAGAATCCAACCGATGTTGAAACTGACCTCGCCCTCACGGAACCGGTGATCCGCCTCCCGATCCATGGCCGGTATCAGGAACAGGTCGATGATCCAGCCAATGAACAGCAACCCCAGGGTGAAAAACCAGATAGTGCCGGTGATGGGCTTGCCGTAGTAGAAGCGGTGCGACCCCAGGAAACCGAAGATCCAGAGCAGGTAGCCGATGAGTTTGCTGTGGGTGTCCTGATTGTCTGCCATTTGCGTTCCTTTTGGCTCGGGTTTTGGCGTGAGACTTGGCCAAAACCGACAATAGATCAATCAGATGCAGGCTTCAAACAAAGCTCGCGTGTTTTCCGCTGTCATCTTCACCGGGTTGCCACCGGCACTTGGGTCTTCAAGCGCCATTCTGGTCATTTCCTCAATGCGATCCGTCCCCACACCCATGTCCCTCAAACGCTCCGGTACGCCAAGGGATTCCCGCAACGTCATGATGAACTGGGTGAACCCGTCAAAGCCATTGGCAATGCCCAGGTAGCGGGTAATGTCGTCGACACGGTTTTCGATCGCAAGCCGGTTCATGGCGATGACCGACGGCAGCACCACGGCGTTGGTCATGCCATGGTGGGTGTTGTAGATCGCGCCGACCGAATGGGAGACGGCGTGGGTCGCCCCCAGCCCCTTCTGGAAGGCTACCGCGCCCATGGCGGCGGCGACCAGCATCTGCCCGCGAGCCTCGATATCGGCGGCATCCGCATACACCCGGTGCAGATTTTCCTTCACCAGCCGCATGCCCTCCAGCGCAATACCCTGGCTCATGGGGTGGAAGTTGGGGGAGCAGAAGGCTTCAAAACAGTGGATAAACGCATCCATGCCGGTTCCCGCAGTGATAAATGGCGGCATACCAACCGTCAATTCGGGGTCGGAGATCACGATCGATGGCAGTATTCGGGGATGAAAAATGATCTTTTTGACGTGGCTCTGGCTGTTGACGATGACGCTGGCTCGACCGACCTCCGACCCCGTGCCAGCGGTCGTTGGCACGGCAATGATGGGGGCAATCGCATCGGCATCCGCGCGTTTCCACCAGTCACCAATATCCTCGAAGTCCCACACCGGCCGGGTCTGACCGGCCATGAAGGCCAGCAATTTACCCAGGTCCAGACCGGACCCTCCGCCGAAGGCGATCACTCCGTCGTGGTTGCCCTCGAGGAAGACCTTTCGGCCCGCTTCCATGTTGATTTCCGTGGGGTTCGGGTCCACCTCCGAAAACATGGCTCGCCCGAGGCCGGCCTGTTCCATTAAATCCAGCGTCTGGCGGGTGATGGGCAGGTTTGCCAGCCCCCTGTCGGTCACCAGCAGTGGCCGTCTGATGCCCGCCTCCGCACAGCATTCGCCAAGTTCTGCGATGCGACCGGCGCCAAAACGGATATCGGTGGGATAGGACCAGTTTGCGGAGAGTGTCATTATCAGCCCCTCGTCAGAGAATCGGGTTGTCTGTTGATCCGGATGTCAGTTCACCGGTTTTTTCAGGTAATACGATTTCGGGCGCGTCAGGTTGTGGTAGCCGATGACCGAAAGCCCACCACCGCGACCGGTGTTCTTGCAGCCGGTCCAGCAAAGCGCCGGGTCCAGGTAATCACAACGGTTCATGAACACCGTGCCGGTTTCAATCTCGTCGGCCACGCGCGTGGCGCGTTCACTATCTCTGGTCCACAGGGACGCGGTCAGGCCGAACTCGCTGTCGTTCATCAGTGCGACCGCTTCAGCGTCATCTTTGACTTTCATGATGCCAACCACCGGGCCAAAGGACTCCTCCCGCATGACCCGCATGGAATGGTCCACGTCGATAAGGATCTGCGGCATCAGATAGGCGCCGCCCTGATCAGGGAAGAGCTCGGGGCCGATCAGTGCCCTGGCACCACTGGCAACGGCCTCTGCCGTCTGCTCCCGGACATGGTCGGCAAAGCGGACATGCGCCATCGGGCCGAGCGTTGTGTCTCTGTCCAGCGGATTGCCAAGCCGGTAGCTGCTGACGATGGCAACGGCTTTCTCAACAAACGCATCGAACAGGTTCTCGGCGACGTAAATGCGCTCAATGCCGCAGCAGCACTGGCCGGCATTGAACATGGCGCCGTCGATCAATGTCTCCACGGCGGCATCCAAATCCGCATCGTCCATTACATAACCGGGGTCCTTACCGCCAAGCTCCAACCCTACGCCGGTGAACGTGCCAGCAGCAGCTCGTTCGATGGCCTGCCCCCCATTCACCGAGCCGGTAAAGTTCACGAAACCGAAGGCTTTTTCCGCGATCAGCGCGGACGTGGTCTCGTGGGACAGGAACACGTTCTGGAAAATCTCGCGGGGGACGCCGGCAGCATGGAACGCCTCCGCGATGTGCTCACCGACCAGGGGCGTTTGTGACGCGTGTTTGAGAAACACCGCGTTGCCGGCAATCAGGGCAGGAACGACCGTGTTCACCGCCGTCATGTACGGATAGTTCCAGGGCGCGACAACCAACACCGCGCCGTGAGGTTCGCGCCGAATGTAGCGATGAAAGGAGGCGCTGTTTTCAATCTCGATGGGGGCAAGCCCTTCTTCCGCCAGATCAGCCATCATCCCGGCACGCTCATCCACCCCCCCGAACTCGCCGCCGTAGCGCACGGGCCGCCCCATCTGCCAGGCCAGTTTTTCCACGATGTCGTCGTTCATGTCACCCAGACGGGCGATGCCGTCGCGAACCCGTTGAACCCGCTCTGACAGTGGCAGGGCGTCCCAGTCCGGCTGCGCGTTATTTGCCCTGGCGACGGCCTCCCGTGCGGCTTCCAGAGAAAGCGTTGTGCGCTCCACGTACACGGAACCATCGATGGGCGATATGCATTGAATGGGTGTGCTCATAGCTGTGTCCTACGCCTGCTCAAATCCACGTTTGACTTCGTAATCGGTGACCACACGATCAAAATCTTCCTGCTCCCACTCCGCACAGCGCACGTAGTGATCAATAACGTCGTTACCCATGGCTTCCCGCAGCATGGTCGAGCCGCGTAACGATTCCGTGGCTGCCCTCAATGTGGCTGGGATACTGCGCGCAGACTCGGCGCCATAGGCATTGCCGGAGAACTCCGGCTCCAGTTCGAGCTTGCCTTCGATGCCGGCGATGGTGGCGGCAATCTGCGACGCCAGCGCCAGGTACGGGTTCAGGTCCGACCCGCCGATGCGACACTCCACACGCACGGCGTCCGTGTTCGGTGCGACAACGCGGTAACCGGCCGTACGGTTGTCGATGGACCAGACAGTGCTGGTCGGGGCAAAGGTGCCGGCGGCAAATCGTTTGTACGAGTTAACGTAAGGCGCGAGGAAGAAGGTGGTGTCGTTGGCGTATTCCAGTAGCCCCGCCAGCGCATGCTCCATGGTTTTGGACATACCATGGGCACCATTGGGGTCATAGAACACTGATTTTCCGGCACTGTCCGAGAGAGCCTGATGGATATGGCTGGACGACCCGGCGGCGTTGTGATTCCACTTGGCCATAAAACTCACACTGCGCTCGTGCTGCCAGGCGATTTCCTTGACCGCATTTTTCACCAGAACGTGAGTGTCGGCCATGGTGAGCGGGTCGGAGTAGTGGATGTTGAGTTCGGCCTGCCCGGCGTCGGCCTCACCCTTGCTGCTCTCGACCGTGATCCCCGCCTGATAGAGCCCATTGCGGATGGGCCGCATCACGTCTTCCTCACGGGTGGTCTGGAAGATGTGGTAGTCCTCGTTATAGGGGCTGATGGGCGTCATATGGTGATACTGACGCTTCTGCATCTCCTCAAACGTCTCCCGGAAAATGAAAAACTCCAGTTCGGTGGCCGTGGTCATCTGCAGCCCCATGGCTGACAACCGTTCCAGCTGTTTTTTCAGCACCGCCCGGGGCGAGTGCGGTACCGGCTCATGGGTGGCGTGATCAATCAGATCACACAGAATAAAGGCGGTACCCTCGAGCCATGGCAGGCGGCGCAGGGTGGTCAGATCCGGCTTCATCACATAGTCGCCATAACCGGCCGCCCAGCTGGTCGAGGCGTAGTTCTCCACCGTTGTCATTTCCAGGTCGGTCGCCACCAGGTACTTGCAACAATGGCTCTCTTCCCAGGCGGTGTCGATAAAGTACTGGGCCTGGAAGCGCTTGCCCATGAGACGCCCCTGCATGTCCGGAATCGCCGCCACGACCGTATCAATGGTGCCGTCCTCGACACACGTTTTCAGTTCTTTAAAAGACAGTTGAGCTGCCATCTCACGGCTCCGCAATATCAGTTAGGCTAAAAGGCGCCGCGCTCAGTGACGAGTAAATCCGGTAGTGATCGCCACTGAACGCAGTGTTTCTCTGCGATCCCATCAGGTGTATCGATAGGGCCGCCCCGCCTTCTCCATTTTCTCGTTGTATTCCTTGAGGATCTTGACCACCCGGGCCTTGGTTTCGGATTCCTGGGCAACCTCGTCCCAGAACACGCGCGCGGCCTTTTCAACTTCTGCCCACTCCTTGTCCGGAATGGTGGTCAACTTCATCTTCGTGCCGTCTGTACGCAGTTTGGCCTCGCCTCCCCAATACCACCACTGGCGGTAGTAGTGGGAGCTGTCCATGGTCAGTTTGAGCAGTTCCTTGAGATGATCCGGAAGCTCGTTGTAGCGATCCATGTTGGCAAAGAAGGATCCCGCCCAGGCACCAGAGATGTTGTTGGTCAGGAAGTAGTTGGTCACATCCGCCCAGCCCACCGTGTAGTCCTCGGTAATGCCGGACCAGGCAATGCCGTCCAGCTCACCCGTCTGCACCGCGACTTCGATGTCTTCCCAGGGCAGTTGAACCGGTACCACGCCGAACTGGCTCATAAAGCGGCCGGCAGTGGGGAAGGTGAACACACGCTTGCCCTTGAGATCCTCAAGGCTGTGGATCGGCTCTTTGGTGGCAAAGTGGCAGGGGTCCCAGGCACCGGCGGACAGGTGTTTCACGCCCACCTTGGAATACTCTTCATCCCAGATTTCATTCAGGCCGTACTGATTGAACAGCACGGGTACGTCCAGCGAATAGCGGCTGGCGAACGGGAAGTAGCCACCGAAAACAGTAACCTCGGTGGGTGAGGCCATGGAATCGTCATCGGACTGAACCGCGTCAATGGTGCCTTTCTGCATGGCGCGGAACAGTTCCCCCGTGGGCACAAGCTGATCGGCAAAATAGAGCTCGATCTGCATCTCTTTGCCGGCAATACGGTTGAAACTGTCGATCGCCGGCTTGACCACATGCTCTGCCAGGGCCGGCCCGGCGTAGGTTTGCAGTCGCCATCGTATTTTCGGCTCCTGCGCGTAAAGTCTGGGCGGCGTAAGGGCGGCGGCCCCGGCCAGTGCTGCTACGGATGCTGATGCGAGAAAGTTACGTCTTGTGGTCATGGCGACCTCCTTGACTGACGCTTGTTATGGAAGCCAACCCGGCTTCCGGGGTGTTACTCGACATTCGTGTTCATCCAAAACGTTGACGGTTCACCTGTTGTAAACGTACTCCGGCAGCCAGAGCGCAATCTGTGGAAATGTCATGATCAGCGACAGAGCCACCAGCATCACGCAGACAAACGGGAGAATTGAACTGTAGATATCGCGCAGGGAAATTTCAGGCGGCGCCATGGCCCGCATCAGGAACAGGTTGTAACCGAAAGGGGGCGTCATATAGGCAATCTGGGTGGTAATCGTGTAGAGCACCCCATACCAGATCAGATCAAAACCAAGAGCTGCCACCAACGGCACGTACAAAGGCGCCACAATCACCAGCATTGCGGTATCGTCCAGGAAGGTACCCATCAACAGAAACGACAACTGCATCATGATCAGGATCATCCAGGGGTTAAGCCCCAGTTGCTCGGTAAACAGGCTATCGATGGCCTTTACCGCGCCCAGCCCATCAAACACGGCACCGAAACCCAGGGCGGCAAGGATGATCCACATGAACATGCAGGAAATGGCCAGCGTCTGGCGTACGGACGCTTCAAACACGGCCCGGGTCATCCGGCGTTTGAGGATCGCCGCGATGAATGCCGCCATGGCACCGATGGCCGAACTTTCCACCAGGCTGGTCCAGCCTTTGACGAACGGCACCATCATAGAGGCGAAAATAACCACCGGCAGAACCCCGGCACGCAACAGACGCAATTTCTCGCTCAGGCTGACCTGGCGCTCCTCTTTTGGCAGCACAGGCCCGAGTTCAGGCTGGAGACGACACCGCACCGCAATGTAGACGATAAACATCACCGCCATGATCAGCCCCGGCACAACGCCCGCAAGCCATAGCTGTCCCACCGGCTGGCGGGCAATCATGGCGTACAGCACCAACACCACCGAGGGCGGTACCAGAATGCCCAGGGACGAGCCGGCCTGAACCACACCCGTCACCATGCGCTTGTCATAACCCCGCCGGAGCAATTCGGGCAGGGCAATGGTGGCACCGATGGCCATACCCGCAACTGATAGGCCGTTCATGGCCGACACCAGCACCATCAGGCCAATGGTGCCAATGGCAAGCCCGCCATGAATCGGCCCCATCCAGACATGAAACATTCGGTAGAGATCGTCGGCGATTTTCGATTCCGAGAGCACGTAGCCCATGAAGATAAACATCGGCAGCGTCAGCAGCGGATACCAGTTCATCAGCTTCATGGCGGATGAGAAAGGGATATCGGAACCACCGGTTCCCCACAGCGCCAGCGCTGAGGCCGCAGCAACGGCACCAATGGCGCCAAACACGCGCTGGCCGGTCATCAGCATCAGCATCATTGAGGCAAACATGAAAATGGCGATGAGATCGTAAGACATCAGATGTCTTCTCCCCGAATGCGTGCGATGTCTTTGAAAAGCTCCGATACCGCCTGCAACAGCATGAGTGAGAAGCCGATGCACATCACCACCTTGATCGGCCACATGTAGGGTCGCCACGCGGATGCGCTGCGTTCGCCGTATTGAATCGCATAGCTCGTGCTGTCGTAGGCGCCGTACAGGAGCACGCCCAGAAAGAAAATCAGGAAGAAAATGGTGAAGACATCGAACCAGGCTTTTTTACGGACGGACCAACCGCCGTAAAACAGGTCCATGCGCACATTGGCGTCCAACTGGATGGAATAGGGACCGCCCAGGATGTAATACGCCACCATGGCAAACTGAGCGGCTTCGAGTGTCCATAAAGAGGGAAGGAAAAACGCTTTGGAAATGGATGACCAAAGCAGAATAGCGACCATGACAAAGATGCCGTACATCACCGCTCTACCCACACGGTAATTCACGGCATCCACGAAACGGATGTATCCGTTGACGAACGGTGGCATCCACAGACCCCACTCAATGCGTTAGTGAGCCAGTCAGACAGCCGAGTGGCCATGGACTGCTGTTTTTCTGTAGCGAACTTTCAAGCTAGCACAGCATTTTTAATCTGTCGCATTAGCAGGGGGTCGTAGTCAGGGACCAACCTCGGGTGCCGGGTCCGGGCCGCCTTCGCGGAATTCGCTGGCCGACTTGCCAGTCCACTTGCGGAAAGCCCGGCTGAAGTTGGACAGGTCCGCGTAGCCCAGCTCATAGGCTATCTCGCTGACTGACTGGTTGGTGTACCGCAGGAGTTGGATGGCACGGTCTTTCAGGACAGCTTCCACGATTTCGCGGTAGGTGGTGTCCTTTTCCGCCAGCCGACGCTTCAACGTGCGGGACGATACGCAGAAACGTTCGGCCATGGACTCCAGGGACGGCAATGGCCCGGGCATCACGTGGAGCATGTTGCGGATGGCGTAGGAAATGTCGCCCTGGTCTTTCAGGGCTTTCTGCAGTTCGAACTCACACTGGTCCCGTGCCATCCGCGAGGCCTCGGCATCCGCCAGTCGCATTCGGGTATCCAGCAGTTCCTTGGGAAACACCATAGTTTCCTCCGGTTGGCCGTATTCGAAGGGCACCGGTAATTGAGGGGCGAACCTGCTGTAGTAGGAGGGTTCCGGGGATGTCAGTTGAACCTTCACACCCGGGAGCTTGCCGTTCTCCAGCGCGAATCCGCGTTTCTCCGCGTCATCACGGTCGATCAGTTGTTCCGCCAGCAGCATCAGGGTGGCACTGACGGTTTCTGCCAGGAAGCGGTACTGGGTAGGCACGTCGAATTCCGTGCGCAACCGCACCAATACATGGTCACCGACATCGGTCACGGTCATGGTGAGAAAGGGCACCCGCAGTTGCAGGTAGCGCCGCACCGAGTCCAGGGCGCCGGCCAGGGTGGGGCTGGTCAGAGCCGCGAATCCGAGGGTGCCGTGGATGGTAACCCGCAGCTCCCGCGCCAACGTAAAGCTCAGGCCGTCTTTTCCCGCCAGGGTCAGCGCCCGTTCCACCATCACAACGGCATCGGTGACAAACACCCGGCTGTCATTGGATTTCAGATCCTGGGGCGTGAACGCCATGCCTTCGTACAGAACACGGTCGTTGTGGCCCAACTGCCGCACCACATCCGCCAGCACCCGGAGGTACACACCGGGAACCAGGAACAGCCCCAGCATCTGCCGTTCTTTTTCCGGGCCCGGGTTCGCCATGCAGGTTCCTTCTCGTTGTGTGAGATTTGTTGTGGGAAGACTCACTGCCACCGATGCTATCAGAAGCCCGGCACAGCCACACTGTGACTGGAGGCACCGGCGACCACGTCAGCACAGTCAATTGAGGCCGCCCCTGGCCCGTCCTCCACGATGGCCGTCCCCTTTTCGCATTCAAAGCCCGCCTTGACTCACACACACTGGTCCCATCACATCAGCCATAGTGCCCAAGCGCAGGAGTAACGACATGCTGAGAACGAAAACCACTGAGTCAAAGCCGGTTGCACGCACCCCGGACAACGTTGCCATCAAGCCACAGCGCATGGGGTTTGAATTCGGAGAGAAGGTTCCCCACTACTGGCTGGACAACAGCTACATCCTGAGCCACACCATGAACGCCCTGTCTGTGCTGTTCCCGCAGGGCGAGCAGTTTTTCGTGGATTCGGTCCGCTACTATCAGGATCAGATCAACGACCCCAAGCTGAAAAAAGAAGTCAGGGGCTTTATCGGCCAGGAAGCCATGCACTCGCTGGAACATGAGTCCATGAACCAGCACGTGCGGGATCAGGGCATGCCGGTGGAGGAACTGGAAGAACACCTGGAAGTGGTGTTGGGCATCGCCAAGAAGCTTCCCAAGCGGCACCAACTGGCCATCACCTGCGCCCTGGAACATATGACCGCGATGATGGCGGACATGCTTCTGGAGCGCAGCGACGTTCGCGAAGACATGCACGAAACCATGCGCCCACTGTGGGTGTGGCACGCGATTGAGGAAACCGAGCACAAAGCGGTAGCCTACGACGTGTTCAACCAGGTGGGAGGCACCTATGCCGAGCGCACGTTTTACCTGGCGTTCAGTACAGCCGCGTTGGGCATGATGGCCAGTTACTTCACCACCCGGATGATGCTGAACGATCCGAAGAACTTCTCACTGAAAGGCTCTGCCCGCGGCTTATGGCGGATGTGGGGCAAAAACGGAACCTTCTCCAGCCTGATTCCCACCTGGCTGGAATACTTCAAACCGGGATTCCACCCCTGGGACCACGACAACAGCGAACTGATTGCTCGCTTCAAGGAGCAGATCAACGAGTACATTGCCCCGCAGTATCAGAAGGGAAATCGCGGGACTCTTCAGTGACCCTGGATGATCACTAAGTCCGTGCTGTCGCAAGCGGGCTTTTGACTGGCGAAAGGCCCGCCCTGGCAACTTTATTGCGTCCAGCTCGCTTGCTGCTGAACAGACAGCGGTCGGCAATCCGGAATAAGGTCTCGGCTTCAATGGCATGATCGGGATAATGCGCAATTCCGAACGATGCGGTCACCCGGATCAGGGCATCACCATAGGGAAGTTCGCTGTCGGCAATACGCTGGCGCAACTCGTCCATTAACTGGAACGAATCCTCGAGTTTCACATCCCGCAGAATCAACCCGAATTCCTCTCCGCCCAATCGTCCCACTGCGTCGGTGGTCCGCAGACGTTCGGTGAGCTGCTTGCCAATGTTTTGCAGAACATGGTCCCCGGCGTCATGGCCCATGGTGTCATTCACTACCTTGAAGTGGTCGATGTCCATAATCACCAGGGCAAATCCCGAACCACTGCGAGCACACTCCGCGAGGGTGCGGGCCAGGGTGCTCTGGAAATTCGCACGGTTGGCCAGTCCTGTGAGCGCATCGGTCTGTGCAAGGGTGAACAACTTCTGTTCGGCTTCCTCGCGGCGGGTTTCGTAAAAATGGATAAAGCTCAGCATCAGGATGGCGCAGAGCACCATGTTTAGCAGGTCGATCACGCCGCCGGCATCAGCGACGAACTCAAGATGAAAGTAGTAGGTGACGCAGCCCGCCACCACAAACGGCGCGCTGAGCAGGAAACCTTCTTTCTTTCCCAGCAGCAAATACGCCAGTACCGGTATCATCAGCACCCACACGAAGGCAGACACCGAGGCTTCGGGTACCAGCATGATCATCAAGGCGAAGGAAAATCCCGTCACCAGATAACTGTAGATCCAGACCTGGAGACGAGGCGTGCGATTGATTCGGGTAACCCCAAAGAACAGGATAAGGCTCGCAATGAGCTCCCCCGTCGCGAGCCAGATATAGCCGTTCAGAATCTGCAGGCAGCCAAAAACCACCAGTGCAGAACCGGTCACGAGAAACAGCGCTCGCATCAGCGAACGACGGTGGGTGTCCCGGAGACCTGAGCGGCTTTGTTCAAGCGACGCACCAAGGTCCGGGTGCTGGGGAGTGTTCATGCTGCCTCTTTCCCTGAAATACAGCGAGATTGGAATATCGGTGGCTGTATGCAAAATATACAGTGGCAGTCACTGGGCTTCAATCATCCCGGCAAACTGCCGCGAAACCACCGAAATACGGCAAGCATGAAAAAGGGTTTCAGACGTAAAGATTTTTCCGCGAAAAACGCTCAACCAGAGGCTGGTAGGCGGACCCCAGAACCCGGTTCAGGGCATCGATGCCCCAGGCATCCGGCCCGACCAGAATTCGGGATTCATCCTTCAGAATGCCGCGGACGATGATATTCGCCGCCTTTTCCGGAGTGGTCATGGCGAGCTTGTCGAAGCCCTTGCGCTGGGCCTCGGCGTTCTCCGATTTACCCATACGCGCCGCATTCGCAATGTTGGTGCGGATGCCACCAGGATGAACGCAACTCACCGCGACCGGCTGCTTTTCCAGCTTCATTTCCTGGCGCAGTGACTCGGTAAAGCCCCGAACCGCAAATTTGGCAGCATTGTAGGCACTCTGTTTGGGCACACCAATCAGCCCGAACACACTGGAAATGTTCACCACGTGCCCGTCACCTGAGGCTATCAGGTGCGGCAGGAAGGCCCGGGTGCCATGGGCCACGCCCCAAAAATCGATGTCCATGACCCATTTGAAGTCATCGTCCGTCATCTCCCGCACGGACGCAGACAGCGCAACCCCGGCGTTGTTTATCACCAGGTTCACCTGGCCGAAATCCCTGGCGACCTGCTCAGCATGAGCGTAGATGGCATCCCGGTCTGACACATCCAGGGTATAGGTGCGAACTTCCGCCCCGCTGCAACCAGCTGCGGTTTCCGCAAGTCCTGTCTCGTTGACATCGGAAAGCGCCAGGCGACAGCCCTTTTCCGCCAGTGCCACGGCCAGCGCTCGGCCTATGCCGGAACCTGCGCCGGTAACCACGGCTACCCTGTTGTTCAGATCTTTCATGGTCGATGACCTCTTGTTGTGCGATGTGTTGCTTACTCTAACAGGTGTCGGGCCGCTGGATATGGCAAAAGCGCGCCTATGACCGGGGCATTCGGGCCACCCGATGCCCAGGGTTCAGCAACACCACGAATATCGTGACTCCGTCCCCATGAATGTGCACAATCCGGGACGACGTTGGCCGTGTTTGGTTACAATCTCCTGGCCAACCCTTTTTCCTGTCACTAGTGGATGTTGCTGTATGGAATGGAGTCTCACGCATGTCTGGCTGATACTCGCCCTCGTATTGAGTCTCGCAGAACTGACGTCCGGTGTTCTGGTGCTACTGGCACTGGGTATCGCAGCTGCTTTAACGGCGCTGTTGACCGCTCTCGGCGCCCCTTTCGAATGGCAACTGGTCGGTATGGGCGTGTTTTCGGGCATTCTGGTGCCCATTGCCATTCGCTGGATCAAACCGAGGTTTTCCCCTAAGGGTGTCGCTTACGGGACGACCGGCACCGGCGTCGAGCAGGGCAAGCAGTATCGCACGCTGAAGCGCGACTTTGACGGTGCCAGTGGCATCAAGGTCAACGGCGACTTCTATCGCCTGCGCACCAGCGATACCGGCATGACCGAACTGCCCGCAGGCACCGAGGTTACTTTCGAACGTTTTGACGGCACCACTGCCGTTGTTCACACGATCACTAAAAAGGAGCAGTAAACATGGAAAACGTGGTTTCCCCGGGGCTGGTGATCAGCCTTATTTTCGTCGTCATTGGTATTTTCATCATCGCCAAGGGCCTGGTGATTGTGCGCCAGTCCGAAGTGATGGTGATCGAGCGGCTAGGGTCATTCAATCGCATACTGGAGAGTGGTGTTAACATCATCATCCCCTTCATTGAGCGCCCGCGCGCTATCACCATGACCCGCTACGTGCGCATCGGCGACGAATATCATCCGAGCAGCAGTTTCGAAACCCGCATTGACCGCCGCGAAACCGTCATGGACTTCCCCGGTCAGCCGGTGGTAACCACCGACAACGTCACCGTGAACATCAACGGCGCGCTTTACTACCAGATTATCGACCCACGCCGTGCGGTTTACGAAGTGGCCAACATGAGCCAGGCGGTTGAGGTTCTGGCTAAAACCACCCTGCGCTCCGTGGTGGGCAAGATGGAGCTGGACAAGCTGTTTGAATCCCGTAGTGAAGTGAACAACGCCATCCAGGCCGAAATGGAAGAAGCGGCGTCAAAGTGGGGTGTGAAGCTGACTCGCGTTGAAGTTCAGGACATCAGCATGCCGGAGGAGGTGGAAGAGGCCATGCGCCTGCAGATGGCCGCCGAGCGTAAGCGTCGCGCCACTGTGACCGAGGCCGAAGGTGAGAAGTCTGCCGCCATTGCCATGGCCCAGGGCCAGCGGGAATCCGCCATCCTTAACGCTCAGGGCGACAAGGAATCTGCCATCCTGCGTGCCCAGGGTGAGCAGGAGTCCATCCGCCTGGTTTTGAGTGCCATGGGTGACACCGAAGAGAACAAGCAGACCGTTATCGGCTATCTGCTGGGACAAAGCTACATCAAGGTACTGCCGAACATGGCCAAGGAAGGGGAACGGGTCTTCGTACCTTACGAGTCATCCGCCCTGCTGGGCTCCATGGGCATGTTCCGGGAACTGGCGGGCAGCCCAGAAGACATCGTGCGCCAGAGCGTGAAACAGGATGGCCTGCGCGGCGGCATGGTGGCGTCAGCCGGCAACAGCTAGAACATCCGGACACTCAGCGGCTTCGGCAACCTCTATTCCAGGAGGTTGTCGAGGGGTCGCTGATAACCCGGCGCAAACACTTCCAGGAAATACATCACTTCCGGCAGTCCGTCATCTTCCAGCTTTTTCAGGATATGACCCGCCGCTGGCTCAAACTCCTTGTTGCCCGCCTGCATCTCAGCCTGGCATTTCAACAACGCCGAGAGCCGGTCGGCCGCCTTGATCAATTCCTTCTCCTCCTGCTCCCATCCGGATTCGCGAACATAGGGTGCAAAATCCTCCCGCAGATCCACCGGCAACAGCGCAAGCAGTTCGGCCTCCGCCTTGTGCTCGATGTCTCCGAACGCTTCCCGCATAACCTGTGAATGGTATTTGACCGGTGTCGGCATATCGCCTGTAATAACCTCTGTGGCATCGTGGTAGAGCGCTGCGGCAGCGATCCGGTCCGCGTTGACCTGCCCGCCAAAATGCCGGTTACGGATAATCGCAAGCGCATGAGCCAGGGTAGCCACCTCCCAGGAATGAGTGGCAACATTTTCCTCGATCGCGTTGCGCATCAACCCCCATCGCTTGATCCACCGCAGGCGAGACACGTAGGCAAAGAAATGGCTGAGAGGGCGTTTCATATTGGGCGCTTCACATTTTGCATGAGTTTAATAGTTGGCCTCTTTTGACTAAGATTAAATAGTGGTAATGTGAATGGACGTTCAAACCTTGATGCTGGGAAGCACGCCACCTTGAAACTCCGACACCGATTCAATCGCAGACATATGCCGAAAGCCGCTCTTTTAATACTCGGCCTTACGCTTACTATCGTTTTTAAATCCACGGTTTCCGCACAGACCGAAATTGCTGTCGGCGTCTATGACTACCCTCCTATTGCCAGTGTGAACAGCGAAAACCAGGCCGAGGGCCTACTCGGTGATCTGCTAGGAGAGCTGGATTCAACAAACAACAACGTCACGTTCCGAGTTGTCTACACCTCCCCTAAGCGCCGGCACCTGGACTTCCACGCGGGATTGTACGACGTTATTTTCTTTGAAAACCCGAGCTGGGGTTGGGAAAACCTGCCCGTTAGCACCTCCCGACCGATCCTGATGGACGATGATGTCTATGTCGCGCTCAGCAAACCCGGTCGTGACCAAAGCTTCTTTGACAACATCACCGAGCGACACATCGTTGCCATCTCGGGCTATCACTATGGCTTCGCCGGCCTGTCCACGGATAACGCCGAGCTTGAGAAGCGGTTCAGCATCGAGTTTTCCCACAGCCACAGCCGCAATCTTGAACTGATCAAGGCGGACCGACCGTCACTGGCCGAAGTGGCCGTAATCAGCCGCTCCTATCTTCAGAGTCACCTGAACGACCATCCCGAGGACAGGGGCAGGTTCCTGGTGTCCGATACCCCCGACCAGACCTACCTCCTCCATATCATGGCACGGAAAAACGGCCCCATCGACACGGACAATCTGGAACAGTTGCTGTCCCCGCTGTTCAAAGACGGGCGTTACCAGCAATTTGTCGATCGACGCGGCCTCCAGTTACCGCCGGGCATCCCCGCCCCGGCAACGCCCTGACCCCAACCGCTGTCACCGCACATCCAGCTCAAAGCTGATGGTCACGGTGCCGGCCTCATCGGCCGTGGCATCGCGAACGGGGTCAAGTAGGTATACCTGATTTTCTGATGCTCCATGTTCCTGCAGCATTTGCTCCCGGAGCCATACGCCTCGGGATGTTGCCAGGTTGCCCAAGGCCTCGGGTGGCAGCTCCATATCTGCTATCAGCCGTTTCACCAGCGCCTGCTCCCACTCCCGTTCACCGGGTTCTGCGTTCCCGCCGGCAACGTCATTACGGAAAGCTTCCACCGACGCCACGTAATCCGAATCCGCGTACGCCTGCTCAAGCCGGGCGATACGCGCTGACGCGGCAGTCTCATCCGCTATGCCCAGTTGCTCGAACAGTTTCTGCCGCCGCAACGCGTCTCCGTCCGCCTCCGGTGCGACCGCTCCACGAATATTGAGCGCAAGATCAGGGCGTTCATTCAAAGCCTTGCCCAGTGCCTCCAGTTTAACGTCTTCCCCATCGGCAAGCTCAGTGCGCCCCGCTTCAAAACGCACACTGCCCAGTTCTTCTCCCGACAGGCCCGCAAAATCCGCAATCGAACCCAGCATGCTAAACGGCGAGGTGGCGGCTTTGGCGACGAGGTTTACGAATGTTCTCATGACAACCTGACCAATATTGAAGTCCGGACTTTCCAGATCTCCGCTGATGGGCAGGTCGATATCGATGACACCCTGCCGATCACGCAGCAACGCCAGGCCAAGCTTGACCGGTGCACTGACGGCCTCGTCACTCGGAACGGGGCCTCCAAGCTCCAGTCGATCCAGGATCACGCTGTTGGCGGCATCCAGACGGCTGCCGGAAAACTCATAATCCAGATCCAGCTTGAGCTTGCCGCTGTCCACGCTGTATCCCAGGTAACGGCCAAAATACGGCGACAGCATGGGCAATGAAACGTTCTCCATAGTCAGCTTCAGATCGCTGGAATCATCGGTTCCCAGTGTGCCCACGGAACCATCCAGTGCCATGGTTGCCACATCGCCAACCCGCCCCTGGATCGAGACCTTGCCCTGTTGCGGCGCCACGTTGCTAAGCCCGGCTACCGAGCCGCGCAGCTGGTCGAATCGGGTTGCGAACGTCGGGTCCAGGGTCCGATCGGTGTAAGAGATGGCGCCTTCTTCCAGCATCAGCTGGCCAATACGGAAGATAAAGTCGGGTTCGCCGTCGCTACTGGTTGTTTCCTCGGCTGGCGAGAGTTCTTCCGATGGCGAAGATCTGACCATCCGCTCAACATTGTGAACGCCATTGCTGTCACGAACCACGTTCACCACGGGACCCGCTAAGGTAATGGTGCCAATTTGCAGCCGTGCTGGCGCGACGTTGTATTCCAGTGGTTCCAGGCGTACGCTCTGCCAACGGATCAGGGGCTGGTCACTGTCGCCAAGACGCAGATCCAGGGAGGCCACCTCGCCAGTCCCACTAAACGTACCCGTCATCGGGTCTTGCTGTTGGTCCAGATCCAGGTTGCCATCGACGGACAACAGGCCATTCCTGACCTCCAGGTTCGCCGCCTGGTTGATATAGGCCCCAAACTGCGCAAGAGCAACCCCACTGCCAGACAGCCCGGCCTCCAGCGTGAAAGGCGCCAATGTGGCCTGACCGTTGATCGAAAGTCTCCCACCACCGTTCAGTGCACCACTGGCGTTGTAATTGACCGGTTCCTCCAGGCGATGGGAGATCTCATCGATACTGATCGACAGGTCTTCAAGGGCCAGTTCAGCAGGAACTTGCGGCTGCTCGTCCCGCCAATTCACGTTGCTGTCGGCCAGCTCCACGCCGGACACCGACCAGCGAAATGGCGCACCTGCTCCACCATCGTCACTGCCTGTTTCGTCCGTACCATCCTGGAACGGTGCCAGCAGATTGAGCTGGCCATCCGTGTCGCGATGCAGGGACAGGCTGACACCATCGATATTCACGGTACCCGTCGACAGTTCCCGTTCGCTAAGCCCGAAACGGATACCACCCACGCTCAGGCGGTCCGCGCTCAGTAGCTCATCGTCGTTTCCAGTCTCGAGGCCGAGATCGACATCGTTAATGGTGAGCTGGCCCTCCGAGGTGGTTAGATACAGCTCACCGGAAGAACGCAGTTCGTACTGCGAACTGAGGGTCACACTGCCGCTACGAAGCTGGTAGGGAAGATAGGGCTTGAGGAAATGCTGCAGGGTTTCGTGGGACACCTCGCCAAGTTTGAGAAACCCTTTTGAATAGAGAGGGGCGATACTCAGGTTGCCTTCCCACTCAATGGTCTGGCTCCCGACCGCTGCCAGCAGGTAATAGTTGCTGTCGGCGTCCTCACGGGGCCAGGTGGCCAGGTCGTTCAATGCCAGATCCAGGGGCGTAACCCGGAATTCCTCCTGGCCTTGCTGGCTGAAATCCCGGAACAGCAGCTCGCCACCCGAGACCCTGATCCGGTCAAAATAGACTCTGGGCGGCTCTCCTGAATCTGCTTCCTCGGGCGCCGGTTCTTCGCCACCCGGATTGTTGGCCTGCCAGTCCCGGGCGAAGTTGACACTATAGTCCTCCAGCAAATCCACGCGAACGTAGGGGGCTTCCAGCTCAATCTCCTGCAGCGCTACGATTCCGGTTAGCAATCGCCAGACGCCGAGGTTGGCGTAAAGGCTGTCAAAGGCAACCACCGGTTCGCCTTCAGCGTCCCTGGCCTCCAGGCCAACGGCTTCGACGCTCATGGCGAAGGGGTTCACCTGGATCTCTTCAATCTCGGCCTGCCACCCCATGTGTTGGTCCAGCCGCTCCGGCAGCGTTCGTTCCAGCCACCATGGCAGTAGCGCAAACCCGGCGAGGGCATAGATCACCACCAGCACCAGTACCACTATCGAGATGTTTCTGGCAGACAATCGTCGTTTGCGGTTTTCAGCCACCGGGCTCTCCTTGTTGTCCATTGCTGACAGGCGCGATCTGTCGCCAATCTGTCCACCAAGGATAGCCCGCCAGTCACCGGTTTGTCAGGTGGATGGGATGATGGGGGTTGATGGGGGTTGATGGACTGACATGGAGCAAGGAACCCGATATTCTGTTTTCACCGTATCAGGCAATGAAATCCCTCATTCAGGAAACCCGGATGGATATTAGCGATATGCGCCGAGACTTCGAAAGCGAAGGCCTCGAGCGCGATGCCCTTGATGACAACCCCGTCAGACAATTCCAGGACTGGTTCGCGGATGCCCGTGAGGCCGGCATTCTCGAGCCCAATGCCCTGTCACTGGCCACCTCAGGCGGAGACGGCATGCCTGACATACGAACCGTCCTGTTGAAATACTTCGACGACGCCGGCTTCGTGTTCTATACCAACTACGGCAGCCGCAAGGCCCACGAGATGGCAGAAAATCCAAAAGCCGCCCTGCTGTTCCCCTGGATCGGGCTGAACCGCCAGGTGCGGATTCAGGGCCATGTGGAAAAGGTCAGCAAATCCGAATCCCTGAGGTACTTCACCTCACGTCCCCGGGGCAGCCAGATTGGTGCCTGGGTATCCGAACAGAGCAGGGCGATTAACTCCCGCGGTTTGCTGGAACAGAAAGTGGCCGAGATGAAACGCCGGTTCAAGGACGGCGCGATCCCGCTACCCGATTTTTGGGGCGGTTACCGCGTGGTGCCGGAACGAATCGAGTTCTGGCAGGGGCGGCCGAGTCGCCTGCATGACCGCTTTGAATACGTCAGGCAGGGCGATGGCTGGCACATCGACCGTCTACAGCCGTAATCCGCGCGGCTCCACCAATCTCAGGCGAGAAGGCAGGACTATGGACAATCAACAACGCTGTCCCTGGTGTGGCGATGACCCGATCTACGTTCACTACCACGACACCGTATGGGGCCGCCCCGAATACGACGACCTGGCGCTGTTTGAGAAGTTGTGCCTCGACGGCCAGCAGGCGGGCCTGAGCTGGATCACCATACTCAAGAAACAGGACAACTACCGTGCCGCCTACGACCATTTCGACCCTGAAAAAATCGTCCGTTATGACGAGGCCAAAGTCGACGCCTTGCTGCAGGACACCGGCATCGTCCGTAACCGCCTGAAAGTCGAGTCCATCATCCGCAACGCCCGGGGCTACCTGGAGCTACGGGATCAGGGCCACTCGTTCAGTGACTTCCTGTGGTCGTTTGTCGGCGGAGAGCCTATCCAGAATCACTGGCAGCGCTTTGCCGACGTGCCGGTTTACACGCCCGAGGCCGAAGCCATGTCCAAGGCACTGAAAAAACGCGGCTTCAACTTTGTGGGGCCCACCATTATATATGCCTTCATGCAGGCCACGGGCATGGTCAATGACCACCTCGTTCAGTGCCCCCAACACGCCGCCTGCCGTGAGCTCGCGGACAATGTCTGACTATTATTCCCTCGGCGTTACACGACTGGAATGATCCCAAACGATCCGTTGCTCGTAAGTCCGTGGGTAGCACATCATCCCCGCGTTTTACGGTGAGAGTCATACGGTGAGAATAACCCTGGAAGAACTCAGGCAGTCGATCAACCCGGCCATTGAGTTGGTGGGTACGGAGCCCGCCGCTATCGAACCAATGAGGATTCGGGTTCAGGGGAAGCACTCGTGATTGCCGTCGCCAGACTGGCGATCGTCGTGGGCATTGGCGGGCTGCTGCCTTTCCTTGCCGCCATTTTCGGGCTCTTTGCGTTGCCTGAACAGAGCCTGGCCATCTCCCGCTATTTCTACCTGTACAGCGCGGGCATTCTGGCCTTTATGGCGGGCATCTACTGGCCACTGGCCATGCAGCTTGAGAATCGCTGCTACCCGATTTCCCCCCTGGTAACCATGTTGTTGAGCCAAGTGTTCTTCATCACCGCCGGCATTGGTCTGCTGTTGCCCATTGCCGGCCAGATCCTGGTTTACACGCTGGCCTATGTCGCGCTGTATGTGGTCGACGCTCGCTGGATGAGGGGTTATTGGCCGGACTGGTATCTGAAGTTGCGGCTGGGACTGACGGCTGTGGTCCTGGCATGCCAGGTAGCGGCGGGCGTCTGGTTCATTCTGGCCCAGGGCTAAGCCGGTCGATACCGGCCCTGAATACTAGCCCCGGAGCTCGTCGCTAGGGTCGATAAAACGGCCCTGTAACTTTTTCAGGGCGCTTTTCTCTATCTGCCGCACCCGTTCCCGGCTTATTCCCAGGTCATCGGAGATGACCTGCAGGGTTTCCGGTTCGGGGCGACCCAGGCCGTAACGCCTGGCCAGGACATCCTTTTCCCGCGAGCTCAGTTCCGCCAAGAGAGTGGCCAGTGTCCGCTTGCGGTCACGCTGGGCCATGTCGTGGTCCGGCGCGCACTGATCGTCTGCGCTGAGACTGTCACCCAGCGTAATGCTACCCTCCGTGCTCACCGGCAGATCCACCGACACTTCCATGCTGGCCAGCGCCCGCAGCTCACCAATGCGGGACGGCGACACCTCAATCTCCCGCGCCAGTTCAGTCTGCGACGGCGTGCGGCCTAATGTCTGGTACAGCACCAGGGATTTTTTCTGCAACAGGCGGATTTCATCGACCACGTTTTCAGGAGTATGCACAAGCCGGGTTCCGCGCTTCATGCACCGCTTCACCTCTTCGCTGATCCACCAGTAGGCATAGGTCGAGAAACGAAAGCCCTTGGTGGGATCAAACCGCTCCACGGCCTTGATCAGACCGACATTGGCATCCTGAATGACATCCGACATGGGAATGCCGCGGTTGGCGTAGCGCCTTGCGATGTGCACTGCGAGCCGGAGATTGCTGCGAATCAGCCGCTGACGACTTGCGGTGGCGAGATGGTAGGCACGACGACACCGCCTCGAAAAAGCACAGGCGTCGCCCAGGCTTCCAACCACTTCGCGGAATGTCTGAGGGGTACCCTCCGGCAAGGCCAGCTCGGCAGATATGATCCGATAGCAGAAGGTCAGACGCCGTGAAAGTCGGCGCTCACCCTCATTGGTGAGCAATTCGTAACGGGACGCATCCCTGAAGTACAGCCCCACCAGGGATTCCGTTTCGCCGGAATGGGCTATGGTCGGAGACGGCCCCGGGCTCTGAACATCAGTCATGGCACAGGTTCCGATCGCGAATTTCCAGAGGATACGCGCGGAACAGCGTCATGGATCCCCCCCGCACAGGGGAACCCGAAGCCAATAACGGCAATTACGGACAGAGTTGTACCTGTTCGGATCAAGCCGCGACGATCGCGTACTCGTGGTTATGGGGTTCGATCAGAATGCCGTGAAGCGCCACAATGGTCTTCTCATAGGCGTCCTCATCCACCACGAACTGGATGTCCACCTGCCGCATACACTGGTGCAGGGCCAGAACGCTGATGTCGTCGTCCGCCAGGGCCTTGACTGACCGAGCCAGGATGCCTGCCACCTTGATATCACTGCCAATGGCAGACACGATCGCAACCTTGCGAGTGCTGATTTCGGCGTTGGGAAACTCGTCTTTCAGCGCTCTCACCACCCGTTTGACGTGTTTGAGCGTACTGTCTACGTAGTGGGTAATGGTGTTGGCGTTGGTGTCCTTGGATACGAAACGCACCTTGAAGCGACCCAGCACTTCCAGAATGCGACGGTCGGAACCGGGCTCACCCTGCATGTCCTGATCGAACACCTCAATGGCAAACACGCCTTTATTACCGGCGATGATCTCTACCTGAGGCTTTTCACTGACGTAGTCGCCGGTGATCAGGGTACCGGTGTGCTCCGGCTCGAAGGTGTTCATCACCCGCAGCGGAATCTCGTTCTGACGCATGCCCTTGCCAGCGCGCGGGTGGATCGCTTCCATACCGAGGTTCGCCAACTGGTCAGCAACGTCATAGTTGGTGCGCCCCAAAGGCACGACCTTATCCGCACCAACAATGTTGGGGTCAGCAGAACTGAGGTGGTATTCCTTGTGGATGATTGCTTCGCGGGCGTTGGTAATCACCGCGACCCGGCTGAAGGTCATCTCGCTGTAGCCCCGGTCGAAGGTACGCATCAGGCCTTCCTTGCACTGGGCATACCCCGTCACGATCGGCAACTCACGGCTAAGGTCCACCGCGTCGAATGCCTGCTTGAGCTTTTCATCCAGCGGCAGCAGTTCATTGTCGCGCCACCCCGTCAGGTCCACGAACCGCGCATTGATGCCTTCCTGCTGAAGCTTCAGGGCAGTGTTGAAGGCACTGTGGGCCTCACCGATACCGGCCAGCATTTCACGAACCGTCAGCAGATGCTCCTCAAGCTGGAACTGCCCGTAGGAACACAGACGTTGCAAATCAATCAGGCAGCCGCGAACGCCTTCGATGCGGTCGGTGATGAACTGGTCCGCCTGCTGCTTGAGCATGGGGTCCGGGAACAGCTCGCCATTGATGTCGGTCAGGAACTGGATCAGTTTGGTGAGGTCGTCGCCCCAGGCCCAGTCCGACTCGGCATCGGCGAACAGGGCATAGACGCCCGGCTCTCCGGTTTTCTTGTGCTCCAGCAGTTCGTCGGTGACACCGCCATAGGCGGAGACCACGAAGATGCGCTGGTACAGGTCGTCCTTGGTGCGCCCGCCGAGAATGATGTTGTCGCGCACCGCCTCATAATTGCTCATGGAGGTGCCGCCGATTTTCTCTACGGTATGTAGTTCGCTAGTCATAGTGTTACCGTCATTATCCTGCAGAATGAGTGTCGGGAGATGGCAGGCGTCTCAGGACGCCTTGCTCACTCCCTCCTGCATGATTTCGTCCACGCTTTGACCTAGAAGTTTAGCACCTTTGCGCAGATCATCCTCGCTGGTGGTCAGCGGCATCAGGCATTTGATCACTTCGTCATTGGGGCCGCTGGTTTCAATAATCAGGCCCTTCTCAAAGGCGCGACCGGTTATCTTGTCCGTCACTTCAGCGTCGGTGGCTTCAATGCCACGCATCATGCCCCGGCCTTTCATTTTGAACTCGCCCGGGTACTTGTCACAGATTGCCTGCAGCCCTTCAGCCAGAACCTCGGTCTTGGCTTTCACTTCGTTGGCAAAGGCATCGTCTTTCCAGTAGGTCTCGACTGCGGTGCGGGCGGTGACAAACGCCATGTTGTTGCCCCGGAAGGTGCCGTTGTGCTCACCCGGCCCCCAGACATCAAGCTCCGGCTTGAACAACACCAGCGCCATCGGCAGGCCGTAACCGCTCAACGACTTGGATACCGTCACGATATCCGGCTTGATGCCGGCAAACTCGAAACTGAAGAACTCGCCGGTACGGCCGTTCCCTGCCTGGATATCATCAACTATCAACAGAATGTCGTACTTCTTGCACAGCTTCTCGAGACCCTGCAGCCATTCGGCGCGGGCAGCGTTCAATCCGCCTTCGCCCTGGACCGCTTCAACAATGACCGCTGCCGGCAGTTCAAAACCTGAGGAGCCGTCAGACAGCACCTTGTCCATGATTTCCAGGGTATCTACGTTCTCACCCAGGTAGCCGTCATAGAACATGAAGTCCACATTCCCCAGCGGGGTGCCAACGCCACCACGGTGGTGCTTGTTGCCTGTGGCCGCGACCGCGCCCATGGTGACACCATGGAAGCCATTGGTGAAGGACACGATGCCATTGCGGCCTTTCACCTTGCGAGCCAGCTTCAGGGCCGCTTCCACACTGTTGGTGCCGGTAGGGCCGGTAAACTGCATTTTGTAGTCCAGGCCACGGGGGTCCAGGATGTGTTTCTTGTACGACTCAATGAAATCGTGCTTGGCGGTGGTAAACATATCCAGGCCCTGGCTGACACCATCGCTTTCAATGTACTCGAGCAGCGCTTTCTTGAGAATGTCGTTGTTGTGGCCATAGTTCAGTGACCCGGCGCCGGCCAGGAAGTCCAGGTATTCCTTGCCATCTTCGGTGTACAGGTGCGCGTTCTTGGCACGGTTAAAGATCACCGGAAAGGCACGGGAATAAACACGTACTTCGGATTCGGTCGACTTGAAAAGTTCCATTGTCTTGCCTCTTAGCATGTCAGGTTCGAGGTAACTGTGCGGTAGCACGTTGGTTGAAGCCGTTGTGACAGATTCACCTCAGCAATCTGCCGGCTAGTCCAAACAGGGGTATCGATCGTTCGGGAAGGCTGCTACGCCGTCTTTGTGAAAGGCCCGATGCGGAGCAGGAACTCGGAGTCATGCTTGCCGCCAAAGTGGATGTCTTTCTCAAAGTGCTCGTGGTAGGTCAGTTCAGCACCCATATCACGGGCAAAGGACCGGAACAGCGCCCAGGAAGCCTCATTGTCTTCGGTGATGGTGGTTTCCATGTGGGTCACGTCTTTACACGCGTCCCTGGCCACAATCGCCTTCAGCATCCGCTTGGCAAGACCTTGCCCACGACCTTTCTCGTGAACGGCCACCTGCCAGACAAAAACGGTTTCGGGCTGTTGGGGGGGAACATATCCGGAAATAAAGCCGACCAGATCGCCGTCTATCTCCGCTGCCACGCCAGTTTCGGCAAAGTGGCTGCACTGCAGGAGGTTGCAGTAGATCGAGTTAGGGTCCAGCGGGGGGCATTGTGCCACCAACTGGTGGAGCCTGTAGCCATCATCCTTGACCGGCGTGCGGAGGGTGATGGCGGTGGTATTCGAGCCTTCTGATGTCATAACGTGATCGATTCGCCTCAAAAAGTTAGCGTCAAATTATATAGACCACAAAATATATTTCAAGTCGGCGCTCTGGGGCCGCCAGCCCCGATGACTACCTTTCACCTTTAGAATAGACATTATTACACCAACCGCCAGTGACAAATTCGTTACCCCATAGAGGCCCCTCCAGAGGGGAACGTAATATCGTCGTCGGTTATCGAAGTCCCTCCAACGATCCGGTCCCGGTACGACACAGCGGCCGCTGAACCAGGGGGCCAGAGTCGGTCGAACTGCGCCAACCAGCTATCGACATCATAGGCCACGGGCAGCAGTGAGACACTCAAACCCTGGCGCTCAAGACCGACAACCGGCTCAGCGGCGGGGCTTGCCAGACCAATCCGGGTAATCAGCCCACGGGAGTCCCGCAACAGGTTCCCCATTCCGGCCGACCCGTTGTTGGCAACGACGCAATGTCGCTCGCTCACCAGGCCCGACCACAGCACTGGCAGGCAGGTGTGGGTAGAGACAATCACATCGGCACCGCTGGCGCGGAACCACTCCGTCAGCTTCGCCTCGTTACCAGCCACAAAGGATTCATGGGCCAACCCCCAACCGGCAAGGGATTCCGGATCTCCGTGAATCACCAAAATCTTTAGGCCTCCAAATAACAAGCAGCGATAACGGGGCAGTGATGACAATCGCGCCTGGATGTCCGGATGTTCTCCAGCCATGGCCTGCAAGCGCTCCATCATGGCGTTCGAGCGCTCGACCACGCCCTCATCGACAAAATCCGGATAGGCACAACCACAACCCGCGCCATCGTTTGGATTGGCCAGCTCATAATCAACATTGCCGAGGCAGGCGGTGTGGTCCAACACCCGGTTGTTGATCGCCCGAAACAGGCTGTCACTGGCGTTGAACCAGTTGAAATCTCCGTTGAATACCAGCGTTACCCGGTGGCCCTGGCGCTCCTCTGCCAGTGCCATTCGCTCAATTTCGTCCAGAGCGTATGGGTTGCCATAGAGACCACCGACAACATACACCACATCCCCTGCCACCGACTCCGGCTCAGCGCACAGGGAGGCAGGATCGTAACGATACGCCAGCGGACAACTTCGGCCCTCGGTCATGACACCACCTCCTAAACTTCACCGGCCGCCAGTGAGCGCCCGGCAAGCCGGCGGACGACCAGCGGCATAAAGAAGCCAGCGGTACAGATCAGGAAGCCGTAGGCGTTTACACCCAGCAGCATGGCGTACTTGCCGTCACCGATGGCCCAGCTGGCGGGAATCAGCCCCGTTGCCAGCAATACACCCAGGCCCAGCCCCGTCCAGAAACTGAGATGGAAGCTCCAGGGCGACCAGCGGGTAAAACCGTAAAACAGGAACACCGGTGCCAGCCCCATCACCATGGTGCCGGAAATGGTGGTGGCCTTGAGAATGTCGGTGCCGGCAAACATCGGCAGGTTACCCAGCAGCGCGAACACAATCATGATCACTGCACCCACGCGAACGCTCGGCAAGCGGTCTTTGGCACGTTTCGCCAGCCGTGGCAGATCCACCGCCAGAGACTTGGCCAGTGAACTGAACGTAGAATCCAGCGTGGAGCCTGCGGAGGTCATCATCACCACACTCATAAAGAAGAGCGCGGCCAACCCTAGCGATTGCCCGACGGCTGCGGGCGCATTACCCATGGCCTCGATGCCATTGAGCCGGGCGTGAACACCGACGAGGCTGAAGATAAACACCGCCACAAAGCCCAGCAGTCCGGCCACCACGAAGCTCTTCAGCATGGTTTTTTCCTTGTTCACAAAGCCCCGGTCGGTTAACACCGGATCGTAGAAGGGGTAGCTGAACATCTGCAACAGCGCGACGAGCAACAGGTCAAAGCCGGCATTGAGCTTGAACTCACCATCGGTGAGCAGGGCACTGGTGTCATTGGCCGGCACAATCAGGAACAGCACCGCACCGACAAAGAACACAAACACGAACGCCTGAATCACATCGGTGAAGATCGACGACCGCAGGCCACCTTTCAGGCTGTAGGCGAGGGTAAAGACGGTAAACAGCATCGCCGCAGAGTAATACTCCCACTCACCCGGCAGCCCGAAATAGCCACCCACCACGGCGGTGTTACTCCAGACTTCGTTGTACAGACGGATCAGGATGGCCGCCGCAAACGCCAGACTGGCCAGCCGGCCAAAGCGCGACGTGAGAAAGTCCTGCAGGCTGCGGGCACCAGTCTGGGTTCGAATCAAATAGATGATGTAGCCGGCCACGGGAATCGACAGCCAGTAACTGGCGTACGCCAGACCGCCGGTGACGCCATAAGCAGCCCCCAGATTGGCCGCGTTGGTCACCGACTTGGCAAAGATCCAACTGATGAAAATACTCGCCGTCAGCGACCACTGACTTACCGGGTTACCCTGATCATCCGCCCCCTTATAGAACGAATTGGCGTTCTTGCTCTTGGGCGACAACACATACATCACCACCCCATAAACCACCAAAAACCCCCAAAACAGGGTCGCTTCCGTAAAGTTCATTGTCTGTCTTTTCCTCGTTATTTGTTTTAATCCAACGAATTGCAGTGACTCAACCACCCCCAGACCGCCAACTCCCAGCAACCAGTCCTAAAAAAGAATCACCCAGGCGCCGAACAACTAGCCCCAAACCGATAACAGGCAAAACACCGGTGATGCCGCAACATAATCCGCTCATCCATGCTCTCCGCCAGCGTCCCGCCAAGGTCATACTGCGGATCGTCATCCACCAACGTACAGGCATACACCCGCACCCGGTCATCCCGCTTCACCAGCATGCGCGTATAAGTGCACATGAAGTGCGACCGCGCCTCTTTGGTGGGGTACTTCTCCATGCAGGTTTCGGTAATCTCCGGGCTGCCGTCCTCTGAGCCGGGCGCTCCCAGATCAGGGAACGCGGTGAACGCCAGCGTTTCAGGAATGCCCCAGTCCCGCAGAATCTCGCGGAAAGCCGCTTCCACATCGGCCGGGATCTCCTCCGGATCGGTTTGCCGGGCAATCGACACCTCAAACCCCTGATCCACCAGCCAGCGGATGCCTTCAAGTGCCTTGTCAAAGCTACCTTCACCCCGATCCACGTCATGGCGGGCCCGGTCAGGAAAGTCCAGGCTGACGCGGAAATGGATCGGGTAGGCGTTGTCCAGTAATGGCAGCACCTGATGGCGGCGTTTGAGCAGCGGATCGGTGGCATTGGTCAGGACAAAGCAGGGCCGGTGATGGCTGGCGTAATCGAGGGTGTTGATGAAATCCTTGATCACGAATGGCTCACCGCCGGTGAAGGAGAACTGCTCCACACCCATATCCAGCGCTTCGTGAATAAAGGGTTTGACGTCACTCAACTTCATGCCCGGAATGCGGCCATCGCCGGGGTGTGACCCCTCCAGGCAAAACGGACAGGCCAGGTTGCAGGCAGTGCCGGTATGAATCCACAGTTCCTTGAGCTTGTCGGAATCAATGTAGCCGCGCGGATCGCCGTTGCGGGTGTGAGTCCAGCTGTCGCGGGCCCTCGGTTCCAGCACTTCCACGGCGGGAATACGTCTTTCGGCGGTTTGGGTCAGGGGCATAGCTGCTCCGTGTTGACGGTGAATTTTTTAGTGCTGTCGATCGAGACAACACACTGGCGCAAGTGGTAAATCCTCTGCGTCGATACCATACTATTTACTTACGTAGTCACTTCCCGGGCGGCCTTGTCGCCGGTCTGTTTGCCACGGCGCCAGCCGTGAAGTTTCTCAAGCAGTTTGAGAATGCCCTGAGGTGCATGTTCGCGCTTCCACTCTCCAGCGGCATACTTGGCTGATTCGTTCCAGGTCGGGTAAGGGTGAATAGTGCCCAAAATTTTGTTCAGGCCCAGGCCGTGCTTCATGGCCAGGGTGAACTCGGCCAGTATCTCGCCGGCGTGCACACCGACGACGACGGCACCCAGAATTTTGTCCTTCCCTGGTGGCGTGAGCACCTTGATAAAACCGTAATCCTCACTCTCAGCTATGGCACGATCCAGGTCGTCCAGGCCATAGCGGGTGACTTCGTAAGCCACACCTTTCTCCTTCGCTTCGGCCTCGCTGAGACCGACCCTGGCCACTTCCGGCGAGGTAAAGGTCACCCAGGGCATAACCCGGTAATCCACCTGGAAACGCTTGAACTCGCCAAACAGACCATTCACTGCCGCATACCAGGCCTGGTGAGCCGCCGCGTGGGTAAACTGATAGGGGCCGGCCACATCGCCACAGGCGAAGACATTGGGGAAACGCATGCTCATGTCTTCTGCCACCGGCACAGTGCCATTGGGCAGGGTTTCGACCCCAATCTTTTCCAGTCCCAGGCCGTCAGTTCGTGCGGCACGGCCAACGGCCACCAGAACCTGATCAAACGCGATCCTCACGCGCTCGCCGTTGAACTCGCAGTAGGCCACCTTTTCTCCGTCCTCGACAGCGAACTCCTTGGCGGCGTGGTTAAGCCGCAAATCAATGCCATCCTGTTCAAACTGTTTCCGGATGACCTCGGAGACATCGGCATCTTCCTTGGCCAGCAACCGCTCGCCCATTTCCACCTGGATCACCTTGCTGCCAAGCCTCGCAAAGGCATGGGCCAGTTCCGAGCCAATGGGGCCACCACCAAGTACCAGCAAGCGCTCAGGCTGGGTCTGCAGGGACCATAGATTGTCCGATGTCAGCGGCTCCATGTCCGCCAAACCGGGAATGGGCGGCACTGCCGGCTTGCCCCCAGTGGCCACCACGATACTGCGCGCGGTCAGGCGCTCGGTGTGACCGTCGCTATGGACCACTTCCAACTCCCAGGGCGATACGAAGCTGGCGGTGCCGGAGATGCAGTCAACACCCAGTTTGCGGAAGCGCTCAGGCGAGTCGTGGGGCTCCACCTTGGCGATGACTTCTTTCACCCGCGCCATGATATTGGCAAAGGAGCCTTTTACCGGTACCGACTCCAGGCCATAACGATTCGCGTGGCGCAGGGTGTCGGCCGCCTTGGCACTGCGAATCAGCGCCTTGGACGGCACGCAACCGGTGTTGAGGCAGTCTCCGCCCATTTTGTCTTTCTCGATCAGCGCCACCTTGGCTTTAACCGCTGCGGCGATGTACGCCGACACCAGGCCGGCCGAGCCACCGCCAATCACCAGCAGGTTGTAATCAAACGACTCGGGCTTCTGCCAGCCGGCGTACACCCGGCGCTTGCGGATGAAACCGACCACAAACTTGGCGATCAGCGGGAACACGCCCAGCAGGGCGAAAGACAACAGAATATTGGCCGACACAATATCGCTGGTCGTTTCAATCGTCGACAGCTGCGTGCCAGCGTTTACATACACAAAGGTACCCGGAAGCATTGCCACCCAGCTCACCAGAGCGTAGGTCTTCAGTTTCATGCCTGTCAGGCCCATGGCCAGATTGATCAGGAAAAACGGGAATACCGGTACCAGTCGCAGGGTGGCAAGATAGAATGCACCGTCTTTCTTGATGCCACGGTCCATTTTCGCAACGGTTTCCGCGTACTTCTCACGCAAGGTATCCCGCATCAGGAACCTGGCCACCAGAAAAGCAAGAGAGGCGCCGATGGTCGACGCAATGGATACCGCAACCAGTCCATAGACGTTACCGAAAAAGGTACCGCCAGCCAGCGTCATAATGGCCGCACCGGGCAGCGAGAGCGCCGTTACCACCACATACACTCCAGCAAACCCAAGCACCGCCGCCAGCAGATTCTGACTGATCCACTGTTTAATTTCAGACTGGTGCTTCTGCAGGTTTTCCAGCGTGAGTATCTCGTGACCGCCAAAACTGACAAACAGCGCAACCACAACACCGATAACCAGCAGCAAAACGAGCTTTTTGGAGTTCATAGCTAAATCCATAAATTAAAAGTGAAAACGGTTGCTCTGACAGACACGCGAAGGCACTGGATGTTACAGCGGTCTGAGTCTAAACTTTTTTGAGCGGTTACTCATTAATACTGGAACTAACACCGTCGACTGTGGACATACCATTGTCCAGGCCGTGCTGGATGTCCAATAACATCTTTATAACAACGCTCTTACGCAGTAATCCGGGGGTATACGGAATGGAAACCGCAACACATCAGTCTGACGAGGACATCCTCATCAATGGCCTGAAGTCGGGAAACCAGGGCGCGTTTCGCGAGGCTGTGCGTTTATACACCCCCGGCATGATGGCCGTCGCCCGCTTTTACCTTGATCACGCCTCGGCAGAGGAAATTGTCCAGGATTGCTGGGTAACAGTTATCGATGCCGTTCAGACATTTGAGGGCCGATCCGGCCTGAAGACATGGCTTCACCGTATCGTGGCGAACCGGGCCAAGAATCATCTTCGGAAGGCAAAGCGGGAAGTAAACGCGGATTTCTCGGAAGCGCTGGACCCGGACCTCGCCGCCCGCTTCGCGCCAAATGGACGTTGGGCCACACCACCGAGCCTGAAATCCAACGAGTCCGCCCAGGCGCTGATGGAGAACGGCGCGCTGAGCGACTGCCTCGATCGACACCTGTTCGCACTGCCGGAAACACAGCGATCAGCATTAATGTTGTACGAAGCGCATCAGCACAAATCTGACGACGTATGTAACATTCTGGATGTCAGCGCCTCTAACCTGCGCGTGCTCCTTCATCGGGCACGGCAGAAGATCTTTCTGATGGTTGAGACATTTCAGGAGACAGGCGAATGTTAATGTGCCGAGACCTGGCTTGCATCGCCAGTGATTACATTGACGGTGAATTGGGCACCGGGAAGGTGATGTCTGTGAAGATGCACCTGCTGATGTGCGGTCGCTGTCGCAGCTTCATTGGCAGCCTGAGGGCCAGTATAGAGCTTATGAGCGCCCACTCGAGCCAGCAGCTGGACGAAGATCTGGTACGCCGGATTGACGAACGTGTCAGTGAGTCGCTCAGCGCTCGGCGCTCCGGAAATGACACGTCGGACCCGTAATCCCCTTCGCTTTCATGCATCACGATTAATCGGTTTCGAAAATCTGCGTCTCTGGGTGAAACGTGTACCAGGCAAACCAGAATGCCCGCGTCGCTGGCAGGAGTTTGCCAGACTCATCGCGAAGCTCTGCAGAAGGTACGTCTGCATCAAAGTGAATGCTGACCTTCCTCCCTCCGATTTGGTCTTCAAGCACCCCGTCCCCATGATTGGCAAGCTCCGGAAAAGGCCAGGCCTTACTTTCACCGTTATAAGTCCAGCCCAGCACCCAGGTTTTCGGGTGGTATTTCCGGCTGGTGCTGGATACCGGGAAGTACAGTCGTTCAGAATGGTCGTAGTCACCGTATGGCGACTGAAGATAGTTCCGGCGATGGCCGGTGTCGGTGGAAAGCACGAGCCCTGCGTCACCAACCCGGTTCCGCCACTTCCGCCAGAGCTCATGGCGAATGGCGACAGGCTCCAGTTCTGAGCCGGCCAGGGAGCCGGAAATGGCACGCCCTTCAATCTGTGACCAGAGCGATTCAGTCTGGTGATCATACATCAGCAAGTCGCTGTTATAGAGCAGGCCTGAAACGCCGAAGGTTAAAGTGCGGCCTTCCACGTTCGGATCAAATGCCATGCCGGTACCGCACAGAGGACAGAAAGTAATCAGAACAGGCTTTTCGCTTGCTCCATGGTTTACAATCTCGTGCCAGTTCAGGATACCAATCGGGAACGCATACCGTTCCTGCCCCTGGTCATAGGTCATCACGAGGTCGTCCTCCCGCCAAGGCAGCTCACCACTTGCGGGCACAAATTTAGGACTGTCAATGGAGGGAATACCGTCACGGGGTGGCCCACCACGATGAATTTCATCAACCGGTATCAGCGCGCCACTCAAATCAAACCCGTTTTTCTCCTGGGCCAGGATCGCACAAGCACCCATCAGCAGTGAGACACACAACACCGTCAAGGCGACATTCTGCATTCTCATTGTTTTTCCTCCACCACTTCGGCGCATAACAAGCACACATTCCCTATAACGACACCTGACCCTTGCAAGCGTTACACCGAAGGCTGACAGAAGCACTTTTTTCGCTGCCCGACGGAACTCCAATAATCGTTCTCTGTCTCTGGAACGATCATTCAAAATTCAAAAGGAGAAAAGGAATGCCCAAGCAGTTACCCCTCGCCCTGTTGCTACTTCGACTTGGCATTTTCGTTGTTTTTCTGTTCTGGGCCCTGGATAAACTGGTTCAGCCCGAACACGCCATTAAAGTATTTGGCTCTTTCTATGGGCTTGGTGGACTTGGCGAAACTGCCTTCTACTTCATTGGCATTGCGCAACTTGCACTGATTTTGCTGTTTGTAGCCGGCCTTCTGAAAACATGGACTTACGGCGCAATCCTGGTCTTCCACGGTGTCTCTACTCTCTCCGCATTCGCGAAATACCTGCAGCCCTTTGATAATCTTCTGTTCTTTGCAGCCTGGCCCATGCTCGCTGCCTGTGCGGCGCTGTTTCTGCTTCGAGATTACGATACGCTTACGCTTTCAAGGCAACCGGTTCCCAACACGGCGTAGCACAACCCTGTGGCGCTGTAACAGTTACCCCGGTTGCTTGTCTTGAGTATCAAACTCGCCCTCTAACGAACAACAATCGGGGTAACCGATGCTACTGAACTGGCTATCACGGCGCCTGGCCGCCTATCTTTCGAAACAGGTCACCGAACAGTCGGTGCGCACATGCGCCTGGGAGGCCCTGGAAAGGGTGCTTCAGCCCGGTGATGTCCTGCTGATGGAGGGAAATACCCGAATCAGTGTGGCTATCAAATATCTGACCCAGTCAACCTGGTCGCATGCCGCTCTATACCTGGGGCCGGGTGCAGGTCTTGGCGCCGCAGACAATGGCGAGCCACATGTTTTGGTCGAGGCGGATCTTGAGGAAGGCATTCGCCCACTTCCACTCTCGTTTTACCGCAACACCCATACCCGTATCTGTCGCCCGATCGGACTCAGTGACCACGATATCGGCAAGCTTGTTGCCTACTCGACAAGCCGGCTTGGCCATCAGTACGACCTGAAAAATGTCTGGGACCTGGCACGCTACCTTTTCCCGACGCCACCGGTACCTTCCCGCCACCGGCGTTCGCTGCTGGCCCTCGGCAGCGGTGATCCCACTCGAGCGATCTGTTCCACATTCATCGCCGAAGGCTTCCAGTCGCTCCGTTACCCGATTTTGCCCGTAAGCCTGTCCAATTCAGAAGATGACCAGGATTGCGCCGCCCAGAGGCGCGAGTACTTCCGGATTCGCCACCATTCTCTATTTGCGCCCCGGGATTTCGACGCCTCTCCCTACTTCGACATCGTTAAACCCACACTGGAACAAGGGTTTGATTACCGGGGGTTCCGGTGGGCGGAATGACACTGAGAATTGCCATCGTTGTTGTAGTAATGGCTGCCCTGGCAGGTGCCTGGTGGTTGCTACAGATATTGGGAATACCTGCGGACCTGTCTCCGGGGACCCTTGCACAATGGCTGAAAAGCCAGGGGGCTGCCGGCCCACTGCTGCTGATGCTGTTGATGACGATGGCTGTTGTGGTTGGCCCGATTCCCACACTTCCGGTCAGTGCAACCGCAGGTCTGGCGTTTGGTGTGCTTGAGGGAACCGCCATCGCAGCAACCGGTGCCCTGCTGGGTGCCATGGCGGCGTTCTGGATTGCCCGTTGCCTCGGACGCGAGGTGATCTGCAAACGTTTTCCGGACAACCCTGTGCTTGCACGGGATGGCTCGCAACGCTTTCTCACCATTGCCATCCTGCTGACCCGGCTGATACCCGTTTTCTCGTTCGCCCTGATCAGTTACGCCGCCGGCGTCACTGCCATACGCGCCTGGCGCTTTGCGATTGCCACCTTCGTTGGCATGCTGCCAATGACGGTGGTGTTTGCAGGCCTGGGGAACACGTTCACGTTGAATCCGGTACTTACCGTCGCCGCAGGCGCGATTATCCTGGCAGTGATGGTATGGTTGCCGTGGTCCATCAGCCGAAACCCCGGCTCGCAGCTGGCGCGCTGGCTTCAACTTAACCAATAACAACAAAGAGACGACCTTATGCGCCGTCCGGTCAAAGCCGATGTTATGCCCTGGCTCGCCCGTGCCCTTTCCAGTGCGCCCAGATACGCTCTGCAACGATCCCTTCACAACCTACGGGCAAAGACGCGGGGTGAGAGCGATCTTGTCCAGGTGTTCGTAAACCCCCGAGACCCATTTGGGCTGCCCCTGTTGCAAGCGCTTATCCAGCTACAGGAACGTTTTTATGTGCGTTTCCGGGTCCATACTGTCTGGCAACTGGACGACAACATGTACCCCGAGCCGGCTCTCTGGCGCACCTGGGCGCAACAGGACGCCACAAGGCTCGCACAACTATACGGCTTCACGCCTCCAGACCGGCCGACGGCGCCCTCCGAGACCGAACTGACGACAGCCACGGCCCGTCTGCTCAATGCAGAAAAAACCGGTGAAGGGCTGATAACCGCCGTGCGTGTGCTGGAAGATCTATGGCATTCACATTCCGGCTCGCCACCGGACACAGCGCCCGCAAGGTATGACCACGCACAGCTGTCCGAGAATGAACGGTTGCTCCGGAGGCTAGGGCACTATCAAGGCAGCATGACGAGGTACCTGGGTGAATGGTTCTGGGGTGTGGACCGCCTGGATCATCTTGAGCGGCGTCTAAACGAACAGGGACTGAACCGGGACGTCCCCGATGCAGTCCTGTTCACGCGCACATGGTCCGGTTTGATGAGTAGCAGCCCCAGCCCGGCTGACGGCCATCGAGCGACCACCACCCTTGAGGTCTTCTTTTCCATCCGCAGCCCATACTCCTATCTGGGCCTGGAGCGAGCAGTCCAGTTGGCCAAGGCGGGGAATATTCCTCTCCAATTGAGACCGGTTCTGCCCATGTTGATGCGCGGGCAGTCGGTACCGGATGCCAAAAAGTGGTACATCTTCCACGACACCAAAAGGGAGGCCAACAAGCTGGGCATTCCGTATGGTTTCGTCGCCGATCCTTTGGGGCCGGGCGTGGAAAGATGCTATGCCTTGTTCGATTACGCCCGCTCACTCGGTCGCGAGACCGACTACATGCTGGCCTACGCCAGGGCCGTCAATGCCGAAGGTATCCGCTCCGAAACCGATGCCGGTCTGAAAGTAATCGTCGAACGAGCCGGCCTGGACTGGCAGAAAGCAAAGGCTTTATTAAACGATCAGAGCTGGCGTGGGTGGGTGGAGGACAATCGTAAGGCCATGTATGACTGCGGGCTATGGGGCGTTCCCAGCTTCCGTTACGGGGCGGTCAGTTGCTGGGGCCAGGATCGGCTTTGGATTATCAAGGATGAGATCGAAAAGAGGGCGGAGACCAACTAGACCAGAATCAATGCCCTGGCTAACAGGATGGACGCAAGCGATGGGAAGACAGTATCGTCAACCCTGAACACGACCAATAAGGAATGACGATGACCGGTAACGCACCTTGGGACGGAAAAGCCGCCATCAATGCCGCTCTCGCCGGAGGCTGGGTTGCGGACGCGGCCAGCCTTGGGCTGCATTGGCTTTACGATAGCCAACGCATCTGTGAGGTTGGTGGCCAGTCACCGGAGTTCCTGCCGCCGAAGGCCGACTATTTCACGGGCGGCTTCGGTTATTTTGCCCATGGCGGCAAACAGCCTGGTGATGTCAGCCATTACGGCGCAGCGACAGGGGTGTTGACCGACAGCCTGCTGGCCAGTGAAGGGAATTTGGATATCCGCGATTACCAGCGCCGCTTTCGCGCTTTCTTTGGCCCCGGTGGTGATTGGCGGGGCTACATAGACAACCCGACCCGGGTCACTCTCAACAATCTGGACACCATCGAACAAAGTGCCATCGAACAGGCACAGTTGACCACCAATGCCAAGCTGACCGATAAACAGAAACGGGTCCTGGTGCAGAAGGTTCTACCCTATACCCGCCGCCTGAGCGGCGAACAACTGGCTGACCCGGTCCGTAAGGCCATCAGTCTCACTTACCAGGAACCGGAGATACAGGACGCCGGCGTGCATCTGGCCACAACCATCGATCATCATCTGCTTCCGGAGAGCGGCGCCGACGACATGCAACTGCCGGCAGTTTCCAAGTTGGCACCACTGGTAGCCTGTTACTGTGGCAGCGAAAGACTGATGGGCGTAGCAGAGGCCGCCGTCCGGGTAACCAATCACAACGACGAAGCGGTAGCCTGGGCGAGGTGCGCAGCGCAACTCCTGGATCAGCTTTTCCGGGGTGAATCCCTATCAGCAGCCCTGGACGCTGCCACCCTCGAAGCACCTGATCCGCAACACCTCAACAAAGCCAGATCCGGTTCCGTTCTGGATGCTTCCGGTGCCGGCGACACCTATGGCCGCACCTGTTATCTGCAGGAGGCAATGCCAGTGATCTTTCATATCCTGAACCACGCCCAGAGCTTTACGGAAGCCGTTCGTGCCAACATCAGATGTGGAGGCGACTCCTGTGGGCGTGCCTGGATCATCGGGCCGGCCATGGCAGCAATTTACGGTGTGGGTGGGGAGCGCGGCATCCCCCTGAGCTGGCTGGCTCGGGTAACCAATGCCCCTGAGATCTATATGGATATTGAAAGACTTGTTAACAGCCAATGATGTGTATCATTGCCCATTTTTCACTCCCGACTATGATTCAGATAGGTTGCACGCCAGAAGGAGCGTTTTATGAAAACACTATTGATCAATACGCTATCGATTATTGCCCTGCTCGCAAGCGCACCTCTGCACGCGCAGGATGATCCCTTGAGAGTCGGAATGTCCGGCCAGTATTTCCCGTTTACCTTTGTGGAGCAGGATACACTCAAAGGGTTTGAAGTTGATGTCATGAACGCTGTTGGCAAAGAGATGGGGCGTGAGATCCAGTACCAGACCGCCAACTTCTCAGGCCTGTTTGGCATGTTGGAATCCGGGCGCATCGACACCGTTGCCAATCAGATAACCATCACCGAGGAGCGCCAGAAGGCCTACATTTTCAGCGAACCGTATGTCTATGACGGTGCTCAGGTAGTGACCAAAGAAGGCAACACAGAGGTCGAGGGTGTGGAAGATCTGAAGGGTAAAACCGTCGCGGTGAACCTGGGCTCCAACTTCGAGGCCCTGTTGCGGGAACTGCCCTATGCAGACCAAATCAACATCAAAACCTATGAGAGCAATCTGGAGCGTGATACCGCTCTCGGCCGCGTGGACGCCTTCGTTATGGACCGGGTCAGTGCCAGCCAGATCATCAAGGAGAAGCCACTGCCGCTGGAGCTCGCCGGCCCAACGTTCTCCCAGATCACCAACGCCTACCCGTTTCGCGACACGGACGCCGGACGAGCGCTGCGTGATGAAGTAAACGCTGCCCTGGCAACCCTGCGTGACAACGGAACCCTGGCCTCCATTTCAGAGAAGTAGTTCGGCACCGACATCACCCAGCCCTGAGGGGCGCCATCAAGGCCTGACTCGCTATGGACGTGTTGAACGTCGAATACATGCTTGGGCTGGTACCTGTGTTGCTCGGGTACCTGCCTCTCACCCTGCAGCTGGCCGGCGTCGGGATGGTGCTGGCGCTGATCCTCGCCTGCCTGTTCGCCGTCGTCAGGGTGCTGCGCATCCCGGTGCTCAATCAGCTGACCATCGTGTTCATTTCCTTTTTCCGGGGCACTCCGCTGCTGGTGCAGTTGTTCCTGTTCTATTACGGGCTGCCGCAACTGGTCAGTGCATTGACGGTCATAGACGGCATTACGGCGACCATCATGGGGCTGACCATGCATTTTTCGGCGTACATGGCGGAATCGATACGTGCCGCCATCGTGGGCGTGGACCGCAGCCAGACCGAAGCCGCCCTGTCGATCGGGATGACCAACGGCCAGCTGATGCGCCGGATTGTGTTGCCACAGGCCACCCGGGTAGCACTGCCCACGCTGATGAACTACTTCATCGACATGATCAAGGCCACTTCACTGGCTTTTACCCTGGGGGTTACCGAGCTGATGGGCGCCACCCAGAAAGAGGCCGCGGGCAGTTTCCTGTACTTCGAGGCCTTCATTGTTGCCGCCGTCATGTACTGGATCGTCGTTGAGATGCTCTCCAAGCTTCAGCACTACCTGGAAATCCGTCTGAACAAGGCCTACAGCCGATGATCAAACTGGAATCATTGAGCAAGCATTTTGGCAAGGCCGTGGTTCTCGACGGCATTGATCTCGCCATCGAAGAAGGTGAGATCGTGGTGATCATCGGTCCCTCGGGGACCGGAAAATCCACCCTGTTGCGTTGCGTCAACTTTCTGGAACAACCCACCAAAGGCACCATGACCGTGGGTGATCTGACCGTGGACGTGAACCGCGCCAGCCGCGCGGACATTCTCTCCATGCGCCGGCGAACCGCGTTCGTGTTCCAGAACTATGCCCTGTTCTCCAACAAGACCGCATTGCAGAACATCGCTGAACGGTTGCTCGTGGTGGACCGCTGGCCGAAGGAAAAAGCCTACCAGCGCGCCCGGGAAATACTTGAGCAGATTGGCCTCGCCGATAAGGCGGATGCCTACCCGGCCTCCATGTCCGGCGGACAGCAACAGCGGGTCGGTATTGGCCGCGCCATGGCCACCGGAGCCGAGGTGATCCTGTTTGACGAGCCCACGTCGTCACTCGACCCCGAGTGGGTGGAAGAAGTGCTGGGGCTGATGAAACAGTTGGCCTCAGAGCACCAAACCATGATGGTGGTTACGCACGAAATGTCCTTCGCGCGGGACGTGGCCGACCGTGTGATCTTTATCGACGGCGGTCGAATCGTGGAGCAGGGGCCACCGAGTGAAATTTTCTACCATCCAAAGGACCCCCGCACCAAGGACTTTCTGAAGAAAATCCTGGCCACCAACCCGGTATGAACGACGTTGCTGACGCCGTTACCAGGTTTCCCCGAAGGGGCGAATATCCAGCTCGAAGGTCCAGGCGGACGGATGCTGCTGAGACAGATTCCAGACCGCGTCAGCGACCGCAGCCGGTGTCACAAAGAATTCGTCCGGCTTGTCCGCCAGCCACTCGCGGGTTCGCGGAAGATCCACCACACCATCAATCACAACGTTAGCCACATGGATTTTTTCCGGCCCGAGCTGGCGGGCCATTGACTGTGCCAGGCTGCGTTGGGCGGCTTTTGCGGAAGCGAAAGGCGCGGTGTTTGCCCGCCCGCGGGTCGCCGCCGAGGCACTGGTCACGATAATACTGGCCGTGTCATGCTCCCGTAGCTGCGGCAAAACCGCCTTGGTGGCCGCCACCAGGCCCTGGACATTGATGCGCCAGTTAGCTTCGAAATCCTCCAGGCTGGCCTCTTCTACGTTCTTGAAGACACCACCGCCAGCGTTATAAAGCAGCACTTCGGCTGGCCCGAGTTTGTCCCTGATCGCAGCCAGGACCGTACCTATCTGTTCCGATTCCATCAGGTCACAGGGAAAGGCATAGGTGTTGGATATCGACTGCTCAAGCTGCAACAGGTAGTCTTTACTGCGCGCCAGCATCGCCACCTGGTAGCCTTCATCACTGAACCGCCGCACAAAAGCCTCGCCATTGCCCGGCCCGACACCCATTACAACGCATACCTTGTTCATTCGCTGTCTCTCCCACCGGCTAAACCGGTTCATTTGCAGGAACTTAGTCAGTCGCGGGTTGACGGGCAAGGCGCTCCACAAGGCGCACAGGCCGTTTCATCCCGCTGGCTTAGCGCCGTTTCTACATTGCCATGCCCGGAGTTGAACGCAAAGGTGGGGCTTCTCAGGTGGTCCGCCATGATCAACGCCAGAATCACCGCCAGCATGACGACAATACGGGTTCGGCTGTAGGCTCTGTCCATCGTGTCCTCCCGCATCAGTTGGGCAGCCGGAACCACGGCCGCAGGCGAATGCCGATCAGTGAACCCACAAAAGCGCTGGCAAACCAGACCCAGGCATGCAGGCTGGCTGAGGCAATGCCGGAGAACAGCGCCCCGATATTGCAGCCAAAGCCCAGACGAGCCCCGTAACCGAGCAGCAAACCACCCACCACGGCAGCGAGGAACTGCCGACCTTCGGGGCGATTGCGGCTGGCTTCATTAAACCGGTTGGCCAGACCCGCGGCCAGCATGGCCCCCAGCAGAAGCCCGAAATTCATCACCGAGGGAATGTTGGTGAGCACTGAATCCTTCAGCGCCATGGCCGGATATTCCCAGGTCCAGAACTCAAACTGGGCCATGTTTACGCCAACGACTTCCAACGCTTTCGCGCCCCAGACATTGAACGCAAACGTGATGCTCCAGGGCGCGCCGCCTATGGCCAGTGTCAGGGCATTGCCAACAGCCAGGATCAGAATGGCCCAGGTGAACGGCCAGCGGCCGCCCAGCAAGGTTCTCACCACGCCACGGCCCTGGCTTTTCCAGAGCAACTCGCCGCGCTCAACATTGCCATGGGCCTTACGCTCAATGCGGTTGACCCACCAGGCAATCAGCCCGAGCCCGACAAACTGAACCAGCATTGCCCCGACAACACCGAAGCTGTTGACCAGGGGCACCGGATCAAACCCGGGCTGGTCCAGCCACCAGGGCAAATGAAGGGAGCCCAGTACGGTGCCGACGATAAAGAACACCAGTGTGACGACCATACGGACGTTGCCAGCGCCCACAGTGAACAGGGTGCCAGAGCCGCATCCACCGCCGAGCTGCATACCGATACCGAACAGGAAGGAACCCACCACCAGGGACAAGCCTACCGGTGCAACAGCGCCCACCAGCCCTGCCTGGCCGCTGTGGAGCATTGGCACCATGATCAGGGAGGTCAACCCGAACAGTAAAAGCTGGGCTCGCATGCCGGCGCCGCGCTTCTTGACCACCAGGTTACGCCAGCCGGCGGTGAAGCCGAAGGCACCGTGGTACAGGGCCATGCCCAGTACGGTACCGATCACAAACAGCGCCACCATGAACGGGGCGGTTTCCAGCCAGATCAACCCGCCCAGGAGGGCAAGGCCCAACAGCGCCGTTGATACAATGAATCGGTCCACCTGCCAGCCAGGCTGCTGGAGCCCGGACTGGAGGACAGCGGTATCAGCCATGAAATATCACTTTTGCCAGATCAGTTAAAAACGTCCAGAAGCTTGCCAAGGCCTTTCTTCGCCACCTGTAATGGGCGGCTACTATCCTGGGACCATTCCGCCATGGAGCCGTCATACAGCGCAACCTCTTCAAACCCTGCCAGTTCACTCAGCACAAACCAGTCGGTTGCGGCCCAGTGGCCGGTATTGCAGAAGGCGATGGTACGTGTAGCAGGGTTCAGTTCAGCCTCGTTTACCCGTGCGGTGATGCTGTCCTCGTTCAGGTACCAGGCATTTTTGCGCTCACCCAGGAAGCCAACATGTGGCAGGCTTCTTGAACCCGGGATGGTGCCCGGCGCCTTCGCCGCTGGCGACTGGTTCTCTCCGCGGAAGTAATCCGATGGCCGTGCATCCACCAGTTGTGCCTGGGTGCCGCGGGCTTCTTCAACTTCCTCCAGGGAGGCAATCAGGGCCTGCTGGAGTGAGCCATCGAAGTCAGCTACGGGGCGCTGATCGCCTTCGCCACTGACGGTCTCAAAGCCTTCGGCTTTCCAGCCGGCAAAGCCGCCATTGAGGATGGTTACCGCATCATGGCCCAGCACGCGGAAGGTCCAGTACACCCGGGCAGCACTGCCAAAATCCGTTGCACCGGTGCCGGCGGGTACGATCACCACGGTATCGTCATTACCGATACCAAGCCCGCCAATCAGGCGTTCCAGGCTTGCAACGGGCGGCAACAGGCCGGCCACGCCGCCCCGGTTTTCACGCCAGCCGTCTCCGGTGTAGCTGCTGTATATGGCTCCGGGGATATGGGCGTGCTGAAAGCTGCTGCGATCCCCTCCGTCATCAATGCCGGAACGAACGTCCAGCACAACCAGATTCTCCCGGCCGAGATTGGCGTCAAGCCATTGGGCGTCCACCAAGGGTGTTGCCTTTTTTTCACCAGCCATGGCCAGCGAACTTGCAAAAACCAGAACAATAGCCAACAAACGGCTCATTGCGGTTCTCCTCTGCCATGAATTCTTGAACGATCATTATGGATCCAATAGAACGTAATGCATAGGCGTGTTTTTAGTGTATTTTTTTATAAACAAATCGCCTATTTTTCTTCCAGCCTTCACTGGAAACCTCTAGCGAGAACAGCGGTTAACGGAACGTCGGAAAATTGGCCGGCTTATTAAGGGACCAGTCGTACTCAATGAACGTCAACTCTGAAGTGCCCTCAATTCGATCCGCCAGGGCTGAATCCGCCCACTTTTCGATAAACGCCTTTCGAGAGCCGGAAGCCTCCACGAAATCATCCTCGTACCATTTGAACAATTCTGTGACATGGAGAGTGTCGCCCTTGATCTCGAGATGACGTTCGGTTTGAAAGGCACGACGGGTGTTCTCTGCCAACAGGCCTTCCAGGTTGTCGGCGGTGTAGACCACATCCCTTAATGGAGGGCAGCCAACAGAGGCACAATTCACCGCAAAGTGGACCCGCGCGTCCTTCCAGCCTTTGTCCGCATAGTCCTCACCGAGCAGGATGTCTTTTTCCATCTGATTGAGACTGTATGCCTGCCCATCGATGAGGAAATTTTCCCGGTCAAACACGCTGTCCACAAAGGGATTGACGCGACCGCCGTAGTCCCAGACCGAGCCAACGAGCTCTCCGTCCGGCCGCTCAGTCAGGATCTGGTCGATCATGAAAAAATTATAGGCGTTGAGCCAGAAGGCGACGGATTCAGCCTCGCCGTCGAGGGTACCGGTATCGAAATCTTCAAGGCGGTTACGCTGGTCCGCCAACAGGCCGTCGGTCTGCGATGAGGCCAGGGCCGCCTCATAGTCAAATGCAGAAACCAGGCCACCCTCGGTCGTTGTCGACTCTGTCAGGTACTGTGTTAGCAGACGCTGAAACGGGTCAAACGTTGCTTCAGCGGCGGCAGCGGTCACCGGCATGATGACGGCGAACATCATCAGGCATATCAATCGTCCAGGTTTGTTCACGTCACTCTCCACAGGTCTACAGGTTCCACAGGTCTACAGGTTCATCGACTTTGCTCTTTCACCGACACGAAAAGCCGGCCATTGTTACAACGCAACTGGTATTGATAATCGATTACATTTAGTTTACTTTCCGCATCGTGACGAAAAACAACTATCAGGTGCCGAGAACCATGTTCAAACAACCCAACTCACTACGCTATTCCCTGATCCTCGCGCTTGGATGCGCCACAACCGCAACTGCTCAGGAAGGCACCGATCAGGCACCGAAATCCCTTGATACACTTGAAGTAACCGCCACTCGCGGTCTTGACTCCCTCAACGTTAACCCCGGTGCGGTCACCGTGGTTGACCGCGACGCCATCGACAAACAGTCCTCGTTGGGTGGCAATGTGGGCGATATTCTGGCCAAAACCGTTCCAGGCCTGTCGCCCTCTACCCACGGTTTAACCAGTGTGGCGCAGACGCTGCGCGGCCGAAACCTGTTCGTGCTGATTGACGGCATCCCCCAGACCATCAGCCTGCGCGACGGGCTTCATTCCCTGAACTCCATCGACCCGTCATCGATCGAGCGCATCGAAGTGATCCGGGGCTCCAATGGCGTGTACGGCTTTGGCGGTACCGGCGGCATCATCAACATCATCACCCGCAAGAACGAAAAAGGCGCCCCCTTATACCGCACCGAACTGAATGGTGGTTTCTCGACCGAGCACATCAAGGACAGCGAACAATTCGGGCTATCCCAGAGCGTGACCGGTGGCTCAGGAGCCTTTGACTACCAGCTCCGAGGCTCCTACGAAAAACGCGCTAATGTCTTCGATGCCGATGGCGACCGCATCCCGCCGGACCCGAACGGCCAGGGTGGCATTGCCGACTCCCGCGAGTTCGACGTGCTGGCAAAGCTCGGCTTCGACCTGGACGCCGACAAGCGCCTGGAACTGACCACCAGCTACTACGACATCAAACAGGACACCAATTACGTCCTTGAAGCGGGCGTGTACGGCGAGCAGAAAACCCGCGCCGTCAAAGGCGACCCGGGCGGCGAGGATCAGGGCACTGAAAACCTGAACGTGAACCTGACCTACAGCGACCAGCAACTGTTCGGCAATACCTCACTGGGTGCGCAGCTGTATTATCGCGACTACATGACCCGATTCGGGTACTTCGCCACCTTCTATCCCGGCGGTGGACAGTCGCTGACCGAATCGGAGCGCATCGGCTCCCGTCTGGACTTTGAAACGCCGTTTGACGTCATGTCTGGCGCCAAGTTGCTCTGGGGCCTGGACACCCTGATGGAAACCACGGCCCAGCCCCTGGAAGACGGGCGGACGTTCGTACCTGAAATGGACCAGAACAGTGTGGCGCCGTTCCTGCAGGCGGAACTTCGGCTGAATCCGAAGTGGACCGTTAATGCCGGCGTCCGCTACGAGAAATTCTGGTTCGAGGTGGACGACTACACCACGGTGTTTGGTGCAGACGTCGAAGGCGGTGAGCTGGAGTACAGCGAAACGGTCTTCAATACTGGTGCCCGATACCAGGTGAACGATGTCTGGGCAGCCACCGCCAGCTTCTCTCAGGGCTTCACGGTGCCGGAGATTGGCCGCACCCTGCGCCAGCCCCAGCAGGGCACATCGCTGGATCAGATCCGCCCTGAGCCACAGGTGGTCGACAACTACGAGGTTGGCACCGAGGCCGTCTGGGATCGCGCCGATCTTGCACTGACGCTGTTCTACAGTGAGTCGGAACTGGGAACCAGCCTTGCGGCAGCCAACGCCAACGAGCCCATTCCCGTGCTGCGCAGCCCTGAACGTATCTACGGTTTCGAGGCAGAGCTCAACACCTATCCCACCCGCGACCTGAGTGCCGGCGGCACCTTTACCTGGATGGAAGGCAAAGTCGATTCTGACGATGACGGCAGTTACGATACCTACCTTGCCGGCAACCGGATTTCACCACTCAAGCTCACTGGCTATGTGGAACACGATACTACTGCGCGCTGGAGCAATCGCCTGCAGGTCATGGTCGTGGGTGATCGCGACCGCTTTAGCGGTAGCGGTTTTGGCCAGGGCGAGGTGGAGTCCTTCACGGTTCTGGATCTGACCAGCACCTGGCGGACCGGCAACGGGGATATCACCCTGGCCATCAACAATCTGCTGAATGAGGATTACTTCCCGGTGATCTCGCAGATCTACAATTTCGACACCCAGTACACCACCGCACCCGGCCGATCGGTGATGGTCAGTTACGGGGTCGACTGGTAAACGTTGGACAGGTAAACACCACACATAAGGCCGCTCAAAGCGGCCTTATGTTTTTTACCACCCAGCAAAGCGACGCCGTAGGGCCGTCGTCCAGGTCCGCACAGGTATCGACGCGCACGACCTCCATGGTGCCGCATCGGGCTGTCAGTGCCCCGGAATCATCATTCGACGCCCAGTCCACTTGCACCACAACCTCCTTGCTGTCATCACGGGAAGCTTCCGGACCAACTGACAGTGCCGCACGGATGTTTCTGTCTGAAAGCCACTCCAGGGCGGAGATTTCAGCGCACTGCTGGGCAGGCGTCAGCAGCGACTGGCCACGATAACAGGGCAGGTAGGGAAGGCCATCTGCCTCATGCTGCAGAAAAGGCAGCACCTGTTCCGGCGCAACGCGGCCGTATTTGCGCATGGACGGGAACACCATGATGCTCGCCGCAAGCCGGCATCCGCCCAGATGGGAACTTTCCCAGACCTCAAACGGCAGGTCCCGGTCTGCGACCGCACGGGCGAGCTCCTGATAGGTCGCATATCCAAACTTGGCACAGCACTTGTCCTTGCGGCCATGGGTGCAACACAGCACCAGGGAGTCGGTCATCGCTGCGCCAGCCCACCCACTCAGGTCGTCGCCGGCCTCCAGGGCCTCCAGAAACGCCGGCAGGTCACGCCGCTCAACGTCAAAGCTGCGGCCTTCCGGCAACAGGTAAAGTCGGTGCCTGAGCGCCGGCCGACCACGCTGGTGAATCAGGTTCACCCGCCGTCCACTCGCCGCAAGACGGTTGACCCGTGATGCCAGGTCGTCATCCATATCACGGGCAATTCGCAGGCTTCGCGACCACTTCGGCCGCGGCCAACTGATCAGCAGATTACTCTCGGCATGAGTTGCTGTGCCGGCAAGAGGGTCGCCGGCCTCAATACTGTCGACAGCACAGAATCGATGAGCGGAGGCACTCATGTCGTTGCCACCGAAGAGTTGAAGGAGGCGGTCTCTGCCACGGTTCGTTTTACCGGCACACAAACCGGCCGGCCCGCCAAAGGTTCACGGATGACCTGGGCATCAAGATCAAACACCTGCTTGAGGTTGTCGGCGGTAAACACGGTCTCCGGTGGGCCGTCGTGCAGAATCCGGCCAGCCTTCATCATTACCAGCCGGTCGGCGTAGGCCGCCGCCAGGTTGAGGTCGTGGAGCACTACCAACAGCGTCCGCCCCTGTGTGTGCGCCAGGGATACCAGCAGTTCCAGCAGGTCCACCTGTACCTTCAGGTCCAGAAACGTGGTGGGTTCATCAAGCAGAAGCAGATCGGTTTCCTGGGACAGCACCATGGCAATCCAGCAGCGCTGACGCTGCCCGCCACTGAGCGCATCCACCGGCCGGTCAGCAAACGTCGCAACGTCCGCCACGGCCATGGCCTCCTCAACGGCGGCTTCGTCGTGCCGGGACCACTGGCGCATCAGGCTCTGATAGGGGAAACGCCCAAGCCCTACCAACTCCCTGACCGTCAGCCCATCCGGGGCGGTGGGGCTCTGTGGCAGTATTCCGAGCTGTTGCGCGACGGTGCGGGTGGGCTGACGATGGATATCGTTGCCGTCAAGAAGCACCTTGCCAGCGCTGGGGGCCAGCGTTCGGGCCAGGGTTTTGAGCAGGGTGGATTTGCCCGAGCCATTCGGTCCCAACAGAACGGTGACACTGCCCTCGCGCACCGTGAAATCCACGTTCGTCAGCACCTGCCGGCCGTCGTATCCCGCGCACACTGAGTCACCCCGCAGTCGTGGCTGGCGATCGTAGTCCGGGGATGGGGAATGTCGATTCAGGGGCATATTGGCGTCGCTTTCGAGTGAAGTCAGATGATATTATCTCCCATTCTCATTATCAAATCGGCGCCATCAACCAGGCACTATCAACGCAGCCAACTCAGCCAACTCAGCCTCATCAAATCGGCCCCTGGTTGCTGTTCGCCAAACAACCGGATGTACCATGCACCGCTACGCCAGCTTCCTGCTGATCGTTACCTGCCTCTTTCAATTCCCCGCAGCGATCGCTGCCATCACAACTACCCCGGTAACCACCGTGGAGCATGCCCTTGGTGAAGCAACCATCGCGGGCCGGCCTGATCGCGTGGTATCCCTGTATCAGGGCGCCACCGATACCGCTGTGGCGCTGGGGATCAAACCCATAGGCGTGGTGGAATCCTGGACCGAAAAGCCGATGTATCAGTATCTGCGTGAAGACCTTCAGGGCGTGACCTATCTGGGACTTGAAACCCAGCCTGACCTAGAGCGCATCGCCTGGCTGTCGCCGGACCTGATTGTCGGAGCCAGGAACCGGCATCGCACCGTCTACCCTCTGCTGGAGCGGATCGCACCCACGGTCATACCGGGCGATGTCTACAACTTCAAGGCACTGCTTACGATGATGGCAAAGGCCACCGGCCGCACGGCTCGCGGTGAGGAATTGCTGACGCGCTGGCAGGAACGGGTTGCGGATTTCAGAACCCGAATCCGTCAAAAGCTGGGTGAACAGTGGCCCCAGGAGGTGGCAATCCTGAGTTTTCGGGCCGACCATGCCCGCATCTACTATGGCGGCTTCGCCCGCTCCGTACTGAACGAGCTTGGCTTCACTGCCCCAGCCTCCCATCGCCAGGAAAGCTGGGGCATAAAACTCACCAGCCAGGAAAGCATCCCGGCCATGGACGCCGAGGCCGTCTTCATCTTCATGGAGGACGATCCCGCCGTTCAGCGCACGTTCAACACCTGGTCCAGCCACCCCCTTTGGAAAAACCTGAAGGCCGTGCGGCAAAACGACGTCTATCAGGTGGACCCGGTCACCTGGAATATGGGCGCTGGCATTATTGCCGCCAATCGGATGCTGGACGAACTCTACCAGCACTACGACCTCCACAAACCTGAACATCAGGGGTGCCCACGATGCTGACCACCCCACCGGCAAAAACGCTGGGAACCATAATCTGCCTGGGCCTGCTGCTGGCCGCTACGGTATCAAGCCTGATATTCGGTCACATTCCTGTATCGCTGGCGATGCTGATCAACAGCCTGACGGACTACGACCCCGGCTCCCTCGAGCATCTGGTCATTCACTCGGAACGCTTTTCGCGCACCGTGACCTCCGTGGTCGTGGGTGCCGGCCTGGCCATTGCCGGGGCGCTGATGCAGACGCTGACCCGCAACCCGCTGGCGTCACCCGGCATTCTCGGCATCAACGCCGGCGCCATGTTTTTCGTGGTTGTCGGTGCCACGCTGTTTTCGCTGACCTCGCCGTCGCAACTGGTGTGGGCGGCCTTTATCGGCGCCGCCACGGCCGCCGTGTTGGTGTACTTCCTGGGGCAGGAAGCCGGGCGCGGTGTTTCGCCCGTGCGCACGGTGCTCGCCGGCGTCGCGGTGACAGCGCTGTTTGTCTCCTTTGCCCAGGGGTTGCTGATCCTCAACCAGGACCGTTTCGAAAGCATCCTGTTCTGGCTGGCGGGTTCCGTTTCAGGGCGCGACCTGGATGCGATAGCGCCATTGTTGCCGCTGTTCGGAGGCGCCCTCATCCTCGCGTTGCTATTGTCCCGGCAACTGAACCTGCTCGGGCTGGACGATGAGGTCATCCGCGGCCTGGGGCTCAGAGTAGGGCAGGTGCGATTGTTGATCGGTCTGGTGGTGATTGTCCTGGCAGGCACTTCGGTGGCCATGGCGGGGCTGATCGGCTTTGTCGGCCTGATCGTGCCACACATGGCCCGCGGCCTCTTTGGCACGGATCATCGCTGGTTGCTGCCCCTGTCGGCCATTATTGGCGCCACGCTGCTGCTGGCTGCCGACACCCTCGCCAGGCTGGTGATACCACCCCAGGAGATTCCCGTGGGAGTCATGACAGCGCTGCTGGGCACACCGCTGTTCCTCCATCTCGCCCGACACGTGAGGAAAGTATCATGAGCCGAACCCTGATACTTCGCTCTCGCAATGACCACTGGTCGATCAAACTCAATACCAGAGTTCTGGTGGTCACCGGTGTGCTCGCAGTGTTACTGGCTGCCAGCAGTGTTCTCGCGCTTACATCCGGCAGCCATCCCACCTCGGTTACAGACGTACTCGCCACACTGGTCGCCCCGGATCAGTCAGAGCTGGCACTGATTATTCTGGAAATTCGCCTGCCCAGAATACTCATGGCCATACTGGTGGGCGCTGCTCTGGGCTCAGCCGGCCTCATCCTGCAAGGTCTGGTGAGAAACCCGCTGGCGTCACCGGACGTCATTGGCATCACCAGTGGAGCGTCAGCCGCTGCGGTGCTGTTTCTCTGGCTCGGAGGTGTCACCGGAACCTCGCTGCTACTGGCACCCGTCGCCATGGGGGGCGCCTTTGTCGTGGCCCTGGGCATTACGGCCCTGGCCTGGCAGAGGGGGATCAGCCCCGCCAGGCTGGTGCTGGTGGGCGTCGGGCTGGCAGCCGGGCTGACTGCTGTGACCACTCTGCTGTTGGTCCTGAGCCCCGATGCCACCGCCATGAATGCCTATATCTGGCTCACTGGCAGCCTCTACGCCTCGCAGTGGCACGACGTCACCGCCCTGGCAACCTGGCTGATGGTGTGCTGGCCCCTGGCGCTGATCAAGCTCAGACACCTCGATGCACAATCCATGGGGGAAGATATGGCGCTGGGCCTGGGTAGCGCCCTACAGGGCCATCGTTTGCTGTTCCTGGTGCTGGCAGTGGCGCTGGCTGGCTCAGCCGTGGCCTATGCCGGTGCGGTCGGGTTCATCGGCCTGATTGCGCCACACATGGCGCGACGATTGGTCAACAGTGGTCACACGGGGCTGTTGCCCATCGCGGCACTGATCGGCGCATTGATTCTTCTCTATGCGGACTGGGTGGGTCGGGTAGCGTTCATACCTCGGGATCTACCGGCAGGTATTTTTGTTGCAGGCATCGGCGCGCCCTTCTTCGTGTACCTGCTGTACCGACTCAGGCGGGAACTGGGGTGACAGTATAAGCCCGGAGCACTGAGGCCCCGGGCTTCGGGATGCCGACTGCTCAGAAGTCGAGCTGATAACCAAGGGTGACGGTGCGGCCACGGCCCTGGAAATAGTACTCGTCACTCACCCGGGCAGACTGGGAGTAGTACGTGAAGTAGTCCTTATCCAGCAGGTTCTCGATGCCCAGGGAGAACTTCCCGGCACGGGTCCGGTAGGCCACAGAGCCATCCACCAACCCGTATCCGTCGAAGTCCAGGTCATCCCCTTCGATGTCCCGGTCCAGGAACTGGGTGAACTGAAGGTGGCTCGACAGCATCTTCGTCCAGGCAGCTGACCAGCTCAGTTTCAGGGTTTCCGGCGCAATATTGATGCCGCTCAACTCAGTGTCTACTTCGCCATCACCGTCGGTGTCGGACTCACCGTCGGCATAGGTGTAGGAAAACGCCAGGTTATGCGCGTCGTTCAGGTCCGCATCGGCGGTAACTTCCACACCCTGGATCTCGGTTTTTTCCCGGTTGCCGACCCAGGTGCCGTTCACTTCCGTCAGGCGCTCACCGAAGTCGGAATCCGACTCGTAGTAACTCACCTCAAAGTGATAGCGGTCCCAGTCGAAACGGCCACCAATCTCACGGTTATCGGTGATGATCGGCTCCAGAACCAACAGATTATCAACGTCCTGCCCCGGGTCGCTGATTCCCCGCAGTACACGGCCAACATCCGGCATACCGAAGCCCTCGGAATAGTTGGCAAACAGCTGCAACTGGTCCGTCGCCTGATAGACAACACCTGCATTGAACAGGGTTTCGTTGAAATCCGGATTGCCACCCTGGACGGTGACGTTATCCTGGGTGACATTGCTACGGTCGATGGTGTTGTAGGTGTCGACCTTAAGCTCCGCATGTTCATAGCGGACACCGGTGTGCAGGGTCAAACGGTTGGTGACCGCAACATCGCCCTGCAGGAAGGCTGCGTAGTTACGGAACTGCGATTTGGGTACGTAGGTACGCCCGGTTTCCACCAGCATCTGGCGGGTTTCATCCTGAAGAACATCCAGCCCCGTTGTCAGGGTCAGGTAATCGTTCAGCAGGCCATCGCGGGTGAGGGTGAACTTGGCGCCCACCTTGTCGGATTCGTTGCGGGTCTGGTCGAGCTGATCGTTGCCATTGGCGTCCACGTAGGGAAAGAACGGTGTGGTCGCAAATCGGGCCCGGAAGGTCTGGCTGTATAGCTGGGTATCCACCTGGTTGCCCAGCCAATCGCCGTGCGAGTAGGAAAGACGAGCGGTGGTGACTTCGTTCTCTCCCGGTTCACCATCAATGATGCCTGGACGTGCTGTTGTGGGTACTCCGTTGTCCCGGTCGCCGGGTACCGGTACGTAACCGCCTTTGCCTTCCAGTTGGAAGCGGTTGATGAAAAACTCCACGTTCTGGTCGTCATCCAGCCAGTAACCCAGCTTGGCCAATACGTCATAGCTTTCGGTATTCTGAAGTTCACCGGGATAGGCCACGCCGATCAGACGATCCTCACCGTCGTAGAACACACCGCGCTCCTGGATGTTCCCGCCCAGAAGATAGTCCCAGCGGCCCTGCTGACCGCTGATCCGGTAGCCCACCTTGTAACCCAGACCATCGGAATCCACATCATCGTCACTGGTCACGCTGGCCGATACAGACTGGGAAACCTCGCCGCTCTCGGGCCTGCGGGTCACAAAGTTGATGATGCCACCCGTCGCACCCAGGCCGTGCTCGGCACTGGCACCGTGGATCACTTCAATACGCTCGACCATATCCAGATCGATGGTGTAGCTGTCCCGCGCGCTGTCTCGCAGTGGGTTGCTCTGCGGCACACCGTCCACCAGGAACAGGGGCGAACGGCCCCGGAAGGTTTCACCGGCATTGGACAGTTTCTGGCGGCCCGGAGAGTAGGAAGGAATCAGGTTGCTCAGCACCTGGCCAGGGTCGTTGGAAATCGCCTGCTGTTGCTCGATCTGCTCGCGGGTAATGATGGTTGTCTTCTGCGGAGTCTGTCCCGCTGTACTTTTGTTGCGGGTGGCCGTGATAACCAGGTCCGGTAACGCTTTGGCGTTGTCGCCGGACTGGGTATTGGAGGAAGGTTGCGCCAGCGCAGGGCCGTGAACAGCCGCTATGGCCAGGGCCAGCAGCAGGGGACGTGACTCCGGAGTTTTCATAGACAAATCTCGAATGGTTAATGCATTTTGTCCGCCCCCTTCAGGATGACAGACATTACCTCATGTTAACGAGGTGCAAATGCTAACAATTCTCATTGTCTAAATCAAAACCATCACTTTTTACGACGAGAGGCGCTCGACGGCCAGCCGGGAAACGGCATTCAACTCTGCCCCGTCCGACGTTGCATAATCGCTGATCTGCTGTTTCATACTCCGGGCCCAGAACTTCCTGATGTGGGTGGCGACCACCTCCGCCGCCTCGCCCTTATCGCCATGATGGAGGTTGTTATCACTGATCTGGTTGATCATCTTGATCAGGTTCCGCAACTGCTGGTCACTCATGCTCGCGTTCCTCGGAAGATTGGCCACTGTCGCCCCGATTGTAGATGACATGCCGCCCGGGGCGGGCGAAACCGATCAGAGTCATGCCGGCCTTTCGCGCTTCCCGGACCGCCAGTGCCGTGGCCGCAGAGACAGCCACCAGGCAACCGATACCAACACTGGCACTTTTCTGCACCATCTCGAAGCTGGCTCGACTGGAAACCAGTGCAAAGCCATCGTCAAAGGCCGACTCGCCATCCTTGTGTATTCGTGCGCCAATCAGTTTATCGAGTGCGTTATGACGGCCGACATCTTCCCGAACCAGCTCGATGCGGCCCTGGTTATCGCACCAGGCTGCACCGTGAGTGGCACCGGTCTGTTCCTGCAGGGGCTGGTAGTGCCGGAGGTTGCTCAGAGCGTGCTGCACGTCTTCATCACCCGGTATCGGGCGAAGCGGCACGCGGGGGATCGCCCGGACCGCATGGGCCAGGGATTCGGTGCCGCATAGCCCGCAGCCGGTTCGTCCGGTCATATTCCGTCGCCGTTGGCGCAAACGGGCAAAACAGTCGCCGGCGATGCGCATCTCGATAGCGATGCCCTCGTCGACGGCATGTACATTCAGGTCAAACAACTGCCCGGGGCTGTCGATAATGCCTTCAGTCAGGCTGAAACCCAGTGCAAAATCCTCAAGATCACAAGGTGATGCCATCATTACCGCATGGGATATGCCGTTATAAACCATCGCCACCGGCACCTCTTCGGCAACACTATCCTGGCCGGGGGCGCCCTCAATACCGCCATGAACCTCCACCGGCAGGTCACAGGACGCTGACGCACCCTTCTCAGGGTCCGGCCCCATCACTGGCATGACTGCCAGCTCCGGGTTATTTGAGTACCGTGGCATCGGGTTGCTCCACATGGCTGGCCGACGGTTCCAATAGGCCTTGTTGGCGCTGGTCAAACCGCTCGAAGTGGCGCTGCCATTCCGACGGCTGCGAAACCTTCTCTACCTGCACGGCGGTCACCTTGTATTCCGGGCAGTTGGTGGCCCAGTCAGAGCTGTCGGTGGTGATCACATTGGCACCACTGCCCGGGTGGTGGAAGGTGGTGTACACCACCCCCGGCAACATGCGATCACTGATTCTTGCCCGCAGGACCGTCTGGCCCACACGGCTGGTGATGCCCAGCCAGTCGCCCTCGCGAATGCCCCGGAGTTCGGCATCGCTGGGATGAACTTCCAGTACATCCTCCTGATGCCACTGGCTGTTCTCGGTACGTCGGGTCTGGGCACCGACATTGTACTGGCTCAGGATGCGACCGGTGGTCAGCAACAGCGGGAACTTGCGATTGGTTTTTTCCTCGCTGGCAACATACTCGGTGACCGCAAACTTGCCCTTGCCGATCGGGAAATCGAGGGTGTGCATGGTGGGCGTGCCGTCGGGATGCTCGTCGTTACAGGGCCACTGGATGCTGCCCAGTCCATCCAGCTTGTCGTAACTGACACCGGTGAACGTCGGCGTCAGCCGGGCAATCTCGTCCATGATTTCGGACGGATGGCGATAATGCATCGGATAGCCCAGCGCGTTCGACAACGCCATGGTGACTTCCCAGTCTTCCAGGCCCGCCACCGGCGCCATCACCTTACGCACCCGATTAATGCGGCGCTCGGCGTTGGTGAAGGTGCCGTTCTTTTCCAGGAACGTGGAACCCGGCAGCAGCACATGGGCGTACTTGGCGGTTTCGTTCAGGAAGATGTCCTGCACGATCAGGCAATCCAGCGAACTGAGTGCCGCCTCCACATGCTGGGTATTGGGATCGGACTGGGCGATGTCCTCGCCCTGCACATACATGGCCTTGAAGCTGCCGGCGATGGCGGCATCAAACATGTTGGGAATTCGCAGGCCCGGCTCGTCGTCGATAGCCACATTCCAGGCCTCCTGGAACCTGGCTCGAACGGCCGGGTCGCCCACATGCTGATAACCCGGCAGTTCGTGGGGGAAGGAGCCCATGTCGCAGGAACCCTGAACGTTGTTCTGGCCTCGTAGCGGATTCACGCCAACGCCTTCACGGCCGATGTTACCGGTGGCCATGGCCAGGTTGGCAATGCCCATCACCATGGTCGAGCCCTGGCTGTGCTCGGTGACCCCGAGGCCGTAATAGATGGCGCCATTACCCGCTTCGCCATAGGCCCGCGCGGCCTGGCGTACCAGGTCAGCAGACACCCCCGTGACCGCCTCAAGGGCTTCCGGAGAGTGTCGCTCCTCGGCAATGAATTCCCGCCATTGTTTGTATTGCTTGGGCTCACACCGGCTTTCGATGAACGCTTTGTCTTCCAGGCCCTCGGTCACAATCACATGGGCCAGGGAATTGATCATCGCCACGTTGGTGCCCGGGCGTAGCGGCAGGTGAATGCCTTCGGTGCCGTGAGGTGTTTTCAGCAGGTCGATGCGGCGTGGATCAATCACAATCAGCTTCGCACCCTCGCGCAGCCGCTTGCGCATCTGGGAGGCGAACACCGGGTGGGCGTCGGTGGGGTTGGCACCGATTACGATCATGGTGTCAGCCTTCATCACCGAGTCAAAGGTCTGAGTACCGGCGGACTCGCCCATGGTGGTCTTCAGACCGAAGCCGGTGGGTGAATGACAGACCCGCGCACAGGTATCGGTGTTGTTGTTGCCGAACGCGGCGCGGATCAGCTTCTGCACCAGATAGGTTTCCTCGTTGGTGCAGCGTGAGGAGGTGATACCACCGATGCTTTCCCGGCCATATCTGGCCTGGGTGTCCTTGAGTTTCTTCGCGGAAAATTCAATCGCCTCCTCCCAGGACACCACTTTCCAGGGATCGTTGATGGAGTCCCGAATCATCGGTTCGGTGATGCGGTCCTTGTGGGTGGCGTAACCGAAGGCAAAGCGGCCTTTCACGCAGGAGTGACCGTGGTTGGCATCGCCGCCCTTGTAGGGAACCATGCGCACCAGCTGGTCGCCTTTCATTTCCGCCTTGAACGAGCAGCCCACGCCGCAGTATGCGCAGGTGGTAACCACACTGTGCTCGGGCTGGCCGGCGTCGATCACGCTCTTTTCCATCAATGTGGAGGTGGGGCAGGCCTGCACACAGGCACCGCAGGACACGCACTCGGAATCCATGAACGGATCGTTCTGACCCGCGGATACCTTGGAGTCGAAGCCGCGGCCGTCAATGGTCAGGGCAAAGGTGCCCTGCACCTCCTCGCAGGCACGCACGCAACGGGAGCAGACGATACATTTGCTGGGGTCGAAGCTGAAGTAGGGGTTGGAATCGTCCACCTCAGCGTCGAGGTGGTTCTCGCCCTCGAAGCCATAGCGGACTTCCCGCAGGCCCACGGCACCGGCCACGTCCTGCAACTCGCAATCGCCGTTGGCCGGGCAGGTCAGGCAGTCCAGCGGGTGATCGGAAATGTACAGCTCCATGACGTTGCGGCGGAGCTTGGCCAGCTTGCCATTCTGAGTGGTGACGGCCATGCCCTCGGACACCGGCGTGGTGCAGGAGGCCGGATAGCCGCGGCGGCCCTCAATCTCCACCGTGCACAGGCGACAGGAACCGAAGGCTTCGAGGTTGTCCGATGCGCACAACTTGGGGATGTTGATACCCGCCAGAGTGGCTGCCCGTAGCACCGAAGTGCCTTCGGGCACTGCGATCTCGGTGCCGTCAATGGACAGGCTGACCAGGGTTTCGGAGGTGCTGGGCGGCGTACCATAGTCGATATCGGGGTTCAGGCCGCCGGTACCTCGACTACCTGCACCTCGGTTAAAAGTGTCCGGATCAAAATATTGCAACATTGTTATTGCCTCCACTCGCGTCGGTCAGGCCGTCAGGTCGTCCGGAAAATGTGTCATCACGCTCTGTACCGGGAACGGGGTCATGCCCCCCATTGCACACAGGGAGCCGTCGACCATGGTCTCGCACAGCTCTTCCAGCAGAACCAGATTGGCCTCACGGTTCTCACCGGCGCGTATCCGGTCAATCACTTCCACACCACGTACCGATCCAATCCGGCAGGGCGTGCATTTGCCGCAGGACTCCACGGTGCAGAACTCCATGGCGAACCGGGCCTGTTCTCCCATGTCCACGGTGTCGTCAAACACCACCACGCCGCCATGGCCGATACCCGCGCCAAGCTGGCCAAAGGCCTCGTAATCCATGGGCGTGTTCCACTGACTTTCCGGCATATACGCCATCAGCGGGCCGCCCACCTGGACCGCTTTCATGGGGCGGCCCGAGAAGGTGCCGCCACCGAAATCTTCGAGGATCTCCCGCAAACTGACGCCAAAGGCCAACTCGATCAGGCCGCCCTGACGGATGTTGCCCGCCAGCTGGATCGGCAGGGTGCCCCGTGACTTACCCATACCGTAGGCCGCATAAGCCTGGCCACCCTGAGCCAGAATGAACGGCACAGCGGCAAACGACAGTACGTTGTTGACCACGGTGGGTTGGCCGAACAACCCCTTGATGGCGGGCAGGGGCGGCTTTGCCCGAACCAGGCCACGCTTGCCTTCCAGACTTTCCAGCAGGGAGGTTTCCTCGCCGCAAATGTAGGCGCCCGCCGCCAGCCGCACTTCCAGATCGAAGGCACGACCGCTGCCCCGGACATCCTGGCCCAGATAGCCTTCGGCTTCGGCACGGCGGATCGCTTCATTCAGAATGCGGTGCGCCACCGGGTATTCCGAGCGCAGATAGATGAATCCCTGGGTCGCCCCCACCGCCAGCCCGGCAATGGTCATGCCTTCGATCAGCATGTAGGGGTCGCATTCCATGGCGAGCCGGTCTGCGAAGGTGCCGGAATCGCCCTCATCGGCGTTGCAGACGATGTACTTCTGCTGCTGCCAGGGCTCATCGTGTACGGTCTGCCACTTGATACCGGTGGGAAAGGCTGCGCCACCACGACCACGCAAACCGGAGGCTTTGACCTCGTCGACAATACCCTGGGGCTCCAGGCTGAGCGCCGTTTCCAGACCTTCAAAGCCGCCATGGCCCCGGTAATCGGCAATCGACAGTGGATCGGTGATGCCAATACGGGAAAAGGTCAGGCGTTGCTGGCGTTTCAGGTAGGGAATATCGGCCACTGGGCCAAGGAACAGAGGGTGGCCAGACGCACCATCGAATAGCCCGGCCTCGACAAGCTCGTGAACGTCATCCGGTTCCACCGGGCCATAGCCGATCCGGCCGCTGGCCGTCTCGACTTCCACCATCGGTTCAAGCCAGAACAGTCCACGGGAACCGTTGCGGACCAATTCAATAGCCACACCCTGAACTCCGGCATGGTGTTCTATTCGCCTCGCCACGTCGTCCGCCCCCATGGACAGAGCAGTGGTATCACTGGGCACGTATATTTTGATTGCCATCATCAATGCTCCGTGATTACCGGATGTCCAGCGCGGACGTGGTGAGTTTGTCCGCCAGGCGATCAAACTTCTGCGGCGTCATCCGACCGTGGATATCATCATTCACGCGGATGGAGGGGGCACAGGCGCAATTGCCCAGGCAGTAGACGGGCTCGAGGGTAAACTCATTGTCGGCTGAGGTGCCGTGATACTCCACGCCCAGGCGGGCCTTGATGTGCGCTTCAAGCATACGTCCACCCATGGCCTGACAGGCCTCGGCGCGACACACGTGAATCACCTTGCTGCCCACCGGATGGGTGCGGAAATGGTGATAGAAACTGATCACACCATGGACTTCGGCACGGGTCTGCTGCATCGCCTCGGCGATGATGGCCACGGCGCCCTCGGGAATGTAACCGATCCGGTTCTGGACGGCATGCAGGATGGGGAGCAGGGCACCAGGCTTGTGCTTCAGGGCGCCTACTTCGTCCCGGACCATGTCAGGTGTCCAGTCGCTGGCGTAGGCCATGGCGTCGAGTGGTTGCTGATTCACCTCTGACATATGCATACTTGTTCCTATTATTTTTTGTTCTGTTACAGTACCCGAACAGTGATAGACATACGCTACCACTCCACCCTCGCCGACGGAATATGAATAGGAATGCATAAGAAAAGGCTGTCTATTTCCCCTGCCTGGGTCTTCCGAACCGATAACGGTGAGCTGTTCGAGCCGGTATTATTCCGCCTGCTCGAATCGATCCGCGACAGCGGCAAGCTGACCGCAGCGGCAGAAGCGGCCGGCGTGTCTTACCGCCACGCCTGGAACCTGCTCAATCGCAGCTCCGATGTTTTCGGAATGCCACTGGTGATCATGCGCAAGGGGCACGGCACCGAGCTGTCCGCCCTGGGCGAGAAATTGCTGTGGGCAGATCAGCGGGTCAAAGCCCGGCTCGGGCCTCAGATCGACAGCATGGCATCCGAATTTAACGACCAGATCCAGCAACTGCTGGCCGGTGAGCACCCGGTCCTTCGTCTTCACGCCAGCCATGGGTATGCCGTGGCCCTGCTCCCGGAGTTCTCAGACCGCGTTGAAGTCAATCTCCAATACCGCAACCCCGAAGAGGCACTGACCGCCCTCAATCGCGGCGAATGCGACCTGGCAAGCTTTCACTTTCCCACCTGCCCGGAACGGGCCCGGGAAATCATGGCCCATTACCAGCACCAGTTGGCCGGCAAACGATTCCGGCTGATTCGTTTTGTCACCCGGCGCGAAGGCCTGATGATGCGCAAAGACGCCCCGGTGAAGATCCATAACCTGTCGGAACTGGCCGCTTCCGGGCTCCGATTTATCGGCCGTGACCGCCATTCCGGCACCCGCATTCTGTTCAGCCTTCTGCTCCGGCAGGCGGGACTTACCGAAGAAAGCATCAACCGCTCGCCTCAGCACGAGTTCACTCACACAGCCGTCGCTGCCTTTGTCGCGTCGGGAATGGCGGATGTAGGCTTCGGCGTGGAAGCAGCGGCCAGCCAGTTCAACCTTGATTTCGTGGAAATGACCAGCGAGCACTACCTGCTGCTCTGCCATGAAGAGCGGCTGGGGCAGGACAACCTGTCGCACCTGATTGAGCTGATGCGCTCGCAGGCCTTTATCGATCGAATCGAACACCTTCCCGGCTATGAGCCGGACAGCCCCGGAACCATCACGACCTTTGAACAGTTGCTCTCCGGGGCCGACTGACAGGGGTGGGCTCAGTCCTGACGTAGATCCGGGTTCAGCGTGTAGGTCCCAGTCACCCGGGCGCTGGCCAGAACGTGACCCGCCATCGCTTCACGAACTGCGGCACCATCAAACTCACCATCCAGCCCCAGCGTTTCAACATCCAGAGCATGCACCTCGTAATGGTAATGATGGAGGATTTCATCGTTCCACGGTGGACAAGGACCGTCATGACCGGCATAGGTTCCCGCCATGTCGGGATTGCCAGCCAGGAACTGCGTGTAGTTGTTCACACCCCGGATCCCGATCGGCCCCGGGCCGGGCTCCTTGCCCTTGGGGATCACCCCGTCGCTGTCCTCGCCCTCAGGAATACGTGACACGGAGGCCGGCACGTCCACCAGCAGCCAGTGGAAGAAATCCACCCGCGGAATGTCCTTCGACACAGTCTTGCCTTCCTGATTGACGTCGTCCGCCACGCTGGGCACGTCCGGGTCAAACATCATCACCACGAAACTCTTGGTGCCCTCAGGCGCATCCTCCCAGACCAGTTCCGGGTTGCGGTTGGGCCCAAAGCTCATATGGTCCTGTTCACTGTAGACGCCGAATGCGAATTTTTCCGGCACCGGTTGGCCTTCTTCAATACCTCGAACCTTGATTTTCACAGTCCTGCTCTCCTGTACCCTTGATGGTTTTGCTTACCTGATAGCACGGTTTTAACAGTGGCGTTGTGGGTCTGTCCAGATCCATACCGTACCCAAGTCCAATTCTTGGCTGGCTTCTGGCGTGTTACGGTTGTCCAAGATTCGCTATGAAACCAGAGGAAAACCATGAGCCACGACAAGCCAACCAGGCCCCAGAATCCCGACAACCAGCAGGACGAAGACGCCATTGCTTTCGCCCAGGGGTTGTTCGAACTGGCCCGGAATGGCGGTGCCGGCCCCCTCAGCGTGATGCTCAACGCCGGCGTTCCCGTGGACATCCGCACCAACACCGGAGACAGCCTGCTGATGCTCGCCTGCAGCAACGACCACAAAGACACCGCGCGATTGCTGCTGGAGCAGGGTGCCGACCCCAACCTGGCCAACGACCAGCTACAAACACCACTGGCCAGCGCGGTGTATCAGGGCAATACCGACATTGTAGACCTGCTGCTGGCCTCCGGTGCCGACGTCGATCATCGTCCGGCAGGCGCCAAAACACCGCTGATGGTAGCCGCCATGTTCAATCGGGTGGGTATGATTGAGCGTTTACTTGAAGCGGGGGCGGACAAGTTGCTTAAAGATGAGGATGGGCAATCGGCAGAGGATCTGGCCCGGACCATGGAAGCGAACGAGGCTATCGGGGCGTTGTCGTCGTAGCGGCAGAATCACGAACAAAACGCCTCAGCGTGACTTCCATCGTCACCGTCAAGGTTTCAAGTGTCTCGGCACGAGCCCGCCCCTCCGCCGGCGCCCGGTAAAAATGCGGCGTCATCGCCAGCAGGTCGGCAATAGCGTCCTGGCTTTTCAGGGTCAGTGAATAGCGAAGTGTCTCCGTGCCCAGACTCGAAAATCCGTCCGGCGCGTCGATGGCCGACGGTTTTTCCGGTTTGAGCGACGGATAGATAATCTCCCGCAGTTCCCGCAGATGGTCAGGACCAGCGTCGGCCTGGATCAATATGCCGCCGGGTTTGAGCACACGGGCAAACTCACTGTAGACGGGAAAGCCGAACAGGCAGAGTACGCAACCCAGGGTGCCGCTCAACACCGGCAGGTTGGCGTTACTGCCGACCAGCCAACGGGGGCGCTTATCCTGCTTCGCCGCAGCCAGGGTCGCCCACTTGGAGATATCCACCCCCACCAGCGCGAGGGCCATGTCCATGTTCGATGCTGCCAGTTGTCGGAGGTAATAGCCTTCACCACACCCAGCGTCCAGGCAGGCCAGTGGTTTGGTATTGGCGGTGCTGGTCGTCACCGCTTGGCCGACGGCCTCTGCAATGGGCTGATAGAAACCCGCATTCAGAAAGCGCCGGCGCGCCGCCACCATGTCCTTGCTATCACCCGGATCGAGCGAGCGCTTGTTCTGGACCGGCAGCAGGTGCAGATAGCCCTGGCGGGCAACATCAAAACTGTGGCCGGCCGGGCAACGCCAGCAGGTATCGGCCTGGCTCAGGGGCTCACCGTCCAGCGGGCAGGCCAGGGCGTTGAAGGCATCCATAGTCATGAGTCCGCAGCCTCCGACCCTGATGCGTGGCTTGAGAAGCGGCGGATAAATGCCCAGAATAACGGCGCAGCGATCAGACAAGGGACGCCACCGTGAAGGGCGAGATTATCCATTACACCCGGGACGCACTCGGTGGCATTCTCGTGGTCGACTATCGCAAACATCGGGTGATGACCTTTGATTCGGTGTTTGAGCAAAGCAAGATAGATCGCCGCAAGCCCCATCTTCCCGTTCATGAGTACAGCCGCGCCATGCTGTTGCCTGTTGCCTTTGCGCAGCCCGCACACGCCACGGTTCTTGGCCTCGGCGGCGGCGTGATGGCCAGTGCGCTGTTGCACCTCCTGCCTGACTGCCAGGTACACGCGGTGGAACTGCGGCCCCGGGTGCTGGAGGTGGCCCGCGAATACTTCAACCTGCCGCATTCCGCCAACCTGACGATGACCATCGGCGATGCCAGGGACGCTCTCGGCAAAGCGCCGGACGGTAGCAGCGACCTCATCCTGGCCGACATGTACAACTCCGACCGCATGAGCCCGGCCCAGGCTCAGCGGCAGTTTATCAGACAATGCAGCCGGGTACTCGGCGATAGCGGCTGGCTTGCCATCAACTACCACCGCACACCGGACATCAATGGCCCGTTGTTCCACCAGCTTCGCGCAGGGTTTGCAGTCCTCCTGCTGTTCAAGAGTAAAACCAACAACACGGTGATCTTCGCCAGCAAACGTCCCTTTGACGCCCTGCATACCAAAGACCCCACCCTGGTGGATCTGGAGAACCGGCTGCCCATCGACTGGCGGCGTTTGATGGGGCGGGTGATTCGCCTGAACTGAGCGACATCCGCGTTTCTCCTCATCCCCGACTTCTCCTCACAAAGTAGCACCTGCCCGGCCCGGAGGTCGCATTGTGCCCGCATGGCAAATCTCTAGCATGGATCTGACCAACAACAATAAATCGATGGAGAGACACCATGCCCCTGCGGCTGTTGCTGCTGTTGGTCCTAGCCTGTTTCCCTCTGGCGACGTATGGCACTCTGGATGATGAAAAGCATGCGTTAATCCAGGAACTGTTCCCCAAGGCCACGGACATTCGTGATCGGTTGCCGGACTACCCGGTGTATCCGGTGTATCAGCTTCAGGAGCTGATAGGCTACGCCTACGAATCCCGCGATATTAGCCCGCTCCAGGGCTTTGCCGGGAAGCCTGTCAATATGCTGATCGGGCTCGACAGTCGCGGCCGCTTTACCAGCCTTCGTATTCTCAACCATCACGAACCGGTTTTTCTCCATGGGCTGGGCGAGGAGCCTCTGTTCGAGTTCATTGATCAGTACGAGGGCCGCTCACTCACCGAACAGATCATTATCGATACGTCGGGCTCTCGTAGCGGCAAAAACCCGGATGGCAACGTGGTGCATTTCGATGGAGTGAGCAAAGCCACCGTGTCGGTACTGATTATTAACGACACCGTTCTCTCGTCAGCTCTCAAGGTGGCGCGGAAAAAACTGGAGGGGTTTACCCAGGCACCTGCTACCCGGGCGAAAACCGATCTCTATCAGCCACTGTCCTGGGCACAACTGGTTGATCGGGGGTACATCGGCCATTGGCGGATCAATCCAGCGGCGATTGAAGAAAAACTGGGCTCTCCCCTGGTGGATTATCCCGATGCACCGCAACCAGGCCCCGGCGAGCCATTCACCGAGCTGTTTTTCGGCTACATCAACGCGCCGATGGTCGGCCGCAATCTGCTGGGTGATGAGGGCTTCGAGCGGCTGATAGAAAGAACGGGACCGGACGCCCAGATACTGGCCGTCATGTCCCGCGGCCTCTACCCGCACCTGCCCGATGACTTTACGCCCGGGAGCTCTCCCGAACGCCTGGGGCTGCAGCAAAACAACCTGTCGCTGGACACTCGTGACATCAACGTATTCGACCAGAACATCCACCTCAACGCCAACGGCATGCCAGATATGGCCAAGGCAACCCTGTTCCGGGTCGGCGGCAACGCAGGGTTCAATCCCGGAGCCAAATCCACCTTGAAGCTGAGCGTTACACTTCGAAAAAACCACCTTGTAGCTGACCGTACGGAGCTCGACATTCCAGTGGTTTTTGCCGAAGACCTGTTCGAAACCGTCGAGGTTGCTCCAAGGCCAGAAGACAGTCGTCAGCCTGTATGGATCGGGCTTTGGCAGGAACGCTGGCTAACGATTTCCATATTGGTCCTGAGCCTGACGGTTCTGACGGTGTTTTTTGCCCGCCAACGCACCCTGAGCCGATATCCGAAACTGGTGCACCGCTTCCGCTGGGGCTTCCTGTTCTTTACCCTGTTTTTCATTGGCTTCTATGCTCAGGGCCAGTTGTCCGTGGTGAATATTTATACCCTGTTCCTGGCAATCTGGGATGGCTTCTCCCTGAACGTGTTCCTGCTGGACCCGGTGTTGTTTATTCTGTGGACCTACACCTTCATCAGTCTGTTTGTCTGGGGCCGCGGGCTGTTCTGTGGCTGGCTATGTCCCTTTGGTGCACTGCAGGAGATGGCTGCCTGGCTGGGTGATAAATTGAAGTTCCGCCAGGTGAAGGTGCCTGAGACATGGCATCGTCGGCTGATTCTACTGAAATACCCGATACTTTTGGTGCTGGTGGGAACGGCTTTCTATTCACTGGAGCTGGCAGAGAAGCTGGTGGAAGTGGAACCGTTCAAAACCGGCATAACTCTGTTCTTCGTCCGCTATTGGCCGTTCGTGGCCTATGCCGTTGGCCTGCTGGTGGTGGGAATGTTCATCCACAAATTCTACTGTCGCTACCTATGTCCGCTGGGGGCCGGACTGGCGGTTCTTGGCAAACTGCGTCTGTTCAGTTGGCTGGACCGGGTGGAACTTTGCGGCAAGCCCTGCCAACACTGCAAAAACAGTTGCGGTATCAATGCGATCCAAAAAGATGGCCGGATTGACTACAACGAATGCATCCAGTGCCTGGAGTGCGTGGTGATTCTGAAAGACGAGAGCCAATGCGTGGACAAGGTACTGGACAGAAAACGCCAGCGGCAGGCACAGATACTGGCTACAGATGCGGGCTGAGCCGCACCCGTAGCATCAAGCACAGATTTCGTTACTTCTTCTTTTCCCAGGCAAACTTCTGGAACGGCTCATCAACCGGCGTTTCCGCGATGTGGTTGATGTAGTTGCTCATGACTTTCTGGGACAGAACCAGGATCACTTCCAGTACCTGACGGTGCTTATAGCCAGCACCATAAAACGCGTCCAGGTCTTCCTTGCCGACGTTGCCTTTCTTGTGCATGACCGCCAGCGTGAACGTCCTCAAGGCCTCAAGCTTTTCGCTGGGCAAAGGCGTTTCATCCCGCAACGCGTTGATGATGTCGTCAGACACTTCCATCATTTTGGCGATCCCGGTGTGTGCCGGCACACAGTAATGACAGGCATTTTCTACGTTGATGGTCTGCCAGACTACCGTGGTTTCTTCGTTGTCGAAACTGCTGTCCAGTACCAACTGGTGCAAGGTCTGGTACGCCTCCAGAGTGCCGGGTGCCTCAGCCATGATTCCGTGCAGGCCGGGAATCATGCCAAAACCTTTGATCGAATTTTCCAGAAGTGGTTTCGATTTTTCAGGCGCCGATTCGACATCGTGAATGGTGAAATCCGTCATAACACTCTCCTCTCGGTTAATATTGAGCGTTCATTCAACTTCAACATCACCGTAACTGTTTTTGAGCGCTCACTCAAGTTATCATTACCAAGAATTAAATCACCAGTCGTTGGCAGGTACCCATGGCCAGAAACGCTCGTTATGACCGACAAATTGCGCTGGACAAAGCAATGAACCTGTTTTGGGAGCGGGGCTATGCCGGTGCTTCCATGAAGCAGATTGAGCAGGCTCTGGACATGCGCCCGGGCAGCATCTATGCAACCTTTGGAAGCAAGGATGGCCTGTTCGGAGAAGCGCTGGCTGCCTATGCTCAAAGAAGCGGACTGGAACTACGTGAGCACCTGGCTGGAAATTCGTCAGTGCTGGACGGGCTGCAGGAGCACCTGCGTTGCATCGCACGACAGGCTAGTCCTGGTGGCGAATCGCCATCCCGCGCCTGCATGGTCGTCAAAACCCTGCTGGAAGCCAGTAACACCAATACCGCCATTGCAAACCAGGCGAACTCGATCCTGAACGCCATCGAGCAGACCCTGACTGAACTTTTGGAGCAGGCGAAAACCCAGGGCGAACTGGCACAGGGAACCCACTGCGCCCGACTGGCAAGATTGCTCCAGGCACAGATCATTGGCCTCCGGTCTTTTGCGCAACGGGAGATCCGGCCGGAACAGGTCGCTGAGCTCGCCGAAGACATGGCAGCCATGCTTGACCACTATCGTGCCCGACACTAGCACACCACCGGCGCTGGGCTTACCCGGCGTATAGGTACTAACGGCGAATTGTCCCTGCCACAACAGTGCGTTAGCATTACCTGCCTGTGTCGTTTTCTTCCTCAGTGAGGACAGCCAAGGGTTCTTAACGAGAGTTCTTGGCTATCTTCACTTTAGGAACCCCTTGTCATGGATAATCTGCATCACATCGTCGTCGTAGGCGGCGGCGCGGGCGGCCTTGAGCTCGTCACCCGTCTTGGTAACAAACTTGGAAAGAAGCACAAAGCCCGCATTACCCTCATAGACGCTGGCCTGACTCATGTCTGGAAACCCCTGCTACACGAAGTAGCCTCTGGCTCTCTGGATGCCAGCGCTAACGAGATCAACTACCGGGCCCACGCTCGCAAGCACCATTACGAATTCCAGCTCGGACGCATGAACGGACTGGATCGCGGCTCCCGGGAAGTCATCATTGCCCCGTTTCAAGACGATGACGGCAACGAAGTCGTGCCGGAGCGTCGTATTGGCTACGACACCCTGGTGATCGCCGTGGGCAGCACCGCCAATGATTTTGGAACCCCCGGTGCCCAGGAGCACTGCCTGTTTCTGGACAGCCTGAACCAGGCCCGACGCTTCCACAACCTGATGCTCAACGCCTTTTTACGCAAGAACCACGATGCCCGGTCCGGTAATGGCCATGAACTGCCCATCACGATCATTGGCGCAGGTGCCACCGGCGTTGAACTGGCTGCGGAGCTGCGCCTGGCCTCGCGGGAACTGCCGATCTACGGCATGAATCACCTGCGACCGGAAGATGTATCCATCACTGTCGTCGAAGCGGCTGACCGCATCCTTCCGGCACTTCCTGCACGGCTTTCCGAAGCGGCAACGCGGGAACTGGAACACCAGAGCGTCAAGGTCATGACTGGCCAGCCGGTCAACGAAGTGCGTGACGGCATTGTGGTGCTGAAAGACGGTACGGAAATCGGTTCTCAGATGACCATCTGGGCAGCTGGTATCAAGGCGCCCGCCTTCCTCTCCTCACTCGAGGGCGTGGAAACCAACGGCGGCAACCAGATCAAGGTAAAGCAGACCCTCGAGGCCACGACAGCCCCTGATGTTTTCGCCTTCGGCGACTGCGCTGAATGCCCTCAGCCCAAGTCTGACCGGCCGGTACCGCCACGAGCGCAGTCTGCGCATCAACAGGCGGATGTGTTATTCAAAACCCTGTGTAACCGCCTGGAGGGCGGTGATGCGATCCCCTTTGTCTATAAGGACCACGGTTCGCTGATAAACTTCAGTCGCTATACCACGGTGGGAAACCTGATGGGTAACCTTTCCGGACGTAGCATGTACATAGAGGGCAAAGTGGCCCGCCTGTTTTACCTGTCGCTCTACCGTATGCACCAGGTCGCGCTGCACGGCGTCATAAGAACCGGAATCATCTGGTTGATGGACCGGATAAGCCGGGCCATGCACCCACGCCTGAAACTACACTGATCGGCTCGTGACCCTGCTATCATCGAGACATAAACCCAATCCGGAGCAGGAATGGATCCGCTAGTTACTCTGATCGGTGCTCTGATGCTGGTCATCAGCATCATGCTCAGCCCGCTGTCCAGCAGGCTGGGCATGCCGGTACTGCTGATTTTTCTCGTGGTCGGCATGATCATGGGGGAAGACGGTCCTGGTGGCATCCTGTTCGACGACTTCGAGCTGGCGTTCCTGATTGCCAACCTGGCGCTCGGGGTGATCCTGCTGGATGGCGGCATGCGCACCCGGGCGGAAACGTTTCGTGTCGGTCTCCGCCCGGCATTGGTACTCGCCTCCATTGGTGTCTTCCTGACCGCCTCCGGGGCCGGCCTGGTGGCCTGGTGGGTGTTCGACATGCACTGGCTGACCGCGCTGCTCATCGGCGCCATTATCTCCTCCACCGACGCAGCAGCGGTGTTTTCGTTGCTTCAGGGGCGTGGCCTTCATTTGAACGAACGGGTCAGTGCAACCCTGGAAATCGAGTCCGGCAGTAACGACCCGATGGCGATTTTCCTGACCCTGATGCTGGTCACCATGATTGACGCAGGCGGAACATCTGAAGGCTGGATGGCGCTGCTGATGCTGGTGAAGCAGTTCGGCATTGGCGGTGCGGTGGGCGTCGCCGGCGGCTTCATCGTAGTGGAACTGGCCAACCGGGTTCGGCTGACCCCATCGCTGTACCCTTTGCTGGTGGTGGCAGCTGGCATCATGGTGTTCTCCGGCACCAACGCGCTAGGGGGCAGCGGCTTCCTGGCGATCTATCTGGCCGGCGTGGTTGTTGGTAATCGTCCGGTGCGGATGATGCCAATGATTCTCCAGGTTCACGATGGCCTGGCCTGGCTGGCCCAGCTATGCCTGTTCCTGATGCTGGGGTTGCTGGTAACGCCTTCGGAACTATTGCCCCTCGCAGGAGGCGGCCTGGTTCTGGCTCTGGCTCTGATCTTCCTGATCCGGCCGCTAACGGTGTTGGCGACGCTCTGGCCTTTCGGTTTTAATCGACGCGAACTGGGCTTTATCAGTTGGGTTGGTTTGCGAGGCGCCGTGCCCATTGTGCTGGCATTATTCCCGATCATCGCCGGGCTGCCGGAGGCCCAGCTTATCTTCCATGTCGCCTTCTTCATCGTACTGGTGTCGCTGGTGGTTCAGGGTACCACCATGGCCCCTCTGGCCAGGAAACTGCGACTGGAAGTCCCCACCGGTGAAGATCCCTACCGCCGCCTGCCTCTGGATGTCCCGGCCGCCGGAGATCATGAACTGATGCTGTTTCCGCTGCGGGGCGGCGCCTGGGAGTCACCCAGACCCCTGGGTCAGCTCCGGTTGCCGGACAACACCGCCATTGCTGGCGTGTTCCGTGAACGAACGTGTTATCAGCCGAGCCCGGATATGGAAGTAGCCAGCGGCGATGTATTGGCGATGTTTGCAACGCCGGCGATGCTTTCAGAGCTGGGCAAAGCGCTCAGTGGTCGCCATGCCCCCAAATACCTCGCCGAGCGTGCCTTCTTTGGCGATTTCGTGCTCAATGGCGATGCCCTGCTGGGGGATGTAGAGCAGGTCTACGGCATCGAGTTTGATCAGTTGCCCCCAGAGCTTTCCCTGGCCGAATGTTTTGCGCGTCGCACCAAAGGGCATCCCGTGGTGGGCGATAAGGTGGTGCTGGGCCCTGTTACCCTGGTTGCGAGGGCAACCGAGGCCGATCGGGTGACGAAAGTTGGCCTGAAAATGGACAACCAATAAAAATCTTTAACAAAAACACTCAAAACCCTGGTTCGATTCACAAAAGTCCTGTGCTATAAAGTGTACAAAGATTAATCATTGACTCGTTATGTTATCGATAATGCCTACTTCACTCTCCAGCACCGGCCGGTCCTCAGTTGCAGCTGCCTGCTTTCTGGCCTTTGTTTTCTCGTTGTTGCTGGCCCCCCTATCCCCGCTATCGGCATCGGAGCTGCCGATGGGCGCCATGGATGAAACGCCGGAAGTCAGCGAGGTTCTGGTTCGTAAGGAAGAGCGCAGGCTTTACCTGTTGTCGGGCGATCAGGTGGTGCGCAGCTACCGTATCGGGCTGGGCGACAACCCCTCCGGCCACAAGCTCTATCAGGGCGATAAGCGTACGCCCGAAGGTAAATACGTGCTGGATTGGCGTAACTCCAACAGCGATTTCTACAAATCCATCCATATCTCCTATCCCAATGCTGAAGACAGAGAGCAGGCTTCGGCCTGGGGGCTCGATCCCGGCGGCAGCATCATGATTCATGGTTTGCCGAACGAGGCTGGTGATATGGCATTCGCTTTCCTGGGACTGGACTGGACCGATGGCTGCATCGCCGTCAGTAACGAGGAAATGGACGAAATCTGGCAATTGGTAGCCGATGGCACACCAATAAGGATCGTACCCTGACACTGATCCAGTCCCCGCTTCATACGTATAGACTTTCTGCAATATTAAGTTGTTGTCATAACCTAGGAACTTTTACGTATCCTTAGTTAACATTTCTGTCCAGACTGATTTACACTGTTTGACGATGTCGTTGGCCAATCGCTAACGGCCCCGTTTTGACAGAATGTCTGCAACAACGACTTCTGGAACGCAGGAAATAAAACGACCAATAAGGGGATATACAATGCGTAAACTGACGATCGCAGGGTTTGCACTGGCCACCGCACTGACCGCAGGTTGTGCGACAACTGACCAGGGCGCTCTCGACGAAGCGAATGCAACCGCTTCTTCCGCCGAGCAAACCGCCGATAATGCACTGAACACCGCTAACAGCGCTTCCAGCGCTGCACGCTCCGCTCAGCGCACCGCTGACGAAGCACTGGCTGCTGCCAAAGCTGCCCAGAAGGCTGCTAACGAAGCCAACGAGCGCGCCAAGCGTATGCTCGAACGTGCCAGCCAGAAGTAAGGCTGTTACGTAGAGAAAAGGCCGGGATTCGTCCCGGCCTTTTTTGTGGGCGCCTGATAAAACCCATCAGGATTCGTCGTTATCGCTCTTCGGCTTCTGTGGTGAGGGCGTGTTGCTCATAAAGGCAGACATCATTTCCATCGGCAGCGGGAACACAATGGTGGAACTGTTGTTGGTGCTCATATCCGCCAGGGTTTGCATATAACGCAGTTGCATCGCTCCTGAGTTGGCGGACATAACTTCGGCCGCTTCAACCAGCTTCTTCGAGGCCTGCAATTCACCCTCCGCGTGAATTACCTTGGCACGCCGCTCCCGTTCTGCCTCCGCCTGGCGGGCAATGGCACGAATCATCGACTCGTTCAGGTCCACGTGCTTGATCTCAACGTTTGCGACCTTGATGCCCCATTCCTCGGTCTGGGCGTCGATAATACTCTGGATATCCGAATTCAGCTTGTCACGCTCTGAGAGCATTTCATCGAGATCATGCTTACCCAGTACCGAACGCAACGTCGTCTGAGCCAGTTGACTGGTGGCAGAGCCGAAATCTTCGACGCGTATAATCGCCCGCTCAGGGTCGACCACCCGGAAATACAGCACGGCATTGACCCGCACGGTCACGTTGTCTTTCGAGATAACGTCCTGGCTCGGCACATCCAACGCAATGACACGCAAATCCACGCGGGTTATTTGTTGGATACCGGGGATCACGATGATCAGGCCAGGCCCTTTGACACCCTGAAAGCGCCCCAGGAAGAAAACCACGCCACGCTCGTATTCCGGCAGTATCTTGATGGCCGACCCAAGAATCAGCAGGAGCACCACCGTGGGTGCGATATAGGGAATCAGGTCTGTGATGTTCATAAGGCCTCCTTCGTTGGCTTGATCGCCGGGTAACCTGTCAACACTCTCCGGTCCGGCTTCAGGGTTCCGCCTTGTCGGCTTCGACGTACACCGTCAAACCTTCCAAAACAGTCACCCTTAGCTTGTCACCGCTGCCTACTGGGGATTTACAGGCGGCATTCCAGCGTTCACCGCTCATGCGCACGTGCCCCCTGAAATACCCGTCGTCTTCCTGAAAGTCATCAAGTGCGGTCACTCTCTCGTGGACAATCTGTTCGCTTCCGCTGACCGGATGCTTCCGGCGCAAGCCGATGAACTTGATGACGGTCCAGAGGATAAAGCCGGCCGCGACCAGTGCCGTGCCACCGATGGTGGGCAGTGAAATCTCCTGATGGCTGCCGTCCATCAGTATTATGGAACCGGCCACAAACGCGACAATCCCCCCTATGCCCAGTATGCCGAAGCTGGGCATAAAGGCCTCGCCGACAATGAAGGCAAGCCCCAACAGAATCAGCGCCAGGCCCGCGTAATTGACGGATAGCACCTGGAAGGCAAACAGCGCGAGGATCAGGCAGATTGCGCCAATGACCCCCGGGAAGATAGCCCCGGGGTTGGCTAGTTCGAAGATGATGCCGTAGAAGCCGATGATCATCAGGAAGTAAGCGACATTCGGATTGGTGATCACCGATAGCAGTCGGGTTCGCCAGTCCGGGTCTGCTCGCGTCAATTCAATGTTCGCGGTGGCCAGCGTTTTCTCGCCATTGGCCATTTTCACGGTGCGCCCGTCGATCTGTTGCATCAGGCTGTCCATGTTGTCAGCCACCACATCGACCACGTTCTGCGCCAGCGCGTCTTCGGCGCCCAGGTTGACGGCTTCGCGCACTGCCTGCTCCGCCCAGTCGGCGTTGCGGCCATGTCGCTCCGCCAGGCCACGGATGTAGCTGACGGCATCTTCCAGAACCTTGCGCTCCATGGCCGTGCCGCCTCGGCGTTTATCGGAGGCGGCGTCCTGCGCCGATTCCTCATCTCCGGCACTTTCCTTTTCATCGGGATTGGCATCCTCGGTGTCTTCTGCAGGCTTCTGTTCCTCGGAGCCGGGCAGCCCCCCCATCTGGACCGGCGTGGCCGAACCCAGGTGGGTGGCCCCCGCCATGGCCGCCACGTGACTGCCATAGAGAATGTAGGTGCCGGCGCTGGCGGCACGCGCTCCCGCCGGCGACACCCAGGTCACCACGGGTACCTCTGAAGAAAGGATTTCCTTGATGATACCGCGCATGGATTCCATCAGACCGCCGGGAGTGTCCATCCGGATAACAAGCAACTCGGCACCTTCGGACTCGGCGCGGCGAATGCCACGCACCAGGTAATCCATGGTGGCGGGGCCGATAGCCCCGTCGACGGTCAACACAAGACCTGTGGGTGATTCGTCCTGCTGGGCGATAACCGTATGGGACAGAGAGGCCAATGCAAGCACCAGGCCCAGCAGGAACATAGCCAGCCACCAGTGCAGGCGGCCGGAGGGATTGGATTGGTTGGGTCGGTTAGCGATCATCACTCCTCCCCGGATCCGTTCAGCGGATCAGAGCCTTCGGTATCAGAACCAGAGGCGTTGCTTCTCACCTTTATTGCCATCTGGGGTACTTCGCATCGGCCCGGCAGACTCATCCGCGACGCGGGTCAGACGTTCACCCACCATCCGCGGCAGGCCGTCCGCCTGGTCCACAGCCAACTCGATGGCCATGCGCTTCACTTCCACACCGGGCATTTTCTGGCGGAAATCTTCCACCTTTTTCTGCACTTGCTTCCACAATTTTTCACGGTCCTGCTGACTGTAATCTTCTTCAGGGCGATGTACCTCCAGCCAGACCTCATTACCTTTCAGGCCGATCTTCACGGGCTCATGGATAACCTGCACCGGCGTGCCCTTACTGACTTCGTAGACAAACCGCGATATATCCTCGTTGTACATGCGGAAACAGCCGTGACTGACCTGCATGCCCACTCCGAACAACTTGTTGGTACCGTGAATCAGGTACCCTTTCTCACTGAGCATCAGTGCGTGGGACCCCAGAGGATTACCCGGCCCCGGTGGAATCATCCTGGGCAGGTACTCTCCCGCAGCTTCGTATTCGGCGCGGATGCTTGCAGGCGGATACCAGGCCGGCGACTCCAGTGGCATTGTTACTTCGGCGTTGGTCAGTGGCGATGGGTTGTCGTCGGTGCCTACCCCCACCGGATAGACCTGTACCTTTCCCTCAGTAAAGTAGTACAAACGGTATTCCGCCAGATTGATGATTATGCCCTCGCGCTTCACATCCGGAAGCACGTAGTGCCGGGGCACGGTTATCCGGGTGCCATCACCGGGCAGCCAGGGATCAACACCGGGGTTGGCCTTAACGAGTTCCAGATAACCAAGACTGTTCTGATTGCCAATGGCCGCAAAGGTGTCTTCATAGCGGGTGGTCATCACCGACAGCTCCCCGGCCAGATCCCCGTCAATGGAAAACCGGGGAACACGGGGCTTCTCGGGGGCGTCGTCTTCCCCTTCAGACGTACTCAGTTCCTGACCCGCGGCCTGCGCCTCTGTTTCGGCACCAACCACGCTGGCCGACACCAGGGCCAACAAAACCAGCAGAAAACCTGTCAACTGCGTTCGATACATAGCGTCTCAATCCGATATCCGGTCTGCGGCGACAACAACGTGCTTCAAACCGACGTCAGGGCTGTCCAAACAGTGGCAACAGCCAGAATCACAAATAGAAGGCTGGCTCCAATTCTGGCCGTAGCCAGTGGTAACCGCTCCATCAACCATTTACCAGCCATAATAACCGGTATATTAGCCAGCAGCATACCAACGGTGGTGCCCATAATCACCCAGAAGGTGTCCGTATATCGCGCGGCCAGCACCACGGTTGCGATCTGGGTCTTGTCGCCGATCTCCGCCAGGAAGAACATCACCGTCGTGGCCATGAAGGCCCCCATGCCCAGGAACGCCGAATCGCCATTGTCATCCTTGTCCGGAATCAACAACCAGAGTGCAATGGCCACAAAGCTGATGGCCAGGATCCAGGGCAACCAGGTTTGCGGAATCCACTCTGCGATCCAGGCACCCAACAGCGCTGACAAGGCATGGTTCAGCAGGGTGGCGACAAGTATGCCAAGAATGATGGGCGTACGCTTGGCGTAACGGGCAACCAGGAAGAGAGAGAGTAGTTGGGTCTTGTCGCCGATCTCCGCAATGGCGACCGCAAACGTTGAAGCGAGAAAAGCGTCCATGAAAAACTCCGGGGCGGACATTCAGACATGAGACAGCCCACCTTCCGCCCTGGGAGGTGAAACTGCCTCAGGTCTTGCCAATTTCACCGGTGTACCGGAGAAACATGATAGCCACGGAGATTGAGCCCCAAGTATGTTGACTACCATCCGCCCCTGGAAACGGGTTCCGTTGCGGAGGCTACTCCCCTGAAGAGTGCGGAAATGTTAATCAATACCTCGCCGAATGGCAACTATACGCGCATTTTCCACACTGGAATGGCCGCCATCGCCACGAATACAGCCACCAGCCACCAGGCTGAATGAAACGCTCCAATGGTGGGGATGCCGCCGCTGTGGTCACCAAATTCAATGGTCAGGGCCACGATATTGACGCCAAAGGCCCCACCCAGCTGACGGGTAAAGTTGATGGTGCTAGAACCGGCACCGAGCTGTTCCGGCGCCAGAGGATTCAGGGCACCCGTTGAGAGGGCTGGCAGCATAAAGCCGATACCTATTCGCCCCAACACGGTCCATAGCGCCAGCCAGCCAAAGGCGAGCTCAATATCCGATACCGCAAACAACATGGCCGACATGGCGAACAGGACAATGCCGAATATCACCAGTTTACGGGCGCTCAGGCGGTCCGCCAGTCTCCCGGCCAATGGAAAGGTCATACCCAGCACAATGCCCGCTGGCAACATCAGCAAACCGGCTTCGGTGGCGGTGAATTCCAGGGCTGTCTGCACAAACAGAGGTACCAGGTAGGTAGAGCCAAACAAGGCGAGCCCCAACGCCATGGCACCCACATTGGCGTAAACGAAGGCCGGATTGCGTAGAAGCCCTATGTTCACCAATGGGTGGCGGGCGCGGCGCTCACGAATCACAAACAGCACCAGGGCGATGACGGCGACAGCGCCCTCGATCGCAATTCGTGCTTCCTGCCCCGCCAGCTCCTGCAGCCGGTTGAGGGTGTCCAGCGACAGACCGATGGCAACGCCCAGGAGCACCAACCCAGGAAAGTCAAAACGGTAGGGAGCCGGGCGGGAGACCGGCAGCGGCAGAAAGCGCCATGCCATAAACACCCCGGCCAGGGTGACGGGCACGGGGGCGAACATCACATAGCGCCAATCCAACTGATCCACCAGGAAGCCCCCGAGAACCGGGCCCAGGGCCGGAGCGAGAATCACACCCATGCCGTAGATACCCATGGCCTGCCCGCGACGGTTGCGGGGGAAGATCCGGAACACCAGATACATACCCATGGGCTGCATGAGCCCCGCCATGGCACCCTGACCAATGCGGGCGGCAATCAACTGTTCCGGGGAGGTGGCAAAACCACCAAGAAGCGAGATCACCGTGAACAGGAACATGGCCGTCGCCAGGGTCTTGCGCACTCCGAAGTGATCCAGCAGCCACGACGAGGCCAGCATGGTGGTGGTCATGGCAGCGATGAACCCGGTAGCCAGCCAGTGAACCTGGCCTTGCCGAATACCGAATTCCAGCATGATGTCGTGCAGGGCAACATTGACCACGGTTGCGCTGAGCACCGTTGCCATGGTGCCCAGCATGACCGTGGCAACCGCCAGCCAACGCCAGCGCTCGCCGTAACGGGCCCTCAGTCCCTCAACCGTGTTATCACTCAGACCAATACCCCTTCAGGCGGATATATCGACCGCACACCATTACCGTTGCCGCTCCGCATTCTCCAGGATTCTGTGGAACACCTTGACGGCTCCTTCGATGTCGCGGTCGCTAATACCGTCCAGCATCTCTTCACGCAGGCGGGCCGCACGCTCAGTCAGGACGTTCATGAATTCGGTTCCGTCCTTGGTGAGGTGAAGGCGGCGGGCACGACGATCATTGGGACAGGGGCGGCGCTCAATCAGGCCTTGCTGTTCCAGGCTGTCCAGCAATCGCACCAGGGTCGGATTCTCAATGGCCATCAGGCGGGCGAGCTCACGCTGGGTTAGCCCTTCGCCCCCTTGCTGCAAATAGACCATGGTGGTCCAACGAGCCTGGGTGACACCCAGATCCTTAAGGCGTTCATCCAGCAATTTGCGCCAGCGACGGGTGACCCGGGCGACGGCAAAGGGAAACTGATCTCTCATGATCTGGAACTCCGGTAATGGGTATCGACTGCTGTACTACCTGTAACGAATACCACTGCCGAAACGGTGCAGTGACGGACGACGTTACCAATAGTAAGCTAACCATTACGATAAAAACAGATATGCAAGGTGAAACAAAATTGGGGAAAACCGAGAGACACGGCCCGATAGGCGAGAAAGACCGGCCTATCAGCCGGTCTTGTGCACGTCTTCTTGACGATCCTGAGCCGCTGGTGACTCGTGAAATTCCTCGTTACGGGGATCCATTTCCGTCAGCACCGACGAGGTCTCAGGCATGGCGGGTATGAAGTGTTCCTGCTCCGCCACCGGCACGTCTTCCGTGTGGCTGATGCGATAACTGGTTATCACAGCCAACGCCACCAGGAACCCGGCGTTACCGAAGAACAGCCCCCTGGGGCCCAGTATGGCCACCAGCTCGGCCATGACGATGGGGCCAATGACACTACCCACGCCATAGCTCAGCAGCAGTGTCGCGCTGGCGGCCACGATACGATTGCTTTCCATCCGGTCGTTGGTAATCGCAACCGCGATCGGATACAGCGTCGCCGAGAGGCCCGTAAACAGGCCAACCAGCAGGGTCAGTAGCCACATCCGTTCGGCCCCAAGGATGCCAACCGACACCGCCGCGGTGCCCGCTGTTACCGCCACCCAGAACATGACGCGGCGTCGGTCAAACCGGTCACACACCAGCCCCAGCGGCCAGGCCAGGAGCATGGCCGCCACAATGGCACTGGCCATGAAAGTGGACACCCGGCTGATCTCCAGACCCACCAGGGTGGCGTAGACCGGGCCGAGCGCATAAAAAGAACCGATCATGACGCCGCAGATCAGCGCACCGGAAACCCCGGTGAACGACTCACGCGCCAGAGTGAAGAACGACAGTCGCTCGGACTGTTCGATCACCGGAGCATCCATACGCGTCAACGACAAAGGAATCAATGCCAGCGTCAGCAGGACAGCAGCGAGTGAAAACGGTATGAACGAGGACGGCTCACCGACGTTGATCAGCAACTGCCCGCCAGCGGCAGACAGGTAGAACACAATCTGGTAAACCGCGAAAAGGGCGCCCCGGTTGGCGTTGGTGGCGCGACTGCTGAACCAGCTCTCAATCACCACCAGAACGCCAGCCACACTGAAGCCTGACAACGCGCGCAGAATGGCCCAGAACACCTCGGACACCGCCATGGGATACAGCAGGGCGCACACCGCCGCCATGGCGGCAAAGACCGCGAAAGCCCGGATATGCCCGACACGACCGATGATCAGATGGACGTAGAGCGTACCCAACACGAAGCCAATGGAGTAGCACACCAGGATCCAGCCGATAATGTCCGGCGAGACCGCTTCAATACTCAGTCGCACCCCCAACAGAGTCATCAGAAAGGCGTTGCCACTGACCAGCAGGACAATACTGAGGATCAAGGCTGAAAGCGAGGTGACCATTCGGGTCATCGGTCTGGCTCCGGCGTACTTTAAACAGGTTGATACAGGAATGTAATGAAACTAGCAGCAACGCCGGAACATTGCAGAACGCGAATTAGAACAGGGCGTAATTCACAAAACCACTACGCAGTTCCCGAAATTCCCAATACCGCTTGCAGCGCCGTGATGACTGGATTTAACATCATTTTACATTAAGGTGACGTAACACACGCTGGCGATCTGAAGGGTTAACATGTGGGTAGTTTGATCGCTGCCCATTTGAACCCACGAGAGTCTCTCATCTCATGCAATCCACGCTAACCATGAGCGCCTGGTTATGAAAAAAACGGACTGGCCCATTCGATGGGATCTGTTGCTTCGCTACCGGCTGATTGAAATCATCGCCCTCTGGGAAGGACGGCTCACCACCAATCATATCTGCCACAGTTTCGGCATCGGGCGACAGCAGGCTTCCAAGGATATCAACACCTACCTGCGGGAACTGGCACCGGATAATCTGGTTTACGATCGCCACCTTAAAGGTTATGTGCCATCGTCCAATTTCCGGCCGGTGGTCACCAGAGGTCACGCCAGTGAGTACCAGGACCTACTGGCTCGCCAAGACAGCCTCAGTGACACGTTCGAGTCGCTCAATATCAGCCTACCTGACAACACCATCGTGCGCGGTCCGGAACGGGTCGTTAAGCCGGATGTCATGCGTGCCGTGGTTGCGGCAGCCCGCCATGGTCGTGTGATGAAGGCAGACTATGCTTCCCTCAGTCCGGCAGGCGTTTCCCAGCGTACTCTGGAACCCCACACCCTGGTGTGTGTCGGTCAGAACTGGCACCTCCGCGCCTGGTGCGACTCCAACCGGGAATTCCGGGACTTTGCCCTCAGCCGTTTCCGTGGCAAACCAGAAACCACCCGGCAACGTAGTCGGCATACCATCCAGCATGACGATGACTGGAACCGTCAGGTCTCCCTGATCATGGTGCCTGATAGCCGCCTGAATAAGGCACAGCAGGACATCGTCGCTACCGACTACGGTATGAGTGACGACCGCCTTGAACTCACCATACGCGCAGCCCTGGCACCCTACGTACTGTCCCGGCTCGGCCTGGGTTCAGACAGCCAGCACCCGGACCCAATGGTCCAGCAGCTGGAACTGGCCAACGAGGAGCAGCTGGGCATTGCCGAGTCAGCTCGCGAACGGGCTATTAAAGCAGTGGCGGGGCTCTGCTAGACTGACTGGGTGATCACAACCAACCCTTTCCTGTTCTGGCGCCTTGCCCTCACCCTACTCATGGGCCTGCCCGCTGTCGCGGTGGGCGATTGCGGTACCGGGGTTATCCCGATTTCCCGCATTCAGGGCCCAGGCGATCATTCCTCTTTCTCCGGCCAGACCGTTTCCGTTGAAGGCATCATAACCATGGATGCACGCCAACAAGGCGGCTTCCGAGGTTTTTATCTGCAACAAGCCGATGGTGAAACGGACAACGATCCGCAAACCTCTGAGGCACTATTTGTTTACACCCATCGCACCGACGGACAGCACGGGGATAGGGTGCATGTCTCAGGGCGGGTGAAAGAGTTCCATGGCCTGACCGAGCTCACCGATATTACCTCCATCACCCGTTGCGGGAATGGCCGTCTGCCAGAGCCTGTCTCCGTCACGCTGCCGTGGCAGGATGGCCAACCTCCGGAACATCTGGAAAACATGCGGATCAACATCGCCGGCGAACTGACGGTTGTCGATCACTATAACCTGGCCCGTTATGGTGAACTGACCCTCGCGGCGGAGCCTCAAGTGATGGTCACGGAAATCCTGGAACCAGGGCCGGGCGCTCAATCTCGCCACAGGCAACAGACGATCAACCGACTGTTACTTGATGACGGCCTGGGTGCGCGTAACCCACGCCCAATTCCCTGGCCCGGGCCACAACTGTCCGCAAGCAACACGGTACGCACCGGCGACGAGGTCAGTGGGTTAACAGGCATACTGGATTTCCGGTTCGGCGCCTGGCGGCTGCAGCCGCAATCAACGCCGGCATTCAGCCCCGCCAATCCACGCCCACCAGCACCCGAGCGGCCCGAGTCGGCCACACTCAGGGTGGTCACCCTCAACCTTGGCAATTTTTTCAATGGTGATGGCCGTGGCGGTGGCTTTCCGACAGCCCGGGGGGCCCGGTCCGCCACTCAGTTTGAACACCAGAAAGCACGCCTGGTTGCCGCACTGACGGCGCCGGACCCGGACATCCTCGCCGTCACAGAAATGGAGAACGACGGCTATGAAGGCGACAGCGCCATTGCCGAATTGGCCAGTGCCTTGGGTTCACACTGGCGCTACGTGGAAACAAGCGACAACACTGGCAGTGATGCCATACGCACCGATCTGCTGTACCGCAGCGACCGGGTGGTCGCGGAAGGCTCTGCCAGCCGCCTGACAACAACACCATTTGATCGCCGTGGCCGGCCACCAGTCGCTCAGGTATTCCGCCTCATTCACAGTGATCGATCCCTGAGGGTTGTCGTTCCTCACTTGAAATCCAAGGCTTGTCGCGGTGCCAGCGGTCCGAACCGGGATCAGGACGACGGCCAGGGCTGCTTCACTCACAGCCGCGAACAGGCGACCCGGGCCATTATCCGCTGGGCCCAGACCCTACCACACCCGGATGGCCTGTCCGGCACCATAATCACCGGCGATATGAACGCCTACGCCCGGGAAACGCCGCTGCAACTGCTGGAAGCGGGGGGCTTTATCAATGCCGTTCGTCACATCCACGGCTGCACCGACACCACCTGTAAGCACACCAGCTATAGCTATCATGGCCGTAGAGGAACCCTGGACTACAGCCTGGTCTCGAACGGGCTTCTCCCACGGATCATCGATGCCCGCACCTGGTCGATAAATTCCGATGAACCCCGGGCTCTGGGCTACAAAGGGCCTGTTACCTTACCGACAGGCCAGCCCTGGCGCTCATCGGACCACGACCCGGTCATCACCGACCTGTCACTCTGATTCCACCTTGCCCCCGAGCCGCAGCATCAGGGCAGGCGGGCCAAAGCCCGGCGTGGGATAAGCGGTAAACTGGCTCCAACCCAGTTGAAACGGAAGCCTACCGTGAAAATACCCACTCCAAACTTGTGGCCCGCCGCCCGCACCAGTCAACGTTGGCTGGTACAGGCAAAACGTCGTGAAACCGTGATTGATGGACACCGGTTGGTGTATCTGGAGAAAGGAACGTCCGCCGCGGACCGGCCCACGGTCATACTGATGCACGGTTTTGCCGCCATGAAAGAGAACTGGGCGCTCTGGCTGCAGCGGTTGCCCGAACACTGGCACATTCTGGCCCCAGACCTGCCAGGGCTTGGAGAAAGCGAGTACCGTTCGGACGCCGATTACGGCTACGAGGCCCAGGCGTCAAGGCTGGAAGCCTGGATCGATACTCTGGCCACCGGCAACCTTCATCTGGTCGGCAGCTCCATGGGGGGGGCCATTGCCACCGTCCTCGCCCACAAAATGAAACCCACAGCCACCTCCCTGACGGTGCTTAACAGCGCCGGCATACCCGAACATACGAACGTAGACCTTAACGCCCCCTTCGAATCCGACCGCGACGCCCTTCTGATTCCCCGGGACTGGCCCGGTGTCTACCGGATGTTCAACAGCGTCGGCAGCGGCAAGCCCACGGCCATGGGCGTCGCCATGACCGGGCTCCTGGGGCCGGACTTGTTGCAGCGAACCGCATCCTTGCGCCACATTTTCAACGATATGCTCGCCGACGCGTTGGCACCAGCGCGTTACCTTGGCCCCGGCACACCTCCCCTTCAGGTCCAGTGGGGGGACCGGGACGTGATCACGCCCACACGCTGTGTGGACTGGTATCGAAAGGTGACGCCCCAGGCAGATATCCACATATTCCCTCGGGTGGGCCATCTTCCCATGCTGGAGAATCCCGGTCGTTCAGCCCGTGCACTGGCAGCCTTCATCGAACGCCACTAGCCGGGCGGCCGGATCCGCTAATTGGCCTGTATATCCTGTTGACCCGTCAGCGAAGTCATGGGGTGGGAGGAACATTCCGTTCATAATCGTGGAAGAAGTTTCATCCCTGACATAACAACAACAGGAAACACGAGGAAATCCCATGCGCGCCTCAGTATCTACCACTCAGGATCTGGGCATGCCGGCCATTTACCTGCACTTGCTGGCGGAGTTGCTTAGTACTATCGGCGTCGATGAAAAAGCGCTGCTCAAGCGTGTCGGCCTGGACCCGGTGCGTCTGCAGTCAACCGATTTAAGAGTCAGTCAGTCACAGGCCAGCGAGTTCGTGACCCGCGCCATCATCGAAAGCGGCGAGCCCGGGCTCGGCATCATGCTGGCCCGGGAGCTTCGACTGCCACTGCACGGAGCCCTGGGCACCGCGGTCATGAGCAGCCGCACACTGGCAGAGGCTCTGGACCTGATGACACGCTACCTGACCCTGCGAGCCCCACATCTGCAGGTCAAGCGCCGGCAGCATGATAGCCAGGCGATCTACGCCATCTCGTGCGGCATTGATCTGGGTCCATTGCAGGGCTTTATCATGGACGCCATGCTGTTCGGCTGCGCGTCTATGGGCGCGCAGCTGACAGGCTCACCGGTCGCCGGCTCGTCGATTCAGCGACGCGGATCGGAACCGGCCTACTTCCATCGCTTTCGCCAGCAAATACCCGTCCCCGTGGTGTACGGCGCTGGCGAAGATGCGATTGTCATCCCCAATTCGCAGCTGGCATTGCCCATTCGATTTTCTGATGATCAGTTGGCCGCTTCCTCGAAAGCCCAGTGTGAGGAAGCCTTGCGTCTTCTAACGGAAGATGCAGGATTTGCCTGTCGGGTCAGGCGGGTGATTGAAACCAGTCACCCGTTCCCACCGAAACTGGCAAGGGTAGCCACAACGCTGTTTGTATCGGAGCGCACTTTGAAACGGCGTTTACAGGCGGAGGAAGCCAGTTTCCAGCACCTGGTGGATCAGGTGCGACTGGAAAGAGCGGGGGAGTTGCTGCAACAAACTGCCATGAACCTGAGCCAGATTGCCGACGCCCTGGGCTACGCCGACGCCGCCAACTTTACCCGTGCGTTCAAGCGCTGGACCGGACAGAGTCCCAGCCAGTACCGAAACCAGGAGTCACTGCCAACAACGTCGATCAAGAAAACACCAGCCAGTGCGATGGTCTGAAACACTCAGTCAATGCCAATGATCTTGTGCATCTGCAGGGTCAACCGCCACTGCGGGTGGGTCAGGCAGTAATCCGTGGCTTTGCGGGTGTTACTTTGCTTGATGGGGTCAGGCTCACCCTCCGAGACGGTCGGCGACGCCATTGGTGAGAGGAAATAGTGGCTGGCCTTAATATCGGTGAAGCGCTCCGGCATCGCCAGGGGCTGAGGGTACACCACTTTCAGCTCGTCACACTGGCGCAACACCACCGGCGCGTTCGCCTTGGGGCTCACACACAACCAGTCAATACCGGACGGTGCCGGCAGTGTGCCGTTGGTTTCCACGCCCACTTCAAAGCCGGCCCGGTGAAAGGCATCAACCAGCTTCTCATCCAGTTGCAGTAGCGGCTCACCACCCGTGCACACCACATAGGGTCGTCCGGGCGCATCCGGCCAAAGGCGACGAATATGTGCCGCCAGCGCATCCGCGGTTTCAAACTGACCGCCGTTCTGACCATCGGTACCTACGAAGTCGGTATCGCAGAAGCTGCATACGGCATTGGCTCTATCCTTTTCACGGCCGGTCCAGAGATTGCACTTGCTGAAACGGCAAAACACCGCTGCCCGACCGGCCTGGGCACCCTCACCCTGCAATGTATAGAACGCTTCTTTTACCCGATACATCAGGTTTCCACCTCATACCGCACAGGGTCTGAAACGCCGTTGGCGGCAAACGCCTCCAGGCGCTCCACGCAGGAACCGCAAACGCCACAGGCCCGATCCCGGCCGTTGTAACAGGTCCAGGTTTTGCTGTAATCGAGCCCCAGCTTCAGGCCCTCGGCAAGGATGGCACCCTTGTCCGAGCCCATGAAAGGCGCTTCTATTTTCACCGGCTCGTAGTTGGCCACCTGACAGACGGCGTCCATTTTTTCCACGAACTCCGGTCGACAGTCCGGATAAATCGCGTGATCGCCGCCATGGGCGCCGTACCAAACAGCAACAGCGCCGGCGGTAACTGCATAGCCGGTGGCCAGCGACAACAGAATCATGTTGCGATTGGGCACCACGGTGGCCTTCATGTTGTCTTCTTCGTAGTGCCCCTCGGGCACGTCCACTGCGTCCGTCAGGGCCGATCCGGCCATGACTTCACTGAGCGCACGAATATCGATCACCTTGTGCGGTACCGATAACTCCTCACACACCTGGCGGGCGCATTCCAGTTCGCGAACGTGCCGCTGGCCGTAGTCAAACGACAGGGCATGAACCTTGTACCCTCGGGCACGGGCAAGGTGGAGCAGGGTGAACGAATCCATTCCCCCAGAGTAGATTACAACGACGGTTTCGGTCATCAGGTCATCCCGGTTTCAGACAGCCAGCAGGGCGTCACTGGATTGTTATAGGGTCGGAGTAACATCCGTGGACACATTGTAACAGTGGAATGCGACGATGGGTTCGCGTCTGCAGGAACGTGCGGGTAAACTCTGATGACGGCACATCTACAAAAACTAGGCGGAATGAGAACCAGAACCAGCCCAGCCTTTATTGACTTCGAGGCCTCTAGCCTCGACCTGATCGCCAGCTATCCGATCGAGGTGGGCATATGCTTGCCCGACGGCACCTTGCACAGTTGGCTGATACAACCCCATGTACTTTGGCAGGACTGGTCAGAAAGCGCCGAGCAGGTTCACGGAATCACCCGGGAAACCCTGGAAACGGAGGGTACACCCGTGTCGGAGGTTGCGGCACACCTGAACCAACTGCTCTCGGGGCAGGTATTCTGCGATGCCTGGACGTTTGACAGCTTCTGGCTCCATCGCCTGTTTCGAGCCGCCAACACCCGCGCCGACTTTCAACTGGAATCCATTTCCATGTTGCTGGATGCCAATCAGGTAAGGCACTGGTCGGCATCGCGTCAGCAGGTTATCAAACGTCTGGGGTTACCCGTGCACAGGGCGGCAAACGACGCGCTTATCCTCCACAGAACCTGGGAAGAGATCCAACTGTTCACCGCCGAGGACGAACCGCTTCACGGTCACAGCCGGCAGGTCTGAGGCTTCCATCATGGAGCACAGCGCGCCGGCAGGAACTCAGCGCTGGGAGCTATTCACCTTGAGGGCGAGGACTTCGAGGCCATCACGCAAGGTGTTCAGTGTCCAGTAGGTTACCAGCACCATCAGCGCCGCCCCAATGACGGTAAAGGAAAAATTATCACCCACCATCTGGCTGCGGGCAATGAGCAGGTAAACGGCGAGCGCCAGGACAAGCAGCACTTCGACAATAGCGTGTGACTGTAAGCGGTTTTTTGCAGATCCGTTTTCTTCGGACATCTTACTGGGTTTCAACCTCTGATTTGTGACGATACATTGCATTGATTAGTGTGCAAATTATCGCCAAATATGGCCCGGGCGTCTGTACGAACTAGTGGCTACGAGGTTTCCACGATGCCGTCGGGAACACACTTTTCGGACGGCCAAAAAAAAACGCAGCCCCGAGGGCTGCGTATAAAGGAGAGATCCATACGGTACGCCACAGATAAAAGGTGGGCACCGGAGGATTGCACAACGTAAAACACGTGACAGGACAAATTATGACCGCTTCGAGGAACCGCGTCTGTAGGGGTTTGCCGAAGCACTCTGCCCCTTGCAAAGCCATGGGCAAGCGATACACTGATGACAGTACCGAAACCGATATGCTTGGCAAACGATGCCGGAAAAGGCCCATGACTATGCTTCAGAAATACCAGTATCTGATGATTGATGCGATTGCGCACCGCAAGGGTGAGACGTGTGCGCACTCCATGGTGAACGACATCTAACGGCTTTCGGTCAGTCCCGGGAGCCTTTGGAGCGACCGGGCCAGCTTCTCCGCAAGACCCCGGTTGCCCAGAGCGCCGGGGTTTTGTTTTTGCAGCCGCAAAACGACAAGGAGAAGATCATGAAGAGACATCCGACAAAAGCAGCAAACCAGCCGGCGAGCAGCCGCACGGGGCCTATTCGGCGCCCGGAAAAGCTGCCCCTGCTGGATGCCATCTGCAAAAAACTGAACCAGCGCGTCAACCTGGAGGACGAACAACGGGTACTGGGGCTGTATGAGCGAGGCTGGATATTCAAGGGTGTTCTGGGCAATCTGAATGATGGCGAAGCACGATACGTGCGTGCTCTTGCCACTCGCTATGGTTCCTGGATCGCCCGCCAGGTTGCGTAATGGAAAACCCGATGGGCCGAACCGTCAGTGCTGGCGGTTCAGTCCCTGTATCATGGCGGCATCGCCGCCGTGCACCATGGCGTAATTGCTCACCACGTCGTGGATTTTTTCCTGGGAGTAGGGTTTGACCACGTAACCGTTAGCTCCGGCACTGATTGCCTTCTGGATGCTGTCGATTGAGTCATCCGCTGTTACCAGGACAATGTGCTGATCCTTGCGCTTGGCTTTGAATTCTTCCATCAACTGATGACCATTACCGTCCGGCAGCCCCAGATCCAGCAAGATGATCTGGAAGACGTCGGCCTCAAAGGCGGCCCTGGCACCCGCAATGTCCGGACACTCAACCACGCGGCTTGCGCCAGCCGTGTAGAGCATGTCCACCAACCGCGCCCTGATGACCGGTTCGTCTTCCACCACCAATATTGTCATGTCACTCATACCCTGCCTCCTGATCCTATTTTATACCCGGCCCCACCGGGCACTTCAAAGGGAATCGCCGCCGGTTCGTCGGGGAATGGCCAGTGGCTCATGCTGGGCAGTCGCTGGCGCGGGTTCTCCAGTTTCGCCCTGGTGAACGCCAGCGGTGCGGGACGAGCTGGCGCCGGCCCCGCCAGACCGGGTCAGGATATTACTGATACTGACGGCCGTGGTGTAGAGGGAAATCGCGATGATCAACAGGATAGGCTGCACAAACGCCACGAATCCTGGCACTTCGCGATGACCAGCAATACTGAGCATAAGGATGATGGCCGGCCCCAGCACTACAAACAGCGTCAATGCGATAAAGAACACAATGCGCTCCTTGTAACGGCCCAAATCGCGGTTACTGACCAGCCCCAGCACGAATTTGCCGATGGCCAGCCCGGCCAGTATCGCAGCCGCAATGCTCAGGTCAGGCCTGAGTAGCGTCTCGTAAAGCTGGCCATCCCACAACCGTTGCATGCTGATGACCAGGAATGGAAATAGGACAAACAGAATGTCGGCGTAGGTGCCATACATCATACTCAGCGAGTGCTGTTCGCTTTGCTGGAGGTTCTCACTCATCAATCACGATTCCTGTTTTATCGGTAGCCGAAACTTCTATTGTCATAGACGTGCCTCCCGCCCCTGCAATGCCCTGTCGATCATGTCACCCAGGGCTTGCAGTTGGCTGTGAACGTGGTCCCAGTCACGGTCTTCAACGTTCACGCAAGCCTCCAGCTTCCCCGCCTGCCGTGTCATGTCAGGGTAGCCCATGGCGCCGGCCGTGCCTTTGATCTGATGAGCTTCCGACGCCAACCGCTGCTGGTCGTGACGCGCGGCTGCCGCCTCCATGGCCACTTTTCGGGTCGCCAGCCCATCAAGGAAACATTCGACCAGGTGGCCGATGTCTTCATCCTCCGTCGAGTCCCTGTTCGGGCCACTGGACTCCGCCAGGAAACGGTCCAGCGTGGTCAGCATGTGCATACTGTCGATGGGCTTGTTCAATACCCCATCGCATCCGGCGGCCATCAATGCGTCGGTTTCCGACTGTTCACCGGCAGTGAAGGCGATAACGGGCCGGCGGAAGCCCGTCTGTCGCAGTAATCGGGTAGCCTCCACGCCGTCCAGACCCGGCATATGGCGGTCCATCAGCACCATCTGCACCGATTCGGACAGCGCCGTTCGGACCGCATCATCGCCACTGCCAACGGTGATGACATCCAGACCCTGGGCCCCGAGCATGCGCTCCACCAGACGACGATTGTCCTCGTTGTCCTCCGCGACCAATACCGTGCCGCTATAGCGACGGTGACTATCGGGTTCACTCTCCGGCCGCACCACCAGATATCTGGCCATGACTTCGTAGAAACGCTGTTTGTCGATAGGTTTGGCCAGGTGGTCATTACAGCCTGCGAGGCGATAGTCTGCAATATCCTCCGCCATCACGTTCGCCGTCAACGCGATGACCGGGATATTCAGGCCAGCCTCACGAATGGCCGCCGTTGCATCCCGGCCGTTCATTACCGGCATCTGGATGTCCATCAGAATCAGATCAAAGGGCTCCCGCAGCGCCAGATCCAGTGCTTCAGCGCCATTGCCGACATGGACTAGCTCAGCGCCCGTGCGGCCTACAAGCAGGGACACCAGGCGACGATTCACGTCATTGTCCTCCGCCAACAGAATACGGCCGGTAAGCCTCGGCGCAATCACCATGGGAATACTGCGCCGGCGTTGCGACAATTCCGACGCGTCGCGCAGAAAGTGAACATCCTCCAATGGGCCGGTGGCGATGGAAAGCTCAAACTCACTGCCTTCGCCATACGTGCTGGTAACGGATATGTTGCCACCCAGCAACTCCGCAAGCCGACGGGAAATGCTCAGCCCAAGACCGGTTCCTCCATATTGCCGGGCAATCGCGGCGCTGCCCTGGGCAAACGGGTCAAACAGCCGGCCCAGCTGCTCGGGTTTCATGCCGATGCCGGTGTCCACCACCCGGGCCACCAGAGCCTGACGCTGCCGATCACATCGGACATTCAGAGAAATTGACCCCTTTTCCGTGAACTTAAGCGCATTTCCACACAAATTGATGATAATTTGCCGGAAACGGGTCGGATCTGTCGCAACCTTCTCGGGCAGGGGATACTCGCAGATGATATGAAACGCCAGCCCCTTTTCCCGCGCCCTGGGTGCGAAGAAAGCGCGGATTTCGTCAAGCAGTTCCGGCAAATTAACCGACACTATATCCACATCCAGTTTGTTGGCGTCGATCTTTGAGTGATCCAGGATATCGTTGATAAGGTCCAGCAGGTGGCGGCCACTGCGCACCACCGTTTCCGCACTGGTGTGTTTCTCCCTCTCGGTCAGGTCGGGATCGAGCAGGGTTTCGCCATAACCGATAATCGCCGCCAGCGGTGTTCGGATTTCGTGGCTCATGTTGGCCAGGAACTGGCTCTTGGCTTCGGCCGAATTGCGCGCCAGTTCTTTTTCCAGGCGTTCCTGCTCCCGCTCCCGCTCGATACGCTGGCGTTGGTGGCGCTCAGTAGCATCAATACAGGTGCCCTCAAGATGGGCGGGATCGCCATCGGGGGTATACACGGTATGTAACGAAATGGTGGCCCAGCGCTCTGCACCGGAACGGGTGTAATACCGCGCTTCGATACCCTTGACTGTGCCCCGGGATTCCAACTGCCCAATCACCCAGCGGCGCACGCGCTCATCCGCAAAACAGGTTTCCAGGACGTCCGGGTCAAGATCCAGCAGCTCCCGGCTGCTGGTGTAGCCCATCAACCTTGCCATGGCGGGGTTGGCGGTGACGAAACGCCGGTCCAGCGACATCTGGAACACGCCCTCTATGGCGTTGTCGAACAGCGACTGGTATCGACGCAGGTTGGCCAGCGCTCTCTGGCTCCAGCCCAGGGCTTCGCCCTGTACCTGCTTGATCCGGTCAGCCAGGGCAAAGGAGAACAGGATGATCTGGGCCGTCAGGCCGAACTGCGGGGCGTAGGAGGTGAACATGTTCAACGGCAGGTAGCCCATCACGGTCAGGCCATAGATACCGAAACCCACCAGCGCCAGGGTCCAGGCAAAAAAGTAGGAGCGCGCAGCCGGGTTGTAATAGCGCCAGGACAGGTAACTGACCACAATCAGGATAATGCTGAGCAGGATCGACGCCAACACGATCCATTCCATCGCCGTGTGATAGGGCAGGAACAGGGATAGCACAAAGGTCGCCACAATGGCGTACAGGCAAAGCTGGATCACCTTGTCCAGGTCCGCAGACCGCTCCCGGGTTTCCAGCAGGGACCGGGCCATCAACAGACCCCAGAACCAGGTATTGATGATCTGGTAATGGAGGTATTCTTTGTGCAGTAGAGCGGGGCGATTCTCCAGTAACTGGATACCGTGCACCTGCTCAGTGGCTATGAATACAGCGGCCGATACCAGGTACAACACGTAGTAAATATTGCTGCGTTCGCGAACGGACACGGCTACAAACAGGTTGTAAGCGAGAATGGCCAGAATGCTGCCAAACAGAATACCCCGCACGGCTTCATCGACTGACACCCTCTCGATATAGGCATCGGGGTGCCACAGGGTGATCGGCAGGCGGAAGGTATTGGTATTGGTAATGCGCAAATAGATGCGAGTTGAACTTCCTGGTTCCAGTGACAATCGGAACGTGGGGTTGGGCACCGCCAGGTCACGCCCGGACCAGTCGCCCTCATAGCCCGCACGGCGCTGCTCTATCAGCTCGCCATCCCGAACCAGGTAGAGCACCACCTCATCCACCAGTGGCAGGGCCAGCTCCAGTATCCAGTCTGTCAGCGCTGCGCCAGCTCCTACCTCGACATCAAATCTGGCCCAATAAGCAGATTCCGTGTAGCCAAAATTCAGCACACCGCCCTCATGACGGGTGAAAGGCGCGGTATCTCCACTCAGGATGTCGTTGAAATCGAGGGTGTGCTCCGGGTCCTCCAGGTACCAGATACAACTACCCAGATCACGCACACTGCTGGTGGCGCTGTTCAGAACAATCTCGCCGTCCTGGCATCGTTCCTGCGCCACGGCGGAGGCCGGAATAACAATAGCCAGAACCGCAAGCGCGATGAAACGGAGCCATCGGACGTGGCATTCCCATTGCTGCAAAATGTGATCTCCGCGAGGGCAGATGCCTTTTTTATGGTTTATTGTCAGCAGTCACGCAGGTGCCGAACGAATTCAGCGGCACCCTGGCTAAACACTTTAGCGTTTTACCAACAACGACGCATCTCAGGGTCACTTGAAATGAGACATTCCTGCATTTTCGCCGCCATTCCTCTGTTTGCCCTGACATTGGCCGGCTGTGGGCCAGACGACTCCTCCGACAGCAACTACATCAATCCGGCGGCCAGTGTGTCGTTGTCTTTCGAGAGTTTTGCCGTCGGGGACGAAGATGGCCTGCCACCGGTACTGCCACAGACCACTTTCTACGATGTGTATCGGGGCATTGAACCCGCCGACGGCGAGGATGACGAAGGCGTGGTCGCCCAGCTCCGCGATCGCTTCGAACTGCTGATGGGATTGACGCCAAGTGATGATGGGACAACCTACACCCACGCGCGAAATCCGATGGATTTCCTCCACTACGTTATCAGCACGAATCAGGTGAACACCTTCAATGATGGCCGGCGGCTGATGCGCGACAGCATCACTCAGGGCGAGGGTTCCCGTTACAATACTCCAGCCAACGATGCACTGATCCGCTTTACCGAAACCGGTGGCAACAATGGCGAACCGCCCGAGCCGGATCAGATCTGGGTGTACGTCCTGCTAGACTGGACCAGCAACCCGCAGCTCGACAAGGTTTTTCGGGCGGCCCAGTTTGTCGCCAGGGAACCCGCCGATGACGACACATCTCCCCCGGAGGTGAGCAGCGCAGTCTGGAGCGGCCGTTTTCACGGTCCGGATTTTTCCGTCAGCGGTTACAACCAGCCAGAGTATGCCGTCATCAGCCTGACGGGACGGGAATTTGGCAATGCGGAAATGCGGCAGGAGTTTATTGGCAACAAACGCGACACGCTGTCACTGACACAGACCTCGGGGATAACCATTGACGGTGAAGAGCCCGATTGTATACGGGTGGATGTGAACTATGAGAACGCCAGGGTGCGTGTGTTCACATCCTCTGATGAGCCGCCCAGCACCACCAATACCGAGGGCACGACACCCAACCCTGCCCACTGCGGCAATCAGCAGAGCGGTGACGAGGCGATTGTCTACGAGTCCGTGGTCATCAGCGAGCGTCAGTAAATGGCCCGGTCCTGCATGTCCCAGTTCTTGAGGAACCCCTTCTTGCGGTCGATCATGCGCTCGTAGGTCGAGATCATGATGGCGGCGTGGGGGGCTTTGGTCAGTCGGAGGGTTTCAATGCGGCGCTCAAGTCGCGCCACTTCAGTACTGACCTGCTGGCAGACGTGTGACCGAACACTGTCGTGGTGGTCAAGCTTGACCGGGCGTGGTTGCTCCTGCCCAGACTGTGGCTGCGTGTGCTTATCCATGATCGTCCTCTTCCACTGAGTGTCCAATGATCAATACGCCGAAACCGATGATTCCGCCCACGTTTCAATGGCTCTTTTTTGGCCGGGCTGGAAGTCCTTTTATCCTTTTGTTTCGTCGGGCTTTTATAAAGCCTCGGTACATACTGTAGCAGGCGTTGTCCACGTTCTATGATTTGACGTAATTCTGCACAACTGTCGGACAAAACTCAATAAAAATGAATAGAGTTTCATATTTGTTGCAGTGAATACGACTCCGCTACCCAAACCACACGCACAAACCCCTGCTATAGTTCCCTTCAGATCACAACACAATGCGCATCCGTTTGCCGTAACGACCCCACTCCATCCGGGCCAGGAAGACCGCTTATGAACCAGACATCCGTTGCCGATACACTAAGGGAATACCTTTCCCTACTGGAGCTGCTTGACGATGCCTACTGGGAAGCGAGCTCCATTCAGCACAAGGACATGCTTTACGACATCATCAGCATCTTCAGTCAGGAAGTGGCCGAGATCAACAAGCTCAGTGTCATGGACCACCATTATCCTTACGAAGTTATCACTGAAGGTATCCGGCGGGTGGTCCCCAAGCTGGAGCGACTGGATGAAAACCGTGAGGAAGTAATCCAGCGAACCCAGACGCTAACCGACTTTCGGGATATCCTGTCGTCTGTGCTGGGGATACTGGAGGAACAACTCGCGACCCTTTGAGGGGTCAGTCAGGCCTCCACCAACGGCCTGCGGTTCTCAGGCATCAACGGAAAGCGGTCGCATACCGTGTAGACAAACCGTGCCAGCGCCGGCAGGTGGTGGCCAACAATGGGAATGCCGGTGTTGAGCAGGCTGACGGAAATATCCCGGGCTGCATCCGCCCAACACAACTTGTTGATCAAACCAATGTGACCAAAGGCATGTCTGCTTTGCTGGCCCCATAGCCCTATGGGGTTACCTCCCAGCATCATGCCTGCACTGAAGCGCATGGGGATCATCATGGTGCGGTCAATCTGTAGCGATCCAAACTGTTGAATGGAACGCCTGACGGTCATCTCGCTGCAAATGCGCTTGCCATTCCAGACCCCGCCGTTGAGCATCATCTGAAAGAAACGCCCCATTTCTTCGGCGGTGCCACACAAGTTGCCCGCGGGAATAACCGCCTCCTGGAAGCGGGGATCATTGGAGACCCGCTCCACCGTGTGTATATCGCCTCCCAGCGCCCGGTTCACGATCCAGGATACCGGAAAGCGCGGCGTTGGGCCGGTGGCATAGTTGCCGGCAAGCTTGTCCACGTCTGCGGATGCAATCCCGTAAGTAAACCACTTCATCCCCATGGGCTTCCGGAGGTGTCGGTCAATATACGCCTCGATAGTATCGCCGGTCACTTTCTCCAGTACCCGCTGCAACACGAAGCCCCCGGTGATAGCGTGGTACGCCACTTTGGCACCATCCACCTCCACCGGCTTCGCCTCACACAACAGGCGCCAGATTTCGTCCCTGTCCCAGAGCACATCAATGGGGGTTTCCCGGGGAATCGCCGGAATGCCGCCACGGTGGGACAGCACCTGGTGGATGGTGATGGTGCGCTTACCACCCCCCGCGAACTCCGGGCAGTAATACGACACCGGGTCCATCAGATTGACCAGCCCCTGTTCCGCCAGGATGTGGATGAGCAGGGCTGTGACTGCCTTGGAGGCGGAGAAATAGCAAATGGGTGTCTCCGTGGTCATCGGCACTTTCAGCGCGTCTACGGCGTCATGGGGCCCGTTGCCGCTGGCATGGCCGATGGCCCGATGTAGGATCTGCTCGCCCCGGTGTCTGACCGACAGCTGTATGCCTGGGTGCACCCCTGTTCGGTACAACCGCTCAACGCTGTGCCATATGGCCTCGACAACCTCGGGGCTCACACCAGCCAGCTCCGGTTTCTCGCCGGCCACATCTCGGTAGGTTACTGACGCCAGGTCATTGGGAACGGCAGAGGTGTGGAGCGCACGGCGGGCAATTCGGTTCATCGCTTGACCTTTGATTCCGGAGACTGTCTTTTCGCACATCCTGACGCTGGATGTCACCCGGCGCATTGGCCGGATAGCGGGCCTGGCAGCGTCAACTCATCCAGCACGATCGTCTTCAGGGATTATGGGCGTCCTCGGTCAAGGGTGCCAGCACCACCTGATTGCGGCCATCGGTCTTGGCCTGATACATGGCCCTGTCGGCTGCCGCGCACAGGGTATCGGCGCCTTCACCATGGTCGGGGAATACGGAAACGCCGATACTGACGGTCAGTGCGACCGTGTTGCCATTCCCCAGAGACTGTGGGGCATCACTCACCAATCGGCGCAGTCGCTCTGCGGTATCCAGCGCCTCGCGATAGTCCATTTCCGGCAACAGGATAACAAACTCTTCGCCGCCAAACCGACCGACACTATCCACACTCCGCACGCTCTCTGCCAGCAATGCGCTAACCGCCTTCAGCACGGAATCGCCGGCGGCGTGCCCGTACAAGTCATTGATGTTCTTGAAATGGTCAAAATCGACCCAAAGCAGCGCCAGGTTTCGACCATAGCGCGTGGCACGGACAATTTCCTCATCCAGCAACCGGGCCATCTCCCGACGATTCAGCAACCCTGTCAGCGGGTCCCGGGCCGCCATCTCGGACAACTCGTTTTCAAGCGCTTTACGGTCAGAGATGTCCAGCACAATCCCCTCAAGCACCAACTCACCCTCACCTTCGACACTGCGGCCGCATTCCCAGACCCAGATCCGCGTTCCATCCTTGCGGACAAGGGAATACTCGATGGAAAACAGTTCCGCATTACCGATGGCCAGGTCGACAGCTTGCAGCGTGGCCTCATCGATGCCGCCTGCAATCAGTTTGGCAAAACTGATCACTTTGTTGTTGATCAGTTCATCCGGCTCGTAGCCGGTCAGCTCACGACAGCCTTTGGAGGCGGATAGCAAGGTCCAGTGCTCATCGTAAAGGCAGCGGTAGGCCATGCCGGGCAGGCTATCCAGTATGGTGGCTAACTGGCGCTCACGCTGACGGGCCATAGTCTCCGCCTGGCGGATATCGGTAATATCCTGTCCGATAGCGATTGACCCTGCGAGTTCACCCGCTTCATTCCTCAGGCTGCGCGAGTTCCAGGACAGCTGTCTCTCACGTCCATCGCGGGTGGTTATCCAGGTTTCGTAACCGACAACCTCGCCCTCATCACGGAGAATTTCGTTCGCCCTCTCACGGATTCTGGTCCTGTTTTCCTCATCGGGATACAGCAGCTGCCATATCTCATCGGACCCGATCACTGCCTCCCTGGGATAGCCGCTGATGTCTTCCGCGGCCTTGTTCCAGAGTACAACCCGGCCCTCGGGGTCCAACACGTTGATCCAGACATTGGCACGCTCGATCACGCTTTCACGGAACTGGCTCAGTTCCCGATTTTCCTTGCGCTGATGGCGATAGAGCGACAACAACTTCCGGTCATTGGTGAACTGTCGAATCAACAACAGGAAAAGTGCGAGCCCGGTCACCAGGACGAAAAGCGCGCCCTTGTAGGTTTGTATCCTGCTAAGTACGTCCGGATCGGGAAACCATTGCTGCACCAGATAGTCGGAAAACGTAATCCACAACCATCCCACCAGCAAGTAGGTTCCAACTACCCACAACGAACGCCGCAGCGGTGTAGGGCGGCCTTGAAGTTTCTCCATCTAGATAGTTTCCCCGGGTTCCGGCTGCTTCCCTGTCGGTGTGAACACCTCGGGCCCAAATCGAAGGCATGACACCCTGAAAATAGTCACAGACGGCGCCGCCGTCGAGCGAATATTGCAATCAATGAGGCATAAAAAAACCCGGAGGGCGTTTCCACCGTCCGGGTTTTGCCAGGTTTTATAACCTTACTTCACCTGTGCGCGAGCCTCTTCGAGAATGCGATTGAAGGTCTCGCTGGGCTGCATGATCTTGCAGACGTTCTCGGCCGGTGGGTGATAGTAACCACCGATATCGGCCGGATGGCCCTGGATCACACTCATTTCTTCCAGGATCTTGTCCTTGCTGTCTTCCAGTTGCTTCGACAGCTTCGCGAAGAAGTCCTTCAGATCCTTGTCGTCATCCTGGTTGGCCAGTTCCTCCGCCCAGTAACGGGCAAGGTGGAAGTGACTGCCACGGTTGTCCAACTCACCGGTGTTGCGCGACGGCGACTGGTTGTTCTCCAGCAGGCGCTCGGTGGCCTTGTCCAGGGTCAGGCCCAGCAGGCGCGCACGTTCGTTGTTCTGCTTCTCACCCAGTTCTTCCAGGGAAACAGCCGTCGCCAGGAACTCACCCAGCGAGTCCCAGCGCAGGTGATTTTCCTGCAGCAGTTGCTGAACGTGCTTCGGCGCGGAACCGCCAGCACCGGTCTCGTAAAGGCCGCCGCCGTTGAGCAGGGGCACGATGGACAGCATCTTGGCACTGGTGCCCAGTTCCAGGATCGGGAACAGGTCAGTGAGGTAGTCGCGCAGGACGTTTCCGGTGACCGAGATGGTATCCAGACCGCGAATCAGTCGCTCCATGGTCCAGCGAATGGCACGTACTGGCGACTTGATGAGGATATCCCTGTCTCTTATACACATCTGACGCTG
>OJBS01000028.1_pt1 | contig 129702 bp, 112 predicted proteins | sample 1590941 | NCBI WGS metagenome assembly OJBS01 (sample SAMN05416785, study PRJEB24817) | seawater metagenome | isolation source: Sea water | place: Canada:Atlantic | collected 2013-11 | reverse complement strand
CCCACGGGGAGGACCTGCAGCAGCTGTTTGCGGAGCGGGAGTTCTACTATGGAACGGTTCCGTAAGCCTGCTTGGTGTAGTGGATGCGCGTCGGTGTCGACCGAGAGCCCGGTACCGCCTGCGGTGGTCCCAAGTCGGCCACCTGTTGGTCCGGAGCGAAGGGAGTTGGAATCACCTATTCGTGGCGGGTTGTACGGCGCAGAAGCGGCCGATGTGGAGAAAGCCAATCACACCCATCGATTCGCAGAACGTCCATCTACAAAACCCAGCCTTCTGCGACGTGACAACAGACGGCGGAGGCTGGACGTTGATCTTGAACCTGACGTCAGGTGAGGGAGGGCGTCACGACTGGAATGACTCGTCCTTCTGGACGTCCCTGCAGGACCGACAACAGCAGCTCGTTTGCGTACTTACCCGTTGACCACGCCATCGTCGTTCGGTAGGCCGGCCCTCACTCCACCCAGTCAGCTCGTGCATCAAAGATGAGCTGATTGCCGACACTTCGCGTTGTGCCGTCAGAAGGCTGGTTCACAATGCCGTGGCCGTCCACATACATGGCTGACGAACCTCCACCGTCCAGCATCAAGCCTCGGTGGGCGCCAAGGCTGACCAACAGGTTTGCCGTCTCGGTACCGGTCATGCCGGGACCGTAGCGGCGGCCGTCGATGACTGCCCAGATCAGGTAGCCCTCTGGGGTTGTCCCGACCGCGGTACGTGGATTGCGATTGGTAAAGGTGGGGTCTGTCGACGTGGTTGTTGTGGGTCCCCATGGGGCCGATGCGACCACCAGGGTCTTTCCAGACAGCATGTTCCAGGCGTTGGTTGGGACGGCCCCACTGATGTCTTGGTAGTGGCCGATACGCAGAATGCTGGCTGTGTCGTCGCCAATAAACCCAAGGCGTCCGTCGTTGTTGATAGCGCCTCTGACCACGCTGTTGGCGATGCTGTAGCCGGCGAAGAAGTCGCTTCCGTGGTTGTACCAGTTGCCGTTGATAGCGGCCGTTCCACCGTAGTGTCCGGGTCTTCTCAACGAGGTTCCAGGCGAGACACGCAGCGCGCCGCTCGTGTTCTTGTCGATGTACAGCACGTTGACGTTGCCGTCTGCGCTGCGCATCCACACGGTGTCGGGTGCGACCTGTGTCTTGCTGTACGACCCGGCATGTGTGTCGATGAAGGTGCAGAACGGCGACAGGGCATAGGGTGTTCTGGCTACGAACTCATCGGACGCGCTGATGAAGCCTACGACCTCGGTGCGTGTGGAATCGCCGGTATCGAGCAGGCCGGTCCAGTAGGTGAGGCCTTCGCTGTCGGGGCCACGTCCGAGCACGTTGTTGTAGACCTCGGTCACGAAGGCTGTGTTGGTGAGCCCGCTGTACCGGGCTTGGAACTCGGCGGAGGCGCCAAAGGCGTTCTCAATCTCGGTGAGGCTGGCGTCACCGTTCGTGAACTCGGACAGCCAGTAGTTGGCGCCGGATGTGTCTGGGGAACGTCCCAAGAACGACTGGTACATGCGCAGGATGTGCGCGTGCTCGCCGATGCAGCTTGGGTTGGTGGATGTGTCCCAGCTCGACGGTGGGTCGGTATCTGGCTCCGTGTCGACGTCGGGCTCGGTATCGACGTCGGGCTCCGTGTCGACATCCGGCTCCGTGTCCGGCTCTGTGTCGACGTCAGGCTCTGTGTCAGGCTCCGTGTCGACGTCAGGCTCCGTGTCGTCGTTCGCCTCTGTGTCCACGTCGGACCCGGTGCCTACATCGGTGTCGCCCACCCATTGTGTGTCGTCGTCAGAGTCGGTCCCTGAGGCGTCGGGTAATTCTCGGACGAATGTGCCTTCTCCACAGCCGCTAAGTGCGCCAAGAAGGACCAATGACAGCAGACGTGGCATGCGTATTCCGAGGAGTGATGAGGGCTGGAGGAGTGCCGGTTGCGTAACGTTAGCACCATTGTGCGCGTTCGACGTTGCTACATCGCCATTCTAGCGTGGCCTACGTCATCCCAGCGTGCGTCGTCGTCGTACAATCAGGGCCAGTAGCGGTGCCATGAACCCCAATGCCGGCAGTGTGGGAGTCGACGCGCACCCGCACTCCGCCGCCGTTCGATACCGGGTGAGGTCACTCCACGCCGAAGCATTGCCTGCGGCGTCTACTGAACGCACTCGCCACCAGTAGCGGGTGTTGGGGTCTAGGTTGTGGCCGCAGCTCCCGAAGGCCACGTCTTCGCCGCCGACGGCGTACGCGGTATTCCGATCAAAGCTCTCTTCTTCACTGGCTTGTAGCTCTAGGTAGCCGCCTTGCTCGGCGCTTCCGCTGAACGCGACATCCAGTGCCGTCCACGCATCGCAGGTTGAGCCCCATCCGTTCCCGCGGCTCCGGTCTAGCTTCACGATGTCGACGAATTCGGGCGGCTCGGTCAGGGGTCCGTCGAGGGTGCTCACGCTCAGGTCCATGTCCACCAAGCGTCGGCTGGACCCTTGTTCGTTCCAGACATCGGTTGCACCGAATAGTTGGTAGGTCGTGTTGGGCTGTAGCTCGCCTTTCAGCTGCAAGGTCTGGACGGAAGTGTTGTGGAACTCGGTTGTCTGCACCTGCGCCAAGACGTTCGGTGCGTCGTCGGACTGAAAGCTGAACTGGTCGGTATGCAGGTCGGTTGGGGAGACCCATAGGGCGAGGTTCGTCGGGACCTGTTCCGCCGGTTCCGGTGCATCGCGGACAATGCAGACCGTCGTACAGGCGTGTGCGTCAATCGGGACGACGGACAGTACAAGTAGGGCAATCACGACAGATCCACTCCAGAGAACGTCCATCATCATGGCGTGGTGTTGCAGCAGGGTCAACGTCGCTTTGTGACCCACAGCGAAGGGTTGAGCTGTCGCTCACTGGGTACAGCGTTGCCCGAACAGGTTGACCTGCGGGATGCGGAGTTCAGGTGCGTGCATAGCGACCCGGCGCAACGTGGTCGCACGCTGTTGCAGTCTAGCCCTGACGTGCCTGTCGCGGGTGTTCTCGCCGTGGGGTCACCTGTCTTCGCCCGGTGCGATACAGCCGCGGCCTCGCCAAGGACCCTCATGCGAACCCGCGCTAGCGCCTATGTTCTCGCCATTCACGATGGCCACATCTTGCTCACCCAGCTCGCCGCATACTGCACAAATGCAGGACACTGGGGACTGCCTGGTGGCGGTATTCATCATGGAGAGCAGCCCGAGGAGACCGTCGTCCGTGAAGCGTTGGAAGAGACGGGTCTTCAAGCGACCGATTTGGCCATCTTTCATTCACGCACTTACAGTGAAACGGGCAAGCGAGGTGACTTTCTGGCGGTGCAGGTCATCTATACCGCGACCTTGCGCGGGGAGCCGAGCGTGCAGGAGGTCGACGGGTCTACCGCTGATGTACGTTGGGTGCCGCTGACGGAGCTATCCGAGCTGCCAACGCTTGGCATCGTGGATGCGGTCCTTGGGGAGTTGACGCCGTAGCGTCGGGGTTTCACGTGGAACACTACGTTGCTGAGACCTAGTCTAGGCGCCGATGACAGGGATGGTAATGAAGACTGTCGCAGTGGCCTAGTACACTGCTTCAAGACGTCCTCTTGAGGTAGAAATGCTCGCGTGCCTTCTCGTTGTTTCGGCTGTTGCGACCACTCCCGAACCCCCGCCCATGCACTACTTGCGGCGTGTGCGAGCGCCGGTGATTGCAGCGTCCTTTGCGGGGGCTCTCGTAGGGGGTGCCGCCAGTATCGGCGTTGGATTGTTGGCCGAGGACGGAGTTGTGTGGGCTGCGACCCTGCCGGTGTTTGTCCTAGCAGGTGCCGCGATTCCAACAGCGCTGATGACGGATGGCCGGGCTGGCTACGTCACGCTTGGAAGTGGCGTTGGCATGGCGGGGGGCTGGCTGCTTGGGGTTTTTGCGGGCAGTGCACTGGGGGCGCTTGCGCCAGGAGATGGCGGGGCGGTGCTCGTCGGAGCTGGAGTTGGGGCTACTGTCCTCGGGACTCTAGGAGGCGCCACAGGGGCTCTGCTGGCAGCGCACCTGGACATCAACGGTCAAGAGATGAACGGGTGGACGTTGATTCCAACCTACCTTCCACAAGGCCACGCGCCGGGATTGGCGTTTAGCGGCCAGTTCTAGTGCGGCGGCGATGCGCCAGCCCATAGGGGTGGACGCTTTTTACCCGGTTCTTATTGCTGAGCATTAACACCCGGGTAATAAGTCTGGCCAAGGAGGTCGCATGTCGACTGGGCAATGGATAGCGTTTGCGGGTCATTCTAGAGTCAAGCGCGGAGAGCCTGCCGTGGTCGCAAGGGCCGTCAAGCAGCACGATGTCGCTCGCCCCAACGACATGGTCGCGGTCTTTGATGTGGCCACTGGAAAGTGTGTCGACCTGGACCTCACTGGAGACGAAGACGCTGTTGTTGAGCGCATCTCCGGTGGCATCAAGCGGGGTCGCGGGCGTCCTAAGTTGGGGGTCGTATCGCGTGAAATCTCGCTACTTCCGCGTCACTGGTCCTGGTTGTCTACCCAACGCGGCGGGGCCTCGGCAGCGCTTCGTCGGCTTGTGGAACAGGCCCGAAAGGCCGAAGGCGTCGACAGCAAAGCCCGCCAAGCCATTGACCGTACCCACGCATTTCTGTGGAATATCGGCGGTGACTTACCGGGCTTTGAGGAGGCGACACGGGCTCTATTCCGCGTTGACTTGGACAGCTTCGATGAGGCCATCGCGGACTGGCCGCCGGACGTCGTCGAACATGTCCAGTGCATGCTGGCGACGTTCCGGGGGGCGGGGAGCCGTCCGAGTACAGACTAGCTCTGCGCTTTGACGAAACGGATGGGGTGATGGGGCCACTCAACTTGGTGTGCCCAATCATGGTAGAACTCGCTGCGCGACCAACGCATTTGAGGGAAGCATGAAGCCGCAGTTGATCGTTCACACCACCTACTTTCCCCTGGCGCATGACACGGAAGGGGTCGACGAGCGCCCCGGAGACCCGGAGCGCGTTCTTGCAGCGACGTTGGGCACAGAGCTCTACAATTTGCTGAGTCGGCCCTTGAAACAGCCACTGCGCCAAGGAGCGGGCGTACAAGTGCGTGTGGCGACACGCTTTGACCAAGTGGACCTGGAAGAAGCGGAACGGGTGATGGTCATTGTTGTGCTCGGCGGCCTGTCGTACCAGAATGAGCGAGTTCGCAATCGCGCAACTAAGCAAGTGGCTGAATGGGGGGAGCAGCTTCCGAAGCACTGTGTTGTGGTGGTTCCTACAGCAGAGGCGTGGCGTGCGGCCGATTCGGAGCTAGCCACCAAGCCACTGTTCACCGAGCTGTATGGCCCGGCAGACGCACGGGGAGCGACACTCGACGAGATTGTGCTGGCGGTTGCACGCGTGCTCAGTCCCGATGACGACCAGTCCACTCAGCTGTTCATCTCGCACGCCAAGGCAGATGTCGGAGCCACACAGAACGCCGCAAAGCTGCTTCATGATTATGTGACGCAAAACAGCACGGGGAGGGCGTTCTTTGACTCTGTGACCCTGCTCGCAGGTGATGCTCTCGCCGAGCAAATCGAGGCGGGGGCGAGTCGCGGTGTCTTCGTCATGATTCGCGGAGATGCCTATAGCTCTCGTGCTTGGTGCCAAAAGGAGCTGTTGATTGCCAAGCGGCATCGGATTCCCTCCATCGCGGTGGAGGTCCTGACGAATGGCGAGCCACGAAGCCTGTCGTTCGGTGGCAACTGTCCGACATTCGTCTGGGACCACAGCAGCGACACTGCTCCGCGTGACATGGCACGCCAAGCCATGGTGGAGGGAGTCCGTGCTGCGCTGTTTCAGCTCGAGGGCCGGCGGGTCTGCGAGCTGGCGGGACTCCCTGGAGACACTGTGGTTTTGTCTAGGCCGCCGGAGCTACTGGACGTCGAATCGCTACGTCGTGCAGGACCGACCTTGGTGCTGCATCCTGAGCCCGAGCTCTCTGTGTATGAACGCCAAGTTCTGCACGACTCCTACCCTCGGCTCCGACTGGCCACGCCGACCTCTGCGTACAGCCGTTTGCTCGGTCGGTCCTTTCAAGCGCCGTTAGCCGGAATGCAGGTTGCCCTGTCACTGTCAGATGGCTCAGACCGGAGAGGGCCCGATGGCATCACCGATGAGCACCTCATAGATGTCACTGTGGCGCTGGCGCGGACGCTGGTCAGCGCTGGGGTTGGGGTTGCCTATGGCGGGGATTTTCGGAAGAAGGGTTTCACGCTGCTGCTCATTGAGCTTCTTCAGGCCTACAATCAGACATCTGCCACACCGACGCAGATGCTGCATGCGTACCTTGGTGTGCCGCTGAACCCGGCGCAGGCACCAGACCTCTCCTTCACCGCTCACTACTTGGGTGCGTTTGGCGACCTGCAGAGTGAGGCGCTGCTGGAGCCCTGGTCCAAGACCGCGGACGAGCCCGGGCCCACCCCGGCGAAGGCGGCGCTCTACTTCAGCGACATGCGCCGATTGATGGCGTTGAAGACGCAAGCGCGGGTTGTGTTGGGCGGCCAAGATGTTCCAAAGAACACCGAACCTGAACGTCTTGGCTACGGTGGGCGGTACCCTGGAGTGGTAGAAGAGGCGTGGCGAACCCTCGAAGCAGGCCGTCCGCTTTACGTGGTTGGTGGCTTTGGCGGCGCGGCTGGGCTCGTGGCCGAGCTGCTGTTGGGAGGCGATACGCCCGAGTTCCTGTCCGAGGAGACCTGGGGACACGAGCCGTGGTTTGCGAGCCTTGTAGAGGGGCTGCAGGCGGAGTCCGAGACCGTCGCGAGTCTGGAGCTGCCAACGACCATGGAGGACCTGGCTGACCGCGTGCGCGTCGCGGGAACTCGCTACTTGAGGGATGACGCGTCGTCGCGGGAGTGGAACGGGTTGACGGTGGAGGAGAACCACACTCTGTTTCGCACGCGTGACCCTATGACCGTTGCGTCGATAGTGATGCGCGGCCTTCTGTGCACCCGAGAGAAGCAACGAGCCCAACGCATCGATATTGAGCTGACCTTAGGTTCGATTCACGAAGCGCGCGGCCTCGACGTGGTTGTGGTACCGGCCTTTGACGACGTGGACCTCGGTGGGGCCGGCGCGACCATCGATCGGGTCACCGGACGCAGTGCGACCTTGGCTCGCGACCGAGGAACACCGCTGGCGTTGCCCACCGCCGATATCGACGCGGACTACGTGTACGTGGCCAAGCTTGGAGAGATGAGCAAGGTGACGGACGACCCTGGAGCCGCTGTACGTAGCGCCTCGCAGTCAGTCGTTGCGGCTGCCGAGCGGTATGGGTTTTCGAAGCTGGGCTTGGTGACCTTCCTGGGCAACGTCGCGTCGGACTTGAGTGATGTTGTCGAGCCCATGTTGGATGGCTTAAGCGAAGCGCCCGGCGCCGCCGAGTGGCTATGGTTTGAGTCCGATCCCACTCGTTTCGATGCACTTCGCGCATTGCTCGAAGCTGACGAGCGGGTCTCTCTGACGGTTCGTAAGCCGAAGCTTGAGCCCACTGAGCTTCCTGCCGTGGATGAGGCCGAGTTGCTGCATATTGCAGCGAGCGACGAGTCGCTCCATGTGACCTTGTTGCTCCGTCGCGGCAATGGGCTCACACCGACCCTCGTCTCTGATTTTGCACCCGAAGAGCGTCGTCGCCTACGTGGTGGGGTGTACGACTCCGCCCCTGCCGCCGACGTTCTGCAAGAGTACGGCGAACACGTCGGTCGCTTGTTGCTGGGCGAGAACGCATCTAGGACGATTGGGCGCTTTGGCGAGCGACCTTTGCTCCTGACGCATGATGCCGAGGCAAGTTCCATCCCTTACGAGGCGATGTGTGTGGTCAACCCAGCCGGCCAGGCGGTTCGACCGGCGCTGAAAGGCGGTATTGTCCGTAGGCTTCGGGTTCAGGGCGCACTCGAACATGCCTTCTTGCGGCCTCCAGAGGCCAATGCGCTGCGAGTGTTGGTCGTGGTGGACCCCGCACAGGACCTTCCTGGCGCGAACGCCGAAGGCGATAGGGTCGTCGGCTGTCTGCGGACCGTTGGAATCGGGCACACAGTATTGCGGGGAGCAGGGGCCACGCGAGAGGCTGTTCTTGCAAAGTTGGGCGATGGGACGCACGACGTGCTGCACTACTGTGGACATGCATTCTACTGGGACACCGGTGGCGCGAGCAGCGGCTTGGTGTGCAGCGATGGCCATCTGACCCTTAAAGACGTCGAAGACCTCGCCTACGTCCCGCGTTTGGCCTTCGTGAACGCGTGTCAGTCCGCGCGTTTTCGTGGGGCGCAAGCAGCGGAGCTTCGTGCACAGGCGTTCGCCGAGTTCTTCTTGATGGCCAAAGTCGATGCCTACTTGGGAACCTTCTGGACCGTTTCGGACACAGGGGCGGCGATGTTCGCTGAGGTCGTCTATGGCGAGCTCGCCCAAGGCAGCGAGCTGGGCCACGCCGTGCGTGCCGGACGCAATAAGCTGTTCGAAGAAGGCAACTCAGACTGGGCAAACTACCTGTTGTATGGACACGACAGGTTCCGCTTGGTGGCCCCGTGATGCCCCCCAACCGTTTGTGATCTTGGACATGGGTCGTTGCCCATCAATCCCCTAGGCATCCGCCGCCCCGACAGAGGTGAATCATTCAGAGCTTTCCACCCCAAGCGCTCCGCGGTGCGCGCATTGCCGAAGACCCATTGACCCTACGCCTCACCAGCGGGACGCTTCCGCCGGACATCGACGGCTTTTGGTTCGTGATTGCCGCTGTCGGAACCCCGTCGGATGTGGCCATTAAGGAGAAGCGCACCACGCCGTTTCTGAATGGCGAGGGCGTGATCTACAAGCTCGCTCTCCGCGATGGCACCGTCACCGCACATGCCAAAGTCGTCGAGAACTTGTCGTTCCGTGCCGACCAGCTTGCCGCTTCCGAAGCCGGATTTGAGACCATCCGCTTTCAGCAAATGGGCATTAGCCGTGGGTCCATGCTTGATCTTGGTACCCGAGACATGTCGAATACCGCGATTGTTCCCTGGGCATCGAATGTCGGCGAACTTCCAGAGTTGTTGGCCTGCTACGACTCTGGACGCCCTCATCGCATCGATCCAGAGACGCTGGCTACACTCGGGCCCATCTCACCTACCAAAAAGTGGGTGGGTCAACTCGCGCACCTTCGACCTTTCCCGCAGTTCATGTCGGGTGCGCACCCGGCCTATGATGCCGTCACGGGAGACCTGTTCGCAGTGAACTACGCCAGAGATCTGGTCGACATGATGGGGCCGATTGCGGCCTTGTTTGAGCGACTGGGTCTTCGGAGTGACACGGGCGCGCTTCGGATCAACGGGGACAAGTCCACGTTGCCGGTCGACGAGATCTTGGCGCGCGGGGTGCCTGGACTTGTGGACGACACCACGAGCCCGGGAAGCCGCGGCGTCGCTCCACCGAAGTGGACATGGGTCGATTCGGCCGAACTCGATGACCAACGCGGACCACCACTGGTTGACGAGAGTCTGTATGAGGCAGAGCGCTTCCTGCGACAATCGGGGGCATCGTTTGACCTGATGACGGGCAAGGTGCTTGGTGCGGACATCCGCGTTGGATGGTTCAGTCGCTGCCTGCGCATTGCGTTTCGCCTGTTGTTCAAGGGCCTTCGGTTCCTAAAAGAGCTGTGGCAACAACCTCCTGAGCGCTTTGTCAGTCTGCACGCATACCGCTCGGGCACCCACCAGACCTACCGGCTGACGCACAAGGGAAAGCCGATTCGAATCCTAGGAAGCATCCACCAGATCGCAGTGACGAAGCGGTATGTGGTCGTCGCTGACACCTCCTTCAAGTTCGAGCTGGACTTCATCATTTCGAGTGAGGAGGGAAAACACAAGGAGTCTCGGCGTTGGCTTCGTGACCAGCTCAGTGGGCGCCAACCCGACACCTCACCGGTGTATTTGGTGCCGCGAGAAGCGCTTGTCGACGGCAAGACGAGCGTGGAGGTCATCGCGGCTGAACTAAAGAACGGCGTAGTGCATTTCTTCGCCAAGTACGATGATTCGAGTGGCGTAGACCTTCTTTGCGCGCACAGCAATGGCATGGACCCTGCCGAGTTTTTGGATGATGTGGATTACGACGCAATCGACGGTGGCCCCATTGCCGACGAGCTTCACGGCTTGTTCTGTGGCCCTACGGATGTCTCGCCAATTGCGTTGAATCGAATTCTGGTTTCTGGCGAATCAGCACAGGCAGTGGTGGTCAGCCAAGCGGTGTCGCAGCCGGTGTCTAGCGGTGGAACCGAGTTGTTGTGGGGAGTGGGGTTGGGCTGCGCCGTGGGCAACCCTGGACCGGCGGATTCCGGAAGTATTGACCGGACATTCTGGACGACATCTGGCCTTGTCCCGCACATTGTCAGCAAGCGCGCGCGGGACTTGTACTTCTTGGCCCCGCCGCACGAAGACCGTCTGGTGTCGGAAGCGGAATGGGTGGAGGCCATGAAGACCGGAACGCCGGCGTCCGTGTTTCGCGCCGATGTGCGGGACGACGTGCTTGCCATCACCGACGCGTGGCAAGCGCCGCCTGGGTGGACCACGTGTACACCTCAGTTCATCCCGAGTAGCAACCCAGAGAGTGCGGGCTACTTGGGATGTGTGGTGTTCACGCAGACTCAGCCGTTCCGACGCATTCTCATCTTTGCGGCTGACAATCTGGCCGCGGGCCCCACGGCTGAGTTCGATGCGGATGCGCTGGAGTGGCCGTACACCCTACACTCGGCGTGGCTCGACGAGATTCGAACCGACTGGAGCTCCACCGAAAAGGTCATCGATGTCGACCGGAACTACGGTGGACTCGTTGGTGACCTGCTGGATAGGTTGCAGAGGCGCCACCGTGAACCGAAGTCAAGTTAGCTAAGTGAAGCTTGCAAGCGTCGAATTATGGTGTCGGCGTTCGTTACTGGACCGCCCATATTGTCGGCGGCCAGTATTCGGCGCGGCACGTTTCCGTAGTACTGCGTAGGCAATACCACGAGAATGTTCTGCTCGTGCTTGATGGCCTGGTCCAGCTCCCAAACGCACCAGTCACTTTTCACTATGCCCATGTTTCCGAAGACTAAGACCACATCCGCATTTCGGATGCGTTTGGCAATCTCGCGCTCCAGCCACCACTTGGGCTTGCCCTCAAAGCGAGCATGTACGGCAACGGATGTGTCTACCGCGTCGAATCCGGCGCGTCGTAAACGCCGGGTAAGGCTGGCGAAATCGTCGTGATAGTCGTGCCGATGGCTAATGAATACGCGGTGCCCACTCAACGACATTCGAGACTCACGGGGTCCATTTTTCACCGCTGCGGTTCTTGGCGAAGAGCTTACGGCTGCTTGTCGGTTGGTGGGTCATGCGGCGTTGGAATGCCCGGTGAATGGCGTCCTGCAACGACTGTGCGTCCGTCGACCACGCGATGACCTCGGCATAGCCGGCCTCAACGTTGTCCCACAGCCGAGGCGGGATGGTGTGCTTGTTGTAGGTCTTCGGCGTTGGATACGTCGGAAGAAGTATCCCGAGCACCCCGGACCGTGGATTGAGCGTAGTGTTTCGTACGCTCGACGCAATCTCCCAATCGACGTGCTTGCGCTGCCATGTCTGGGTTCCAATCAACACGACTGTGACCGTGGAGTCCCGCAGGTATTCGTCACGGATTTTCTGACGAACCGTCTCGGTCTTCAGGTTTGGGTCGATGTCTCCGATCTGCACGGACCGACTCACCATGACGTCATTGGTGTGCGTCAACAGCTTCTCGAAGGCGTCGCGATAGTGCTGGTCGTTGGCGTGGTGGTACGAGACGAACACTTTGTGGCGCTTGGTCATGGGCTTGGGTCCTTAGGGGTAGAGTGGTCTCGACGGGTCGAGCCTGCGCGTCGTAAGGCTTGTTGACAGGCGCGGGTATCCTCCATTTGGGTGATGGACAGACGGTGCAGTGTGCCTAATCAAACAACCTAGATCGCCTAAAGTGAAGTTCCTAAGAGCATCTGGGCCATAGCCGTTGGATTGCGTACACCCGTGTACTCGGTTGGCCCCGATAGGTATTGGCGCGCCACGGCCCACCCCTCGGCGGTGGAGCCAAGCTGGTCGAACAGGGTCTGGGCCTCTGTCGCATACGTGGCTTGGTCCGGACCCGCGTCTGCTGCCGCCGCCGATAAGGCGCAGCGGTGGGCGCGAACCCATTTGGCTGGCCATCTACCGAGCTGGCGAATAGTCTTGTTAGCCCTTCGGTTTGCCTTGGTGTGACCCGATTGAATGAGGGCGGAACAGATCCGCGCTTGTGCGATGTCGGCAAGCATACGGTGGGCATCGAGCGAGAACATGGGCTTCATGGACAGTTGACGCCGGGCGCGAGACAGGCGGTCCCAGGCTCGTTGGGCATCGCCGGTGTACAAGTCGATGTCGATGTGCCGGAGTAGGGCGAAGAAGGTCAAGATGGTCACGCCTAGCGACGCCCAGGGAACGAGTGCGACGTCTACATTAGAGCGCGCAGCTTCGATGTGGTCTTCGCACAGATCGACCCAGACACCGCCGTGAATGCGGACCTGACACGCAGAATACCGGTCTTGACGGGAAGTGGCGTCTGCGAGGTGGCGCGGTACTGTCTGACGGAGCTCAGAGAACCGTCCGGTTCGTGCCAAGGCCACCGTCTCAAGAATACCGACCGTGCTGCGGAGCCACGGATGGGGATTACCGGTTTCGTCGATGGATACGGCTGCGTTCTGGACGTGGTTTCGAATCTCCATCGGGCGCGCATTCATCCAGGCGGCACCCGCCGTTGCGAGGTGCGCAAACTGTTTGGCTTCGGAGCTGCCGACGTGCACAGAGACATCGTCGATGACGCGGCCGATCTGCTCGCACTTCGCGATGTCATACCGCCACCCCGACGTCTGGACGAGGTGCACGGCGAGGGCTTGAACCAAGTGAACCGACGGGGAATACTTGAGCGAACGGTGAAGTAGCTCGGCTTGCAGGGTTGCTGAGCGAAACGGACGCCACATGGACACGCCGACTGCGGCGTCGAACAGTGTTTGCAGTTGCTCCGCCTCGGACTCTGGCATTGGGGCAGCATCGAACTGCACTCGGAGCTTGTGGTCGCCGCTGTGATGGGACCAGATGAGCCGAGCGATCTGTGCCAGGAAGCGCTTCGGAAGCCAGCCCGAGACGTTGTCTAAGAGGGATTCCATGACGGGAAGTCCGTCTGATTCGAACGCCGCTGCCAGAAGAAGGCCCGCCGCCCGACGTCTGAGGCTGACTTGGCGGGCTCCGGACATGTCCTCAGCGAGGGCCAGGTACCGAACTGCCGCTTCCCGGGCACGCCGCGTAGCGTAGTTGGCATCTGCGAGACGCTGGACTTCGTTCGCCGTCAATGGCCGCACGTGCTCGAGTTGCAAGAGCAATGACCGAACGCGGCTCGGGTGCGGTGCCGCGGCGGTTGCGGCGGTTGTGAGCTCGTCCTCTGCCTCGCTAGACCGCCCGGCGGCGTGTAGGTGATGTGCGCGTTGTGCAGGTTCGACAAGATGGTCCGCAAGAGCGCTATGGGTCGCCTGAGGTGTCTTGAGGACTGCCGTGGTGGGCAGGACCACTCGTGGCTTTAGTGAGATCGAGAGTCCCTCGCCCCGGACGGACCACTCCACGCACTGCTGGCTGCGTAGGAAGCTGAGGGCGGCCGCCAACTGCGTCTGCGGCAACTCGGATGCGCGAACCAGGGTTCCGAGTGGAATGGGAGATGGGCAGATGCTGAGGACTCCGAGCAGCGCATCGACTCCCGTTGGGCTGTTCTGGAATGGAACGGGTGATTTCGTAATGTCTTGCCGGTCGGACACCTGATGCTCAACGACCATGGGGGTAGCTGCCACGGCGTCGCGAATAGCCTGGATAAAGGCGCTCTCGATACGTGTGCCAACGACAAAGAGCTGTGGAGACAAGCCGTCCTGGTAGGCGGATACCAGGGCGTCTCCCAAGAGCGTGCCGCTCGTGGACGCCAAGTCATCAGCCCCTTGAAACACAACGGGACCCAGGGCCTGGAGTCCCCGCCCGAGTGCCCCGACGCACGCCGCTCGGTCGGGATTTCCGGTGTGACCCGTTCTGGCAGCGACGGACGGAAAGAAGCGCGCGAGGGCGCTCTGATCGGAGGGAGTGCACCGTGCCGCCGCATACTCCGCGAGCTCTTCCAGCCCCTCGTAGGGCATCAAGCGACCCGGCGGGCACAGGACATGAACCGGTTGTAAGCCCTGCGCGCGTAGCGCTTGTAGCAGACTGTGCGTAGCCTGGATTGGACCCAGGGATGTGATGACCTGAATGTCCGGCAGACCGTTCCGATCGGCAAGCTTCGGCGGTGGCATGGCCGTGGACGGCGCGCCGCCTCGAAGGTCTGAAAGCGTGTTTTTTGCAAGATGCTGGATGCTTAAGCGCTGCTTGGGGTCCCGCCGCAGCAAGCCCTCGATGAGGAGCCCCAACGGGTGGTCAAGGCGCTTTGAGCCTAGGGGAAGGGAACCGGTAGTCAGCCAGTGCAAGGTGACGCCCAGAGCCCAACCGTCCCATGCGAACGTTGGAGAGGCTTCGATGAGGCTCTCTGGGGGTGCGAACGCGGGAGTGATGCCTACCCACGGCAGTCGAATGCCAGGACGAACAGCATGTCCCAGGTCCACTAAGATGGGCTTGCCTCCTGTTGAAATGCAGATGTTTGCGGGCTTGATATCGCCGTGGAGAACGTTGTTGTCGTGCAGGTGTCCGATGGCCTGAATCAACAAGTCCGCAAAAGACAACCACGCATCGTCGTCCCAGTCTCCTGTGCCCTCGAACACATCGAGGCTCGGGCCGTCGTGTAGGTCCATCACAATGGCGTGACTGCTGGCGCGTCGAACGTAGTCATAAACCCGGGTGACTCCCGGATGATTGATTCCGGCAATCAACGAGAACTCACGTCGAAATAGGGGACCACTGTCCCTGTCATCGAGCACTTTTACGGCGACCGGAAAGCCCAAGAGCGTATCGTCCGCCCGGTATACGCGGCTGGTCGCGCCACTACCGAGCAGAACCGCGTTGTCGAAGCGTGTGGAGTCGAGGGCGAGGATCGGGTTCATGCATGTTCACGAGCGCAAGGGTTGGCGTCATTTAGTTGAGCCGGCAGTGTACATGAATACGTTTTTCAGATTGGTTGATGAGACATCAGCGCGCCCCGAGTGGGGCGCGCAGACGACTAGCTCTTCTTCTGAACACGCCGGAATGGATGCAGGAAGCTGGCCAATGCTGGAGCATTGCGCGTCTGAATCCAGACCTTTCCGTGGCCGGTGAACTTGCAGACCAGTCCTTCTTTGGACAGGAACAAGCTCTTCATGCCGCCGGTCTTGCCAATGGTGAAGTCCACGGTCTCCTCGAACGCCACAATGTGGCTGGTGTCGACCGTGTAGCTGCCTTCAATGTCGACTTCGTGAATCGCGCCGTAGCTGGACAACCACAGGTCACCCGAACCCGTGCACTTGAGCATGATGACGGCTTCACCGCCGAAGAAGGCCTTTGCGCCTCCCCACTTGCTGTTCACTTCAATGCCGGGTGTGCTGGCGCAGTACGAACCGCGCTGGACCATGATGCCCATGCTGCCGTCGAGGGCCAGATGAATCATGTCGCCTGGAGCGCTTGGAGCGACGTCTAGGCGCTGTCCGTCACCCGTAGCAGTGTACGTGTTCAGGAACACGCTCTCGCCGCCGAGAGCGCGCTTGGCGGCGCCCAACAGGCCACCCTTCATGTTCGTGCTCATCTTGAGGTCAGGGTGCATGCCCATCATGGCGCCGGCCTCGGTCACAACAGCTTCGCCGCTGTCCAAGATGACGTGCAGGGATGCGTAGTCTGGCTTGTTTTCAATAGAGTGTTTCATGGGTTTAGCTGCTCCGCGGCGGAAGTTTCTGGCCCAACAATTTGCCGAACTCGTTCATGTTTCGCGTCTGAATCCACAGCTTTCCGCTGCCGGTGAAGCGACACACCAAGCCTTCACCCCCGAAGATGAACGCCTTCCAGCCACCACCGAAGCGGCTGACCTTGAAGGTCAAGGAGCTCTCGAAGGCGACGATGTGTCCGGTGTCCACAATGAACTCACCATCCACATCAATCTCTTGGATTCCACCAAAGGAGTTGAAGACGATGGGACCGGCGCCGGTTGCTTTGAGCATGACCAGGCCCTCGCCACCGAAGAAGGTCTTGGCGCCTCCCCACTTGGCAGAGGTGGTGATGGTGTCATCCGAGCACAAGAATGCGGTGCTCTGCATGTACAGGTCGAGCTCTTCCGCCAGGTCGTACACCGCGATGTCGCCAACGGGTGTGGGTGCGAAGGTCACATGACCCTCGCTGCCTTCGGCGGTGAAGCGGTTCTGGAAGAAGGACTCGCCAGCGACCATGCGCTTGAGGCCCTTCATGAGCCCGCCCAACATGCCGTCGCCCTTCTTTCCGGCAGACGTCTCCATCTTGACATTACTGCTCATGGATACCATGGCGCCACCCTCTGCAAGGATGGTATCTCCAGGTTCAATGTGCGCGATGGCCAACGCGTAAGCCGGCCGGTATTGAATTTCGATTCTCATGGCATGCCTCAGCGGAAGAAGGGAGTGAGCCAGCCCAGGAAGGACGACAGGTTTCGGGTCTGCATCCACAGCGTGCCTGTACCGGTGAATTCCATCACCAGGCCTTCGCCGCTGAACAACGTGCTCTTGAGGCCACCGGCTCGCTTGATGGCGTACTTCAGGTCGCCCTCAAACGCGACGACATGGCCGGTATCTACTCGGTATTTGCCGTCAATCTGAACCTTGGTGATGGCACCGTAGGCGTTGATGAGGACATCTCCGGTTCCACGACAGCGCAGGAAGAATGCGCCTTCGCCACCGAAGAGCATGGCAAAGCCGCCCCAGATGAGGTCGACATCAATGCCGGTTGTGGACGCCAGGTAGCTAGACGCCTGAACGGTGACGCGCCGTTCGCCGTCTAGACTTACGTGCTCGACGTCTCCGACCAGAGTCGGTGCAAGCATGACCTGCTCGCCGTCTTCTTTGGCGGTGAAGTGGTTGACGAACAACGACTCGCCAGCGAACCACTTGCGCATCAGACCGGTGAAGGCGGCCTGGATCCAGTCCATGAACCCACCCTTTCCGGTGCCGTTGAAGGCCGTGTCGACCTCCAGTTTGCTGGTCATGGCCACCATGGAGCCGGACTCAGCGATGATTTTCTCGCCTTTGTCCAGGGTGACTGTCGCCATACCGTAGGACGGACGGGCTGTTATCTCAATGTTCATTTCCACCTCATGCGGGAGCGCAGAGTGGACTGTGGCAGGGCGAAAGTCAATCGAGTGGTGTGGGGATTGGCGTTGCCCAGGAGCGATGCAAGGCGTAGACTGTTCACATGGCTCGACCTGCGCACAAGCTGCTTTCCTACCAAGACTACCTGGACCTTGAAGCCTCGACTGGCGTTCGACATGAGTTTCTGGAGGGCGTTGCGGTGGCCATGTCTGGTGGCACACTGCGCCATTCTCGACTGAAGGCTAAATTCTCGTACCGTGTTCAAGGCTGTCTTGGCGATTCAGGTTCGTGCGATGTGTACGATTCCGACGGCAAGGTTCGGTCGAGGGAGCTGGACTTCGCCAGTTACCCGGACCTGTCGGTGGTTTGTGGGCCTTTGGTTCGGCATCCGAACGACCCACACGCCATGACTAATCCACGGCTTCTCGCAGAAGTGCTCTCACCAAGCACCGAAGGCTACGACCGCGGCGACAAGTTCGACCACTACCGAAGCATTGAGACGCTGGAGCACTACGTCTTGGTCAGCACCAACGTGACGCGCGTGGAGCTGTTCTCAAGGCAGCACGACGGTACGTGGACGCTTCGCGTATTTGGTCCCGGACAGGCTCTCGTCATCGAGAACATGGGGATTCACGTGGCCCTAGACGACCTGTACGCGGATCTTCCTGACGAGGAACCGGCTTCAGCCTGAGTAGCGGTTGTGTTCGTTTCTGTTCCCTAGGTACATTCCGGCGTCGTAGTGTCCTGCGCTATGTTCGTGTTGGAGGTCTGCATGACCACGCGCCCGACTCTCAGCACCCTCGCTCTTTTGTTGATGACCGGCCTATCCGGTGCACAGGCCAACCCAGGAGACGCAGACGCTGACGGCGTTCTGGACGGAACTGACGTGTGTATCACCGTCCCGGACCCCGACCAGACGGACACCGACGGGGACGGACTCGGCGATGCCTGCGCTCACCCGACGGCCACCGTCGACCCTTCCACAGTGTTCCGTGGCGCCTATATCGGGGCCCGTTCGGTCGTTTCCGGAGGTGGCGTGGTCGAAGATGGTGCCGTCATCGGACGTGCTGTGACCATTGGCCCGAATGCTGTCATTGGCGCTGAGTCTGTCATCAGCGCGCAGAGCGTGCTCGCACAGGACGTTATCCTCGGAAATGGCGTGGCTATCGGGCTTGCCGCTACGCTGGATGCGGGTGTGCTCGTGGGCGACAACGTCGTGCTCGGACCGTTTGTGCAGGTGGGTGAGAACAGCCAGGTCGGCGACGGTGCGGTACTCGGGCGCTTGGTACAGGTTGGCTCGGACACAACTATTGGCGCTGATACCGTGCTGTCGCCGCTTGTGGACGTGGGGAACGACGTCGTGATCGGCACCCGGGTTCGCGTGCGACGTGGCGCACAGGTGGGCGACTCTGCCACCTTGGCAGACAATGTCCGCGTTGGGCGAGATGCTGTCATTGGCCCTGCTGGAACCGTCGGCTTGGACGGCGTCGTGCGTGGCGAGGCCACCGTATACACGGACCTACCCGAGGGTGGCTATCTGCCGCGTGGAGCCGTCTTGGGCACGCCACGCAAGAGCATTGTGTTGGTCGAAGGCACGCGCACCTGGTCGGATGGAACGGTCGCGTCGTCCTGTTTGGCCTACTTGCAAGCGAGCAATCCGAGCGAGACGTACATCGGGGACACCGGCGATGGCGTGTACCGCTTGGCCACATCCGGCGCGCCCTTCGATGCGACGTGCGACATGACCGGTGGCGGTTGGACGCTGGCCCTTCGCGTCGCGGCGTCGGGCAACACGTTCACATTCTTGTCGGCCCACTGGACGAACGAGACCACGCTCAACGCCGACAGCCTCGACCCGCTTGCTGACCTGGATGCCAAGTACCCAGCCTTCAATCAGGTGGTTGGCAGCGAGATTCGCGGCTGCCTACGCAACGTCTCCACTGCTGCGTATGGGTGCAAGACCTATGCGCTGCCGAACTCCCGCACGCTTCTCGACATGTTTGCCAACACGCCAGTGGGTAGCCGAGAGAACAGTCGCGGCTACTACTTCACCGAGAGCCGCGCCGAGCGCCTTCAGTGGCAGTCCATGTGGGGACGCCCGCCGGGTGAGAGCAGCACCTCCAACAACTACGTCGACTCTGCCATCAACATGGATGACGACCTGTCCAACTACCGCGCCCGGGTCCGGTTTGGCCTAGGACTGAACAACGAGGCCAACATCTATACCCTCAATGACGCCATCGGCTTTGGTGCGAGCGCGTACTACAACACCAGCGCGGGAGGGCTTGCCGAGTCGCCGTGGCGGGTGAGTGCGGGTGCGGCGATTGGTGGCACGTTGATTCGAACGCGTGGGCAGATCTGGGTGCGCTGACTGGAGGCAGACCGGGGTCCACTGACCCGCGGTCTGCACCGCTCCGTGCGCTGAGCAGAACTATGGCAGCTCGATAAACTCTGCGGAGATCTCGTAGTACGGCTGAATCAAGTAGACACCCGTGGGCAGAGTCGAGCCGTTGTAGGACGAGACCGGGATGAGCACGTCGGCTTCACCCTCCTCCTGAACTCCGTTGAAGTTTGCGTCATCGAACTCAATGGCGAAGTCTGCATCGACCTCGGCACCGAAGCTGTAGTCCAGGCCCAGGTATTGACCGCCCTGGCCGTCATTCATATCCGCGTAAAACCCGCCGCCGACAACGAACGGTGCCCAGTCGTTGTTCCATGCGGATTGACCGAGTTGTTGAATGACTTGGTTTTCGAGCTCGTCGGCCACTGGTGCGTCGTTGTTGTTTAGCTCAGACACCGCGATGCCAATGCCGGCGTCAGAGATACGCTCAATGAAGTCTTCCGTACCGCCGTACGTGTTGTCGCTCCACGACCACTCGTCGCAGTCGGTTTCGACAACCGATGCACTACCGGACGCTGGAGTGAAGCCGCCGTAGACATCAGAGCCGGCGGAATTGACCCAGTCGGCCTCTTCGGTTCGGGTGGTCTGCCGCCAGATGAATGCGCAGCTCTCACCCAAATCATTGCGAAGTTGCAGAACGACCTGTGGTTGTACAACGGTGCCGTCTGCGGTGTATTCCCGAATTTGGCCTGTTCTAGCATCCCAGCCGAACACGCCGGAGACGCTCGCGGCTGTTGGGTTGAGCGCGGGCCCAGCGGTTGTCACATCGGTCCCATCCGTTCCGTCAGGCCCGTCCGGAATGTCCGCTTGGGTGCCCTCACCGTCGTTGTCGTCGTCGTCGTTGTTGTTTCCGCCACAGATGAATCCCATGGAGATGAACGAGAGGGCGAAGAGCATTGCTGTGGTCTGAAAGCGCATGAAGGGTCCTTGCGTTGAAGTCGCGTCTGGGTGGCCGAGGGCCTGCATAGTTGTTCAGGTTGCCAAAAAGCCAGTCTCTAGCCGGATGTCGCGCCAGTGGTCGAATCCGTACGCACCGTTCAACGTGGAGGATGACGTGTCGTATGCTTCGGCGGGCGCCCGTTCTGGCAGGGGTCTCACCAAGACGTTCACGCTGGACTGTACGTGGATCCTTGCGCTACCTTGCCAGTCACTTCGGGAGCCTGTGTGCGCTGCATTCTTGTCCTATTGACATTGTCTTCGTCCGTCGCAGCCGCCCACCCCTGTGATGAGCTGTGGCCAGACGCCTGTGTCGACCCGTCGGTCGTTCTGGCGTCGGATGTCGCTATCGGCAGCGGAGTGGACCTTGGACCGTACCTACAGGTCGAGGCGGGGGTTGTGTTTGCAGGCCGGTCCACGGTCGCGGGTCGTGAGGTCGGGACACAACCGGTGCGGGTTGGCGTGGACACGGTGTTCGGGCGACGAACAAGCATTGGCTTCGACGCGTCCATCGGCGGAGGTGTCAGCTTCTTTCCCCAGGTGTCTGCTGGGCGGGATCTGAGCGTTGCTGACAATGTTGTTGTGGGTGTCGGCGTGGTTGCTGGAGACGGCGTTCGCATTGGCGAGGGGGCAGCGGTGGGCTCCCATTCGCTTGTCGCTGACCATGTCTCTGTGGCACCGGCGTCGCGCGTTGCCCGGTGGGTAACGGTGGGCGAGGGGGCCTCGGTTGCGGGCTACCTGGGACCTGGTGTGAGCGTTGGAGCGGAAGCGGAGCTGGACGCAGACGTGCGGGTCAACAGCGGCGCTGTGTTGGGTGACGAAGTGCGTCTTGGCGAGTCTGCGCGAGTGGGACGGTCTGCAACGGTGGAGCGTCGCTCTGACATTGGTGCGGGCGCCCGTATTCGTGCGGGGGCGAGTGTCTGTGAGGGCGCTGTGGTGGACGCCGGACAGGTCATTCGCCGCAACGAGACCTTCCCTGCGGACGGTAGCTGCGCGGTGTGCGACGGACCGGAAGACTGCGCGAGTGGTGTGTGCGACACAGACGGGACCTGTGCCTCGACCTGCGACGACGGCACACTCAATGGCGACGAGACGGGTGTGGACTGTGGCGGCCCGGAGTGTACAAAGTGCGCGATTGACATCACCTGTGACACCGTCACTGACTGCCTCTCAGGCTTCTGTGGTCTGGGTGAGGACGGTAGCTGTGGCACGTCCGTCTGCTTTGACGGTGCGCCGGAGGCCTGGGGTGCGGTGCTGACCTGTACGGTCAGTGATGGCGTCTCCTACGAAGTGCAGACCTTTGCTGATTCCGGTTCTTATTCCTTCACTCTCCCCGTCCCTGACTCCTCAGTGGACGTCTTGGTCGTTGCCGGTGGCGGCGGCGCAGGCGGAAGTGTCCGCAGCTCTGGCGGCGGCGGTGGTGGCGGTGCCGGTGGACTGAACTATCTACCTTCGTTTTCTGCGCTCCAGGGCGTTCCGTACGCACTCACGGTCGGCGGCGGCGGCGCTGCTGGAGTGGCGAGCACTCGGGGCTCCAACGGGGGGAACTCCACCTTTAATGGCGTGACGGTTGTCGGCGGCGGTGCGGGCGGTGCGGGTCGTGGCAGCGGAGCGCCGGCGAGCGGAGGCTCTGGGGGCGGAGCTGGCTACCAGGGCTACGGTTTCATGGCAGGAGCCGCCGGAATCGCCGGACAGGGCAACGCCGGGGGAACCCAACGGTACTCAAACTGGGCGGCGGGCGGTGGCGGTGCTGCAGGGGTCGGCCAAGACCAGGTTGCCGCTCCCGGCTGCGGCAGTCCACAGGGCTGTCCCGTCAACGGTGGGCTCGGCGGCGCGGGGCTGTCCTTTGACCTGACTGGAGCGGACGCCGAGTATGCGCGGGGAGGCAATGGCTCCATTGGGTCGGCGACGGACGGACAGACCGGCGGCCGAGGTACCGGAAACGGCGGCAACGGGAGCTATGCGGCGGCGAACGGTGGTCGGGGAGGTGCCGGTGGCATCGGTACTGTCGTGGTGCGCTACCCGGCACGGACGGCTGAATGTGAGGCCTGCGACGCCGCCGTTTCTTGCGACGAAGCCACGGACTGCCCGTCAGGGTTTTGTAGCGAAGACGTGGATGGAAGCTGCATCGACGCCGTTCAGTAGGCTACTCGTCAATCCGAATCGGCTCCCACGGCCCATTCAGAATCTCTCGGTACCAGGCCATCCAGTCGCCCTGCGCGCGCAGGTGGGCAAGCACGCTGTTCAGTCCCCAGTGCAGCCGCTGCGTCCACACCCACTCTGGCGGCAGGGCCATGTGGCGTAGGTTGGGGTTGTTGCGTGGGTCCACGAACTCCTTGCTGCGCGCGACGTACTCCGGGGTGTAGGTGAAGCCCGGAATCATGAAGGGCTCGTACAGGTAGAGCACCTGGGCCCACTGGGCGCGCATGTCGAAGTGCTTGTCTCCGACCATGCCGGTCTCGGGGAAGACTTCAGAGAATGCCTCGAAGTCATTGGCGATGATGGTGCGAGCCATACGTCGCCACACGTCGATAAAGTCCTTGTCGTAGGCGCGAACGCAGCCCCAATCGAGCAGGACGAGGGTGCCGTCGTCTTCAAACAGGTAGTTGCCGGGATGCGGGTCGCCGTTGAGTGCTCCGTAGCGGAAGATTCCCCGGAAGGATGCCTTGAACAGCTGCTCTGCAACAGCGTTGCGCTGCTCTTGGTTGGCTTGTTCCGCGAACGTGTAGAAGTCCATGCCTTCGCTGAACGCGGTGGTGAGCACGGTCTCGGTCGAACGTTCGGGAATGACCTCGGGAATGCGGACGCGGTCGTTGTTGAGTCGCTCGCGAAAGGCGGTCTGCCAGCGGGCTTCACGGTTGTAATCGCACTCTTCGAGAAAGCGGGCGCGCAGCTCGTCGACAATGGCAGGAGCGTCCACTTGGCTACCGAGACCGGCCAGGCGGGACAGCTTGCGCAAGGTGGCAAAGTCCGTTCGGAAGGTGTCTGCGACGCCTGGATACTGAAGCTTGACGGCCACAGGGCGGCCTTCGTAGGTCGCTCGGTGAACTTGGCCAATGCTTGCCGCAGCGATGGCGTCGTTGTCGAAGGCGTCGAACAACTCGTCCACCGTGCCGCCTAGAGACAGCTCCACGTCTGCTTTGAGCACCTCGAAGTCGATTGCGGCGCTTCCTTGCTGGAGTGCTCGTAGACGCTCGGCGGTGCTCTCGGGCAGAACGCCGTCCATGTACGACAGAATCTGCCCGACCTTCATGGCGAAGCCCTTCATCTCGTCCATGTGGCCAAGCAGAGACTCGCCAAAGTGGACGTCGTCGGATTCAGAACTTCGCACCATGCGTTTGGCGCCGGCAGCAGCCACGGATGTAGCAATGCGGCCGGTCTTCAGTCCACGCCTGAGCAGGCCCTTTTGGATGCCTCGCAGTCGGTCTCGTTTACCCATGGTCTAGTTCCAGTCTTCGGCATTGAGGTCGTACAGCTTCACCGGTGGTGGATTCCGGAGCTTCCACCAGTCCGATACGCCGCTGAGAGTGCGCTGCAGACGACGCGAGGACAAGCCGACCATGACACCGGTCAGATCGATCGGAATGCGCGCGAGGTCGCCGTCCATCCACCGAAGAACCATCACACCGACGGTGACGAGAACCAAGGCGGTTCGCGGGTCCTGGAGCATTCGACCGCTGATGAGCGGGCCGGCATTGCACACCACCGCGACCAGACAGAGCACGATGGCCATGGTCCCACCGCTGGTGCCGACAGCGCCAACGCCAAGTGCGATTCCAAGTGCCACCAGTCCCGAGGCCAGCGCGGAGACAAGCGTGATGCCTAGCAGGCCTGGTCGCCCGTACCAGCGCAGGATGGGAATGCTGATGAGTGCAATCGCCGCGAGCTGCAGAATGAGCGTCAGCAGGCCTTCGCGCGGTGCCAAGGCTTGAGTGAACGGCTGCCAGGGGTAGACGGATGTGCCCGACAAGTCTAATGCTAGGCCAATGGTCGAGCCGCGCGTCACCCAGTCGACCGCCGCACCAGCAGCCACTACGGCCAACAAGATGATGGTGGTCTGCGGTAGCTGGCTCGGCGTCTTTGGACCGGTCCCCCGGTGGGCCCAAGGCTCGAACGCAATCTGCGGGATGAACGGCACCCAGTGCAGGATGGCGGCGTTGTCCCATGCGAGCAACAGGGCCAAGAACGCGCCAAGACTGCCGCCGTATCCATAGGTGAACAGGCCAATGGCAATCGCACCCGCCACAGACAGAACGCGGGAGAGGGTCTCGGGACTCTTCAGCCGCTCAATGCGCTCGAGAAGGTTGATGCTGATGTGGCCGCCGTCTAGCGGGCGTACGGGCATCAAGTTTAGGACGCTTAAGAACAAGCCTATGGACCACATACGCTCAGCGAAGAGCCACGAATAGCTCCCAAGCTCGAGGCCCTGCTTCAATGCCAGTCCAAACAGTGCCATTAGGACGCTCATGGCGGGACCAGCGGCGGCAATGATCAGCCGATGGTTCGGCTTACGAGCCCGTGAATGGCTACAATACCCACCGAATCCATGCAAGAATACCGCCGGCTGCAGCTTGTAGTGACGCGCAGCGAACGCATGGCCGAGCTCGTGTCCCAGAATGCTGATGGTGACCACGGCAATCGTAATGACCGAGCCGAAGAAGCCCCACGCACTGCCTCTGCTGAAGGCAATGAACACGATGAGCAGCCACCATGCGGAGAAGGTGACGGGGATGCCACGCACCGTAAAGGCGTGCCATTCGTAGGAGGACCGGGCGGAAGGCAGACTCATACGGGCTGACCTACCCGACTAGCCCACCGGTTGCTCGTCATGGCCGGTCGGACCCTCGCCAACGGCGAGCAATGACCGCGACGGGTGGCTGGTTTGGCTACACCTCGTCGACCGCTTTCGGTTCGATGGCGGCCCCGGTGCGGCGACCCGTAGGGCACGGGCGATACCCGTCAGCTCACTGCGGCTATTCCCCGCTCTACCGCCGGTCGTGCGGTGAAGCGGTCCCGATAGCTCACCACCCGCGGGTAGTCGGACAGAGCCTCGGTCACCGGGCCTCCGTAGTAGTCGAGCGCGCTGATCCACGGTGCGATCATGATGTCGGCGATGGAGTACTCGTCGACCATCCACGAGCGGCCGTCAAGCCGAGTCTCCAGTACAGCGAGCAGGCGCTTGGCCTCGCTCGTGTAGCGCTCGGTCGCGTAGGTGTGCTCCTGATCCTTGGGGGCGAAGGCCACGAAGTGCCCATACTGGCCGAACATGGGCCCGAGGCTGCCTGCCTGAAAGAACATCCACTGGAGAACTTCGTTGGCCTTCGCGGGGTCTTCCGGCAGCAGTTTGCCGGCCTTGGTCGCCAAGTAGTGAAGGATAGCGCCCGATTCCATGATTGCGAGGGGTTCGCCACCGGGACCCTTGGGGTCGATGATCGACGGAATCTTGTTGTTTGGGTTGACCTTGAGGTAGCCGGGGTCGTGCTGCTCCTGCTTACCGAAGTCCACCTTGTGAAACTCGTAAGGCAGCTCAAGCTCTTCGAGGACGATGCTCGCTTTGACGCCGTTGGGCGTGCCGAGTGCGTACAGCTGAATGCGGTCGGGATGTTCGACGGGCCAGTGTGATGGAAAGATGGACATGACGGCTCCTTGGTTGTGTTGATTGTGGCTCTGGTGCGCTGTGCTGCTGTAGCTTCTCGCCGTGGACCCAGTCAGGCTTCTGGCAGGGATTCGCCCACGGGCGGAGTCGCCTAGGACGCCGTCGGCGACGATCTCGGCCAGCGATGGCGGCCTGTCGAAGGCTCTCTTGTGCTGTGCCGTGAACGCGAGAACGGCATCGTCATTTTGGGTAACGGACCCCGCCTCAAGAACGGTGGGCGCTCCAGTCGGGGGGACCACTCTGCCCCGCTACTCGCCGCCCTCTGTCTCTTCTGGCTCGGTCTGGTCGGGCTCGGTCTGTTTCACAGGTGCTGTCCCCGTCACCTGACGCCACAGGTACCGGTACGCCAGGGTGCTCATGAACGCGCGCTGCTCATTGTTGGCTGCACCCCCGTGACCACCCTCGATGTTCTCGTAGTAGGTCATCGGTGCGCCGGTCTCACCGAGCAGATGGGCCATCTTGCGGGCATGGCCCGGATGCACCCGGTCGTCTTTGGTGGACGTGGTGAACAGAATGGGCGGGTAGTCGGCGGTGGCGTCGACGTTGTGGTAGGGCGAGTATTGCTGCAAGAAGGCCCAGTCTTCCTCGACATCCGGGTCGCCGTACTCGCCCATCCACGAGGCGCCGGCGAGCAGCTTGCTGTATCGCTGCATGTCGAGCAGGGGGACGGCGCAGTGGATGGCACCGAACAAGTCGCCGTAGGTGGTGAGCATGTTGCCCATCAGCAGGCCGCCATTGCTGCCGCCGCGTGTGGCGAGCTGGTCGTGGGTGGTGACACCTCGGGCCACGAGGTCCCGGGCGATGGCAGCGAAGTCCTCGTACGCCTTGTGCCGGTTTTCGCGCAGAGCGGCCCGGTGCCAGGAGGGGCCGTACTCGCCGCCGCCGCGAATGTTGGCGACGACCAATACGCCGCCTTGCTCGTACCAGCCGATGCCGCGGCCGGCCGAGTAGCCGGGCAGTAGCGAGACCTCGAAGCCGCCGTAGCCGTACAGCAAGGTGGGCAGGCCGCCGTCTGGAATGTCGCGCGGGGCGATCTGAAAGTAGGGCACCCGGGTGCCGTCTTCGGACGTGGCGAAGTGCTGCGTGACCTCGTGGTCAGGCGCATCAAACCGTGACGGGGAGGACCGCAGCGTCTCCAGCTGGCCACCGGGCGTGATGAGGCCGTAGGACGACGGCGTGAGGAAGTCGCTGTAGGTGACCCACAGGTCGTTGCGGGTGTCCGAATCCACAGCGGACAGGGAGACGGTGCCGAGCTCGGGCAGGCCGGTCATCTCGGTGCGGGTCCAGGGCTTGCGCACCGATTTCTGTGGAGTGATCTGCACAAACGTGCTGCGAACGTCTTCGAGCAGTCCCAAGATGAGGTGGTCCTGGGTAACGGTCCATGTCCGCAGGCTTGTGCTCTGGGTTGGCTCGAACAGGACCTGGACCTGGCGCTTGCCGGTCATCCACTTCTTAAAGTCGGCGACGAGCAGGGTGCCGGCGGCGTAGGTGGTGTCTCCGATGGTCCAGTCTTCTTTGGGCTCGAAGTAGATGTGGCGCCGCACCACGTCGGCATCGGTAGTGTCGGGCTTGTCGATCCGAACGGCCTCTCCGTCGTCTAAGAAGTACATCTCGTTTTCGAAGAAGCTGGGCGAGCGGTACGCGAAGTGGCGCTCGTACCCTGGGGTGTCGTCGAAGTAGGCGCCGGCTGACACGTCGGTCTGCTGGCCTTCGAAGGCGATGGGGGCTGACGCCAGGTCGGTGCCGCGACGCCAGATTCGGGAGGTGCGCGGGTAGCCTGAGTCGGTGAGCGCGGCCTCGCCGACGTCGGTGCCCACGTAGACGGTATCTGAGTCGATCCAACCGATATTGGACTTGGCTTCTGGTAGCTCAAAGCCCCCTTCGACGAAGGAGCGGGTCTCAATGTCGAACTCGCGAACAATGTCGGCGTCCGAGCCACCCGGCGACAGTGAGATCAGGCAGCGCGTGTAGTCGGGGCGAAGGCACTGGGCCCCATGCCACACCCAGCGCTCACCGTCCGTCTCGGACAAGGCGTCGAGGTCTAGGACCACGTCCCATTCGGGCTCGCCAGACCGGTAGCTCTCCCAGGTGGTGCGGCGCCAAAGCCCCTGTGCGTGCTCGCTGTCCCGCCAGAAGTTGTAGAGAAAACCACCTCTCTCGGAGACGTATGCGATTTTGTCATCGGAGTTGAGGGCAGCGGTGATGCGCTCCTGCATTGTTTGGAATGTAGGCTCACTGGCGTAGGCATCGACGGTCTCGGCATTCCGTTCCCGAACCCAAGTCAGGGCCTGTTCGCCCTCGACTTCTTCGAGCCACAGGCGCGGGTCGTCTTGGGCATGGGCAGTGTTGAGTGCGATGAGCAGGGTGAGCATAGGACCTCCGGATGCGAGCCGGCTCTTTAGCCGTCTGACTCCAACAGGGCGATGTGCCGACTCGCACGGGTCGTCGGGCACCCCCACCTGGGCATCGCTCTCGCTGGCCCGGACCGTCAATGCGAGGCCGTCGCTACAGGAGCCTGTGCTTGGCCGTTGCGGTTGGGCCATGGCTTACCCATCCAAGGGGCGTACTTAGGGCGGTTGCGATGGCCGTAGGGAGGTCGTCGACCGGTCGAAGGCCACAGTGAACACCGTCCAAATGGGAGCTGGATGGGCCGATGTTGGTCGTGGATTCATACTGTTCGACAACGAGTTTTTCAGGAAGCACGACGTCGCAATGGGTCACCGCCAATACATCCACAGGACTGTGCTTCAGGGCGTAGCGCAGCAGAGGCAGGTCTAGCGGTCCACGACGGAAGACGCCCTGCCACCCGCGGTCATGGTTGTGGGGCTCCGGCAGGACATCCCACGCGGGGTCGTGAGAGGGGAGGGGACCGTTTCCATGCCGTGTGCTGTAGGTACGGGTCACACCAATGGCGGTGGCGGGACGTCCCAGAAGGCGTCGCGCATGGTTGCTGGTGCAGTCGGACCAGGTGGTGTGGGGCTGAAAGCCGTGGGTCTCGTCGAGAAGAATGCCCTGTGCTCCCTCCGCTACGACGGTCTGTGCGCCTGCGATATGACGTGCGGTGTTGTTGGCCGAGCAGACCTGAAGCGACAGGTCCCGCCACAGCTGTAGGATGACGTCGACGGCGTGCGGGTCAACGAGCCACGCCCACTCCTGTCTCGCGGCAGCCGTCGTCAGCGATTCTGCCTGGCGCAGCTCATGTCGCTTGCGACGTTGTTGGTCGACTAGCGCCTGCCGTAAACGCCTAGGATTCGCCAAATCACGGGCTCTCAGCACGTCGTCGTGGGTCAGAGCGTCTCCTACGCACTCGCCAAATCCCACACCACAGGTGCCATGTGCGGCATTTCCTCGCATCAGCTCTCGCAGGCGTCCACCGGCCTGTTGAAACGGGGTGATGAGGCACGCCCGCTCGTCGACCCACAGGCGGTCGAAGGCATCGTCTACCCCCACGCTCTGGAGGTGGGCTTCTTCGGCGACGAGAGCCAGTGGATGCAGCACGAAGGCGGGCCCCAGCAGCGTTCGCACTCCCGGTACGAACGTCCCAGAACCGAACTGCGAGAAGGTGTGGTGGCGTCCGTCTGGTGTGACCACGTTGTGGCCCGCTTGAGCCCCACCATTGAAGCGGACGACGAGGTCCGCTCCTTCTTGCCGACACAGGGTGTCGACCATGGTGCCTTTGCCAGCGTCACCGAACCCAAGGTCGACGACGATGAACGCGCTCAGCGGTCAATCCCACTCTTGCCGCTGCCGCTGGGCAGTGCGGGGCTGGTCATTGTGGGACGGGGGGCGCCATCACGGGCGATGCTGGCAGCGAATGGCGTCAGTGCTCGAGCAACCGCTTGCGCCCGTTCTGCACTGACACCAGCGGCTTGTAGACGACTGATGAGCTCACCTAAGTTGGCGGCGCCTCCTTCTAGGAGCGACACCAGGCCCGCGCAGATGTGGGACGTGTCGTCTGGGGTCTCCATGACCACCACCCGGTCGCCCAACAAGTCTCGCCACTGACGGCCGACCCGCTGACCCCGTTCGGGGTCGGGAATGAGATAGAAGACCTCGTAAGTACGGCCTACTTCCTCGATCATGTCCTGAATTCGGATGTCATCAGCGGGTGGGGTGCCGAGGGTGCGTTGGATGTGGTTGCGCGAGACGACCGTGTTGGGTGGCTCGTCTCCAGTGATGAACAGGTAGCCGCGCTTGCCGCGCTTCTCGACGCAGTCCAGTGCCGTGTGTCGGGCCGCTACGTACATGGCGAGCTCGTAGCTCTCGTCCCCGCCGCCACCGCCGCCTTCCAGGTACATAGACGTCAGCCACTGGTCCATCAGAGCAGCGGTCGACTCGAACTGGCCGACCTGCAGAGGGGCCCGGTCACCGCCGGCGTAGCCAACCGCCATGAACATGACCTGCGGGTCACCGACCTGGGCTTGTTCCATGGCACCCATGAACTGCGGAAGGGTGTGCGTAGCCAGTCGAGCCGGAATTTCACCCATAGAACCACTGACATCTAGGGCGAAGATGATTGCGATGCTGTTTGGATTCGTCTCGCTGTCACGGGATTCGCGCTTGCCCAAGTTCATGGGGTCCATGGATGGATGGCACGTCCGCTGGGTGAATACTTCACCTTGTGAGCGGCCTTTTCGCGCGTTTGTTAGCGCCTGGTGTGCGCTGTGACTGTACTGACCGTAGCCCATGAAACCTCCAATTTCGGCCTGCATGCAAGCACGCCGGTTGTTCTAGTGCCAGCCGTCAATGTCTATGGGGCTGTACTTGCCTGGACCATAGTCGTGCTTTGCGGCTGTGTTTATCTGTGAAAGATGCGCCTGTGCATCGCTATAGTGACCGTTCGCTGCGCGAATCAGGGCTGCGCGGAAGGTGGGTGGCAGCGTGGTCTGCTTGGAACCGAAGCCCGCTCCACCTGCCCACAGGACCGACCACGCTGCCATGGCAATGTCGCGGCTCGGCGTACCGGATGGCGGTGCGGATTTGAACGCTCCGCGCCATGCGTGCGCCTGCCCCCGGACCGTTTCTCCGACCTTCCCAGAGAGCGTAAATCCCACCATCATTGCGCCGTGATTTTTCGGATGCACCAAGATATGGGAGGGAGTAAGTGCATTGTGAACAACACCGTTTCGGTGCATCCACACCAGCTGTTCGAGAAGTCGCTTGTACACCCACACCAAAACTCGGCCTGACAGACCCTGTGTTGCGTGCTGTGCGTGGATGGTTTCTAGGCTCAACTGGAAGCCGCTGCGCCAGGCGTATGCGGTGACGAGTCTGTCGCGGCCCGCGATGGCCCGCGTCCCGATGGCGATGGGTTCGGGCAGTCTCGTCGCAAAATGCGTCGTGGCTGGGTCGGATGCTTCTGTGAGTCGTTTTAGCGCCTCGTACTCCCGTCGCAGCAAATCGGTGTCTGCCTCGGCTCGTTGGACCTTGATTACGACCGCCTCGCCTAGTCGCATTGCCCATCTCGCTTTGTAGACGTTTGCGCTGTCTCCTTGGGCCAATTGGCCCTCTAAGACGTATGTCCTGCCATTCAAGTTGAGTCTCGGGCGGCCATCGTTGGGAGTCGATGAGATGACCTGGCCTATCAATCGACCTGGTGCATTTTGTGCGCCGCAGTGTGGGCACACCAACACGATCTCAGTCCAGGGTGCATCGAGAGGAGCACCGCAGCTTTCGCAAAATAGAACACGCATTTGTGGACGCTACAGCAAGTGGCGAGCGCCCGAAAGGCATTCGGATTTTCAGCGGCTGGCTACGCGCCGAGCAGCCCGAAGCTCCAGCCGTAAACGCATGCGGCTATGCAAACAACCACCGTGACCGTGTACGGAATGGCAGAGCGCTGGGCAGGATCGGCAGCCGCCAGCGCCAGCCCGGTCGCTAGCCCGAAGGTGTGCGCGAGGGCGTCAATTCCTGGAATCAGCCAGCCGATGGCGAAGTTCAGTGCCAAGAATATCCCGAGTACGGGCCCCATCAGTCGGCGGTCTTCGGGGTCCCATTGGTCCCGATGCACAACGCCGAGCCACACGCCTGCGGCCAAGAGCGCGAACGCTCCTCCGCTGGCCCCGTCCGACTGAATCACGCCGACCTGCCACCCCAAGAACGACGCGACAACACCCCCCAGAGCGAACCATGCGAGCCAGCGTGCGGCACCCAGTACAGGCTCCAGCAGGCGACCCAGCGCGTACAGGGACGCGGCATTGATGAGGAGGTGCAGCGCGTCCCCATGAAGGAGGACACTGGTGAACAGCCGCCAGTACTCGCCGGTGCGAAGGGGAATGCGGTGTTGGCCGCCGACCTCCATCCGCATCCACATGCCGCGGTCGAACAGCAGGGCGTTGACGACGGACACGTCTTCGACAATCGCGTAGACCACTCCGGTCACCACATGAACGCCGACCAGCACGCCGATGAGCGCCCAGGTGGCGGGTAATCGTGAGGGTGTCTCGGTCGACCAAGGGGGCGTCGGTTCAGTCGTGGTCATTCAGGTGTGGACAGTGTCCACGTCCCGTGGCTGACCCAGGCGGCCCAGCTCCACAGCGGGTCTCCTCTCTCCCGTGCGGCGAGCTGTGCCGTTCGCATGGCGTGTTGAACGGACGCACCGTCCACCAACGCGTCGTAGAAGTCAGACATCAGCTGCGCGGTCGTGTCATCCGGCACCCGCCACAAGCTCAGCACCACGCTGTCGACGTCATCCAGCGCCTTGCGCAAGCCCAAGACACCCACGCCGTCCAGCTGCATACCCAGACCGGTCTCGCACGCGGAGAGTACGACCAGGTCAGCGGTCATGCCGTCGATGTCGCGCAGCTCTTCGGCGGTGAGCAGTCCGTCGTTGTTGTTCGCCTCGCTCACCACGATTCCAGACGTTGCCATGGGGGCGTGAAAGCGTGCGAGCGGGTCTTCTGCAGGGGCGTCACAATGGTGGTCGGCGACGAAGCCGTGTGTCGCGAGGTGGACCACTTGGTGGGAGCGTAGGGCGTCGAGTACGGAGGTCTTGCTGACGCTCTCGGGTGTGGGTTGAACCGATTGCCACTGTGGGTGACGCGCCAGTGCGGCAGACACCTCGGCGGCTTCCGTCGCGGTACCAGGCAGGGGACTGAAGCTCGACGGAATGCACGAGCTTCCTCGGGAACCGGGGCCTTCGCGGCCGTCAAAGGCCAGTCCGCCCACGACATAGCCGGACAGCTGTTCGGTCTGGGAGCTTGGATCGGCGAGCAGGCGAGACGGTGCGTCGAGAGTGACGAAGGCATGGCGTTCGATCAGCGACGTAGAGCCGTCGGACAGTGTTGCGAACGGCACATGGGTCATGCCACGAAGAGGCACGATGTAGACGGTCTCGGCGTCTCCGACGGCGGCCTCCAGTGGCTGCCAGATGAGCTGATACAGCGACGCGCTGACGCTCTGTGGCGGCTCAGCATGTGCCGAGATGGCGCGCCTCCACTGGGTGATGACGCGGTCGGTCTCCTTGGAGTCGGACAGGCCATGGCGTGTCACTGTACAGTCGTCTGGGTCCACGACCAACGCGGTATAAGCGGCGTTTACGCCCGCGATACCCTGTGGGACGATGTGTACATAGCGGCTGTTTGAGGGGAGCGCGTCGCACAGCATGGCCAAGGTGGTGGGCTCGAACGGACGCATGGCACCGCGGACTGCGCGCTCCTCAACGTCACGCCGTGCGATGGCTGTCTGGAGGGTTTGTTGGCTGACATCCGGTGCGAGCAAGGCGGTTGCGACGTCTTCCCGAGCTTGGCGGAGCGACTCCCGTTCGCTGTCTTCCTGGGCAACCGCTTCCCACCGTCCGGCATCCCGCAGAAACATGGCGAACTCAAGGACCGCTTCAGGGGATGGACTGGTCATCGCGGTCAGTGCGAGCAGATCATTGTTGCGTCGGATGGTGGAATACCAATCAATGGTAGACATCTGTCCACGCGTCTGGAGCAAGTGCTCTCGTCGTTCGATGAGCTCTTCGTTCACCATGTCCCAGGCTTCCTGGGTGCGACCTGCGGAGGCAAGGGCCCAGGCCTGAGCGGAGTGCGCGCTGGCGATGGGAACCACTCCCCCAGAGCGCTCTGCTTGTTCCAATGACTTGGCGGAACGGCGCAGTGCGGTGTCGGTGTCGCCCGCCGCCATGGCTGTCTTCGCTGTGGTGGCGTAGGCCATGGCTCGGTCGTGCGGAGGAGCGTAGTCCTGTGCGTCAGCGACTCCCTCCAGTGCGTCGGCTCGTTGAGAAGCATCCGGTACATCACAGTATTGGGCCGTCCCGACAAGGCGGGTCAACGACAGGATAACGACGGGTCCATCGTCATTAAACGGGTTCTCCTCCCGGTCGATACGCTCGAGGACGGCGAGCGCCTCGTCGCACTGCTGCAAGTAGGCGGCTGCGTGAACTTGTGTCGAGAGGGCGCGTAGACGAAGCGGATGCCCGGCAGGCACAATGTCGGCGTAGATGCCTGCAGACCGGCGTGCATAGTGCAAGGCTGCGGCGTGCCGGTCGGCGGCAGAGGCGGCGACGGACGCAGAGCGTAGGAACTCCGCGACCTCGGCGCTGGCGGGTCCGGTGATGGCTTCTTGGATGGTGATCGCGTTCTCAACGGCGTCCAACACCTCCGGATAATGACCGCCCAACGAATGGTATGACTGGCCGAGGTTGTGCCACGCGGTTGCGACATGCGGGTGGGTATCGCCATGAAGTTCACGCTCGAGTGCGAGGCCTTCCTTCTGGAGAATGACCGTGTCCTCGAAGTGCCCCATGGCCGCCGCGACTTCGGCGCGAAGGTCCAAGATGAGAATCCAATACTCGGGATTCGGGTTGTCGAAGTTGGACAGTTCAAGGATGGACGTGGTGGTGATGTCCAGAGCTTCACCGGCACGACCGAGCTGTACTAGTGCTCGCCCACGGCGAATCTCGTTGTTCAGCAGACCGTCTTGGTCGTCATTGAAGTGCTCGGCGGCGTCTTCGAAGTTGACCAGCGCTTCGGAAAAGCGGCCAGCCATCATGAGGTATTCGCCGCGCTCGGAGATCAAGTCACCCTGGATGTCGTACACATCGATGGCAATGGCCATCTCCATGTGCTCGAGCGCGTCGCCAACGTTGCCCCACTCGGACGCTGCACGGGCCGCGAGAATAGCGTCGTCTTCGACGTACCATGCCTCTGCCCCTCGACTGATATCGATGGCGAGGGCTTGCTCGGCGGCGGCCTGCGCTTCCGCGAACTTTCCGACCTGAAAGAGCACTGTGGCGTACTGATAGGTGACCATGCTGGGCCACTTGGACCGTGATGGAAAGGCGGATGCGAGTGCTGCAGCCTGGGCGAATCCGGCCTCCGACTCGTGGACCTGTCCGGCTTCATACAGTTCTGTAGAGGCCCGGAATGCACGTTTTGCGACGTGTCGGGGGGACTCCGCTGCGGCGTTCGTCAGGGGTACACCCACGAGAACGACGACCAGAGTCAGCCGCGTGCTGAACGGGTTCCAGGCTGACGATGGTGGGAAGCGCTGCACCGGCCCACCCTAACCGCACCCTCGTCGATTTGACGCGACGAGGGCAATGGCTCGCTAGTTGTTGGCTTGGTACTGCTGAATGAGCCGGTCGATCGAGCCGAAGCTCTTGCTGCGACCGTCGCGTGTCCAGTTGCCGTATTGCACCTTGGCTCCTGGGTCATCGCCGTATGTCCGCGAGCCGCCGCCACTGGCACCAAGGGTCTGTGAGCCCTGACCAGTAGCGAACTCGATGTGGGTGACGCCGTTGCGGCCTCGGTAGAAGACCAAGTCTCCGCGCTGCGGCGTGTTGACAACGGGAATGCGGTTTCGGATACCCGCTGCGGTGTCGTCGCCCCACTGGATGAGATTGGTGTTCTGACGGAGTACGTAGAGCACGAAGCCCGAGCAGTCGAAGGTACCGGGTCCGTCCGCTCCCCACGAGTACGGCGCTCCGAGATGGGACTCGGCGGCAGCCATGACGGCCTCTCGCATGTCCGCATACGCTTCGTTTCCGGCGAAGTTCTCACCCTGGCCTCTGCCTACGTTCAGGTCAGCTGCAGAGATGTCCTTGCTGGCGCCGTCATTGAGCTTGGCGGCGGTTCCTGCACCCACAACGCCGTCGGTACCCAGGCCGTTTGCGCGCTGGAAGGCAACCACTGCGTTGCGTGTGCCGGCACCGAAGACGCCGTCAACGGTCACCGAGGCGCCCTTGCTGTTGAGCAGTGTCTGTAGGGCGCTGACGATTCCGCCGCGGCTATTGAACGACAGCGCGGGGTCGCCGGTGACTTGGGTAGTCGGTGCCGGGCCGGCCAAGTTGTCGGGGCGTGCAACGGGTCGCCTGGAGGATCGATTGAGCTTGCCTGCGGTCGCTGCTCCTGCGATGCCGTCGACAACAAGGCCGACCGACCGCTGAAAAGCCATGAGCGCTTTGCGTGTTCGGGGGCCGAAAGAGCCGTCTACGCCGATGCCCAATCCATGAGCATTGAGGAGGGTCTGGAGCGAGCGTACCTGCCGTCCTGTGGTGCCTTGGCGGAGCACAGGACTGCCAGTCCAGCTACCCACTGTGTGGTCGCGGTGCAGGTTCGCTTCGCCAGCGCTGGCCGGCTGCAACGATGGCGCAGCGCCTTCAAAGCCAGCTTGTGCCCAAGTCCGGAACGACCGTCCAGCCGACTCTGCCTGGGCTTCTCCAGGGTCGCCTTCAACGTCCAGCTCCGTCTTTCCGGACCCGCCACCGGCGAGGGCATGGGCCGTCTCATGAGCGGCGGTCTCAATGAAGTCGAGGTCGTCGATGTTCTCGTCGACACCCTGTCCAAAGGCCATCTCGGTGCCTTCGGTGACGGCTCTGGCCCCAAGGGCTGTGTTCTTTGCAGCGTCCTGAGTGGCACTCAGCCCGTCTAGAGACGTACCAAAAGCAGCGGCGAGTGCACTGTTTAGGATGCTCGACTCAAAGGGCCCAGCCGACTTTTCGGTGGTCTCGATTTGCTCGGCTGCGTGAGCATTGCTGACTGCAGCGCCGTCGTCGTTCTTCTCAGCGCCTGCTTTGGCGGCAGATGACGGCTCTGTACGCCGTCGAAAAGACATTGCGGACATATGTTCTCCAGAAAAGTCGCCAAAGGGCGTAGGAGAAACATAGCAAAGCGGCGCGAGGCTGCCTGTAAAGAATCACTCGCCTTTCTGCCTAGTGGCAGGTCGGCAACGATTCATACAGTGCGTTCTTAGACCGAAACCGCAAACTCTCGCAGCACGTCGTTGAGCGACGTTTTTCGATCTGTGGACGCCTTGCGGCGACCGATGATGAGGGCGCACTGCAGATCGTAGGTGCCCGCAGGGAAGGTCTTTGGACGTGTTCCGGGGACCACAACACAGTTCGCAGGCACGCGTCCCTTGTGAATGACCTCTTTGGAACCGGTGACGTCGATGATGGGGGTGCTGGACGTCAGTGTGGTGCCGGCGCCAATGACCGCGCCTTCTTCGACGACCACGCCTTCCACAACAATGCTTCGTGAGCCGATGAACGCGCCGTCTTCAATGATGACAGGGTTGGCTGAGAGGGGCTCTAGGACGCCACCAATTCCCACCCCGCCGGACAGGTGAACACCCTTTCCAATCTGCGCGCAAGAGCCTACGGTGGCCCAGGTATCGACCATGGAGCCAGCACCGACGTAGGCGCCAATGTTGACGTACCCAGGCATGACAATGCAGCCGGGCTCTAGGAACGCGCCGAAGCGGATGGTGCCCGGTGGGACCAGACGAACACCCTGCTCGGCGAGGCGGGTCTTGAGCGGGATCTTGTCGTGGTAGCGGTAGTCGCCGTAGCTACCCTCCACCATCTTGGAGGTGCGAAAGCAGAGTAGAATGGCCTTCTTTAGCCAGTCGTTCACGACCCACTCGCCGCTGGTCTTCTCAGCAACGCGGACCGCTCCGGTGTCCAGCAGTTCCATCACAGCCTGAACGGCGTCTGCGTCTGCGTCGCCCGATTCCCAGCTGTTTTCGATGCGTGCTTTCAAGTCCTGCATGTCTGTCTCCAAGTGGCGAGCCGTCTAACCGGTTGACGACCCCTGCCTGTGACGACGGAAAAAGCGCTTCGGGCATGTGCCCGAAACGCTCTACAGGAGTTCGATACAAACGTGGTGGTCGACGGCTGTAGGGGGCAGGTCGACGGCATGTTCCATGTGGAACAATTTGGCCTACAACACCGTGACTGGGCGGTTCTATCGCGTGGCTAGCCACGCAACGAGCTCGTCCGCTCCGCCAATATGTGCACCGTCCACGAACACCTGTGGTGTGGTTCCTGCGCCTGGAATGGCTCGCAAGATGCGCGGGGATGTCGACAGCTCGGCGTATCCGAGACCGGCATCGGTGAGGGCCTCCTTGGCGCGTGCACAGTGCGAACAGCCGGGCTTGGTGAACAGGGCGACGTCTGGAACCTTAGTGCCGTCGAGCCAGTCGAGAACGGTGTCAGCGTCGGACACGCTGAAGGGGTCTCCCGGAACTTCCTTCTCAACGAAGAACTGCTCGATGACGCCGTCGTTGACGACCATGGCGTAGCGCCAGGAGCGCTTGCCGAAGCCAAGGTCTTCCTTGCCGACCAGGAATCCCATCTTGTCGGTGAACTCGCCGTTTCCGTCTGGGACGAAGGTGATGTCCGGCGCGCCCTCAGCGTCTTGCCAAGCGTTCATGACGAAGGTGTCGTTGACGCTGACGCACAGGACGTCGTCAATGCCAACGGCCGAGAACTGTGGCTTGAGTTCTTGGTAGCGGGGCACATGAGAGGCCGAGCAGGTCGGTGTGAAGGCACCTGGCAGGGAGAACACGACAACACGCTTTCCAGCGAAGTAGTCGGCGGTGGTCTTGTCGGCCCAGTCGTGTTCGGTACGAGTGTGGAAAGTGACGTCGGGTACGCGGTCGCCAATGTTCAAGTGGTCCATGTTGTCTCCAATGTGGGCAGTGCCCAGAGTGTGTGTGGCGTGGTCTTTGCGAGGGTCGTGCCAAGAATCTCCATCGACCGAACCCTGGAAATGCGGGTGTTGACGAGCGACTTCAACGGAATATCGTTTTCACGTACAACGATACTTCGCTACAACGATACTTCGTTGTGGAGGGTGTATGGCTGTGCGGACCGAGTGGGTGCAAGATGCGAACTTGGACGGCCTCGCCAGGCTCGTTGGTACGCGAAACACCGCAGAAGTATTGGAGCAGGCGCTTATTTCGCTTCGTTCGCTGATGCCGTATGACTTGGCGGCGGTCCTGCGTCTTCGGGGAGATGAGCTGGTGGTGGAGGCGGCATCTGGACCGTTGGCGTCCGATGTTGTGCGGTCGCATCGTCTGTCGCTCTCTAAGTTTCCGACCATCCAGCGAGCGCTGGAGCTGCGGCATCCCATTCCGTTGGAGGAGCATCACCACGGGAGTGAAGAAGGCGACCCCTACGACGGCATTCTGGACCTCCCACACGGCCATTCCTGCATGGTCGTTCCACTGTTTTCCGGTGGCGAGAACCTTGGTGTCATCACTCTGGACCGTTCGTCGTGTGGCGTGTACCCCCAGGGACAAGTGGAGCTTGCAGCCGTGGTCGGGCAGCTTGTGGCGCTCGCTCTTCGCTTTGCGGACCAGGCTGAGCTGTTGGACCGCTATCGGTTGCGGTTGAAAGAAGAGAACCGACTGCTTGTGGAGGAGACCGGTGCGGATGCCGCGACAAGACGCTTGGAGTCTGCGGTATCGGCGGCCATGCGGGAGCTCGCGCATCTAGCGCGCCAGGTCTCGGTGACCGACCTTCCCGTGTTGGTGCAGGGGGAGACCGGAACGGGCAAAGAGGTCGTGTGTCAGGCGCTGCACACGTGGAGTGACCGCCGGGATGGGCCGTACATCAAGCTCAACTGTGCCGCCATTCCAGAGGCCCTTGTTGAGAGTGAGCTATTTGGGCACGTCAAAGGGGCGTTTAGCGGTGCGGAGCGGTCTCGTGATGGGCGCTTTGTGACCGCGAGTGGCGGGACGTTGCTGCTCGATGAGATTGGGGAGTTGCCGCTGTCAGCCCAAGCCAAGCTGCTTCGGGTGCTGCAAGAAGGGCAGTTTGAACCCGTAGGTTCGGACGAGACTGTCACCGTGGACGTGCGCGTGTTGGCAGCGACGAACGTGGACCTTCACGCGGCTGTTGCGGACGGTCGCTTTCGACAGGACTTGTTGTACCGGCTGGCCGTGTTCCCGTTGAGAGTGCCCCCCCTGCGCGACCGGCCAGAGGAAATTGCTCAGATTGCCCAGGCATTTTTGGACGACGAGCACCGGCGTTCGCGTCGCGGCCCGTGGTCACTCCCCGAGGCTACGCTAGCGGTCATGCGTGCCGCACCCTGGGCAGGCAATGTTCGGGAGCTGCTGAATGCACTGGAGCGTGCCACAATTGTGGTGCCTGCAGGGGCGCTGTCGCCGCGAGATCTCGGACTGTCCTCCACGCCAGCAGTGCGGACCGTCGCCGCTGCTGTCGCAGGCCCAGAGCTCACCTGGGAACAGAACGAGCGTGCCTACCTAGAGCAGCTGCTGGACGCCTCCGAGGGCCGCTTGTACGGCCCTGGAGGTGCAGCAGAAAAGTCAGGTCTCAAGCCGACCACACTGCGCAGCAAGCTTGTTCGTTTTGGGCTTCGCTGACCGGCCTTTTACAGGCCCTGGATGACCACCGTGCGAACTTCGCCCTCGGCGCGGTCCAGAACACGCAGACGGTGATTTCCGGTGTCTGCGACCACCAAGAACGGTCCAGCGACATCTACGTCTGATGGCTCACACAAGATGCCTTTGCCGCCGGCGATGGTGCTGGTGACGGCACCCTTGGCCATGTCGACGGCCTTGATCTTGTGATTGTACGTATCTGCGATGTACACGGTTGCGTCGGCGACTGTCAGGCCAAGAGGGTGCTGCATGAGCACGTCTGCTGGGGCACCATCTACGTCTCCGAAGTCGAACAGCTCCTTGCCAAGCACCGTGCCGACATGACGCTTGGACATGTCCAAGATGCGCAGTGAGCTGGTCTCACTGTCTACCCAGAACAGGTATTGGCCGTGGACTTGCAGACCACTCGGCTGGGCCAGTGCGGCCTCCGCGGGGTCGCCGTCTACGTGCGCTTCGGAGCCACTACCGATGAACGGACCGCTTCGCAGGGGCTCGTCCATGTGAAGCCAGATCTGATGCGCACCCGCCATGGCCACGAACATCACGTCATTGGCCGCACTGATGTCCCACGGACTGCGCAGGTCTAGCGACAGCGGTTCAGCCGGGTTCAGGGTGCCGCCTCGGCCGAGCTCACCTGAGCCAATGAGCGTGCGCACAATGCCCGTTTCTAGGTCGATTGCGCGAACGCGGTGGTTGTCGGTGTCGGCAACGTACAGGGTGTCGTCGCGGCGGGTGAGCCCTTGCGGGCCGTTGAACTGGGCGGTCTCGCCGTCTGCGAATCCTGCAACACCGGTACCCCACACACGGATGACCTCTGCTTCGGGCCAGCCTTCGGGTCCGAGGCGCCACAGGGCCTCTAGGATGCGGTGATTGCCGGTGTCTGAAATGTACAGCCGTGCGTCTGGACCGAAGGGGTCGGCGCCTTGGGCCTGCTTGGCGTAGTTCGGCCAGACGGACAGCTTGCCGGGGAAGGACAATTTGGACGACAGCGACGGTTCGGCGGCTCGGTAGGTGAGGGGAGAGGCAACCGTCTCGTGCGCTTTGCCTTCCGCGACGAGACGGGCGACGACCTCGGTCAGCTCGTCGGCGCGGACTTCTCCGGCGCGGTGCCAGGCAACACGACCGAGGGTGTCCAACACCACAACGCTTGGCCATGACTTCACGGCGAACTCTGACCAGAGTTTGTGTTCGGAGTCCAAGATGACCGGGTGTCGAATGCCATGGCGGGCGATGGCACGCTCGACATTTTCGCGCTCACGCTCGGCTGGAAACTTGGCGGAATGAACGCCGAGAACCACCACGGACTCGTCGGAAAAGTGGTCTTCGACCTGGGCCAAGACGGGAAGGACGTGGTGGCAGTTGATGCAGCAGTATGTCCAGAAGTCGAGAACGACGACTTGGCCCTTGAGGGCTTCGAGGGACAGCGGCTCATCGGTATTCAGCCACAGGGTGGTGTCTGACGGCAGGGCCGGGGCGTACACACGGGCCGCTCCGACGCGCGCACGCTGCACGGGTTGGCTGGCACTGGTCAGCTGAGTGCGAAGGGCGCTGACGTCTACGACGGGGGCTTGGCAGGTGTAGTTCTGGCACAAGTAGGCGGTAGGACTGCCCTCTTTCTCGTCGCGGTCTGCCATCCACGGCACCAAGGTATGGGCCTTGCCAGCTTCGTTGTGCGCCAACACGCGGAAGGGGTTGAATTGGCCACGAGCGACGCCAATGAGTGGACTTGCGCCCACGCGGTCACCGACGAATCCGAGCTCTTGCACCGGACCTTGGAGCCATGCGGCGGCGAGGGCTGCCGGTCCCATTGCGCGTGCGGCGCGGGTCACCAGCTCGGACATTCCGGTGGTGATGACGGTGGCTTTGGTGGTCAGGTCGTCGCGTCCACACAGGGTTCCAAGACGGGCGAACAGCCAGGCCGCTTGGCCGTTTCCAGACGGCTCAGCACCGCCGACGAGGCGCTTGCCGCGGACGACGAGTGGGTCGACGTCATTGCCCGCGAAGAACAGGCCGCCGTTGTCTGCGTCCCAGAACAGCTCGACCATGGTGTCGGCCATGGCCACAGCAGCGGTGAGCCACTCGGCTTCGAAGGTGTTTTGGTACAGGTCATACAGGCCAATGGCCACAGCGGCGTAGTCTTCAAGGAAGGCGGGTGTCTTGGCAATACCGTCCTTGAACGTGCGCATCAGACGGCCATCAACGGTCTGAACGTCTAGGAGGAACCGAGCGGTCTCGCGGGCGATGCGTGTGTAGGCGTCATCGTGGAGGTGGCAGCCTGCGTGGGCAAAGGCGGACAGTGCGAAGCCATTCCAGGCGGCGACTGCTTTGTCGTCTCGGCTTGGGCGGGTGCGTTCGTCACGGGCTTCGCGCATCTCCTTGAGCGCGCGGTCGCACAGGGCGCGCTTGTCGGTGTCCAAGTCTTCTGGGAACACGGCGGTTCGAAGCACGCTGGTCCCGCGCTCGAAGGTTCCGGACTGGGTAATGCCGAGCAAGAGGCAGGCCTGAATGCCGTCGTCAATGCCGAGCAAACCCGCCAGTTCTTCGGGTGTCCAGGCGTAAAATGCGCCTTCGCCACCTTCGCTGTCTGCGTCTTCACTGGCCGCGAATCCGCCCTCGGGCAGGCGCATGTCCCGTACAAGGTAGTCGAGGGTCTCGCGGGCAACGCGTGCGTAGCGGTCGTTTCCGGTGATTCGCCAGGCATCTACATACGTGGGAATGAGTAGGGCGTTGTCGTACAGCATCTTCTCGAAGTGCGGAACGGTCCACTCGGCGTCTGTGCTGTAGCGACAGAAGCCTCCACCGAGAATGTCGTACGTACCGCCACGCATCATGCCGTCGAGGGTGCCGGTGACCATGTCTAGCGAGCGGTCGCGTCCGGTGCGCTGGTAGTGAGCCAGCAGTACGGGAAGGGTGCCGTGGGGCGGGAACTTGGGAGAGGAGCCGAAGCCGCCGTTGTCAGCGTCGTAGGCGTCATCGCTTGCCCCTGCGACGGCGTCTAGCCAAGAGACGTCTGCATTGGTGGAGTCTGGGAACTGGCCGCTCTGTGCGAGCATCTCAACGAGCTTGTCTGCAGAGGACTCGGCACGGTCGCGTTTGTCCGTGAACAGGTGAACCGCGTAGGCCATGACCTGTGAGAACGACGGCACGCCCTGCTTGGGCTCGGGCGGGAAGTAGGTGCCGCCGAAGAACGGGCGCCCGTCTGGGAACAAGAAGACCGTCATGGGCCAGCCACCTTGGCCGCCACTGAAGGCTTGCACGGCCTGCATGTACACGTCGTCCAGGTCCGGTCGCTCTTCGCGGTCCACCTTGATGTTGATGAAGGCCGCGTTCATGTGCTCGGCCATCTCGTCGTTGGAGAAGCTCTCCTCCTCCATCACGTGGCACCAGTGACAGGCCGAGTAGCCAATGGACAACAGGATGGGCTTGTTCTGGTCGCGGGCTGCAGCCAGTGCTTCCGGTCCCCATGGATACCAGTCGACAGGGTTGTCTGCATGCTGGAGCAAGTAGGGACTGGTTTCGTCTGCAAGGCGGTTGGACATGGCGGCTCCTGGGCGGACCGGGGCCCTATCCTGACCGGCCGCCGAACCCACTGTGGGTGTGGGGACTGGACGGTTTTGAAACGCGCGTGCCCTGACGCTGTGCGTGTCGTTGTGGTGTGACGTGCGGTGAGATCAATCAACAATGCAAGGCTCATGTGATAGTCAGATTGAGTGCATCAATTTGATGGGCTGTAGTGGACAGTTGGTGATGTGGAGGCGTACGATGGTTTTGGGCGGAGGAGTGGCATGAGAACGGGACTGACCTTTGGGCTGATGGTGCTGGCGGGGTGTGGCATCTTCGAGAATGACTGCGTGGCCCCGCTGAACGACAACTTCCCGGCGTCGTTCGCCGAGTCTGGCGTGTTCACCGAGTGCTTCATTGTGTCCGTGTGCGACCACGGCGCCTTCGATTGGTACGAGCCCATGAGCGAGAGCGGAACCTTCTTCCAGTACGATGCCGCCGGTCAGACCACCTTCGTGACTGTCACAAGTGACGCCGACACCGGCCGGGCGTGCGCGACCTCAACGTCCTTTGGAGTGGGGCGTCCGCCATGTGTGGACCGCCGCGTGTCGAGAGGGTGTGTTGTGCCGAATGCTCCCAGAGAGGCTGTAGAAGAGCCTCTGGGTGACCTTGGAGGGGCTCCGGACACCTTGGAAGAAGCCCGTGCGGTGACCGCCTGCCATGCCGTCGCGTCGTGCATGGATGACGCGGGAATGCTGCTGGAGGTGAGGTCGCAGGAGTTGGAGACGGGCTTCTGGTTTGAGCAGCCCGTTGCGGCGTGGTCTACGCTCGGGGTGTACGAGCTAGGGTCCGGGAGCTTGCGAACAACGGCGCATATGGCAGGGCCATCGTTCTTCGCATTTGAGTCCGAGACAGGCTGGCTGTACTGGGAGGGCCCAGCGGAACCGGGGTGTCTGGACGCGGAGTTCGTGTTGACCGAGGCGTGTGCTGGCACGCTGGGTGTGCCGGAGGGGATTGAGGCCCTGTGGCAGGCGGGGTTGTAGGCTCGTTGGCGAAATCAGTGCCGGTCGACACGCGCGCGGAGTCCTACGCCGTGTCAGACGCCGCCTCGGCCCGAAGTGCTGCGGCGCTGTGACGTAGGCCCTGCCCTATCCGTACGTTTTTCACCGCCAAGAATCCGCAGAACGCAATGATGATGAGCGACAACACGGAGGTCGTTGGAGGCAGAGCCGCGAGCATGGCGATTAAGATGGGGCCGAAGTACCAAAGGGGCGACCAAAGCATCCATTTCCCCTGCTTTTCGACCTCATCTGCCAAGGACGCAAGCGTCCAACCCGTCTGTGGTTCGTGGGGTTGAAGCACGAACTGATTGACGCCGAAGATGACACCTGCCGCCGCGAGTCCCACCATCCCGCCAATGGGGTTTAGGAGGGGCACAGCGCCCATGGCAATGGTGCCGCTGGCGACGAATACGCCTAGGGAACCCCAGGCTTCGCGTCGATTGCGTCCACGGAGGCTTTGTACGAACTCATCGGCACGTTGTTCTGTTGTCATGCGCCCGACTAACGACTTCACCCAGATGGCGTGGTTGTGGTGGATGTCGAAGCGGTTGCCGGTGGTGGTCAGTGCGACGCCGGCAGTACCGCGGCAGTTCATGAAGACCGCGGCGTTTCGAACCGGACAGGTCGGTGGGAAACGCATGAGCTTCAGGCCCGAACTCCGTGGGCGAGTGGTCGATTGTGCGGGATGTTGGTGGGAGTGTAGGACGGAGCGGCCAACCACAACCCGACTCGGCTTGCTGCCACCTTTCCCAAGGCCGATCGATCGCGTTTCAGCAGACTCCCTTCCTCCGCACCACTGCGATTGTGAGGGCTCAACGTCTTCAGGTGGGATGGGAACACCGATTGCGGCTGGTTGCGTGGACCTGTACGGTGCGGACTCTAGGAGCCCCCATGAGCATTCCCACTACTCTTGCCCCAAATCTGAAGTTGTCACACCGACGTGCGCTGATGGCTACCGCCCGCATTGCGTGTGTCGCGGCCCTCGTTGGCTGCGCGCCGAAGACGGTGTCTCCTGTTGGCCCTGCGGCAGAAACGCCTGTGTCGACAGAGTCGGTTCCTTTCGACGACCAAGATCAAGCCGCGTCAACGGCGTCGGTGGCCTCGTGCGAGGAAACGGTGGAAGCTGCCTTCGCGGATAGCGCAGACCCTACAGCTGTGGGAGACGACATCAAGGCGTGTTGCCAGACCATCGCCGAAGCGGTCGATGCGGACCCATCCGAAGACACATTCGCATTCGCACATCGCGAGGAGTGCTGCACAGCCCTGGATTGGCGTGGCAGCATGGCCTGCACTCCCTGGGGCCCACCCACACCACCAGCGATGACCGCGTGAGGCTCGACCTACGCGAACAGTCGCGCGCTTACATGCCGGTCTTGGAAGCCCACCCAGACCTGACCGAGAGTGCCGTGCGAACCTGGCACGGGCGGATGGTCAACGAGTACGCATCGCACCGTGTCTTCAATGAGCTGGCCTCGCAACTGCAGGCGGCAGGTCTGGATGCCGCAGATGTCGCAAAGTGCCGCGAGTTTGCCGCCGAAGAGAAGCACCACGGAGTGTTGTGTGGTGCTGTCGTCGAGGCCCTCGGGGGTCACGCACACGCGCAACTGCCCGAACCTCCACCGTTTCCAGCCCATTCCGATGTTGGTCCACTCGAAGCGGCGCTGCGCAATTTGCTGTCGATTTCGTGTCTGTCGGAGACGGTCGCGGTGTCGCTCATTGGGGCGGAGCGCGAGGAGATGCCCGAAGGACCACTGCGTGAGCTACTGACCGAGATCTACGCCGACGAATGCGGGCACGCGAACTTCGGCTGGCGGCTCGTTGGCCAGCTCGTCCCCACATTGGATGCGGTCGCTAAGCAGCGCCTCAGCGCGTATCTTACCGTCGCGTTTGCCCACCTCGAACACCATGAGCTTGGCCACTTGCCGCTAGAGAGTCAGCCACCCGCCCATGGCGTCGTGCTCGGGCTGTGCAGCGGGGCGGAGGCCCGTGAGTTGTTCTATGCGACCATCGAGTCGGTGATTGTGCCGGGTCTGGACGCGCTGGGGCTTGATGGAACGGGTGCGTGGGCCGGTCGACAGACGGTGGCGGCTTCCTAAGCTAAGAAGACTGTGAGTTGGAGGACAAGATGAACAAGACATCGGTGACGTTCGGAATTGCGTTGATGGGCTGGACATCCCTGGCTGGGGCTGCGCAGCTGACCTGGACGACCGAGTCGGGCGAGTCCATGACCTCGTGGGTTGACGGCGATTGCTCGACCTTCACCGAGAATGCGACCAGGGAGCGGACCTTGGCCCGCACCCCAACCTGCACGCCAACCCGCAGAGACGGTCATGTTCAGCTGGCTCAGGTTGGCGAGACCCAGTTCGTCGCAGACTCTCAAACCGGCGCTATTCACGCCATCGTCGGTCGGGAAAATCCGGAGATGCGCGAGGTCTTTCTTCCGTTCAAGAGTCGCCAGAGCAGTGGTCGTCGTCGCATGGTGACAGCCACAGTTGCAGACGACGCTGTCACCTTTCACGTCACCACATTCGCCCCAGGTGGCGGACGTGATGCGTCGGAAACAACGGCCGTGACCTACAACGCATCCACCCTCGCCGTCGTCGCACAAGCCGCCGTTGCGCCGGTCCGCGTTCAGACGAGTGTGCTGAACTATTGGGGTTCAGAGTAGGGGATGATCAGCCACCTTCATGAGCTGATTTTCTTCCATGTGCCCAAGTGCGCGGGCATGTCCGTCGAGCTCGCCCTTGGGGGACTGAAGCGAGAACATCGCATCGAACAGCACTGGGGCTACAAGACCGTCAAACGCTTCTACCCAGACGAGTATGCGACCTACACATCGTTCGCTGTCGTCCGACATCCCCTTGAACGGGCATTGTCTATGACCCGCTTTCTACGGCGCTTTGACCCCGTTTACCGGCTTCATTTGGGACATGTCTCCGATACTGCACTGGTGTTGGACATGGTCATGGGCTTCAACGTTCTGACCCAGTCCACCGCAGATAAGATGCTGCCAGATGGCGTGACCACGCTTCGCTTTGAGCACTTGGACGACGACTGGAGAGGCTTTGCTGCGGACTACGCGCTGCCGTCGGTTCTGCCGCGCATCAACCAGGCGCCGTCCGTACGAACACCGCTAGACACCTCCGAGCGACGTCTGTTGTCGCATGTGGTCGCGACCGCTTTTCCTAGGGACTACACGCGCTTTGGGTACTCGCTTCCGACAGATGGCGACGCCTTGTCCTTGGCGGACCGAGGTGTGGTCGCGTGGACGGCGCTGCACGTGTGGGCGCGCTCCTTACCGGCACAGATGGATGTGGCCGCCCAGGTTGAGGCCCGTCAGTTCCTGGAGGGATGGATTGGGAACCTGCCAGATGCTGGGTGGCAAGACCGGGTTCATGCGGTGATGCGTCAAACACCCGTGGAGATGACTGGAGAGCGTCACGTGCGGCTGTGGGCGAGTGCGCTGCATGACCAGGTCAATGAGGCGCTAGGAAAGCCCCTGTGGTGTGCCTGGAGACCTTAGGGGGCCTCGCTGGCCCGTCATTGAGCATCGTGTTCGATGGCCACGTTTCGACGGTACGCTGACCACCGATGCGATGGACAGCGACACAGGTCTGCGCGGCGTCATTGCGTCCGCCAACCAGCCCATGCCGGTCGGCCCCGACGCCGCGTTCTCCGTCGTGCGGGTGTACACCTGCCAGGCGCTGACCTGGGACGACCAATGCACTCCCACGCGCATGTTCGATCTACCCGTCGGTGACCCTGTCATCACGGTGCGCACCCAAGACGGGGACGTCGCACCGGGTGAGGGCATCGCCGTCTCAAGGACACCGATGGTCGTCAGCGGAAGCCGTAGGTACAGTGTAGCGGCTGGGAGACTCTATGAACCGCCTTCTCGTCCTGTGCTTTGCACTCACTGCCTGCAACGGCGGCGCCAATGACAGCGACACGGCTGTGGTCGACCCGACACGCTGCGAGCTGCTCGGCATGACGGAGTCCCCCTTCGAAGACGGCGGGGATGGCGGGCTCAACGGTCTAGCCGGTGATTTCTCCGTGCAGACCCGTTCCGGTTCCTTCTCGCTGTCGACCGACTGGAGTGGCTGTGACAGCCTGGTGTTCGTTCTCGGGGCGCCGCGCCAAAACAGCAGCTTCTCGGTAGACATGTGGGCACGGGACCACGAGGATTTACTCGCGAATAGTCCCGACAATGTGCATTACTTCTTCGTTCCGAATGATGGGGCAGACGTGGCTTCGCGTTTGGATGTCATTGAGCAGGGTCTCGTCGCTGCGCTCGACCGGTTGAGTGGTGAGGAGCAGGCAGCATGGGAAGGACGCCTGCACTACGTCGAACAGACGCCGTCGGACATTGACGGATGGCTCGGTATCCAGCTTGCGAACCCCGGATGGGGCCTGGTCATCGATCGCAGCCAGACCGTGCGCTACGTCGGCAGCTATGCGGATTCTAGTCGCTTTGACGGCGGTGTCGGCTGGTTTGAGCCGAATTTGTCGAAGGTTGCCAACGAGGCCCGGTATGCCAACTTCACCTTCGAGAGGCAGGAGCGACTCGACTCCGAGGACGTGACCTCGGTTCGACTGTGGGACAACGAACAGGTCCAGGGAAGCCCGCGTATCGACGTGACCCTGCCGGATGCAGCAACGATGGCGACCTTCGATACGCTCGAGTACGACCTGACCACCAACTGCGTCGGCGACGGCGAGTTTGGGGACTGTCCTGCCTGGGATTACCTGGTTTACCTGTACCAATGCGATGACGCGGTGGACGATGTCTCAGCGTTCGGCTCGACCGCCTGTCAGCCGCACGTGCCGGAGACGCTGGGCATGTGCCACGCAGATGGTGTGCAGGACACCGAGACGTGTCGGGCCTCAACCGACTGTGAGGATGACAGCGAGACGAGCTGGACCTGTGTCGGTTTTGTCGACAGCGTGGACGCCGACACCCGTCCGGGATCGTGTGACTCGCCCATAGGCGAAGCCACCGAGGGAACCTACACCTGCAACGACGCGGGCACTGGCTACGACGACCTCGTGTGCGGCTGTGGCACCGAGGTCGGCCGGTGGATCACGACCTACCACCGCGAAGGTCGCTGGGTTCACGACGCGACTCCCTTCCTGGCCATGATGCAAGAGGGGGGCGACAAGACCTACCGGTTCCGCACCTCCCAACCCTACGACTTGACCCTCGACTTCCGGTTCAGCAATCGAGGCGTTGGCTATCGGCCCACCTCGATGAGCCGGCTGTACAACGGCAACTTCTACTACGGGCCGACAGTGAACGACCTGTTTGAGCCACTCGATGTGGACGTTCCTGCCGGCGCCGCCCATGTCGAGCTTGCTGCGGTCGTGTCGGGTCACGGAGGTGGGCAACTCAATTGCGCCGAGTTCTGCCATACAACCAACCACTTCATTGTGGGAGACGATGCGTTCGTAGTGGAAGATGACTGGGTCGATGTACAGGATGGCTGCGAGCAGCAAGTGGACGCGGGCACCATCCCCAATCAGTACGGCACGTGGTGGTACGGCCGAAACAGCTGGTGTCCCGGTAAGGAAGTACAGATTTCCCGTTTCGATCTGGATGGTCTGGTGACGCCAGGCAGTTCCATTCAGTTCGACCACGAAACCTACGGGCCGAACGAACGGGATCTGAATGGTGGAGGTGGGGAACGTGTTGAGGTGCAGAGCTGGATGGTGGTGTACGAATAGGGAGGCTTCCCGAGCGCCGTGGTGATGTGCTTACATGAGCTTGTGAAGCGCATGGTTCCTGCGGTGTGAATCGCTTCAATTGTGCCGTCGTGGAGACAGGATTGTGCGACCGGGAGCTCTACGATGTTCATGGAGCTCTCCGACTCAATCGCGGGCGTGTTCCGCAGCCTGATTGGCCAAGACCAGGTTGTGAAGCGCCGTGCTCACGTCATCCTGGTTGCAGATGTACTCGTCGAGGGTTCCGTTTTTTCGGAAGCGTGAGACATTGAACCCGTCCTCAATGTCGTTGTACCAAAGCGCGTACTCACCGAGAACTGAAACCGTCCAAAAGCCGCCACCTAGGTCCCCCAACGGGGGAAGAGCCCACTTGGCAGGCTCCATCTTGACTCGTTCCCACAGAGCCCTGTCTTTGGCAGACATGGTTTGGATGCCACCGCGAATCAACTCTTGCAGACCGTCCTGTGAAATTGGCTTCCAATCCATATCTTCGCCTCCGAGTTCTCATCGCTGGCCGTAGATTACGCGTTCCAAATTGGTTCGGTCTGCTGCCTCGCCGATTGGGCTCTGCCAGCCGACCCCGATGGTGCCCTGCTCTGCTCGCCCTTTGAGCGGTCATACCGCGAGGTCTCGTTTTGCGAAGAGACGAACAGCCTCCCAATAACGAGGCCATCCCTCTCCCACCCAACAACACCAGCGCGATAGTCGCCGGCCAGCACCCAGATGTGGCCCAACTGTACGGCAAGCCACGCTCTTTGGACGAACGGACGGCACACCAACATGATCTTCAGCATTCCCCTTACTACGCGCGGTACCGAGTGTGGCCCCGACCGGTGGGTGACACTCCCGTCCATCATCTCGTACATGGAGCACTGCCGGTGGCTGTGGATGGACGAGCCTGAGCTGGGACTGGTAGAGGCCGTTCACGAGGGACATGGTTTCTACGTGGTTCAGCAGTCCATTGCGATGAACCGACGCTTTGGCATGGACCAGCGCTGTGAGATTCGCTGCGCCATGACTTATGCGGGACGGTCGGTTGCCGAAGGTCTTCAAGACGTACTGCGCGATGACGGCGTCAAGCTGGCCCATTGCCACATTCGCGGCGCCTTCATGGGCCCCACGGGAAGGCTCGCTCGGCTGCCCATCAAGACCCGCGAGTCCGTCTACGAAGGCGAGCTCGACGGTGTTCGAGGGACCGCTCACGCTGGCACACCCGGCTCGCTGTTCGACCCGTCTCAACCCTTGCGACCGGGCACCCTCGAACTTGCGTTGCCGACGGACCGCCCGGAAGAGGTGGACCGGTACCGCATCACCGTGCGAGCGTCGGACATCGACATCTTCAAGCACGTCAATGCGGCGAACTACGTGCGCTTCGTGGCCTCTGCGCTCTCCCGTCGTGGCGGTTCTGAGAGCATTCATAGAGCAGAGCTGAAGTACTCGGGACAGGCCGTGGTGGGGGATGTGCTGGACGTCCTGACCTGGAGCTTGGGCGGCGATGTGTACGCGGCGGACATCCTGCGCGGCGACGAAGTGTTGTTCCGTGCCGTGGTTGAGACGGAGTCCAGCAGCGTGCTGTGAAGGTGATGGACAGCGCTCTGTGAAGCGTGTCGGTGTTCCTCCGACTAGCTAGCTGGAACCTACGCCATGTTTAGCAGCCACAGCGGTCTGTCGCGGCGTCGGTCAGCTCTGGATTGCTAGCGGCTTGCGCAATTGGGGCCACAGGGCGAGCGGGTCTTGTGTGGCTCGAGCGCTGGGACGGCTTGTTCGGCCTGGAGGTGTCCCAGGGCGATTGCAGCGTGTTCGGTGGAGCCGCCGCTCTCTTGGAATCGGGCGATACGTGCGGCGGTGGATTGGTCTGCGTTGGCTGTGAACCACGGAACCGCCTGTTGTTGAAACGCGGATAGGGGCGTGCGATTGCTGCATAGCGTCAGGTTTTCAGTGAGCTCTGTGTTCACGACGGGCCCCTCGGAGGCGGGCTCGGGTGGGGTGTCGTCTTCTACATGCGTCCACACCTGCTCTGCCCAGTTGTGCTGCTGCTTGCCTGTACTGCCGGGCACGACCACCCCGCTGACGCTCGCCGCACTGGCGACGCGACGAACGGCTTGTACTGATGGCGGATGCGGCGGGCGTCTGACGTTGACACCCGCGTTCGCTACACGCGCTAGGTCAGCTGTTCCAGCAATGTTGTTGCTGCCAACTTACCGAGCTCGTTGGCCGCTAGTGGACTGGCACCGGTGATGAGGTGTCGGTCCAGGCAGACGGTCTTGTCGCTCTTGGTGTTCACGACGGTCGCACCGAGCTCGCGGAGCTTCGCTTCCAGCTGCCACGGCATTGCGCCGGGCATGTAGCCAATCATCGGGGTCTGCTTGTCGACGGAGTCGGGGAAGACAGCCATCTTGTACCCACTGTAGAGGAACTCGTGACCCCCCAATGCAGTGGCCAAGAATGAGCCTGGGCCGTGGCATAGGCTGATGGTGAACAGCTCGTGCTCATGCGCCAATCGCAGCATGTCTCCCACGTTCTGGTCTTCGGGAATGCCCAGCATTGCGCCGTGTCCGCCGGGTACAAAGACTGCTGCATACGACTCAATCTCTGCCTGGAAGCTTACGAGAACGTCCGGAAGAGCCTTTGGGTTTTGAAAGCTGGACTTGAGGTCTTCGTAGATGCCCATGACCGCTGTGTCTTCGCGCGGCATGGCCCACATCTCAAAGGCGACCGGCTTTCCGCTCGGTGTGGCGATTTCGAATTCAAAGCCCGCATTCCGTAGGTGCAACATGGGTAACAGAGCTTCTACCGGGTGGTTTCCCGTCGAGAAGGCCTTGCCATTGAGCATGGTCATGTTCTTCTGTTCGGTAAAGACCACCAAGATTTTCGCTCGTTTGCCTTCATACTTGGCGTACGGAATGTTCTCGAAGTCGGAAACCTTCGAGGTCGACAACTTCAAGGCAAGCCACGAAGGGCTGAATGACCCGTCTTCCTCTTGCTTTGGGGCGATTCCTAAGAGTGATTTGAGCATGTGTTCTTCCTCGTATTTTTTGGGGGGGCTGGCCTACGCTGGAACGACTTCGAGCACGATTTTGCCCTTGGCTCGGCCGGTTTCACTCTTTGTGTGGGCTGCGCGGGCTTCTGCTAGGGGAAACACCGAGTCGATCAAGACGCGGACGCTGCCGGAATCGATCAGCGCGCCAATGCGACCCAGGCTCTCGCTGCTCGGCTGAACCATGAACAGGTTGCCGGTGGCGCCGACTGCCGCGAGGGCGTCGGCCTCTGGGGGCGTGGTCACCGAGATGAGTCGACCGCCGGACTTCAGTAGCTGGATGGACCGTTCTTGCGTGTCGCCGCCGATGGTGTCCAAGACCACATCGACCTTAGCGAGGACCTGCTCGAACCGCTGAGAGCGGTAGTCCACGAACTCGTCTGCACCCAAGTCTCGGACCAGTGCCTCGTTGGCTGCGGATGCGGTGGAGATGACATGAGCGCCGGACCACTTGGCCAGCTGGATGGCAAAGCTGCCTACGCCGCCAGCCCCCGCATGAATCAGCACCCGTTCGCCGGGCTTCAACTGCGCGTGGTCGAACAGGGCCTGCCAAGCGGTGAGTCCTGCCAGGGGAACTGCTGCCGCTTCGTTGTGGGTCAGGGTCTCGGGCTTTGCGGCCGCTTCAGAGGCTCGCACCACCACGAACTCGGCGTAGGTACCGTTGCGGGTAATGTCAGGGCGGCTGTACACCGCGTCTCCGACCGACAGATGGGTCACGTTTGCGCCGACCTTTTCCACAACACCTGACACGTCCCAACCCAGGGTCAGTGGCATTTCGTGTGGCAGCATCGAAGCCAGGTAGCCAGCGCGAATCTTCCAATCCACCGGATTCACGCCTGCAGCGTGCACCCGAATTCGAACATCTTCGGGGCCCGGCTCAGGCAGTGGCGCGTCCTCATACCTGAGGGTCTCGACGTCGCCGTAGCCGTGGATTCGAATGGCCTTCATGGGGGCTCCTTAGGGTGAGTGATGACCGTTACTATGCGTTGTGGCTGCGTTGACGACGACCACTCATGGGATAGTTTGTCCCATGGAGGAGACATGGACGAAGACCTCAATCAGATGCGGGTCTTTGTGGAGGTTGTCCAGCGTGGTGGATTCAGTGCCGCCGCTCGCGCTCTAAACATGCCGCGTTCCACGGTCAGTCGGTGGGTACAGGACCTCGAGAAGAGCCTCGGGGTACGCCTGCTTCAGCGCACGACGCGTGCCATTCAGCTCACTGAGATTGGCGAGGGCTACTACGAGCGCGGCAAGCAAGCGGTGCAGCTCGCCGGACAGGCCCACGCCTGGGTGCAAAGCCGCGCTGAGGCGCCTCAGGGCACGCTGCGAATCGCCACCTTTCAGCTGTTTGCAGGGACTCTGTTGGGACCGGTCTTGGTCGCGTATTTGGAGCAGAATCCAGGTATGTCTGTGCAGGTGGTCATCAACGAACGCAACGTTGACCTTGTCGACGAGCACATCGATTTGGCGGTCCGCATTGGCGCATTGCCGGACTCGTCGCTGGTGGTTCGCAAGTTGGCCATTATGGAGGGTTGGATGGTGGCAAGCCCCGCCTACCTGACGAAACACGGTCGCCCGGAGCACCCTGGGGAGCTGTCTGGTCACTCGAACATGATGTACAGCCACAGCACGGACCCCATCGTGCTGCCCTTCGACAATGGTCGGGAGCACCTTGAGGTGTCCCTGCCCAGCCGCTGCACGACCAACAGCGTTGAGTTGGTTCGGCAGCTCACTCTCGGCGGCCTAGCCATTGGTGTCCTTCCGCCCATGCTCGCCCACGAGGGCATTGCCGATGGGCGTCTCGTTCGGGTGTTGTCGGACTGGAGCATTGGTTCGTTGCCAATCTACGTCGCCTACCCAAGCAAGAGCCATCTGGCGCAAAAGGTAAGGGCCTTCGTGGACTTGCTGGCCGCTCAGATCACGTCAGATGCCGTGCAAGGGCCGTCCTAGCAGTGGGCAATGGTCACCACGATACTGGCTACGAGTTTGAGCTTGTCATCCCTCTCGACCCCGAAGAGGTGGCGAGGCCGAGGTCAATTGGGACGGCGCAAGCGGCATCATCTCAGCGACCACTACGCCGATTGACGGCGAGTTCGATGCTTACGATGTCACCTTTCACCTCGACTTCGACATCAACGGCGACGTGTCGGAACGCAGCTACTTCGACATGATGGTTCAGGAGACCGACGGCGATGTCAGCGTCATTGACGAGCAGGCCGAGCTCTTTGTCGATGGCACCGACCGGAAATGGCGCGGCACCGTCGACATCGCTCATGGCGCCTTCAGGCTAATCCTCAAGCAAGACCTGCTGGTTGTCGGCGAGATGCCGACCTCCTTTGTGAATCTGACAACCGAAGATGGGAATGAAATCGGCGCTATCGAGCCGACGGTGGGGCACACAGCGGGCGTGTTCTCCATTCAGGGTCTACAGTTCGCCGACAGTGCAGTTGGCAATGCCCTCACGCTATCGGTGGACGTGCTGAATGCCGATGGGGAGACGTTGGCCACCGAACAGGTGACAACGACGGTCCGCACGAACGGCGCGGAGCGCGATGACAGTCTGGTCAGCCTCGAAGACGTACATGTTTACGGCCTGGCAGTGGCAGGGGTTCCGACGGTAGCGGCCTTCGTCAGCGTGCTGTAGGCGCAGGCGACGGTGCGCGGTGTTCGTGAGAGGACCGGTGTACCCTGGAGTTGGGCAGGGAAATCCACTCACACCGGAGGACCGATGGACGAAACCCACGCCAGTGCTGTCCTCAACGCCAGCTCGACCCGCCTCGCTGACCAAGGTGAGCATCCTAGGTGCTGCCTGGCCGGAGCCGCTGCGGAACGTCTTCGAGGGCCGGGTCTGCGGCGCCTAGAGTGTGAACGCCTTTCCGTCTGCGGCCTCTCGTGTGTCCAATCCGCGGAGGTTCGATGAAGTTTGCCCCGGTTGTGTTTGGTTTCTTGGCCGTTGCATGCGGCGCCCAGCTGGACTTCAGCGATGTACCCCTGCCACGGGACGACACCTTCGGCGTCTCCACACCGGCACCTGTCGATCAGGGGCATTTTGACGATGCCTCAGCGTATCTTCAGGCCCACAATGGCGTGCACATGCTGGTCGTCCAGGGCACCGACATTGTGTACGAGTGGACGCGCAGCGACTACGACCCCGTCACACCCCGCCACCTGTTTAGCGGCACAAAGTCGTTCTCCTGTGCCTTGGGCGCAGTGCTCGAACAGGACGGCGTGCTCGACCTCGATGCGTCCGTCATGGACACCATTCCCGAGCTTGCCGCGGGCCCAGACGTCACCGCCCGGCACCTGCTGCACTTCACCAGCGGCATTGAGCAACGGTGGTTGAGCCTGTCTACAGACGGCATGGCTGAGGAGCAGCGTGTCGACGACAAGTACGCGTTCGCAGTCGAGCTGGACAGCCAGTGGGAGTCAGGCTCGAAGTTCGAATATGGGAGTTCGCACCTCATGGTCTTTGGCGAGCTGGTCTCGCGCCTCACAGACTCCGACCCGCTCGCCGTTCTCGACACCCGCGTGTTCGAGCCTATCGGCATGTCCTACGGCGGCTGGCACCGAGACCCTGAGGGCAATGCCATGTTGCCGTATGGTGCTTGGACCACATCCTATGAGTGGGCCAAGTTCGGCGTTCTCATTCGCGACGACGGCATGTGGCAGGGCGAGCGTGTGCTTCCCGGGGGCGTGCGCGACGCCTGTGCGACGGGTAGCGAGGCCAATCCGTCCTACGGCCTGACCTGGTGGCTCAATGCTCCTTTGGGGGAGGACGCGGACATCGGTGCCATTGGTCTAGACGGAGACGGTCAGGGAATCCTGCACCCGACTGGCTACCCAGACGCATTCGTGGCTGCTGGACACAACGGTCAGCGCCTGTACATCGTGCCTTCGTTGGACCTAGTGGTCGCCGTTTTGTCCGATGGTGACCGCACCTTCGCGGACCGCGAGTTCGCGACACGACTGCTTCCTTAGGCATCACGCAAAGATAGTGCCCGAACCGATAACGCTCGAAATACGGGTGTTTTGGGCGTTCACGTAGATCAGTTTCAGGAAAAGAAGAACCTGCCTGCAACGCAAGGAGGGGACCGTCAGTAGTGCCAAACGAATCCAACCCAGGAGCTCACATGTTCGACACTACCGCTCGTTGTTTCCCTACCTTCCCCCTCGCCATTTTCGGCCTGCTCACCGGCGCCATGCTCGCAGGCTGTGACGACGGGACCGACACCGACACCGATGGTGACTCAGACTCCGACTCGTCAGGCGCCATCGTGTGGGACACAGTCACCCAAAACATCGCAGGATTGACGGTGGCCGACGTCGAGGTCTGCACCGAAATGGGTTGTGGAATCAGTGACGATGATGGAGAGGTCAGCGTGCTGCTACCGTCCGGCGAGAGCCGCCTGGCCGTCTCGCTCGGCGCGTTGGAGATGCACCAGTTCATCACCGTCGTGGATACCCCACCGCAGCCCGAGCGGATTCTGGTCGTCACCCAGGGCCTGGTGGACCTGGTCCTTGCTGACATTCCCGATGTAGATCCAACACTTGGCATGGTGTTGGTCGGCAACGTCTTCGACGCAGGCCACAGCAACGCCATCGACGTGGATGCGGATGGTCCGTACTACATCGTTCCGACTGTAACCGGTGTGGACCTCGACGCGACGGCCACCACGACCTCGGGCATGGCTGTCTTCGTCAACGTTGCGCTCGGCGAGGCTGAGATCACCTACACGCCGCCGGCCGGTCGCGCCTGCCTCGACACCATGTGGTCCCAGACCGGTTCTGCAGCCAATTCGAGCAGCGTTGTCGTCTCGGCGGGGGTCCTGTCGGTCACCGATATGGATTGCAGAGAATAGTCGGTTGTAGGCCGACCTTCCTAGCCTCACCATGGGTGGTCGCTTATGGCCGCCCGTCTTTAAGGCATGGTGTGGCAGCGTTGACCGAGGCATCCGATAATCACCTGATGACTCTGGTTCAGCAGGGCAACCGCCAGGCCTTCGACGAGCTGTACCGCCGGTGGAGCAAGCCGTTGTTCAGCTTCCTGCTCAAACGAACCGGTCGCCGCACCTACGCCGAAGAGGCGCTCCAAGAGACCTTCCTGCGCGTCCACCGATTCGCCTCCAAATACGACCCGGAGCGGCCGTTTCGGAGTTGGGTGTTTCGAATCGCGGCGAACGCCGGACGCGATGCGTGGTTCCCTGAACGCAACTTGCTCACCCTCGAGGTTCCCGAGGCCATGCACAATCCGGTGGACCCCATCATTGCGCGAGACCTTCTGGTCAAAGGTCTGTTTCGGCTCCGTCCTGAGGACCGCAATGTGCTGCTTTTAGAGCTTGAAGGCTTCACGCCGACCGAGATTGCGCACATGCGCTCTCAAAAGCCCGTCACCGTTCGGTCTAGACTAGCCCGGGCGCGAACACGTCTGCGCACACAGCTGGAAGGGGTCTATGTCTGAGCCAAACGACCCTATCCATCTCATCAAGCACCTGGAGGGCCCCGAGCCTCCGGCCACAGCACCCGAGTGGGACGTCGCCCCTCAAGGTCTGCGATGGCGAGGCCCAGCCGTGGGTGTGGCGTTGGCGATGGCTGCTGGATTGTTGCTGTGGGTAGCCATGCCGACACAAGACACTACCCGCCTCAGAGGTGGCGAGGGTGCGGTGGATATTGACCTTCGCATAGTAGTTCTCACAGATGCGGGGCCGGTGCGTCTCAGCGCCGGACAGACCTACGAACCCGGCCAGAGCGTGGTGTTCCGCGTTGGCGCCACGCCGGCCAGCACCGTCTCGATGTGGGCGGATGGACCCGGTGGGCGCGTGGAGCTCGGCACCCACAACCGGGAGCCGTCGGCAGAGGACGTGACCTCCGGCGCTGGACTGTTGTCGTTGGACCTCGACCGTCCAGGCACGTGGACTGTGTTCGCTTCAGCGTCAGGTTCGACGAGCTGCCCGCCGGATTCGTGTGCGTTCCGCGCCATCGATGTTGCCGAGTCGCCTGAGTGATGGTCGGCCTACTGCTCGCGGCGTTGACAGCCACGGCTGGTACCGTGGATGTGCCCGATGGCCTCGATGATGCCTACGGTCCGCGTCGGGTAGCGCTGGTGGTTGGAGTGGATGTGTACGACGACCCACCGCTGCGTGGCTTGAGCTTCCCTGCGAAGGACGCTGAGGACATGGCTGCGGTGCTGCGCGACGACAGCGCCGGCGACTTCGACACAGTGCGCGTTCTCTCCGGCGAGGTGGACGCCGCTGAGTTCTGGGCCGCCTTTGCCGACGTGACACGCGACCTGGCCCGCGACGACCTGTTCTTGCTATTCCTGGCCGGTCACGGAACGCTCGGTCCCTCGGGCACCCACAACTCCGCGCTGTACTTCCTGCCATCCGACGCCAACCTCGAGCGCTACGACCTGACCGGCATCCCTATGGACAGCATCGACGACGCGCTGCACGCCCTAGAGTCCCGTCGCCGGGTTCTGATGATGGACGCGTGTCACTCGGGAACGGGTCGCTCCACCCTGTCGTCGCAGGTGCTTGGCTGGATCAGCTCCCTGCGCGGCCCGGCACCTCCTCCTGCGTCACGCAGCTTCGGCCGGTTTGACGCCCGCATGTTGGCGGCCGACGTTCGCCAGCCCGCCCGCGAAGATGACGAGCTGCAGAACGGCGTCTACACCCACTTTCTGGTGGAAGGCCTACAAGGAGCCGGCGACCTTGACGGAGACGGTCTGGTCTCGGTGCGAGAGCTGCACGAACACGCAGCCTCACGCACGACGCGGCACACCGGCGGCGTTCAGGTGCCCATGCTCGAGACGAGCGAGGTGGGTGCGGGTACGTTGTTCTTGGCGGGGGACCCTGACAACCGAGTGGAGGCAGAGAACGCCATTCTAACGGGGCTTTCAGGCCTTCCCGACGGTGTTGTGGTCCAGGTGAACGGAGCCGAGCGAGGCGCAATCTTGGACCCGGGACGCCACCAGGTGACCCTCACAGATGCCGAACACCGCGTCATGGACACACCGGTCCGGTTTCGAGCCGGCCAGGCGCAAGACATCCGCGAACTGCTGCGCGACCGAGGAACCCGGTACAACCTTGGTCTTGGCGGTGGCTGGGCGCGGTCTGCATGGACCCCGGACACGGTCTTGAACCTGGATGTGCAGATGCAGCCGCGGGACACCGGTGGTGGCCGCCCTGTGTTCGGCTGGTCGACCTCCGCTGGAACCGGTGATGTGGCTAGCCTCGGGCGCGTGTCAGCCATCACATCCACAGCGACGGTCGGATGGCGTCAGGGCGGGACACTCGGCTGGGGACCCACCATAGGTCTGGGCTTCGTGGGACGACTCGTTGGCCCGAATCGGCAGGGGGCACCGCTTGTCGGGCTCGGTTGGCGGTTCGACCTGCAGAGACGTCGCGGTTTTGTTGCGTTCAAGGCCGCGATTGACGTTGTGCCTGCCTCAAGTGGGCCGTCGTGGCTGCCCAGCGCAATGCTCGTCTTTGGGCCCAGCGTACGTCGCTAGCTACGGCCACGCAGAGACGTCGCACTCCGCGTCGTCATCCGTGCCGCCGTCGTTATCGTCGTCCTCACCATTATCGCAAGAGCCGTCGCACAGGTGGTTCTCACGCTCGTCTGGGTCGACCTGAACAATGCCAGCGGCAAGTGTGCCCGGCGATTCGTGGCCGCGCATTTGTATGGGCGTACACGTTTCGACGCCGTCCTCGCAGGGCGAACAGTTGAACTGCGCGAGGGCGCTTGCAACCGTACAGAAGTTGCTTGGCGTACCGTCGCCTCCGACGATTCCACCATTGGCGTACAAGAAGAAGTCGCCCAGCGCCCGCGTGTCTGCAGTGAAGTCCATGTGGTCGACCGTTGCAGCAGAACCGTCCGGATGTACGGTGAGGTCGAGTGACCAGTCGTGCAGATCGATGGCCAACGGTGTCTCTAGACCCGCGCCATTGGTGGGGCCCCACCAAAGAAATCCAACCGGCAGCGGCAGAAGCTCTCCTTGTAGATGCAGACGACTGCCATCCCACGTGCCGGTTGCCGTTGTCGTGGCTTCGCAGGCGTATTGGTATGTGTCCTCGGACCCGGGCGGTTGGGTAGGGGCTAGAGTGACCTGGGCTGTGTCTCCGTCGATAGCGTCGATGCGGAGCCAGTACGGCGGCTTGAAGAACAGCATGAAGGTTATTTGCTGGTAGGTCTGGTCGAGGGCAATCTCGAAGGTTCTTCCAACCAAAGCTTGAGCATTGGTGACGGGAAGGCCCACGTCCGACGTTGTGAACGTGCCCTGCTCGCAGCCTTCCTCCGCCCTGACCGCCCAACTGTAGTCTGTGGACGGGGTCAGTTCCGCGTCTGGGTGGAATGTCCACATCCAGTCTGCAACCCCGGACGACTGCCATGTTCCGGACACCGGCTCGCCGCCGCGTTCAAGCGACAACTCTGGCTCTGAGACCCCTGATGTCTCCAGTGCAATTGCGCTGCGAGCGTAGTGGCCGTCGAGCGGGCCGAACACAAAGGACGAGTCGGGCAGTGCCGAGCATCCCGTCGCATCCACGGTCGGGCAGCCACCCACACCGGGGTACACCGCGCCGTTTAGCGGGTCGCAATCCCCCTGTGCCACGGTGAACCCGTCCCGATCAGGGTCGTCGTTATTGAGGGGCGCACACCCCATGGCTGCGAGAAGGACGAGCATGCAGTGGCATCTCCGTGCGCGAGTATCCCATGCGGAACGTGGCAATGCGCGCCTGCAGGCCGTACAGTTCGGGTCATGCCCCATCTACGTCTCCTCTGCCTTAGCGCTCTACTTGCGCCGGGCTGCATCCAATCCACTCCTGACGCTGTCGATGTCCCGACCGTTCCGGGGCTGTTCACCGTCGGGGACTTTATCTCGGGCGACGGTATCGAGGACCTTCAGATCTGCCTGATGAACACCGATACCTGTGATCGAACCGACTCAGACGGGTCCGCCACTCTGAGCGTGCCGGCTGAGGCGGACATCGCCATCACCATCGCGGGTGGCGGCTACACACCCACACTCTTTGCGCTGGTCACTACGTCCGACGAGCTGACCCTGCACACGTTCCTAGCGCCTTTGGTGGTGCCTACGACCATCGCCAATGGCCATGGCATCGAGATCGATACTGACCTTGGGCACCTGGTTTCGCTGGTGGTGGACGGCAACAATAGACCTGTTGAAGGCTACGCCGCGACCGTGTCCGCTGGCGAAGGTCCGTACTTCATGAACGACATCGGCAGCGACCTCGACCTGGAGCTGACGGAGACATCTGCGTCGGCTCGCGTGTTCGCGATGAACATCGAGGCCGAGTCGGTGACCTTGACGTTGGACGGTCCCAACGCGTGCAGGCCCGCCGACTACTACTGGCAGGCGGGGCTTAATGAAGCGCGCCTACCCGTCCTTGCCGGTTTCGCATCGTCGGTCTTGATGCGTTGCGAATAGCGGTTGGCGGGTTTGATGCTTGTGGCCTCACGGCTCGTTGCACACAGGTCCAGTTGCAGATTGGCGAGACTCCTGCGCGGTCGTGCAAACAAAACAGCCTCCCCAAGAGATTGGGAAGGCTGTTCGGTTGCTTTCGCACAGGGCGAGGTCTAGTGAACCATCTCTCGAATCTGCGCGCGGTCACGAAGGCGCGACAGGGCTTCACGCTCGATCTGGCGTACACGCTCGCGAGACAGACCCATCTCCTTGCCAACGTCCGAGAGGGTGCGGAACTCGTCATCGTCCAAGCCGTAGCGGCGGGACAGCACGTAGCGGTGGCGTTCAGTCAGTACGTCATCCAGAGCGCCGACCATGCGGTTGATCTCTTGGGACGCAATTGCGTCATTGTCCGGCTCGACTGCGGTGTCGTCTGTCAGGAAGTGCTCGAGGGAGCGCGGACGTGCGCCGCCTTCGACGGGCTCATCAATGCTGATGGTGTCGCCTTGAGACAGGAGCAGTCGGGCACGCTTGGTGTCGATGCCTACCTCTTGAGCCAGGTCCTCAACCGTGAACGACGTGCCATTGTCTTCGAACCGCTTGCGGGCTTTGCGTAGATTGCGCTGCTGCTCAACGGCGCACCCAGGCAGACGAACGGGCCGGCCGGTGTGGTCGATGGCACGGGTCATCTGCGCGCGAACCCACCAGCGTGCGTAGGTCGAGAAGCGAATGCCGCGCTCGGGGTCAAAGCGCTTGGCGGCTCGTAGAAGGCCAATGTAGCCCTCTTGCACCAAGTCCTCTTCGTCTAGGTAGACGCCGGCGAGCTTCCGTGCTTCGCCGTGGGCAATACGCTTTCCGGACATGGCCAGACGCCATCGGAGGTCTTCGGCGCGGACCAGCGCACCTTTGGCGACGCGCGCCAGCTTCTTGAGGGACGCATCCGTCTTGCTGGCGGTCCACATGGCCTCGACGGCCTCTTCGAGTCGGTCTACGCTTCCAGCGCGTGTCCGCTCAACGCGACCCGTCGTCTTGGACAGGTGCTCCTCGGCCCCATCGAATTCGCTAATCGCGTCTAGGGCCTTCTGCTCCGCCTCCCGAATCGCCTGTCCCATCGCCTGTTCTTCTTCGGCGGTAAAACGTCGACCCTTGAGGGTATCCACATCGATAGTCATCATGGGTCCGCCTCCTTCAACACCGTACAGTATGGGTTCGGTGCTATGGAGAAAATGTTTCAGCGATTCCTCGTCTGTTCGCCGCGATTGCTCGTCGACGACAGTTGATTCAACGGGGGATGGGGCTGTTTTGTTCCGGTCGGCCATGATGGGACTCCGTGTGATCTACACTCAGTACGATGTGCACAGGCACGAATGTTGCGTGTCTCCAGTTGTCCCAGACCTTCTCGTTTGTACTTACCAACGGAGCAAGGTCTACAATGCGGACGTCTGCAATCGTCAGCGTCATGAAATGGTGGAACCACACCCGATCAGGTCTCGTGCAGTAGTCAATCACTTGCTTGAACGGGTAAGGGGAGCTTCCCTCCCCGGAGCCGTGTATGTGGGTCATTGCCCTCGCCTTGATTGGATGTTCAACCCCCGAAGCGCAGTACGAGCCACCCCCCGTACTTGAAGGCGCACCCGTCGCCGGCGCGGCAGAAGGCACACTGAACCTTCCCGTCGGAACCCCTCTGGGCGGATACTCCTCGCGATGTGGCTGCTTGTCTGGTCAGTCTCGTCAGGACGGCCGTGACTCCAGCTACACCACGGCTTTCGTGGAGAGCACAGGCATTCACACCCGCGCTGGCATCAAGGTCGTGTGGATTGAGAACGGCGACGAGTCGTTTGTTCTGGCGCACACCGACGTCATCTACAGTAACGACAACTTGGTCACATACATCGCAGACGCGCTGTCCGAGCAGACCGGCGAAGACCTCACGGGTCGCGTTGTCCTGTCGACCAACCACTCCCACCACTCGTACGGCCCCTTCTCTGACCAAGGGCACTTCTACTTGGGTGGAGACGTCTACAACGCTGAGATCTTCCATCGCTTCGTGTCCGACGTCGTGGGTGTCGCAATGGACGCCTACGAGACCCGCGAGCCGGTCGCCATAGGCACGAGCTGGACTACGGACTGGGATCCAGAGGACCGCATTTATCGGGACCGCCGCGGCATAAACAACGATCTGCAGGTGTGGGAAGACGGCCCGGAGGTCAATGGCAAGGACCCGAACGTGAACATGCTGCGTATTGACCGCCTGGACGGCTCTCCAATGGCCGCCGTGGTCACATTCGGCATTCACGGCATCTCGGTGTTCGACCAAAACTCACTGGTCTCTTCAGACGCTCCAGGAGCCATCGAGCTGGCCCTTCAAGAGCAGTGGGACGAGCCTGTTGTCGTCATGCATCTTCAGGGTGCCGGTGGAGATGCATCTCCGGCCGGCCGTGATGACGGGTACGCTAGGCCTGAAAACTTGGGCGAGCAGGCGGCGCCCTTGTTGTTCGACATCTGGCAGCGCACGCCAACGTCGTCAGATGCCATCCGTATCGAGACCGCATCGCGTCACATCTGGCAGTACCCAACCGATATTCGCGTGACCCGTGACGGTACAATGGACCTTCGCTACGCGCCGCTCGTTGACCTGGAAGACACGGATCCGGACAACATCGTCTATGCAGAAGACGGCTCCATCATCTCTCCGATCGATGAGTTCAACGCTCCCAATGGAGCAGCATTCTGCGGCGAAGGCACCATCAACCTTCCCACAGGTACCGCAGGCTCGCTGGGTGCTGGCGTCGCACCTTACGATTCGTGTGTTGAAGTCGGCTTCATGGCCGGTGTTGTTGGCCTGCTCATGGGGATTGGAGCGGAGACACTCGAAGCGCCGTTCAAGGAATCGCTCAAGGCGGGAACGACCGTTTCGCGCTTTGGCCCCATTCCAACACTACTCCCGGATGGTACCGAGCAGTCCCTAGACGTGTTCGGTGGGTTCTTCCCTGGCGAAGTCACTGCAATGTACGCAGAGCAGTGGCGGCGTCGTTCCGAGGCTGAGCTTGGCCACCCGTACGCGTGGACCGTTGGCTACTCGCAGGACCACGAAGGCTACTTGTTGATTCCCGAAGACTGGCTGATGGGTGGGTACGAGCCCAGCATCGCGCTGTGGGGACCACTTCAAGGCGAGCACATCATGGAGGGCATGCTCGAATACGGCGACGAAGTGCTCAACACCAACGTCCGCGAAGATCAGGACCCCTGGGGCTGGTACGGCCCGACTGAGTACGAGGACAAGCCGCTTCCCGAGCTTCAGGTCGACATGACCCCGAACGCCGGCACCCGCTTGACCGAGCTACCCGAGTACTACTGGACCCCGCCTGAGATTCCGGCCACTCTGGAGACACCCGAGCAAGTGGAGCGCTTGACCGGAATTGTTCAGCTCGCTTGGGAAGGTGGTGACCCTACGGTCGACCTGCCCGAGGTTGTTCTTGAGCGCTTGGATGGCGATACCTGGGCGCCAGTGCGCTCACGCTCGGGCCGCAAGGTCACCGACACCTTCGGGGACATCCTCACCGGCCACACGCCGTTCCCGCTGACTCCAGTGACCGACGAACAGGTTCACTACTGGTGGGCCGGATGGCAGGTTGCTGCCCATGATGGCTACCGCGCTGGGCTTCCACTTGGAACCTACCGTTTGGTCGCTCATGGCAAGCGCTACACCGGTGGAGCGACCACATGGCCGTGGCCTAGCGCTGACTACACCGTCGAAGGAGATGCCTTTGAGGTTGTTCCAGCCGTCATGCAGACAGAAGACACCGCAGACGGCTTCTGGGCGTGGTTTGATGCCCCGGTCAACGGGTACCGCTCCTTGGACCTAGACGGCAATTCACAAGGTCGTAACCCGGTTCGCGGCACGTTGACCCTGAGCGCTCCACCGCCGAGCGCGTCCGAGGGACCCATCGAAATGACCCTAGAGCCTGTGGAAATTGCCGGTGGACGGGCTCGATTCGTCGTGGATGTGCCGGCTGGGGCGCAGTTGGCGGATCCTGCTGGAAACGTGGGTGACTTCGACCGGTGACATGCGATACGGGAAGGCCACGTCAGGGAGTGTTGGGTGGCCGAGCGTTTTGTAGCCGTCGCAGGAAGCATTGGAGTCGGTAAGACAACGCTGACCACGTACCTCACCGAGAGGTACGGGTTTACGCCTGTCTTTGAGCCGTTTGCGACCAATCCCTTCCTAGACAAGTTCTATGAAGACATGCGTCAGTGGGCGTTTCACTCGCAGATCTGGTTCTTGTCGCACAAGTACCGGCTCCACTGCGAGCTGGAACGCAGTGACGGAACGATCGTCCAGGACCGCACGATCTACGAAGACGCCGAGATCTTCGCGACGAACTTGTACCGCTCGCGCCGGATGGCAAAGGACGACTACGAGACCTACATGGAGCTGTATCGAGCCATGCGCTCGAATTTGGCGCCACCCGACTTGCTCATCTACCTCAAGTGCCCTGTTCGCTCGATTCGTAAGCGCATCAAACAGCGCGGACGTCCTGGTGAACAGGCCATCCCGGCAAGCTACTTACGTCGCTTAAACGGCTTGTATGAAGAGTGGATGGACGGCTGGGACCAGTGCCCGGTGCTTGTCTGGGACACCCAGAAGATGGACTACTTGGGCGACCTTGTCGACCGAGCCGAGTTCAACCGCGCCATCGAGCAGTTCGTTCGTTGACGTACCTCTGGCTTGACGGGGTGGGGTCGCTGTTCTTAGGGTGCTCCGCTCAAGGCGGAATGGTTAGACCGGGGCACGGCAACCGTTGTCCCCAGGAGTTCACTGATGCGCGTGGTTTGCGACAATTGCGGGGCCGTCTACAAGGTCCCGGACGATAAGCTCACAAAGCCTGTGAACAAGGCCACGTGCCGCAACTGTGCACATCGAATGCTGATTCCTCGGCCAACGGGTGCAGATGGATTCGAGCAGGAAGAGCGCACTCTCATCCGTCGGACACCGTTTGGGCGTGACAATGCCAGTGCTGCTCGCCCGCATACACGGCCCATCGAGCTCGATGAACCCGAAGAAACATTGCCCCGCGTCATCGGAAGTGGACGCTCTGCGCGCCGCGGACCGACTCCCACGCCCTTTGTAAACCGTCCAGGTTCGCCTCCACGCCTAGAGAGCGATGAGTACACCCAGTGGGTTCAGAACAACCCTCAGGCTGCGGGTGCAGATGAGCCGGCGACTGTCGTCGGACCGCGCCCAGGCAGTCCCAGCGCACCGCCTGCAGTACCCCGCTCCGCACCGAGCACTCCGCCCGGTGGTGGTGGCTTCATTCAGGGAGACATGAAGGGCATCTTCGCCTCGGTCTTCATTGCTGGCATCGGCATCATGTTGTTGTCCGTCGTCTCCGATAAGTTCGGTCGCGTCGGCATTGGCCTTCGTCCCATCGGGCTGTTCTTCGCAGCCGGCGGGTCCGTTGTTGCGCTGCTGTACATCGTCACCGGCCGATTTGGTCGGTACCCAGCACGTCGGATATTGTCCATCCTTGCCGGCATGGTCGCTGGTGGAGCCATTGCTCTGATTCTGGGTGCAACGCACGCCTTGGTCAGCTGGGACAATCTCAACGCCAACGAGAGCATCAACTACGGCATTGACGGCACGCTTGCTCAGATTGAGATTGTGCCCGCACCAGCGCCTGACGCGGTGCCCGCACCAGCGCCGTCGGCTGTTCCTGCGCCTGTGGAAGCTCCGGCTCCGGTCGCCAGTCCTCGTCCGTCGCCCACACCTGCTCCAGTGCGGCCCACACCTGCGCCAACGCGTCCTACGCCGGCTCCAGTGCGCCCCACACCTGCGCCAACGCGTCCCACGCCTTCTCCGGCCCCTGTGACCGTCACGCCGCGCCCTGTACCGGCTCCAGCGCCTGCACCGGCTCCAGCGCCTGCACCGGCTCCAGCGCCTGCACCCGCTCCTTCCGCTGGGGCAGCTGTCCCCATGCAGGTGCTCGACCTACTCCTGCGCAACAACCTGGACGTGAAGCGCTGCTTCTTCTCGTACATGCAGTCGAATGGCGAGCTTCCTGGCCGTGTTGATGTGCGCTTCACCTTGCAGCCAACGGGCCGTGCAACCGGCATTGGTGTGACCCAGGGTGAGTTCGCTGGCTCCAGCCTAGACAGCTGCTTGGGCACTGCGATTGGCGGGATTGAGTTCCCCGAGAGCTCCGGTTCGGCCAGCCGGATCACGTACCCGTACATCTTCCAGTAGGCCTGAAGTGCGGTCGCTTGTACTCCTGATGGGTCTACTCGCGAGTGGTTGCTCACGGCCTTCCTACAGTGTGGCCGCGGTCGCTTCCCCTTGTGGCCTTGGCAACGCGGACTGCGTGGCGTTGGATTGCGAGCTGTCCAATACCGGTGGAAAAGCCATGACGTTGGCGGTTTACGGCCAGATCTGGGTTGCCGATGACAGCCATTTTCTTCCCACGCGAGAGCGGAATACGCTGGAACCGGGAGAGTCTTGGACCGCCCATTTCCAACTGAAGCCATCGTCGGTGACGGTAGGCAGTACATCCTCGGCCCGCATGCATAAGCCGGACTGCTCCACCGCTGATTACGCCGCTTGTTTGCAGCTTGATGGGCAGGCTATCGTCGCTGAGTGCTTTGCGATTGTCCCTGTGGACCCGTCTTAAGAGCGCAGGAGGCCGACGCGTGGTTCCGCACGACGACGGGTCAGCTTGCCCTTACACAACCTCACACAACCGCTGTGCAAGGCCAACGGTGAAGACGCGCCACACAGGGCATCTTGTGTATGTGAGGCGCACCCGTTGGTGACCTCGCACGGAGGTTCCCATGACGGTCTTGCTCGGTCTTGCTGCTCTGTCGTCGCAGATGCAGCCCTCGATGGATGACGTGCAGGTGTTTGTCGACGGTGACGCACTGGTCATTGACGGCACCAACGACGCCGAGCAGGTCGTGGTGTACAGCACGCGAACCGAGTGGATGGTTCGGGTGACCCAAGACTCTGGGATTCGCTCATGGCGTATTCCACGCACTCAGACCCCAGACCTGGTGGTGAACCTTCACGGCGGAGACGACGTGTTCACTGCGCTGACGGATGAGCTGACCTACCGAGTGGACAGCGGCCCCGGAAACGACATCTTGGTCGGCGCTGGACCGGACTTCGCGGTCGACGGCTTGATGGTTGGCCGGCTGTAGAAGGGTCTACTCGTCGACGAACTCGTCCTCGTCGTAGAGCTGCTCGAGGGGGATGTAGACCTGAGTAAAGCGGGGGTCGGTCTTGTCGCGGTCCACAATGAGCATGGATGTGCTCAGGTCGTAGTCGACAATCACATCCGGCACCGTCCACGTCGCCGTCAGAGTCTCGGCCTCCCAGTGCCAGCCGGGCAGGGGTTCGGGCCAGTAGACGTCGTACCCGGGGGAGCTGGGCTCGTTGATCTCAAACTGAAATATCAGCGTCTGGCCAGGAGTGACAAAGGCGCCCGGGAGCTGGCCGTACCCGCGAATGGGCATCTGAAGTTGAGTGCCGTTGACGTGGGTGACCTGGGGAGCCTTGTTCGGCAACAAGCCGGTCCCGCAGGCAGAACACACCATCATGAATCCGATGGTCCACTTCATGGCGTCACCTCAATCACGGCGGTTCGCCAGACGGTCTGACCACTGAAGTACGAGCCATTGGCGACGAGGGCGACGGTCAAGGGGCCGCTGTAGTCGTCTGGGATGCGCAGGATGTTGTCGGTGAGCGCGTATTCGTCTTCGAGCCGCTGAATGCGGGTGAGACCGGTCTTGAGCAGCTCGCCATCGCTGACGTACCACTGGTAGCCGCGAGAGCGCGTCGGGTCGCCGAAGACTGCCTCGAGGGCAACCTCATCGCCTGCAGACGCTGTTGGGGGCACACGAAGCTGCAACGGCAGGCGCAGCTCCCGGGGTGGCGTGGGCCCGTCCTCCGAGGCGATTTCAATGTGGGTAGAGCCCATTGCGGTTCGCCCGTCCGCCCACGTTGCACGGACGGCGAGCAGCACGTCAGCGGCGCACAGGCGTACAAGGGGGGGAGGGGCAGTGTTATCGACTTCGGTGTTTGGTTGGAAGGTATCGGTAAAGGCGTCATTGAAGTCCGGACAGTCTCCGCTGATCTCCGGCGGCGTCCAGATGGCCGGAAGCGCAGTCGCGATTTGTTGGACCAACTCGTCATTCTGGAAGCATCGGGCGTCTCCTACGCGCGTTCGCTGACCCTCTACGAACCCGCAGACAAGCACTTGTACGCTCTGTGGGGGTGTGTCGGACAGGATGAGGCCGTCAATGAGCACGGACTGTCCACGTCCGATCTGCTCGAGGTCGGTCTGCACAGCGACGACACGCGGACGGTCGATTCGGTAGTCGAGCGCCCGAACGACGGGTGCGTCCCATTGACTGCAGGCAGACAGGGCCACAAGGCTGGTGAGGAGTGCGCGCATCAGAAGTCCACCTGTAGACCCGTTGTGGGAATGATCGGCACGTAGACCTCGCGGGTCAGTCGTTGATAGTTGGAGTTGAAGCTGGGCATGAACGGGTTCTTTCGGTTGTACACGTTCATGACGTCCACATACCAAGTCCAGCTCGCTCGCTCGCCAAGCCACTCCTTCTCAATGCGCAGGTCCAGCGAGTGCAACAGGGGCAGACGCTCACTGTTGATGGGACCGCCATACGCGTTCCAGTACATCTCGTCCGAGCTGTATATGGACACAGACGGGGTGTAGGGCTGGCCACTGCTCATGCGAAAGCGCCCGGACAGCTGCCAGTTCTTCGGTAGCTTGCGTGCGGCGACGACGATGGCGGAGATCGGCATGTCGTAGTCGCCTGGATACCAGCTATCGGCGCCCTCGCGGAACGACTTGCTCAAGGTCAGGCCGACCCATCCGTGCCACATGCCTTGCGGACGAAGACGAGCCATGGCTTCGAGGCCCACCGCAGCTCCTCGGGTGTCGGCGTAGCCGTTGGTGACCACAGTGGTCAGCGCGTTGTCGAAGTCGTTCAGCGGGTCTGTCGCCAGGCTGATCTGTTGGCTGGTCACGGTCAGGTGCGGCATGTACGACGCGAACACGGTGGCATCGATGGTGATGCCGTTGTTGAGCTTGGAGTTGAGGCCCACAGAGGTCTGCCATGCCTGCATGACGGGCAGATCAGGATTGCCAATTCCCGGTGCGGTTCGATGGCCGGGTGGCGTCTGGCTGAAGCGACCGACGAAGGCCGTCAGCTCAATGGCGTTGCTCGCGTCGTACCGGGCGGTCAGGCGTGGCTCGGGCAGCACCGTGTTTCGCCCGCTGAATCGGTGGCCATTCAGGCGGACTCCGGGGGACAGCCACCAACGTCCGGTGTCGAGCTGCGCGTCCGCCCACAACCCAGCTGTCAGACGGTTGTCTTGACCGACAACGCTGGGGGTTTCCGTCGTTCCATCGCGCCAAGACTCAGTGCGCGTGGGTCGCATCTGGAAGCGTCCGCCGCCGCGAACGGTCAGGGTGTCGCTGATGCGGACAATATCGCTGCGCTCGGCAATCACTGTGATCTGCTCAACCTTCCCCAGCTCGGGGGCTTGCGAGAGCTGGCCGAACTCGCTGAACAGGCTCGACTGCCGGTCCCAGCCCAGCACCAACCGTGTGGTGCTCTTGTGTTCGGTCCGCTTGCCGTCTAGGCGAACCTCGCCCAGGTAGAACTGTGAGTCGAGTAGCGTGTTGGGGTCGAAGGGCCGCTCCACTTCGTCAACGGGGTTGGGGTCGTGAAACCCGTCGCCGTCGCGGTCCCACCGGTCTGGCACAACCTTGAGGGCATCGCGAGCACCGATGAACGACACCGCGAGCTGGTAGTCGCCCATCTGCCGGGTGCCCCGCAGCTGGAAATCGCTGTAGTAGGGACTGACCCAGCCAACCTTGTAGCTTGGGTCGCTCCCTGCTTTTGCGATGATCTGCGAGCTGATCCCAATCAATCCGCTGACCCAAGAGACGCGACCGCCAGCACTGAGCGACCAGGGCCCTTGGCGTGCCGTCATTCCGAACCCGCCGTCCAGCAGGTCGACGTTGACGCGGCCGTGCAGTCCCTGTTTTGGCGGCTCGTAGTAGGTGCGTGCGTTGACGACGGCCTGGGTCACGTCGCCAAAGTCGCTCGGCATGCCGCCTGGAAAGAACTCCACATCTTCGAGGACGGCCGGATTGACCACGCTGCGTCCTACGAACATGTGAAAGAGGAATGGGACCGGCATGCCGTCTATGTACGCGCCGGTGTTGATGGCTTCTGCGCCTCGAACCACAATGTCGCCTTGGGGACCCGCGGGACGGGCGACGCCGGGCAGGTTCTGGATGGCGCGGATGGGGTCGCCAAAGCTTCCGGGTACGCTCGCCAGCTCGTCGGCCGACAAGACCGTTCGTGAGACGTACTCGCGCGGACCGTCGTCGTACACAATGATGGTGGTGTCGTTGCTGTAGGGCTGCAGCCGGTAGACGATTTCGGTGGTTGTGGCTGTGACAACCGTCTCAGTCGCGAGTAGGTCGGCAAAGTCCTCGCTCTGCACCGTCACCGAGTACGTGCCGGGGGCAAGTCTCAGCGAGAAGCTACCGTCTTCCTGGCAAGTAACGGTTTCGTCGCCTACCGTGAGCGTACAGGGCAGGCGGTCCCCGGAGCCGCGAGCACGTACACTGCCCGTCAACTCGCCGTTGAGGGCATGGCCTGCGTTCGAGCCGAGGTCTCCCGGATCTGCGAAGGCCAGCGCTATCAAGACGGTCAGGTACAACGGGGCTCCTCAGACCAAGGTGGCTGCGGTCAGGGAGTGTGTAGACACCGCAGTCGTGGATCACCGTTACATCAACGACATGTTCGGTGGGTGCAGTCCGAGAACGTACGGCGCGTACAGGGGGTGTCTGGGATGCCCGCCATTTAGCAGGGGACCAATGCTGAACAGCGGCCGTCTACTCGCTTGTAGGACCTGGCGAACATCGTCAGCACGCCTGCTCACCGTGAGATTTGCCGGACGGCCCCAAGCCATCACGATGGCGTCGCATTGAGTGGCTACGGTCAGTGCGTGGTCCGCATTGGGGCCTATGACATCGATACCCGAGCGAAGTGCAGCCAGAAGATCGCGTGGCTTAGTGGCTCGGAACGTGAACAGATTGGCGACGGTCACAGATGCGAAGTGCGCGCGGCGGGAAAATCCCAGCACGCGTCGTAACGTGGGGTCGTCACAGGATGCATCGGCCGTACTCGGATTGAGTAGGACCCAAGCAATAGATGGCCCGGTGCCTACGACAGTTCGGTGCAAGAGTGTGCGGTAGTGCGGCGGGATTGTACACCTTTGGGGCATGGGGATGTGACTCCTTGTTCGTCGGTAGCGGTCTGACGCGCTACAGGCCGGCGCCCTCGCAAAGTGGGGTTCTGGGAGTGCTCCATGGAGTTTCGTAACGTCGCCATCATCGCGCACGTTGACCACGGCAAGACCACATTGGTCGATGGTCTTCTGCATCAGTGTCACAGCTTTCAAGAGCACGAGCGCATCGACGACCGCGTGATGGACTCGATGGACCTTGAGCGCGAGCGTGGCATCACCATCTCGTCCAAGAACACCGCTGTTGTGTACAAGGGCGTCAAGATCAACATCATGGACACCCCGGGTCATGCTGACTTCGGCGGCGAAGTCGAGCGCGTGATGAAGATGGTTGACAGCGTCATCTTGCTGGTTGACGCCAGTGAGGGCCCGCTGCCTCAGACCCGCTTCGTGCTTGGCAAGGCCATGGCTGAAGGGCACAAGGTGGCCGTGGTCATCAACAAGATCGACCGTCCGGACTCCCGTGCCGAAGAAGTGTTGGACGAGGTCTACGACCTGTTCATCGATCTAGGCGCCGATGACGAACAGTTGGAGTTCCCTGTCTTGTTCGCCGTTGCTCGCGACGGCATTGCACAGACCGACCTCAACGTGCCCGGCACGGACCTTCGTCCACTGCTCGACGTCATGATCAACAACCTGCCAGCACCAAAGCTGCCAGAAGATACTGACGGTCCTGCACAGCTGCTCGTCACCAGCCTCGACTACGACCCCTACGTGGGCCGTATCAGCCTCGGTCGGTTGTTCTCGGGCAAGCTCCGTCGCAACCAGTTCGCTACCCACTTCGGCGAAGATGGCCAGCGCACTGTGAAGCTCGGACTTCTCTACTCGTGGATGGGCCTCAAGCGTCACGAAGTCGAGTACGCTGAGCCAGGCGATATCGTCGCTGTTGCTGGTATTGACGGCATCACCGTCGGTGACACGCTCTCGACGGGTGAAGAGCCATTCGCTATGCCGCGCCTGCGCATTGACGAGCCGACCATCGGCATGACCTTCAGCATCAACACCAGCCCGTACGCGGGCCAAGACGGCAAGATGCTCACCGCACGTCAAATCCGTGAGCGCCTCGAGCGTGAGCTGATGTCCAATGTGTCTCTTCGCTTGGACCAGACTGAAAACCGCGAGTCCTTCAAGGTCTACGGTCGTGGCGAGCTTCAGCTGGCCATCCTCGTTGAGCAGATGCGTCGCGAAGGCTTCGAGCTGTCGTTGTCGCGCCCGGAAGTTGTGAAGAAGGAAGAGGGCGGAAAGACCCTTGAGCCCTTCGAAATGGCCTTCATTGACGTTCCAGATGTCCACGTTGGCGCCATCACTCAAATGATGGCTGCTCGTAAGGGCGAAATGAACGATCTCAAGACCGACGGTTCCGGCCGCAGCATGATGATCTACCGTGTTGCGTCCCGTGGCCTCATTGGCTTCCGTAGCGAGCTGATGACAACCTCACGCGGCGAAGCCGTCATGAACACCCAGTTTGACGGCTGGGACGATGACGTGGGCTTCATTCCCGGTCGTACTCGCGGCACCTTGGTTGCTGACCGTACCGGTAAGACCACTGCTTACGCACTGCACAAGCTGCAGCCGCGCGGTGAGTTGATGGTCGGTTCGCAGGTTGAAGTCTACGAAGGCATGATCGTTGGCATCGCCGCCCGCGCCAATGACCTCAACGTTGACCCGACTCGTCCAAAGCAGCTCAACAACATCCGCTCTGCTGGTGCTGACGAGAAGCTCATCTTGACCCCGCCCAAGGTGCTTAGCCTTGAGCAAGCCATTGAGTTCATCGACGATGACGAGTGGGTTGAAGTCACTCCGAACAACATTCGTATTCGCAAGAAAGAGCTCAAGAGCAACTTGCGGACGATTCGTCGCGGCGACACTAAGTAGTTCTCGACGAGAATGACTTGTCCTAGGGGCGGGTGTGGAGCGATTCGTCGTCTCCGCACCCGCCTCTTCGCGTAGTGGGGGACCGCAGGCGGTGCGGTACGAAATACTTTGGTCTCGTGTGCGGTAGGCTCCCTACGGAGGCGCGTCATCGACATCGACATCGACATCTACGAGGCCATTCCCACACTCATTGTGCTGGGAATTTTCGTCGTCGCGCTCATCAGCGGTCTCAACCGGTGGGGACGTGAGAGCGGTGAGCTGGGCAACGCCACTGCCGATGCGTGGATGTCCTTTGCCCAGAGTCACAACTGGCCGGCGGAAGGAGGGCTGCACGGTGTGCAGTTTCGTGGTCAGATCGAAGGCGTCGCGTTCAAGGCTACAGCGACATTTCGGCGGGTTCGTCGGCATCGTCGGCATCAGACGATTGGGTCGACCGCAGAGATTTTGGTCTATGCGAAGTCGGTGTTTCGAGTACCGATTCGTGGTGCGGTTCCTGTGTTGTCCATCCGTCAAAAGACCCTGATGAACCAGCTCAAGCTTGGAGTCACCGGCCAACGCCCTTTTGCGACGGACGTGATGTCTCTCGACTCCATGCTGCTCATCAGCGGTGAAGATGTCGACGAGGTGGTCCCGTTGGTGCGGCTTCCGGGAATTCGAAAGGCGCTGGAGTTGGTATTCAAGATGTACCCGGATGCTGTCATTGATGACCGAGCCATTGAGCTTCATCTCGACTTCATGCCGGTGAGTACGCCCGAGCTAGAACACATTGTCCAAGCGTTGACCGCTGTGGCTTCAGCGATTGAGACGTCCATTGCTAAGAAATCGGGCGTTGCTCTGCCGGAGCTTCCAATGGATGCCACGCCTTACGATGCTGGGCATGCTGCGCCACAACCCGTGCCTGGGGGGGATGTAGTGATGGAGGCTTCGCGACCTTCAATGGGTTCGGTGACGGAACAACCCAAGGAACGATCCGGTCCTCTTCCGAAACGGCTGCGGGGCTCGCTCAAGTCCCTGGCTGCGATGTCCGTCAAGGAACAGCGCATGGCGATTCAGCACCTTCGACTTCCGAAGTATACGTTTGAACTCGAGGTGAGAAGCATCGCCGAGGCCGTCACTCGAACGGGGCTATCTACCGGCAATTACCGAGTCAACGGCATGCTGACGGGGAGCCGATGGCGCATTGAACTTGATGTTCCCGCGGACCAGGCGAACACCGTTCTCACGCTTATGTCGGGTGATGTGGTGAAGGGAGAGTGCTTGCTGGAGGATGTCCTTGCCACAAGGTTCTCGGTTGAGGCGAGCACTACCCAGGTTGTGGAGGTGGTCTCGCGCGGAACGCCTCATGCAGATGCGATTCGCTAGCGCTCGCCGACCTGTCCGCGCCAGCGGAGCCAATGGTCCACGAGTGTCAGGCACATCATGGCTTCAACCATGGGAACGGCGCGAGGCAGTACACATGGGTCATGACGTCCACGTGGGATGACGGTTGTGGCGTTTCCGTCGGTGTCCACGGTGTCTTGTTCGCGGAAGACGGTGGCGACGGGCTTGAAGGCGACGCTCACCTCAATCGGCATGCCGTTGCTGATGCCGCCTTGGATGCCACCGCTGTTGTTGGTGCGTGTGGCAATACCGCCTTTTCCGTCGGGAATGAACGGGTCGTTGTGTTGTAGTCCCGTCTGGTAGGTGCCGTCGTAGCCTGAGCCCGACTCGAACCCTTTGGCCGCGGGGAGCGACAACATCGCTTTGGCCAGGTCGGCTTCGAGCTTGTCGAACACGGGCGCACCGAGTCCTGCTGGCACATTGCGAGCCACGCAGCGAACCACGCCACCCACGGTGTCGCCCTGCTTGCGGGCCTTTCGGATGACCGTCTCCATGCGAGCTGCGGCGTCGGCATCTGGACAGCGAACGATATTGCTGTCGACGTCGGCCAGCGAAACGGTTGCGGAGTCCACTACGCTCGATTCGTTCTGAACGCGGTCGACCCACGCGACGACCTCGACCCCTCCAAGGTCTTGCAGCACTTGCCTAGCGATAGCACCGGCTGCGACGCGTGCTGCGGTCTCTCGTGCGCTTGCGCGTCCACCGCCGGCCCAAGCCCGGTGGCCGTACTTGGCGTCGTATGTGTAGTCGGCGTGGGACGGACGGTACCGGTCCCGGAAGGGCTCGTACGACGCGGACTTGGCGTCCTTGTTGCGAATCATCAGTCCAATGGACGTGCCTAGGGTCTTGCCCTCGAACATGCCGGAGAGCACCTCGACCTTGTCGCCTTCTTTGCGTTGCGTGGTCAGGTCGGACTGACCTGGACGACGTCGCTCAAGCTCGGCTTGAACGGCCTGCCAGTCGATGTGGAGTCCTGGAGGGCACCCTTCGACGATGGCCCCGAGTCCTCCGCCGTGGCTCTCGCCGAAGGTGGTCACGCGAAACAACGTGCCGAACTGACTGCCCATGAGGCTCCTACTTGAGAATGCCGACGGTGTAAGCGTCTCCGCCTTGGTCAGCATTGGCTGGCGATGAGGTCTGGATGTATGGATTGCCGCGAAGGTGCTGACGAACGGCCTTCTTCATGGCGCCTGTTCCGTGGCCATGCAGCACGAAGACGGCATCGTAGCGAGCCCGCGATGCGTCATCGAGGAAGCGGTCAACGAGCTCCAGAGCTTCGTCCACCCGCTCACCGCGAAGGTCCAAGGTGTTGTTGAGCATGCGAAGGGCCTGATCGATTGGAACGCGGCGCTCGGCCTTGTCCTTGAGTTGCGCCTTCTTCTTGCTGGCCTTCTTCTTCTTGGGGGCCACGGGGGCCGAGGTCCGCTCGACCTCATTGCGGTTCACACGCAGTGTCATGCCGCCCATGCGTACGGTGAGCTTGGCACCGCGGATATCCAGCACCTCGCCGGACTTGGCACTGCCGCGTAGGCGCACAAAGTCGCCAACTTCGACCTCGATGTCTTCGGGTTCGGCAGTCTCGGCCTGAGGCGCCAAGCCTCTGAGGGCTGTGAGAGTCGCCTTTGCTTTCGCAACTGCGGCGTGACCCGGTGCCCGCTGAAGCTCGGCAACCACAGATGCAATGGCGTCTTCGGCATTGGCCAGACGCGAGCGATAGCCACTTGCAGCTTGCTCTTCGAGGCGCTTGGCGTTCGCCGCCACCGTGGACTCACGAGCCGCGAGAGTCTTTTCCCGCTTGGCCAAGCTCAAGCGCTGACTGTCCAGGTCTTCAATGGAGGTGCGCAGGCGGTCTCGCTGGGCATCGAGCTCTTCGAGTGCCCGGGTAAATGCGGCCTCGGAGTCGCCCATGTGGTGGCGCGCACGTGCCAGGACGGCGGGATCCATTCCCACACGGCCTGCGACCTCGAGTCCGTGCGACTCGCCAGTAGCGCCGGCAACCACCTTGTAGGTCGGCTGTCCTCCGCCGTGCTCGACGGCTGCAATGCTGAACCGGTCGTCGGTTGCGGCTAGGCCCTTGAGCTGGGCGTAGTGGGTCGTCGCAACGACTGTGGCTCCCTTGTTGCACAGCGCTTCAACGACTGCCGCCGCCAGAGCAGCGCCCTGCGTGGGGTCGGTTCCCGTCGCAATCTCGTCGAGAAGCAGCAGGCTTCCGGCACTGGCGCGTCCCAGCATGGCGTTGAGGACAGCAAGCTGGCCTGTGAACGATGACAGGTCTTCGTCGATGGTCTGAGAGTCGCCAATGTCCGCGAGCACGTCGTGAAACACGTCCACGCGGCTGCCTTCGTCAGCAGGCACGAAACAGCCCCAGCGAATCAGCAACGCGCACAGTCCGAGCGTCTTCAAGGCCACGGTCTTTCCGCCGGCATTCGGTCCCGACAGCACCAATACCGGCGCACCGTCGCCAACTGTCAGGTCGTTCGGCACAACCGGAACATTGCGCAGCGTCAACACGGGATGTCGCGCGTTCTTCAGCCGAATCGCGCCGCCATCGGTCACCGCCGGTCGGTTCATGTTGAGCAGTCGCGCCAGACCTGCGCGAGCGAACACGACATCAATGGCTGTGGCTGCTTGAAGGCCGCGCTCCAGGTTGGGCGCCTCTGTTGCGACCATGCGTGAGAGCTGCGCCATGATGCGCCGCTCTAGGGCTTCGAGCTGCCCTTCAGCTATCTTCAGACGGTTGTTGGCCTCGACCACGGCGTTGGGCTCAATGAATGCCGTTGCCCCCGAGCCGCTCGTCCCGTGAACAATGCCCAGGTCCCAGCGCTTGGCGTGGGCCTTGATGGGGACCACGTATCGGTCGCGCCGTTGGGTGACGAAGCTGTCCTGAAGCAGGTCCGCGAAGCTCTCGTCTTTGAGGATGTTGTCGAGGGTCTTGCGGATGCTGGCGTGCAGTCCGCTGATGGCCTCACGCAGCTCGCCCAGCTCGGGCCAGCGGTGTGCCGACAGCTGCCCCAGGTTGTCGAAGGCGGCCAACAGCTCGTCTTGCAGCATGGGGTCGACGTAGATCTCAGACGCCATCTCGGCCAGCAAGGGCCTGTCGTCCATGCCCATCGCACACGCACTTCGAAGCCGGTCCAGCCCTTCGGCGGTGTCCCGCACTTGGCGCAGCGCTGTGATGTCGAGCACTTCACCTTTGGTAGCACCCACCAACACGGCACGAATGTTGGCAACTTCACCGATCGGAAGGTCCATGCCCTCACGCCACAGCTCTAGGACTTCGTCGGTCACGTCGAAGGCAGCCTGAATCGGCGCCACGGTGCTCATGGGCACCATCTTCACGCAGGCGCGTGCCCCGAGTGATGTCCGCGCTTGCTCGGACAGCGCGTGGAGAAGGGGGGTCCAGTCGAGTGCGACGAGGGTGGCTTGGTCGAGGTCCATCAGACAGGTCCAGTCAGTTGCGGCGTGACAGTGCCGATAGTTCGTCCCATGCGCACAACGTCGCCGGGTTTGACGGTGAGTCGCCAGCGTCCTGTGGGAGCGGCGAGAACGACCGTGGAGCCGAGGTGGAACACACCGAGCTCCTCACCACGGTCCACGCTCACGGGTGGGGCCAAGTTCGCTTGCGTTCCGTCACGCCCGCTATTGGTCACGATGTCGCAGGCGGACAGGGTGATGCGTCCTACACCGAATGCGCCCACAAGTACCGACCACAGCGGACCTTCGGTGGTGTCTTGCTCAACGACCACGCGCTCGTTGCGACTGAACAGCCCGTCGACCTTGCGCACGGCGGCAGGGAAGACCGGCCACAGGGTTCCGGGCACGTAGCGCCAGCGAACCAGCTCACCCTCTCGGGCGACGTGAACCCGGTGGTAGTCCTTTGGGGACAGGTAGAGCACCGCTACGTCCAGCTCGGCATCGAACGGCTGGCCAACGAGCTTGGCAATGTCGAGCTGGCGTCCGGGTGCCAGATCGATGCAGCCGTTCTCGGTCCGTCCGACCGCTGCACAGCGACCATCTACCGGTGAGACCAAGGCATTAGGCGCGTCATCGATGGGGCGAGCCCCTTCGCGGAGGGTCCGGGTGAAGAGTGCTTCGAGCGTGTTGTACGACGACGCTGGGGCGTCGGCTTCGCTCATGTCCACGCCGTAGACACGCACGAATGCGCGGGTCATCAGCTTGGACAGCGGACGGCGAGCCATGGCTCCCATTGCCCGTGCGCCCGTCTTGCGAGGCATCAGGCTCAGGGCAGAGACAATCAGGGCGTCCTTCATGAGTCCAGCGCGCCGATCAGCAGGCGAACGGTGGCTTCGTCCGCGGCAGGGAAGGGATACTGACCGAAGTTTTCTGGGGTGACCCATGCTGTGTTCTGCACGTCTAGAGCAGCGGGTTCTGCAGTGCCAACGTCGCATTGGTAGACCACGAGAACCACGCTGTAGTCGTCGTAGTTGTGCGTCACTTCCAAGACCTGACTGCCCACGCGTGCGCAGACCCCTATGCGTCGCTCAAGAGCCCGCTCGAGCGCGGCTTCGTCAGTCTCGCCGACTTGGACGCGTCCACCTGGAAACTCCCACAGATCGGGCATCACCGCCTTGCTAAGGCGCTGGGTGAGCAGGTAGTGGCCGTCACGTTGGATCTCAGCACTGACGACGCGGACGGTGGGATGGCTCATGACGGTCTCTCCGAGGCATGCGGGTATCCACCGGGCGGCCCACGGCGCAACGACTAGCCGTGAGTTACGCGCTCCAACCTCCTAGGGGACCGTCATGCGCGACCGTTTGAAGCGAGCCATTAAGAATCGCTTTCCCGTTGTGGTGAGCCTACGCGACCGGATTCGCGGCGAGCAAGAAAGCGCTCCTGAGCCGGTTGTCGCCGAGTCCAGCGGGCCCGTCGTAGATGATAATGGTGATGTGATCACGCACTTCACCCGTGCCCAGGTCGAAGAGCTGGTAGATGAGATGGTTCGGCCCGCGCTGGAGTCCGACGGCGGCGACATTGAGGTTGTGCGTATTGACGAGGGCCACATCTATGTGCGCCTACTCGGAGCTTGCGTCGGCTGCCCATCGTCGCGCATGACGCTGCAGATGGGCGTTGAACGGTTGTTGGAAGAAGAACTGGAGGGCTTTCAATCCCTCATCGAACTCCCCTCTGACGTGACGGCTGCCTGATGGACCTTTCTCTCGAACAACTCACCAATCTCCCGCCGTCCACGCTGTTTGCAGCCCTGCCGGAGTTCCTCGCCACCCACATTAGCGAACCGCAAGCGCGTCTGGCTGCGACCCACGCGGTCCGAGAGCGCGTTGCCACGTGGACAGACGCCGAAGGCATTGTTGTTCGCGACCACCTCGCGTCAGTGGGCGCGGAAATTCAACTGTACGAAGCTCTGCCGCTCTTGCGGCCATTGTCTCGAGACTGGCTCGGGACTCTGTTCAAGACAGTGACTGTCAACGGCATCGAGAACGTTGATTCCGCGCTGACCCAAGGGCCTGTGGTCGTCATCGGCAACCACCTGTCGTACGTAGACACCCAAGCCACAGATGCCGCGCTGGCGCAGATGGGTCGCGAAGACATTGCCAACCGTCTGGTCACGGTCGCCGGGCCCAAGGTGTACGAGGCTCTGTTCAGGCGCTTTGCGGCTGCCTGCCTGTCCACGCTTCCGGTTCCCCAGTCGGGTGCCGTGTCTAATGTGAACGTCTCTGCGCGCGACCTGGCGCGTCAGGCGATTCAGTCGCTCAAGATTGGTAAGTCGCTGCCGGAACGCGGTCTTGTGCTTCAAATCTACCCTGAAGGCACCCGGACGCGTAACGGTCGTATGGGCTCTTTCTTGAGGGGGGTACACCGCTATCTGGCCGTTCCTGGCTGCCAGATTGTGCCCATGTCTCACTCGGGCACGGACGTCATGTTCCCAATTGGGTCCGACACATTGTCACCTGCGGACTACACAATCACGTACGGAACACCCATCTCCGTCGAAGCCGCTGGCTCTACACGTGACGCGCTCACGGCTGCGTGGCACGCCGTTCGCCAGGCGCTACCGGAGCACCTTCAGCCGGATGCCGACACCCCGCCTCTAGCGTAGAGACGAGTCGGAGTCGTCGTCGGCATCTGGACCCACGGCGTAGCCCATCTCTTGTAGTGCAGAGAGAAGCTCGGGATCGGTCGCATCGAGTGGAACTCCGCCTTCGAGCGGAATGGGAACCCGCGCGGTCGTCACTAGGATGTTGCGGTTGGCGACGCGGCCCACCATGAGGTTGGCCTTCGGTGCGCCCAACTCGGTAGGTCGGTAGGTGTTGGTCGGGGTGTCTTCTTGCTGACCGTAGACGGCGGTTGCGGACAGTGTCCCGGCGATCTCAGCGATGGGCAAGGTAGGCAGTACATACACCTCGCGGGTGTCTCGGTAGCCTGATGACCAGGAGGCGGTGACGACGTCGCCGTTGGTACGAATGGTTGCCCGTGACTTATTGGTCGGGTCTTCTGCCACCCACACCTTCTGTACGCCGCCGGGCACGGTCAGGCGCACGACAACGTCGTTGTTGGACGGGCGGGCGACGGGCGCGACATGGAGGCGAATCACCTCCGGCACAACGGTGCCTAAGGCATGGCCAAGGTAGCCTGCGAAGGGCGCGGCGAGTGCGGGGGCGCTGACCAGAACATTTCGTCGTTCGGCAGGGTCTACACCAATATCGACAAGGCGTTCGGTGTCCCCAACGGTGGTCCACTTCTGCGTGCCGTGAAGCACTCCCCAGCGAATGTCTCCGTATAGGGGCCTGCCGAGTGCCTGGTCTCGCTCAAATAGCGCCAGGCGGGCCTCTGCGTTGTCCTGTAGGGCCGGGCGTAGACTGATGCCGTCCAGACCGTCTGTGTCCAGGCCAACCAAGTCGAGAAGGGTAGGGGTAATGTCGATCAGCGACACGGGCTCTGTGACCCGTCCGGTGTGGCCGTTTGCGCGGATGACGAGCGGTACTCGGAGCAGCTCGTCGTACAAGGTGTGGCCGTGTTCAAAGCCGCCGTGATCCCAGAACTCTTCGCCGTGGTCGCTAAAGAGCACCACAATGTCGTCATCATTGAGCGCTGAGAACAGCCTAGAAAGCTGGTCATCGATGAATCGGATGTTCCCGTCATACCGGTCAATCACGTACTGGCGAACCGTTGGGTCGTTCCCTGCTGCGCGCAGAACTTGGCCCCGGTGAAACTCTTCGCCGAGCGATGCCGGTGCCGCGCCTGCGTACAGGTGTCGGTAGCTCTCCGGCTCGACGTACGGGAGGTGGGCGTCCATGAAGTGCAGCATCAACAGGGAATCGCGCCCGTCTTGTTGGTCCAGCCACGACAAGGCTCGGTCCACTTGTTCGCTCGCAGGGGGCCAGTTGGTCACTCGGTGAAGGTCCCAGTCTCGGTTCATGTCGAAGTTTGCCGACAGGAAGACGTTTCCAGCGAGCATCGCCGTTGCGAAACCCTGTTCGCGGAACCGGGCCTGGAGAGTGGTGCTGAGGTCGTAGACCTCTGGGTGACGGCCGGTGGTCACTGAGCGTGCTGTGGGCAGTGTCCACGGGGCGACCGAACGTGCTTGGTCGAAGACCACCGCCTCGCGTGCGAAGGCGTCGATGGCTGGTGAGGTGTCACGCTCGTAGCCGCCGATACCGAGGTGGTCTGGACGCAACGTGTCGATGAACACCAGGATCACGCGCTGAGGGTCGCTGGTGTTGGACGTCAGCGATGGCGCACCAAAGAAGGCGTAGTCGGAGCGCGCTGAGATTCTCGGCTCCGTCCGAAGCCTTAGACGAACGGACTGTTCTGCCCAGCGGTCCAATGGGATGCGACGGGGCTGGATGTCCGTATCCAGTCGGAATCGCCCGGCGCGCTCAATGCCATCCGCTGTCTCGACCTCCACAACAACAACGACGCCGTCGGTTGGTTCTCCGTCCACGACTTCGGGTGCAACGATACCGGCGTCGAACCGGAGCTCGCCGGCTTTGGGCACGGTCACGTCCCAGGCAACGACACCGGGGGCTGGCAGTAGAAGGCCTGTTCGGGAGTTTGCCCCGTCTTGAATCGTGGTGTGAACGAAGCTCGCCTTATCCACCGCTCCCGAGAAGCCATAGTTCAGGGTGGATTCTCGCAGACCCGCCAGCGGGTACTCGAGGCTCCAGCCCGTAGGTGCGCCAGCATCGGTGGTCTGAACACGAATCGTGGTCGCGTCGAAGCTCCAGCGGGTGCCTTCTCCCGGTCCATGTGGAACGCGCTCGCCGTTGGCGTCGTAGACGACCAGCCCCGGCGGTGGATTCTGAAAGAACAGCGACCGAAGACGAATCGGTAGCGGTGCCTGCCACACAGCGTTGCCCGCCCGGCTGGATGCGAGCTGCCACGAATCGGCGATTGTGATCCGTGCCGGAGGCAGCGCTCCACCGCGACTATCCTCGGGAATTTCGAGTTCGACCATCGGAACGGCGGACGTCAGTGCAATGGCTGACGCCTGCGCCGAGGGCACCTTCTCTGGAGGCAGATCTGGACGACAGGCCGCCAGGGCTAAGGCAGTGGCAAACAGGCAAGAGACGGAGCGTTCGGTCATGTGCGCCGCCTAACCCGCGCAAGGTGTGCGCCAACGACCTTCAGATCGCAGCCATAGACATTCCGAAACCAAGACGTCAGTTTGTCATCGTACCGGTGACACCCGGTGACTTTGGAGGACGCCACGGGATTGCGCGAGACTTTGGGTTAACGAACCCGCCGCCTTAGCCACCTCATGGCTTGCAAAGGATGCGTGCGGTTGTTGACCAACGGCCTCTAGTCCAGTATCTCTGGTGTCTTCCAGAGAGCTGTCGCATTTTGTGGTTCCCTACGTATTTGCCAGTTCAAAACCAATCTTTCACTCGACGGGGGGCGTGTTTATGTACCGCCTGAGAATCCCTCTCCCACAATTCATGCGCGCCATTGGCACGCTTCTAGCCCTGTTTATGGCTCTGCCGAGTTTCGCGCAGACCACGGGCGAGATTCGTGGAAATGTTGTGGATGACGACGACCTGTCTGTGCCAGGCGTGGAACTTGTCCTTACGGGTGAGAACCTCATCGGTGGTTCACAGACTCGTACGTCCAACGCGAGCGGCGTATTTCAGTTCGTTCAATTGCCTCCGGGCATGTACGACATCGTTGCGACCAAGGACGGCTTCTCGACCGTCGACTACTCTGGCATCCAGGTGCAGATTGGTCGTCAGGCGACGCCAACCATCGCCATGGAGTACGGCTCCGACGGTGACATGGTCATCGAAGTCGTCGGCAAGCCCCCGGCTGTTGACGTCACGAGCACCACACGCGGTCAGGTCCTCACCCGTGACTTCCTCAACCAGATTCCTGCAGGTCGCTCCTACCAGAGCGCTGTTGGCATGACGGCTGGTGTTGTCGGCGGTGGCGGCAACCCGAACATTGCTGGTGGCGCAAGCAACGAGAACACCTACCTGCTGGACGGTGTCAACATCACCGACCCCGTCACCGGTACGTTCTCGCTGAACTTCAACTACGACGCCATTGAGCAGATCGAAGTCCTTCTCGGCGGCTACGAGCCTGAGTACGGCGTGTCCTTGGGCGGTATCGTCAACCTGGTCACCCAGACCGGAACGAACAACCTCGAGTTCGACACCTCGATCTTCTACGTGAACGGCGACCTTCGCCCGCGCATGGACGCTCGCTACACCTCGGACGGCTTCCAGCTCGCTCCGACCGGTTTCGACAGCAGCTTCCAGGTCCTTCAGGTCAGCGCTCGCGTCTCCGGCCCCATCGTTCGTGACAAGGCGTGGTTCATCCTCTCCTACCAGCATGACCGTTCGCTGATCGCTCTGACCGGTGTTCCGGTTCCTCGCGACTACGACGCTCACTACGTGCTGGCGAAGTTCACTGTTCAGCCAAGTGCCGAGCATCGCTTCACCTCGTTCCTCCAGATGGACCCTTCGGCCATTGACAACACCCAGCAGGGTGACCCCTTTGTCAAGCCGGAAGCCCAGGGCCGTCAGTACCAGGGCGGCTTCGTCACCCAGGCTCGCTGGCAGTGGTTCTTGTCCACCAAGGCCAACCTCGACACCCAGTTCGTGGTCCAGAAGTCCTTCATTGAAGTCGGCTCGGTTCCGTGTACTCACAACCTCGACATTGGCTACCACCCCTGCAAGCCTGGCGAGCAGGAAGACGAAGTCGATTGGGACACTCCCGGCCGCGTTGGTTTCTCCGGTGCCTTCAACTCTGTGTCGCTCGGTCAGTTCGCCTTTGACGACCGCCTTCGCTACCAGGGCAGCACCAAGCTCAGCATCGTTGGCGTGACCGACCCGCTCGGCGGCTCTCATGACTTCAAGTTCGGCGTCGAAGGCGTTCAGACTGTCTGGGACCAGATCAACGGTATCAGTGGCAACACCCAGTACTTCGACGTCAACCGGGTCGCTTTCGACCCGAACACGTTCGAGAACTACTACTGGTTGGAAATCACCGGACCCATCAAGTTCCGCACAAGCGGTAGCCAGTTCAACTTCTTCGTCCAAGACGCGTACAAGCCCATCGACAACCTGACCATCAAGTATGGCCTGCGTTTCGACAACACGGTGCAGCGCAACGACCTTGGCGAGCCTGTCCTGACTGGAAACCTCTTCGGCCCTCGTTTGTACGCGGCGTGGGACCCCTTTGGAAAGGGCAAGACCAAGATTGCTGGTGGCTACGGTCGCTTCAACGACACGGGTCGTCTGGCTGTCGCTGACTTCACGTCAGCAAGCTCCTTTGGCTCCAAGTTGTTCCTCGGTGAGTTCTTCGGTGGCCGTACTGGCAACGCCGGCTTCTTGAACGGTCCTTCTGAAGTGTACGACGTTGGTCCTCGCGCCAACCCGAACATCTCGCATGACACCGTTCGCCTGCCACGCGTTGACGAAGTCCTCCTCATCCTCCAGCAGGAAGTTGTGGAAGACGTCGCAGTCGGCGCTACCTTGGCCGGTAAGTTCACTCGCAACCTCTTCGAGTCGGACGAGACCAACGTCATCTACGACGAAGACGGCTCTGCAGTCATCGGTTCACGCAACTCGAACCCCTTCCTGAATGTGCAGCGTCTCCGTACGCCGCAGCTCGCAACACGCGACTACTTCCAGGCCGACTTCGAGATTCGCAAGATCAACAGCAAGCGCTGGTTCGGTCAGCTCGTGTACACCTACACGCAGTCGATTGGCTCCTCGCCCTTCGCGACCAGTGGCTCGTTCGCCAATGACCCGCAGACTCAGTTCAACTACGGTCAGCTCAACACCGACCTCAACCACGCTGTGAAGGCGTTCGGTTCGTGGAAGCTCCCGACTGACCCGTGGACCCAGATTGTTGGCTTCAGCTTCACTTACTACAGTGGCCAGCCTCTTGAGCGCTTCTACTACTCGGAAGAGAACCAGAGCTACAGCCTGCGCATTCGTCCGCGTGGCCAGTACTTCCGCTTCCCAGGTCAGTGGCAGTTCTCGATTAAGTTCCAGCAGGAAATCGATGTCCGCAAGGGCAAGCTGACTCTGGACTTCGAAGCACGCAACTTGTTCAACAACCGCGCGCCCGACAGCCTCTCGTCACTGTTCTACACCGAGAACCGTCTGTTTACAGTCGCTCGTCAGGCTCCACTGCGCTTGCAGTTCGGCCTCCGCTACGGCTTCTAAGGAATGCACACCATGCGATTTTCACTACTAATGGCTTCAGGCCTTGTCCTCGCCGGTTGCTCTTTCGATGAGAACCTCCCCATCGAGAACCTCCTCGGCACCGTCGTACTTCCTGAAAGTGCTGGCACCCGAACCATCGTTGTCGATGGTATCGAAGACACGGTCACTGACGTCCGACTCATCGGTCCGGTTGTGCTCGGTCTATACCCGGGCGTCTCCGACTCCATCTTCCAGTACACCCATCCTGTCATTGGACCGAGCTTCCAAGACGGACTCCCGGGTGACACCTTCCCGTACGGTGGCACCACGATTGGTGACATCCGGTTTGCGTGTCTTCAAGAGCTGAACTGCCGAGTGGCCAGTGGACGCTACGTCAACTACGACGAAATCATCGACTGGCAGGCTCAAGTGGGCCAGCCCATCGAAGATGCTTTTGGCGATACCGTCACGTCGGGCGAGTACCTTCGCCAGGTGTGTTTCGATATTCTCGAAGCCTCTTCAGATGACGAAGTCCGTCTCATCGCATCCGAAGACCGCAACGGCGATGATGTCATCGACTCTGGCGACCTCGACTTTGTGCAGCGCACAGATGGTCAGTGGGAAGCCGAGTTCGTAATCTGGCAGCAAGAGTACTTTGAAGACTTCGAAGATGGTGAAGGATTCACCCTCTGGGGTTGGATGGACTCGCCGTCGGATGAGGTCTACGGATTCGAGACTTGCCAGTCCAATCTGGGCTTCACGGATACCGAGTACAACATCAACGTTGACGGTGGCCGGCAGTACCGTGACCTCCTGAATCGTCCGTCGGACTACATTCAGGAAGGCGACTGGGTCTCACAAGCAGGCTTTCAGTACGAGTCGATTGAAGACATTGCCGAGATTGAGATTGGCTACAAGGTGGAGGGCCTCTAAATGTACTCATTTAAGAACATGATGCAGTTGGGCGGCATTGTCGCTGGTCTACTCACAGTGGTCGCATGCGACTACTCGGGTGACTTCCTGTTCCCGGAACTTCCAGACGAAATCGACCCGGTCATTGACCTGGGCGAGATCGAAGTCGCTACCGTTGATTCAGCGGAAGATGCTGCTGCAGCCTCTGTCTACGGACAGGTCGCGGCGACTGGCGACGCAACGGAATCGGGCGTGACCTACACGTTTACCGGCACCGGCGGCGACGTCTGTGTCTGGGTTGACCCTGAGTTCCTCACATGGAACCAGTCGGTCGCTGCCCGTGGTCGCGTCAACCGTTGGGCCTACCCGGACAACTTGAACGACGACGGTGACCTAGACATCGAAGTTGGGCTTGCCATCTACTACAACGGCTCCCCTGGTGAGACGATTGGCGACTTCGCGATTCGTTACGAAGACTCTCTCGGCAACCCGATTGAGATCGAGCTGAACGAGTGTGTCATCCCGAGCCAGATCGCATCTGCCAACGGTCACTCGGGTCGCGGCTCGGTTGAGTCGTGCACCATCTCCAACACCCAGCCGGGTGTGTCGTACGTCGTGAAGATGTCGGCATGGAGTACGCCACTTGACGATGACCGTCTTGGCTACGGTCTGCTGCTCGCTGACGGCTCGTGTCGTGGACTTCGGACTGCACTTAGCATCGACGAAGATACCGCTGACTACGAGTGCGTGGTTCCTGGCGAAGCCATTGACTGGGAAGTCGCGAACGGTCCGGGCCCATGGTTCGGTTCCAGCGAAGTTCCAACGGTCACTGGCGCGATTGCGTTCGAGCAGGCCTACTGCAACGGCGACCGCCTGGACCAGTTGTGCGAACTCGAAGCGGACGAGAAGGACTGCGACAACGAGCCGTGTTTCTGTGGTGACCCACGGGATACTCCTCGCGGCGGCCAGTTCTAACAGACTGTGTTTCGCCCGATTTGTTGGGCTAGACACAAGAGGCTCACCCCTACAGGGTGGGCCTCTTGTCGTTTCGGGGCCGGTCAGGCTACGCGGTGAGGTGAGCTTGGGCGAGCGTGAGCGCTTGGTCACGGGTGCGCACGCTGCCATCGATCTGAGCGTCGTAGACAACCGTGAGAAGGGTGCCCATGTGCGGACCGGGCTTGGCGCCCAGTGCGAACAGGTCCCGGCCTTGAAGCAGCGGCGTTTCTGCGTCGTAGCGAAGGCCGAGCTCGGTGGCCCGTGCCAGCGCCGGATGCGTGCCAGGCTCGGTGCCTTGCGCATGAGCTACGGAGAGGGTCAGGAAGGGCTCTGCAAGGGTTGCCAGTCGCCGTAGGTCGCTGTCACTGGCCGAGGGCTTGTGTAGGGCGTCAACGGCCTTCAGGACCGCTTCTCGCAAGCGGTAGCCCTGCCACTTGTGGATGAACAGGACGTCGAGCATGGCCTCGGGGTCTGTTGCCGTGGCCAGCCACCCCGTGAGCATTAGGGCCAGCTTGCGCCCTGGGTGAGGTTCCGCGTCACGGGTCGGGACCATGCGGTCGAGGGTTGTGCCGGAATCGGTGGCGGTGCCCGGGAAGACGCGGTCGAGGAGGTTGGCCCGTCTTGCGACGTCCAGGCCCACGCTGGGGTGATCCGCGAGCAGCAGCTTGAACCACTCTCCTCGGATGCGCTCGGCAGGCAGCTCGTCGACAGTGGCGCGCTGGCACAGGACAATGAGGTCGGGGGTCGGTGCGGCATTGAGCCGTGCGGCAAACTGGACCACGCGCAAGGAACGCAGTGGATCTTCTAGGAATGTCTGCTCATCAACGGCGCGTAGGATGCCGTTGTTGAGATCGTCAACGCCTCCGAACGGGTCGAGCAGCTCGCCTGTCAGCAGGTCGCAGAGGATGGCGTTGAGAGTCAGATCCCGTCGACGGCTCGCTTCGCGAATCCCGAGAAACGGGTCGCCGACAACGTCAATTCCCTTGTGTCCGGGGCCGGCATTGGAATCTTGGCGTGGCAAGGACACGTCGAGGGTGAGTCCTCGTTTGGTGAGCTTGAAGACGGCGAATGCCTTACCCACGGCGTCTACATGGCCGAGTCGCCGGAGCAGGGAGACGAGCTCCACTTCGGGGACCTCGTGAACCTCAATGTCCCAATCGTAGATGGGCCGATTCAGCAGATGGTCGCGCACCACGCCGCCGACGGCGTACGCAGTACCTCCAAGGGCCTTGACGCCCTCTGCAAGGGCGATGACGAGGGCAGGTGGCTTCATGGAGTTCATGGGTGCCTAGTAGACGTCAGCGTCCGCTCTGGCAACCGATGACGACGGACTACTGATCGCCGAAACGAACGCCGCTTGTCTCAACGTCTTCTCCGGCTTCCGTTGTGACCGTGCGACCACCCCGGCGACCATCGAGATCGTAGGTGCCGTTGAGCCAAGCAATGAGCTTTCCTTCGAGCTGTGGGTCACGAGTGAGCATGCGCACACCCTTGGCTTCACCGTCCAAGATCTCGACGTACACGGGTCCAGCGGCCTTGCCTTCCAACACGGTGGCCGAGCGGGCGCTGTAGCTGTCTCCGGCGCTGGCGATCACCAGTGCGGGGCGGGCGCCGTAGGTCTCCATGGCGGTCGGGCTTGCGACGCCTTGCAAGTTCATGCCCGCTGAGAGCAGGGCGATGTCATTAATTTCGGTATCAGCGGCCGCTGAGATCACCGCGAGGTTTGCACCGAACTCTGCTCCGACCAAATGGACTTTCGCAGCGCCATTTGCGCGTAGCCATGCCGTTGCGGCGTCAACATCTGCAACCATCAGCGGGTAAGTCGCCGCAGTCAGCTCAGCCGCCGCTGCAGAGTGGCCGTGACCCCGAAGGTCGACGGCAACAACATGAAATCCGCGGGTGGCGAGTCGCTCGCCGAAGTGGGACCAATCTTCTGCGTCTCGGCCGTTTCCGTGAATGAGGACGACACCGTTGTCGCCGCTTCCGTACGTTGTGGCTCCAATTTGGACGCCGTCTGCCGTGGTCAAGTCAATGGTGCCGGCGAGCGCCGGAACGGACAAGGCTAACGCTAGGGCGGTGAAAAGGGTGCGCATCAAGTAGCTCCAAAGTCTGGCATGTATGGACCCCGCAACAGCGGTTGGGATTCCGTGAAGGGATGTCGATCCATTTGTACGAACAGTGTACAGCGAACTGTAGGTTGCCGTTGAGTGTTGACATCAGGGCACAGGTTCCATAGAAGGCGCGTCGCTTAGGGACGTTGTTCTCTGAATGCTCTTTGACCAAGTGATGAATTTGACTGTACACGAGCAGTACATGCGCCATGCATTGACTCTCGCGGACAACGCTGCAGCGATTGGGGAAGTTCCTGTCGGTGCGGTCGTGGTCTTCGAAGATGAGATCATTGCAGTGGGGCACAACCTTCGAGAGCGTGATCAAGACCCAGCAGCCCATGCTGAGTTTCTGGCCATGCAGAAGGCGGCAGAGATCTTAGGGTCTTGGCGTCTAGAAGGCTGTACTGTTTACGTGACCTTAGAACCCTGCGCCATGTGTGCGGGTTTGATGGTCAACTCCCGCATTGCCGGGTGTGTGTACGGTTGCACTGATCCCAAGGGAGGGTTCCTAGGAACGCTCGCCGATCTGTCGTCCTTCGCTGGACTAAATCACCGGTTTCCGGTGGTGTCTGGCGTGTTGGAAGATGAATCGCGTGAACGTCTTCAGGCCTTCTTTCGGGCTCTACGTCGACGATGATTGAGAGGAGGGGTGGCCGAGTGGTTGAAGGCGCTGGATTCGAAATCCAGTTTGGGGGCAACCTCAACGAGGGTTCGAATCCCTCCTCCTCCGCCATCATTGAAGACAGTCAGTTCGTGAATAAGGAGGGGTGGCCGAGTGGACGAAGGCGCATGATTGGAATTCATGTGTAGGGCAACTTACCCAGGGTTCGAATCCCTGTCCCTCCGCCACGAACTGACTGTCATCGTCGTCACTTAATATGGTCTCCAGCATCGCGATTTCGCGGGTTGGAGGTGAGAGTCGGGTCCACTGGACTGTGTCCGGTGAACCCCGCCAGGTCCGAAAGGAAGCAACGGTAGCCGTTCTTCACGGGGCCAGTGATCGCCCGGCTCTCTCCTCCAATCCGCGCGTGCCAGTGTACGCCCAGAACTTGGCCCTGCGCTTCTAGCGTAGCGAGCTACGCGTCGGCGCTGGTGCCGGCGTTCTGAACGCACCCTGACACGCGCTCTCTTCGTGGCGCCTTTTGCGCTTCGCGCTGGCCTTCGGCCTTTGTGCTTCGCTTTGGCCTACGGTCCGGCCTGCGCTCGCTTTGGCCTGCGGCCTGGCCTACGCTTCTCTTTGGCCTGCGGCCTGGCCTACGCTTCGCTTGGGCCTGCGGCCTGGCTTCGCATGCTTTGAACAGCGCTTCGCTAGCTTTGCGCTTCGCTTTGGCGCTTCACGCCTTGGGCTTTGCTACGGCCCCAGGTCAATTGCGAAGGTGGTCAAGACGTTGTTGAGACCGAAGTCGGTCGTGACGATGAAGTCGGGTGTCGATGAGCCGGCTGGGTAGGGGGCGATGCTTGTGCCTAGGCCTGGGTCGCCGTTGCTGGCTAGCGTCAGGACGACGTCTGCAGGGTGCTCGGCGCTCACTGGGGTGTTCAGTCGGCCTGTGTACAGAACGTGTATGGCGCCGTCGGCGACTGTGGTGCTGCCTGGAGCGGTGATGACTAGCTCCTGGAGCCCGTCTCCGTCGCGGTCGTCGATGCTTGTGATGGCCCATCCGAGACGCGAAGCGGGGTCCAGGCAGTAGGTGTGCCAGGCGCTTGAGATCGGGCGAGACGTCTGCAGCATGTCATCGCTGAAGATGTAGACGCAACCCGTTGTGGGGACGCCTACGACGAGGTCATTGGATCCCACACCGTCGAGCTGTGCTGCGTGCAACACCGGTCCAACAATGGTGCCGTTGGTGTCCATTGTGGTGGCGTCCAAGGTGATTGTTCCGAGGACACGACTGCTAGCGTCGTCGGCCGTGAATGAGGCCGAGGTGTCGACGATGAGCACACCGGCTGGGTCGAATGCGACGTCGCCTGCATGGGCAATGGCGGCTGTTGAGTGTGCGACGTCTAGGTCGAGTTCGGCGATGTCCGCAGGTGAACCGTACCCTTCCTCTAGCACTGTGATGGTCGTGCCATTTGCCGGTGTGTAGGTGCGGTTGTTGACATTGCTGGCGGTGATGAAAGAGACCGCGCCCCCCCCTCCGGTGAAGCGGACGAGTGCCGCGAAAGCCTCTTGGCCTGGCATTGGCACGATCGAACTCAAGTCGCCGTTCACGGCGGGGAACCCCATCTGTTGGCTCAGAATGCGTCGGTCCAATTCTTCCGTTCCCTGCATCACATGGTACAGGTCGAGGAACTCGCCTTGGGGACGGTAGACCACCCAGTTGGCCCCGATGCCTACTAAGGTCGGAACGCTCAAGACATGGATTGCCCCTCCCCCCAGCGGCTTGGAACCTCTGAACACAAGGTTGAGGCCGTCGTGCAGTTCCCACGACGTTTGTAGCGCGGAATTGCCCAATCCGAACGCATACGTCCCGGCCTCAAAATCCACACTACCGATAGCGGAGACAGGTGCGCGGCCCGGGAAGCGGGACTCCTCGTACTGTGACACTTGCCCTGTGATGCAGTCGGTATTGCTACAGTCTTCGTCAACACCGTTGTTGCAAACCTCGATGTTGCCGGGGAAACGACGGTTGTCATTGTCGTCACAGTCTTCGAGCGACGGGCTACCATCACTGTCGTCGTCAACGTCGGTGTCCGCATCTGTATCGGTGTCGACGTCGGTATCGGTATCGGTATCGGTGTCGGTGTCGACATCAACCACCGTGTCCCCGTCGGTGTCGTCGGGGATGAACTCGGGAAGCGGGCATGCAGCCAGAAGGAGGAGCCACAGTCTCATCGTGCACCTCCAACCGTGAAGGCGATGCCGGTGCCGGTCAAGACACCTCCAGCGATGCCAATGCCTAGCCCGGCTTGGGACAGCGTCTTTCCGGTGGCGTAGCGATCATCCCGGACAGCGCCGGTGGTGGGCAAGTTCGGTTCGGCGTTTGATGCGGCCATCGCGTAGCCTCCTGCGGCAAGCCCAATGCCGACTACGGTGAGTAGCCCTCCCGAGATGGCCATGATGGGTCCGGTTGGTGACCGCTTGACGATCGGATCAGAAGGCATGGGTGGGCGGATTTGTGAGGAAACTACTTGCCAATCGACCCGTCCGGTTGTTCCCATCCATACGGTGCCGTCGTGTTGCACCATGGCGCGTTCGCCTTCGCCCAGTGTGACGGCCAGAAGCTCTGTCAGCGCGGGACGCAGGGTCTCGTCGGCCATCCAAGACAGGGCATCGTCTGGGTAGGCTTGAGGAATCACCAAGGTATCTGCGGCATCTAAGAGGGCCACCCAAGCACCGTTGGACCCGAGTGCTACGGCGTGGCGCCCGGTCGTTACCGTTGTGCTGTTCGGCGTACTGCCGTCGAACAGCAAGTCACCGGGTGGGAAGACGGTGAGCTGTGTCTGTTTGAAGGCTGGCTCATAGGCGTCGAATGCCTCTCGGTACCGGGGGGCGAATCGGTCGTCCCAGGCCATTTCGGGAAACATGCCTCGGCCGATGGCGAAGCGTTCAGCCCCCGGTCCGTCTTGATGGACGGCGACGATTCCCCAGATGCGGACCAGGTCGGACAGCTCTGGAGCCGAGAGTTCGGCGCAGGGTGCCCAGGCCATCGCATCGCTTGCGAGTGTCTCTGCGCGGTCCAGCTCGGCGTACAGCAATGCGCTCTGGATGTCGGTGGTGTCGGTGGACGCCTCGCTCCCACATGCCTCGACGGGAAGTCCAGACCGAAGGGCGGGGGGCGCTTGGCGGAGTTCGTCGAACGAGACCAGCTCGGCTCCCTCTGGAAGTGAGTCTGGAGGCGTACCTTCATAGACGAGTGGTGTGGCCGCTACCGAGCGCAGACCGCCTGTTCCGAGAAGTCCCAGCAGAAGGCCAAAGGTCCATCGGCTACTGTGACAACGCGAATTAAGTCGGGGTAGTCTGCGGCTTGTAGCCGTACGGTGTACTGGCCAGAGGGTAGTTCGTCTGTCCACAGTGTGGTTCCCTTGGAAGTCCCATCGATAGTCACCGTTGACCAGGGGATGGACGTAATGGTGACGCCGTAACCGGGCAGCGCCACGGGTACGTCAACTTGGGGTTGTGGCTCGGGCGGTTGCTCCAACACGATTGGAGGTGTGTCGGTCGGGGCGGGGTCTGGAGACGGCGTCGCGAGCACTTGCTCGGTGGGCTGTGGTTGCGCGATGGGCTGTGGCTCTACAACGGGCTGTGGCCGTGGCTGTGCGGCAGGCTCCGGCCGCGTATCTGGCGTGGGAATAGCGATGGGTTCGGGCGTGGGAATAGCGATGGGTTCGGGCGTGGGAAGGCCAGGTTCAGGTTCCGCGATTGAGAGGTCTGGCCCTTCGCTCTCGGACGCGGTGGCGGTGCTGTCCGCCATCGAAGACCAGGCAGCCCATCCTGCGAAAGAGCCGCCGATGACGAGTAGCGTCAGGGTCAGAAATCCGATCACCAAAGCACCCATGCCCCGTGCCATCCAGCCGGATGTTGTGGTGAGGCGCTGGAGGTCTTCACGGCCGGCGAGCGTTGGCGGTGAATCAGGGGCAGGCTGCTGTGTCACCAATTCATGGGAGATGGAGTCATGAGCCGAGGTGTGGTCTTGATCCCACCCGACCAGCGTGTCGTTGGTGGGCGTTCGATTGTCGACGGCTAGCGTACGACCGAGGCGCATTGGTGGGGTGTCGGGCAGCGTCGCAAGTAGGGTATCCAGGTCTGCCAGCAGCTCGGTGGCGCCGTCATGCCGGTCCCGTGGGTGAAAGCGGGTCGCACGTACAATGACCGCGCGTAGTGCGTCGGGTACGCCCTTGAACTGGCCATCATGTGCGTCAGTGGCGTGCAGATCATTAGGAATCTCACCGGTGACGAGCATGAGCAACATGGCACCCACCGCATAGACATCGACGCGCTCGTCAATGGACTGACCTGCACGTTGTTCAGGCGCCATGAAGGCCCACGTGCCGAGCTGTGCACCTGTGCCAGTGAGCCTGCGGTCGGTTGAGACGTGAGCGATTCCAAAGTCGCACAGCCGTGGGTTGCCGTGGGAGTCGATGAGTACGTTCTGCGCCTTGACGTCGCGGTGGATGATGCCGCTTGCGTGAGCTGCCTTGAGCGCGAGGACGACGCCGTGGGTTGCCTTGACCGCGTCATGCGGAGGCAGTGGACCGACATTCAGCAGGTGGTCATCCAGCGAGCCGGCTTGGAACAACGACATGACCAGGTAGACGGTGGCGCCGTCACGCCCAACATCGTGCACTGGCACAATGTTGGGATGCTCAAGCTTGGCCATAACCCGTGCTTCTCGCTCGAATCGCTCCATCAATTTTGCCGAGCGAGCCAGTTCGGGAGACAGAATCTTCACCGCCCGCTCCACATGCAAGCGGGTGTCCGTGGCCTGGTAGACCGTGGCCATTCCTCCGCTTCCGAGTGGTGAGCCTAGGACGTATCGACCGTCTGCCAGCGTCTGTCCCTTCAAGCCCCTTCCTCCGTGCTGCGAAGCATAGCTCACAGGTGCATGGACGGTGTTGCCGACGTTGCCTCATAGATGGGGCAGGCGTTGTTTATCCGGTCAACTCTCGTCGGCTTTGTTGAGTGAGACCTACGGCTCACTGCCGATATGGGGACTTGTGTTGGTGCGGTCGGCCTAGTGAGCCAGCGCCCACAACGCCGCCAAGTCCTCGGGCAGCGGCGACTCGAACGTGTGCTTGGCTCTTGTCTCGGGGTGCTTGAGACTGAGCGTGGCTGCGTGTAGTGCGAGTCGGCCCCATGCGCGTGAAGCGCTTCCGCCGTAGCGTCGGTCGCCGGCTATCGGTGTGCCGTTCATGGCTGCGTGGCGCCGGAGCTGATGCGTGCGTCCGGTGTGTAGCGACATGGACACCGCGGTGAAGCCGTTTGCGCTGTGTAGGACGGTGACGTCGCTGCGTGCGCTCTTGCCGTCGATGGGAGCGTCCCACGTGCCGCTGACAGCGTCTCCGACCAAGATGGCCACGTAGGTTCGCTGGATGCTGTGGGTGCGGAACCCGTCAGCCAGCGACTTGTTGGCGAGGCCACTGCGGCCGAACACGACCAGGCCAGATGCGGGACGGTCGAGGCGATGGTGCAGTGCGAGGGTTGGGTCGTCTGCACGGAGTGCGTCGTACAAGCCCGGCTGGCCGTTCTTGTCGGCTTGAGTGGCGATGCCGGCTGGCTTGTCGACAACGAGCAGGTGGTGGTCACGGAAGATTTCAGTCGCCATCACCCACCACCAACAGCGCGGATGATTTCGATGACCATGCCGTCCGTGAGCACGGTCTGGGCATAGGTGCTTCGAGGGACGACATCTCGGTTGATGGCGGTCGCGATACCGTCTGCGGGCAGTCCGAGCTCGCTCACGAGGGTGTCGAGAGTCATGCCCTGGGCAACCTCGCGCGCCTCTCCGTTCACTGTCACTGAAATCACAGAGATCTCCGGTTTTCAAGAGCCCGGGACAGGCTCACGGCGTCTGCATACTCAATCTCAGTACCCACGGAGATGCCGTGGGCGAGGCGGCTCACGACAACACCGAGTCCGTCGAGAAGGCGTGCCAAATACAAGGCTGTAGCGTCTCCTTCAACGTCTGGGTCGGTGGCAACGATGACCTCTTTGACGGTGCCATCGCGCAGTCGCTCCAGCAAGCGCCGAATGCGTAGGGCGTCTGGACCAATGCCATCTAGCGGTGACAATGAGCCATGAAGCACGTGGAATCGGCCGCGGTACTCAGCAGCCCGTTCGAAGGCGAGCAGGTCTTGCGGAGACTCCACCACACAGATGGTGTCGTCAAAGCGCTTGGTGTCTGCACAAAAGCGACACGGGTCGCTGGCGGTGAGATTGCAGCAGTTGCTGCATTCCTTGACGCTCGCTGCAAGCTCTTCGAGGGCCGCACCCATCTCTTGGGCGGTGCCTTCGGGTGCACGCAGCAACCAATAGACCAGGCGCGTAGCACTCTTCTCACCAATTCCAGGGAACCGGGAGAGCTGCTGGACGGCCTTGCGAATGGGGTCGGGCTGTCTCACAGTCCGGGAATCAGACCGGGAGGAATGGGCAGACCGCCGGCCATGTCCTTCATGCCCTTGCTGGTCTCGTCGCGGGCTTGGCGAAGGGCTTCAGCGAGCGCGGCGCGTACGAGGTCTTCGAGCATCTCACGGTCGTCCATGGCATCTGGGCTGATGGTGACGCCGGCCACATGGTAGTCGCAGGTCACGCTGACCTTGACGAGTCCGCCGCCAGCGACGCCTTCGACAGTCGTATTGGACGCCTTTTCCTTCATATCGGCCATACGTTGTTGCAGGCCGCCGAGCAGGCCGCCCATATTGCCAAGGTCAAACGGGTTCATGAGTCTTCTCCAGTTTCGGTGGGACGTACCTTGATGACGCGTGCGCCAAGGGTGTCGATAATGGTTCGAAGCTGCGGGTTTTCAAGTGCAGACTTGCGCAATGCAGCTTCTTCGGGATCTTTGATGCGCGGGGTCAGAGTGACCTCCAGCGTGGTCTTCGGGCCGTATGCACGTCGGAAGACGTCTTGGAACTCTTCCGTCTGTGCCAGTCTGCGAATGTCCGCCTGAAGCTTGGCATTGGACATGGACAGAACCAGTACGTCCCCGGCGCGCCGTGTCTCTGCCTCCTTCATCCATGCGGTGTTGGGGTGCAGCTCAGCGGCGATGAAGGCCCACGGCTTTTTGGGTAGAGACGCCCGCATCATCGGAGCGCTCCCAGCCGCTGGCGCAGCAACCTTCGCCGCTTCGCTAATCACCGCAGCGTCCGACCAGCTCTGACGAGATGCGCCGCCACGTAGACCTGCTGTGGGGCCAATATGACCCGCTACGCGAAGGTCGCGCTGGATGGTCTGAAGGCGCTCCACCAGGGCACCTACGGGTTGAACCGGGCGGATGGTGGCCAGTCGGGCGACCGCCATCTCGAGGACAAGCCTCGGGCGGCCAGCGCGGGCCAGGTCATCAATGACTGCCATGAGTGCCGAGAACACGCGGGTCAGCACTTCTGGGTTGACGTCTTTGACGATTTCTTCGAGGACCACAGCTTCTTCAGCGGGCAGGTCGATGTGCTGATGAGAGGCAGGCGACAAGCGCAGGAAGGTGGCGTTGCGAACCACTTCCAGCAGCTCGGAGGTGAACTGGCCGAGGTCGTAGCCGTACTCGTAGACGGTGGCGACGACGTCTAGGCACTTGCCAGCATCTCCAGAGACAAGCCCAGCGAGCATGTCGTGCAGGAGTCGCCGGTCTACAAGGCCAAGGATGTCTGCGACTTCTTGGTCCGACACATCCACGCCGGCAAAGCTGATGACCTGGTCCAGCAGCGACTCGGAGTCGCGCATAGAGCCTTCGCCAGACCGGGCAATGAGCCGCAGTCCGTGCTCAGAGATGCCGCTACCTTCGGACTCAGCAATACGTGCGAGGCGCTTGATGACCCCTTGTTCGGGGATGCGCTTGAAGTCGAAGCGCTGGACCCGCGACAGGATGGTGTCCGGAATCTTGTTGGGCTCTGTCGTGGCAAAGATGAACACCACGTGAGGTGGGGGTTCCTCAAGTGTCTTCAGTAGCGCATTGAAGGCGCCCTTTGAGAGCATGTGGACTTCATCGATGAGGTAGATCTTCGAGCCACCGCGCTGCGGCGCGTACTGCACGTTGTCGCACAGGTCCCGGATGTCGTCGACGGAGTTGTTCGAAGCGCCATCGATCTCAATGAGGTCCGGGTTGCGACCCGCGGCAATTTCGACACACGACACACACTCGCCGCACGGCTCAGCGGTGGGTCCGCGCTCACAGTTCAGTGATTTGGCCAGTGCACGCGCGGCAGTGGTCTTTCCAACCCCGCGAGCGCCGGTGAATAGGAAGGCGTGGTGTACGCGTCCCCGAGCAATTGCATTGCGCAATGTGCGGGTAACGTGCTCTTGACCTACGATTTCGTCGAATGTACCAGGGCGGTACTTTCGGGCGATGGCGAGATAGCTCACGCAAGCTCCGGTGTGGGAGCCGAGCTTAACCAGTCACCGCATGCGATTCGCGTCGATCCAGCGCTGCAAGAAGAACAGTGCCCACAAACGCCGTGCTGCACCGGGTTCTTGGCCGACCCGTCTGCGCAGTGACATGAGCGCTCGACGCTCGAACATCTGGTGGCTCGCCTCGGAGACCTCCACCAGGCGCTCCTCTGTGAACAGGCGCCCAGCACCGCTCAGCCACCCATGAAGCAGCGGCAGGCTGCGCTTGGGTCGGTTGAGCAGAGGAGGCGGAAGCACGCCGGTAAGAATGGACCGAAGTGGCCAGCGGGTATGCAGAGATGCGGGTCCACGAGCAATCTTGGCCTTTCCGGGAAGGGCTGTTGCCAGGCTGACAACTTCTCGGTCGAGCAGCGGGTAGCGCGCGTCTAGGCCCGATGCAGCGGTTGTACGTCCGGTTCGCACCAAGGCCCCCTCCATCAGACGACTGCGCAGCCACGCATGGAGAATGGCGTTGATGGGGTCGGTGGGATTGTCCGTATAAAACGGTGCGAGCACGGTGGTGCGGATGTCGTCCCGGGCCAAGCTCTTGTCGGCGAAGAGCGCGCGGCGCTCATGAACTCCGAAGAGGTTGGTTCCGCCGAGTTCTTGCTCTAGACCCCATGCGCTTGGGTCGGACTGCATGCGCTGTCCGCGTTCTGACTTGTCCAGGGTGCTGTGAAGCAGGCGACGGATACCGCTGGGAACCTGGGAGTAGACGTTGGCGGCACTGATGGAGCGCGACAGACCGTCGAGCATGCGTCCACCGAACAACTCCTCGCTGCCGTCTCCGGAGAAGACGACATCTGCCCGAGTCCCTGCAGCGTCCGCGAGCAGCTGGAGCAGGATGGCTGACGCGGCACCGAGGGGCTGGCCCATGGCCATTGCGGACTTGTCGAACGCCTTCGCGACATCACGCGTCTCCACCACGGTCTCGCGGTGGTCCAGGTGCAGTAGCTTTGCAATCCGGCCGGCGAAAGGGGACTCTGGATGGGGGTCGTCAGATAAGGTGACGGTGAAGGACGGCAGGTTGCGTCCCATTGTTCGCGCTGCTGCGGCGATCGCCGTGGAACCAAGACCCCCGGATAGGTACAGAGCGGGTCGAAGTCCAGGTCGCATGCGTCGGGCAACAGCACGCTGGACAGCTTCTTGTAGAGCAGGAACAACCTCTGATGGACGAGGATTCCGCGTGCCTACTGCGGCATAGTGAGGACGCCACCAGCGACGGCTCGTGAGCTCGTCCGCGTCAATGCGCAACCAGTGCGAGGGCTCGACTTGGTAGACGTCTTGAACCAAGGTTCTGGGGGCGTGCACAGTGCCGAATGACAGGTACTCCGACAGGTTTTCGCGAGCGATGACCCGGTCGACCCAGGGAAGCTCCAGCAGTGCTGGGAGCGATGTCGCGAAGGCGAAGGCGTTGTCTGTGCGCGTCCAGAACAGCGGACGCGTTCCCATGCGGTCTCGTGCCAAGATGAGCCGACGCGGTTCGGGCTCCCAGATCGCCACCGAGAACTCGCCATCGAGCCGGTCGAACAGGCCGATTCCCCACTTGCGATAGGCGATTGCGACGGCGTGCGAAGCGCTGTCGACGCCGGTGGTGTGACCCGCACGTCTGACGAGGTCGTCGAGGTCGTCGATCCAACCGTCTAGGACGACCAGCACGTCATTGTTGTACACACAGTTGCCAACGAGACCAACGCCGCCGTTGAACAGCTGGTCTTCGGCCTGGTGCAGTGTGGCCATTGTCTGAATGGCTGGCTTGCTAGGCTTGCGCCCGCGTAGGTGAAAAATTCCGCCGATACCGGACATGTTTACCTACCGCCGCCGCCGCTTATTGGGCGGAGGAGGGCCCTTCTTCGAGCGTGCCTTCTTCTGCGGTGCCACCTGACCCATGGGGGTCTGTTGCTTAGGCAGCTCTAGCTTACGGGGCTCGATGTTGAAAGGCGAGCCAGACACCACCATGTTCCTGCCGAATAACAGTAGGAAGAAGGCGATAACCGCGATGGCCAGGGCTGAGCTGGACGTGGTTGGGTAGATCTGAGCCGACCGTTCGGGGTCGGTCATGATGAAGTTCAGCGAGAAGCGGCTCTTGCGAGTGACGGGCAGGTCGTCTGGTAGAGGTGCGGGTGGATATCCGCGTGCGTTCAAGGTGAACCCGTGGCCACGCACCGCGGAGGTCGGGAGGGTGAGCTTGCGCATGTCCCCCTCTTCGTAGACCCACACTGATGTTCGCGAGCCATCAATGGGCGAGGCGACATTGGTGACAACGCCGTCCCAGCGGGAGAAGAACCCACCAGCCATGAGGAAGACCACCACCGCGATCAGCAGTGAGACCGCGGCGAACAAGCCGAACGAGACCGTATTTGAGCGTGCTTTCATGCGCGCACGGTAACCCAAAGGCACCGTGTGAGGGAGCGGCGTGGTAGGTGATGCGGCATGAGCGCTTCTTCCCTGGTGTCTGGTTCTGTTCGCCCACAGTTTGCTGCGGTGCGCGACGCGTTTGAGTACAACTTTCGCAAGCGTGGCGAAGTTGGGGCGTCGCTGTGCGTCTACCTAGAGGGTGAGCGCGTTGTTGACCTGTGGGGTGGCGTCGCCGACAAAGAGACCGGCGAGCCGTGGAAAGCGGACACGCTTGGCGTGATGTTCAGTGCCACAAAGGGGCTTGCGGCGACCTGTCTTCTGATGCTGCACGACCGTGGTCAGCTCGACTACGACGCCACGGTTGCCAGTTACTGGCCCGAGTTCGCCCAAGCGGGAAAGCAGGACATCACCGTTCGTCAGATGCTCAATCACACAGCGGGTGTGGTGGGCGTAGAGCGGCCGATATCACTTGTAGACCTGGAAGATATCGGGGTCGTTGCCAAGGCGCTGGAAGTCCAGAAACCGCTGTGGGAACCGGGGTCGCGTCAGGGCTACCATGGCGTCACCTATGGACTCTTCGTGGCCGTTCTGTTCCGCAAGATCACCGGCATCTCGATCGGCACCTTCTTGCGGGATGAGGTCGCAAAGCCCCTCGAAGCTGACGTCTTCTTGGGCCTACCAGCATCCGAAGACGGGCGCGTTGCGACCACCTACCCTCAGGGCAAGCGTGGCTTGCTGAAGAACATCCTGCCCCGACTGTTCTTGTCTCGTGGAACGGAAGGTAAGGTCTACCGCTCGGTGGTTTTTGACAAGACCAGCTTCACCGGAGCCGCGTTCCGTAATCCGGCTGATTTGGGTGCCCGGGGCGTTCAGAACTTCAACCGCACCCGCGTGCGTCGTCAGGAGTTGGCCTGGGCGAATGCCATGGGCTCGGCTCGTGGACTGGCGCGTGTCTACCAAGCGCTCGTGAACGGCGGACTGGATGGTGTGCAGCTCGTGCGACCCGAACAGATCGATCTGCTGGTGGAGCGTGACAGCTTTGCGGAGGAAGACTCGGTGTTGAAGCGTCCAATGGGCTTCTCATACGGCTTCGTCAAAGAAGACCCGGGCGTCTTTGGCCCGGAACTCTCCGCATTCGGCCATCCAGGTGCCGGTGGTGCGTTGGGTTGGGCTGACCCGGTCCGCCGCTTGTCGATTGCATACATTCCCAACGCGATGGACTTCCACATTCGTAGTCCGCGTACCATCTCGATCTGTGACGCGATCTACGCCAGCCTAGGCGAGTAGCTCTTTAGGCTGGCGGTCCGAGAATGCGCGACTTCGCGAACGTTCGCATCCAATCGCCAAGGTTTGCGGCGAGTGCGTTTGCGGTGAATGCATCTTGTGAGAGCGTCTGTAGACCGTCTGCCAAGCTGGTTGGGGTCTTGAATGCGTTGAGCAGCTTGTAGGCTGCGTCTGCGAGGACAAGATGCCGGATTTTTCGCTCCGGCCGAAAGAGGACCACGCGGAAGTCGGCAAACTCCATCTCGGGTAGGTCGAGGCCTGACAGTGCTGCACTTCTGGTGCGAAAGACACTCGTGGAGAGCTCGAGCAGGACAACGGGCGGCTGAAGGACGAGCTGGGTCTCTGCTTGCAGCGTGCTGGCGTCGAAGGTTCGCGCATCCGGTGCAGTGAAGGCGTGACTGACGGCAATGTCGAGGCGTGCCATGTCTGTTTGTTCGACCGGTGCATGGATGCTGGCCAAGAATTCCTCGAACTGGTCGGCTACTCGGTCGAGGGTCCAGGTCTGCGATGGGTAGTGCTGCAGATACTGGGCCACGAGTGGCGGCAGGGCGTCACCGAGCAGCGCTTCGAGGCCGCGGAGCTCGTAGATGACAGCCTCTGGAAGGCGCAGTCGGTATTGCTCGGCGTACACCCCGATCTGGTCGGTGGGCGACAACACCGGTCCTCCGCGGAACCACGTGCCATCGAGTGGACGGTTCCCTCGAATCATCTCGACCATCTGTTCACGCCAGTCGGGTGGAAGACTAGACAAGGGCGAGCAACGCGGCGTCGCGGATGGTGCGCGCTTGGTTGGCTTCTTGCTGCAGACGGCTGAACTCGGGGACATCCCCGTCCCATTCGATGAGCGTCGAGACCGAGCCCATGCGCTGGATGACGGCGGCATACAGCTCCCACACTTCGTCGCACACTGGGCCGTCATGCGTGTCGAGGCGGTAGCCATCTTTGATGCTGTGACCGGCGAGATGAATCTGTACGACGCGGTCCAGCGGGATGTTGTTGATGTACTCCATGGGGTCAAAGCCATGATTGACGGAGGAGACGAAGACGTTGTTGACGTCGAGTAAGATGCCGCAGTCGGCGCCCTCAACAACTTGGGTGAGGAACTCCCACTCTGGGACCTCGCTCGCCTTCCAACTCAAGTACGACGACACATTCTCGACGGCGTACAGGGTGCCGACCGCTTCGCTTACCTCGCGGATACGGCCAATGACGTGGTCGCGTACTTCTGGGGTGTACGGCAACGGCAGCAGATCGTGGGCGTTCGCTGTGTGACTACCGGTGAAACACAAGTGGTCGCTGACCCAAGGGGGGCGGACCTCGGCGACAAGAGCAGCGAGTCGGCGCAGATGCCCAGGGTCTCCCTCTCCACCTAGGGAGGTGGCCACGCCGTGCAGCACGAGGGGGTAGCGTTTGGCGAGCTCGCGCAGCCAATGCCGCGGCGAGCCACCATCCACCATGAAGTTCTCAGAGAGAACCTCAAACCAGTCCATCTCGGGTTGTTCTTCCACGACCTGACGGTAGTGAGGAACCCGGTAACCAACCCCAATACCAAGGTCGGGCACGGCGAACCGCGAGACGGCTGGCCGCTTCATCATGAGGTCTTGCAGCCACCCTTGCCGGAACATGGATTCTGTCCCCGACACTCGTTCTGCCCTTCGACACCACAGCCACCTTGGCCGGAGCACTCGTTCATGCCGCGGCACTCGTGAGCAGCAGCAGCGGCCGCTTGTTCGCCGTGTTCCATAGCGCCTTCGACGGCGTCACCAGCAGCGTGTGCCGCACCTTCGACGGCGTCACCAGCAGCGTGTGCCGCACCTTCTGCGGCGTCACCAGCAGTGTGTGCCGCACCTTCAGCGGCAGCGGCAGCTTCTGTGGCCGCTTGAGTCGCCTCATCCGCAGCGCCACAGGCCATCATGGTACCAGCGGTTAGGCCAATTAGAGCGGATTTTAGTAGCATATCTTGTAGGGACATCAGGCCTCCTGGCCGGTTGAGTGCGGCTGGATGGTAAGGATGCGTCGCTTTGGATGTCAAGCGGCGCCGCGGCAGCTGTATGGAAGCGGGCGGCGTGTGGTTACTCGTCGGCGTACTACAACCGAACATCCAACTCGAAGATGACCGTCTCACCGTCTAGACGCGCGGTGATGTTGGCCTGACCGTTGGACACTTCCGTTGCGACGCCCGTGCTGTTGACGCGAACGACCTCTGGGTTGGATGACGTCCAGGTCTGCACCCAAGGTGTCAGGTCGACTTCGGTCCCGTCGGCGTAGGCTCCAATGACACGCAGCTGGTTGTCGCCGGCTTCGAGACGCTGCTGTGCGACGTTGGGGCGCATGGTGCGTTGGCCGTCCACTATGCGCAGCGACCGCCGAGTGCTTGTGCCGTCCGCCTCCACCACAAGCTCCACGGTTCCAGTCCGAATTGCTGTGACCCGGCCCTCTGTGGTGACCGATGCGCGGGTGCTGTCCGAGGTGGACCATGTGGGGCGTTCCGGCGTAGTTGTGGTGCCATCTGGGTAGATGGCGCGGGCGGCAAAGCGGGTGGATTTTCCGACAGGTATTGTGTCGACTTCGGGCTCAACGAGCAGGCCAAGTGGGGCTTGTACGGTGACTTGAACGCCGTTCGACGGTCGCCCGTTGAAGACGGCTGTCAGCGTTGTATTTCCGGGTGATTGGGCAACGAACTCCACGCCGAACTGGCGGAGGACATCGGGATTTCCAACTCGCCACTCCACCAAGGCTGTGACGTCCTGCTTGTCCCCGTTCGCGAGGGACGCGTTGACGACGGGGCGGAAGGCGTCTCCAGGACGCAGTTGGGTGTTGGTCAGGTTCAACGTGACCGCAGATACGCTACCGACAACGACCGTCGCTGGGAAGGTCCGCACGCCCGCGAACTCCGCCCACGCCTGTGCGGTCCCCGAGGCCACGCCGATGAGCTCTCCCGAGGATGTGACTCTAGCTACTTGGGTATCGCTGATCGTCCACTGCAGTCCTTCGCTGACTGCGCGAATGCGGCCGTCAACATACACCGCTTGCACGCCGAGTGTCTGGCGCTGGCCGACGCTCAACAGAACTTCGGCGGTATCGAGACTGAGTCCAACAACGGGCACGTCGACAACTTCAACGGAGACCGGAGCCGATGTGGTCTGCGCGACCTGTGCCGTCACTTGGGTGTTCCCGTCTGCCTGTGCCGTCAGCAAGCCGTCTCCGTTGACGCGAGCGACACCAGGATTGCTCGAGCTCCAGCTCACCCCGTCTTCGAGGGTCTGTGCGGTGTCGTCGCTGTAGACGGCGAGCGCTCGAAGCTGGACCTCTTCACTCGGGTCGAGAATGAGTGTTTCGGGCCGAATCTCAAGGCGAACGAGTGTTGTGAGCTCCTCACTGGTGGGCTCGTCACCTGTTGGCTCGTCGGTTGTTGGGACAGTGAGCGGTGTTTCGGGTGTGGCCTGTTCGCCCACGCGTAAGGTGATGCTGCTGTCGACAAGGAGATTTAGCGGCAGAACATCGGGGACAACGCGGAGTGTGTACGACGACATCTCGCCGCCGTCGACCATCACCATGAAGCGGGGCTGTTCGATGCGCACGTCAGGTTCGTCGCGCGGCAACGCGAGCATTGCCGACCACCGCCCAGGAGGCAGCTGACCAACCTCTACGATGCCACGCTCATTTGTTAGGCCGAAGCGAGTCTTATCACCGTTGGTCAGGGTCAGCGGAGCTCCGACAACGGGAGACTCTCGGCGGTATTCTGGAGGGGCGCCGGCGAGTCTCACCTGCAGTGGGTTGGACAGGCTGTATCGCCAGACTTCAGCCTCTACCTGACCTGCTGAGACCACCCGAATGATGATGTCTTCGAGCTGTTCGCTGCGTTTGTTGGGGCGGACATCCTGAGGCAGATCACCGTCTACAACTTCGCCGGCTGCAAGTGTGGAGCGCACAATGTCCAGGGGCTGAACGGTGTGAGAGAGGCCGTTGAACAAGAAGCGTCCGGTGTCATCGGTCTGTGCGATGTAGTTGCCGAAGCGCATCTGGGCGCCCACAACAGGGGTGTCGTCTGCACGTAGAACGTGGCCCATGACGCGGCCGTCGATGCCGGTGCGTGTAGTCGGGATGCCGAAGGGAACCTCGTACCCAGCGATGGCGGACGCACGTACGTTGTTGAGCCCGGAGCTGAAGTTGGCGTCTGCGTTGATGAGGTGAGACCACGGCAGCCGCCAGGACAGGTGCGCCCGCGCTTGATGCTGTGCGGGTAGGAAGCCTTGGGGGAAGAGGTTGACGCCGTAGGACAGGTCGCTCTGCCAGTCGTCTGCGGAAATGATGCGCACGCCCGCGCTGCTGTAGAAGCGCTCGCGAGCAAGGGTCTGCGCTCCAGTCGCGATGACGTAGCCGGTGGTTGTGTACAGGGTCACTGGTCGACGCGCTGTAGTCGACGCTGTCATGCGGACTTCTTGGCTGTTTCCGCTTCCGTATTGCTCGTCTTCGCCAAATCGAGCGATGCCCGAGACCTGCAACCGACCCGCTGTTCCCTGGGTCAATGCAGACACCGTCACTGTGTTCTGGCTTCGCTGGAAGCCTGGCCCTAGACGGTCGAGCAGGTCACGGTATTGGTAGGACAGAGCCGTGGTCAGCAGCGTGCTTGGGCGCCAAGTTGCAGTGGCTCCGGCGACACGAAACGTTGTGTCGCGTGGCATTGGATCCGCGTCGCGTCCGGCATCGAGTCGGTAGCTTCCATTTCCGGACAGCGTCAGCTTCTGTCCGATTCGTAGGGTTGTACGTGCTGTCGCGAGTGTCTGGCCTGCAAACTCCCCGGTGAAGCTAGACTCGGCGTGACGAGCGGTCGCACTGATGAGGACGGGGCCCACTCGCGTGCTGCCGTCCACATGGCCTGCGCCGCCATCGCCGTACGCGACCTCGTAGCGAACCAAGAACCGTCGGTCGCGCGCGCTCTTGTCGAACTGTCCAAACTGGCTGGCAATGAACGACACGTCATCGCCCTGTTGTTGTCGGACGGCAGAAGCACCGACCGACAGACCCTTTGACAGCTCAAGCGAAGCGCGCGGCCCGATGACCGTTCGGGGGGCGTCTACGAAGCGGTCTCGAACCGCCATTGCGCCAACGGTGAGACGCCCGAGGTCCACATCGACGGCTACACCCCGTTGCCGTCGCGTCCGCACTGTGAACACGGTGTCGTTGTAGCGCTCATCTCCGAGGCGGACATCGACACCCCGGTTGCCATCTTTGTAGGTGTAGCGACCACGGTATTCACTGCGAAGGAAGCCCCCTGCAGTCAGTCCGAGCACGTCAGGGCCCCGCAGGGAGACATCGAGGCGGTGGTCGTTCCCCGGGTCTAGGAATCCGTGTGCCTCGGCGGACAGCTGAGGTCCGACTTGGGTCTCATTGCGCAGGTGGGTCATCCAGGCTGCAGCCTGAACAGACGCTGGCAGAATGACGCGGTCCCTTCGCTTTTCGTCTTGGGCCATGGCGGTGAGACTACTGGTTGATGCGCGCCCGATGATGGCGTCGTCTTGTCTGGCAGCGACCCGCAATGACGTCTCGCCGGTTGCCCCACGCGAGACCACCTGTACGGTAGTGATCAGGCTCTCGCCGGGGGCGATGGGGCCGATTGTCAGGGCTTGCATGGGTGCGAAACCACGTGAGCCACGAAACTCTAAGACGGGCGATATGGTTGTGTTTCCGCTGTTGTACGCGGCGATGTCGACTGGGATTGTGGCGCCGCGAACGACAGCTTCCGGCAAGCCACGAATCGATAGCTGGATGTCGTCACGTCCGGCGACTTCGACTTCGGCAATCGCTTCACCGTCGTCCACAACGTACCGGACGTCGTACGAACCCACGTCTGCATTGATGGCCACGACCACTGTCAGCAACTTCACCAGTGTGTCGGTGGGGCCTACCCCGAACGGGCTCTCAGGTACGAGCAAGCGCCACTGCGGCGGCAAAAGCACTTGTGGGTCGACGCGTGCCGCTGTTCCGTCACCCTGAACGGTGAAGGCGAGAGTGATAGCCTCACCCGGTTCAGCGACAAGACTCTCCACTGGCGGGTCGACAGTCACCGCAGACGCCGTGCTCATCAGCCCACACCACAGGACGAGCGCGCTAGTCCAAGTGAACAGGGTGACGAGCACCGAAGAGTGCACCTGCTCCCCCGTCCGCAATGAGGATGGCTGTGTAGTCGCCAGGTGGAGCCGCCGTCAGGTCAATAGAATAGCGCCAGCTGCTTCCTGGATACAGGGTGGCCTGCTGACTGCGGTAGGTAGCTTGTTTATGGCCCTGCTGGTCGTACAACTCCAGCTTCGGAGCTAGCGGAAGAGCGGTTGTGCCTGTGTTCTCGATGTCTGTGTAGAACAGCGTGCTCTCGCCTTGCCGTTCAAGGCCGCTCGCTGTGAACGTCACCACCCTCGAGCCGCCGTCTACATTGACCAGCACGCGTGTGGCAATGCGCGAGCGCTGCATCAGGGAGAGCCCGTTGGCTGTCGCAACGGTGGGAGTGCTGCCTTCCTCCAACATGAGGATGGTCCAGTAGGTTCCTTCTAGGTCGAGGTCCTCGGGTACCTGAATCTGGTAGGGAATGGAGCGAAGCTGGCCCGGGGGGATGGTCAGTGCATCCTGTTCCATGGACAGCCACGAACCCATGGACCGGTCGGTAGTGCCTGTGTCCATGACGTCTCGGGTATCGGGCGCGCGCGTGGCGAAGTCCCTCAGCGACAGGGATAGTGACTCTGCCTCATCACCGGTGTTACGAACCTCAAGAATGCCTCGCACAATCGAGCCGGGAGCTGCATTGTGCGCGGTTGTCATGTCTGAGACGAGGACGATATTGCCGGCCTGTGCGACCGACAAGAACCCCAGGCTCAAGCCGGCCAGGAAGCACCGCCTCAACTAGAACATCGTGTAGGTAATGGTGGCGATGGCGCCGCTGTTCATAGCGGAGAAGATGCTGGGGTTGGAGATCTCAGCTGAGTATTCGAGACTCGCGCTCTCAGAGCAGGTACCACCGCTGAAGCTAATGATCTGGTTGGAACCCGCGCCGAGGTTCACGAGAGAGTTCCCGAAACCGCAGGTGGCGCTGGTGGAGTCGACTGTCACGCTAATGCCCCAGCTGGTCTCGAAGTCAGTGTCAGACGTTGCTTCGATGCCACCGCTGGCGCCATCCGACGTGTAGTCGAGAGTCACCGAGGTAGAGTTCAAGCCGTCTGGACTGGTCGAGTAGGGCTGGCCAGGCAGTGGCGCATTCCATGCAAAGCTGACGGAGCCGCTAACGGCGACGGACGACGACGACTCAACCTGAAGATCGATCGAGTGGCTGTCCTGAGCAAAGGCGCTCGTTGAAATCATGGTCGCGGCAAGCGCGATTCCGTAGCGAAGCATGTGTCTTCCCCTCTTTGGATGTCCGGGGAATGTAGCATGAGGATTTGTGATTCCGCTACCGTCAGTGAGTGTCACAGCACTGTGTACGTCACCACGGTGTAGTAGTCATGGTGCAGACGCACGCTATCTTCGACGGTTCCTTCGTAGTCCACGGTGATTTGCTCTGCGCAGACGCCCGTACCTGTACGTTCGATCAGGGGCTGTGGGAACGTGGTCAGATCTACGTCTATGGGGTCTCCGCAGTTCGAACCTTGGGCGCGTGCAACGATGGACAAGCCGCCTTCCAGGTAGGGGTCGCGGTCTACCTCGACCATGAGAGCTCGTTGGTCGTCTAGTGTGTACCCAATCGAGGTGGACGCAGTTGCGGTGGTCTCGTCGAGGGCCATTCCAGGCGCTGCAGCAGGGAAACGCAGGGTCTGGGGCGTGGCATCCACCTGAACGCCCATGCTGGGCTCAATGTGGATTTCCAAGCTGTGGCTGTCCGCGGCAAGGCCAACGGTGGGAGCGAGAAGAGCAAGGAAGATGGCGAGACGTCGCATGGTGCACCGGGGGTTCACCAGGTGCATCGGGACGCCGAACGGTGCGGTTTAGGACATTGTGAACCCAGACAGAGCCACGGCGGCGAGAAACACGAGCGAGATGTACCCGTTGAGGTCGAAGAAGGCCTTGTTGATGCGTGACAGGTCCGTTGGGGTCACAATGGCGTGCTCGTAGATGAGCACTCCTGCAATCAGCACCACGCCAACCCAGTAGCTGGGGCCCATAGGCTCTACGAAGGGCAGGGCGGCGAGGCATCCGATGGTCGCCACGTGAAGCAGGGCCGACACAATGAGCGCGCCCTTGACGCCCAGCCGCGCCGGAATGGAGTGCAGGCCGCGTTCACGGTCAAAGTCCGCATCTTGGCAGCTGTAGATGATGTCGAAGCCAGCGACCCAGGTGCCTACGGCGAGGGACAGCAGAAGGGGAGCGACTGCGTATGATTGGGTGAACGAAATCCACACGGCGGTAGGTGCCAAGGCCAGGGCAAGCCCCAATACGATGTGCGCCATGGAGGTGAAGCGCTTGCACAGCGAGTACCCCCACACCACGGCCAGAGCGATAGGCGACAAGTACAGGGTTAGACTGCCGAGAAATCCAGCGCCAACAACAAATATGGCTGCGGAGAGCAGGGTGAAGGCCCAGGCGGCACCGAGGCTGATCTGACCCGATGGAATCTCGCGGGTGACTGTGCGTGGGTTGGCCGCATCAATGTCGCGGTCCACGATTCGGTTGAAGCCCATGGCACTCGACCGTGCGCCGACCATGCACACCACAACCCAGAGCCAGGAGATGGCTGGCACGTCTACATGTCGCCAGGCCAGCCAGCCGCTCGCCAGGGCGAAGGGCAGCGCGAAGATGGTGTGCGAGAGCTTGACCATGCGGCCATAGGTGACGACTGCATTCATGAGAAGACTCCAGCAGAAACGCCGGGTTGCACCAGCCACTCACGTGAAGGCGGTGTGGCGAGGTCGCTTGGTCGTCGAATCCCGTGCAAAAGCAACACGCCGGGAGCCATGCCGGCTCGAAGTCGGCCGTAGGTCGGGAATCCGAGGGCGTCTGCGGCGATGTGTGTGCAGGCCGCGAGGGCCCACGTCAGCGGTAGGAGCGGAGCGGCGTCGTACAACGCTTGGAACTCTCCGAGGATGTCTAGATCTGGCGACGACCCACGACCGTCTGTGCCGAGAACAACGGTGGCACCGGTCTTTAGCAGGGTCTTGATGTCTGCGAACTCTCCGCCGATGTGCAGGGAACTGCGTGGGCAGACGCAGATGGGAGTCCTACTCTCAACGAGCGCTTCCATGTCCGCCATGTCGGTATCCACACAGTGCACGGCGAGGGTCATGGGACCCAACAAATCAAGGGCAGCCAGGTATTGGATAGCCGAGGTGCCGGGCGGTGTGAAGCGGCTGGTGTCGACTCCCCACTTGGCGAGCAGCTTTGCGAAGGGGCCGCTACCATCTAGCAAATAGTCGGATTCGTCGCGATGCTCGGCCACGTGGATGGACGCCGGATGCGGAGAGGGCGCCCTCATGGATGCGGTGAGCACCGCGGGTGCTGTGCTGTGCGGTCCGTGGGCTGTGGGCCGGATGGCCAGCGGGCCTGTTGCGCGGAAGGCGTCAATGAAGCGAAGGGCCTCGCGAACCCGAGTGGGGTCATGGCCGAGAAGCTCGTATTGGATGACCCCGGTGATGTTGGCCGCAGCGAGCGACTCTCCGGTGTCTCCACTGTTCGAGATGTCGCTGACTACGGCGGTTCCAGCGGCATGAAGCTCTGAAGCCCCGGCGTCAGCGTCGCCTTCGGGACCGACCGATGCGTCTACCCAGGCCGCAAGCCCGTTTCCGCCGGCGGCCATGGGACCGGTCCGCTCGATGTGTGTGTGAGCATTGACCAGGCCGGGCACCAGCCAGCCATCTGCTGCGGGGCCGTCGGAGGCAATGGCAGGTCGGACATCGGCAATCACGCCGTCATCACCGACCACGACCGTGTGGTCGGGCAGCAGACCACGTTCCGTCCAGACACCTGTGGCGCGGAGGGTTTTCATGCGTGGGTGTACAGCGTTGATGCGGTGATGGACATGTGTGCTCCGGTCCTTTGAATGCTAGACTGGTGGCCCAACGCGTGCCCACGGCTGCCGGCGGAAAATTGCGGCGCCATCTGTCTTTGCGTCACCGGAGGGCTCGAAGTTCTCGTCGCATGGCACGGCGATCAGACCTGCCTCTCGGATGTGTCGCTCTACGTCGTCTACTTGGTCCTCACTCACCGGAACAATCGCGGCACAGCCCATGCGCAGGCGCGTCTGTAGGACGTCCATGTGGTAGCTGCCGAGGGGGGCTGCGAGCAGCGGAATGTCCAGGAAGAGGCGGGCGACCGCAGTAAAGCGCAGTGCGTCGCTGGCGGTGTGGTCCACGACCGTTGGGCCTGCGATGGGCACAGGGGCCAGGGCAACCGTCTTCGGACATCGAGCCAGCAGGTCCCGCAGGATGACCAAGAGTGATGCCCGGTCGTTCGGCGTGTCCAGTGCGCCTACCGATACATACAGGCATGCCAGGTCACCGCGATAGCTCTGCGCCATCAGGGCTTTTCGCACGTCGGCGTCGCGTAGGTCGGCTGCTTGAATGGTGTCGGGTGCGGTGTCGCTGACAACGTAGCGGACGGTGTTGGACGTGTCGGTCTCGCGTCGCTTGAGGTCGGCTGCGAGTCCGAGAACGGCAACAGGCCCGTGTTCGAGCAGCGTGGTCAGCCCGTCGACATCAACCTCTTCGCCGTCTAGCAATGCCAGGAGCAGTCCGTCGACATCCGCTTTCGCCGGGATGGTCTCGTAGGTCGGACCGAACAGGTTGACGTGGCCGTTGTCGATGAGGCCAGCGCGCTCGGCAAGGGCGGCAAAGCGTCGCAGGCCCATCAGTGCACGGTCGTCGAAGTCGTAACGAATCGCGTTGGTCACGTAGTCGACGTCTTCGGGAATGACGAGGTCGGCGCGTTCGGCAAGGCCGGTAATGGCGGCGTTGCGGAGGTCTTGGCGAACCTGCGGGTCGAGACCGTCGTAGGCGGCCCAGACGGCAAAGACGAACGGAAGCTTGGTCCAGTCTTTCCACAGCTGACCGAGGTCCAGACGAACGGTCAGGCGGTCGGGAAGCTCACGGGCAGCGTCACCGATGACCAGACTGGCGATGGTTCCGCTGGCGGTGTCGCGGGCGGTTCCGGCGGGAATCTCGCGGACCACCAAGTCCTCTCGCAAGCGCTTGCCGAACGGACCGGTGAGCAGGGTGCGGGTGAGCATGGCGCTGGTTCGGCTCTCGCCGTCTAGGCACAGCTCGGTCCACTCTTCGGGCTCGGTCTCAGCCACAAGAAGCACGCTGGTGACGGCACCATCGGCGCCAATGGCTTGTCCTGGAACAATGCGCAGCTCGGGATTTGCGAGCACGGTGGCGACGGGCACCAGGGCAACGTCAACGACTCGGTCTGTGAGCTGCTTGGCAATGTTTGCGGGGACGTCAGCAATGACCTCGTAGCGCTCGCGGTCCAGCTTTGCGGTGAGCGGGATGGCGTTGACATATCCAACGGTGGCGATTTTCTTCATGATTTGGGGTCCGTGGTGTCATGGAGTTCTGGGGCGGTTTGGAGTCGCGTTTCGTAGATTGGCCGTTGCTCGAGTCGCGCTCTGGAGGTTTGCCGTGGTTCGGATGTCAGAGGTCAGAGGTCAGAGGTCAGAACAACCGGCTTGCGCCGGGTGCGCCTTGGGAGATTCAGAGAGTGGTAGCCGAACATTCTGCGTCGTGAGTTGCCAAAACACTGGATGAAACGCCGGGGCCGCTTGCGGTCCCTGCTCTGACATCTGACATCTGACATCTGACATCTCGACCCTCCGAGTTCTCACAGCTCACAACAGGCTGCTCACAGCCTACTGACTGGCTTCTGCGGCCACGTGGTACAGCGTGTCCCGCTCCACAGGTATGCGTCCTGACCGTTCAATCAGCGCAATCAGCTGTGGACGGGTGAGGCCCTGCGGGGTGTCGGCGCCGGCCATGTGGTAGATGCGCTCTTCGCGAACCGTGCCGTCGAGGTCGTTGACGCCGAAGGACAGGCTCATCTGGGCCAAGTCCACACCGAGCATGGGCCAGTAGGCCTTGATGTGCGGGAAGTTGTCGAGCATCAAGCGGCTGATAGCGAGGGTACGCAGGCAGTCAAAGCCAGTTGCTTCCCGCAGGTTGCGCAGCGCGTTGTTGTCTGCGTGGAACTTGAGCGGGATGAACGTCTGAAAGCCGCCGGTCTCGTCTTGTAGCGAGCGTAGGCGAAGCATGTGGTCGAGGCGTTCGTCAATGGTCTCGATAGAGCCGAACAGCATGGTCGCGTTCGTGCGCATGCCTAGACCATGAGCAACGCGGTGAATCTCGATCCAGCCGTCAGCATCCACCTTGTCGTGACACAGCTTGCGACGGGCCCGTGGATGGAAGATCTCGGCGCCACCGCCGGGAAGTGAGTCGAGGCCGGCATCCATCAGCGCAACCAGGACCTCTTCGTACGTCATGCCGTACTTGCCGCTGTAGTAGAAGATCTCTACGGCAGTGAAGCCCTTGATGTGCAGGTCCGGCCGCTCTGTTTTGATGGCTCGCAACAGGTCTGTGTAGTAGCTGAACGGGAGGTCGGGGTTCAGCCCATTGACAATGTGGACTTCGGTCACGAAGCTGTCGCGAAGCTGCTCAATGCGGTGAACGGCCTGCTTCAGAGTCATGGTGTACGCGTTGGGGTCGCCGGTCTTCAAACGACTGAAGCTGCAGAAGATGCATGTGGCTTCGCAGACATTCGTAGCGTTGATGTGCTGGTTGCGGTTGAAGTAGGTCAGGTCTCCGTGCCGTTTTTCGCGGACGAAGTTGGCCAGGGCGCCGACAGCAGCCAAGTCCGCCGTCTGGTAGAGACGCTGGCCGTCGGCCATGGTCAAGCGCTCTCCTTGCAGGACCTTGTGGGCGATGTCGGTCAGGCCGGCACGCTCGATGGCTCGCATCGCAATGGCGGGAAGGGCAGGTTCAATCGTGGCGAGACTCATGTGTTCTCCTTTCGATGAAGCCCAGCCCAGCGCGTCATCAACGTATTGTCGATTCCGAGCTGGTCTAGGATGCGGGCAGTGACGGTGTCCAAGAAGGCAGTCATTCCGTCGGGCTTGCTGTAGAAACTGGGGGATGCGGGCATGACCAAGGCGCCGGCTTCGGCAACGGCAACCATGTTGCGCAGCTGAACCAGGCTGTAGGGACTCTCGCGTAGAACCAGAATGAGCGGGCGTCGCTCCTTGAGCATGACGTCGGCAGCGCGACCTACGAGGTCGGCGCTGACACCATGAGCGATTCTGGCCAGTGAACCCGCACTGCATGGGACGACGGCCATGGCGTCGAAGCGCGCGCTTCCTGAGGCCATGGGAGCGGTGAAGTCTCCCGAGCCAAAGATAGGAAAGCCAAAATCTGCCGGGTCCGTGCCGACTTCTTCGCGCCACACCAGCTTGCCCATCTTTGAGAAGACAACGTGGACGTCGAGGTCAAGCTCCTGCTGGTGGTGCTTCAAGAAGGAGAGTAGGCGCTCGGCATACGGCGCGCCGGAGGCGCCACTCACGCCAATGATGAGTCGCTTGGTCATGTGGCGCGGTCCACCAAGGTGCGTCCAAGCATTGCTAGGGCATCCTTGCCCGGACCGTCCGGGAGGTCGGTGAGCCCCTCGATAGCTTCGTTGACGAGGGTGTCTGCATAGGCGAGCGCTCGGTCGAGTGCGCCCGTCGCACGGATTGCTTCGAGCAGAGCCGGGGTGGCGTCCGCATTGCCAACACCTTCGGCAACTCGGTCGCGAAGGGTGGGGTCAGCCTCAAAGGCGAACAACAGCGGCAAGGTGATCTTGCCTTCTCGGACGTCTGCGCCTGGTACCTTTCCGGTTCCGCTATGGAAGTCGAGAACGTCGTCTGTCACTTGAAAAGCGACACCCGCGCGGCGGCCGAAGCGCGCCAAGGCAGTGGCTGTGCGTTCATCTCCGCTCGCCCATGCAGGTGCGGCGGCGCACCAGGCAATGAGGGCCGCGCTCTTGCGTTCAATGACGTCCAAGTAGCCGTCGAGGTCGGTCGATAGGTCGTGAGCGCGCTGCAGCTGCAGGACCTCACCTTCGGCCATGCGGGTGACGGCATGACCGAGCTCGGTGACAACGCGGTGTCCGCCGGCTTCAGCGGCGAGCAGCACCGAGCGGGCCAGGCAGAAGTCTCCGGAGAGCACGGCGACCGGATTTCCCCAGACGGTGTGCGCTGCCGGGCGTCCGCGGCGTTCGGTACCCCCGTCCACAACGTCGTCGTGTAGGAGTGAGCCAATGTGAAGCATCTCGCCGGCGCACATGAGCGACAGGACGTCGCCGTCGTACCCAATGACGCGCGCTGCAAGGGCGGTGAGCGCGGGACGGAATCGCTTACCGCCAGCGTTGACCAAGTACCCGGCGACGGTAGGCACCGCGGCCACGTCCGAGATGACCAGCTCGCGCAGCATAGCTTCGGCTTGGGTGAGTTCTGGCGAGACCAACTTCATGGCAGCTACCGGTCCGTTGATGACGGACAACGGCGCTCCCGCTGCCAAACCAGCGGGTCGGCGACGTGTTGCCACGCCTCCAGGAAGAGTCAGGGTCTGTGCAGACACGCTCATGTCGGCCTCCGTGTGGCAGGCAGGTATCCATGGAAGGCTTTCATTTCAATCTCTTTTGAAGAAAGTGATGCGAAGCGACATCAGGTGTGTGAAGGGAGGCCGGGAGGTCCTGTGGCAGACACACCTGAACATGCCCGTGCGCGAGCCATTGGTTTGGCTGCGGAGACCATGGGTGAGCTGATCTCGTTTTGGGGATTCAAGGCATCTATGGGCCGTATTTGGACCTTGCTGTACCTTTCACCCGGGCCATTGCCTGCGGACAGAATTGCCGAGTTGACCAGCCTGTCGGCAGGTGCCGTGTCCATGGCGCTCGCCGAGCTGGGGCAGTGGGGTCTCGTCCATCGCGCTGCAAAATTGGATGATCGGAAGCGTCACTACAGCGCGGACACAGATGTGTGGGGAATCGTCCGGCGTATTGTTCGCGAGCGGGAGCTGCGGTTGGTGGGGCGCGCTGTCGAACGGTTCGGCGAAGCGATCGAAGTGCTCGAAGCCGCACGGCGCGAGAACCCAGATGACGAAGAGCTGCTGTTTATGCTGGCTCGTCTGCGTGGACTTCACGACTTGGCGCGTATTGGCTACCGGATGGTCGAGCGTTTTGCAGAGGTCGGTAAGCTGTCGCTACTGCCCATTCGCGGTCGTCTTTCCGCATTTCGTGGCGCCTCGTGAGTCTGTTTGAGGACGGTGGGGCGGTGGACGTTGCCCCGGAAGACGCCGTCGTCGTCGCTCATGCGTTCATGCAGAGACTGCGTGCTTGGGCAGTGGACCGAGAGATTCCGAAACTCACGGAGCGACTGGCTGGCGATGCGACGGTGGCGGACGCTGTGAAGCTTCAGCAGTGGACGACGTGGCGGGACTTTGTGGAGCACGCCATGGCGGAGCTGGAAGATGGAACGCTGGACCACTGGTTTACTAGCGAGCGGTAGTCGCGTTTACAGCGTCAGCGTCATCTTGACCCATTCAATGGGCGGGTCAGACACAGTCCCATCTCTGCGGTACCCGAGGCTGTTGAATAGGCGTAAGGAAGGCTGGTTGTCCGGGTGAATCCCGCACCATGTCTGCTCGATTCGAAGCTCGCTGCGTAGGAGCGGCAGTAGGGCTTGGTAGGCGGCGGTTGCTACTCCCTGGCGCTGAAAGGGCTCAAACACCACGATGCCAGTCTCGCAGGTACGTTGTGGCTCGTGTGTGAAGGCAAAGGCGTTGACGAAGCCAGCGATGTCGTCGCCATACAAGAGCGTCCAAACGCGGAAATGCCCAAAAACTACGGTTCGTTCCCACCACGCAGCGTCCTCGAGCGGCGTGAATACGGTGCGGTGTGGATGCTCGTATTGAACCATCGCCGGTGATTCTCTCGAGCGCCGTAGGTCGAGCCATTCCTGTCTTTCAGTGGTGCGCAGGATGACCTTGGATGGACTGGTTGACATGCCGCGAACTAGCGCAGCCATGATGTGCCGGCCACGCAGCGTGAGGGGACGGTTGAATGCGGTGTGTCGGCTTGCGAAGCGGGTACAAGAGCCCCTCGGTCGTCATCCGCGTCACACGGGCAGCGGATGGACTGCAGACGGCATGACTTGCTCGTTGGTTGCCTTGTGTGCGTTCACGCTGGCCTGCGTACAGACCGCGACCCCTTCGAGCTGTGACGACGAGGATACCGAGTCAGATGAGTCGAAAATCGGAACAATTCCGGTTCGCATAAAGGGACCGGTGGATCTATTCGGACAGGTCATCCAGGAGCCGTTGGATGACGCGTTGCACCGTCTTGTGTGCCTCTTCGACCGTGGCTGCGCCGGTGAAGTCGAGCAGTTCATCGTCGTCCAAACAGGCGAATCGCTGCACCGCGAACGTCATGGCCAGGGACAGCACTCGTCGGTCGGCGACGGGCCAGTGCGTGGCCCACGGAAGAGCGGAGATACTATTGAGATTGTGGGAGACTTCACGTCTGCGTTCGGTTGGAAGTCGCCAGTTGAGCATCCATGCCATGGTGCGCAAACGAATGGTAGGTCTGCTGTTTAGGGCGCGCCGTACAAGGGCATCGACGGCGTTTGCTGCGGCAGCCTTAGCCTTTGCCGCGTCCGGCGTGACCATGGCGCGGACATACCCGCTGACCACGTCATGCCAGGAGTCGAGGGCGGCTTCAAACAGGCCGTCTCGACTTCCAAAGTAGTAGGCCACGGTGCCTACGCTCAAACCCGATGTCTCGCTCACCCGCCGAAACGTGATGGCCTTCGGGCCTTCGTCGTTCAGCAACGTGCGCATTGCGGCCAGAATACGGTCGGTAGGATGGATGGGCATGCCATCGCGTACTCCGTCTGGGAGTTTCTTGCCTAGGCCTGTAGTGGTGCGCAAAGGGGATGGACTCGCCGCTGACTTGGTTTGCGATTTCGTAGAACACTGTTCGAACATCCGAAGAGTCGACAGCATCGTCATCTGAGACGGGATGTTCGGTGGCTTGAATGGGGAGCCAAACGAAAAGGTCGACATAAAACCTAGCCCTCTTCATGTTGCGCCGGCTCGACGTTGAAGCCTTGGTTGCACTGCTGCACTCCGACAACGTCGCATGTCTAGGAGCCCTTATGCGCACCCGTTCCCATCTCGTTTTTGCAGCGGGTCTACTCACCACTGTTGTGTCGCCTCTGGCTGCCCACGCCCAATCTTGTGGTGACGCAGGAGATGGAACGGTCCCTGAGGAAGGCTACCAACAGGCCATCCGTTTTGAATACACCGGAGAGGACCAATCGTTCACCGTTCCGGACGGCACGTTGCGCGCCCGCTTCAGCGTTTGGGGTGCCGGTGGCGGCGGCTTTGCCTGGAGCAATGACTTGATGTCCGGTGGCACCGGTGGCTTTTCGTCGGGTAGTCTGGACGTGGTTGAGGGCGATGTCTTCGCGATTGTGGTTGGCGAGGGTGGCCAGTTCCGACGTGCCGGAAACGGTAGTACGCCGCGGACCTACGGCGGCGGCGGAAAGGGAGACCAGAGCACGAGTGCTGGCCTCGCAGAAGTCGGTGCCGGTGGTGGCTTATCCGGCGTTTTCACTGGGGTGTTTGCCCTCGACCAAAGCCTGATTGTGGCGGGAGGCGGCGGTGGTAGTGGCGATGGTCCCGAGCGCGGCAGCGAAGATGAGTCGGCAGGTGGCAATGGCAACCTACCGGTCACTGACGGCTACCTCCCCCTGATGGGCCAGGACGGCGGTGAGGTCAGCACACGGGGCTACGGCGGCGGCGGTGGCGGCTACGTCGGCGGCGTCTCTGGGGTAGACGTGCACAGCTTCCGTGGCACCTTTGCAGATGCTGGCGAAGGGGGCCATGGCTTCGTGCGCTCCGACATTGCTGACGGCGCGGTGTTGTTCAGCGAGCAGTCCATCAAGGTCCCGCCTATGCAGGACCACCTCGGATATCAGGCCGGAGTCGGCCTTGGCGGTCGGTCGCGCACCGGTGGTAATGGTCTGGTGGTTGTGGAGTTGGAGTGCGAGGTGGAGAACCCGCCAACGCCGCTGGAGCCCGTCAATGACTGGCTCATCCGCGGCTCTTTCCTTCAGATTGGCGCTCCAGCCCCCACAGACGATGCCTCGACTAGCCTTCTCACACTGCCTGATGGGGCGGAGGTGGCCTTTGCGAGCCTGTCGTGGACCTGTGGTGGTGATGCGAATGACACATCCGATGCGTCGGACCGCGTTGAGCTGACCACATCGGGTGTGCAAGAAGTCACGGCTGACGAGGAACTGTTGTTCGCGGCGGGCGAAGACATTCTGCGCAGCTACCGTGCCGACGTCACATCCTTGGTCACCGGCTCCGGAGATGTCTCGGTGTCGGGCGTGCCGTGCGGCACCGACGCCCGAGCTTCCTTTTGGAGCTTGTTGGTTGTGTTTGAGCAACCGGATGAGCCCTTTCGCCGTATTCGTCAGTACGAAGGGCAAGATTACCTATTGAGTGATCAACAGAGTCTGCTGCTTGAAGGGTGGAAGTCCGCGCTTGTACCTGACGCCCGTATTGGCATCGTAGCGGCCCTCGGAGACGCAACAGTCAGCGGTGATGAAGGGCTGTTTGTAGACTGTCCGGAGTGTGGGGACGGTCTAGACGTGTCGGATTGGGTGAGTGGGCCCTACAACATGGGTGGCGAGCTCTTCGACGGCAGCATTGTGTCGTTGGATACCGATGCCGTCACCACACCAGCGTGGCTCGACGTCGACCGAAGCGTAGACATCGATGTCTTCGAGTTGTTTGACGTGCCGTCTGATTCCACCGACTTTGAGATTCGCTATCAAACAGGCCTCAACGGCGTTGTGGTCAACAGCGCCGTCGTAGCGATGGCCATTGAAGCCTCGGATGTGGAGGTCACTCTTCGGTGGGACGCGCTCGATAGCGTCGTCATAGGCGATTCGGCGGTCTACACAGTGGAGGTGCGGAACAACGGCAACGCCGCCGCCACCGACGTCGACGTACTGATCGATGTTCTTGAGGGTCTGAGCGGGACATTCCAGGTTGTCTTGGTCGAAGACTCCAATGGGTCGGAACCTGTGCCGCGTGTGCTCACCAACAGCGCCGATGATGATGGCTTCACCGCACTGTCGGATGTCCAAGGTCAGCTGATGATTGCGTCGCTTGAGCCAGGTGCCGTGTTGACGCTGCAGATCACCCAGGACATTGTCGACTCCATCTCCATCACCGCGGATGCGTCATGGACCGACTCGGTCAGTGGAGAAGACGTGGCTAGTACCCATGTTCTCGATCCCGATGCTGGCGGCCCCCTTCTTCACCCCGTTTGCGACGATGGCGTCATTGAGTTGTTTGAGGCCGACGACGATGACGATGGCATCGCAGACACGTGCGACGTGTGCTTTGGCGACGATAGCCAAGATGCAGACGGTGACGACGTCCCTGATGACTGCGATGTTTGTTTGGGTAACGATGAATCGGGTGACTCCGATGATGACGGCGTGTGCGACGACCGAGACGAGTGTGAAGGTGACGATGCCACCGGCGACCTAGACCTTGACGGCGTGTGCGAGGATATCGACCTGTGCAGCGGCGACGACGCAACCGGCGATATCGACGACGACACGGTGTGCGACGATCAAGACATGTGCGTTGGCGACGACGCGACCGGTGATACCGACAGCGACGGCATTTGCGACGACGACGACCTGTGTGCCGGTGACGACGCCACGGGCGATGCCGACGGTGATGGCGTTTGTGATGATGAAGATCTGTGTCTTGGCGATGACGCAACGGGCGATACCGACAGCGATGCCATTTGCGACGACCAAGACGTGTGTGTTGGCAATGACGCCACGGGTGATTCCGACAATGACGGCGTCTGCGATGACCAAGATCTTTGTGTCGGCGATGACCAGATCGGTGACAGTGATGGCGACGGGATCTGTGGGGATGACGACGAAGTGGTCGCTGGCGGGTCTAGCAGCTGCGGATGTTCATCGAGCTCGAACATGCCGCTTTCGCCACTAGGCATGCTCGCGCTGCTCGGCATCTTGCCGGCTCTGCGTCGCCGCTCTCGCGGATAGGGCTGGGCGGACGGAACCCATTGCGTCTGGTGAAACGCGGCGGTGAGCACAGTGCTCTTCCCCCGCGTTACACCTGGCGCGGATTGAATGGAGACGTCATGACTCGCTCGTTGGTTGCCTTGTGTGCGTTCACGCTGGCCTGCGGAGAGACCGCACCTGCCACACTCGACGGACAGGTGCTCGACATCTGGGGTTCGCAGATTGCAGGGGCGTCGATTCTGATCGACGGCACCAACATTACGGCTGACGACCACGGCTACTTCTCGGTCGAAAATCCGACCTACCCCATGACCCTACGCGTTGGAAAAGACGGTTTCGTTCAAGACGAAGTCGTGGTCACTGCCGCCGAAGATGGCACGGTCGCTCCGCCGAATATTGCGCTGTACCCCCGCCCTGAAGAGCGTGGATTCTACGTGGTCGGTCAGACGGCCTACAAGCAGCTGGATCCCACGCCGGTCCAGGTCATTGGCAATGAGCTGTCCAAGGTCAGCGGCCTACAGGCCATCTCAACAACCGCTGGACGCACGCCGTTTGAGGTCATTTTCCAGACTGAGCTTCGTCTGGAGGAGGTCACTCGTCTGGGCTTGGAGCTGCACAAGCTGACCTACTCGGCCAAGGTTGAGATCGCAGGTCCCTTCGGCACCGAAGAAGCGGATGCCAATCTGTACACGTCTGCCGGAGTCGTTGCGGTTGAGCTGTCGCCTATGCGCAGCCGCGAGGCCTACCTGGTCAAGCCGACCGAAGCGCTTGAGCCGGGCTGGTACGCCTTCCAGGTGCAAGATGTATTGGACCCGAACAATGCCTTAAACCTCGCGTCATTGCCTGCAGCGCAGAAGGTCGCGTGGGCATTTGAGTACAAGCCCTGACACCGCCGCGCGTTGCGCACAGCTAGGCTGACTTCATGAATCTGTTCGTCTCTTTTTCGACCTTCGCCTTTCTGACTCTCGCTGCTCTGCCGGCGCAAGCTCAATGAAGCGGTTGAAGCGATAGCACTCTCCCGGTCGGGAGAACCGATGTCGACGCCCCACTACAGGGCAAACAAGGCGCCATTCAGCTGGGGTTGTGGACGGGTGTAGGTCCGAATCTGGTCGTGGGAATGGCCTCTGTGCGCGGTGAATACTGGGCCACGGGCCGGTGGGGTGTAGACGCAGGATTCGGCGTTCAGCGTCGGTCTGATGGGTCGCTGGACTCCCGCGATGCCACGCTCCATGCGGTGTATCGAGCAGTGGCGAAACCCACGGCTGTCGTGACGGTGCGTGCTGGACTGTCGATTCCAACCGGCGGTGTGGGCAGTGCGTTCACCTTCACGCCGCTCTCTACTGCTTCTGTGGACCCACGCCTGTCTGTTGACGCGGCACTGGGGTCGACGTGGTTGGTGCTTCCGTCCGCCTCAGCTCGGGTTCCCGTGTACCGGGGCTGGGACGGGCGTCTCCAGGGGCCGTTCTTCCGAGCGGACCTACGCGGTGCCCGTCGCTTTGGCGCGGTTGTGCCGTGGCTTGGACTGTCCGTGTCCGAGCAGATGGAGGGCAGTCATCCGATGCTGACCCCTCCCATGCGTGAGCTTGCGGCGACCGGTGGTGCAACGATTGCTGTGGGCAAGAAGTGGGGCCTGAACGCCCAAGTCCGTGCGCCGTTGGCGGTGGGTGGCATGGCGACGAAGGTGTGGTCTGCTGCTGTGTCAGTCCGCTACGTGCTGCGACGAGAGCCGAAGAGCGAACACTAAGCATCGGCGGATGATGTAGCGGTCGAGAGAGTGACCCTCCCGCTATGACCTCCCATGCAGCTGACTCCACACTTCTCCATTCCTGCTCCCCGCCTCGCGGAGCTCACGACTTGGCTCGACCGCCAGACCACGACCGAACGAGTCGTGAACGCGGTCATTGCCGCTGGTTTCACTCTTCACGACGCGCATCAAATGGACGAGTACACCATCGATCTCGTTGTGGAATTGGATGACGGGTTGGTGCTGGTCTACGACACCACCTGAAACGCTGCTGTGACGGCGGTCGCCGTCTGGGACCATGTACCGAGTGTTGATGAGCTGCTAGATGCGCGAGCAGAGCGTGGGTGGGTTCCGATGCCCTCGCTGTTGGTGTCAGGGCCCACGATTATGGGCCTGGCTGCGGGTCGCTGGGGTGTGGACTGACGGCACGTGTTCAGCGGCGCCTCAGTTGCGAATCGCGCGCTTGAAGACCTTGCTGCCGGAGGCGTTGCAGTTCCAGGTCGCTTGGTTGCGCCCGCGGACAGGTACTCGACATTGGGACGGTTGGAGATGCCGTACTTCACGGCGTCTTGCCAGATGTACGTGGGACCGCCATCGACCTCGAAGCCGGTGGTTGTCACCGTGTTCCAGTAACTTTCAGCGGTTTCGATGTCTATTGACCACTCCGATTCGGTGCTGGAGACGACATCATGGGCGTTGGCGTGAAAGTTTGCGCTGGTGGCCCACTACAGCACTGCCCACGGCCCGCCGGGGGTGTCCATGTCGCAGCACACTCGCGTGGGGAACTAGACACTGCGGACGAACGACGTCGTCCAGGACGCACAACGTGGCGCGCGGCTAGAGCGCCAGTCAGGTAACTTGCGAGGTCGGACCGAGGGTGGCCAGCCAAGCCGCGGCGTGGGCTAGGAGCCAGGAGGGAGCTTGGCTTGCCCCGTGACCGACGTAGGACGACGCCCCCGTCGTGGACCGGCGGCCAGCCGATGGGAGACTACCTGATTGGCGCTCTAGGGAACCGCGCGCAGGGTCATTGACCCGCCACAACAAAAACACCGCCACCCATCCACCGCGAACACACGCCACAACAGCTCCGCCCGGGTCAGGTAGCTGGCATTGTGAACGGGCGTCGCCTTCTTCGACAGCGCTGGTCGCTGCGGTGCGGACGCAGGTGGAGCCGGAACAACCTCACGGCGCCAGGCGGAGCGCCCTGCGAGCACGCCGTGGGTTTGCACGAGGTGAGCCCGCGGCGGAGGAACCAGCCCCGCCAGACGCTCCACGAACTCGAGCGGTGTGAACGTGACGCCTGCAGTGCCATC
>OJBS01000027.1_pt1 | contig 130353 bp, 107 predicted proteins | sample 1590941 | NCBI WGS metagenome assembly OJBS01 (sample SAMN05416785, study PRJEB24817) | seawater metagenome | isolation source: Sea water | place: Canada:Atlantic | collected 2013-11 | reverse complement strand
TGCTGAGAGTCCGTGATTTAGGGCACTTGCGCGTTGCGCGCGCCGCCACTTTCCGCCCAGCCGAACCTGAGAGAGAAGTCCTGTGAAGACGTTCACGACCCTGTGCCTGGCCAGTGTGTGGCGGCTTCAGCGATGGACTGGCCCGCGATCGTTGCTCGCCCACGCGATTTGTGTTTCAGGTATACAAGGGGGCTCGACTCGCGTTGGTACGAGCATTTGCGTAAAGGTCAGAGTAGGACCTGGGCGGAAAGAGGCCAAAGATATGGGGAGACGGGCCACTGCAGCCGGTTAGGTCCGGACCATCAGGAGGCAGCATGCCAGAAGAGGGGCTCACCCCGGTACAACAGGCCCTTCGATTGCATTCGATTTTTGCCGCTGATCAGCTCGCCGGCGGGGCGAGTCCTGTCCATATCATCGAGCAATTGGTGGTTCGGGGCATGTCACGGACCGATGCGGCTGATGTAGTCAATAGAGTTCGGCAGGCGCTTGAGAAGGATGAAGCGGGGAAGGATAAACTGGCCAGCCTCATTCAACGACTGTTAGTTTCGCTTGCGTTTCTGGCAGTGGGACTGTGGGTGCTTCTGGGCGCAGATGGTGATGAGGACCGTTTCTTCGCAGGGCTCGGCTTGGTCGCTCTTGCGCTGTTCGCGGTGTTTTATCGTCTGCTTCGACTCTTCTTTCGGTAAGCTTTTTCTGCCGACGCTGAGCGGGGAGGAATCGCTTTCTGCATGGCGATAGACTGCTTTCCGCTCATACGCTCCTGCCACTTCAGGGCCTACGGTTCGGTGCGCCAATTGCAGTGAGTGTGGTAGCGGTTTTTCGAGCCGCGATGGTTCGCGCGTTCAGCGGCTTCACGGCTCATGTTGGCCTTTCTGGCCAGGTTCGGGCAATCTTCCCACCGTTCACCTCAAACAAAGTCCCTACAGTCGCCGCCGAGGTCGGCCCGCTTTAGTCTAACGATGACACCGCCACCGGACCGTCTCGGCCTGTGTTGTTGCCATCTTCGCGGCGGTATTCGGCTTTTGGGATTGGCAAACGCCGGTTGGTTTCAGCAGTTTGGTGGCCACGTTCTTTGCTGAGAGCCTGTTAGATAGCGCATCTCTTTGGTCTTCGTTTCGTGTTGGAGCGCTGCCAGACAGCCCTAGCCACGCCGATGAGGTCGACTCGGAACCTCACGCCGGGTTTGTTCTTAGCGTTGAGCCCGAGCGGAGCTTGCGGAGGGAGGCGAAACACTTGAACAAACCCAGAGTGTGGTGGAGAGGAGGCCGGACCTTCGGACCGGTTCGATTGGCGGGATGCCGAGGTCAGGTCTGGGAAGTGGAGGGGCCTTCGTTCAGTCCGGATGAGTGCGCCTGACCGGCGGATAAGCAGCACGGCGGACCATGGTAGTCAGCTTGCGTTGGCCAATGGAGCAACTTCTCGTTCGGGACGTGCTTTCTCAAGGTCATGTGCGTTCTGAAGGTTCAGCCAGAATTCGGGTGAGGTTCCTAGGGGCTTGGCCAAACAGCCATGCGGCGATTTGGAGAGACTTCGCTTTGACGATGATGTGATTGGGCTGATTCTTGGATGAGTTCTGGATGGACGAGGCAGCATGTGCCTAGTGCGGACGATTCGTAAATGTGGGCTGATGGCGATGATTGGCGTCTGATGCTGTTAGGATTTACGCAGACGGGAGGAACAGCGATGAAATGGGAATCGGTACCGCGTATCGTCATGGTCCTGGCTTTCATGTTTTCGGCAGTTCGGACGGCACCAGCGTGCGGGCAGGAGCAGAACGTGGCGTCCCCAATGGTCGAAGCTCGTCTATTCGGAGATGATGGTGAGCCGTTGCAGGGCGAACATCAAGTTCGCATGTCGCTATATGATGCTGTTGATGCGGTGGAATTCCTGTCTTCGAAGGAGGTCGCCGCAGCGTTTGACGATGGTGTGTTTGTCGGAGAAGCTGGTCCAGTGGACTTGCGACTGTTCCGCGATGCGATGTGGATTGGCTTGTCGGTAGACGGTGCGGCAGAGCAAATTCGGTTTCGGGGCCCGACCGCACTTCTACGACAAGAGACGGTCGACGTTGAGGCGCGTGCGATTCGGATTGGTCGAACGTTTCATGTCGTTGAGAGTGTTGAGTTTGGTGAGGTCGAGCGCATTGAGCTTGTGTGTCGGCGCCATGAAAACCGAGTCGAAATCGTTTTTTCCGATGCCGTCCGCCTCGAATTACGCCGCGGTGTAGGCCTTCTCGAATTCGCTACGCAGGTTGCGCAACAGATCGGCGTACCGCTGAAGTTGTCGGATGAAATCGCGGCAACCGATGCTTTTTTAGCTGAACTTGCGCTCGCCCGAGGTCGGGTTGCGGAGGAACTGCCCGGTCCAGCTCATGCGGTCGAGTGCCAGTCGCAAGACTGAAACCAAAGCAGCATTGGTTGCGAACTATGTATGCCAGTTTGGGCCGTTTGTGGCCGCGCGCCTGTTTGTATATGGTGCCGTGGGAAGGCGTCACGACTGAGGCATGGCTCGTCCAAACGTGAATTTGTTTTGGAGAGAATCCAGTTTGGGTTGGTTGGCTGAGTAGCCAATTCCTATCGAAAGTTCGTATATGTTTTCGGATTGTCATGAGCTATGATTGTAATTGATGGTTATAAGTGGGGTATATTTGATGAGTATGGCTGTGGCTTACGTTGTGAGTGGACGTGTGATTTGGTTGTGCTGGTGTCGCATGTTGTGGTTGCGAGGTTTTTACGGTTTTGGCCTGATGGGTTTCCGTATTAGTGCAGATTCTCTGGTGGAAATCGCCTAATGTCGATAACACCTATTCTCTCGTTCTCTCTAACCCCAACGCCCGCGCTCCAGCATCACCCATTCCATCGACCATCTTGTCCAGTGGGCTTCGCACGCCTTGAGCGCCTCGGTCCAGAACGTGGGTGTAGATCATGGTGGTGCGAAGGTCTTTGTGGCCTAGGAGTTCTTGGATGGTCCGGATGTCGTAGCCGTCTTCCAGGAGGTGGGTCGCGAAGGAGTGGCGCAGGCTATGACACGAGGCTGGCTTGGTAATGCCCGACAGCTTGACTGCACGGTGGACGGCTCTTTGAAGGCCGGTGTGGTGGAGGAAGTGGCGTGTCAACTTGCCCGTCTTGGGGGCGCGGTAGCGTCTGGTGGCGGGGAAGAGCCAGAACCATGGCCAGAGGCTGCCGGCGTTTGGATATTTGACTGATAAGGCCGTAGGGATGGTGACACTTGCACCCCCTTTTTGCTCGTCTTTGTCGAACACGAGCCTTGCGGCGTTGAGTTGGTGCCGGATGCTAGACTGCAGGCTGCGTGGAAAGACGGTGACGCGGTCGTGGTTTCCCTTGCCGCGACGGACCATGATTTCGCTACGGTCTACGTCGATGTCTTGTATACGTAGGGCGCAACACTCGGATAGCCGTAGGCCACATCCGTATAGTAGTGTGGCCTGAAGGCGACGGACCTTGTGCAGCTGGCACAATACCCTGCGTACTTCACTGCGTGACAGGACGACGGGAAGGTGTCGGGGCCGCTTTGCCCTGGCGAAATCGTCCATCCACTGCATCTCAATTTGCAGCACGTGTCGGTATAGGAACAAGATGGCTGCGAGGGCTTGGTTTTGTGTAGATGCGGCTACGCCTTGGTTCTTTGCGAGATGCGTGAGGTAGGCGCTGACGGCAGTTTCTCCGAGCTCCCTGGGGTGTTGTTTGTTGTGGAAGAGAATGAACTGGCGGCACCAACGGACGTAGGCGTGTTCTGTGCGTGGACTGTAGCCGCGACGGGTGATTTCATCGGCGAGTTGCTCGAGGAGCTTTCGTTTGGGTGCGGGATTGTTTGGATGAAGAAGGGGGTAGTCTCGAGCGTGCATGGCGAACCTAGACGGAAGTGATGTGCGGCAAGAGGGATCGATGTGGGGCACCGCACAAGTGGAGAGAAGGGGTAGCGGGACATGCAGCCAAAAAATGTCCGATATGGCGATTTATTGGATTTTTAAGGTTCGTTCGCCTTGTGTTTTTCCACCACTATGGGGGAAAGTGATGTTTTTAGGACGTAAATGGTGGGGCGCTCGTCTCAGCTTGGTGAGGACGCCTCACGGTCCAAAAGGCTGCCGCTTCGCACGAGCTCTGTCGGGCTTAAAGGGGCTCGAAGACCTGTCGCACTCTGATCTGGTGGCCGGCTGGCTTGGGAGTGGATGTCTTCGCCGTGGCCTCTCACACCGTCGCTCGAACAGAGCGCAGGGCGATTGGTGCGGGACAGAGCGAGGCGGGTGGCGAAGGGAGGTTCGTGCATGAGCGGCACAAACCAACTCAACCTGGAGCGGCACCGTTGTAGGGGTGTTGCCAATCGCGGGAGCGAGCGCGCAGGCTTCGCGGTCAATGCGATTGGCCTTGGCTGTACGCCACACCATTCGCGTGTCCACGGTGCACACGACACCGTCTACCTGCTTGACCCTCACCATGGGGACTCCCGCCTTCCTCTGGCTATGGGTGAAGAACTCGACTTTACATCGAGATAGTTAGCGTCTCAGAGTGGGGGCTTAGGCTGGGTATCTTGGCTGATTACCTGACTTACGCTGTCCGAGAACTCGTCGAGTAGACCTTGGAAGGACTGGGCTCGCCTTGCTGCTTCGTGATGTAATTGCCTAGACACAGGCTGCTAAACCGGTCTTCCGGTGTTTCCCGAACAGGTTGACCTGCGGGTTGCGTGGTTCGAGTGCGGGCGTGAGCGGCTCAGACTGGGGCAACAGTGGGAATGTGCTGCAGTAGATATTCTGCCTCAGCGCGTTGTTTTTGGCGAGCCTTCGGTTGTGTGACGAGCAGTCTGAATCGAACGACGGGTCGTGGCTTTACTCCCCGACGGATTACCTCACATCACGTGTGGTTGATAAACAGGAGTCTACGAGAGGGGGCGACAGTTTGCATGGGCGGCACCAACCCGAAGTACTGGGGGTCTGGCGGTGACCTTGAGCGTGCCACACCCGTCAAAGCAATTCGGCTGCGATGCACGCAAAGGGTTGCTGGTACCACCGTTGGCCTTGATGGTGGGACAGGCTGGACGGGTAGTCGACTCCGTTGAGCGTCCATGTGACTTGAACAACGGGGGATGCTGCTAGGGCGTCGATGACCTGTCTTGGCAAGCGGACATGTGTTCTTGCCCGAACCATGCCTTCTTGGGCACTCCCTACCTCTAGTCCAACGTCGACAAACTCGATGGCCGTCTCGTTGGCAAGCAATAGAGTGATACCGACCGCTTCATTGTCGACGGTGTCTTCATCGAGCTGTGCAAGTTGCTGAGCCATCGGTGTGACCCAGGTGGGTGTCGACAGCGGGTGCAATAGCGTCATGGACACGGTGGGCTGGCCTGGGTGGCGTCGAATGAGGTACTGGCCACCGGTTTCAGGGGCAGCGACCTCGTCGGGCGACAGGCGACAACGTGGGAAGTGAGACGTTTGTTCTCGGTTGGAAGAACGAACAGTGACGCTTGCGTCGGATGGAAGCGGTGGGGACACGGTGACCGCTGAGAGTCTGTGCGTGCTGATATCGCTCGGTTCGGCCGCCGCTGCAGAGGCAAAGGTCGTGGCGGCAACAACAACTACGAGAAAGCGAGACATGGTTCACCCCATCGAGTAGCCCGAGCAGGGTGATGGGCGCCGGGGCTCTCATAGCTGGGGAAAGCAAGAGCTATGCCAAGCGATTTTGGGCGTTTGGTGGTGCTGTGGGCTGGACCTGCCGTGTTTCCGCCGACAACTGTCAGCGAAGACTGACGGCTACATGTCTTCGTATTGTGCGACAACGAACTCGGCGGCGCGTCGAACGTCGGTGCTGCCGTGCTGGAGTAGGGCTCGGGCTCGGGCCAGTACTTCGGGTGATCCAGACTGGACGACCATAGCGAGTGCAGCACAGATGTCATCTGCCTCAGGCGAACGTTCCCAGAACTTCCAGCTTGGCGACAGTGCTTTGTCCAGTACGGGCAGGAAAGGCTCGTCCGGGCGGTATCCGCTGGCGATGACGAGGTCCTGAATCTCTCCGATTCGTTTGGACCATCCGTTATTCTTGACGATGTCGCGCATGCGTTGCTCTGCGATAGCTGGCGTGATGGCGGCGTCAAGGTCTGGGATGTCTGGCTGCTGCTCCTCTAAGAAGGAGGCTTCTCGCCACTGCGCATGGTGTGACGGAGGCACCAATTCGCGGTCTGCGTACTGCGGTGCGACCACGTCTTCCGCGAATCTGGCGAGGTCTGCGCCGAATCCTGCGTGCTTAATAATGTCCGAGAGTTCACTGACGACCTCGCGGTGGGTAGGGCGCTTCGTCGGCTGGAACGAAATCATACGTCGAACGAGAGTAATGACGCGTTGCGCTAGGTCTGCTGGGAGGTCGCCAATCACCAGGTTGTCAAGGTGAGATGCAGCATCTCGTTCATGGCTCTCTTCGACACCGATGAGGTTCATGCGAGTGCCCGTCAGCAAGTGGTGCAGGACATGCCCGAGGCTGTAGACATCGACTTCTTCGGTCGCCCGAGCACTGTTCTCTGCCAGCTCCGGCGCAGGGTAGCCGCGCGCTGTGGCGGGGGCGACGAAGCTGATGGCCATGCGGTCGGTGAAGGACCCTTTTGCCATGATGAAGTCGATGAGCTTCACCGCTCCACCAACGGTGACCAAGATGTTTGGCAGGCTTACGTTGCGGTGGACGATGCGCATGGGTTGGTCGCTCGGCCCTACGGGACGATTGTAGGCGGCGTCCAGTGCTCCAGAGACCCCGCGAGCGACTTTGATGGCAACCTCTGCTGGCAGCCCGTTGGGGTGGGTAGAGATCAGCTCTGCGCTTGACAAGCCGCGCAAGAACTCCATCTCTAAGACCGGCCTGCCACGGTAGCTGTGCAAGTTGAACAGATGGACCATGCTTGGGTGGCGGAGACGAGAGAGCACTCGTGCTTCGTCACGCATGCGGCTCACCATGTCTGGCGTCAGCTGGCCGTCCTTCAGCACCTTCAGGCTTGTCCGACGGCCAGCCAGTGCACCCCTGTCGCGCGCGTTCACGGTGAAGCTGTAGTCGTCAGATGTCGTAAATTCGAGGAGCTCGAACAGTCCACTCATGAGTGACGGGTATCCTTGGAGGAATTGGAGAGTACCGGAGTTTGCCCGTCGGATCATCTACCTGCTGGACATAGGTTCATTTCCCAGCGTTCGTCCGAGTCTCCCCAGGGATTGTTTCGGCATGATTCCAACGGTGGTCGGACGCGACGTGTCGCGCTATCGGGCGCGTCCTCGGTCTTGGAGCGAACGATGATTACTGTCAGTGATGTCACCAAGGGGTACGGTGGGCGCGTCTTGTTTGAAGATGTGAACGTCGCGTTTTCCCCTGGAAATAACTACGGTCTGACTGGTCCTAATGGTGCCGGTAAGTCAACGTTTATGAAGCTGCTGATTGGCGCGGAAGAGACCGACAAAGGTCACGTATCGCTGCCGGAACGCACCGCTTGGCTCCGTCAGGACCACTTCGCTTACGACGACCATCGTGTCATCGACGTGGCCATTATGGGCAACAAACGCCTGTGGGCAGCGTTGGATGAGCGTGAGCGCTTGTACGCCAAGGAGGAGCTGACCGACTCGGACGGCGAGCGCCTTGGTGAGCTCGAAATGGTGGTCATGGAAGAGGACGGCTACACAGCTGAGCCTGAAGCTGCGCAGCTTCTAGATGGTCTGGGTGTAGAGGAGTCGCTGCATGAAAAACGCCTAGGCGACCTCACTCCAGGCTTGAAGGTCCGGGCCATGGTGGCGCAGGCGCTGTTCGGCAAGCCCGATGCGCTGTTGCTCGATGAACCGACCAACCACTTGGACCTTGAGTCCATTCGATGGTTGGAGGACTTTCTGTTGTCCTACCGCGGCGTGTTGGTGGTCATCAGTCATGACCGTCGCTTCCTCAATGCCGTGTGCGACCAAATCGCAGATATCGACTACCACACTATCATCACGTATCCCGGCAACTACGATGAGATGGTGCGGCAAAAGGCCCAGATTCACACGCGGCAAGAGAAGCAGTCGGGCGACCGCGCGAAGAAAATCGAACAACTCCAGGGCTTCATTCAGCGGTTTGGTGCGGGTAGCCGTGCATCACAGACGCGTTCACGTCAGAAGCAAATTGAGAAGCTACGGCCTGACGAAATCAAGCGCAGCAACATCTCGCGTCCTTTCATAAATTTTGAAGTTGGCGAGCCCTCAGGCCGCGATGTGTTGAGCGTTGAGCCCATCTCGAAGTCCTTTGGTGACCAAGTCATTTTTGAAAACTTCGGCACGCACTTGTACCGCGGAGACAAGGTCGCAGTCATCGGGCGTAACGGTGTTGGCAAGACCACTCTCGTAAAGACCGTACTCGAAGCGGTCGACCAGCATGACGGGCCGATTCGCTGGGGACACAACACGTCCATCGGCTACTTCGGCCACGACCATCGGGACCAGATTGGCGCCGGCTCCACGGTGTATGAGTGGCTGTTCAGCCAGCGTCCGGAAGTAGGCGAACAGCAGGTCCGTGCAGTTCTCGGTCGGATGCTGTTCAGCGGCACCGACGGAGGCAAGCCTACCGGTACGTTGTCCGGTGGCGAAGGGGCGCGGTTGGTGCTCTGCAAGCTGATTCTCATGGAATACAACACGCTGATTTTGGATGAACCGACTGACCATCTGGACTTGGAGAGTATTAGCGCTCTGGCCGATTCCATTGACCGGTACCAGGGAACGCTCATCTACGTCACGCACGACCGTGAGCTTGCGAGTCGGGCAAACCGTGTCTGGGCTTACCCGAATCCCGGGACCTTGATCGACTACGGCGGAACCATCGACGAGTATCTTCAGTGGTTCGACCGCGAAAAGAAGGGCAAGTCTGCCGGGTAGCGGTTGTCCAAGTCCCTCCATCCCCAGCTTGTCATGGACTGTGACATGCGGGTTAGAGTTGGGGCGGCGGGGGAGCCGAATGAACAAGTCGATCATAGCGTCGCTCTGTGTTGGCCTAGCAGGGTGCGCGTTTGATGCTGTTGAGCATGCGAGTCACGTAGAAGCGGGTGGCTTACTTGGTGTCACGCTGCGCCTGAGTGGCGGCGGCACGGTGAGTGGGGCAGCGGCTGTCTGTGCTGGGTTGCCTGCTGGATGGAGTGTCGAAGGGGCCAGCTACACGGGCTCCGCATCTGGAGCGGATGACCTCTCCGGTACTGCACTCGAAGACCCACAAGCGGCGATTCAGTTCGGTGTTCGGCCGGACATTGTGTGGTCTTGTTGGACGCACGCGGGGGCTGAAGACTGGGGAGACGCCTCGGCAGGCGTAGTGAGCATGGACATTCGCGTGCCGCTGGATGCTTCGGGTCCTCAGGCGCTGCTGTGGAGTCTTGGAACCACTGGGCTGACCGGCGAGCTACTCTCGGCTACTGCAACATCGACTGTGTACGTGGATTCGCCGGGGCATCCACTCGATGCTGCCTCCCAGACTGCATCGTGGACCGAAGGGGGAGCTGTCATTGGCACGCCAACGGGCTTCTTGTCGGTGGGTGAGCTGGGTCTCTCATCGTCCACGGATGGCGTTTCTTGGTCGGTGACAGGCGAAGGCTTGGTAGGACTGACAGGGGCTTCGTACGGCGGCGACACCTTGTGGGCGTGGACGGATGACGCCTTGTCGTGTTGGACGCCGCTGGATGCGTGGCAACTCGTTGATGTTGCGTGGTCCACGAGCAATGTGCATGCGGTTGCGCTGGACAGCGGTCTGTTGGTTGTGGACGACGAAACCGCAACGCTTGAGCAGGTTGACCAGGTCGGGGTCTATGACCGGGTCGTGCCGAGCGGTGCAGAGCCCGAGGGATTGGCAGCGTCCGGCACGCATGCGGTTTGGCGCTTGTGGAACGCCACGCTGCGTCAGCCCGAGCTCGGCTTCAGCAGCGATTCGGGTGTGTCTTGGACGACCGTTCCAGCCCCTGCCATTCCCCAGGCTGTCGGGCAGCACGACCGTGTTGGCGTTTCTGCAGACGGCGGTTTTCTGTGGGCGAATGTGGCCTCTACGTCGACCGGTGCGCATGTGTCATTGTGGCGGGGAAGAGCCGCCGGCGGCTGGCAGGCCCTTGGGGTGTGGCCTGTTGGCGAGCTGGCACCCACGACAACACCGGTTGCGTGCGGCGAACGATGGTTAGTGGGTCTGCCATGGGGCGCATGGCTAGCTGTAGACGGGAACGGAACGGTCAGCCGTCATGCATTGGGGCGTTCGGCAGACGCTATTGAGTACCTGTGTTCGGGCGACGTCATGACTGTCGTGCAGTCTGGACGTGTCACAGGGGGTGCGGCTTGGGTCGACGCCCCTGACTTGAGCGCGCTTGCACTTCCGGTTGGGGTTGTTGGAGACGCGTACAGTGCTCCGGTAGGGCAGTCGGAATGGACGACGACCATGGACGGACTGCCGAGTGGACTGTCACTTGTGGCGGGACAGCTATCCGGGATACCCGACCAGGCCGGTGAGTTTGACGTGCGCGTCCAGGCGACGGATGAGTGGTCTCGAACAGATGTCGTACAGTTGTCCTTGTTGGTCGAACAAGCGGATGTGGACGACCTCGATACGGACGACGCGGACACGGAACCAGGGACGGATAGTATCTTGGAGGATGAAGGCACCTTCGATATTGACCCCGGTGATGCAGATGACACCGCATCGTTGGACATCCAACCGACAGGTGGATGCAGCACCGTTCCAGCACCGCTGTTCCTCTCTTGGCCAGCGCTTTTCCTCATCTTTGGTCGCCGTCGCCGCCGCTGAAGGCAGCTTGAATGGTCGAGAGCGGCGCACAAAAAAAGAGCCGAGCTCCTAGTGGAACTCGGCTCTCATGAAGGCCTTGGCCCTACGCGCTTAGTAGCGGTAGTGCTCTGGCTTGTACGGGCCAGCCGGCGTGACGCCGATGTACTTGGCCTGTTCGTCCGACAGGACAGTGAGCTTGGCTCCGAACTTGTCGAGGTGAAGGCGGGCAACCTTCTCGTCGAGGTGCTTGGGAAGCGTAGTCACGGTCTTGCCGTAGGACTCTGCGTCCTTGTGCAGCTCGATCTGCGCGATGACTTGGTTGGTGAAGCTTGCGCTCATGACCAGGCTCGGGTGACCGGTGGCGCAACCGAGGTTGACCAAGCGGCCTTCGGCCAACACGATGATGCTGTGTCCGCCGCCCTTGGGTCCGTGGGTGGTGTTCTTGAACTTCCACTCGTGGACCTGTGGCTTGATTTCAATCTTCTCAACATCGCCGCTCTTGACCATGTCTTCGAGGACTGCCATTTCGATTTCGTTGTCGAAGTGGCCGATGTTGCAGACGATAGCGTTGTGCTTCATCTGCAGCATGTGCTCGACTTTGATGATGTTGAAGTTGCCCGTTGCGGTGCAGAAGATGTCGATGTCGGCAACGACGTCTTCAATGCGCACAACGTCGAGGCCCATCATGCAGGCTTGCAGCGCGCAGATTGGGTCAACTTCGGCAATAGCAACGCGGGCGTACTGTCCACGGAGGGAGTCGACCGAGCCCTTGCCAACGTCGCCGAAGCCGACGACGAGCGCCTTCTTGCCAGAGACGAGGGTGTCGGTTGCGCGGTTGACGGCGTCAACGAGGGAGTGGCGGCAGCCGTACACGTTGTCGAACTTGGACTTGGTGACGCTGTCGTTGACGTTGATGCCTGGGAAGCGAAGGGTGCCAGCAGCGGCACGCTCGACGAGGCGGTGAACACCAGTGGTGGTCTCTTCCGAGACGCCGCGGATTTGAGCGGCGAGGGGACGCCAGAAGTTGTCTCCCTTTTCGGCGCGGACAGCCACGAGGGTCTCAAGGATGACGCGGTGCTCGTCGCTAGTTGCGTCGTCTGGGTTGGCGTTCTTGCCGGCTTCTTCGAGCTCTGCGCCGAGGTGGACGAGCAGGGTAGCGTCGCCGCCATCATCGAGGATGAGGTTCTGGCCCTTTTCGGCGTTTGGCCAGGTCAGAGCTTGGAGCGTACACCACCAGTACTCGGCGAGGCTCTCACCCTTCCAGGCGTAGACAGAGACACCGGCTGGACGGTCGAAGGTTCCTTCTGGGCCGACGACGGTCGCTGCGGCAGCGTGGTCCTGGGTCGAGAAGATGTTGCAGGAGACCCAACGGACTTCGGCGCCGAGCTCGACGAGAGTCTCAATGAGCACTGCGGTCTGAATAGTCATGTGCAGCGAGCCCATGATGCGTGCGCCAGCGAGTGGCTGCGAGTCGCCAAACTCTTCGCGTAGAGCGAGCAGGCCTGGCATTTCGTGAAGGGCCAGTTCCATTTCCTTGCGACCGAATGCGACGGTGGCGGGGGAGAGGTCGGCAACCTTGTGGGGGAGGTCGGCGAAGAGTGGCAAATTGGTGTCGAGGAAGTGAGCACTTTGGCTGAGCGTTGCAGACATGAGAACCTCTGGGGGTAAGTGTTTCATCCGTTTATCGGATGGATGGATGATTAGGCTAAGCGTGTAACGCGAAACAAAGAACTCGCCAACCCCTGCTCGTGCGGCGCAGCACTTTGCTACGGTTGCGTCGATGGAGGTGTGGATGGTGAGTACGTCTCGTCGAGACCCGCTGTGGCTTCGACTGGGTTGTCTTGGATTTGTGCTCGGCGCTTTCGGCTTTGGTGCCTTCTGCACAGGGCTCGAGAGCCTGGCGATGGTGATGATGCAGCCTGGCCACACTGTCTTCGCATTCCTACTCGCGACCTTCTTCACGCTGCCCTACGCGGTGGTGCTCAAGCTCGTCGACCGCAATGAGCCCGAGCCGCTGTGGTTGTTGGTGGCGACCTTCTTGTGGGGGGCTTTGGTCGCGACCAGCATATCCATCATCTTCAATACTGCGGCGGGGTCCGTGTTTGGAGCGGTGATTCCGGTGCTTGCCGACCAGCTCACCGCATCGTTGGCGGCTCCACCGGTTGAAGAGACGACCAAAGCGGCCGCGCTGTTGGTCATAGTGATTGCCTTCCGACATCACTTCGACAATGTGCTGGACGGCATCTTGTACGGCGCCATTGTTGGACTTGGGTTCGCCTGGTTCGAGAACGTCTCCTACTACGTGGGCGTGGGCATGGAAGAGGGGCCGCTGGGAATGCTGAAGCTCGCCTATGTACGCGGGCTTCTCAATGGCATTGCGAGTCATGCCGCGTACACGGGCTTGACGGGGCTCGGATTCGGTCTGTGGCGGGTCATGCGTCGAGGCGTCATGCGCTGGTTCATGCCGCCGCTATTCCTGTGCCTCGCCATCTTCGCGCACTTTGCCTGGAACAGCTTCGCCGGTATTGTCATTGGACTGAGCACCAGCACTGAGCTCGCTTCCTTTGTGGTGGGCGTGCCGCTGGCAGTGGGGCTGCTCCAGGTACCGTTTCTCATCTTGTTGGGCGGCGTGGTGTTGATTGCGCTTCGTCATGAGGACGTCCTCATTCACGACTTCTTGGACTCGGAAGGCGAAGACGTCATGCCAGAGGCACTTCGTGGGGAGATTGCACCGGCTCGGCGTCGGATGGTCAATGGTGCCGTGCGGGTCTTCCGTGGTGGCCCGTCGCTGTGGTGGCGACGTCGGCAACAAGAGCGGCTTCTGATTGAACTGGCCTTCGCCAAGTGGCACCACACGCGTGGTGCCTTTGCCTGGCCGCTCCATGAAGACGACGATGTGGTGCGGTTGCGTGGGCTCTTGCGTAAGCTGCGACGCTAGTCTGGTGTAGGCGGCTGCCAGTCGCGGTTGGGAACGCCGACGAGGGGGCGCATTTGTACGGCGCACTGTCCGGCATTGCACACAGCCACTGGGGTCTCGTCAGGTGGCATGCAGCTAGCGATGGGGCAACGCGCTCCAGGACACGAGGCCGCGTGCTGGGCTTCGAGCGTCTCTAAGAAGGCGACGTTGTACACATTGGAGCATCCGCACAGCTGGCCGCAGCACGACCCATCATTGATACAGCTGATTGCGCAGTCATCGGCCGTTTCGCACGACGTCGCGGTCAGACCGGCGCTGGCGGCGAGAGCGGTAATGCTTCCATCGGGGCCGGGAATTTCGGCTTCTACCGCTGCGGTTTCCCGCGCCATATCGACCGTTTGTTCGATATCGCTTGGTGGAGCATCGACTGGAGCGCTGCTCTTGGTGCAGGCGGGCATCAAGAAGGGAAGAAGGAGCAGGACGGCAATGGAGTGGCGCATGGTTTTCTCGCGTTGAGCCCGACATGTGTGGGCCCGTCCTGCGTAACCTGCTCGCTCGCTACAACCGCTAAGCCGCGCCCTCTAGGGGCGTATCGCCTAAGCGCAGTGCCCTGATAATGACCTCCGGCGGGGTGTTGCACCGTTGCTCTCCTAGAGTCACCAATCGGTCGATGTCGTCGTCACTCGGCTCTTCTCCGAGGGCTGCGACCAGGGCGACAGGAGCGGAGCAGGTCTCAGGGGAGTGGTGGGCACCGATGAGCTCGGTCAGCTCCACGGGGAGCTTCCACGCCTTGCACAGCCACTCGCCTACGTTGGAGTGGTCCCAACCGAAGGTGTCCCGTTCCCGTTCGGACAGGTCGCCACCGTCTGAGTGCCAGCGCTGTAGGACCGGGGCGTAGTGGTCGCGCTGGCGGTGAACCAACAGAGGGACCGCGATGTCCTGCAGGAGTGACGCTGTGGACGCGACCATGGCGTTTCCGGGGTCTAGGATGCTCGCGAGCTCCCGCGCAATGTTGCTTCGACGAGACGCAGCCGCCCAGAAACGCTGTGGTTGGTAGCCTGGTGCAGACTGTGTGGGTACGGCGTCGCGCACCATCTCAGTGACCACAATACTCTCGAGGGTTGCACGTCCTAGGAGCGACACAGCGTGCTGCACGTTGGGGACGGCGCGACGTAGTCCGGCGGCGGGACTGTTGGCCTGCCGCAGCACAGCCACCGACAGGGCTGCGTCTTGGCTGACGGCTTTGGCGATTTCGGGCATGCCCTGCTCGGGGTCGCGTAGCAGCGTGAGTACGGCCATTGCCGAGTGTCGAAGAATTGGGATTGGGGCCTCTCCCAAGACCCGCATGAGTCGTTGTTCAGGCGTACCGGCGAACCAGTTCTTCACGGTCGCAAACATCAAGACCTCCGGGCAACAGTTGAGGAGAACATCGCCAGTAGGCCGCCGAGCATGACGTAGCCGAGCACGGTCTCGACCATCACTGCGATCTGTCCTGCCATTGTGGTCGGCAGAATGTCGCCGTACCCGAGCGTTGTGAGGGTGACGACGCTGAAATACAGGGGACTTAGTACCGTCTCGTTCGCGCCGAAGTCGACACCAACCACCCGGTACAGTCCGGCGAAACACACGGCCAACAACGCCGTGATGAGTCCCCATCGGGTGAAGCTGCGACCACAGTCGGACGTGACCCACCACAGAGCGTAGAGCGCCTCGGAGGTACGGCTTCGACGTCTGAACTCCCACAGAAAGTTCTGGTCGGAGGCATGGCGTGCGAGGAGCTGGGCGGACGACAGGTCGGCGGTGCGGAGGTCAGCGTGGACCCAGGTCGAGCTTCCAAAGTTGCGCAGGCCGCGAATCTTGGCATTGTCGAATGCACTGTCGCGAAAGCTCGCCCGGTGAATGTCGCAGTTGAGTAGGGTGCTGCCAACGAACGAAGCGGTGTTGAACGACCCTTCGCACAGGTTTGCGTCCATTAGGCGGGCGCCATCAAAGCAGGCCAGGTCCGCATCGATTCCTCGTAAGGACGCTTTGGTCAGCGAGGCTTCGGTGAAATTCGCTTGGGTGCATTGCGCACCATCCAGAGTGGTCATTGCCAGTCCCGTTCGGACGAGTGTGGCATCTCGAAGGTCGGCTCCCGTCAGGTCGGCTCCCATCAGCTCAGCGCCGGACAGGTCACACGCACAAAGCTTGGCTCCGCGCAGGTTTACACCCGATAGATCCCGGCCGCGTAGGCTCTGGCCGGACAGGTCCCGACCGGCCAGGTTGGCTCCGGGAAAGAGGCCATCCGACGGGACGGGGGCAGGGTTTGCATGGGCGAGGGGTGCGGTCACAGGACCTCCGGGGGGCCCATCGGTGCCTTCGCTGCTCTGCTTTAGGTTTGGAGTGGTATACTCGGTTCCTCTATACGGAGTTTTGTATGTCCCAATCGAAAGCCCGCGACCTTGAGGGCGGTTTGGTTATCCACAATATTGAGCCGGCAACAGCGAGAATGGCTCGGTGGAAAAAGGAAATCGGTGAGATGACGGAAGTCGAGTTGGTGTTGGCAGCCGCCTTGATCAAGGTCCGGGCAGCCGAGTTGCGCTCACGCGAAGGGTAGCGTCTGGGGCCTCTGTACTGACGACAGTTTTTTTGGACGTCTAGTAAAGTTCAGCGACCTGGAGACGATTGGCAGTTCAGTGCGGGCATCTACAGTCCCGCGGAGGCTGACCATGTCACGCGACTCCAGGATTGATGATGGGTTTGCGACGGTTCTTGCGATGAGCGAGTCCGGAACGAGTATTCTTGAACCCGACGATATGGAAACGCGCTTGTTCGGCGACGGTGTGAGCTACGGATCCATCCCGTCGTTTGTCCAAGCGTCCGCCGAAGTACGACATGTGGTTCCTGTTGGAGAGGACGAGAGCCCCATCCCCGACGACCCGTCCTTCCGCTATGAAGATTTGGGTCTGATTGGGCGAGGCATGATGGGCGAGGTGCGGCGCGTTCGCGACCGTGACCTCAATCGGACTGTAGCGATGAAGGTTGTGCGCGGGTCTCTGACCAGCAACCGTCGCTTGCTGGCCCGGTTCATCGCGGAAGCACAGGCAGCAGCCCAGCTCACCCATCCGAGTATCATTCCCATCCATGAGCTGGGAGTTCTGCCAGATAGGCGCTTCTTCTTTACGATGAAGGAAGTTCGCGGCGACACGCTACGCGACGTGCTGCGTGCCTTCCACAAGGGTGATGACGCCTACTCACTGCCGCATGTCGTTGGCTTGTTTCGCAAGGCTGCAGAAGCAGTGGCGTATGCACACTCTCGAGGTGTGCTGCACCGAGACCTAAAGCCTGACAATGTAATGGTCGGTAGCTTTGGTGAGGTCTTGGTCCTGGACTGGGGACTGGCGAAGGTCATGGCGGATGAGGAGCGCGAAGACCCCGAACCGATTGTCACCAACCGCTCTATGGATGCCGGCTTGAAGACGCAGCTGGGTACAGTAGCGGGTACGCCTTGCTACATGCCTCCGGAACAGGCCGCTGGGAAGTTCTCGGATGTGGGCCCTGAAGCTGATGTATACGCCCTGGGCGCTATGCTGTACGAGATTCTCATTGGTCGCCCACCGTATTCGCCCAGTGAAGCCCGTCGCATCTTGGGAGGTGAGGACACCGAATCGTGTCCACCTATTTCCGCGCCGCCTGGGTTGGCCGACATTGCTCAGCGTGCACTGCAGCCGCTGCCAGAAGACCGCTATTCGGATGCCGGGGAGTTCATCATTGACCTCGCCGAGTGGCTCAGTGGCGAACAGGTTCGTGAACGCGCGGAAGTCGCTGTGGCCCACGCCACTGAGCTATTTGGGGTAGCCGAGGTCTCGCGGACCCGGCTCCACCATGTGCGCTCCCAGCGCGCGGCCCTCGTCGTCCAATCGGGGTGCACGGATGTGGATGCCCTCAACCGACTGTCCGATGATGCGGAACAATTGGTGCACAGTATCGATTCGCTGGAGCAGGAGGCCGTGGCGCTGGTGCGTGGTGCAATCGCACAAGTTCCCGACTTGGCCGGAGGCCATGCAGCGCTAGCTGAGTTTTATCGCAAGGCACATGAGCGGGCCGTTCGTCGTCATGACCGGCGCGCTGACAAGCTTCTTGAGTCCTTGAAGACACACGACCGTGGTGAACAAGCCGGGTATCTGGCGGGTACTGGATACTTGTCTGTTGTGTGTCGTCCGTCTCCCACAGGTGTCTTTCTTGCTCGGATGGATGTGGACGGCCGCGACGGACGAATAGGGGAAGAGCGTGCTCTAGGAGCCGGCAATCACCTTGCCGTTGAGCTGGACGTTGGCAGCTGGCTTGTGCGTGTCCAGGCCGGTGGGCGGGAGGCGTTGTTACCCGTGCGCATTGACCGCCTTGGATTTTGGGATGGACGCGGACCGGATGGACGGTCTGCTCCTCCGATTGATGTCACGCTGGACTGTCGCGGCGGCGTGTACGTTGCTCCCGGACCCTTCCGAGCGGGGGCGGACTCACAGACCGGAGCGGGTACGCGTGACGTCTGGGTAGACGGATTTGTGGTGCAGCCTGATGTGGTCACCTTGACGCAGTTTGCGGTGTTCTTGTCGTCTATGGTGGAGTCGGGACGCGAAATGGATGCTGTGCGGTGGGCGAGTGAGCTGACCCGGGGCAGTCGCGCGGCACTGGCTCGCGGGGTCCATGGATTCAACGTGCAAGATTCCGAGATGGAAGACCTGCCCGTGACGCGGGTATCGTTCATCGCTGCCCAGGCCTATGCAAGCTGGGTTGCAGAGAGGACCGGAGCGCCGTGGCGATTGCCGCGTGAGCTCGAGTGGGAAAAGGCGGCACGAGGAGTAGACGGTCGCGCTTACCCTTGGGGACGACTTCCAGCTTGGGGGGCGGCAGCAACCATGGATGTTGCCCACGAACCCGTTGGGATTGACACCTTTGCGCTTGATGTGAGCCCGTATGGGGTTCGCGGCTGCGCTGGAAACGTCTCTGAATGGTGTGATGATGTATGGGTCAGTGACCCTGCTTCTGTCGGCGGGTACGTTGCGGGTTCCGCGGACGATGCTCCGGTGCGGCGGGTCGTTCGTGGTGGCTCGTTCCGCGATGAAGCCAAAGATGCGCGTGTGGGCTCACGGCGAGCACTTCGTCAAGAACAAGCAGATGCGGCAGTTGGTTTCCGCTTGGTGCGCAGCCTTCCGTAGAACGTCCTTACATTCTCCGCGCGGAGGACCGTTGAACCGGTAGTACCGGAGTTCCAATGCGCCGCACACTGCTGATTACACTGTTTGCCCCTGGCTTAGCGCTTGCAGTGCCTCGGGATTCAATCAACCCCCGTGGTCAAAGTGGTGTATCTGCGAGCTCGGATGGGTCGTCTTCGGCGTCTGTTTCGGTGCGCCTATCGGCAACCGTTGTGGGCACGACCTCGATTCGCATCTCTGGCGTGGGTGACACGCACATGACGCCGGGGCGCCGCGGAACGGGATTCGTGAATCTGGGACCGGTGAACTCTGAAGGCCGTCGGCCACTCACAGGCCGCGTCATCGAGCGCGCAGATGATGGCGGTGCGTTCTATGTTGCCGACCTTCACGCGCAGACGCGATTCTCTGGCGGGGTCGGCGGAGAGCTTCACATCTCCTCGTCCGGTACTGTTTCAGACGACGTCACCTTCGGTTTTTCGTGTTCAAGGCTGTCGGACGGTGTGTTTCGACGGTCCCAGTCGGCGGTTGCGACAGGGGCGTTTGCCTTGGAGCGGACGTCCACTAGCTGCGACGGCGGCGAGCAGACCCCCGTTTCACTGGTGCTTCACGTGCCAGACCAAGCCCAGCAGGGACGTGTCTCCGCTACCTACGTTCTCACTGCTGCTCCGGAGTTGTTGTGATGTCATTCCTTCTTCTGTTGACCAGCTTGGTCGCTCAGGCCGATGAACTGTCGGTGTCGCCGGCGTGGCTTGATGTGGCTGCGACGCCGGGAACCACGGTGACTCAGATGCTCACCATTGGAATGTCTGGACGCGGAGCGCGGCAAGTCCGGGTGTACACGGGTGACTGGACCTGGGTCGACGGAAAATCAGCATTCTCTGAGACGGGTACGTCGGAGCGCTCGGCGGAGCTGATGGTGGATGCGGAGACCGTCTGGGTCGATGCGTCAGAGCCAAGTCGCGTTCCAGTCCAGATCCACGTTCCACAGACGGGTGAGGGGGCCAGCTACGGTGTGGTCTTCATCGAAGAGGTCATTCCAGACCTCATCAACGACGGTAGCTTGGTCACAACCTCGCGCATTGCAGTGCCAGTGTTGGTCGCTAACGGGCAGCCGACTGTCGACATCAATCGCGTCGATTCCTTCGTCAGTGATGAGGACTCGACTCTTCGCGTAGACTTGAGTCTTGCGAACACGGGTGCCTCCCATGCGCAGGCCGTCTTTAGCGGTGCCGTTCGCAGCCAAGACGGCTCGGTGGCAACCTTCACCGACACGGACCGTCGCTTCCTCATGCCGGGGCAAGAGCGCGTCATGCATGTCGAGGGGCCCGGCGACCTAGCACCCGGCCGCTACGAGCTGTTGGGTGCGTTGATCATCAACGGCGACACATCCATTCCCGTCCACGAGTTCTTCGTTGCCCATGACCCCCTCGATGCCGTCAGTTTAGCCCTTCCATAGTCTGGAGTTCCCATGGCACGCCCTTCTCGCACCCGCTCCTTTTGGCTCTGGTTGTGCACTATTCTCGTTCCTGTCGCTCCAGCATTCGGTGCGCCGGATGACGTTCGCGCGGTTGTCCGTGACATCGCCACTGAGCTGCCGTCGTCCATCTCTATGCGCCGTGGAGAAGCGATTCATCTCGGGGTAGACGACCTGGTCTTCGAAGGGGCGGCTGCCGACTTTCTCAGCATTGAGTACGGCGGGACGCTCGTTGCTGTCAGCGAAGGCATGGGCACGGTTCGACCTGTGCGCGATGGGGTCTCTGGCTCTCCGATCCGGGTGGAGGTGACAGGAAGCCCGGTTGGCTCCATGCGCGTAGATGGTGCGCCAGTTCACATGTCAGCTGGGGATGCGGTCCGAATGCGGGCTGTGGCCTACCGACTCGATTTTAGCGTGGATGACGTCACGCAGACCGCCGTGTGGACGTCGTCAGACCCCGAAGTGCTTCGAGTCGACGAAGCAGGACGCGTGGTTGGTGTATCCGCGGGTGTCGCCGTCATCGATGCCTGGACCGACGGACGCGTTGGACGGAGCGGAATGATTCGGGTGGAGTAGAACGCCGCTGCGACGCATCACTCTAGGTGAACGTAGTGGGCTCTGAGGCGTCCGCTTCGTTTCCGAGACTCTCTGCGCGCCAGAGCTGTAGAACCAAAGACAGAGCAGCCCGAGCTGGCGGCGTCATGTGCGGAACCGAGCCTGCGACCTGTCGCAGAAGAGCCATGCCCTCCGCGTCTACGTGGCCAGCAATCGTGTCAAGCCCGCCCACTTGCTCGCCCGGCTGCCACAGAATCAACTCGGCCCGTACGCCCAAGACGCGTGCCCAGGGCCCAAGTTGCTCAATCGACAAGCCGCGTTTGCCACTCTCGATACGGGAGACTTGCGACGCCGATAGGTCGAGGGCCGAGCCAATCTGCGCTTGGCTCATTCCGCGGTCTATGCGAAGGTCACGCAACTTGCGTGCGATGTCTCGTGCATTCATGTTGTGGCGCGTATCCGCCTACCGCTTGGCGACGCAACCGACATAATAGAATTGTTCTGCGAAGATTGTGCTTTGGAGTTCGCGATTCGATCCGATGAGAGGGGTACTCACGCTGGGAGTCCCCGTGCCAGATACCCCGAAATCTGACGAAAACCGTCCGCAACCCATTGCTTCTGAAGTGCAATGGTCCCTTGGCTCCGCTGGTCCTCTGCTCGGAGGAGTTGTCTTCGGCATTGGCTTAGCGATTCTGCCCGTGGCTCTAGACCGAGCAGAACTGCCGACTCCGATTCCAAATTCGTTGTCCTGGCACCATCCTGACCGGACGGCAGAAATCCGAATTGGCGAGTACGCACAGCGGCAATATATCGACCTCGAAGTTTCGTTAGTCGACGACTTGCTTCACGGTCGATTCGATGAAGAGGCGCGAGCGGACGCTCTGTCGTATCTGCGACAACGTGGTTCAGTTGAGGGCATTCGCCAGTGGGCTGGAGCGCAAGAGCCCTGGAGAGAAGAAGCGAATGCGCTTGCAGCGGCCTTCGTGGTGGCTCCGATCTCTTGGGAGATGGAACCCGGCGAGAGTATCGACACTTCGTATGACGAATTGGCAAGTGTGGCCGACGCAGAGGCTGTGTCGGAGGTCCCATCCCTTTGGTTGGGGGTGCCGGAACCGAACCTTCCAGCCCTTGAACCGCCCGCTATTGAGCCGGAGCCATCGCCTGCGGTCGAATCCGTTGTGGCGGTTGATGAGCCCACGGAGGACGTTCAGGCGCCTACTCCAGTCCTGGTGTCGGCAGTCCTACACACGGCACCCATGCCGGCAGCTCCGACACCGAGTGTGGCGAGTATAGACATGGGACTTCGTGAGCCTGCGGTCGCACAAAATCGCGTCTATGTCGAGTTGAGTGAGGGAGACCCCGAAACGGTCGGGCCTGCCGTCACTGGGCGACTTAGCCAGCTCGTACAGTGCTACGAAAACGCCCTTGAATTCGACGCAGATTCGGGGGGGAACGTAGAGTTTGAGTGGAATATTCACCTCGGACGCGTCAACTCCTTGGCCGTAGGTGATGACACGCTCGGCGACGAAATCGCGGTGCGCTGCATGTCCGAGCGAATCCGTCGCTGGCGCTTTGCCCCCGATGTGTCGGGCTTGGTTTCGTGGCGATTCGCGTTTGAGTCTAACCCGGGTTGATCCCCAATTCCCTAGGTTAGCGCTATGTGGTTCCTCCCCTTTGCCACAGCCGCCGCCGCCACGCTCACCGTTGGGCCGAGCGGCGAGCATTCAACTGTTCAAGCCGCTGTACTTGCAGCGAGTGACGGCGACCGCATTGAGGTTGCCGCCGGTACCTATGCGGAGGCCATTCGGCCGCTTGGAAAGAGCCTTGAGTTTGTCGGAATGGCTGGCGCAACGCTAACCATTCTTGAGCCTCCGACATCACAGACAGCCCTTCAAGCGACCCTTGGTGAGTCCATCTTGATGGAGGGCTTCACCATCCGGCCGACACAGGCTCGAGCTGCCGATATTGTGACAGGTACTCTCGAGCTGCGAGACGTCCGCATCGAAGACAGCGGTGTTGCAGGCACCATGGACGGCGGTGCCGTTCGCGTGCGCGGCGGCGTCGCAACACTACAGTCGGTGGTGATCTCCGGCAGCGCTGGGCGCCGTGGCGGTGCCTTGTACGCCTACGAAGGTTCATGGCTCGAGCTGTCGAACGTAGACATCTTTGGTGCTGATGGCGCCTTTGGCGGCGGCATCATGGTGTATGACGCCGACATTACCGTGGATGATGTACAGCTTCTCCAGACCACTGCCTCAAACGCGGGCGGTGGCATTCACGTGTCGGGAGGCACCCTTGACGGTTCGGGCCTCGTCATCCGCGACACCGTAGGCGACCGCACGCCTGGCGCGGCCCTCTTGCTCACGCGTGACGCGACGGTCGACTTGGTGGGCGGCGAGTTGGTTGGCAACTCGACTGGCTCGGGTCTGGGCTTGACAGGAGGGGGTGCAATCTTCGCGGAAGGAGCCTCCCTCGTTCGCCTCGCAGGGACCGCCATTCGCGACAACACGGCTGGCATGGGAGCAGGCATCGCGCTCACTGGAACCAGTCGCGCCGAGCTCACGGATGTCACGCTTGAGAGCAATGTGACCACAGGCGTCGGCGGTGGGCTGGCCCTGTCTGGCGCTACCCGGGCTGTTCTCACTGGCACATCACTGGACGACAACCGGTCGTCGGACGGCGGCGGGGTCCATATGACTGGCACGTCGGCCTTGGTTGTCGACGGCGGAACGTGGTCCAACAACGTGTCGAGCTCCGACGGTGGCGCCGTGCACGCGGTTCAAGGCATGGTGGTCGACCTCCGCAACGTCTCCTTCTTGGCCAACCGAGCAACGGGAGCCGGAGGCGCGCTCGCTCTGTTTCGGATTGACAGCACTATCGTCATTCAAGGCAGCACCTTTGATGGCAACGAGGCGACCACGAGCGATGGTGGCGCCATGGTTATTGGCGCCGGAACGACGGCAACGCTCACCAACGGTGTGTTGCGACGAAACCGTGCCCGTGCAGGCGGCGGTGGGGGTCTGGCCTGGCTGCCGACTGGAACACAAGGCTCACTGACCATTGTTGGCAGCCTCTTCGACGACAATACGGCCGGAGCGGATGGCGGAGGCCTTCTGGTGCGTCGGTCAGGAGCGTTGGTTGTCACAGACTCCGAGCTGACCACAAACCGCGCAACGGCAGACGGTGGTGGGGCGTACATCGAAGATGCCGAGAGTGTGCAGACGGTCCGCATGACCCTGTCTACGAACGAAGCCGGCGGAACCGGCGGCGGTTGGCGGGAACGCTTGACCGTCAATGGCTGTGCACACCGGAACACTGTGGTTCAAGAGAACACGGGTCACAACGGTGGCGGTATGGCCTTTGACACAACGCCGCTGTGTGATGTCATCAACACCACCTTCATTGGAAATGGAGCGGCGGTTGACGGCGGGCATGTTCACGTCACAAACGCACCGATTCGCCTGATAAACGGCCTGTTTGCGCATGCCGCAGACGGTGGCGGGCTGTATGCCGATGCCCTTGCTGTGTTGGGGGCCGACCGCTTCTACAACGATGTCTGGGACAACGCTGGCGGTGATTGGGTGGGCTCTTGGAGCGAGCCTGGCGCTATCTCTGGCAACCTCACCGTGGACCCACAGCTACGTCAGCTGACCTTGGACGGCGACACCGGTGATGATGACCTGCACCTGCGCATCGGCAGCCCACTTTTGGATTCTGGCGCACCAGGAATCCTAGATGTGGATGGAAGCATCAGCGATATCGGAGCCTATGGTGGCCCCGATGCCGCGGTTGTCGACCTTGACGGCGACGGCTTCTTCGACCACATCGACTGCGACGATACCGACCGGTCCATTGCTCCGGGTGCCACCGAGATTCCGTACGACGGCATCGACCAAGACTGCGACGGCGAGGACCTCATTGACCGCGACGGCGACGGGTTCAACGCCATTGATGTGGGCGGACCCGACTGCAATGACAACGCCGACACCATCAACCCAGACGCCGTGGACCTCTGGTACGACGGCATCGACAGCAACTGTGACCTGCGCTCCGACTTTGACCAAGACCTCGATGGCTTTGACTGGGATGCCTTTGGTGGTGCCGACTGTGACGACCTCGACCCAGGAATCCGCCCGGGGGCCACGGACGCCCCCTACGACGGTGTCGACTCGGACTGTGATGGCTGGAGCGACGGCGACGCGGACCGCGATGGCTTTGATGCGATGGATGCCGGAGGGTCGGACTGCAATGACTACGACGCGACCGTGCATCCGTTGTCCATTGAAGTACCGTATGACGGCATTGACCAAGACTGCACCGGAAGCGACGTTGTTGACGTGGATGGCGACGGATTTGTAGCGAGCCAAGTGGGGGGCCTGGACTGCGACGATGCCACGGCTAGTGTCTTCCCAGGTGCGCCGGATACGCCGTATGATGGCCTCGATAGCAACTGCGACGGCCTGTCTGACTTTGACGTGGACCGCGACGGATTCGATGTTGTGAGTGCCGGAGGACGTGACTGCAACGACGACGACGCCACCATCAACCCGGCTGCCCGCGATGAGCCCTACGATGGCCTGGACAGCAACTGCAATGGGTGGAGTGACTACGACGCCGACTTTGATGGCTACGACGCTGTGGCCTTTGGTGGTGATGACTGCGACGACACCCGCGCACGTGTCCACCCGAATGCTCGCGAGCAGATCAACGGCCGCGATGACGACTGTGACGGATTTGCCGAGGACATCGACCCCGATGCCGATGGGCTGATGGACTACGAGGAATGGCGTCTGGGCACCGACCCGCGCAACCCCGACTCGGATGGCGATGGCCAGCCAGATGGCAAAGAGAACGAGAACTACCGCGACCGCCTAGACACAGATGGTGACGGCGTCGTCGACGCTCTGGACACGGATGATGACGATGACGGAATCCCGTCGCTCAACGAGTGGACCGTTGACCCGGATGGGGACGGCGTGCCGGAGACCGACATTGATGGTGACCGCGTGCCCAATGCACTCGACACCGACTCCGACGGGGATGGCTTCTTGGACGCCGACGAAGGCGAACGGGACCTGGACTTCGATGGCGTCGAAGACTACGCCTGGTACCACGGTGACTTTGGCGGTGGTGGTTGTGGGTCGAGTGGAAACCGCTCGGCTGCCTTCTTGCTGCCACTCGTCGGATTGCTCCTGGGACGGCGGCGCTGGTTGGCTGGCTTCTTGCTGGGAGCTCCGGCAGCCCTTGCCGCGGACGGACTAGATAGCCACGGCATGACCGTGCACCGCGCGGATGGCCAGGGCTTGCGTGTTGAGCCGATTGAGCCGTCCGATGCAGGGACCTGGTCGGCAGCCCTCATCACAGACTGCGCGAGCCAGCCGTTGGTTGAGCGCCGCCCGGATGGCGACTCACCTGTGATTAGTGGCCTATTGACCACTGATCTGATGGTGTCCTTGGCCGTGTCGGATGCGATTCGCTTCGACGCGGAGCTACCGCTGCACCCAGTCTTGTCGGACCGACGTGGCATGACTCCTGCGATGGGAGACCTACGCCTTGGAGCTCGCTTTGGGGTGTGGCGCGCACGTGGTGGCCGTCCTGGCTTGGCGGTCGTGCCAAGTCTGTGGATTCCGACGGGTACCTCCAAGCGCTACGTTGGAGCGCCGACCGCGGCAGGCGGCTTGATGGCGGTCACTGGATGGTCCGTTGGGCCTGTCTCCGTCTCTGCGAATGCCGGACTTCGCGTTGCGCCGCGTCGGACAGAGCGAAACTTGAATGTGGGTGTCTCACCTGTGTTTGGTGTCTCCACACGACTCGACATCACCTCGGCCTTTGCGCTGCAAGGGGAGCTGGTGAGCCAGGGCAGTACCGGTGTCGTTGAGCTGCCGGTGGAAGCGACCGCTGCTGTTCGTATGCGTACCAAGACGGGATGGTGGGTCTCGGTCGGTGCAGGTGCCGGGCTGTCGGATGCTCCAGGTGCCTCCGCCTGGCGGGGATTTGTTGCCGTCGGACGTGTCAATCGCCGTCCTGAGTCGGTCGTGTTGCCGCCGCCGCCACTTCCCGAGCTGCCGGTATGTGACCTGACCTGTCCAGAGCCCGAGCCCGTTGAGGTTGAGCCCGTTCTGGCGACTCTGGAGCGCGACAGAATCGTGGTCCACGAGAGCATCTTCTTCTATGAGAACTCCGACCAGATTCGCCTGGATTCAAGCTCTGCGGTGTTGTCTGCGGTCGCGGACATTCTGCACGAGCATCCTGAGGTGGAGCACCTGCTCATTGAAGGACACACCAACGACAACGGACCTCGTGGCTACAACGCGCGCTTGTCCCAGCGACGGGCAGAGTCCGTCATGGACTGGCTGTCGAGTGCTGGTATTGACGAGTACCGACTGATTGCCAAGGGCTACGGCTTCGACCGGCCGCTTCTCCCACACGAAGACCCGTTGTCCGACCGTGCGAACCGTCGTGTGGAGTTCACCGTACTTCGGTCGGATGAAGAGCCAGAAGACTCGCGTGTTCCAGAGCAGGCCGAGCTGCCGAGTCAGTAGCCACGCAAGTACTAGAAAACGCTTCATGAACGGCCTCTTCCAACCGATAGAAGGGGCGGAGGCCCGAACGATGACGTCCAATATGCCGGTTACTCATCTGCCAAAGCAGCCCATCCGGGCCCATTGGACGGGTTTCCTGAGGGACATTGCCAGTCGGGGTGTGCAGGTTGGTGAGCTGGCCTTGATCAACTCTGGGCCTGCACTCACGTGTCGGGCCGTTGGCTCGACCGTCGTTGTGTGCTTTCACGTTCCGGGTCTGTCGATCTCGGGGCTTCTGCACGTCGCCTATCCAGCGGCACGTCATCACCTAGCCCTTGGCCAGACCATGCCGTTTGCGTTCGCAGACCGCGGGATTGCCGAGCTGGTTCGGGTCCTTGGCGAGCTTAATGTCGCGCCTGCAGATGTTCAGGTTCAGCTAGTTGGTGGCAGTAGCTTGATGAGCAACCATCCAACCTACGACGGCCCATTGCGCCTCGTTCGGGCGGTCGAAGTAATGTTGACGGCCAATGGTCTTGTGGTTCGGTCCCGCCATCTTGGCGGGTCAAGAGCCCGACATGTACATCAAGCGATGCACGGGCAGTTGTTGGTAGTGATGAGTGGAGGTCAGCCATGATTGGTGCCCAGGATGTTGTTGATGCCCTCGAAGATGGTGTCGAGCTCCCGTCGATTCCGAGGGCCGTCCTTCGACTACTCGCGGCCATTGCCGACCCCAACCACTCACGCCGGCAGGTCTCAGAGATTGTCCGCTCGGAGCCGGGTTTGGTGGCTGATGCTCTACGAATGGCCAACTCTGGCATGGTTCGGCAGCGCAGTGCGCCGGTTGAGACCGCTGACGAGGCACTGTCGATTCTGGGCGAAGCATGGCTGCTTCGTGCCGTCACCGCTCGCGGAATGCGCACGATTAGCCTAGAGCGTCTAGACGGCTACGGCATGGACGTTGATGCCCTCTGGGACCACAGCATTCGTGTTGGCTTGTTGGCGGAAGCCTTGGCTGTACGCGCGAAGGTCTCAGCCCCTATGGCCTACACGGCAGGACTTTGGGTAGACGTAGGAAAGCTGGTTGCGAGCGGGGCTCTGATGAGTCTTGGCCGGCGGCTAAACGACACGCTGGAGTCCCGCCAGGACCTTAGTTTTGACGCCATTGAGCGGCTGTTACTGGGGATTGACCATGCGGAGCTTGGCGCGCGCGTTGCAGAGGCTTGGGGCCTTCCGTCGTCTTTGGTGGACGCCATTCGGTTCCACCATCGGCCCGACGATGCTCGTTCGAATTCTGCCTTGGTCCAGGTCATTCACGCCGCCGATACGTTGGCCTACCTGACGGGTCGCGGCCTCGGTGTGGACGGCATGCTCTACCGCATGACAAATCAGCCGCTGCCGTCTTTGGTTCTCGACCGCAGTGACGTCGACAAGTTGCTGCTCAGCGTAGAATCGAAGGTCCAACAGATCGAAGGATTGCTCGCAGGCTAGCGCTCTAGCGTGTGTCTTTGCTCGGCAGAAGCAGCTCGGCATCGAGCCACTGCTGAAGTGTGGCATCGTCGATGGTCAGGCCAATCTCCTGTAGACGGTGGCGAACCAATGGCAGAGGCGCGCCATCGAACAGGTTCAGCGCGTCGCTCTGCTCGGTGCTGAGAACCAATGAGTCGTAGGTAGAGTACCCGCTGACCAGTGTTTTCCCGTCGGTATGCTCGTGTCGGGTGAGCTTCCCTTGGACCGGTGCTGTGGGTAGCGGCCGGGGGCGTAGTGCACGGATGGCTTCTGTGACGGCTGCAAGTGGGGCGTCGAGTGTTCGCCCAACGATGCGTCGGATGTCGTCCCAGCTGTAGCCGTCAACGAGCTGTGCGCATGCTTCGTAGAATGCTGTCTCGCGACCGTACCAACGACCCCACACCGCCTTGCGGTCTGCAATTTTTGGTGGGCCCCGGTGACCATCAACAAGGTCGTAGCCGCGAAGCAAGCCTGCCCGAGGCACAAGGCGTTCGCGACGCTCCTCAGAGATTCCTAGAGCGTCGAGTGCGTGCCAGGCGAGCTGGCCGTCGACTGTACCCAAGAGGTCACGAATCGCCATCCACACCCGCCGGCCGGCCTCTCCGCGGTCGTGTTTGCAGAACCATGTGGCGCAGGTCGCGTTGCGGTCGCGCCAGATTCCGCAGCGTCCGCCTTGTTCTGTCGTGACGAAGTGGGGGCAGCGCAGGCCCTCATGTCGCCCAAAGTGTGCTTGCGAGTCTTTGTACAGCTCGCCCTGTGCATGTGGCCAGCCCAGCCCGACTGGGGTCACGGCGTCGTGGCGGCCGATGCGTGCTACAACTGAGCTGCGACCTCCAAGGGAGTCGTCGCCCAATAAGATACGTCCAACTGCGATATTCGACAGAGTGGGGATATACGTGCAGCACGTGACCGACGGTGAGAATGCAGCAACGGCCCGTGGCGGTGATGTTGGACCGTCGCACATGGCGCATGCACTGCAAGTAGCTCGAGCCTCAGTGGACGGTACAGCCTCGTCTAGGGCTTGGCGCATCCACTCGGTGTACAGGGGCGGTAGTGGAGATGTCAGCGGGACCTCGCCCGCTGAGTCTACTTGTCGAAGACGCTCGTCAGTGCTTCTTCAAGGATTCGCCATGGAAGACGCCGTAGTTCGGTGGCTTCGCTGACGATTCCTTCGCGAAGTGCGAACGCTCCGGCAGGGCTTGCGACGGCCGTTTCGGGGTCCTCGACCAAGATTCGCCCGCCATTCTCGGCCACGATCTGTAGACCGCGTGCTGCTCCCTCATCATGGCTACCCAGAAGTACGCCAAGTGCGCTCGAACGCGCGTTGGCGCCGATGGAGCGGAGGAACGCTTCTGGTGACGGCGGCGCGGTGAGGCGTTCGCCCACTTGCAGGATGAACTGTCCGTCTGCGCTGCGTGCCACGGTGACCTGGCGGTCGGTGGGTGTCAGGCACACTGTGCCAGGACGCAGCATGTCTCCATCCGCACCGACTGTGACGTCGAGCACACCTACGCGGTCCAGGCGAGCAGCGAGTGCATCGAGCCAAGACGGATGGATGTCGAGCATTGCCACGATTCCTGGTACAGAAGGTGGCAAGTGGGCGATGAGTGACTCAAGACCCGCAGCGCCACCCACTCCGCCGACAATGGCGATGGTCCGCTGCTCGGCACGTGCGAAAGGGAGGTCAGGCAGAGTGTGCAGGGAGGTTGGCGGACGGTAGACGGCCCGACTGGTCAACGACAGTGCGACGGCTTTGCGCAGTTGGTCTGCGTTTGGCGCGCCAAGGTCGTCTGAGTCGGGTGCTGGGGTCGCGATGATGGCGCCAGCACTCAGAGCTTCGATGGCCATTGCCGGAGTCTGCGAGGCCACAATGACCGCAACAGGGTCCTGCCGAGTCCACGCTCGGATGGTGTCGGAGCACCTGTCTTGTAGCGCGTACGGGTCGACCACAATGGCGCTCACCGAGTTGTTCTTTAGGTAGGTGAACACCGTCTCTGGCGTCGCGGCTTCACAGACCACGATGGCGTGACCATCCGCCTCAAGAATGCGGGTGGCACGGTCACGCCATTGCGCATTGAAAGACAACACAATGGTCTTCGCGGCGTCGGGCAGGACATCGTGGGTTGTGGCGTGGGCGTGCATGGTGACTCCAGGGAGGGGCGTCGGCTATTGCTTGTTGTTCGGACGGAGTAGGGGACGAGTAAAGTGGTTTTTTGCGAGGGACCCGGTGAACTACGACTCTGTGGGAAGGCACAGGCGGATGTGAGTCCCGTGTCCGGCCCATGTTCGAGCTTCGGCATGGCCGCCCAAGCGTTCGAGAATGTTCTGGATGGTGGTCAACCCAACGCCTCGCCCGGCGTACGAACGGACATCGTCACCAGCGGTGGAGAAGCCGGGTGCGGCAATGGCCTGCCAGAGCTGGCTTGGTGTTGCCGCTTGCGGGGCTCGTGCGGCATCGACATCAATGCCCCGTCCATCATCCTTGACGTGTAGAACGGCGAGCGTTCCTTCGGTTCGGACCGCCATGTTGATGACGGCTGCTGCCGGCTTGCCGGATGCCCGTCGGTCCAGAGTGTCTTCGATACCGTGGACCACAGCGTTTCGAGCAAGCTGTAGCGCCATGCGATGAAATACCGGGAGCAGGAGAGATGGAACTGTCACCGGGCTTTGGTCGACGCGAACGCGAATGAGTCGTCCGAGGCGGCGTGCCATGTCCATGGCCGCTCGTGCACCGTTTTCGAGCAGTAGGGCCGAGTCTGCTTGATGACTGTCACCCTCAACCAGCGGTGGCGGGACCCATTCGCTGGACTGTGAGACCGTCATGGCCACGTCACGCGTGATGCGGTCCAGGGCGTTGCCGATGGCGAAGACGCGGCGTCCGTACTCCGCGCCACTTCCAGGATGGATGCGGTCTGGGTCCAACAGATGGCAGACCGTCTGTAGGACCTCACAGACTCCCCAGAGTTTGAGGGCTTCTGCGCGACAGACCAGCCGTCTGTACGACTCATGTGCTTCGCGACGTTGCTGAATGGGGGGGTAGGCATCTTCGTTGGCAAGGATGATGGCCTGCAGCTGGCGTCGAGCGATGGCCAGCTCAACGGCAAAGTCTTGAAAGCCGTCCACCCGCCACAGACGGTCGAGTAGAGCGGTCATGCAGTCGCCACCGCATGCAGGTGGCCAATGCCGAATTCCCCAAAGTCAACGCGTAGGATGCGGTGTTCTAGCAGCGTGTGCATGTCGTTCATCAGTGTTTGAGGAGGGTTGTCTGGAGCAATCCACACGTGGTCGAGGACCACCCGCGGTGCTTCTGGGGCCGCGAAGAACCGGCAACAGATGTTGGCGATTTCACGAAAGTTGTTGTGCCAATCTCTGGGGAGGAACCGGTCCTCTTCCACGCGCTTCATGGCCTGGTCTGGCTCCATGAGGGAGAGGCTACATGTGGTCGCCAGCGCAAACACAGGGTCCACCCACAGAGCGCCAGCGAGTCCATTGTTGGCGTATCGGTAGCAGGCAATGGCGCCTGCGGGCCCGCCCACACCGTCCACCTGCTTTACGTGTAGGTCGCGGTCGAACAACGTAGCGAGTAGCTCGCTGATCTCCGAGAGGGACTGAAGGCGTTTACTCATGCGGAGGTGAGCGGCACAATGGCGGCGTTGAAAGCAGATTGGCTGAAGGGCTTGTTGAGTAGGAACTCAGCACCTGCGTCACGTGCCGCATCGGAGGACGCGTTTGAGACCTCCACGGAGATGAACCCGAATGGAGTCTTTACGCCGGAGCGTCGAAGTCGCTTGAGGAGTTCCAAGCCGGTCATCTGTGGCATGTTCCAGTCCGACAGGACCAAGTCAAAGGCAGTTGTCCGCATCAGTCGCCATGCATGCATGGGGTCTGTGGCTTCGGTCACACAGATAGCGGTGACGTCCATGCGGCGAAGTGCTCTACGGATGTAGAGGCGCATGGCGCGGCTGTCATCGACAATGAGAACGTGCATAGACTGATGTGGCTCCACCCAGTCTGTCGGTGGACATGCGGGATTTCTTAAGTCCCAGTCTGCGATTCCGATGGTCCATCATCGGAGTTGTCATGAAAGACGTTGTGGCGCGCATTGCCCGCCTTCGGGCTCTACAAGCGAAACTCGCTCTGGCTGAGCGTGCCAAGGTTCAGACCGAGCGAAATGCCGCGGCTGACCTTGAACAGGAGTGGGCATCGCGTGTCCGTGATGCCTACACCGGACACTCTCGGACTGGCGAAGAAGCGGTTGGACGAGGAGCCTTTGTCTTGAACGGCGAGATGAAACGTCGGGCTGTGGCCATGGATGTTCAGCGCTTGGACAAACAAGTAGAAGAACACGACGCGCTGTGTCGCCAGCGAGAGACCGAACAGAAGGTTGCCGAGCGCTTGTTTGAGCGACGCCAAGAGAGACGACGGGCCGAAGCCATGAAAAAGGAGCAGTCTGAGCTCGACGAGATGGCCCGAACTGGCTGGCTGAGAGGTGAGTCATGAGCCGTTTTCGCCGCTGGGGCCGGCTAGCGGTCGTGCTTGCCATTGTTGTGGTGAGCGGCGCTGCCTTTGGTGGACCGAATGCATCCGGCACTGGTCCCTCTGCGACACGGTCTGAAGTCCCATGGGGAACCGCGCGAGAGCTGACCGAGCTTGCCGAGCAGCTGGAACAGAGGTCCCGTGAGCTCGACCGTCGGGAACGGGGAATCGTAGAGCAAGAGAGTGCGTTGACGGGTGTGCAGTCCGACTTGGAATCTCGCCTTGAGCGACTTGAATCGCTGCGGACCGAGATCTCCGGACTCTTGGATGGAATGGATGAAGCACGAGAAGCCCGTGTTGTAGACCTCGTTCGACGGGTCGAGTCTATGAGGGACGCTCAGGCCGCACCGCTGCTCTCGGAGACGAGTCCCGAGCTTGCTGTGGAGGTTCTGCGACGAATGTCTCCAGCAAAAGCGGGAAAAGCACTGGCCAAGATGGACCCTTCAAAGGCAGCAGACCTCGCAGAGCTTCTAGCGGCTCCCATTGACCGCCCGGAGGGCTTGTGACAGTTGCGTTGGCATTGAGTGCCCACTTCACCGACCTGCCCAAAGGGGTCGGGGAGTCCGCACCGTCTGCACCCTCCACTGCGCCGACTGCGTTCGCGTCGTTTGACGGACTCCTGGCCGAAGTCTCACAAGAGCTTCTGGCAGAGAACCCGGATTTGAATGCTTCCATTACCAAGGAGTCGCAAAGGTTTTTGCCGGAAAAGCCAACGGTAGTTGGTGAGCCAACCGTCGTCGCAGCGGACGCTGTAGAACACCTTACGTCTAGTGAGTCGACCGGTTCCGCCGGAATGGTTGGCGACTTCACACGTCAGAACGAGCCGGTGGCGACGTTGGAGCAAGCCGATTCACGGCCTTCGGAGACCGTCTTCTCGCCCGACACCGCAGCGCTGGTCGAGCTGGATGATGCCCGTCATGTCTTCATGGCCTCCATTCAGTGGACTCCGCCTCCACGAACCAGCGTTCAGCCAGCCGCGGCTGCTGACGCGCCGAAAGACGACGCCCGCGAGCAGATATCCAGTGCGGCTCCGCAGTTCTCCCTGGACCCAGCACTCACCCGCGTGACGGAATCGATGTACGTTCCACCCGTTGAGCTCAGTGCCCAGGGCGTACCTAGTTCAGCGGATGCGTCGGGTGCCGCGACTACAATCGCATCAGATGCCGAGACCTTTGACGTACGCGTGGCTGGTTTCGCTGCCGTCGAGCCAGTTCGTTCGTCTCGAATTGTTCAGGTTTCGCAAGCGTTAGTCCCCACTTCAGTCGAAGAATCGATGGCCCACGACGTCGCCTTCGATGACTTGGAGAGTGACGGCTCCGTTGAGGTACAGCACGACCTCGACGCGCCCGTACCACTCAAGCGCGTAGACCCCATTCAGCAGCGCACACTCGATGCGATGCCGCTCGCTGAGCCGGTTCTTGTCTCGGTAGACACGCTAGAAAGCATGGATACCAACACATCCGTAGACACCAGCATACCTGTCGACACCCCAGAACTACCGGTGGCTGCGCTGGACCTAGACGTGGTCCGAGTCGACATTGACGACGACCTGGCTGTCGAAGTCCGGACCGTAGATGGCGAAGTGGATGTTGCCCTGCTCGGCGCGGATGCCGTCAAGCCCGTGATGAAGGGTGTCCAGGCCGAACTGCGCGAGTCCCTGAAGCGCGGTGGCTACGACTTAGGCCAGTTTGAACGATCAGAACAAGACCAAGCGGAGCGCCGTCATCGACGGCGTCAGCACAAGCACCAAGAGCGTCGCGACTCTCGTCGCGGCGCGCTGCTCTAACTCTCTCGGAGATTTCTCATGGACCCCATCGCCGGACCCTCTTCCGCCCTGTTCGCGTCTGACGCCCCAGCCACGCCAGCTGGAGGAGACACTGAGCTTGGTCAAGATGCCTTTCTCAGCCTGTTGACCACTCAATTACAGAATCAGGACCCCGCCAATCCCATGTCCAATGAGGACTTCATTGCTCAGCTCGCACAGTTCACAAGTGTGGAGCAGCTGATGGGAATGCGTGACCTGATGCAAGAACAGACGTACGGCATTGCCGCCCTCAACAGTTCCTCCATGGCCAACTTGCTCGGCACCGAAGTGACCGCCGCGAGCGATCGATTCTCGTACAGTGGCGAGGGAGACCAAGCGCTTCACTATGACGCCAAAGCTGCTGCGGGTGCCGTCACCGTTCGCGTCATGGACGAGACTGGAAACGTGGTCGACACCATTGAGGTCGGAAACATCGCAGCCGGTGAGGGCACGGTGAACTGGGATGGTCGTGGCATTGATGGCGACCGTCTGCCGGAAGGCGAGTACAGCTTCTCGGTGACGGGTACAGATGTCGACGGCAACGAGGTGTACATCGAAGAGCGCTTGGTCGGTGTTGTCGACGAGATGGACTACACATCGGGCAATCCGCGTCCGTCCGTCAACGGTATTCCCGTCGAATTGAGCGACATCTTGCGTCTACAGACTGGCGGCGACAACTAGCGTACGTCTGATGGACCGTGCAGATCGCTGAGTGCCCCAGCAGTTTGGGGTACACTGCGGCATGCCCGCTCCCAATCGCCGTACGGCCACCACGAAAGATGACTTTGCTCCTGCCTACGTAGTGTGGGAGCTCACGCTGAAATGCGACCTTGCCTGCTCCCACTGTGGGTCGCGTGCGGGGCGTCCTCGGCACGAAGAACTGTCCATGGACGAGATGCGCGACGTCGCCCAGCAGCTGGCGGACATGGGCACGCGGGAGGTCGTCTTCATTGGCGGCGAGGCGTATCTGCATCCGGACTGGCTCGACATCATCTCAATGGTCGCGGCCCACGGCATTCACTGCGGCATGACCACCGGTGGTCGAGGTGTGACCGCTGCGATGGCTCGACGTGCCGCGGATGCCGGTCTGTCGCAGATGAGCCTGTCCATCGACGGTCTTGAGGCGACCCACGACCTGCTGCGCAACATGCGCGGGTCGTACAAGGCGGCCATGAATGCCATTGCTCACGGGCGTGAAGCGGGGATGACCATATCTGCCAATACGCAGTTCAATCGTCTCAATATGCCCGAGATTGAGCCGCTCGCTGAGGCTCTCTTCGACGCAGGAGTTGCCGCTTGGCAGGTCCAGATCACCGGTCCGATGGGACGTGCAGCGGACATGCCGGAGCGCTTGCTTCAACCCTACGACATGCTGGAGCTTGTTCCGCGGCTCGCGGCAATGGCGAAGATTGGCCGTGAGCGCGGTGTGTCGGTGACAGCGGCGAACAACCTCGGCTACTTCGGCCCCCACGAAGCGGACCTTCGCGGCGGCCACTTCTTTCAAGGGTGCGTCGCCGGACGCTACTCGCTGGGCATTGAGAGCAACGGCGACATCAAGGGCTGTCCGTCGCTACCGAGCGCCCCGTACGTCGGAGGCAACGTCCGCGAGCGTTCCCTGAAGGACCTGTGGGACAACACCGCTGAGCTTCGCTTCGCGCGCGACCGGACCACGGATGAGCTGTGGGGACACTGTAAGACCTGCTACTACGCCGATGTCTGCCGTGGCGGCTGCTCTTGGACTGCGCACACGCTTCTGGGCAAGCGCGGCAACATGCCCTACTGCTTTCACCGCGCCGACCTACTGCGTGACCAGGGCATTCGTGAGGTTGTTGAGCGCGTGGAGAAGGGGCCCGGCCAGCCGTTCGACTTCGGCAAGTTCAGGTTGCTAGAGGAGCCCATCCAAGAGTGATTTCACTCGCTTACGCGGGGCTGCGGCTGCGGGGCACGCTAGCGTACAGTGCCCTTGGGCACCGTCGGAGACGTCATGAAACCTTGTTCGAAATGCCAACGTCCACTCTTGGCTGTTGCACGCTCTTGCCCTTTTTGTGGGGTGAGGCTGACCGCCGGCTGGCTGACGGTCGCCGCGGGGGCTGTTGTGGCTCCGTTCGTCCTGTCCGCCTGCTACGGCCTTCCGCCTTGTGAGACCGTTGACCGCGACGGAGATGGGTTCCGTACCTGCGAAGATGGCTTTGGTGGTGGGTGGAATGACGACTGCGATGACACGGACCCGAACATCAACCCGGGCCAGGAAGAGGTCTGCGACGACGGCATCGACAACAACTGTGATGGCATCTCCTCGAGTACCGACCAGCCCGAGGTCTGCGGCAATGGCCTTGATGACGACTGCGATGGGGAGGTCGACGAGCTTGCCGCGGAGCCTGGAGTCGAGGTTGAGTGCGGCGATGGCTTCGATGACGACTGCGACGGCCTTATTGACTTTGACGACCCCGACTGCGATGCCGATGTCGACACGGAGATGGACTCAGACTCGGACAGCGTCGGAGCCGATGCTGGCGACATTGCGCTAGCGGTTCACTTTGACGGCCTGGACTCTGGCGTGGACTGCGCCACAGCGGGCGTGACCACCCTTCAGGTTTCTGTAGACGGGCCAGAGCCTGTCAGCGCGTTTGATGTGGCCTGTACGGATGCAGATGTGGTTGTGGCCCAGCTGCGGAGTGGGGCGTGGACTGTCGCGGTTCAAGCGCAATCCACGGACGGCGCACGCACATGGGGGGCACAGCCGGTGGCCGTAGACGTCCAGAATGCACAGACGGCGAGCGCATTGGTCGTCCTTACGTGTACACAATCGGGAACTGACGACCCCTGCGACTAGTGACGCCGTCGGCGGGGGCGTCAGCACAGCGCATGCTTGGGGCGGTTCACCCCGACAGTGTTGTGGCCTACGCAAGACTGGTGTAGGCTGAAAGCCATACATTGAGGGTTGCTATGAAGTCCTGTTCGTCCTGTAAACGTCCGCTATTACCCATTGCCAACGCCTGCCCATTCTGCGGCGTGCGCTTGTCTGCAAAGTGGATTGCTCTTGCGGGAGCGACCGTCGCAACTCCGTTTGTATTGTCTGCTTGCTACGGTCAGCCGCCGTGCAGCGGGGATGACCTGAACGACGACGACAGCGACGGATTCACCGAGTGCTTTGACAGCACCGGCTACGACTGCGACGACACCAACCCGGCCATCAACGAGGGAGCGATTGAGCTGTGCGACGACGGCGTCGACAACGACTGTGATGGCGCCATTGACGCTGAGGACGTCGACTGCGACTCGGACGCTGACAGTGGGACAGATGCGGACTCGGACTCGGAAACAGACTCGGACAGCAGCTCAGCTCGGTAGCGTTGGCTTTCTGGACGGGGGCTGACTGTTGGTTGTGCCTAGATTCTCGGTAGTTCGGGAAGTCAGAGGTCAGCTATCAGAGGTCAGAGCGGACGCCTTCGGCGACAGCGAGGGGGCGTCTGCGGTTTGGCATCGTCTTTGGGACAGCGGAACCCCTCGGACGGGGCTGTTTGAGGTGAGTGGTGGCCAGTGACTCGGGCGAACTACAGCCCAAGCCCCTTTCCAATAATCTCGTTCATGACCTCGCTTGTGCCGCCACCGATCGGCAGCAGGCGGGCGTCACGAGAGAGGCGCTCGACTCGGGTCTCTCGCATGTATCCGGCACCGCCGAGAATCTGAACGGCGTCGTAGCTCACGGTCATGGCAATGTCGGCGGCCGTGTTCTTGGCCATGGCGGCTTCGACCGGGCAGGCGATTCCTTGGCGCATCTGCTCGGCAACCGCGTAGGTCAGAGCCTTGGCGGTCACCACTCGTGTCGCCATGGTCGCGAGCTTGTGGCGTGTGACCTGAAACCCCGTCAGTGTCTTCCCGAATGCCGTACGCTGGCGGGCGTAAGACAGGGCATCTTCGTAGCAGATCTGGGCAATCGCACAGCCTTGTGCGGCCAACGCCAAACGCTCGCCCTCAAACGTACGCATGAGCTGAACGAAGCCGGTGCCTTCTGCGCCAATGCGGTTGGCGACGGGAACACGCACGTCATCGAAGGACAGCTCTGCGGTGTCTGACGCGCGCCAGCCGGTCTTCTTGAGCGCCTTGCTGACCGAAAAGCCTGGGCTGTCGGTCTGTACTACAAAGAAGGTCAGGCCACCGTGACGGTCGTCACTTGTGCGGGCAAGCACGGTGACTTGGTCGGCGTGAATCCCGGATGTGATGAAGGTCTTGCTGCCGTTGATGACGTAGTCGTCGCCCTCTCGCACCGCGCGTGTTCGCAAGCCGGCGACGTCGCTTCCAGCAGACGGCTCGGTAATGCCGAGTGCTGCAACCCGCTGGCCGCTCGTGACGGGGCGTACCCAGCGCTCTTGTTGCTCCGGCGTTCCCAGGTGAACAATGGCGGGAAGGGCAATCTCCAGGGAGCCCAAGCCGCTCAGCAGGCCGCCGCTGCCACAGCGCATGACCTCTTCCGTCCACACCAGCGCATGCAACGCGTCGCCGCCACCGCCGCCGAGCTCGGCTGGAAGCGTGGGGCCGAGCATGCCGGCATCGCCTGCTTGCCTCCAGATGTCCTTGGGAGTGAACTCGTCCTCCTCCCACTGCTGGATACCGGGAATGAGCACAGACTCGGTGAAGCGACGGCACATGGCACGGAAGGCATCGTGTTCGTCGGTCAAGTAGCGAGCGGTCAGCGAGGTGAGTGGGCTGGTCATCACGGTCTCCGAGGCAGGTGAGCACGTATCGCGACGGGTACGCGGCCGAACAAGATGAAGCTTGTGCAGGGGGCGCTGCACGGCGAACGCACAAAAACCCAGGTGCGTTTCCGCAGCGCCTCAACAATGCGGCCCCACAAACAACAACGCGCCGCTCTCAAGCAGAGAGCGACGCGTCAGAGCGGTGTAGCCGAGCTACGCGTCTGGATTCTCGAACACAGCCGCGGCACCCATGCCGCCACCAATGCACATGGAGACCACGCCGTACTTGACGTTCTGGCGCTTCATTTCGTACAGCAGTGTTGTGGTGAGCTTAGCGCCTGTGCAGCCGAGTGGGTGACCCAGGGCGATAGCGCCGCCGTTCGGGTTGACCTTGGCCAGGTCCAGGCCCAGCTCGCGGGCGCAGTAGACAGCCTGGCTTGCGAAGGCTTCATTGATCTCGAACAAGCCAATGTCCTCGATGGTCAAACCGCAGGCTTCAACAGCCTTTGGAATGGCGTAACGAGGTCCAACACCCATGATCTCTGGGTCAACACCCACGACCTGGTAGGACTTGAGAATGCCGAGAACAGGGAGGTTGTTCTCCTTGGCGTAGTCCGCGTCAGCGATGACGACTGCCGCAGCACCGTCACTCATCTGCGAGCTGTTGCCAGCGGTGACCGAGCCACCTGCCTTGAAGACAGCGCGAAGCTTGCCAAGACCTTCCATGGTCGAGCTGGCACGGGGGCCCTCATCGGTGTCCATGGTGATGTCATGCCAGGTCCCGTCTTTGTAGACGCGAGTTTCCACTGGGAAAATCTCGTCCTTAAAGGTGCCGGCGGCGATTGCCTTGGCGGCGCGCAGGTTGGACTCAAGCGCAAATGCGTCTTGGGCCTCGCGGGAGACGTCCAAGCGGTCAGCCACGTTTTCTGCGGTGATACCCATGGGGGTGTACGCGGCAGGGCGGCGTGCCATGAGCTCGGGGTTCGGCGAAGGCTTCTGACCGCCCATGGCAATCTGAGTCATAGACTCAACGCCACCGGCAACCACGACCTTCTGCCAACCGGCCATGATGCTTGCTGCACCTTGGGCGATGGACTGCAAGCCTGAGCTACAGAAACGGTTGATGGTCAGGCCGGGCACGGAGTCGGGAAGACCCGCGTACATGCCGGCGATGCGAGCGATATTCATGCCCTGTTCGGCTTCCGGCGTAGCGGTACCGATAATCAGGTCATCAATGTCTTCTGGGTTGACACCACTGCGCTCGACCGCTTCTTTGACGGCGAGACCAATGAGGGTGTCCGGGCGAGTATCCTTGAAGCTTCCGCGCTTGGCCTTGCCAATGGCAGTACGCGCGGCGCTGACGATTACGACGTCACTCATGATGGATTCCTGGTTCTAGAAAATTTGAAATCGTGGAGAGAGGCCGGCAGAAGTGCCTGGCCTCCGTGCGTTGCGAACTAGTTGCGGAGGGGACGGCCCTTCTGGAGCATATGCGTCATCCGTGCTTGGCTCTTGGCTTCACCGGCGAGCGAGAGGAAGGCCTCACGTTCGACGTCGAGCAGCTGTTGCTCGGTCACCCAGGAGTTGCTTGGAATGTCGCCACCGGTCAGGACGTATGCCAGCTTTGAGCCAACAGTTACGTCGTGGTCGGTTGCGTAGCCACCACTGTGCATCTGGTCGAGGAAGGCCTCGATAGCTGCAGCGCCACTCTTGCCGGGCAGCTTCACGGTGCGCTTGGCCGGAGCTTTGTATCCACCAGCGACGAGGCCGATAGCGGTCTGCTTGGCGTCGTGGATGAGTGCGTCGATGTCCAGGGACAGGACGTCTGTTGGGCGCAAGAAGCCCATCTGACGCGCTTCTTCAGCACTGGTGGCAATCTTTGCCATGCCAATGTGCTCAAAGACCTTCTGAACGTAGGGATTCGGGTCGTAAGCGACGCCCTTAGGAATGTCTCCTAGGTAGCGAACGACCATTTCCTTACAGCCACCGGCTCCAGGAATGAGGCCGACACCGGCTTCAACGAGGCCCATGTAGAGTTCGCCGTTGGCACGGGTAGCGGCCGAGTGCATGGCAATCTCGGCACCGCCGCCCAGAGTCAAGCCGTAGGGGGCTGTAACGACGGGAGCGTTGCTGTACTTGGCGCGCTGCATGAGGTTCTGCAGACGAGCAACCTGTGCTTCCATCGCATCCCACTCGCCTTGCATGGCGCCCATGAGAATCATCAGGACATTGGCGCCGGCACAGAAGGCCTTGCCGTCCTGGTTGCCGACTACGAGGCCCGCGAACTCGCCAGCATCGAGCTGGTCGAGTGCGTACTCGTAGGTGTCGATGATTTGCTCATCAATGGCGTTCATCTTGCTGTGGAACTCGAGCAGCAGGATGTCGTCGCCAATGTCGTGCAGGCTGGCAGACGGGTTGGTCTTGAGCGGTGACTTGGCTGCGCGAGCGTCGTCCACGATGAAGTGGTCGGCTGGGCGGGGGACGGTGACAATCTTGCCGTCGCGTCCGTAGTAGGTCATCGCGCCAGCGTCGTTGCGGGCGTAGAAAGACTCACGGCCACTTGCGACCATGTCCTTGACCCAGCTCGGAACTGTGCGGCCTTCGGCTTCCATCTTCTCAATGGACTTGGCAACGCCGATTGCGTCCCAGGTCTCGAAGGGACCGAGGTCCCAGCCGAAGCCCCACTTCATTCCACGGTCGAGGTTGACGATGTCGTCAGCAATCTCGGGAATGCGGTTGGCGCTGTAGATGAGGGTGTCAACGGTGACCTTCCAGGCGATTTGGCTCGCCTTGTCGTCTCCGTAGACAATGGCCTCAATCTTCTCAGCCGAGGTGTCCTTGCCGCGAGCCTTGCCGATGCTCGGGAAACGGGTCTTCTCTTGGGCTTCGTACTCGCCAGTGGCGGGATTGAGGGCCTTGATGACACGCTTGCCGTCGACCTTGGTCTTCTTGTAGAAGCCAACGCCGGCCTTTTCACCCGTAGCGCCGGACTCGACGAGCTTCTTGATGTAGGCGGGGGGCACGAAACGGTCGCGCTCTTCGTCGTCTAGTGCGCCGTCGTACACGTTCTCGAAGGTGTGAACGAGTGTGTCGATGCCGACAACATCGCCTGTGCGGAACACGGCGGACTTGGCGCGGCCCATTGCGGCGCCGAAGATGGAGTCGACCTCGGTGATGTTGAGTCCGACGTCATCCATGTGGTGGAGCACGCTGGAGATGCCGTACAGGCCAATGCGATTGGCGACGAAGTTCGGCGTGTCCTTGCCCCAAACAATGCCCTTGCCCAGAGCCTTAGCGCCGAACTCAGCGACGGCATTTGCGGCGTCCTGGCTGGTTGTTGGGCCCGTCACCAACTCCAGAAGACGCATGTAGCGCACTGGGTTGAAGAAGTGGGTGATGAGGAAGCGGGACTTCATGTCGTCAGACATGTCGCTCGTCAGGTCGGACAGCGGAATGCCGGACGTGTTGGACGACAGGATGGCGTGCGCGGGTGCGTGGTCCGCGACCCACTTGTACATCTTGTGCTTGATGTCCAAGCGCTCAACCACCACTTCGATGACCCAGTCGCAGTCTGCGAGCAGGTCTGCGTGGTCTTCGTAGTTGGCCGGCGTGATCCGGGAGGCAGCAGCGGTGTCGAAGAAGCTCGCGGGCTTGCTCTTCGTTGCAGCTGCAATGGCGTCAATTGCGTACTTGGTACGGGCCTTGGAGTCGCCAGCAGGCGCGTCCTTCGGCACAATGTCGTACAAGACGCTGTCAATACCAGCGTTTGCGAGGTGGGCGGCAATGCCAGTGCCCATGATGCCTGCGCCAAGAACTGCAACGCGGCGAATCGGTCGGGACATAGTCCATTCTCCGGGGGTGCGCGCGCTCGCGAGAACGCGCTGGATAACAAGGCCCGAGCGGTATCCCAACGACTGCTCTGCGTCACTGAATGAAGATTCATTCATTGTCACAACGTCGGTGACGTCGCTGTGTTCGTGGGGGGCACGAAGACCGCAGTCGTGTTCTCGTGCGTTCCTCTGGCGAACGGTGAGCGCCAAGCTGAACTGCGCTTGGGCGCCGCTTGAGGAGGTCTATCCAGCTGCTCACCGCGTGTTCGTGCGGGAGACTGCTAGTGTTCACTTGACCAAGTTGAACAGCTAGATACCTGCACAACTGCGTAGGAGTCACGGATGCGGTTGTGGTTGTCGTTGTGTTTGTTCGGTCTCGGTAGCTGTACATTCTTTCAAGACGCGGTTCCCGGTGGCGTTTGCTCTTGGGTGGAGCGTGATTCGGCTCGTGAGAACTGCGCGGAGTCGACTGTAACGATTGAATCGTCTACTTCGGCCAACGACTACGACACGCGTACCGAGTTTGGCGCGTTCGGTTTGTTGTCGTTTCGTGAGATTACCGGTCGGGCTGCTCTGGGGGGAGTCTTTGAGCTGGAGCGGGATGACCGAGGCCGAATTGTTGAGCTCTCTCGGCCGTCTGGTGAGTTCCAGACACGTGTCTGGGACGGGTGCTTTGCGGGGACGTTTTCGGTTCAACCCGAAGGTGGGCTTCGCCGAGACGGAAGCTTCACTTTCAGAGATGGAGAGTTTGAAAGCTACGTGCTGACGGACCCTGCTGCTGTCAGTTACGCCGTCCAAGAGTATGACACGGTGTACAATGGCAGTGACTTGGTCCGCATTGACGTGCGTAACGACGGAGAACTCCAACAACGAACGGAGTTCACGTACTCTGAAGTTGGCGGAAACACCCAAGTGCAAGAGGTGCTGGAATACCCGGACGGTTCCCAGTTTTCCCGGACGGTGACCGTCTATGATGACGATGAGCGCGTTATCCGCCTTGAAGAGTACGATAGAGAGGACGAGCTGGATTCGTTCTCCACGGCTGTGTACACCGAAACGAGCATTGCCATTGAGGTTGACGAAGATGGCGATGGGCAGCTCGACTACACAGATGACGTCACCCTGGATGACGAGGGGCGCCGCACCCGAACGGAACGGGTCAGCGTTGAGGAAGACGGCGACTTCGACTTTGTACGTACTCACACCTGGGTGTGCGAATAGGCGTATCAATCGCTGGAACTTGACCAACGTGCGGTTGGCTTGCTCCTGTCAACCTGGTAGGTAGTCTCCTTTGCCATGCCAGAGGTGCCTGTGACGCTACGACGTTTTTCTCCGTTTGTAATCGCTGCGTTCTCTCTCAGTTGCAACGCCGTTCAGGACGCTTTGCCCGGCGGTATCTGCGCATATGTTGAGCCGCTTCGTGAATATTCGAACTGTACCTATGTCCTTGAGACTGTCTTGGCGGTCGACGAGCGAGACCAGTATGCGGAGTCGGGTGAGTACAACGAGTGGGGCTTGTTGACGTCGCAGCAGTTCAACGGTGTGGAGTCGTATTGGGCCGAATACGATGAGCGCGCGCGAAACACAGCGTGGCGCAATGACGGGGGAGAAGCAACGGCCACTTGGGACGGATGTTCAGCGTTTGAGGCGTCGTTTGACACGGACTTCGATGGCACTGTGGACGCTGTTCGTTCGTACGAGATGAGACGGGGCCGCGTTGAGTCATCCGTAACGAGCTGGACGTCTGGTCAGCCTTTCCGGGTCTCGGAACTTCAGACGGAGTGGACTGGAAAATACCGGGACCTCGCTGTGTACACCAATGATGGCGCTGTGAGCTCGCGCATTGAGCATGAGCACAGTGATGAAGATGGCCTTCACCGCGAGGTCAAGCGCTCTTTGGATGGAGACGGCGCGCTTGTCACGCGAGAGGTGCTGTTCACAGACGGTACTTTGGAGCCAAACCGCAACGAACGCGTGGTGGCGTACCAAGAGTACGACTCGACAGATACATTGGTGTTCGCCGAACAGCTACAGGTTGGCGACTTGAGTCAGACTCATTCATTCGACCTGAACGGCAACGGCGAGTGGGACATCGTCGACTTGAACGACCTGGACTCCGAAGGACGCCTGATACGCAGGCGACGTGAGTACACAAATTTCGAGCGGTCAAGTGAGATTGTGCTGACCTGGACATGTGAGTAGCGCCTGCTGCGCTCGGTCATCTTGACTACGTTCTACGATGACAGTCAGCTAGGCAGGGTTTTCCGGCTGTAATGGCCTGTTGAGCTTGGTATGCGCAGTTTTGCACTGGCGGCAAGATTGGCTGCTGGTTGTGCTTCAGCACCGGATGAGCTGGGCGTAAGCGTGTGTCTCGACCTCGGTCGGTTGGCCCAGGTCGAATTTCGCTGGGTGGAGTCCAACCGAGGTCTTGTGATCTACACGTACGAATGGGCCTGCCAGTAGGTCGACCCACAAGAACCGCGCCGGCCTAGTCGAAGATCTGGAACCGGGTCCGAACGGCAGGGTGGCTCATGAAGCCAAAGGTTCCCGTTGGCAGGTTTGTGTGGGAGCCGTACTGGGGACAGTTGGAGTGCCCATAGGTGAAAATCCAACCCCAACCCCAAGGCTCGGCAATTGTTGCTTTGCTGCCGTTTCCGCTAATCCAGCTGTGGTCGCCGCCGCCGCCCTGCCGAGTCCAACCGTAGCGCCCGTTGCTCGACCGGTTGCCGTACGTGCTGGAGTTCTCCATGTAGATGTGCTCGTCGATGACCCGGACCATGTCGCTCCCGTCGGTCTTGTGGTCCATAATCATCCGAATTGTGCACCCATCGGCGTCGCCGCAGGCTGCGCTGACGTTGTAGGTTGAGCAGCGGTACTGCGACGTCTGGGACTCGTTGTTGACGTCGATAGTCGCTACCAAAACGCTTCCCGAAGGACCTTGCGGACCCGTTGCACCGCGCGCTCCTGTTGCCCCAGTGGGTCCACGCGCTCCGTTTGAGCCTGCTGCACCCGTAGCGCCAGTGGGTCCTCGTGCTCCGTTTGAGCCTGCTGCGCCGGTAGCGCCAGTGGGTCCACGCGCTCCGTTTGGGCCTGCTGCACCGGTAGCGCCAGTGGGTCCACGCGCTCCGTTTGAGCCTGCTGCACCGGTAGCGCCTGTGGGGCCTCGCGCTCCGTTTGAGCCTGCTGCACCGGTAGCGCCAGTGGGTCCTCGTGCTCCGGTTGAGCCTGCTGCACCGGTAGCGCCAGTGGGTCCTCGTGAGCCCGTCGCACCGGCAGGTCCTCGGTCACCGGTTGAGCCTGCTGCACCCGCAGCGCCAGTCGGGCCTCGTGCGCCAGTTTCCCCTTGGGAGCCTGCTAGGCCCCGTGCGCCAGTGTCACCCTGCAGGCCAATAGGGCCTTGTGGGCCGACGAGTCCGGTTGGGGAGCCAATCCAGTTGCCATCTTCGTTGATGACTGTTCCCGCACCGTTGATAGCCAAGGCGCCCACTTCCAGCTCGCGGGTGCGCACGTGGTCCATCACTGCGGTGACAGCGTCGATGGTGAGGGTAGACGCTGTCTTGCCGCCAACACTTGCGGAGTCGGTGGCGTACAAAGCGTAAGGGACGGTGCCTAGGCGGGAGCGAGGGGACATCTCGTCTTCGCCGGCGATTCGCATGCCGAGCCAGCGGTCGCCGTCTCCGAGCGTTGCGTTGTCGAGGTCCGACAGGGCTCCAAGGGAAACCGCGAAGGTGCCTCGGGCTAGCTGGACTCTGTGGGTCTCGGTCCACAGGGCGTTGTTGGCGTCCGCTGAGGCGTAGATAGAGAACACCATGGAGTGTTCGCCTTCAACCGCGCCACCGGAGTTGTCGAGTAGTCGACCCTGGAACGTGATGAGGTCGGGCGCCTGAGCCAGTGCAGCAGCAGGCATGGAGAGTAGACAGGCCATCATCAGTCGAAGCATCGTGATTCCCCTAGAGGCCGAAGTGTAGCGCAAGGAGAGGCTCTGTTGCGAACAATCGTGCGTAGTAGGAAGGCCCCCAGTGATGACGACCTACCTTCGGAAGCGCCGTGGCCTGTGGAGGTCTGGCGTGCCGTGGAGCCGGCTCAGTCCGCTGTCGATGACCCAGGGGTGCTTAAGTATGGCGCAGCGCGTCGATGGGTTCCAAGCGGGCCGCCCGTCGCGCTGGCCACCAGCCAAAACCCACGCCCATGAGTGCTGAGAACAGTAGAGCGAGTCCGATAATCAGAGGTTCGATTACGAAGGGGACGTCGAGAGCCCATGAGCCTACAGCGGTCAGGCCGAGGCCCAAGATCACGCCAGAAACGCCGCCTAGAAGCGACAGCACGACCGCTTCCACTAAGAACTGAAGCATCACATCGCCTTCCAGCGCGCCAATCGACATGCGAATGCCAATCTCCCGCGTTCGCTCAGTGACGGACACAAGCATGATGTTCATGATGCCAATACCGCCCACAAGAAGGCTTACTCCGGCTACAGCAGCGAGGAAAGCCGTTAGTAGATTGGTGATTCCTCCTACCATACTGGCCATCTCACGCGTATCGCGCACCTCGAAGTTGACCGTGTCGTCGCTGATGATGTGTCGGCGGTCGCGAAGCAACAGGTCTAGGGCATCGTGGGCAGCGCTCATATGGGACACCTCATCTACTGAGACCATGATGACAGCGATGTCTGCGCTGCCCGAGATGCGGCGCTGAAGGAAGGTGATGGGCACGTAGATCAGGTCGTCTTGGTCGCCGCCCATCGTGTTCTCGCCCTTGGCATCGAGCAGGCCGATGATGGTGCAGCTGACCGCGCCGAGTCGAATCTCCTCGCCCATGAAGTCTTGGCCGTCGAACAGCTCATCGCGAATGGTGTCGCCAATCACACACACTGCAGCACCAGCACGCTCTTCCCCTTCGGTGAAGCCGCGCCCTTGGGCTATGTCCCAGTCGCCAACTGATAGATAGCCAATCGTGGAGCCGGTGATGTTGGTCTGCCACTCCACACCGGCGCTGACTGCGGTTGTCGACGCATTTACGGTGGGAGCAATGGCGACGACGTAGGGGACTTGCTGCTCAATGGCACGAGCATCGTTCATGTCGAAAGCGGGTGCCGCGACGCGTGCGTGTGGACCTCCGCCGGTTCCGGACGTGACCATGAGCAAGTTGGTGCCCATCGACGCAAGGTCGTCTTCAATGGACTGGGTCGCCCCTCGTCCAATACCGACCATGGCGATGACCGCAGCCACTCCAATGAGGACGCCCAGAGAGGTCAGGGCGCTGCGGCTCCAGTTGCGGCTCAACTCGGTCACCGCCAGGGCTAAGGCATTGAGAAAGCGAGCCACTATGCACCTGCTCTTCGTTCGTCGTTCTCGACCTTTCCGTCACGAAAGTGAAGGATGCGCCGTGTGTAGGCTGCCATGTCTTCCTCGTGGGTCACCATGAGAATGGTCTGGCCCTCGGCGTTGAGCTTGGTCAGCAGTTCCATGATGGCCAGGCTTCTGGCCGTATCGAGGTTTCCCGTAGGTTCATCGGCCAGAAGTACCTCTGGATTGGTCACGAGGGCACGTGCGATAGCCACTCGTTGTTGCTGGCCACCCGACAGCTTGGACGGAGGATGTGTGGCGCGGTGGCTGAGCCCGACGAGCTCCAGCGCCGCCATCGCTCGTTTGTAGCGTGCAGCCCGGCCGATGCCTCGGTAGACCAACGGGAGTTCCACATTTTCAAGTGCCGAGCTTCGCTTGAGAAGGTTGTAGCCCTGGAAGACAAAGCCAATCCATTCCCGCCGCAGTCGCGCACGTTGCTTTCGGTTGAGGGTTGTCGTCTCAATACCCTTGAACCAGTACTTGCCGCCGGTCGGAACATCGAGGCAGCCCATGACGTTGAGGGCCGTCGACTTTCCACTTCCTGACGGGCCCATCAGCGACACAAAATCCCCCGCATTGATGTCGACGTCAATGCGGTCCAAGGCCTTCACCAGTGCTTCACCCTGTCCGTAGTGACGCGACACGCCGCGAAGGCGAATCAGGCTCATTGGCCACCTCCAATGACCACCATGGCGCCTATGGGTAGGTCTCCGTAGACCGCCGAGGTCGCTCCATCCGTACCGCCAACACGCACTTCAACGGGGGAGAGCTTGTCGTCGGTCAGCGTCCAGACGTGGTCGGTGGTGGGGCTCTCTTGACTCTCGGGGCGGTAGCGCAGGGCGAGAGTTGGCACGAGCAGGGCGTCAGCGACTTCGCTCACGAGAATTTCAGCGGTCACGGTCATTCCCGGCCGCAATAGGCCTTCATGATTGTCAACCCGCAGCTCGGTTCCGTAGACCACGACTGTCGAGCTAGAGTCAGCTGCTAGGTCGACGGACGTGACCGTTGCCTCAAACGACATCTCTGGCCACGCAGACACCGTAAAGGTCGCGGACTGCCCGGCGTGAACAACGCCGACGTCGGCTTCGTCAACATCGACTTCCACCTTTAGGTCGGCCAAGTCCGAGGCGACCTCAAAGAGTGATGTCGCAGACATGGCGCTGACCACCGTCTGCCCTGTGTCGACCTCGCGTCGAATCACAACACCGTCAATAGGTGAGGTGATGACGGTGTCTGCCAAGTTCATTTTGGTTTGTTTTAAGGTGGCCCTCGCTTGGTCCCGCGTCGAGATGGCCGAGCTGAGCATGGCTTGAGCAGACTGGACGGCAAGGCGCGCTTCATCTCGCGTGGCACGCGCCAGTGCGCCTCGTTCAAACAGGGTCTCCGACCGGGTCTGTTCCTGCTGGGCTCGCTCCAGGTCGACCTGGGCCTTTCGAATACCGGCATTGCCACTGGCGACGGCCGCTCGCGATTGAACCACCGTATTCTCAAACGGCCCTGGGTCTAGGCGAGCGAGAACGTCTCCGGCACGAACGACATCGTTCTCGTCAACAAGAACCTCGGCGACTTGGCCGGTCAGATCTGAGCCAATGTCTACGCTCTCGAGCGGTTCGAGCTGACCGACTGCAGTCACTCGCTGTTCCAGCGTGCCTCGCTCAACGCTCGCGGTCTCATAGGTTGAGATGCTGGAGCCACTGAGTGCCCAAGCACCGCACAATACCGAGCCTATCGCTACGACACCAGCGCCTGCCCAGAGCCACTTACGCCCTCTGGGCGGTGCGATGACCGCGAGGTCTTCAGCCGTCGGAGTATCAGGTGTATCAGCCACAATCGTTTCCTCCGCCCATCCCATGTAGGGACCGACTGTTGAGAAAGTGTGGAGATGAGCGACGCGCTTACGTTGAGCACCTTCTCAACATCTGTGGTGAATGGCATACCCACCACAGTGCGCTGTGTCACCCCGATTTCACCACCAACTTGAGCGCTTGTTTGGTGGGGTGAGCCGCAGTGTCTCCGTATGAGCTGTTGTCGCGGGCGGGGCCGAGCTGTGCGGTTCACCGTGCAAAGCGGATTCGGGTCAGACTACGCGCCGAATCTGTCTGCGAAAGTCGCGAGCAAGAAGCAGGACAGCACAGAGGGGCACCGGTCTTCGTATGGAGGTGGTGGGTAGGAAAGCGAAGCTGAAATGCCTCTTATTTAGATTTCCCGTGTGCGATGTGCCGGGGCGTCTGCGCTGCGTCGGTGCAGGGCAGGGCGGTCTTCAGGTCGTCCACAATGGCGCCGCGCAATCTTGGGGATATGCCGCCGATATTGGAGGCTTCATGAAGGTTGCGCGCATCGTCGCTGGTTCTGTCGGAATTGCCATGATTGGCTGGGCGTGTGCCAAGGTTCCGTACACCGGGCGCAAGCAGTACAACTTGGTGCCGGAAGGCATCATGAACAACATGGGCAAGTCCAGCTACACCCAACAGCTTCAGGGAGCTTCGGTCCAGCGCGACAGCACGGACGCGAACATGTTGTCGCAGGTCGGTCGGCGCATCTCAAGCGTTGCGAATGAGCCCGGCTATGACTGGAGCTACGCCCTCATTGAAGACGAGGCCATCAACGCTTGGTGCCTGCCCGGCGGGTACATCGGCTTTTACACAGCCATCCTGCCTGTCCTTGAAAACGAGGCTGGAATGGCTTTCGTCATGGGCCACGAGGTCGGTCATGCGACGGCAAAGCATGGCAGTGAGCGTATGACCCAGCAACTCACACTGATTGGCGGTCTGGGCGCGCTGACCGCGTACCTGCAGGGCGGAACGGACCTAAACACGGCGCAGAAGGCAGCGATTGTTGGCGCGATTGGTCTGGGCGCAGAGGTCGGCGTGATCTTGCCCTTCAGCCGCAAGCATGAGTCCGAAGCGGACATCATTGGCATGATGTACGCGTCCGGTGCCGGCTATCCGCCGGGTGAAGGCATTGAGATCTGGGACCGCATGGAAGAAGCGAGCGGACCGAGCGCGATGCCTGCGTTCTTGTCGACTCACCCGGCAAACGCCCGCCGTCAGGCCGTCATGCGTGAGTGGATGCCCCAGGCCGAGAAGCGGTACGAACGCAATCGCCTGCCACACAACACCGAACAGACCCTGTGGGACGGCCCAATTCGTCCGGTCACGGCACCGACGCAAAACGAGGCTCCGCCAACGCCAACCCGCGAGTCGGGAAGCGGCTCTAGCGACGGTGGGATGACCCGCCCCGACCGTTAGAGTCACAGCGCAGCAAAGCGAGGCGGCTGCGGCTCACAATCGGTTAGTTGCGGCGGATGCAAATCCTTCCATTGTTGTTCGCCGCCCTGTCTCCCGCTCACGCCCAGTCGCAAGATGGATGGGAGGCGACACTTGACGAGGTTGTTCCTGCGATTGTCGCCATTCGTGTGACAGGAACGCGGGACTTCGACACCGAGAATGCGCGCAGCAGTGTCGGAACGGGCTTCGTGGTAGATGCAGAGCGCGGTATCTTGCTCACCAACAGGCATATGGTCCATGCGGGCCCGGTGATTGCGGACGCTCTGTTTATTGACGAAACGGAAGTGGACTTGCACCCCATCTACCGAGACCCCGTTCATGACTTCGGGTTTTATCGGTTTGACCCGGATGAACTACGCTACCTGGCGCACCGCGAAATCTCACTGGCACCCGAGTCGGCGCGGGTTGGACTGAACATCCGCGTTGTGGGCAACGACGCGGGCGAGAAGATCAGCATCTTGGACGGAACGCTGTCCCGCCTCGACCGTCCGGCTCCGTCCTACGGACGAGACACCTACAACGACTTCAATACCTTCTACATGCAGGCAGCTAGCGGCACCTCTGGGGGTTCGAGTGGCTCGCCGGTCATCGACATCAATGGGCATGCGGTGGCACTCAATGCGGGCGGAAGTCGCCAGGCCGCGTCCAGCTTCTACCTTCCTTTAGACCGCGTAGTGCGCGCACTTGAGCTGATTCAAGCTGGCGAACCGGTGACGCGTGGAACACTTCAGACCACTCTAGAGTACACGTCCTTTCCAGAGCTCGAGCGCCTCGGCCTGTCGCAGCAGACACAGGACACGTTCCGGGACGAGTTCCCTGGAAGTACGGGAATGTTGGTCGTTGGCAACACCGTTCCTGACGGCCCCGCTCATGGCCTACTCCAGCCAGGCGACATTGTGGTGTCCATCGGCGGTGAGAGGGTTCAGACCTTTGTCCCGTGGGAAGCCACCTTGGATGACAGCGTAGGGGAGACACTGGACATTGTAGTGGAGCGCCGCGGTACACGCGTTCCGGTCCAAGTGACGGTACAGGACCTACACAGCATCACCCCGGACGAGTACCTGGAGTTCGGTCGCTCCGTGGTTCACGAGCTGTCCTACCAGCAGGCGCGCAACTTCTCGACACCTGTGCAGGGCGTATACGTGGTGCAGTCGGGCTACTTGCTCGGTCGCGCAGGCATTCCAGAGACCGCGATGATTGACGCGATTGATGGCGAGGCCGTGACCGACCTGGACGACGTTGAACGGCTACTCGCGAGCAAGCCTCAAGGCGCGCGAGTGTCTGTTCGGTTCCACCCGTTGTCAGACCCCAATCGCCAGTTTGTTCAGGTCGTGGTGATGGACCGCACCTGGTACACCATGCAGCGCTGCGAGCGTGACGACACCAGCGGCTACTGGCCGTGTACGCCGAGCCCAGAGGCTCCTGCGGCATCAGAAGAGCGTCGTGGAAGCGCCTTCCCGTACGCATCGGACTCCAAGGTGGGCGACCGCTTGGCGCCATCTCTGGTGATGGTCGACGTCGACATCCCGCACCCCGTCAGCGGTGTGAAAGACTTCAACTACCAGGGTGCTGGAGTGGTTGTAGACGCTGAACGCGGCTGGGTATTGGTCGACCGGGACACGGTGCCCGTGAACCTTGCGGACATCGAGATTACGTTTGCGGGGACCGTGCGCGTCCCAGGCCGAGTGGTCTACCTACATCCGATTCACAACATGGCCATCATCAGCTACGACCCGTCGTTGGTGACAGATGTGCCCATTCAAGCCGCGACCTTGTTGGACGAGCCGCTTCACGAAGGCCAAGACGTGTGGCAGGTCGGTCTGGCGCCGGACCAGCGCGTCTTGGCGACGCGTACCTCGGTCAGCAAGGTCGATAGCTTGTACGTAGGCGCGTCTGGCTCGCCGCGGTTCCGCGACATCAATGTAGAGATTGTCGACATTACGGAAGGCGGAGGTACCCTTGGTGGTGTGCTTGCGGACAAGAAGGGCCGCGTGTACGCGCAGTGGTCGAGCTTTTATGACCCGGCTGGAGACGACCGTGGCTTTTACGGCATGCCGACTGTGTTCTGGCCCGACTGGCTGCTAGAAGGTGGCGAGCCGGAGCCGTACTGCTTCATTGGCGTGGAGTTCGGAGGCATCAGCCTCGCAGATGCCGTTGATACCGGGCTGTCCGATGCGGCTGCCATGTCGGTGTTGCGGGCTTCTCCAATCGACCGAGTGTTGCTCAAGGTGAACCGCGTGACCGGTGGCTCGCCGGCCCAAGCCGCCGGACTTCGCAGCGGTGACGTCATCTCCCATGTTCGCGGAGCGGGTATCGACGATGCGTTGACCCGAATGACCCAGGTCGAGCGCTTGTCCACGGCGTCGTGCAGCGAAGACATCACCTTCACCGTTCTGCGTGACCGTGCCGAGCAAGACCTCACCATTCGCGGCATGGAGCTGCCTGTTGACGGTGTCGACCGCGTGGTGAGCTTCGCCGGACTGGTGGCTCATGACCCGCACGTAGACGTCGCCATTCAAGAGCAAGAGGTGCCGCGCGGCGTGTACCTGACGTGGCTGTGGTACGGCTCGCCCGCATACCGCTACGGCCTGCGCCCGACCCGGCAGGTGTTGTCCATTGATGGTGTTCCAACGCCAACCCTAGACGCATTCTTGATGGCGGTTCGAGACCTGCAAGACCACGACAGCGTTCAGCTGTTGTTGCTCAATCGTCAGGGACGTGAATCCGTCGAGACCCTTCGTGTAGACCTTCACTACTGGCCTACCCAGCTGTTGGAGCGTGACGCGAGCGGCACCTGGACGCGCTCGGCCGTGGAGCCCACACCATGAGTGAGATGCCCACATCCCCAGAGCCCGCTGAACGCCAAGGTCTTGGAACGTTCCTCGGTGTCTTTACGCCCACCATTCTCACCATTCTTGGGGTCATTATGTACCTCAAGCTGGGCTGGGTGGTCGGTACGGCTGGACTGCTCGGTGCCCTTGGCATTGTGGTGTTCAGTCACCTCATCACGCTCGTGACGTCGCTGTCTTTGTCTGCTCTGGCCACGAATATGCGCGTGGGTGTGGGCGGTGCGTACTACCTCATTTCCCGTACCCTCGGCCTTGAGGTTGGCGGCGCCATTGGCATTCCGCTGTACTTGTCCCAAGCGCTCTCGGTGACTCTGTACTGCTACGGCCTGGCGGTTGTGCTGTTCGGTTGGTGGGACAACGCGCCCATTCCGCTCATCGCTGCCGTGCTGGTGGTGATTGTCGGCTTGGTCGCTGCCAAGAGCACCGAGCTGACTCTCAAGCTGCAGCTTCCCATGCTCGGCCTGATCATTGCGTCCATCGTCTCCATGCTTCTGGGCGTGGAGTGGGGCGGCGAAATCCAGGTCGACAACCTCGGTCCGTGGCGTGACCTCGAGGGCAAGCAGACCGTTGGCATGATTTTCGCGGTGTTCTTCCCGGCGGTCACTGGCATCTTGGCGGGTGTGAGCCTGTCAGGAGACCTCAAGGACCCTGGCAAGTCCATTCCGCGCGGCGTGTTGTCTGCGGTAGGTGTGGGCTTTGTGGTCTACATGATTATTCCGTTTGCTCTTGCCTACTCGTCTCCAGAGCTGCTTCAGGGTGACTCGGAGAAGGTTTGGACAAGCATTGCTGCGGTTCCGTTGCTCGTCATTCCGGGCATGTGTGGCGCGATTTTGTCGAGTGCGTTTGGGTCGATTCTGGGGGCCCCACGGACCCTTCAGGCACTTGCTCAAGACCGCTTGGCGCCGCAGATTTTTGGCGAAGTGGATGAAGAGTCCGGGGAGCCTATCTGGGCCCTGCGCGTGTCGATTGCGGTGGCTCTCGGTGCGGTTCTGCTTGGCGACCTGGAGACCGTCGCCACGGTTCTGACCATGTTCTTCCTGACGACGTACGGCACCCTCAATCTTGTCGCTGGACTCGAAGAGCTCGTCGGGGACCCCAGCTTCCGCCCTCGAATTCGTGTGCCGTGGTGGGCGTCCTTCTTGGCGGGGCTGGGCTGTATCATCGCAATGTTCGCCATCAGCGCTCTCGGTGCGGCTGTCGCGCTGGTCATTGTGGCGCTCATCTACGTGGTGTTGTCACGTCGAACCCTAGAGGCCACGTGGGGCGATGTGCGCGGCGGAATGCTGCTGACTGCTGCCCGCTTCGCATTGATTCGCTTGCGCGATACTCGCCTTGAACCCCGCAACTGGCGGCCGCATATCCTTGTTTTCACAACGGATATTGAAGAACGCATTGCCTCCGTGCGCCTCGCGCAAGCCTTTGGCCAGCACCGTGGCATCACCACCGTGATGACCTTGCTGGTGGGGGATGCCGATGAACACGCGCCGTCGCACACGCTTGCCCGCGAGCATCAGGAACTGCTGGATGACAACGGCGTGATGGCGTTCTGTGAAGTGGCGACGGTTCCCGACCTACATGCGGGTGTCATTACGTGCGCCCAGGCCAACGGGTTTGCTGGGCTTGAGTCCAATACGGCCATGTTTGGCTGGCCGGCTGGAGATGATGCGGCGTCACTCGCACGCATGCTGACCTTGGTTCGCAAGCTCGATGCGCTCGGCAAGTGTGCGCTCATTCACCGAACGGCTCCCATCGCAGAAGATGCCAAGCGGGAGATTGTGGTGTGGTGGGCCGGTAAGGAACACAACGGCGACTTGATGCTGCTGCTCGCTCACTTGTTGAGCGGGAGCCGAGAGAATCGCGACCTGAAGATTGTATTGAAGTCCATTGCCGACAGCGCTGAAGACGCTGTCATTCGTCAGCGCGAGCTCGCAGCTATGCTCGACGACATCCGCATTGCGGCCCGTTTTGAGGTGGTACTGCGTGAAGAAGGCCAGAGCCTACGTGATGTCATTCGTCAGTACAGTGCGGATGCATCGATTGTCTTCTTGGGCATGACGCTCCCCGACGCTGGCAGTGAGCGTAGCTACGCGAATCGCATGATTGAGATGACTGAAGGTCTGCCACCAACCATCTTGGTTCGCAATGGTGGACCGTTCCGTGGCAGGTTGGTGTGATGAGCTGGGGAGAACCATGTACCGACTGATCATCATGCGTCATGCGAAGAGTTCTTGGGACTCGGACGCGCTGGACGACCACAGTCGTCCGCTGAATGCCCGTGGGCGTGCGGACGCTCCGCGTATGGGAGCGCGTCTTGTCGAGCTGGGCTGGCAGCCGGACACGGTTTTGTCCAGTGACTCCATGCGCACCACAGAGACGTATGAACGGCTGTCTGTCGCCTTTGACACGCCGCCTACGGTTCGTTTCACTCGAGCGCTGTACCACGCCGGCATTCGGCAGCTGCAGCCCGTGCTGGCGGAGCTGGGCGACGAGTCGACGACTGTGATGGTCCTCGGTCACAACCCTGGGTGGTCCGCCGCCGCCAGCTGGTTCTCGGGCACCCCGATTGAGATGACCACCGCCAACGCGGTCCTGCTCACGTCTACCGCTGCCACGTGGAGTGAAGCGGTGATGGGCGAGTGGACGCTACGCGAGTGGATTCAGCCAAGGGCCCTGTAGAGGACCGCCGCTGGGTCTACCAGAAAGCAACCTCGACAAAGCCTGTCAGAGGGTCGATCTTGGCGACCAAGTCACTGCCAGACACGGGAACCAACACGTACGGCTGGTCGACAACGGGCTGCCACAGGTTGTCCGTGAGGGTCTTGACTTCGCGGTAGGCCATGGGGTCGCCCGGAAGGCTGAACGACACATCGCGGGTGCCGTCGCCAGTGCTGTCACCGGTCACTCCGAGAAGGCCACTGTTCACGCCGAACTGGAACTGCCAGCCGTCTTCGGACGGGCGAATACCAGACTGGATAACGAAGCTGACCGCGCCGTTGTCGGAGACGTAGCGGCGGTCTTCATAGGCGAGCGAGTCTTGAACCCCGCTGACGGTGCCCTCAACAATCCAGCCGGTTTGGTTGGCGTCGTAGCGGAGGTTCCACGTCTCGTTGATGGCAATACCGCCACAGCGATTGACCACAACACTCCGAGTGTTGGTGGAGTTTGGCTGTAGCTCTGGGCCACCATCAATGTCGCCGGGAGCAAACGAATAGTCGAGGCCTGCGGTCAGTGTTGTGCTTGCACTCGTGCGTGGGCCTAGACCGTCACGGATGAGGCAGCCGGTGTCTTCACCCAAGAAGACCATGGCACCGCGATGCAGGCTGATAGCGACTGCACGGCCGCGCAAGCCAACTTGGTCGTCGTTGACTTCGGGCCACAAGAAGGGCTGCTCAATGCTGCCGAGTCCACGAATGAGGGAGTGCATCTCTAGGCCGTTTACGCCGGCTTCGAGAGAATTGAGGTCGCGAAGGGCGCCCGCATCCATGTCGTACACCCACACACTGGTACCGCTGAGTGGCGCCACGGTGACGGTGTTGGAGTCGGGGCCAAGCAATGGGGCAATGTCGGACACCGGCCACGGCAATACATGCTCAATGACGGTGTCGTCTTCACCGGGGACAATCTCCCAGAAGCTGGACCGTGAGCCGTCAGCAACGAACAAGCGGCCGTCGCCCGACCAGGTCATGCGGACGGGGGTTGCATCTGCCGGGAGGACGACGTCCTTGTCCACCTGGCCCGTCATAGGGTCGAGCCACACGAGAACAGCCGGGTCATCCGCGCGCGACAGAATCATGGCGATTGTGCTTTGGTCGGGAGAGGTGGCCAGGTGCAGTGGCACGCCGCCGACATCAATCTCGGTGGAGCCATTGTCGGTGGACATCGTGAAGTGGTCACCGGTCGTCGCAGTACCAGCCACGGTGAAGGACAGCCCACCGTCGGTGTCGTAGAACTCGCCGTCTTCGTCGGTGCGGGCTTCTGTGCGTCCTGAACGCGACCCCACGGCGAACCACTCGTTTCCGTCGTACTCAACGGTCCAGTCCTCGGTGGCAGCGAAGCCAGTCAACGCTCGGAGCTCGGTCAGACGTGGGGCGTCTCCCGAGCCGTCGGCATCTACGAACTCGGGCTCGGTGATGGTGGTCTCGGTGCGCTCGGGGATGCCGCTCTCTGACACCGCGACCACATGCGGAAGGCGAACGAGTGTACTGAATGCGCGGTCGGCTGCGTAGACAGTGATGGTTCCGTCACCTGGAGTTACCGCAGCGATTGAACCCAGTACCCGTGAGTTTCCAGCCGCGAGGGGTGAGGCTCGAACAATGCTGGACGTTGGCGAGTCCGCTAGGAAGCGGCCTTCGCGCAGGTTCATGATGGCAATGCGTCCACCGTGAAGACTCGCGGCGTAGCCGATTGGCTCCTTGAACGGGCTGGCGTCTGACACCGGCACAACGTCCAGCGCTTGTGGAACGTCGAAGGTGCCATCCCACTCGTTGGGATTTGGACATCCCATCAAGGCCAGGACCAACAGGCTCAACGGTTGACGAGCCATGTGACGACCTCCAGGTACTGGGCACTTTCGGGGTCGAGATCAATCACCGCTAGGGTGCTGCTGACGCGTGTTTCGTCAATCTCGCCAAGGTAATTGGCCACTACGGCGTAGCGGCCGTCGGGGCTAACCACAATCTTGTGTGGGTTCTCTCCAACGTTCGGGATGCGTCGAATTTCTTCGCCCCAAGCGCCGAGAGAGGTGTCGATGACCACAATGCTGTTGTCACGGAAGTGGGCGACAAGCAGGGTCTTTCCGTCTTGGGCCAGGGCTAGGCCGGCGCCAGCAATGGCGGCACCCGTGTCCGCTCCGGCGTCTTCGTCTGCAAAGGGGCGGCCGGGGTCAGCGGTACCAATGCGGAGCAGCGGAATCGATGCGTTGAGGGCGTCATGGACCACGTCTTTGATGTTGTCATCCACCACGCTCGACAGGTCGATGGCCAGAACGGCGTCTGGATTTTCGGCTGCCGCGTACATGCGGTTGGTGCCGGGAACCACAACAACATCGCGCAGGCCAGCTGCGGGGATGTTGCGGTCGAGCACCAGAACGCTCTCTAGGTCGAAGGCGTTGGTGTCGAGGAATGCACCTTCGGAGTCGTCGCGTACATCGAACACTTGGATGTACGGCTGCTGGTTCGCGTTGCGCCGCTGTGTCACATACAAAAAGCCGCGGTCGTTGTCGAAGGTCATGTTCGACACGCCCAAGCCTGTGGCGGTGAACCCGTCGATGGCTTGGTTGAGGCGGATGACGTCTGCGTCTGCACCGCCGGCTACCGTGCTGAACACGATGTTGTCGCCGGGGGTGGGCACGGTCTGAATCGGGAACCAGGTCGTGGCATCTCCGCGTGCCTCGCCAATGCGCTGCCGCTCGCCGTCAAATCCGCTGTAGAAGACGTGGACATTGCTGCCGTCGACTGTCACGACTGGATTGGAGACCGCACGCGCCGAGAAGGTCCGACCTAGGCGGAAGAGCAGGGCGATGGACTCGTCGTCTCGTGTCCACGCAACTGAGCCCTCTGGGCGTTGTGCGTGGAGGATTTCTTGCTGTGAGGCGTTGGCATCGCCGGTGTACCAGAGGTGCTCGATGCCATCGATGACCGCAGTGACGGGGTCCTCGACGCCGGCATCGTCTAGGTCGCCTGGACTACCAAGACCAAGCTGGAAGTCGTCGCCGTCTCCCGGAACATGAGTGAACGTGACGCCGTCCACTGTGTCTGCGGCGCCAATACGCCTACGTGAGCCGTCGTATCCGGTGTACCAAACTCGCCAGCCGCCGTCCGGCAGTGGGCTTGCGTGGTGTGGGGCAATGCCGTTCTGGTTGAACGGGAACCGCGGCGGACCGTCGGTTGTCTCTTCGGTGAATGACAGGCCGTCTGACGAGGTTGCGGTTGAAAGAACCGAGTTGCCGGCAGCTCCAACGGTTGTGTAGAACGCTCGGTAGCTGCTGCCGTCTTGCACTACGACCATCGACGGCTCTTCAACCGCGCCCACCAAGTCTGTTGCGATGGGCAGCCAGCGGTCGCCCGTCTGCTCAAGGGCCAAGGTGAAGAACTCGCCATCGACAGACTGTGCAGTCGCGTACATGCGCTCAACGCCATCAACGGTCAGCACGCTGCCCGGCTCGATGTTTGCGATGTCGTCGTCAATGTCGCTGGGTGCGATGAGGTGGCCGTTGCTGACGCGCAAGGTCAGACCGCGAGTCAAGGACAGTGCATCCGGGAGGAACTGGCTACCGGCAACGGCAATGTCCGTGAGCGCACCTGTCGAATCGCCCTCCAAGCGCCAACCACCCGTGGTCTGCGCCTGCAGAGCCGTGCGAGCGGGGGTGTCGGTGACTCGGCTCGCGGCGATGACGGCTGGCGTGGACCATGTGACGCCGTCGATGGAGTTGCTGCTCGCGGGAACGTAGCCGTCATCCGTCTGAAGCGAACCAATCATGCGAAAGCGGCCGTTCTGGTAGCGAACGGTCGGGGCACTTAGGCCGGCATCCAGCACCGTCTGCGGTGTGGTCCAGGTGATTCCATCATCACTCTCGGACACCGCAACGACCAGGTTGGTGCCTGTGTCTGCGGTCATCCACATGCGGTAGTTGCGAGTGAAGGGGTCCGCGACGACCCATGGCTGACTGACGCCGACGAAGTCTCCGAGGGGGACGACGGGGTCGATGCTTGGCTGCCAGGTACCCACGCTGTCGCGGACTGCGAGTCCGATGTTGGCCGGGCCCTCTGCGGTCTCCCGGCCATCGAAGAACAGGCCGGCTACACCCTCGGGTAGGTCTGCGCGAGAGGGGCCTCCAACAATGGCGTCCCAAGCGTCTGCGTCTCCGCCGCTGAGCTTGAAGTTGGGATTCGACCAGAGTGCGCCAACGTCGATGAGGTTGGAGGACCACAGTCCAGCGTCATCGGCAAACCACAGCTCGGCACTGTTGACGCTGCTGAAGGCTGGGTCTTGTATTGTTGTGTTGGCGAACTGGGCTTCGTTCGCGTCCAGCTCAATCTCGATTCCGCTCTGGATGAAGGTCAAGCCTCCACCCACCCAGCGAATGAGGCCGTCGTCTTCAGGGAAGAACAGGCGGCTCGTGCCGTTGACCCAGTTGAGTGTCCAACGTTCGTCCGGCACCAGCTCGCCGTTGAGGACGATGCTGGTGACGCGTGCAGTCGTGCCGCTCTGGTCGACGTCGAACAGGCGGGAGCGGGTGACGCTCGCTTGGCTGCCGAGGTCCAGCGATACAATGGGGGATGCGTTGGTATCGAGGACGGAGATGGAGCGGTCGGTGAGGTTTGCGACGAACGCGATTCCAGCTTCGGGGTCCATGGCGATGGAGCTGGGGTCTTCGCGCAGTTCGACTTCACCACCGAGAGACCACGGAGCGATGGCGCTCGGGTCGGTGATGTCGATGACGAGGGCGCGGTCGTCTTCGGCTTGGGTGATGGTGCCTTCGGAGAGGCGGTCGGAGACGAGCAGCAGCCGGGCGTCATCTCGCTCAATGAGGCCCATGTCTGCGACCAGAGCATCTGTTGCGGTCGCGTGGGCCGTCAGGTCACCCATCTGATTGCGACGAACCGACGTGTCGATACTGGCCCAGTCAATGACGACAACGCTTCCGGTTGAGAAGTTCTCGTTCGGATTGGCGTTGGCGACAGCAAGCCAAGTAGTGCCGTCTGCTTCGAAAAACTCCATGTCCACCGGACCGGCTAAACAGGTCCCAATGCCGATCTCCCCGTAGCTTTGACCGGGTTGTGCGTCCTCTGCGCACGAGCCCAAATCAGGTGAGGAGGAGTCAAGAAGGCAAGCCGAAGCTAGGATAAGCGGCGACAGACGCAGAATGGAAGAGATTCGCATGCGCCCAGGCTATCCCTAGAACCTAGGACTGGCACGGCATCTATGCGGTTGACTGCGGTTGGATGCTCTTTGCAAGCTCAGCTTGCTTGATGGCTTCATCCGCATGTGGCCCCGCAACGCCTTCGTCACGCTCGACAGCAGCAATGCGTTTAAGCGCGGTCTGAACGACCGGCAGGTCCAAGGTTCGCACGCCTAGTCGGATGGACTCACGCCACTGAGTGATGGCCTGGTCGCGCTGCCCTTGAAGGGCCTTCGCATCTCCGAGAATCCGGTAGCTGACACACAATCCATGCATCGAGCCCGTCCAGCGCCAGCGCTCACCAGCACGCTCTGCGCACTGCATGGCCAAGTCGGCATTGCCCACCCTTAGGGCGATTTCGCCTCGCAAGGTCTCGCAGACTGCGCGGAGAAGTGGATGGCCGCGTACTTCGAGCTGTGTCTTTTTGATGCGTTCGTCGACCCCATCCAGATTGCCCGCGTCAATGGCGGCCATCGCTGCGCTCAGTGCGATGATGGCATCTACGGAAAACCGTGGCTGCATACCGAGAAGGCTCCGTTGTGCAGATGCGTAGGCTTGTTGCGCAGCCCCATGGTCTCCGCCGGCAAGCGCGATGTCTCCAGTGATACGAATGGCATCGGCCTTTGCAGAGCGGTCAGCATGACCGTCACGGACGGCGTTCACAGCGTCCATCCACGGCTCCAGAAGCGTCATGTTTCCACGAGCGATGAGTCGGGTGACCACGGCGCGTGCGAGGGCGCCAGCGACGTCGGAGCGGTTTGCGGCTTGGAGTGCGCGTTCGGCGTCCTTCCAGGCTGCTTGTGCTTCAACTTCTGAGCCTAGAGCCATGTGTGCGTCACCCTGCACCCAGCGCAGAAGCCCCTTTGCGGTGGGAGGAAGCCGAATAGCGAGCAAGACCTGGGTCAGCGCTAGGGCATCGGGCGCCTGGAACATGCGAATCATCATCCGACTCGCGGCGGCACCAGCCAGCGCGCGCAGGTCGGGCTCTTGAATCTGTTCGGCAGCGGTTCGCAGAAGCACAATGTCTTCGTGGGACAGGAAGGGGTCGACGTCTGCTGCGATGCGGTGAAGCTCCGGCAGTCGGTCTTGGACCACCTCGCGCAGCGTCTCTGCGGATGGGCGGTGCGATGCCCCGAGGGTCTCCCGAACAGCACGACGGAACACCAACCGTCCGTGGACTGGAAGCAGGTACGGACGCAGCTCGACAGGGGACTCCATGCCCTCGTCATCGAGGCCCATAGGGACGTCGGCCAGCAGCTCAGATCCTGCGGGAAGGTTCTGCATTGTGGACCACGGGTCGACGGGGTCGGTCGGCGGTGGCAGGACGGCGAGCAGTGGCAGGCCGCGAACGTCGCTAGGGAGCACTCCCTGGCGGAGAATGGGGGCCATCAAGCTGTCGTGTACAGGGTCCACATAGATTGTGGTTCCGAGAACCGTCTCACGTCCGGTGACGATGACCAGCGAAGGGCCGGTGATGGCCAAGATCTGATTGGTAGCCTCGGAAGCTAGATCGCCATCGTCGATGAGGATGCCAACGCGCGTTCCTTCGCGAAGTCGCGTTCGCACGGTGCTTGGGTCGCCCGGCATGGGCAGGCCGAGAGAGATGCCGAGCTCGCGGATGAGGTCTGACACATTGGTGCATCCGTCCACGCGCACAGCGATGGTCTCAGCAACGATACCAAGTTCTGACGCCGCGAATAGGACGGCTCCGCCTACGGTTGTCGAACCCGCACCAGGGGGGCCGACAAGTGTGATGTGCCCGCTCTTTAGCGCCTCTAGGGCTTGCTGAACGACGGGATCACGGCCAACAAAGGGAGTGGGGACTCGGCACCACTTTGGCAGGTTGAGCACGGCGAACACCTCGTTTGTTTCCGTTCGTGACGGATGTTACCCGCTCGGCCGCTCAAACACAGGCAGGAGGGACGAATGGACGTAATCGGCGTGGTTGGTGCTGGACAGATGGGCAATGGGATTGCGCACGTCGCGGCAGCAGCCGGATTCAAAGTGGTGCTTCAGGACGTCTCCGCAGACGCTCTGACAGCTGCTCTCGCGACCATCGGCAAGAACCTGGCTCGTCAGGTCAAGAAGGAGCGGATGACCCAGGCGCAGGCCGACGCGGTCTTGGCGCAGATTGTCACAACGACAGAGACGGCGGGCTTGTCGGATGCCGACCTCATCGTTGAAGCGGCGACCGAGAATGTTGAGCTGAAGTACCGCATCTTCGAAGGGCTAGATGCCGTCGCAAAGCCTGGCGCGATTCTGGCCACGAACACATCCTCGATCAGCGTGACAGCCATCGCGGCACGAACCAGTCGCCCTGACCATGTGGTCGGCATGCACTTCATGAACCCAGTGCCGGTCATGAAGCTGGTGGAGCTTATTCCAGGTCTGGCTACGTCAGACGACGTCTTGCAGACTGTGAAGTCAGCTGCCGAAAAGATGGGTAAGACCACGGTTGTGTCGCGTGACATTCCCGGTTTCATCGTCAATCGGGTGCTGATGCCGTACATCAATGAGGCGGTCTTCGCCGTGTACGAAGGAATCGCCTCTGTCGAAGACATCGACACGGCCATGAAGCTCGGTACCAACGTGCCCATGGGCCCGTTGACCCTGGCAGACTTCATTGGCCTAGACACGTGTCTGGCCATCATGAAGGTGCTGCACGACGGTATGGGCGGTGACTCGAAGTACCGTCCGTGTCCGCTGCTGACCAAGTACGTGGAAGCGGGCTGGTTGGGTAAGAAGTCAGGTCGTGGCTTCTACCAGTACTGATGGTGCCAAAAGCGTGGCAGGCCGGACGTCAGATGTCAGAAGACAGATGTCAGAACGGCCGGCTTGCGCCGGGCACATTTCTCACAACTCTACGTACGCTGACGCGGGAGTCGCTGGCGACTTCTGCTCTGACCTTTGATGTCTGACCTCTGACATCCGCACAACGACGTTCTGTCGCATATTTTTCTGGAGTTCCCATGTCTGATGTCATCCTTCGTGAGCGCCGCGACGCCATTGAAATCCTCACCGTCAACCGGCCCAAGGCCCTCAATGCCCTCAACCAAGAGGTCATGGACACCTTGCACGAGATCGTTGGTGAGCTGTCCATGGACACCGAGCTTCGCGCCGTGGTTCTGACCGGTAGCGGCAAAGCGTTTGTCGCCGGTGCAGACATTGCCTCGATGCAGGAACTGCACCCTCTAGAGGCCGAAGCCTTCGCCGGTTCGGGACAAGACATGGGTGAAGCCATGAACCGTCTGCAGGTGCCCATCATTGCTGCGGTCAACGGATTTGCACTGGGTGGTGGCTGTGAGCTCGCCATGTGCTGTGACATCGTCTTGGCGGGAGAGCGCGCTCTGTTTGGCCAGCCTGAAGTCAAGCTCGGCGTCATCCCTGGATTCGGTGGCACGCAGCGACTCATTCGCCGGGTGGGAATGGCCAAGGCCATGGACCTCTGCCTGACAGGCCGCATGGTCAAGGCCGCTGAAGCGGTCCAGATGGGCATCGCCTCCCGTCTAGTCGAAGGCGACGTTCTTGAGGCTGCGATTGAGACAGCAGAGACCATCGCGAAGAACGGTCCGGTGGCTGTGCGCTTGGCTAAGCGTGCTCTCATCGAGAACGAAGACGTCAGTCTGGAAGCGGGACTCAAGGCAGAGCGAAGCTTGTTCGCACTGTGCTTCAGCACCGCCGACCAACGCGAAGGCATGGCCGCGTTCCTTGGAAAGCGCGCTGCCGACTTTACCGGGCAGTAGCTTGGAGCCGTCGTCCCGCTGACGTTGGCGGGCCGACGGTTTTGGCCATTCGGGTAGTCACCAGTCGGCCATCAGGGCTCGCAACGCTCTCGTTTCGGGAGTTCGTTACGGCGCGGAGACCTTCTCCGGCTGTCCGAACTCGGGTCGCTTGCGGTGCGCGCTGTGATGGCTGTGAGCCGCAAGCTGACCGCCCGCATGTCCACGAATATCGGTGCGGAACGCGGCGAACCGCAATGGGATTTGACGGGCTCACTTCACCCCATTTGGGGGTGCCGCGAATTGTGCGATTTCAGCGCTCGGGTAAGGACGTTACACAGGCCGCCAGAACCCTATGGAGTCCACTATGTTCACGCTTTCCGACGAACACCAGCAGATTCGCGAGCTCGCACGTGACTTTGCCCGCAACGAGATCATGCCAGGTGCAACCGCACGCGACCAAAGCCACCAATTCCCGGCCGACCTCGTCGCGCAGCTGGGCGAGATGGGCTTCATGGGCATGTTCATTCCCGAGGAGTACGGCGGTGCTGGAATGGACATCTTCAGCTACATCTTGGCGCTCGAAGAAGTTTGTTACGCAGATGCAGGTGTCGGCGTCATCATGAGCTGCCAGAACAGCTTGGTGTCTTGGCCCATCCTTGCCTTTGGCACTCACGCCCAGAAGCTCAAGTACTTGCCGCCTTTGGCGTCGGCCGAGAAGATGGGCTGCTACGCACTCACCGAGCCCGAAGCGGGAAGTGACGCGGGGGCACAGAAGACCAAGATCACCCGTGATGGTGATGACTACGTGCTCGACGGTACCAAGATGTGGATCACGAACGGTCCGCAGGCTGACACCATTGTCACCTATGCGTCGTCTGACCCGTCCAAGCGGCACAAGGCTGTCTCGGCCTTCATCCTCGAGAGCAACTACGAAGGCTACTCGGTCGGTAAGGTCGAAGAGAAGATGGGCATCAAGTGCTCGCACACTTCCGCACTCAACTTCGACGGTGTTCACGTTCCGTCTGAGAACCTACTGCACACCGAAGACCAGGGCTTCACCGTGGCCATGGCTACGCTGGACGGCGGTCGCATTGGTATCGCGGCTCAAGGTGTCGGCATTGCTCAGCGCGCTCTCGACCTCGCGGTTGACTACGCCAAGCAGCGTGAGACCTTCGGCAAGCCCATTGCTCGTCACCAGGCGATTCAGTGGAAGATTGCCGACATGGCTACGCGTATTGAGCAAGCCCGTCTGTTGACGTGGAAGGCAGCGCACCTCAAGGACCAAGGCGCCAGCAAGGAAGCCAGTCACTACTGCTCCATGGCCAAGCTCGCAGCGACAGAGACCGCGAACTTCTGTGCGTACGAGGCCATCCAGATCTTCGGTGGCTACGGCTTCAGCAAGGAATACGAAGTGGAGCGCTTGTACAGAGACGCCCGCATCACCACTTTGTACGAAGGCACTTCCGAGATTCAGCGCATTGTTATCGCCAAGGGTGTCTTGGGATGAGCCGTGTAGACCGCATTCGAGTCCTGGTGGCAAAACCAGGCCTGGATGGACATGACCGGGGTGCAAAGGTCGTGGCTCGCGGGCTGCGTGATGCTGGCATGGAGGTCGTGTACTCGGGCCTGCACCGAACGCCCGAACAGATTGTCCGGACCGCTCTGGACGAGGACGTGCATGTCGTTGGGCTCTCGATTCTATCGGGCGCCCACAACCGGCTTCTACCGCTGATTGTCGAAGGGCTGAAGCGCGAAGGCTTGGGAGATGTGTTGGTCGTGGCTGGCGGAATCATTCCGCGTGCAGACGCCGAAGCATTGCGTGCCACTGGTATTGGCGAAGTGTTCTCGCCGGGTACGCCCATCGAGACCATCGTGGCCTTCATCAACGACAACGCACCGAATCGGTTCGGCTAGACGCTCACGATGTCCGCCGGGTCCGTGTCTGTAGGGGCGTTCCCTTGCAGTCGGATACGGCGGTGGACTTCTTCGGCAACTCGCTGATACGTCCAGGGATTGAGCGACAGCAGCCCGTATCCAAAAGCCGGGTCGACACCTAGGTCTGCCACATGTGCGCGAACGAATCGTTTGCGACTCCGTCCCTCAGGAAAGCGCAGTCCAACGAGAACCGTGGACCCTGGTGAGCGCTCGGAGATCAGCGGATAGACCGAGCCTCCGCGTGGGTCCTGAATCAGAACCGTGCGCAACCCTGCGGCTTCGCGCACGTCCAATAGGTCGCGCAGCGCATCCACCGCTGCGGGGCGGTGCGACAGCCACACGGGGCCGTCCAAGATGAGGGCGGGTGTCGTAGAGAGGCGGGTTGACCAGCTACCCCGGCGGACATGAGCCACGAGAGCGTTCTGCGTTCCGTGCTTGTCGAGGTACAGCGCTTCAGGGCCGGCGATGAACCAGGCGACGGTCGTCTTTCCGCAGCCAGGTGGACCGAGGAGTACAACATTGGGGCGCCCGCACAGAACACCTGGCAGCGGACGACGCCCTAAGTATTCAGCGCTCGTCCCGGTGAGGAACGCAGGACGCGAGCACGAGTACGACCGTCTCGTCATCTGCAAGCGACCCCGAACAGCGAGAAGAAAAACAGCCCACAACTGGGCAGCGAGATGGTTCTTCTAGGAGATTGCTGACCGCCCGTCAACCACAGGGATCACTTGCTGCGTTGCAGCGGTTCGCTGGGCACGACGCCTGATCGCACTGAAAGATTTCCACACCCAATCGGCATATTTTCGTGTACGGGCGAATACCTGTGGACCGCCTGTGGGTACTACAGTCCGCCTCCCACGTATCCGAGGGCCTCAAGCAGAGCTTGGTCGGCGCTACTTGGGTCGGACAGCGCGTTCATTCTCTCTGCCTCGCTCGGTGGCGGCAAGATGACAGTGCCTGGATCAATGCGCACCACACTTGTGGGTCCACGAGCACGCCAACCTGTTGTGCCTTCATAGGTTGTCAGAAGGGTCTGCCCCCGACGCCCAATGCCGCCAGCCGGCACACTGCCAGCGAAGCGCACCGCCACAATTCCTTCGCCGTAGTGGCCGGGAACGAGGGTGAGCGTCTTGCCGTCGTCTGACAGGCTGACAACGCCAACATCGCTCGCTTGGATTGATGGGGTTTCCCCCCAGACTTGGTTAGCTCGGGAGGTGCGTCCTGCTTCGGGGTCAATCACAAAGGCGTCGAGAGCCGCTGCCGGCAACTCCCACACTAGTGGCTCGTTTCCGGACAGCTCGACCGCCATACGCCACCCGGGGCCGACGTCCGTTCTGTGAGCGTCGGCGAGTGCTGTGCGAAAGCTCGATAGTTCGGACGTTGGGGCAATATCGGTCAGTTCACCTGGGTCCGTGACGAGGTTGTACAGCCTCTCTTCACCAGATGTGGTGTGCAAGATGTACTTGTGCCCCGCGTAGACCACGCCCCATTGCTCGACGTCGTACATCAAGTGGGCCACTGGCAGGGCGCGCTGCCAGCCACCGGCGTCGGCGTCGGTCATTAGGGGAAGCAGAGAACGACCGTCCACGGCCGGGCCACTGAGGCCAGCAATATCGAGCAACGTAGGGCCGATATCCATGTTCGCGACGGGCTCTGACAGGCGGCGAGCGTCCACTGTCAGCGATGGCGGTGGGCGCACCCACAGTGCTGTACGCACCACCTCATCCCACAGCGCGTGGTTGTGTTCGAACCCACCGTGTTCCCAGAACTCTTCTCCGTGGTCGGTATGGAACACCACGGTTGTGTTGGGGCCCAGCGCCTCTAGGCTCTCCAAGAGTCGTCCGACCTGGGAACTCGTGTAGGCAATCTCGCCGTCGTACAGCGCCTGGATGTGGGCCTTTCGAACCTCTGTCAGGCTTCCGTCTGCGACCCAGTCCAGCGCCTTCCACCGATTGAAGCGAACCGGCAAGGTTGGGTCTACAACCTCGTCAAACAGGGCGTCGTACGGCTCGGGCGGGTTGTAGAAGAGGTGCGGGTCCATCAGGTGTAGGAACAAGAAGCTGTCTTCGTGTTCATGCTCGGTCAGCCAGGCCAAGGCGGCATCGACCTGGGGCGCGGCATCCGTGGACGATGACAGCGCCCAGTGGTCAAAGCCGGCGTTGAAGCCGAAGCGCGGAGATAGGTGAATGTTGGCGACGATGCCACCGGTTGCGAAGCCCGCTGCCTGAAAGGCTTCAGCGGTGTTGGCAGCGCCGACGGCCTCCAGGGCGCCGCGTCCGGTGAAGGCGGAGCGGAACGACGGGCGGGTTCGTGGAGCTGGTGCCCATGCGTGGTCAAAGACCACCGACTGCTCCGCGAGAGCGTCGAGCTCGGGGGAGGTGGCGCGGGGGTAGCCGTAGGAGCCTAGATGGTCGGGGCGGAGGGTATCGACAGCAATAACAATGACGCGTCGGGGGGCGCTCTCAGGCTGCCCAGAGACGGTGGGCGAGCCAATGAAGACGTAGTCCTGGTAGGGATTTCCTCCGGGGTCAGTGCGAAGGGTCAGCTCGACATCTTGGCCGGCCCACGGCGACAGGTCGGCTGTCCATGGGCGGGTCTCGTCAACGGTGGCGGACCACCAACGCTGTGGAGCGCCAAGCGCTCGGGTTGCGACTGTCGCGGTGTTTCCATTCGCGGTGACCTCAAGGGTCACCGTTGCGCCGTCGCTTCCGTCCCCCGTGTCTGCAAAGCTCAGCCGAGAGGGTTCGGCGCGAAAGCGTCCTCCAGCAGGCACGTGTATGGACCAGGTGGCGGTGGACGGAGCGGGGAGCAGCACACCCGGTGTGGTGACGTCTTCAAAGGTGCGTTCATAGGTCGCGTAGTCGACATCGGATAGGCCGCTGACGCCCGCGTTGAGTCGTGTCCGCGCCGTGTGAAGGCTGGAGTAGTCGACCGAGATGGTGAGGGTCTCATGTGGCTCCGAGAGCACGATGAGGATGCCGTCGTCCTTGACTCGCCAGCCCGTGTGTCCGGGAGCGAGTGGGGACATATCGAAGGGCTGTTCATTGCCGTCAATGAAGACGGTCATACCCGCCGGACGAAAGCGTGTATCGACAGACCCAATGCCAAAGGGCAGGGGAAACAGCCAGTCCGAGCGGTCGGAGCCTTCGCCAAGCGCTTGGTTGGGGGCCAGTGGGCCGAGAGTCCAGCTGGACTGCAAGGGGCTATCGGACGGAATGTTGCTCTGGGCCAGCGTGAGCTGAGCTGTACTCGCCGTCAGGTGTAGGGTGCCTGGCCCGCTCGCTTCAGTGAACGCTCTCACGGGGGCTTGCGGCACCGTCAGGTCGGGAACGCCAGACGACGTACAGCCAATGAGTGCGAGCAGTAGCGGGAGACGATTCATGCGTCCGGCTATAATCGTTCAAACCGGATGGAGAACCCCGTGCAGCCCCAAGCGACCTCACAAGACAGCCCCGCTCATCTCACCTTTGCGACCTGGGTCGTAGCCCTGCATGCAGCCGGCGTTGCTTGCTCAGACGAGGCAATAGCCGTGTCCTGCACCGAATTGATGTCTGGCGAGGGGGACGCAAGTGTGCTGGTAGGCGCCATTGCGGACCGTTTTCCTGAAGGAACGGAACCAGACGCCGTGGTTGCCGTGGCTACGTCCCTGTACCCAGGGGCCACTCACACCGATCTGGGTGAGGGTGACCGCTCCGAGCGACTCAAACACATTCGCTCACGTCAGTTCGGACGACCGCTGCCGTGGCTTGCCCGCATTGTTGAGCGCAACCTCAACGGGCAGGTTGGTCCGGTTTGGCTGCTTGTCGAGACCGTCACTAGCGTGGTTGTCACCATGGACCCCAACCCGTGGAATGACATCGATGAGGCCCGCCAGATTCCCTTGACGGATTTTCAGGTGCTGTGGGAACTAGACGCCTGCACCAGCGTTTCGGTGCGCTAGGGCGTGCTGCGTTTCACCGCGAACGGCGCCGTAGAGGCCCCTGGTGTGCTCCAAGTGCGCATCACCGAGCGTTTTGACGGACGAATTGGAGCTGGTGCACCGCACCCCACAGCGTCAATGTCCGCAGAGGCGTTGGCCAGTAATCTTGCCTTCTTCAGCACGGAACGGGCGGGGCGAGAGCGCCGCTGCACGGCCTTAGTGGTCAGCGGCGCTGGCGTGTCGGCTGACCCAAGTCTCATGGCCAGCTTGTGTGCCGCGCCACAGATGGGGTTTGACCGCATCACCCGTCACCTCGCTCCTGGTGAGGCGCAGGCATTCCTTCGCAGTCCCATTGCGGGCATCGTGACGTCGGTAGCCATTCCGGTGCGTGCGAGCTCGGAAACGGCGGCAGTACAGGCCTTAGCGACGAGTCATTCGGCTCACGTCACTGCAGTCGTTCCCTTGGATGAAGCCGGCGTGAGGCGCTGTGTTGAGCTCGCCGAGGCCCTCGTGGAGGTTCGTCCGGACCGTGTGGTGTTTACTTGGCCGCTGACAGGAGCCCCCCCTCCGCCTGCTGAACTGGCGGCACGTGTTGCCGAGGAGGCTTGTGAGACCCTTGCAGCCGCTGGCATCGCTGCAGGCATCAAGGGACTGCCTGCGTGTCGCCTTGAACAACCGAACCGACTGTGGCGAAGTGCGAACCGCTGGTACGTTGATGTCGATCACCAGCGCGAGAATGCACTGCTGTTCTTTCCCAACGTGGTGCGGTTCGTCAAAGGTGATGCCTGCCGGTTTTGCGCCGCAGATGGGCGATGTGACGGAGCGCCCGCAGCGTGGGTTGAGGCCGGACTAGCAGGGCCGTTCGAACCGCAGTCTCTGTGACTCGTTCCTGACCGGCAAGTCGCAAGACAGTCCGATAGTGCGTTCGCCCGTTCGGAGAACGTATGGATACGCTTCAGCAGATTGAGGAAATGGGCCACGAGCAGGTTGTGTTTTGCCACGACCCAACGAGCGGCTTGAAGGCCATCATCGCCATCCACGACACGACTCTCGGCCCGTCACTTGGTGGTTGCCGCGTGCGTCCATACGCGAGCACGGATGAGGCGCTCCAAGACGTGCTCCGCCTGTCGCGTGCCATGACGTGGAAGTCGGCACTGGCGGGCCTGGATCTCGGCGGCGGCAAGTGCGTCATTATTGGCGACCGCAGCGATAACAGTGAAGCCCGGTTTCGTGCTTTAGGGCGTCATATTCAAGGTCTTGGCGGTCGCTACATCACCGCTGAAGACATGAACACCACGACCGTAGAGATGGAGTGGGTGCGCAAGGAGACGGCCTTTGTTTCAGGGCTACACCCCCTAGACGGCGGCACAGGAGACCCCGGTCCGGTCACCGCTTATGGAACCTACTTTGGTGTGCGCGCCTGTCTGCAGCACACCTTCGGTAGCGCTGATCCGAAGGGTCGGCGCGTTGCAATTCAGGGCGTGGGCAGCGTTGGAATGGGGCTTGCTCGCCACCTCGCTGATGCCGGCGCTGAGTTGGTCTTGTCGGATATCAACATGGACCGTGCGCGCTCTGCAGCCGCAGAGTTTGGTGCCAAGGCCGTTGAGCCCGACGCATTTTACAGCGCTGACGTGGACGTCTTGGCTCCGTGCGCCATTGGTGGCGTCATCAATCCCAAGACAATCCCGCTGTTGAAGGCGCCGATTGTGTGTGGTGCAGCCAACAACATCTTGGGCGATGATGAGCGGGATGGCCTGGACCTAATGGGCCGAAACATCCTGTTTGCACCTGATTTTTGTGTGAACGCTGGAGGCATCATCAGCGTGTTCGGTGAGGTGCGTCGCTACGGTCAGCAATCGGCCATGGTTCGCGCCGAGCGCATTGAGCAGACCACCCTGGACGTGTTTGCCCATGCCACGTCGGACGGTGTTCCACCCGTACGCGCCGCAATCGCTATCGCTCAACATCGCATTGACTCTGTTCGGGCGTTGCGTCGCATCTGACGGGGGTTGAGCCGCTGCAATGCGGCCCCCCGTGTGATAGTTGAGCCACAAGTACTGTGAAGGAGCGCATCATGAAAGTCATCGTGGCCTTGGGGCCGTCGAAATGTTCCCGGAATGCCTCTGAGATTGCTATCGATCTAGCGTCTCGTCGACCGGGTGTGGAGCTGACGGCTGTGCATGTCGTCAACGTCGTCAAGCCCTCCGGCAACTTGCTGAAGGACCTGCCGGGCCGCCTAGGCTTTGAGCCGGCTGTGGTCTCAGAAGCCTTGGGCGAACAACACGACGAAGTAGGCCGATTGTTGCTGGCAGATGTGAAGGCACGCGGGACGGCGGCCGGAGTCGAAGTCCGCACGGTTCTCGACCACGGTGCCGTGCAAGAGCGCTTGGAACATCACGCCAGCCATGCCGACTTGCTTGTGTTGGGTCAGACCGGTGAGACGGAAGAGCGCTTCCCTGGACAGGGTGGGGCTACCGCACACAACGTAGTTGCAGGAGTTTCGGGTACTGCTCTGCTCGTTCGCCCCGGCGGACAGCTCGTTCGGAACGTTCTGGTTGGGTACGATGGGTCGGAGGCGGCTGCCCATACCTTGGCATTGGTTCGGCGCCTCGGGCCTGAAGCGATTGAGTCCGTGCACGCGGTGTACGTGGGGGATGTCTCTGGCGACACATCACCGCTAGACGGAGTTGAGGTGCATTTGCCCGGTTTCGTGGTGAAGAAGGCGCTTCTACAAGGCGAGTCCGTCTCGCAGGCCATCTCGCAGTACGGCAAAGAGCAGGGCGTTGATACAGTTGCCATCGGCTTCTCGGGAAACAGCCCATTGCGCGACTTTTTGTTCGGACGGGGCTACGAGAACCTCCTGTCCAACCACGACTTCAACCTGTTGATCACGCACTGAGGCTCCGGTGACCGCATCCTGGACCATTCATACCGAGGTCTTTGACGGCCCGCTCGACCTGTTGCTGTACTTGGTCAAGCGGGACGGCGTAGACATTCGCACGGTCCCAATGGCCAAGATTGCGGATGCATATCTTGAGTTCCTTGAGCAGATGAAGGACCTCAATCTGTCTGTCGCCAGTGACTACTTGGTGATGGCAGCGACCCTCACGCACCTCAAGAGCCTCGAACTTCTACCGCGGTTGCCAACGCTGCTCGCTGACGAAGACCAAGAGGACCCGCGGGAGTCGTTGGCCAAGCAGCTGCAGGAGTACGAGCGCTTCAAGTTGGCCGCGACCGACCTGGACCAGCACATCTTGGAAGGCCGAGACGTCTTTGTGCGCAACCCGGAGCCTGTCGCATCTGTCGACCGCCCGGTGTTCAGCCCGATCGACGCCTTTGGCCTGCTCGACTTGTTCTATGACCTGCTCGCGAAGCAGAACGAAGAGCCGGATGACCAACACGTCATTCCGGACAGCGGAACGGACGTCATCACCTGTTGTCGTGAGGTGCTGCTTCAGCTCGGCGGCATTGGCGGACAGATGGACCTTCGGGACATCATGGGGCAGCTGACCCGTGCGGACCATCGCGTGGTCACGTTCATTGGCGTGCTCGAGATGGCACGTCTTCAGTGGGTCACTGTGCATCAGACCGAGCACTTGGGCCGCATTTCGGTCATCGCCCTAGTCGCCCCAGACGCCGATCTGTCGCAAGTCTCCGGTGAAGTGGCCCAGGAAGCGGTGGGTTGATGTCGAAGGATGGTGGCGATGTCGTCCCATTTCCAGGACTCGCACCTTGGGCAGACACGCCCGAAGACGATCAGGATGACGGCGAACACCTCATCAGTGCGGTTGAAGCTCTGCTGTTCGCTGCCGATGAACCGGTGGGCTCCGGCACGCTAGCGACGGCACTCGACCACCCGGATCCCATGTCGATTGAGCGGGCCATCCACGAGCTGGCGGGTCGCTGTGCATCGGAGTCACGTGGCGTCGAAGTGGTCCGCTTGGCTGGTGGATGGCGCATGCGAACGGGGCCTGCGCACGCGGATGCCGTTCGGCGTCTGAAGGGGGGCACGCCGCTGCGCTTGTCCAAGGCTGCGCTGGAGACCCTTGCGGTGGTCGCCTACCGCCAACCTGTCACCCGTGCAGAGATTGATGGCGTGCGTGGTGTGGGGTCAGGCGGTGTGCTGAAAGGGCTGATTGAACGTAGCTTGGTTCGCGTAGCGGGACGTCGAGATGAACCTGGTCAGCCGCTGCAATACGCGACTACACGCACTTTCTTAGAGACGTTTTCACTCACAGGGCTAGGAGACCTCCCGACATTGGCCGAGCGAGAAGAGCTCGACGCGGAGTAAGAGACGTGACAGACAAACCCGACAACTCGCGCAGCGTGCGCGTTGCGAAGCTCATCGCCGAACGGGGCATGACATCCCGCAGAGACGCGGAAGCCTGGATCAAAGACGGCCGTGTTGCGGTGAACGGCACCGTGCTGGACTCGCCTGCAGTGGTGGTTAATCCTGCCTTTGATACCGTTACAGTCGACCGAAAGCCACTTCCACCTAGACCGGACGTTGTCTACTACTTGATGTACAAGCCGCGCGGCGTCATCGTCACCCGAAGTGACCCCCAAGGCCGCAAGAGCGTCTTCGATTTAGTCAACGTCAACGAGCGCGTCGAGAGCGTCGGCCGTCTCGACTTTGACACGGAAGGGGCGCTTCTTCTGACGAACGATGGCGACATGGCTCACGCCCTGACACACCCATCCCGCGAAGTCCCAAAGCGCTACATGGTCAAGGTCTACCGGACCCCTGATCAGCGCGACATCAAGGCCATCCAAGATGGTGTCTTCTTAGACGATGGACGCACGAAGCCAGCAAAGGTTCGGGTCTTGGACTCCACCGACAAGGCGAATGCCTGGGTTGAGATCACCGTCACGGAAGGCCGAAACCGCCTGATCCGTCGGCTGTTTGCCCAGCTCGGTCACCCGGTCAGTAAGCTGCGTCGTGAGACCTTCGCCACGTTGACCATTCGTGGAATGGAGCGCGGCCAAGTTCGCCGGCTGACCCATGCGGAAGTGAAGCGCTTGAAGGATCTGGCGGAAGGGCGCAAGCCTAGCCGCGCGGGCAAGAAGAAGTCTGGAAAGGGGTTTGCGAAGGCCAAGCCGAAGCCGAACGCACGTGTTCGCAAGAATTCGCCTAAGGCTCGCAAGCCGAACAAGCACTGACAAGATCGCATTATCGACCTAGAGGTTGACGCTGTGGTCTCATCGATTAAGGTTTCTACATCACCGCGGGGCTGAGCGAAATGGTCGCTTGCCAGGCTCACACGCCTAAGCCCACAGGTTCGAATCCTGTCTCCGCAACCACCTTTTTGAAACCCAGCTCTCCTTTGAGAGCTGGGTTTCTTCGTTGGATGAATCGTACGCAGGACGGCCGCGACAGCGCACCCCGGTAGTGTCGACTAGTCCGCGACCTCGACCGCGTTGAGGTTCCATGTGTTGGCACCATGGTTGTGCAGGTGCAGCACAGCGATGTCTCCGGCGGAGAGGTCTTGCTCCAAGACAATCGTTTCGTCGATCACGTTGGCATCCGACGGGATGTCTGGCGTCCAATCAAGGAGCGTCTGTCCTCCGACCGTCACGAGCAAATGGCCTGTCCCTGGTTCTGCGGCGATGAGGTCGTTGTGCCATGCCAGCACGCTGATGGCACGACCGGCACGAACGTCAGTCAATACGGGCTGCGACATCACCGCATACGGGCACTCACCGGTCTCAATCTCGATGCCGCCGAGCTCTTGTTCCACGCCGAGTGCCAAGCAAGGTGCATCGGTCTGACGGTGGCCGGGCAGGGGGTCCGCTGCCAAGTCCTCGGTCCAAGCAGAGGGATCGAGTACAGCTGTGCCGGGGGCTGCGCCGCATGCAGCGTGACCAAGGCACAGCAAGACGGAGAAGCTATGCCTCATTCGGCTGTAGCTCATCTCGTAGCTGGTCAATGAACTGGTGTAGGAACGTGGTTCGTTCGCTAGCCATTCGGCGTCCTTCGGCGGTGTTCAGCTTAGCCTCGATGTGCAGCAGCTTGCGAAAGAAATGGTCCAAGGCGTTGTCGCGGTCATTTGGTGCTCGTGTCGCGCAGAAGGGGTCGTTGTCGTTGTACAGTCGTCGGCCCAGCTCACCGCTCGTGGCCATGCACCGGGCCACACCAATGGCGCCAATGGCGTCTAGGCGGTCGGCATCTTGCAGAACGGCGACCTCTAGAGTGGTTGGGGCCGCACCCTTTGACCACGAGTGGTCCCGAATGCACAGGCAAACTGTATCTACACGGGGGGCTGGCCAGCCCAGTCCGGTGAGCACCTCTCGTGCAGCGTGCGCACACAAGTCGCCCGACTCGGATGAGCGGGGATGGTCCTTTGGTAGGTTGACCAGCTCATGGAGAATGGCTGCTGCCGTGACCACATGTAGGTCTGCGCCTTCGGCTCTCGCGATGCGTTTTGCGTTCGTTGTGACTCGCTGAACATGCAGAAAGTCGTGTGCGGGCTTGGCGCCGATGAGCGCCGTATGCGCCGCGTCCCAGAGAGGTTGAAGATCAGTCATGCGCGTCTCCTATCGCGGACCGGATACACGGCGCGGCCAAGGAGGCTTCATGCACGTTCTCGTCCTCAACTGCGGCAGCAGCTCGCTGAAGGCGGCACTGATTCACTCGGTCAGCGGTAAACGGGTTCGCCACGCACAGGTGGAACGCATTGGGGACGGTGCAACGCTGTCTGTGGACGCTCTGGAGTCCACCAAAGTGGATGCGACGGACCACTCAAGCGCTCTTACGTTGGTGTTGGCGTTGTTTGCTGCCGACTCGGTACAGGCCGTTGGTCATCGGGTTGTCCATGGTGGAGCCGCATTTACTAGGCCCACAGCGATCGATGACGACGTTGAACAGGGCATTGAGGCCGTGTCCGGCTTGGCGCCTCTCCACAACCCCGCCAATCTCGCCGGAATTCGCGCTGCGCGTGCCGCATTGCCAAATGTGCCGCATGTTGCGGTGTTTGACACCGCTTTTCACGCGACGCTTCCCCGCCGAGCGCGCACCTACGCGCTACCGTTCGCTCTGGCCGAGTCGGACGCCTTCCGGCGCTATGGGTTCCACGGACCGAGTCATTCGTTCGTCGCAAAGCGTGCTGCAGAGTCCCTCGAAGAAGACATTCGAGACCTGCGCATCATCAGCTGTCACCTTGGAAATGGCGCGAGTGCCTGTGCCGTTGAGTACGGGCGTAGTGTTGATGTCAGCATGGGGCTGACCCCGTTGGAAGGCCTGGTGATGGGCACACGCAGTGGGGACATGGACCCAGGCCTGGTCCTGCAGCTGGTCCGTGAGTACGGTGTGGACCGTGTGGACACTCTGCTCAACCGGGAGAGCGGCCTTGCTGGCTTGTCCGGGGTTGGGGGAGACCTGCGCGACGTTGAAGCGGCGGCGGAAAACGGCGATGACCGGGCGGGACTGGCCATTGCCGTCGCAGCGCATCGACTTCGCAAGTACATCGCCAGCTTTGCTGCGGTGATGGGCGGTGTGGACGTCGTGGTTTTCACCGGTGGTATTGGTGAAAACAGCGGAGCCATGCGCCACCGGGCGCTTCAACGCATGGAGTTCATGGGCATACGCCTCGATGAGACGGCCAACCGGACCGCGCGAGCCTCCGCAGGTGAGCCCGTCGTCTCCCTCCACCGGATGAACAGTCGCGTTCGGGTGCTCGCCGTGCACACGGATGAAGAACAAGCGATTGCTCAGGCCGCGTTGCGAGTGATGAACAGAGCTGACCAGGCCGAAGGGGAGACCATCCCAGTGGCCATTAGTGCTCGTCATGTTCACTTGAGCCAAGCCCATGTCGAAGCGCTATTTGGCGTCGGTTCTACGCTGACCCCGGAGGTAGAGCTGACCCAACCAGGGCAGTTTGCCTGCAAGGAGCGCGTGTCACTTGTCGGGTCACGCGGACGAATCGACAAGGTTCGCGTCATTGGTCCGGCGCGCGGTCGAACCCAGGTAGAGGTCGCGCGAACAGACGAGTTCAAGCTCGGTGTTGACGCGCCTGTACGCATGAGTGGCGACCTCGACAATACGCCGGGTCTGACCTTGGAAGGCCCGGAAGGTTCGGTAGACTTGGAGTCCGGTGTCATCTGTTCGCAGCGACACATCCACATGACTCCGGCGGATGCCGAACGGTTTGGTGTCTCGCACAAAGATGTTGTTGAGGTCGCGCTGGATACAGACGGGCGTGACCTGGTGTTTGGTGACGTTGTCGTACGGGTCAAAGACAGCTACGCCCTCGAAATGCACGTGGACACTGATGAAGGCAACGCCGCTGAGCTGGTCCGCGGCGTTCATGGTGTGCTGTCTACGACTGGAAGGGTGGCGAGTATTCGCCGCCGTGATGACCGCTTTGACCCTACGGAGTCCCCCTCATGAGTGCCCTATTGATTGCCAAAGCCGTTGAACGTACCTGGGGTGGGCGTTGGGTCCTGCGTGGTTGTGACCTGACCGTCAACGACGGCGACCGCATTGGACTTATTGGCGCGAATGGCTGCGGGAAGTCGACTTTTTTGTCCATCTTGGGCGGCGAAGTTGAAGCTGACCACGGTGATGTCTTCACGGCTGGGCAGATTGCGTATCTGTCACAAGAGCCAGAGCTGATGGGCAACACTGTTGCGGATGCCTTGACCGAAGCTACGGCCTGGCATGACAAGTTACTCTCTGACTATAGCGCTCAGCTTGAGGCCGGCGACCATGACGCGGCTGCCGCCATCCAGGACCGCTTCGACCAAGTCGGCTGGACCATTGACCACAAGGTAGATGCAGTCTGCGAACGACTGAGTGTTGCGAGTCGCAGTGCGCTACTGACACGGTTGTCTGGCGGTGAGCGTCGCAGGCTGGCCCTCGCCATCGCGCTGTTGTCCGACGGCAAGGTTCTGTTGCTGGATGAGCCCACAAACCATCTCGACGCAGACACCGTCAGCTGGCTGGAGTCGTTCCTGACGGGCTACCGCGGTGCCGTTGTTATGGTGACACATGACCGGTACTTGTTGGAGTCCGTGGCAAATCGCATGGTTGAAATCGAAGACGGCCGCTGTGTGGTCTACGATGACTCTTCGTACTCTGACTATCTCCTCGCCCGTGCTGAGCGGCGTGCTCGCATGGAGGGCACAGAGGCACGCACATTGTCTCTGCTTGCACGAGAAGCAGAGTGGGCGTCTCGGTCACCGGCTGCGCGTTCGACCAAACAGAAAGGGCGTCTGAAGCGCCTTGAAGCGTTGAAGGCACAACCCAAGCTCTCGGCCGTGCGTGAGTTCAGCTTTTTCGCCCTTGAGAGTCGCACTCGCGGTGGGTCGACAGCCATCGAAATGCACGACGTTCGCAAAGCGTACGGCGACCGGACTCTGTTCGAGAACGTGAACATGACCATTCGTCCCGGTGACCGTATGGGCATCGTGGGGCCGAATGGTGCCGGAAAGACCACTCTTCTTCGGCTTATTCGCGGCCTAGAGACCGCAGATGCTGGTGAAGTAGTGCGGGGTTCGCGCATCAAGATTGGTGTTCTCGACCAAGCGCGAACCGGGCTTGAGGAAGACGACACGCTGTTCGATGCTGTGGGTGGGGGCAATGACCGCGTAGTGATGGGCGACAACACGCTTCACGTGGCCACCTTTCTCGAACGCTTCCTGTTTCCCCGGGAGATGCATCAGCAGAAGGTGAGTGGGATGTCGGGCGGCGAGCGTGCGCGCTTGCTCTTGGCCAAGCTCATGCTGCAAGGCGCCAATCTGCTTCTGCTGGATGAGCCCACCAATGACCTGGACCTGCTCACTCTTCGGGTCTTAGAAGAGGCATTGTTGGAGTACGATGGCACGGTAGTTGTCGTGACACATGACCGCGCCTTCTTGGACCGCGTCTGCACCGGCGTATTGGGCTTGGATGGTTTCGGGGACGCAACGGTCTTCGCGGACCGTCAGCAATTCGAAGCCTACCAACGGGAGCAGGAAGCGTTGCGGGCGACGGCCCCGCCCGAGACTGCGCCGAAAATCGTGCAGAAAGACGCCCCGGCTACGCTTTCCTACAAAGAACGCAAAGAGCTCGATGCTCTGCCCGAACGCATAGCAGCTGTGGAGGCAGAGATTGCCGCGGTCGACGCCGAGCTGGCGGACCCGGCGACCTACCATGCCGGAGGAGACCGGGCGGCAGAGCTTGGTTTGACCCAAAAAGAAAAGCAGGCCACATTAGAAGGCCTGTTTGATCGATGGGAGTCATTGGAGTCGCGCAGTTGAGAGCGTCTTGCGTTTCGAGCTGGAGCGTAGCGGGCTTCGTTGGCCTCGCGCTAGCTGCCACCGCCCGTTGAGGTCACTGCGGTGGTGATGGTGTCGTACTTGGCACCGTTGGCATTCGCGAACAACACCATACCCGAGATGGCCAACAGAGCGATACTGGCGGCAATCAGGGCATACTCAATCGCCGTGGCGCCATCTTCGCATTGCCAAAAATTTTGGATTGTTGTCGCCACCTAGACCTCGCTGAAAAAATTCTAACACACACTCGACCGTATCGCCGAAAACTTTCCTGGAACCTGCTGGGAGTCCGCTTTCAGTGGTATGGTGCGGCCCTCAACGTCCTCTCTCGGAGATCCGATGCGCGTCTTGAATTCCCACACTACTGGGGCCGCCCTTTTGGTGACCTTGGCTCTGTCCGTAGCGACGTCTGCTTCGGCGGCCACCTTCACAGTGACTGGCGCAACAGATGCAGCCAACTCTGAGTACGCCAGCCTGCGCCTAGCCTTTGAAGCGGCCAACAGTGCCGGCTTTGATGGCGCTGCGCATGTGATTACGGTTGTGTCGGACAGCTATGATCCTGCGAACGGTGATGTCTTCAACGCGGATGATTGCAACGCTCAGAGTCCACTGCCGGTTCTGTTCGTTCCGGTTGAGCTGTCGAGCACCGGCGGAGCGGATGCCACCGCGGGGATTCCGGCCATCACCTCCCGTGATTCGCTGACCATCGAAGGGCTGTCCATCGTCGGTTCACAGAGCTGGCGAATCTACCCACAGGGCGGACAGAACTCCCGGTGCACGGGGCCTTCTATTGTTGTTGGTGGTGGCGAACTCACCATGACGAACTCGAAGTTGCTCGGCTCGAACAACGGGAGTTCCGCGCCTGCTATCTTTGTCGAAGACTCGAACGTGTCTTTGGTCGGTGTCGAAATCTCGGACTTCTCCAATGGCGTGTTTGCTGAACGCAACGTGTCGGAAGACGTCCTCACTCTCGAAATTGCGGGCTCCACGTTTACGGGCGGAGACAATGGCGAGGGACCATCGGGCGAAGGAATCTACGCATTTGCCTACGATTCTGGAAGCGTGACCGACACTGCAGTGAACGGCTGGATGCAGGGCGGTGGCAATTTCTTCTTGGGCGACTGGGTGATCACGGGGGGCTCATTCAACGCCAACGGTATCGGTCTCGCGGCGCTTGACGCCAACCTCGACATCGCCGGGACCACCTTCGAGGACAACGAGCAACAAGCCATCTATGCCTCCACCTACTCTGGCCAGTTCGATGCTGGCTCGAACGTCGCTATCGACGGAGCCACGTTCACTAGCAACGGCTCGTCAGACGACAGCCTTGCAGGTGCGATTAGCTATGAGAACCCAAGGGGGCCGGGCAGTCTCGTCATCTCGGATACGTCCTTTGTGGACAACGTCGGTGAGTCGTTTGAACTTGATTTCGACGGCGTTGAGGGAGGAGCCGGCGCCATCTATGCAGTAGGGCGCGTGGACATCTCGAACGTGACCGCATCCAACAATACTGGGCGAACCCCCGCGCATGGCGGCTTCCTTCAATTGATTGGTGATGGGTCGATTGTGGACTCTACGTTTACCGACCTACAGGCGTATAGCGGCGGTGCCATCTACCACAGCACCGACACTGACAGTGACGTTGGCTGGGATGCCTTCCTAGATATCGTCAACACATCGTTTGACGGAATGACCGCAACCTATGGTGGGGCCCTTCACACCTTGGACGGCGCGACCACTACGCTCACTCACGTCACCGCGACCGACATGATGGCCGAGTCATCTGGTGGATTTGCCCATTTGAATGCCAGCCAAGAGGGATTCAATTTCCCCCAGCTTGAACGGGAAGAGGTTGCGCGCGCAGCGGCCGTAGGGCAGCTTAATGGCAGTCGACCCGGAAACCTCATCATCAACGACCTCACGGTCACGGATGCTCTAGCAACGTCTGGCGGCGTGTTCGGCGCTTCTTACGATGCCAACACCATCATGGGCGAGAACATCGTCGTCACAAACGCTCGTGCGGAGTCTCAACTCCGAGACGAGCGTCGAGGCATCCCATTCGAGGTGCTCACGACTGGAAGCGGTGGCTTCCTCGCTTTGAATGATGGTTCTTACGTTGATATCAAGAACCTGACGGTTGAGAACGCGACTGCTTCCGAGTTTGGCGGACTTATCTTCTCGGGGCCGACCGAGGTGGAGTCTAACTTCCTCGATGCCCTAGGGTTCAACACCAACTGCACGCCTCCGTACACCGAACTGTTGAGCTTCGGACGCCGGAACACACGCATTGGCAATACCATCCGTATCAATGGCGTACTCGGCAGTGAGCTGGGCGCTGGAGTAGACGCTGGCATTGCGCTGTTCAGCGACAGTGATGTTGTCGAGATTCACGCGGGTGACTTCTCTAGCATCGAGACCGGCGGCGGCGAGCAAATCCCAACCTTCCGCGGCGAAATCAGCGGCTTGGACTCTGGTCACATCGTCACGCAGAACGTGTCGAGCTTCGACATGACCTGTACTGAAATTTGTGATGACAGCACAGTCGGCGCGGCGGTTCATCACTACGAATCGCCTCTGTTCAGCACCAACAGCACCCGTCGTCCCTCGCTTCGCCACGAGAACAATGTGTTCTCGGGTATCGCAGCCTCGAATGCGGTCGTGAACTTGGATGTCTGCGAAGCTGTCTTGGAGAACGACTTTGGCTTCGAGATGTCTGCCGAGGGAACAGGAGATTCGGGTGGAACGGGCTCGAATAACCCCCAAGATACGGACTGGTTCGACACCGACTACCCGGACACGGCTGTCACGAGTGTCGGTCCCCGTGGCCGTCTCAGCGTGGACTTCACCACCTTCCTCGGCTCGCCGGAATCGGTGGCAATTGGCGGTGTTGGCGAGAACCTGCCGGTTCGTGTCGCTCACTCCATCTTTAGCGACGTCGACCTTGCCATCGCGCTCTTCGGAACGTCGTTCATCGCGGGTGGCTACAACTTGTACGACGGTGTCGCAACCGTGCCCCAGGGTGACGCCGCTCCGGTATTCCCAGCACCGACCGACATCACCAGCGCAGACGTTGGGCCGGCTGTCTTCACGGACTCCGAAGCGGAGTGTGGCTCGCTTGAGCTTTGGCTACAAGACGATTCACCGGGCCAAGACGATGGCAACCCAGCCATTCTGGATTGGTGGAACGACACCGTGGCAGACATGGGCGCCTACGGTGGCCCCAACGCTTGCTTCCCAGATGAAGACAAGGATGGATTCATCGTCGTTCTGGACTGCAACGACCTAGACCTTGAGATTCGTCCAGGCGCCAATGAGACCCCCTACGACGAAATCGACCAGGATTGCGATGGCGCGGACCTGTGCGACGTCGACTTGGATGGATTCCTCTCGGACGCTCTGGCATGTGGCGGCGACGACTGTGACGACGCTCGTCCGGACATCAACCCAGAAGCAGACGAGATTTGGTACGACGGTATCGACCAAGACTGTTCCGGCAACGACTGCGACCAAGATGGCGACGGCTACACGTCGGACTCGGAAGAGTGCGGCGGCGTGGACTGCGACGACGAGAATGCAGACATCTACCCAGGCGCTCCTGAGACGGATGGCGACGGCGTCGACAGCGACTGTAACGACGAAGACAACGTCCCCGTTGGCTGTGATGTTGACGAAGATGGCTACATCTCGGACTCGGAAGAGTGCGGCGGTGTGGACTGTGACGACAACAACGCAGACATCTACCCAGGTGCTCCTGAGACGGATGGCGACAGCATCGACAGCGACTGCAACGGTGAAGACGACATCCCGGCCGGCTGTGACGTCGACGAAGATGGTGTCATCTCCGACTCCATCGAGTGTGGCGGCATCGACTGCAACGACGCAGACGCGACCATCTACCCAGGCGCTCCTGAGACCGAAGGCGACGGCATCGACAGTGACTGTAACGGTGACGATGACCCACCCGCTCTTGCCGACGACCGCTGCGACGAAGATGGCGATGGTGTGCTGTCCGACTCCGCCGAGTGTGGCGGCATCGACTGCGACGACACTGACGCGACCATCTACCCAGGTGCCGAAGACGTGCCTTACGATGGCATCGACCAGGACTGTAGCGGCGAAGACAACTGCGACGCAGACTTCGATGGCTTCGCGGCGATTGACGGCGACTGCGGTGGCGATGACTGCGACGACACCGATGCCACCATCTTCCCAGGTGCAGGTGAGGTTCCGGATGACGGAATCGACCAAGATTGTGACTCGGAAGACGGCGTGCTGTTTGTTCAGGGCGGCCCAGCCGGCTGTGACTGCTCGACCACTGGTGGTTCGGCTCCAGTCGGCCTGCTCTGGCTCGGTGCTCTGGCCCTCGTCGGCGTTCGCCGCCGTCGTTCATAGTCGCTAGCGCTTCTTAGACGCTTCGAGGCGGGCACCATCATGGTGCCCGCCTCTTTCGTTTTCGCTACCGTTCGAGCAGAGTCACAGCGGCCAGGGCTTCATCCAGTCCGATAGCGCCGCCAGCATTGTGGACGGCTCCGAAGCGAGCGCCTTCGACTTGGCGAGCTCCAGCTTCGTTGCGCAGCTGGCAGACGATTTCACCCACCTGCCCAAGGCCCGTAGCGGCGAGGGGATGCCCCTTGGACTCCAGGCCGCCGCTGGTGTTCACAGGTAGCGAGCCACCCAATGCGGTCGCTCCAGCAGCTGCCATCGCGCCCGCTTGGCCGGGCTTGGCGAACCCAAGCTCCTCCAAATGCAGGACCTCACAGAAGGCAGTGGCATCATGGACCTCAACAACGTCCATCTGCTCCGGGCGTAGTCCGCTCTTTGCCCACGCCCGCTGACCCACAGCGTGGCTGACGCTCGGACCGTCAATGTCTCGGTAGGCACCGCCAGCGGTGTACACACCATGGATGCGAACAGCTCGTGCGCGCACGTCTGCGGGAAGGCCAGAGAGTACGTCCTGACTGACCAGAGTCACCGCCGCGGCGCCATCGGACAGCGGTGCACACATGGCACGGGTGAGGGGGGCCACGATGGAGCGGTCGGCGAGGACTGCGTCTACGTCGATCTCGAAGCGGTACTGGGCCCGTTCGTTGAGGGAGCCGTGGTGGTGATTTTTCGAGGCGACCGCGGCGAGCTGGGCAACGGTCAGCCCAAAGCGCTTCATGTGTCGGCGTGCCAACAGGGCGTGTAGGTCGAGAAAGAGTACGCGCATTGGGTGTGGGGCAAAGACCTCGCCAACCGACTCGGCTTGCGCGGCGAAGTACGCCTTCCATTCCTCTGGATGTTGGGTGTCGATTCCGTCACCGAACAAGGCCAGCATGCAGGCGGGGTCCTCTGGGACCACTGTCTTTTCAACCCCAACGGCCATCGCGGCACCCACGTCGCCGCTCGCAACGGCGCGGAATGCGCTCTGCAGAGCGACTGAGCCTGTCGCACAGCCGGCTTCCACGTTCACGACGGGCACGCGCCGGTTGAGCACGCCTCCAGCCATGAGCGGCTCTAGAGTTACCTGCCCACGAAGGTTGTTTTGTCCCATCCGGCCCATGGCGCAGTTGCCGAAGCTCACGTGCTCAATGTCTGTTCCAACGAAGCCGCTGTCATCGATGCAGTTTGAGACCGCCTCCTTGGCGAGGTCTCTGAACGACCGCTCAGGCCACTTCTTGAAGTCCGTTGACCCAACACCCACGACAAACACGCCAGACATGCACCCTCCGATTGATGGAGGAGGTCGTATCGCACCGTTGGGCTGCTGCTATGCGGCCATTGTCGACACGTCGAAGTTCTCGATATAGCTCTGATATCGGCCGCGAATTCGGCTCGCGTCGAGCCCATAGTGGTCCGGGTCGTACTGGTGTTTGCCGCGCGCGTCCGCCCGCTTGTTGTTGAGCCATGCGTCCATTCCGGCTTGCGTCAGCGCGTCATTAGGCAGGTCGAACTTGGTCAGAATTCGAGAGGCCATGGCAGCTGGGTCCTTGATGAGCTCGCTGAAGCGAACGTCGAAGAACCGGTTTGGATTGGCCCGCGACCGTGCCTCCATTGCTGCTTCAACGCCTTGGTGGAACCGCTTGGTGATGTGTGAGCCAAGGCCCTTCGCATCAATGGTGCCGTAGAGCGTACGCCACTGTAGGCTGATGAGGCTGCAGTACGACGCAATGGTCTTGTACGGGTCACGATGCGACCAGACAATGCTCGCGTCTGGGAAGGTCTCGAGCAGTTCATCGAGAAACCACAGGTGCTCAGGGCACTTGAGCACCAAGTTTTGCGTAGGCCGCTGGTGAAGCAGCACTTGCAGGTACTGTTTGTACTCGCCGTACGCCCACTTCATGTCCCAGTCGTTGCTTAGGAAGTCGCCCCACTCGGAGATGCCAGTCTGTAGGTCCCAGTTCATCACGCTGAAGCTGTTGGCGAACAGCGGCCAGCACTCTTCAATGGTGTGAGCGTCAATCCAGTGCACGACCTCCATCTCGGGTGCAACACGGTAGGCGATGTCGAGGTCTCGCTTGGTCATGCGCACCCGCTTCTTGTCGTCAGCGGTCGAGTTGTGTGACCCGAGGGGCAGTGGGTTGCAGATTTCCCAGAACTCCAGTCCACGCCGGCGTGGGTCACTTGCAAGCAGGTTCTGCAGAACGGTGGTGCCAGTACGTGGGAAGCCTAGGACGAATACCGGGCGTTCCACCTTGATGTCATGCACTTCGGGATGGGCCTTTTGGTAGGCGACTAGGCGAAGTCGGTTGGAGGCGGCCTGCGTCATGGCGTGGTTGAAGGTGACGCTTGCGATGTTGGTCAGCCCCTTGCGCTTTGCAATCATGCCAAGAATGCGGCGCATGGGAATGCGAAAGCGGGAATCTCCGAAGTCTGTCAGGCCGGTCTCGCGCATGGCACGGCCCAGAATCGCATCCTCTGTCAGCCGGGTCCGCTCCATTCCGAACGCCTTGAGGGCTCCAACCCCAACGTCTAGTGCTTTGACGAATGGGCCGATGCTGTCTCGCGAAACGGTGCGTTCTTTGTCCATGGTGACTCCATACCCAGTCAATAACGGATGACGCACTGATCCATTCCGGTCGTTGATTACACACGCTGTCACCAGTCCGAGAACAACTCGAGTGGACTTGCTGCTTCAGGGCTGTACGGATCATCATTGAGCTGGGGAGCCCTAATGATACGAAGGGTGAACAGGTGAGTGGCGAGCGTGCGGTCCACGGAGAAGCCAGTTGCCGCGAAGCAGCACTGTGCAGCGTCTTGCCAGGTCATCGTGCCGTCTAGGTGCGACAGGAAGGAGAAGATGTGTGGCGAGAGTGTGGTCCCGTCGTACGGAGAATAGCCTGTCAGGCGGATTTGTTCGCCGTCTGGAAAAACAGAGCCAACACTCGGAACCACGACATCGGGCAGAGCAGTCGCGTTTACCGCTCGGCGTTGGTCGGCTGCTCTGTCAATGAGCATGTTGAGTCGGTCAGAGCGGAGAATGGGGGCCGCCACCGGTGAGATGTCATCGACAACGGTGGCACAGCGCACGAACCACGCTTGCCAGACTGCAGACGTGTCCGCTTCTGATGGTGGACTGACTTTGGCAGCACAGTGGTTCGCGAGGTCCAGTTCAACTCGGGCTAGGACGTCACGGACTGCGGTCCAGGAGAGTTTCTGGGGGAGTCCTTTTGACGACTTGCAGAACCACGTCCGGCACGTGCTGTTGCGGTCTTGCCAGATGCTGCAGGACAGTGGGGCCTGACTACGAAACGGGCAGATGAGAGCGTCGTCACGGCCGAAACCAGACGCCCGGGTTGCCTCGTACCGGGTCTGGTAGGACGTTGGTGGTTGCAATCCAAGTCGTGTTCGGCCCTCTGGGTTCTTCATGCGCTCGCGGATGCGCTCGGAACCGGCATCGTTTCGCCGCAATGCACGGCCCACAAGGTAATTGGCCAGCTGCGGATGGTGCGTGCAGCACTTGGTTCGCTCGTTGAAGTGCCACGGCCGTTCAGCCTCACCAGCGCGCGGTCGCATGGCGCAGCGAGCACAGTCGGCGAGGGTCTCTTCGGGCAGGTCCCAACTCTCGAGCTCGGGGAGCATCGCGTAGACGATGTCTGGCAAGCCTTGGAGCTGGGAATGCATCCGTCTATTGTCTCTTGAACGGAGGTCGTGGGGGGGCGATGCTGGATTGGATGCGCGGTGCACGGCGCAGCTTGGGCGGGCCTGGGTCCGAAACGGCGTGTGCCGGACGTGGCAATCCGAGGGCTCGTACAAGCAGCTCTTGGAGCCCATAAGGTAGGAATTCCCGTAGCTTCCCGTTCAGCGTCAACACCCAGGTATCGGTGACGTCGAGGTCCAGTCTGTCCGCTGCTGTACCGGTTCCCACCACTGCAATGCTTGGGCCATCGCTGCGACCGTCGAGTGATACGACTCGGTCGCGGTAGCTGAACACCACACCAGCATCTGTGCGCTCGGCACGCAGCGCATCGACTTGCTCGGCGAAGGTGATGAGGGCGCCGAAGAGAGTGTCTTTGGCTTGCTGAATGCGCGCGGCATCGCTCAGCCGTTGCTCGCGTAGCCGCGCGCGAGCGTCAGCGTCCTCGGTTGCGTCACTGTGGGCGTCGGAGTCTTCTCTCTCAACTGCAGTGTTGAAGGCATTGGCAAGGGAGTTCAGGTCGTTAGGCATTGGGTTCCTCTGGATGAAGCATACCGCAATTCAGCCGGAGCGACTGTCCTTGAAGAACTGCTCAGTAGACGCAAGAACACTGCGAGCTGGGCCTTGAGCGCGTCTAGCCGGTGGCAAGGCGTACAGGATGACGCGGCCGTAGCGCCGACTGGCAATACGTCGGTCCAGGAGCAACACGACGCCGCGGTCGCTCCTGTGACGAATGAGTCGCCCGAACCCTTGGCGCAGCTTGATAATGGCCTCTGGTAGGGTGAATGCACGGAACGGGTCGCCGCCGCGTTGTGCAATGCGCTCTTGTCGCGCCGCCAGCAGAGGGTCGGAGGGCATACGGAATGGCAGACGTGGGATGATGACCAGCCGCAAGGCATCACCCTGCACATCTACGCCCTCCCAAAAGCTATCCGTCCCCACCAGAACGGCGTTTCGGGCTTCGCGGAAGCGACTCAGCAGCTGAAGTCGACCAGTTCCTTCCTGGGAGAGCACGGGCATGTGGCCGGGAAGGGACCGACGCAGCACGCCGGTGTAAAAACGTACCGCTGCATACGATGTGCACAGGACGAACGCTCCGCCGCCAGAGGTGCGGATGGCATCGACGATGAGCCTTGCGGTGTCGTCCAGAAAGCGGGGGTCATTGGGCTCGGGAAGGTCTCGTGGTAATCCGAGCAGCGCTTGGGACTTGTAGTCGAAGGGCGACGCATGCACGCCTGTCGTTGGGTCCTGCAAGCCAACGCGAGTAAGCCAGTGGTCGAAACGCCCGCCAACGGTCAGGGTGGCCGATGTGGCAACCGAGCCGGGAACCGCGTCCCACAGCAGGCGCCTTAGGGGCTCCGCGACCTCGATGGGGGCTAGGTTTAGCGCCGCGGTCATGTCGCGCTTGCTGCCACGGTCAACCCAGCGGCACGAGTCTCGGTCTTCGTTGATGAACTCTCTGGCGACCAGCGCCTTTTCAGACAGTCGACGCAAACCGCGGCGAACATCTAAGACCGACTGGGCCCTAGATTGCGGCAGCATGCGCTCTTCGAAGGGGACCAAGGTCTGGGTGAGGGCACCAACCGCCTCTTCCAACAACTGCTGCACGCGGGTCGCTGGGGGTTCCACCTGTTCTGACCACAGTGGCTTGCCACGGTCTTCATGCCGAATTCGAACCGGAGTGCCCGTGTTGTCCAGAACGTCTGCGGACAACGCTTCAAGCACGGCCGGCAGCTCATCGGTCAGCGCCAGGATGCGATCATGGGCTTCGTGGACCGCCGCTTCAAGGGCTGGCTGTTCGTGAGGCTCTAGAGCGCCTCCCACGGTGGCGTGGTCCTGAACGAGTCGAGCGAGCGCACCCGGCCGCTTGGGCGACGGCAACAACGGAGTCGTCGCACGACGTACGGCAGCGTTGGTGAGCCTCGCTCCGATAGCACCCGTCGCGGCGTTCTCGAGGTGGTGGGCTTCGTCCAAGATCAGTCGGCGGTACTTGGGCAGCACTCCGGGGCCGCCGGAGTCTCGGTTGGCACGGTCTGCAATGAGCAGTGCGTGATTGACCACGACCAAGTGTGCGGCTGCTGCTCGACGCCGTGCCATGTAGTAGTGGCACGTGTCGTAGTGCTGACACTTGAGCCGCAAGGTCAGGTCGGAATCGGACTCGATGCGCTCCCACACCGGGTAGGGAACGTCGATGGTCAGGTCGAGTCGTGTGCCGTCTGCCGTGGAACCGTCCCAGGCGAGAACGTCGTCATACATTGCCTTGTCGGCATCCTCTGCCTCACCCGCTGCGATACGTAGGCGTCGCTTGCACACGTAGTTGTTGCGGCCCATAAGCAAGGCAGCTTGGGCTGGAATGTCAGCGCGTTGAAGCAGAGGCAAGTCCTTGACGAGCAGTTGGGACTGGAGCGCCTTGGTGTAGGTAGACAGCACCACTTTGCTGTCGTTTCGCAGCGCCCACAGGGCAGACGGAATCAGGTAGGCCAGCGATTTTCCGGTTCCGGTTCCGGCCTCCACCGCGTAGGGCTCATTCTCCGACAGGCTGTGGGCCACGGCGATGGCCATGTGCAGCTGTGCGTCGCGGGCTTCGAACCCTGGAACAGCGCGAGGGAGCGCGTGCATGAACACTTCGCGGACGTCGTCTTCGGTGACCGGAACGTTCTTCTCGACATGGGGCTCCACCACCCATGTCGACCGAGAGACCGTGCTGTCTACAATGACGAAGCCCACTCCTTCTTCGGAGTAGCGTCCCGCCAGCTGTATGTCGGCGTCAGAGGCGATGAGCACCCCACTAGGGTGGTTGTGGATGACCACCTGGCCTGCGCGTGGCCGACCGAGGATAGCGAGCACGCGGTCGTACTGTCCGCGACAGGTCACGGTGACGGCGCTGACTTCACCCTCAACCACGTCGCCGATTGCAAAGACCTCCACGCCTTCTGCCTGTTGAATGGCAGCGCGTAGGGTCCGGGCGGCTGTCTCGTGAAAGCGGGACCCGGGGGCTGTCATTCCTCTTCGGGTCCGTTCATGAGATCGTCCCAGCCTTCCATCAAGAACCACGCAATGCCAAGTACCATCTGGTTGTCGATGAAGGCGCGCTTTACATCCCGTTCACGGGTTGGCGTGTTGTCTGCGCGAATGGATGGATGAATCGCCACAGTCTGGAAGTACTGGTGTGCCACTAAGGGACCTTCCACAACCCCTTCGTGGTAGCTGACCGACTCTGCTTGGTATGCCGCTTCAATCTGAAGTTGTTCGATCTGGTCGCGCACTTTGGGCAGAGTGGACCGAACATCGATGATCACGTCTTCTACGTAGATGAGGGCATGTTGCTTGTACAGCGCCCAGACAGCGCCGTGCTGGCGAGCAGCTGGCTTGGCAAGTCCGCGCAAGAACTTCGCGTACTTGCTGTCGCCAATGAAGATGGTTCGAGAACCAGGGCCTCGGTTTACCCGGCTTTCAAACTCGGTATCAAAGCACCACTCGACCGGCTGGTATGTGGACGCAGCGCGCACGAGGTTGCGGGCATGCGAGCGCATTTCGCGTTCGCATACAACCAAGACTTGTCGTGGGAATGGGGCTGATGACATCGCTATACACACACAGGCCGAGGAGTTAACCCGCGCATCGCTCACCGGGGAAGCCATGCCCATCGACTTGTCTCTGCATCTGCCGCGAAACGCATTCAACCCCCGCGACTCTGCACGCGCCGGCGACATCTGGCGCTGCTGCCAAGACGTTGCGGTTCGAGGGGCCAGCGCTTTGGGGTGGGACCCGACCCGGTTTCGGGCTGTGGAGTCCGCCTTTGTTGTCCGTGAGATGACCACAGTGCATCACTCGGAAGCTACGTATGGCGACGAAGTCATCGGGCGAACATGGATAAATAGCTTTCGCCGAGGGCTTCTCTGTACGCGACAGATCCGCCTTACCGTTGGTGAGCGACCCTTGGCGAGCAGCACGCAAGAGTGGGCGCATGTGAGCACCAAGGGTGGCGTCATGCGCGCTGCCCGGGCCAACGCGGAGCTGGTAGCGGCATTTCCAATCGAAGGTCCGGATGAGAACGTACGTCTGCCTGACTACACCGAGGACATTGGCAGTGAGCATGTCTTCGTGTTTCAGGTGTGGCACACATGGATGGACCCGCTCGCTCATGCGAACCACCCTGTCTACGTGGACTGGGCGGAAGAAGCCTTGGCTCGCCTGCTACACGCGGACGGCACCAATCCGGCGTTGGTCCAGCCGGTTGCCGAATACGCGAAATGGCGTGTGGGTGCCATGGCTCCTGACACCGTCACAGTGACGACTCAGAGGCTTGGACGCACAGAAGATGGGGCGGTGGTGTGCCGCCATACGATACATGCGGAGCAGAGCGGTCCTGCCGCAACCGTCACCACAGTGCGCCGACTGGTGGACGGAGATAGCGACCGCCTCGCGAGGGCTGTGCAATGAGTAACGACGACCGCATGATGAATCTTGAAATCAAGCTCGCCTTCGTTGAGAAGCTGGTGGGTGACCTAGATGACGTCATCCGTGAGATGAGCGGGCACCTGGAAGAGGTTCGGGGTGAGCTGAAGACCCTGCGCGAGCGGGTCAACGATGAGGGCAACCAAACGGCAAGTCCGACCGACATTGAGTTGCCGCCCCACTACTAGGGACGGCAGACCGTGTTGGGCAGGAATTTCCCGGCCTTATCGGCGCGCTTTCAGACGTTCTAGGCGTTCTTCATCTTCTGCGAGCTCACGCGTAGACCGGCGGTAGTCGCGGCGTGCAGAGCGCACCAAGTCGCGCAGCAGGTCGCTCTTTTGGGCGTGAACCCGTGGACCTGCTGTTCCGGCCTCGTAGCGGCGCTGAACTTCGCGCAGTTGCTCTGCGAGCTCTCTGGTGTTGCGGGCATCTTCACGCTCGGCTTCGAAGTCCGAGCGCGCGTCTGCTTGGCGTGCGTTGTCTTGTGGGCCACGGTCTACCGCACGACCCCGACGGTTTTGGGTTGGGGTGGGGGTGACCTCGGCGCCGGTGGACTCGAGCTCAGCGCGGGCCCGTGCACGGTCCTGGCGGTTCTCAGACAGCTCCTCACGTAGCCACTCCATCAGGTCTTCGTCTATCCGGGCCATCTTGTCGGTATTGCCGGAGTCGCGAGCAGCGTGCCACTTGTCGGAGAGCTTGTCGATGCTCTTTAGGTCCTTCTTATCGTCCTTCAGAAGCTTCTTGGACTCCTTCATGTCATGTTTGGCGCTGGAGATTCGCGCCTTGAGTTGGCCGTTCACGGCATCGGCTACGTTGGGCACGCTGAGGGTACCCAGCAGAGCAAGGGTAATGGCGAAGGGAAAGAATCGGGCGGTCAAGCGCATGGCGGCTCCTGGGTCAATGTGGCGGGCAGTAGCCCACACTTGTCTAGGTAAACGCGCTCAACGCGTTGTCATTCGGTCACAAACGGTCCCGCAGTGGGCTACGAACAGCCGCCTATACCCACGGAGACCCGCATGATCACGACACCTTCAGCAATTGTGGCTGCGTCTGCAGACGCTGCTTTTGACTCCGCCGTCGAACAGCTCGAAGAGTACTTGCGGTACCCGGCAATTTCCTGTTTGGAGAAGCATTTCGACGATGTCCGCGCGCTTGCCGCGCGGATTCGAGACGACCTGGAATCTCTCGGCATGGACAACAGTCGTGTGCTTACCCTAGACAACGCTCTGCCATGTGTTGCGGCCGAGTGGCTCCACGCCGGCCCTGATGCTCCAACAGTACTCATCTACGGCCACTTCGACCTGCAGCCCGTGGTCCTGAAGAACTGGCATAGCGACCCGCATGAGCCCGAGACTCGCGACGGTCGCATGTATGCGCGAGGCTCTGCGGATGACATGGGAGGTTGGATGAGCCACTTTGCCGCTATTCGGGCATGGATGGAAGCGGGAGGGCTGCCGTGCAACATCCGCCTGCTTGTGGAGGGGGAAGAGGAGATTGGCTCCCCGAACCTTGAGCGGTTCATGGACGCCTACCCAGACGCATTCAGCGCCGATGTCATGGTGCTGACCGACTGCGAGAATCCGTCAACCACCATCCCGGGACTGACAGTGTCTCTGCGTGGACTGCTCGAAGTGGAGCTCACCTGCGAAGCACTCGATGCCGACGGTCACAGTGGACTGTGGGGAGGCATGGTGCCGGATGTCAGCATTGCGCTGTGTAAGCTCATTGCTCGGCTGACAGATGACGATGGTCGCATGGCCGTGGGCCGAGTTGACGTGCCCGACGCGTGGCGCGAGGGGGCTTGGGATGTACCTCTGGATACGCCGACCATTCGCGAAGGCGCTCATCTCAAGAATGGCGTCGACCCGATTCCAGACCGTGGTGTTCCCCCAGCCGAGTGGATGTGGCGCCAGCCAGCGCTGACCGTTGTGGCCACCACGCTTCCGCGGCCAGAAGAGAAGAAGAATGCTCTGCGAACCTCGGCATCCGCCACACTCTCCATCCGCCTGGCACCGGGTCAGACTGCCGAAGACATGCTCGACCAAGTTCTCGCGGCGCTGCTCACCAATCCCCCTGGTGGTGTCCATGTCACTGTTGAACAGATCGGGTCCGCCAGTGAAGGCTGGCTGTACGAACCCAAGGGCGTGGCCTTTGATGCGGTTGACCGTGCGTATGAACAGTCATGGGGCTGCAAGCCCGTTCAGGTGGGGGTTGGAGGGAGCATCCCGTTCGTAGCGCTGTTTGGCCGACGTTTCAGCGACCTCCCGCTCATCCTGAACGGCGTGATGGACCCGCGAACGACCGCTCATGGGCCCAATGAATCCATGGACCTAGGTGTGTTCCGAAAGGCGATTGCTGCCAACGTCTACCTGTACGACGAGCTTGCCAAGGCGCTTCACAAGTAGGAACAATTCCCCCTGGCGTCGTTGCCCCGGGGTCAGGTCCCGTCGTCACGTTCTTGGATACGTACAGCTACACCCACGGATACTCGGCCAGCGGAACGGCCGCGGTTCGCAATGCGACTGCCTACGCTATCGAGCAGTAGGGACTACATCCGCTCGAGCGGCGTGAGTCCCAGCAGGCGGAGGCCGGCAGTCAGTGCTTCTGCGGTGACGTTGCAGAGGGCCAAGCGCGATGCGCGAAGGTCAGCATCGTCGACAATCACCGGGCATTGTCCGTAGAAGCTCGCGAAGGTGTTGGCCACTTGGAACAGATGCTCTGCCAGGAAGTTGGGGCGGAAGTTCTCGCAGGCCTGCCCAATCACCACGGGAGTGCGACGGACCAAGATGGCGAGCTCTCGTTCCACCGGGTCGGTGAACTGAATGGGGCCGGGGGCCACAGTGACTCCCACTTTGCGGAAGATGCTGCGAATCCGGGCCAATGCGTACATCAGGTAGGGCGCGGTGTTGCCTTCGAGGGCCAACATCTTGTCCCACTCGAAGGTGATGTCGGTCTGTGGATTCTGCGACAGGTCGGTGTACAGAATGGCGCCAATACCGACCGCTTCTGCAATTGCTGCGCGCTCGTCTTCCGGGAGGTCGCCCGACTTGCCGTCCACGACCGTGCGTGCGTGAGCCACGGCCGTGTCGAGGACGCTGGATAGGGTCTCACCGACACCACTGCGCGTCGCAGCTACCTCGCCACCAGGGAGACGCAGCATGCCGAACCACACGTGCTGAAAGTCGTTGTCCCAGCCAATCTTCTTGGCAGCAGCGAACAGCTGGCGGAAGTGAAGCTGCTGCCGCACGTCTGTTACGTACAGGACGCGGTCAGGACCCCAAGTCTTCTGGCGGTAGTCAATGGTTGCCAGGTCGGTGGTTCCGTACAGGGACGCGCCGTCGGACTTGCGGATGAGCAGGGGGTTCTTGCCGAGTCCCTTGCCATCGTCATTGGTGAAGCGAACGATGACTGCGCCGTCGTCTACTTCTGCGATGCCGCGCTCCAGCAGTCCAGACACCAACTCTGCAAGGACGGGATTGTAGAATGACTCACCCAAGGTCACGTCAAAGGTGACACCCAGCCGGTCGTACATGCGGCCGTATTCGTCCAACGAAACGCGAACGAACTCTTCCCACAGCGCACGGCTAGCGGGGTCTCCGGCTTGCAGCTTGGCCGTCTCGGCACGAGCGATGTCGAGCAGCTCAGAGTCGTCGGCAATGCGCTTCTTGTAGTCCTGGTACAGACGCTGCAGCTCTGCAACAGGGTCCGCAGCGTAGGCATCATCGTTGCGGTCCGTTCCCCACGCGGCGATGAGCATGCCGAACTGGGTGCCCCAGTCGCCGATGTGGTTGTCGGAGACGACGGTGTAGCCACAGAAGCGGTGAAGGCGGGCCAGGGCGTTGCCAATGACGGTGCTGCGCAGATGACCGACATGCATGCGCTTGGCGACATTCGGCGAGCTGAAGTCGATGACCACTGTCTTGTCGGCACCGATCTGGGGCGTTGCGGCCGCGACGTCGGAGTTCTCTAGGACGTTTTGGGCAAGCCAAGCGTCTGCCAAGGTCAAGTTCACGAAGCCCGGTCCAGCGACCTCAGCCTTGGCAATAATGTCGTTTTCTGGGATGTGAGCGACGATGCTCTCGGCCACAGCTCGCGGGTTGGTGCGCAGCGCTTTGCCTAGGCGGAAGGCGAAGTTTGACTGGTAGTCACCATGCCGGGAGTCGTTTGTAGGGACACACGGGTCGAGCGGAACGGGGGCGTCGGCGTGGCCCGCAGCAGTTGCAGCGGCACGGATGAGGTCGGTCAGGACGGCGGATAGCGTAGACATCGGGGCTCCAGAACTCGGCCGGCCGAGTAACCCGCGCTGCGGTCCACGCTGGACACCACCTGCCAAATTCGCGACCAAGACACTGCGGCTATCGGTCAGTTCGAGGCGCAGATGCCCCAACACGTGAGGCTGTGCCCGCCATAGCCATACTGGGTGTACAGCTGTGCCCGGAGAGCACCGCCGTTGTTGATGCATTCTGCGTACCAGTGCGTCGTCTGGCCCCAGAACTGAATCTCTCGCTCAGTTCCCCAGTTGATAAGCGTGGTATTGGCTGGGCAGGACGTGTTGCCATAAACGGTGCTCGGATTGTTCCCAAGGTTGTGTGATGAGCCGGCGATGGTCGCTTTCGCCGTGATTCGAGTCAGCTGCCCGATGACACTCGGTGTAGCGCTGACCGCCTGGCCTCCGATAGTCAGAGAGTCTGCGCTGATGGCGGTCGCATCGATGTCGCCGACAGTGAGGTCACGGTTGGCGTCCAGAACAGTGACCCCGTTGACCTTCACTTCTGTGACGTCAGCAATACCGCCGATCACGCTGTCTGCGACGGCGGCGAGGGGAACAAAGCCGACAGGTGAGCGACCGAGAGACTGTGTTCCAACAACGACCTCAAGCCACAATCCAGTCGTTCCGATCTCGCTTGCGTCCAAGTCGCCTGTAGTGCCTAGGGTCACGGCGTAGAAGCCATCACTCGCGACCACCTGAATGGCTTCGCTGTGAATGCTCGCCCCTCCACTGTCCGCATCCCACAGGTGGAACTGAAGGTTGGCCTGACCTTGAATCGGCGTGCCTGCTTGATCGAGCAAGCGTCCGCTGTGATTGAGCGTGACCGGGGCGGCCAGGGCGCTGCTGCCGGTGAGCGCGGACAGGAGAAGTAGGCGGCGTAGTGGCATTCGTTCTCCAGTGGCGTCCTACGGTACCTGAAAACGACGCTCTGGTGTGAATCGAAAGTGTGGAACCAACAGCGCTGGGTGGGGTCTCTTGTCAAGAGTAGGTCGTCTCGGCCCTTCAATGGGATTATCGCCATGACTCGGAGGCGTCCGTCATCCTCTAATGCAAAGCACCCCCCAGCCAGCACCACCAGCCGCTCTTGAGCGTTTGGGGCGCTATAGAATCGTTAGACCGCTTTCGAAGGGCGGTATGGCGTTGGTCTATGAGGCGCGTCGGGAGTCGCTTGCAGGGGTGTCACCTCGGGTAGCCATCAAGCTGATCCTCCCCGAATTCACGGACTCGGACACGTTTCAAGAGTTGTTCATCAATGAAGCGCGTCTGGGCTCGTCGATGCACCACCAAAATCTGGTGCAGATCCAGGACTTCGACCAAGACGGTGACCGCTTCTTCCTGGTCATGGAGTACGTCGAAGGCATCACGCTTCGTCGGGCCATTTCCCTGTGTCGTCGAAATCGAGTTCACGTCCCCGTTGGGGTGATTGCCGAGGTCGGCCGTCAAGCCTGTGATGGGCTTGCATACGCCCACTCAGCGGCGGACGAGTCGGGTGAACATCTCGGTCTGGTTCATCGGGACGTCAAGCCCAGCAACTTGATTCTCAACCCGCAGGGTGTCATCAAGATTGTTGACTTCGGGATTAGCAAGGGCTTTCGTCTGGTTGAGAAGCGCGGAACCGTCAAGGGCACCTGGGGCTACATGGCCCCTGAACAAGCCAACGGTCAGGGTGTCGGGCCGGCAACAGATGTCTTCGGTTTGGGGACTGTGCTGTACGAGATGGCGTCTAAGCAGCCGCTGTTCCCAGACAAGAATCCGGACACCGTCAAACGGTTGCTTGCAGACGACTACCCAGTGCGGATGGTTGCCCAGCTGGACCCGTCGTACAGGGTGCTCGTAGAGCCTCTGACGCGCGCTCTGGAGCGTAGTGCTCGGAATCGCTACCCAGATGCAGCAGAGTTTGCTCGCGCGCTCTCTGCGCTTCTGCCAGACCCCATTAGCGCTCGCGATGAGGTCGTGCGCTTCTACGGTGGCGTAGATGCGTTGCACAAGGGGTTGCCCGTTCCTGAGGGCACGCTTGCAAACGAGAGCTCCATTGGATCTTTGGCTGATACCAACGCGTCGAGCATCCAGGGCGTTGCTCGGCCGGACTCTGACGACGACTCTGCTCCGCTTTTGTGGATGTTTGCTGTCTTGGGTGGGGTCACCTTGTTGGGCGCCGTGGCTGCTGTAGCGGCGATGCTGTGGTTCTTGCCGCCGACAGGTGTTCCCACCGTACCGGTCCAAGTTGCGCCTCCATCGCTCGGGGATGTCGTCGTGACGCCACCGCCGGCTCCGGAACCCATCCGCGCAGTCGATGAGCCTGCTGGCCCGGCCGGGGTGGGGGCTCCTGGTGAGCAGTTGCCGCCGCCTATCGCAGAGCGAACCGCACCCGAACGTCTCCCACCACCCACCAGCATTCCGGTGCGTGCAGAGACGGTACCGTCGCCGCCATCCGTCCCGATTCGGGTTGGGCCAAGCCCGGAGCCGTCTGTTGTTGCCGAGCCGTCTGTTGTTGCCGAGCCGCCGGTCGAGCGAGTGGTGGTTGTGCGCCGAGCTCCCGAACCGGAGCCTGTGGTGGAAGCTGTAGAGCCCACCGTGGAAGCGACAGTCGTCGACACGCCTGAGCCTGTAGCTACCGGTCCGGGCTTCCTGACCATTGGTGCGCGGCAGCCAGCCGAAGTCTACATTGATGGCCGCTACATCCGGCAGGTGCCCTTGGTTCGTCGCGAGCTGACCTCCGGTAGCCACCTCATCACTATTCAGGCGCTGGATGGCCGCAAGAAGGTCTTCGAGGTCGACTTGGACGCCGGGGAGGAACTCCGCAAGGTGTGGGACTTCGACAGAAGCGAGTGGCGTCCATGAGTGACCGAAGCGGCATCTTGTTTGTCGATGACGAACGTGAAAATGTACAAGGCATCGCTGATATTCTGCGCGAGGCCCTCGAAGAGAAGGTCGTGGTGGTCTCTACGGTGGAAGAGGCTGTGGAGTGTCTGCTCGGACATCGCTGGTCCTTGGTCGTCATGGACTTGTTCATCCCACTCGGCCTGCATCCCGAACGGGTCTTGGGGCCACGCGCGACCCGGTACCAAGAACAAGTCGACCATCTCGGCGGCCTAGTGCTGCTCGAGGAGATCGAGCGTATGGTTGACCCGCCACCCGTGGTGTCGCATACGGCCTGTACAGACCATGTGTTGCTGGAGTTGTTCGGTGACCATGTGGTCAGGCGCATTCCCAAGCCCGCTCCTATGGACACGGTGCTCTCCAACATCATGGACATTCTGCGCCCACGGACCTTCTAGGGCGACTCGAAGAACTACTCTTTGGGAAGACGCGCAATGAAGGCGTCTACACAGCGCTTGATCTCGTCACGTGCGGAACGAAAGCGGCCTCGGCCTTTTCCGATCGGGTCGGCGATCTCGAGTGCGCCGCCGAGGGTTCCCAACAGCAGGACCTTGTGGTCGGCTTGCGGAAACTCGTCACGTACAGCACCGGCATGGTGAAGGGCCATCACTAAGATGTAGTCGGCCCACTCGACGTCCTCTGCGAGCACCGGCCTCGACTTGTGAGGCGCAATGTCCACGTTGAGTTCCTGACAAACAGCAACAGCGTGGGGGTCTGCGGGGCGGTCGACAAGGCCAAGTGTGCTCGCGGAACGCGCTTCGACGTCGAGGCGTGCGGCTTTCCCCGCAGCGATGGCCAACCCCTCTGCCATAGGGGATCGGCAGATATTGCCGGTACAAACAAAGAGAAGGTGATGTGTCTTGCCCAACGGTGGTCATCCTTGTGCAGGCTGTCTAAGTTGTCTGGCCTCTGGGGGAGGCACAACGCCTCCTATTGCGATAATTCCGGCCACCTCGACACGGAGACCTTTTCATGGCAAACCCCATCGCGACCTTTGACACGACTGCTGGAAGCTTCAAGGCTGAGATCTTTAAGGAGCAGATGCCCCGAACCGCCCAGAACTTCATTGATCTGGCGAACTCGGGCTTCTACAACGGCCTTCACTTCCATCGCGTCATCAACAACTTTATGATCCAGTTCGGCTGTCCCCACAGCAAGGATGCCAAGAGCCCCAAGGCTGGCACCGGCGGTCCCCCGCACGGCACCATCCAAGACGAGTTCCTGGACACCGCTAAGATCACGAACGAGCCGGGTACCTTGGCCATGGCCAACACGGGCTCTCCGAACAGCGGCGGCAGCCAGTTCTTCATCAACACCGTGCACAACCGCTACTTGGACTGGTTCGACAAGTCGACCCAGAGCAAGCACCCTGTGTTCGGCAAGATTGTGGACGGCATGGACATCATCCGCAACATCGAACGTACTCAGACTGACCCGCGGGACCGTCCGTTCACACCCATCATGGTGAACTCGGTCACGATCGAAGAAGCATAGTCGCTTTCTCTCGCGTGTGACGCCGTCGCTGACTTCGTGTCAGCGGCGGCGTTGTTCGTTGGTGGAGGGGATATCTGCCGTTGCCCGCCACCGTGCCAGGCCATCGCGATGCGCCGTCGCTAAGTGACTGCCATCAGGGCTCCAGGCAATCTGGTGCACCCCCTGTCCGCCTTGGTGGGTGAGCATGCCTTGGTCGTCGAAGAGCGCCAGAGCGTCTTCTGGGCCGAGAGCAACTGCAACACGAGCGCCAGTCGGACTCCACGCAACGGCACCGCTGTGGCTACCGTCTCCGCGAATGCTGTACACACCGATTCCGTCGACACCTACAAACGCGAGGCTGAGACCTGTGGCTGGACCGCAGGCCACAGCCCACGTCTGACCGTCCGGCGACAGCGTCGCACCCCGAGCATCTCCGTTGCAGGTAGACGCGACGGCAGGGACCTCGGGCTCCATCATGAAGACCACGTCTCCTGCGGCGGTGATGGCAGTGGTACCGTCTGGCGACAGGCCGACAAGTCCTGTTGTGTGACGCCTCACTCGGCCATCGGGCGTGCGGACGGGACCGTTCGCATCGCTGATCCACGGGCCGGCATCGGTAGCGGACAGGGCGATCACTCGCTGTCCACCTACGGTTCGCGCGTGACCCGTGCGGGTATCCATGGTCACGACTCGGTCCGGGATGCTGACGGTCAGTGTTTGGCCGGAAGCCGACAGCGCAGTCTTCCAGCGGCCGAACCAGCCGGTCTCGGTCTGGGCCAGCGTGTCGATGTCTGGCAGGTCCATGGTGTCCAGCTGGGTCTGCGTGTACGGATCAACGCGGGCAACGGTCTTGTAGGTACCGTCTACGTCCAACACAGCCAGCAACACGGTGTCCGTCATGGGCTCAACCGCAAGTCCAATGACCGCTTCGCCTAGGACCAACACACCGGACTCCTCTTGGAATGTTGGCGTCCACACGGGCCGAGAGCGTCGGCGAGACGAGGCTTCGGTTGTGGATAGACGTAGTGGACTGTCTTCCGCCAGGTCGTTGTAGACTATCTGCCAGCGCCGGTCTCGCCATACGACCCGCCAGGTGTCCACTTGCGAGTCGACCAATGCGATGGTGAACAGGGACTCGTCGACATGTTGAACCGAAGCACCGTCGAGTAGGTGGGCCAGGTGTTTGCCTCCGCGGTGTCGCATCCACGCAGACACCCAGCGTGTGTCTTCGTTCCCCGGCACGTTCTGAAGGCGCGTCCCCACGGCAAGCTCCACACCCGGCATCAGTCTGAGGGTGCCGCCTCGGTGTTGAACATCCCACAACAAATCGCGAACAAACCGCTCTGGTTCAGCACAACTGCCGCACGTCGTCACACTCAGCGAGTCGATCTGCGGACCGTGATCTGCACTGCGAACCACCACGGATATGCGAGGTTCAGTGTCGAACACCACGCGAACGTAGTCCGGGCCGGTGGCTACGGTATTGACGACGGGACGCGTACGTAGGAGTTGACCAAGCGCTGTCTGGGGAGCGAGGGCCGTCTCCCACGTAGCGAGCCCAACCTCTGTGAGCGGCCCGGGCAGAGCAACGGGATCAACGTTTTCAGCAAGCCAGTCGCGTGGGATGTGCTCGCCGTCAAGCTGGCGGCACAGTTCTTCTGCGAGCGCCGTGGCATCGCTTTCATTGGGCACAGCTAAACGCGATGGGGCCGCGTCATCTGCCCAAGCAGAAGACGCGGCCCACATCCATGCGCTACACGCGGCGAGTCTTACTCGCAGATGCCAGCCACTGGGTACTCAATGCGTACTTCAGCACTTGGACCGGGGATGGAGTCGCCGTAGAACACAACGGAGTTGTTCTGACTGACGAACCACCAGCCGTCACCGCGGAAGGGGTCGGGGCTGACCTGAACGCCGTTGACGTACACGCTCATACCGGCCGAGCCGCTGAGGGGCACATCCGACAGCGGGAACTCGGCAAGCAAGCCTGCTGCTGAGTACGACAGCCAGCGAAGCACTTGGTCGAAGTCGAGGCCACAGATGCTGGTACGAATACCTTGTGTCTGGTCGACGACGTCTTCAAGCTTTGGTGAGCCGAGGCCTCCGCAGTTCGGGTCAAACAGCGATGTGTTCTGCTGCAAGATGCCCGAGACCGTGGTCTTACCCGGGTCTGCCTTGAGGCCTTCAAACCAGCCAACAAAGGCGCCAGCGGACAGGGACGAACCATCGTCCTCGTCGCCAACAACAATAATTGCGAGGTTGGCTTCGGGGCGAATCAGTCCAGCGAGCTGAGCGGGGCCGCCGACTGACAGAGCCGTTTGTGCAGCAAGAAGGGCTTTCTCACTGCCCGAGCCCATGGAACTTGGCTCGACGGCGGCGTCGAACGCTTCTTGCACGGTCAGGCCAGCGTCTGCGGCAGTCTGCGGGGAGATGACGGGCACCGGGCCGAGCAGATTGCCAGACTCGGCTGGATTGTCCATGTCCGTGGTGGTCACGGCGAGCTGGTAGTCCAGCCCGAGAGTCGTGAAGCTAGCGATGAACGAGTCGAACTCGGTCTCGAGGTCCGTCAAGTAGCTGGACATCGAGCAGCTGTTGTCCAGCACCCACAGCACGTCCACGCCTTCGGGCTCGGCTTGGAAGAACAGATCTTCGTTGGTGGCAGAGTCCCCGCCCGCGCCTTCAACACCGGCACTGGCGTTCGGCTCATCGGGGTCGTTGGACGCGACTTCGAGCGTGCCGTTGTACTCCACAGTCCCTGCAGCTTCGAAGACGATGGGTACTTCGACTTCGTCGCCGGGAGCCAGGGTCAGGTCTCCGTTGGCAAAGTCGTGAATGGTGGTCATGTCGAAGACACCGTTGCCGCCATCAAGATCAATGTCATTGATGTTCAGGTCAGCGTCACCGATGTTCCGGATGGTGATGAAGCTGGGCTCTGTCGGACAGTCCGGAAGCTTCGTTCCAAAGGACAAGGCCTCTGGAAGCAGCTGGATGTTGGGGGCAGGGCCGTCATCGACGAGGTTCTCGGTGTCATCATCGACCCCAGAATCACTGGGACCTTGTGGGCCAAGGCGGGTCTCATTCTTGCAGCTGACCGTCGCAAGCGCGAGTAGTGCAATCCAACCTACGTTTTTCATAAAGTGCTCCTGTTCCCCGTGCCCTGAGGAGAGTTCTAGGGGCAAGTACTTACCACGCACTTTCCCCGGTTGACACCACTTTGGCAGTCAATTGACCGGCCAAGGTGGATTTAAACGATTGTTTGGGACGAATCTAGCCTACAGCTTGCACCCAGCGACAATGGCCTCGACCACACTCGGGTCTGCCAGAGTGCTGATGTCACCCAGCTTCTCAGGCTCACCCTCTGCGACCTTGCGCAAGATTCGACGCATGACCTTACCGCTTCGGGTCTTGGGTAGCCCTGGAACGAACTGGTACAGGTCGACTCTGGCGTGAGCACCGATCAAGCGCCGCAATGTCAGGTTCAGCTCTTTGGCCAGCGCTTCGGAGCCGGTCACACCGGGCTGTAGAACAATGTACGCGTACACGCCCTGACCCTTGATGGGGTGAGGGTAGCCAACCACGCCGGCTTCGGCGACGCTCTCGTCGCTCACCAGGGCACTCTCGAACTCTGCCGTGCCCATGCGGTGCCCGCTGACGTTGATGACGTCGTCCACTCGCCCGGTGATCCAGTAGTAGCCGTCGGCATCTCGACGACAGCCGTCGCCAGTGAAGTAGTAGCCGCGGAAGGTGGTGAAGTAGACGGCGCCGTAGCGGTCGTGGTCTCCCCACACTGTGCGGGCCAAGCCAGGCCACGGGTGGTCGATACACAAGCGACCCTCGCCCGGCCCGGTGATGCGCTCGCCGTCGGTGTCGAGGAGAACTGGCAGGATTCCGGGCATTGGCAGTGTGGCCGAGCCTGGTTTGGTGGGTGTGGCAGGAGCAATCGGCGCAATCGCGATGCCTCCGGTCTCGGTCTGCCACCAGGTGTCCACAATGTTGCAGCGCCGCTCGCCAACCACGTTGTAATACCACTCCCAAGCGTCGGGATTGATAGGTTCACCTACGGTTCCGAGCACCCGGAGTGACGACCGATCGTACTTGGTGACGAACGCGTCCCCTTGGGCTGCCAAGGCACGAATCGCGGTCGGTGCGGTGTAGAAAATGGTGACCTTGTGCCGTTCGACCAAGTCCCAGTAGCGACCGGCGTCGGGGAAGGTTGGGACGGACTCGAACATCACCGTCGTCGCGCCATTTGCGAGTGGGCCGTACACAATGTAGCTGTGTCCGGTAATCCAGCCGACGTCGGCTACACACGCATACACGTCGTCATCACGCAGGTCGAAGACCGTTCGGTGCGTGTACTGGGTGTAGGTGATGTACCCTCCACAGGTGTGTACCAGCCCCTTGGGTTTCCCGGTAGAACCAGACGTATACAGGATGAACAGCGGGTCTTCTGCTGCGCACTCCACAGCGGTGTGTTCGGTCGATGCGTTGCCAACGGCGTCGTGCCACCACACATCCCGTCCGTCTACCCAGGTCACGTCACCACCGGTTCGTTGGACCACCAAGACTTGCTTGACGCTCGACTCACCCTGTAGCGCCTGGTCTGCGATGTTCTTGAGCGGAATCGCCTTGGTACCGCGCAGCCCTTGGTCTTGGGTGATGACGATTTCGGCACCACAATCGCGAACTCGGTCGCGGATAGCCTCGGCTGAGAAGCCGCCAAAGACCACGCTATGTACCGCTCCGATACGCGCACAGGCGAGCATTGCAATGGCGGCTTCTGGCACCATCCCCATGTAGATGATGGCGCGTTCGCCCTTCTTCAGGCCCATACCCGACAGTGCGTTGGCGGCTTGGCACACCTGTTGGTGCAGCTCTTTGTAAGTGATGTTGTAGCCTTCGCCCGGCGTGTCCGACTCCCAGACGATGGCTACTTTGTTGGGGTGTTCCGCGGCGTGTCGGTCTACGCAGGACTCGGTGATGTTGAGCGTTCCATCGGCAAACCATGTGATGGGTGAATCCACAATATTGCGGAAGTTTCCGCTCACACCCAGGGTGGGGGGCGTCCGCCAGACAACGTTCCGCCGCGTCTCGTCCAGCCAGAACTGATCGGGGTCGTTCTGCGCGTGCGCCGCTGCCGAGCGGTAGGTGTCCATGCTCGTAATCGGATTGTTGGTGCCAATTCGAACGCGGTCGGGGACGGGGTACACGTCGGACATTCAAGCTCCATGGGAATTTGCCGGGGCCAGAAGACTACCAAAGGTTGAGCCTGACGCGAGCAGGCAACCACTTCATGTGCCATCATCCGCGCTCGGAGGAGACATTGCGACTCGGACATGTTTTGGCGGCGATGGTGTGCATGGGGGCGTGTGCACCACCCGACCCCATCCAAGAAATCGACATCCTGTTTCCAACACCGGAGGATGATTTTTTGTTCTTCGACGACGAGGGCATCGGCTCGACCCTATTGGTCGTTGATATCGATGGGTTTACCTTGTTGCCCGAAGGAGATGCCGACCCGTCGCTCGAGACGGAAGGGCACTGGCACTTGTTCGTCAATGGCGTCTACCAGCGGGCTATCAGCGACGGCTTCACCACCTTGGTTGAGGTGCGAGGCCTGACGGAGGGCCAAGAGCTCAGCATCTCCGTTGCACTCGCTCGGGACGACCATCAAGAGCTGCGCGATGAGGAGGGCAATCCCATCCAGAGCACGATTGAACTCACCGCAGCCCCAGTGACTGCCGGTGAGTGAGAAGGAGCCAGACCAGCGCGATTCCTTAGGGGGACGCCGTCGATTCATTCTTCAGCGGCGCGTGGGTGCGGGTGCGTTTGGCGAGGTTTACCTAGCCGAACAAGACAGCGGTGCGGGGTTTACCCGGCCCGTCGCGCTGAAGATGCTGAATGCGGACGTCGCTGGCAGTCGTGAAGCGGCGCGACGAATGCGTGACGAAGCACGCATCTTGGGGCGTCTGTCGCACCGAAACATCGTCAGTGTGCTGGACCTCGTCAACTTTGGTGACCGCTGGGGCGTGGTCATGGACTACGTTCCAGGGGCAGACTTGGAAGAGGTGTTGGTTGGACTGGACGACGCCGACGAGCGCTTCCCATCCCCCGCAGCGTTTGAGGTCGGCAGTTCCATTTGTCGTGCATTGCATGCGGCATACCATGCCAGCGATGGGCGCGGTGGACAGCTTCGGGTTGTGCATCGCGACATCAAACCGTCGAATGTTCGGCTCACGGACGACGGCGAAGTGAAGGTGCTCGACTTCGGCGTGGCTCGGGTGGACCTCGACACACGCGAATCGGCCACCAAGGCCCAAGGTTGGATTGGAACCGAACGGTTCATGGCGCCCGAGCGCATCCTCATGGAAGGCGACACACCGGCCGGTGATGTGTACGCAGCAGCAGTCAGCTTGGTCGAGCTGTTGTTGAAGAATCCTCTTGGACGAACGCCTGTTCTTCCGGACCGCCACACACCGTTCATCGAAGAGGCACTCGATGACATTCGGCCTTGGCTGAAGGGAACGGATGAGGCCGTTGAGGACGCCATTTCGCTCCTGCGCGCCTGTCTCGCTGCCAACCCGACGGACCGACCCACAGCGGTCGAGGCGAGCCGGCGAATGGCATCTGTTGCGCGTGAATTGGAGGGTGAGGGGGTGGCCCAGTTTGCGACTCGCTTTGTCCCGGCAATTGCGGCAAGGACCGAAGCGAATAGTGAGAAGGTAGACGGCGTCCTGTCCGAGAACACCGGCCCCAGTGAGTCCCTCCTTGAAGCGGGCGAAATGGATGCCGGAACGACCTACTTAGCCCCACAGACGGTTCTGCCGGAGGAACCCGAGAAACGCAGTTCCTTGCTCTGGGTCGGTCTTGCTGCCATTGCAGCGGTAGCGCTCCTGACTCTGGTCTTGGGGGCTGGCGCAACCTGGGTTGTTGTCCAGAATTCGGGTGAGGATGCGCTCGCTGTTGTTGACCCAGCAAGCACTCCGGCTCTTCCTGTCGAGGCTCCAACACCGGAGCCTGTGGCGGATAGTGGCCCTGTGGTTCCCACACCAGTGATTGAGCCTGCGCCTGTTGTCGTTGAGCCTGCGCCTGTCGTCGTTGAGCCTGCGCCTGTCGTCGTTGAGCCTGCACCGCCTGTCCGCGCACAACCCGTTGTGGTTCCACGGGCCGCCCCAGAGCCTGCCATCGTCCCAGAGCCCACCATCGCCGCTGACGCTCCTCGAATTTCCCGCGCACTCGTGGTGATGTCGGATGCCTCAGCTATTGATGTGTCCTGTGGCGACCGCCGTGCTTCGGGCACAGGCAGTGCCCGCATCGTTGATTTCCCAGCCGGTCGTTGTACTGTTCGTGCCAACTACTTGGGCTCCTCCCTGACCGGCAGCGTCGACATCTCACGCGCCGCAACGATTACTTGTACTCCGACTGATCAAGGGCTCTCATGCTCCGCTTCTTAGCTGTTTCTCTCGTATTCTTGGCGACCGCCTCGCACAGCGACGCCACGGAAGTGGTGTGGTCCGGTCAGCCGACTCCTGCTGAGTGGGCCGCAGTGTCTGCTGCGTCTGGCGCCCAACAAGGGCCGATGTCCCTGTTTGACCTCACAACGGCCGCCACGCGCATCTCCTCGAGCGATCTGGAGGCGATGGACGCCCTGAGTGCCGCTATCGAAGACGTTCGCATGTATGAGACCCGGCTGGACGGTGAGCTCGTCATCATGCGCGATCTACAACGTCCGGTTGACGGCATTCGAATTCTGCAAGACCAGGCGGACCGCGACCGACTGTTCAAGGCGCTGACCTACCAAGGGTTCGCCGTCGACCGGTTCTTCATGGATGGCCTCGCTACGCAAGACGATGCAGCTCCGTTCCGTGAGACCGTGTCCGGCTTGTCCGTTGAGAGACCGTGGGTGGATGCCGTCGCCCTAGAGCCAGACCGAGACATCTCCCCTTACGAAATTGCTGAAGCTCCTCAGCGCGTTGCCTACACCGCTGTGCGTGACGAGATCTCGCGGGCCTTACCAGCCACCCTTGTACCCGTGGATTTTCCCGCCGAGGCCACACTGTTTGTTGATGGTCGGGCTGTGACGCTCAGCCCCACAGGCGGTGTGCGGGTTCCGATGGGGCGGCACCTGATGCACGTGCTGATCGATGATGTGGTTGTTCAACGCTGGGACATGCGGGTATTGGCTGGAGAGGAGCGCGCGCTCTCTTTGGACCTGCCAACCGCAGACGCCCAAACATGGATGGCAGCGCTGTGGAACGGCGAAGACCCGGCGCTTCCAGAGAGCCTAGCCCCACATATCGACGCGCTTGGCGGGGACGTCTGGTTCGCTCGGCAAGGGCGGCGTGGCGTGGATGTCATTCGGGTAGGCCCGGACGGTGTTGAGCGGACGCAGGTCGAGACCGGCGAGGCGTCACAGACCAAGGAAGACCCGCCATTCTCATTGTTCGGCGCGGTAAATGCCGGATGGTTGTCGAGTGGGAATTTCTCGTTGGACGCGCCCGACGGAGCCTTTACCGTTGGTGAGGTCAACTCGGCGAACTTCGGCCTGACTGTCGGCGGCTCCTATTCTCGCGGGCTCATTCGTATTGGAGCGGGGTTCCAGCTTGCCTACACGCCCGGTGAAGCCCACGTGGCTCGGGTAGGTTCCTCCAAGACGCCATTTCGGGCTTATCCGTACTTGGCCGCAGGGATAAAGCCGCTTCAGGCTACATTCGGGTACGCCCTGCCGCACCATCCGACGGCCGGGTTGCGCAGTGAGATTGCCCTGACCAAGGGAATCGAGCTGCAAGGAACGGTGTGGTACGGCTTGGCCACCACACGGTCCAGGGGCTCGGACGACTACCAATCGCTTCCGCTGTATGCAGCCACTGTTGGCGTGGGCTACCGCTTCGGATTGTAGGTCTTAGAGCCTGACCTCATGACGCCTCGGCCTCGCTAGGTGGCGCATCCATTGTGAGGCAGGCCCTTAGATTAGCCAGCCGTCGGACCGATGCGTCCAAGCACATGGCACGCATTCCCATCAGCAACACAGTCCGTATTCGCACCATGGTGGTGGCGAGTATCGCTGTGGGCGTGTGTTTGTGGCTCGCCCCGCCATCAAACGTCCAGCTAGGCGTGGTTCCGGCGGTGTGTGTTGCCGTGGTCTTGCTCACGTCTTGGAGCCTGGCCGAGCGCCTTGCGGGGGTCGCCTCGGGCATGCTGACAGCGGCCCTCGCGACCGTATGCTTGCTCGTTCTGATGCAGGCCGGACCCTCGGGTACGTTGTGGTCCCCGGTGATTCTTGTGCCGGTTCTCGTCGCACGATTCACATCGGGGCATCGGATGGCGCTGTGGTCTTCGTTTGGCGTCGCCACAATGTTCTGCCTTGGACTGTATCTGTCGACCGGCCTCGAAGAGGCGCTCCGGGTTGGGTCCGCCGGTGTTCTGTGGCTCACTTTAAACGTGCTGACAGCCGCCCCTGGACGCGTGGACCCCATGACCTCGTCTGACGTTCTGACCGGCATTGAAGCTCCAGCCGAGACGCCATCAGAGAATACAAAGACGGCGGCCGAAACTGACGATGCCTCCGCGGAAGAAGGGGGGGTGACCAGGGCTACACTTCAGCAGGCAGCCCGTGCGATTCATCAGTTGATCGGTAGTATGCTGACGAGTGTCGACCTAATCATGGATGAAGTGTCCGAGCATGGTGAGGCTAGCCAAGATCTACACGAACTTCGGCGTTCTGCCCACCGGGCGAGCGAGCTTGCAGTGCGGTTGATGGTTGTGGCGCGTAATCAGTCACCGGACCCCGGAGAGGTGGACCTGGGCGCACACCTACGTGCTCTCCTTCCTGAGATCTCGGCGTTGCTTGGACCTCATGTAGAACTTGAGCTAAAGCTGATTCCTGGACTTTTATCGGTGCATATGGACGAGCGTCAGCTGAACGATGCGCTGTCGGAAATTGTTCGAAATGCGTCCGATGCCATGGGCCCCAGAGGGGTGGTTCGGATCAGTGCGTTTGTCGATGCGTCGGTCCCTGCGGGCTGCGTTCGACTTGTGGTGGAAGATACTGGACCCGGCATGTCCGACACCGTCCTGGACCGTGCCTTTCAGCCCTTCTTCAGCACGCGTGGTCGGGGTGAGTCTTCTGGGTTGGGGCTGACCGTGGTTCACGCCATTCTTGCGCAGGCTGGCGGCGTAGTCATGCTGGAGTCCGAACGCGGGTCCGGGACCCGTGTCGTCATGGACTTACCTAGGATGGCCGAGCCACATCTTGACGGCAACGGACTCGCCGGAAGTGTGATTGTGGTGGGCTCAGACCACAGTGAGGCTGCGGTCGTCGCCCAGCTGCTCCGCGACCGAGGTCACTTGGTTCGGTTCACGACGGATGCTTCAGGCGGCCTACAGGCCCTATCGGTGACGAGTGGTCAGACCGAGTTTGTCATCGTCGAAGCGTCAGACGCCAACCTTCAGTTCGTACGCTTGATCGCATGTGACTGGGCACATCTGGACGTCGTGTGGCTGGGACACGCCGACCCTCGGTTGCCGCCAGAAGTCACCGTTCTCGACAACATCCCAGTGTACTGCGTTGTCGATGAGCTCACTAAGCTTGCGGCTGCGTGACGGGCCTTGACACGAATTACGCGGTGCAAGCGAAGCCAATCACATCTACCGGCGTCCTACTGCTGACCGGGTAGTCCGGTCAGCAGGCGTGCTCCACGCCGTGCCAAGTTGTTGGGGCACGCCTGTACCCTTCCGTCCAGACTCTAGTAGCTAGCGCCGCCGGTGATGTCGGCACCGCTACTCATCCAGACGGTCTTGATCTCTGCCAGCTTCTGAAGCTCATGGGGAGTTGCCGGCTTGGTCGCGGGACCCCGCCACCAGATGCGACGCAGCACACTGGCCCCTTGAATCTCAACAGCCACGGCCTCTTCCTTGGCGAGCAGGCCAGCGGCACACACAATCGCGTCCAAGTCGTCCATGATGTTGGCCACAGCCACAAGAGACGCCACGTCGCCGGTGAGGATGTTCACCACACCGCCTGGCACGTCACTTGTGTGGAGGGCTTCGGCCAAGGCAAGACCGAGCTCGGCGCGCTCAACTGGCACGACCAAGATCAGGCTATTGCCCATCACCAGCGCGCTGCACACGGCCTCGACCATGCCCAGCAGCCCGTCTTTCGGGTCAGGGACGCAGAACACGATGCCCAGTGGTCGAACCATTGAGTAGTTCACGTAGGCCTGCTGCACCGGGTTGAGCGTACTCAACAAAGCCGAGACCTTGTCGCACCAGCCCGCGTGGTACACGGCGCGGTCGATGGACGCAATCACGTCGTCTTCAGATGTCGGGAATGCAGTGATGCGGTCATCGAGCATCTCTGCCAGACGGTAGAGGATCTGGCCGCGGTTGAATCCACTGCGAGCTCCCCAAGCGCCTGCGGCGGAACGTGCAATGCGCACGGTGTTTCTCAGGTCCTTGCGGCTGCCTTGGCACACGTGCATGGCCTCTCCACGGGATGAGGTGGCGGGGAGGGTGCGTCCGCTCTCGGAACGCACGAACTTGCCGCCGATGTACTGCTTGATGGTCTTTTGGATACGAAGGCGGCTCATGGCAGACCTCCCATGTAGGCCCACAGCCCATGCAATCCGCCCTCACGGCCGAAGCCACTGTGGCGAACCCCACCAAAGGGACTGGCGGGGTCGAATAGATTGTAGCCATTGGCCCAGACGATGCCGGCGTTGAGCCTGTGAGCAACGTCGAACAAGCGGCTAGTCTTTTCACTCCACACGCCAGCGGCAAGGCCGTATTCGCTGTCGTTGGCCTTCTTGACCGCTTCATCCGGAGTGCGGAACGTGAGGACGGACAGGACCGGTCCGAAAATCTCTTCACGGACCACTGTGTCGGTCTGTTGAACGTTGGTCAGAATGGTTGGAGGTACCCAGAACCCACCGTTGCTCGGCACCGGACAGGCACCGCCTTGCCAGACGTCTGCGCCATCGTCGCGGGCAATCTGGAGGTACTTGTTCACGATCTGCAGCTGCTCTTTGCTGTTGATAGCGCCAACGTCGGTGTTCTTGTCCATGGGATTGCCGACCACGAGCACGTCAATGCGTCGCTTGAGGCGTTCCACAAACTCGTCGGCAATGGACTCTTCGACCAGTAGGCGGGAGCCAGCACAGCAGACGTGCCCTTGGTTGTAGAAGATGCCGTTGATGACGCCTTCGACGGCTTGGTCCAGAGCGGCATCAGCGAACACGATGTGTGCGCCCTTACCGCCGAGCTCCATGGTCGCTTTCTTGCCGCTTCCAGCAATGCTTCGCAGGATGGTCTGACCAATGTGTGTAGAGCCAGTGAACGCGACCTTGTTGACATCTTGGTGGCTGACCAAGGCGGCACCGGTGCTGCCAGCGCCATTGACGACATTGACGGTTCCGGGTGGCAGGCCAACTTCTTCGAGAATCTCGGTCAGCAGCATCACCGACAGGGGGGTCTGTTCAGCGGGCTTGAGCACCGTTGTGCAGCCTGTTGCAAGCGCGGGAGCGAGCTTCCATGCGGCCATCAGCAGTGGGAAGTTCCACGGGATGACTTGTGCGCACACGCCGACAGCCTTCGGCGTACCGCCTGGAATGGCGTACTCCAGCTTGTCAGCCCAGCCGGCGTAGTACATGAAGTGGGCGGCAGCGAGGGGCACATCGATGTCGCGTGTCTCGCGAATCGGCTTGCCATTGTCGCGCGTCTCAATGACGGCGAACTCACGCGCACGCTCCTGCATACGACGAGCAATGCGGTACAGGTACTTCCCGCGCTCTTTTCCTGGGAGCTTGCCCCAGGTCTTGTCGTGGGCCTTACGGGCCGCTTTGACCGCCTTGTCGACGTCTTGTTCAGAGCCCGTTGCAATACTGGCCAACGTCTCGCCAGTGGCGGGATTGATGGTGTCGAACTCGGTTCCGCTGTCGCCGGCGACGTGCTTGCCGCCGATGTAGTGACCGTATCGCTCGTTGATAGTGACGCTGTAGCTCTCCGGAGCAGGCGATAGTTCGAGCGCTCCCTTGATCTTGAGCGTTGGGGTGTCCGTTGATGTGGGGTTCATCAAATACTCCTAGTCGACGCTGTAGCGGCGAGGGGACGGGTAGGTGCCGGTCTCGCGACGCGTCAGTTGATGGAGGAGGTCATTGACCACCGAGCTGGCTCCAAACCGGAACCACTTGGGGTCGAGCCAGTCACTGCCGAGGGTCTCTGCGACGAGAACCAGGTAGTGAATAGCGAGCTTGGCGGTTCGGATGCCACCGGCTGGCTTCATCCCGATCTGCACGCCAGTCGCCAAGTAGTGCTCGCGAATCGCTTCGAGCATCACCAGGGTCACGTCCAAGGTGGCAGCGGGCTTGACCTTACCGGTGGACGTCTTGATGAAGTCGGCGCCAGCTGCGATGGCTAGGCGTGATGCAGCCGCCACGTTGTCCAGAGTTCCGAGCTCTCCAGTCTCTAGAATCACCTTGAGGCGAGCGGCTCCGCAGGCAGCTTTGACGGCGATAATTTCGTTGTAGACTTTCTCATCATCACCGGCCAAGAACGCGCCACGGTCAATGACCATGTCGATCTCGTCAGCACCGGAGGCAATCGCTTGCTCCACTTCTTTAAGCTTGAGAGCGAGCGGAATCAGACCGCTCGGGAAGCCGGTCGCTACCGAAGCAATCTTCACTGGACTGTTCGGACCCAGCGCCTGTCGAGCGACGGGCACCATGTTTGGGTACACGCAGACCGCTGCAGTGTGCGGCAGGTCAGGCTGCTCGACCATTGGGCGTCGTGCTTTGCGGCACAAGGCCCGCACCTTCTCGGGGGTGTCTTGGCCCTCCAGAGTGGTGAGGTCGACCATAGAAAGGGCCAGCTTGAGCAGCCGGAGCTTGGTGTCCGCCTTGATACTGCGCTTGGTGACGCGAGATGTGCGCGCAGCGATCATGGCGTTGTCGACGCGCACACGACGCCATTCGGCTGACAGTGCAGGGGTGTACGGTTGCGGCACAGAGCCTCCAGATTCAGGGCGGCGACGGTATCACGGCCGCAGGCTGCGGCGCCCGTTGACCAAGAATGGGCGCAACCCGACAATCGGATAGACCCGCCCGCTATGGCTTCCACCAAGTTCAAAAACCTCGGCGACGAACAACGTGCGTTGCATGATTCGTGGGACGATATTGCGCGCGTCGTCCTGTTGGTGGCCGCCCTCTCCGTCGCGGTCTGGGCCGCATGCGCGTCTCTCCGCTACGCCGCCCATGAAGTCTCAGAGGCGCTGTTTCACACGTCCACCCACAACGGGACGGCGGGGTTCATCGCCTTGTTTGCAGCCCTCATTGGTGGCGGCATCCTACGAAGCTGGCTGATTGCGCGTCCAGGCTGGAAAGATGCCGCTGGCGACGGCATGAGCGTGGCCTTGTCCAACTACCATGTCACCTACGACGACGACAAAGACGACCCCACACCACGCTACATCCGCCCTGCCTTTGGTCTGGCGGCCCGGAAGTGGCTCACCACCTTCATCACTCTGGCTAGCGGCGGCTCGGGGGGGCTTGAAGCCCCTGTCGTCACGATTAGTGAAGCCATGGGAGCCGGTTGGGCGCGGGTCATGCGGTCTGTCTCGGAGCACGAGCTGCGCACCTACCAGCTGGCTGGCATTGCCGCGGGTGTGAGTACCTTGCTGGGCGCGCCGTTCACCGCTGCTTTGTTTGCAACGGAAATCGCGTACAATGACCGGATCGTCTACCGAAAGTTCGTCTACGCACTGTTCGCCGCTGTCATTACCTACGTGCTGAACAACCGTGTGTTTGGCTTTCAGCCGCTGTTCGTCGCAACCCCGCATGCAGAGATCTACTCACTCACCGAGTACGCAGTCACTGCAGTGACCGCGGTCTTGGTCAGTGCGCCGGTCGCTCTTGGGTTTGGTCTCGTCATGGCGCAGAGCAAGGCGCTCGTCGAACGTGTTCAACCGGTCTGGCATGGAGCTGCCGGCGGACTCGGCGTGGCCCTCGTCGTCGCGGCGCTCTGGTTCGGTCTGGGCATCAGCCCCGAGCACGTTCTGGGAATGGGCGAGCACACCATCGCTGAGCTTCTTGCCGGAGACGAGCACATCACCGTTTGGTGGGTGTTGCTAGCCATCTTGGCTGGCAAGATGCTGACGACTGGCCTGACCATTCAGAGCGGCGGCAGTGCGGGTATCCTCATCCCCTCCATGGTCTTTGGGGGCGTCTCTGGCGGTCTTGTCGCCACCTTGCTGAACATGACCGGTGTGCTCGGCCAGCTCGACACATCTGTGTTTGTCGTCGCCGGTATCGCCTCAGCGCTCGTCGCCGTCATCGGTGTGCCACTTGCAGCCATTGCCTTGGTCCTCGAAGTCTTTGGGTCGCCCTACGGACCGCCAGCTATCCTTGCCTGCGGGGTGACTTACGTGCTCACCTTGCGCATGACCGTGTACCGCGAAAACCAATCGGATTGATCTATGCATATCGACGACATTCTTCTGACTATGCGCGATGGCAAACCTCAATCAGATGAGGCCATTCGAGCCTTTATCGACGGGCTGGGCGACGGCTCCGTGAGTCGACCGCAGGCCGCAGCGTGGCTCGCGTTCGCCTACGTCCACACACTCTCTGCCTCGGAGACAACGGCCCTCACCAGAGCCATGACCCACAGTGGTGATGTCCTGCATTGGGTAGACGGTCCACCGCTCACCGACAAGCACTCTACCGGCGGCGTTGGCGACAAGGTGTCGCTGATCTTGGCTCCTCTGTGGGCAGAGCTCGGCTTTCGCGTGCCGATGATCAGTGGCAGAGGGCTTGGACACACCGGCGGCACCCTGGACAAGCTCGAGAGCATCCCAGGCTACCGCTGCGACCGCGACGTCGCCGCGCTGCAGGACCAACTGGCCGATGTTGGCGTGTTCATCACTGGACAGACCGGTCAGCTCGCACCGGCGGACCAAGTGCTCTACGGTCTTCGAAATGAGACCTGCACGGTCCCCAGCATTCCACTCATTACTGGGTCCATCCTGTCGAAGAAGCTCGCCTCTGGCGTCAGCCGGCTCGTGTTGGACGTCAAGACGGGCTCTGGTGCCTTCATGAAGCAGACAGACCAGGCTGTGGCGCTTGCCCGCACGATGGTCGACGTCGCCAAAGCCGCTGGACTTGACTGTTCCGCACTCATCACCGCCATGGACCGCCCGCTCGGACGAGCCATCGGCAATGCCATTGAAGTGGAAGAGTCGATTGCGGTCCTCAAGGGTGAGGGGCCTGCCGACCTGCAGACGCTGGTGGTGGAGCTCGCGAATCATCCGCAAGCAGCCAGCGTCTTGGCTTCGGGGGCGGCGTATGAGCGGTTCGCCCGAATGGTCCGTGCCCAAGGTGGCTCCATGGACGTGCCTTTGCTGGGCAGCGGCGTGACCGAGCAGGTCCTCGTCGCAGAGCGCGACGGTGTGGTCTCCTGCATCGACGCTCTGGACATTGGCAAGGCGGGCTTCTTGCTCGGTGCCGGTCGTCGTCGGTCGGAAGACGCCATCGACTTTGGCGTGGGGTTGTGGCTCGACGTTGAGGTCGGAGACGTCGTCGTCGCCGGACAGCCACTGGTTCGTATTCTGCACCGAGACACTGGCTTAGACGAGGCCGTCGCCTGCGTCCGCAGCGGCATTCGAGTGGGTGAGACGGTGGACGAGCACCTACCGCTCATTGTGGACCGCGTTGGGTAGTTCTCCCGTGGGTTGTCACCAACCGTCGCGCTTGGGCCAAACTCGCGTTACGCGCGCCGACCCCCGGAGGCCCGAATGTGGTTGTGGCTCGTCTCAAATGCCCTTGCTGCCGAGCCCGCGCTCAGGCCCTATGACACCGGAATTATCGACCGATTGACGTCGTTCGTCGGTATCTTCATCCTGGTGGGAATCGCGTGGCTCATGTCCGAGAACCGTCGCAAGGTCGACTGGAAGCTCGTAGGCTGGGGTGTTGGGCTCCAGCTGCTCTTCGGCCTCGTCATCATGTCCCCGTTCGTCAGCGGCATCTTCTACGTAGTGGTCAACGGAGGCGTCGATAAGCTGCTCTCCTTCGCCGGGGATGGCGCAAACTTCGTCTTCCAGCCGGTCCAGCCGCACATGGTGGAGGCAATGGACTCCGGCGGACAGATGACCAACCAGTTCTACGTCGGAACGGTCAACGGCATGTCGCCGCCACTCAAGACCTTCGCGTTCTGGATTCTGCCGACCATCATCTTCTTCTCGGCGTTGATGAGCGCGCTGTACCACCTAGGGGTGATGCAGTTCCTCGTGAAGGGCATCGCCTGGGTGATGGTCCGTACGCTCGGTACATCGGGTGCAGAGAGCCTGTCTGCGGCAGGCAACATCTTCGTCGGCCAAACCGAAGCACCACTTCTCATTCGCCCGTTCGTCGGCGCCATGACTCGCTCTGAGCTCATGGCCGTCATGACCGGCGGGTTTGCGACGGTCGCCGGTGGTGTTCTTGGTGCGTACGTCGGCTTCTTCTCGGACGGGCAGGGCGGCTACATCATCCCGAACCTGCCGGGTCACTTGGTCGTGGCATCCATCATCTCGGCACCGGCAGCCCTGGCCATTGCCAAGGTGATGGTCCCCGAAATCGGCGTGCCTGCGACGCGTGGCACCGTTGAGATGCCCAAGGATGTCCGCAAGTCCAACGTAATGGAGGCCATTGCGGGTGGCGCGTCCGAGGGGATGAAGCTGGCTTTGAACGTCGCGGCCATGCTCATTGCAATCATCGCCATTGTCTCGATGTTTGACTGGGCCGTTAGCCTTGTCCCCATGACTATCTGCGACTCTGGACCCATGTTCCAGTCGTTCGTCGAGGGCGCAGCAACGTGTGGAACGAACACAGTTGCAGGCGCAGACGGCGTGATTGAAGAGGCCGTCTCCGGTGAGCCGCTGTCCATGTCGCTACTGCTCGGCTGGATGTTCGCGCCCATCGCCTTCATCATGGGTGTGCCGTGGGCCGAGTGCGTTCCAATCGGGCGTCTGTTGGGTGAGAAGGTGGTCCTCACCGAGATTATTGCCTACCTCAATCTTGCCGGTCTGATGACTGCCGAGAACCCCGTGATCAGTGAACGTGGTGCAGTCATTGCCAGCTACGCGCTGTGCGGCTTTGCGAACTTCGGCAGTATCGGCATTCAGATTGCCGGTATTGGCGGCATCGCCGAGAACAAGATGCCTGAGCTGGCATCGCTTGGCTTTCGTGCCATGACCGCGGGCGTCATCGCAGCGTGCATGACCGGAGCGGTTGCCGGCGTGATGTTGTAGGTGTGACGGGCTGTCACCGGCCCTGGCACAGAAAAGGGGAAGCCACAGTTGGCTTCCCCCTTTTTGTCTGCCCGGTTGGCTGACTACTTCTTCTTGGACTTCTTACGCTTCTTGGTCTGCGCCTTGCTTCCCTTGTTGGGCTTTTCGCGGAAGCCAGCGCGCAGTGGGTTGCTCTTCGCGTCGCGAAGCGCGTCAGGCGGACGTACTGTCTCGCTGGATAGTGCTTCCTTTTCGACCGCTTCGGTCTTCGCAGCGTCGGTCTTGGGGTCGGCGGTAGTAGATTCGTCGGACATGGTGCCTCCAGAGTTTGGTCGGCGCTGTAATACGAACGGCTACCAGACGGGGCGTCCTGCGTTGCGGTCTTCGATCATTCGCGGCAGGAAGAAGATGTCGATGATTTGGCCAACACCACATAATCCGCCCGTGAGTAGCCAGATTACGCCGCTGATCACGCGACCTGAGTACAGACGGTGCAGCCCGCAGAACCCGAACAGTCCGAGAGCAAGAAGCGCGTAGCCGACGGGCACAGAGCGGTCTGACACTACCAATTGGTTTGCCATGATGAGTCTCCTGAATGCCTGCTCTACGTCAGAGCGACAGAGACTATTGCACCTTGGTGGGGGGGCTCCACAGCTCGGACTCGTCGGGGTCGTGTGCATCGTCAGAGTTGCGACGTCGACGGTCCAGCCAGCTCAACACCATCCGGCCTACGCGTCTCGATGCCACTGGAACGACGCCACGCGGACGTAGTGTGGTTCCGAAAGCGAGCGTTGCAGCTAGGACGGCGTGGCGCATGAAGTTTCCCCAGGGATGAACGACGCCGCGTACAGCGTCATGACGGGCGAACCGTGTACGGTTACGGCCCATCGGTTCCGTGGGCGGAGGGTCTCGTACGACAATTGCGCCCGCAAGTGCGAAATGTTCTACGCACCCAAAATCTAAATCGGTTCATTCGCTGATTCATTGAGGCCGTCAGTCACGGGCTCTGCGAGGCTTTCATGTTGCAAACCTATGAACGACACACTCCGAACATTGATGCAACCGCGTTTGTTCACGACGGCGCTTGGGTGATTGGCCAGGTTGAGGTCGGCCCCCAGTCCAGCGTCTGGCCCACAGCGGTGTTGCGCGGAGACGTGGGCCCAATTCGAATTGGCGCGCGGTCCAACATTCAGGACGGCGTCATCTGCCATGACACAACCTCCATCTCGGCGGTGTGGGTTGGCGACGAGGTCACCGTCGGGCACCGCGCCATCCTTCACGGCTGTCGCGTTGAGGACCGCTGCTTGATCGGCATGGGCGCGATCGTTCTCGACAATGCGGTGGTCGGAGAGGGCTCGGTTATCGGCGCTGGAGCCGTGGTTGTGGCTGGAACGATCATCCCACCGAACAGCGTTGTCTTCGGTACACCCGGCAAAGTCGTCCGCTCAACGAGCGAATCGCACCAGCGCATGATCGAAGCTGGATGGGCCGCATACGTAGAAGAGACCCGGCGATGGCTCGCGCAATAGGGCCGTAGCAGCGCCCGATCATGGCGCGACACGGTCCATCCAGGCTACTCTCGCCCCGTTACCGACAGCGCCTTGTGCATGGCCCCCTCCCGGGTTCTCACCGCACACTCCGGCGCACCTCTCGGTTTCACTTCAACGCCCCGATCCTCCAGCCCAAGATCTGCCATGCGCATCCGCAAGCTCGAACTGCACGGCTTTAAGTCGTTCCCTGACCGTACGATTGTTGAGTTCGGTGAGGGGATCTGCTGCGTTGTCGGCCCGAACGGCTGCGGTAAGTCGAACATCATGGACGCCATTCGGTGGTGTATCGGCGAGCAGTCGGCCAAGAGCCTGCGTGGCTCGGAGATGATGGACGTCATCTTTGCGGGATCCGAAAAGCGTGCCCCGGTTGGCTTCGCCGAAGTGACCATCGTGTTCACAGCGGACGGTAGCGAGCCCTTCCCCGGCGAGTACGCACGCTTTACAGAGCTGTCGGTCGGCCGGCGACTGCACCGCAGTGGCGCCTCCGAGTACTTCATGAACCGTGAGCGGTGTCGTCGCAAAGACGTCGTTGACCTGTTCTTGGACACAGGTATTGGCAACAACCTGTACAGCTTCATTGAGCAGGGAAGCATCGGCAAGATTGTGCAGGCGTCGCCTCAAGAGCGCCGCGGCATGATTGAGGAAGCGGCTGGCATTGCCAAGTACCGAGCCCGTCGTCATGAAGCGCAGCAGAAGCTTGAGGCCACAGCCACGCAGCTCGACCGAGCGGCGGATGTTGAAGAGGAGCTTCGCACTCGGCTCATTGGCGTTGAGAAACAGGTCTTTAAGGCCGCTAAGTACCGTCGCATCAGAGCCCGGGTGAAACAGGGCGAGGTCCTCCTCGGCCTTGCTCGCTACGCGGACCTGACCGAAGAGCGCAAGGCTCTTGGGCAGGCCGTGCGGGACGGGACCGCTGGGCAACAGAGCGTGATCAGCAAACTCCAGCTTCACGAAGCCACGGTTGAGGAGCGGCGCGAGGCTGGTCTGATTCAGGAAGCGGTCGTGGCCTCCCACCGTGATGACGCCGCTGAGCAGGACGCGCGTCACCGCGAGCTCGATGGTGCACGTGGATTCCGTGAGCGTCGCCGCGAGGAACTCAATGCCGAGACCGCGCGGCTTAACGAAGACCAACAACGTGTTGAGAGCACCCGGGATGCGGCCAAGGGTGAGATTGAAATCGCGACGGCGGACGTCGAGAGTCTGATTGCATCGGTTGCTGTCGCTGTTCGCGACCGCTCTGCGCGAGAAGAGGTGCTTCGGGATGCCCAGGAGCGGCGCCGGGATGCTCAGCAGCGACTGCGCGAAGTGGAACGCCAAGCTGCCGCCGCCGAGGTCCGTGCTTCAGAGGCACGAGGGCGATTGGACGACTTGCAGCGTCGGTGGACCTCGGCCACACAAGCTCACGCGACCAACCGGGCTGAACGGTCCGGTCTAGCGGAGAGTGTCGACACCCTCCGCGACCGGGTGGCGACTGCGAAGGCCGAAGCCCAATCGGCAGCAGATGTGGCTCGCGAGGCAGAACAGCAGGGTGCGCAGTGCCAAGTCGTCGCCGACGAAGCCGCGGGCGTCATGCGCGAAGCACAGCAGCGCGTCTCAGCAGCACGCTCTACGGTCGAACGCCTGCAGCGAGAAGCAGCGAGTGCTGCAGAAGCCGGTGCCCAAGCGCTGTTGCGTCTGGACCGAACAGCTCGTACCGAGGAACGAGATCGTCGTCAGGCAGCAGACAAGCGGATCCGCAGGGCCGAGCAAGAGGGTCGTGAAGCAATCTCTTCCGTTGCGCGAGATGCGGACCGGGCCATCTCGGAGGCCGAGCGTGCACATCGCGAAGGGGTACGCACCGCCGAACAGGCACGGTCACGAGCTCTTGGTGCTGCTCGAGACGCGGCCAAGTCTGCAGAACGGGTTTGCTCGGACGAGTGGTCTACGCGTCTGCAGCGCACACAGCTCGACGCAGATGCGCGTCGAAAGACCGTCGAGTCCAACGCCGACACTGCACGGTCCGCCCACATTGCTTCAGTTCGGCAGTCTCGCGATGTCGCGCAGCTGACCTTCAAGGAAGCGACCACCGCGCAAGACTCGGCCAACACGGATGTACAGACGTACCGGTCAGAACTCGCAGGTCTTGTGGCCCGTGAAGAGTCTCTGACCGAACGCATTGACGCTGAACAACGCCGCGCTGTGGGGGCCGAGAGCGTCGCGGAACGGTTCTCCGCCAATGCGCGTCTAGCGGACCGCAGCGATGTGCCGGACTGGGCATCCAACGCCCTCGGCCGCCGACTAGGTCTACCCGTCGTCACCTCGAAACAAGACGTGCTCTCAGCCCGTGCTGCCCTGACCGAGGGCACCGCGTCCGTTTGGTGGTGGGGTGACAAGCCTGTGAGCTGGGACGCTTCCACGCGTTCGGTCGAGCAGTGTGCGGACCTCGATGCGGCGCTGACCCATCACATCTCCACCGGTGGCGCTGCCGTCAGCATCTCTACCGGAGATCGTATTGACGCCGACGGCGTGATCACGCTGGGCCACGACGACGGCGGTGCAGGTCAGATGCTCGCTCTGGGTGAAGAGCTGGCTCTGGTTCAAGCTCGTCGCACAGAAGTCAGTCAGGCCCTTGAAGAAGCAACGGCAATGCTGGCCACGGCACGGCAGTCGGTCGAAGCCGCCCGTGTCCTGTTAGACGCGGCTGAGACCTCGCTGGAAACCGCTACCGAAGATGCCAATACCGTCTGGCGTCAAACTGTAGACGCGGTTCGGGCGAGCAATGAACAGCAGTTGGCGGAGCTTCGAGAGCAACGCGACAGTGCACTGATCGATGTTCGCGAAGCAGCTGGCGTGGTGTTGGCCAGCGCAACAGAAGCCGCTGATGTCGCGCTGGCGGCGGCCCGTGAGGCAACACGAGGCGCCATCGACACCGCTCGCAGTTCCCGAGAAGCGAAGCTCGATGCTGCGCGGACAGCGTCTATCGAGAAGGTCACCGAACTTCGTGCGCAACTTGAACGTGAGTCCGAGGCCTTCGCGGCAGAGCTCGAAGCACGGCGTGAGGTCGCACAGAAGGACGTGGCTGAAGCACGTGCCGAGGCTCAGGACATTCGGCAACGCGCCGAAGCCGAGCTCAAACAACAGCGCGATGCCTTTGCAGACGTCGAGACTCAAGCCCGCCAAGCGGAGCGCACCCGCAGTCAGGCCGAGGCGCGCCGCCGCGACGCGGAAATGGCCGTGGTCCGAGCGACTGCAACTGCCGAGCGCGCCGAGAGTGAACTGCGAGAGGTCGCCACACGCATCGACAACCTCGACCTGTCGGTTCAAGGGCTTGACCGAACTGTGCAGTCGTTGACCACACAGCGCGACGATGCGCAGACCTTGGTCACGGATGCTGAATCGGGTGCGTCCGCTCCACGTGAAGCCGTCGACCAGGCCCACGCCACCTTGTCTGAGCTGGAGACGAAGGAGGAACACCTCCGCAAGGTCGTCACCGTCGCGGACATCGAGATTGCTTCACTCAAGGAACGAGCAGACGGCCGACGTAGTGCCAAAGAAACGGCTCAGCTGCGTGTCCTAGAGGCCGCAGACGACCTGCTCCGCCTCGATCAGCAGCGCGAGACGCTCAATGAGACCACCGCAACCAACGCGAAGGAACTGGCAGATGCTGTCGAAGAACTGGAGCTTGTTGCTGAAGAGCGCGCTGTGGCGTGGGACCGTCTACAAGAGGAGCGAGAACGCCTAGACGGACTGCGGCAAGCGCTCAAAGACCTCGACGAAAAGGGCCGCAAGCTCACCGAGCACCGCGATGCCGTCGCCAAACAGTTGGCTGCAGACGAGATTCGCTCCCACGAGACGCAGATGGAGATCGAAACCCTCGAGAAGCGTATCGACGAGCGCTACCTGCTGTCTCTACCGGGTCTGCTCGACAAGATGGACGCCAGCGGCAGGGTGGAAGTGGCTCCAGAGCCGGATGTTCAGCTCCCGTTCGAAGTCGCCGGCCGCCAGCTAGATGGTGTACCTGTATTCACCATCCGACCCGACACACTGCAGGACTATGAACGCATTGAGGCCATGGTCGAAGAGGTGGATAGCCTTCGCCGTAAGCTGCAGAACCTCGGTGAGGTAAATCTCGCAGCACTAGAAGAGTACGACGAGGTCAAGGAGCGGCACGACAACTTGGCGGCCCAACGAGATGACCTGGAACGAGCTGTCGCAGCGATTCGGGCCTCAATCGCCAAGATGAACCGCCACTGTCGTGAGCGCTTCCGCGAGACCTTCGACCGCGTCAACGAGAACTTCACGGTTGCCTACCCGCGGTTGGTCGGCGGCGGCATGGCTAAGCTGATCTTGACGGACGAAGAGGACATGCTCGCGACCGGTGTGGATGTCATGGTTCAACCACCTGGAAAGCGCGTTCAGAACCTGTCGCTGTTGTCCGGCGGAGAAAAGGCCATGTGTGCACTGGCCATGATCATGTCGCTCTTCCAAGTGAAGCCGTCTCCCTTCTGTCTGCTCGACGAAGTGGACGCTCCACTCGACGAAGCCAATGGCACCCGGTTCAACGAGATGTTGCGTGAAATGAGCAAACTAGCCCAGTTCATCGTGATTACTCACAACCGCAAGACCATGGAAGTTGGCGATACATTGTATGGAATTACCATGGGACAGCCTGGTGTTTCCCGTTTGGTCTCGGTACAGATGCCGGCTTTGGGCTGAACCGAGATAGGGGCCGAGCGGAGGCTCCATGGACCCAACACTGACTGTGCCCGTGAACGACGCCGCGACCCTTGCTGCGGCCTGGGTGCCGTACGCTGTGGGCGGTGGCATTGCTGTCGCAGTGCTCATTGTGTTCGTGTTTGTTGTGTTGTCGCGCCGGCGTGGTTCCAAGGCCATCGTCGACAGTCAGGCGCCGCCAAAGGGCCAGGGCGGTCTCTTCGATGCACTGTCTCGAACACGCGCTGCCTTGTCTGGTCGTCTTGACTCAGTCTTTGGGCGTAGCAAGGTCGACGATGAACTGTTCGAAGAGCTTGAAGAGGCTCTCTTGATTGCAGATGTCGGGCTTCCCACGACCGACAGGTTGCTCGCACCTCTGCGCGAGAGAGCACGAACTGAGACACTTGTCGCCTCCGACCTGCGCCAGGCACTCGTGAGCGAGGTCCACAGCCTGCTTGTGGGCCAGGACCCGACTCTCACCAAGCCAGAGTCCGGTCCGTGGGTGGTCATCGTTGTAGGCGTAAATGGGTCGGGAAAAACCACGACCATCGGCAAACTTGCAGCGCGACTCGTCAAGCAGGGCCAAAAGGTCATGCTGGCCGCCGGAGATACCTACCGAGCTGCCGCCGCCGAACAGCTCGAGGTGTGGGCAGAGCGTAGCGGAGCCGACCTGATCCGTGGAGATGAGGGCGCCGATCCCGGTGCAGTCATCTACTCCGCACTGGAATCGGCTCTAGCCAAGGGCCACGACGCTGTGATCATCGACACTGCAGGGCGACTACAGACACGAAAGCCCCTCATGGACCAGCTGTCCAAGATTCGTCGGGTCATTGAGCGGTTGGTTCCAGGCGCCCCGCACGAAACTCTGCTCGTGCTCGATGGCACCATGGGACAGAACGGGCTTTCGCAAGCACGGTTGTTCCATGAGGCGACACCGCTCACCGGAGCGGTGGTCACCAAGCTTGACGGTACTGCCAAGGGAGGAATGATCCTCGCCCTCGCCGCTGAGATGGCACTGCCAGTGAAGCTGGTAGGCGTCGGAGAGGGCATTGACGACCTCCAAGACTTCGAACCGGTCGCATACGCGGACGCATTGACGTAGGGTGCGTCAAGACAGGAGAACACCGTGAAGGTTCAGATCGCGGTCCGTGGCCGAAAGTACACCGTCAAGAGCGATGAAGACGGCGTCGATATCCAACGTATTGCCGACTATGTCGACCAACGAATGGCGGAAGTATCGTCTCGTGCTGTCGGTGTTGACGAGTACACCGTTGCCATGCTTGCTGCGCTCAACATCGCGTCGGACTTTGAGCGTTTCCGGCAGCAGGTCGATGACGAGATGGCTTCAATGGATCGTGAGCTCGCGTCGACTCTCGTCCTACTAGAGTCCGTTCTTCCAGAGGAGGAGGGGACAATGGACGAGGACCTAGGTGAGGACGGCTCGAAGTCCTGACTGATCCGCTGTCTGACGCATTGACAGAGGGCCGCGGCACGCTATTAGCGCTTCATCGTTGGGGGCGAACAGAGTGTCGCCGCCACCGACGCCAACCAGAACTTCTGGTTGGCAAGCCTTCCTGGGTAGGTTACTTCGGGGGGCGCTGAAAGAGTCGACACACTGACTCTTACGGCATCGAGCAAGAACTTCTTGCTTGACACCATCG